>Ga0265320_10000014_pt1 | contig 208129 bp, 178 predicted proteins | sample 4827metaG_FD_202087 | JGI IMG/M metagenome (GOLD analysis project Ga0265320, IMG submission 202087) | Rhizosphere microbial communities from Carex aquatilis grown in University of Washington, Seatle, WA, United States - 4-8-27 metaG | ecosystem: Host-associated > Plants > Roots > Rhizosphere...
AACGTGATTGCTCGGTACAATGTCTACTGCGAAGTAAAAAATAAATGAACCTACGCGCCAACCATTAGCAAAAGGTGTGCTTAACCCCCACCCATCCCCGCGCCCCCTTGTATTCCCCTCCCCCCCCAAAAAAGCAACTTCCTATCAGTAAAGCATGATGTTGGTTTAAGCCAAACCTCTTCTCTCCAATTCCTTTCGGGCATCGCGACTTCCCTTGTCGGCGGCAAGTTTCAACCATCGCATAACCTCAGCATCGTCCGCCCCGTTTCCTGATGTTTTCGTGTACAGCCAAGTTAGCCGGTTCAACGCCTCCACGTGGCCCTTTTCTCCGGCAAGCTTCCAATATTTTATGGCGTTGGCATGGTTATCCGGCACACTCGTCGCAGCTTCCCAAGTCGCGCCCAGTTGATACAACGCGTCGGGGTTGCCTTGCTCAGCTGCCTTCTGCCACCATCGCACGGCTTCTGCGGTGTTGCCGCTCTTTGCGCAAACCTCGCCCAAGGCGTGCATAGCGTCAGAGTCTCCGTTTTCGGCCGCGATTTTGAGCTTGGCGGCCGCGGCTTCATTGCTTTGCGGAGCGGGGTCCGGCTTGATCTCACGAGGCTCCATGTATGCGCTTGGAGACTGACCTAATACAGCCAACCCGTATTTTGCGGATTCAATGAAGCGATCCTCGGTAACTTCGCGAAACAGGCGCGCGGCCTCAGTTGGATTTTTATCTACGCCCATGCCCATGGCATAACATGCTCCAAGAGAAATCCTGGCCCTTGGGCCGGCGTCATTGTAAAGTTCCTTGCTTGTGTCTTTCCAAACACTCAGCCACGACCCCCACATGCTTACAATCAATCCGACTCCGAAGAGTGTAACTAACAGCTTCCCACCTATTCCCATCGCATTATTGCTCAATAAAGAAATGCAACCGCCAAGAATTATGATACTCGCCATGATTGCGGCGCCAACCCTCCAAACCAACCAGAATTGTCTCATGCCAGGTGAAGGCAAACAATTTGGCTTAAGGACTGCCTGAAACCACTTTGCCGCCTCAATCGCGTTTTGCTGCACGCCAAGTCCATGCAGGTAACATTCCCCGAGTTTGACCATCGCCGGGGCAAATCCAAAGGAAGCCATCCAGCAAGCCTCGATAAATCGGTCCTTTAAGCGTGTTGAACCTAAAATCGTATTATAGTGCCCCTGCAATTTCTGGGTTAGGTTAAGCGTGGGATAGATGCCTGTCTCCGCATACGAAATATTGAAGAAAAACCCAAAGTTCGCCTCCTTCGGAATCCAGCCCAGATGCACTCGTATTCGTTCAAGCCAAGACCCTTCCTCTGATGTCGTCTCCTTGGCATTGGCTTTGGTCTGCTGTAGTTCGCGTGACGCCTCCAAGCCCTTCTTCAATTTTCGCGTGTTTCCTTCGATGGCGAACAGAACTCCGACCAGTTCGCCGGCCATAATCAGTACCAGCCCGAAGATTAAACCAAGCCCGCCAGCCAAAAGCAGGAGCAGTACTTTCGCGCCAACCACGATGCCGGGCGGGGCGAAGTCCATCGGCAAGCCCAATGCATTCAACAATTGATAGGCGACCGCGGGGTCGGGTCCGTGCTGGAATTGTTTACAACCGATCCAGAATAGCCAACCGCCTGCGGCGAATAGGAGAAAGCCGCCCAATCGCATAAGCGTCGAGAGCACCGACAATATGGGGAAACGGACATTCATGGATCGTCTGAGGGTGCGTTAGTGAGGCGGTCGTTCAGGCAACGGTGGAATCCGCGGCGGCAGTTGCAGCCTTCCGTGTATTGCCTTCTATGGCAAACAGAACGCCGACCGCTTCGCCGATGATGGAAAAGGTAAACCCCGTGCTGACACCCATGAACCCGGTAAAAATAAGAATGATGGATTTATATATCAAAACGACCCTGGGCGGGGCAAAATCCGGGGGAAGCCTCAGGAAGTCAAGCAGCCGCTCAGCCGCGGCGCCATCGCGAACCGGATCCGGTGGTTGAAGCCAAAAATTGAGGCTGCTCCAAAGTTCGCACAAACCAAGCACGAGAAGGAGAATTCCCGCCAGCCGCAAAAAAGTCACAAAAAATGACAGTATCGGGAACCGCGCATTCATAGTGATCGGCTTTAACTTTGACCAAATCGCGTGTCAATCTCAATGTAAACAGCTTAATGAAGGATGACCTGGGGTGACCAACGGCAGGCACAAGAACGGTACTTTGACCGCCCGTATGATTAAACAACGATGGATGGCGGCGGTAAGAGGGAAAGGAATTCAAAACTTAAAATGAAAAACATAAAATCAACTGCAGACGGACTGGATGTTAAATATTGAATTTTGAATCATCTTTTTAACCCGCCACCCTTCCCCTTCCTCTAAAAAAGTAACTTCTAATCAGTTATAATCGGAGGCGCAGAGCCTTTATTTTTCAGGAGGCAACGGAGTAAACGAAGCAGCAGCTTTGTTCTCTTCGTTTTCTTCTGTAAATATTTATCTTTGTCATGGGGGCTTACTGGAAGCGATAAAAAACAGGGCGGACTATTTGACAGGCATGGGCGACGGCGGTGAAGGTTTTACAGGCACGGAGGTGGAAGTTGGATTTGCGTTGGCGGGGGTGGGCGGTTTCGCGGCCGGGCGGTTGAGGTTGGCGCGGACGGTGGCGGCGTGGGTGCCTTCGGGGACGCCGTCGAGGGGCGGCCAGATGGCCGGGGGTTGATAAAAGGGCGGCAGGCTGCGTTGGCGGCGGCCGAGGAGCGGGATGGTGGAGGTTTCGGCCCACTTGAGCGCTTCTTCGAGGTGGTTGAAATGTTCGCGGGGAAAAGTGCTGTGGCGGACGATTTCAATGAGGTGCTGGGCGTCGGGCCGGTGCGCGGGGTCGAGCGCAAAGATGGCGACGGCGTCGTATTGAACGCCGAGGTTCGTGGGGGCGAGTTCGAGGGCCTCGAGGGCGTGGCGGGTGGCGTCGGCAAAATGATTGTCGAGGAGGCGGGCGAGCGCGCGGGCGGCGTGCGCGGACGCGGAATCGGGCGCGAGGAGAAGCGCGCGGCGGGCGGCTTCGCCGGCTTGCTGGCTGAAGGCTTCGAAGTTCACGGGGTCGAAGGTGGATTTTTCGAGCTGGAGGCGGGCGAGTTCCGTCCACGCGGGCGCGCAGGAGGGGTCGGCGGCGAGCGCGGTGAGGAGTTCGACTTCGGCGTCGGGGAGGAGATTGGGATTGCGGCGCAGGACGGGAGGATTGAGTTCGAGGCGCTTGACGGCTTGGTCGAGTTTGATTTGCGCGCGCGCGGCAGGCGCGACGGTGCCGACGGTCCACGACGCAAGGATCGCTGCGACGCCGAGGCCGAGCGTCCACCGCCACAGGGGCGGCAGGCGCACGAGGCCGCCGCGTTGCGGAACGTTGCGCGAAATGACGCCGGCGACGACGGCGAGCGCATAAACCAGCGCGGGAATATTCAGCGTGCGCGCCGCCAGCATCGTGACGGCAAAGCCGGTGAGGCCGAGCGTGGCCGCGCCGAGGAGGACTTTGGTTTCGGGCGTAGGCGATTCCGGCGGTGCGGCGTCGGCGGAGGAGTCGTCGGCGTCGCGCGCGCCGGAAAGGGAGAAGGGAAGTTTGGCCCAACTGAGCCAGCCGGCGGCGAGCAAGGTGGCAAACGCGAGGGCGGCGAGGCCGAAGCCGACAAGGCCCCAGGTGGCGGCCAGATCGGACCAATCACCGAAACCGTAGGCCCAACCATTGCCGCGGCCGAAGGCGCCGGCGTCGCGGCTGAGGTCGGCATAGGGTTGACCGCGCCCGCCAAGCCAGAGGTTGTTTTGGAGGGCGTGGTGCAGGGTGGTCCAGGCATCACCGGCGGCGGGTTCGCCGGCTTGGAGGAGAATCCATTTGCGGGCGCCTTCAGGGCCGGAGCGCGTGAGATACCAGCCCGCGAGCGCGCAGACGACCAGAAGGCTTGTCACGGCGCACAAGCCGAAACGGCGTTCGCGGGCGGTGCCGCCAATGACCCAAGGCAGCGCGACCCACACGGCCAAAATTCCCAGCCACGCACCGAGCGAGTAAGTGCCGACCGCGCCGGTAAGAAGTATCACGCCCGCATAACTGAGGACCATGCGCCATTTGTAAGCGAGGCGGCGGGACAAACCCAACACGAGCAGAGGCGCACCGCCGAGCACGAGCAGGCCGCCGAGGGCGGCGGGCGTGGGGAGCGTGCCGCTCCAGCGGCCCATCCATTCGGCCGGCAATTCGCGTTCGAGCGGGAGCCAGAGGCTTTCGCCACCGTGCTGCCAGGCGACGGCCGCGACGAGTGCCATCGCCGCAGCCACGCCCACCACGATGAGCCAGGCCCAGGACAGGGAGCGTTCGCCGGGCGTGGCAGCGACGACCCAGGCGAGGAGCCAGGCTTGGGCCGCGAGGAAAAAAGTTTGCTGGGCGGCCCAGGGATTCACGGTGTCGTGCCACCAGGCAAAACCCAGCCACACGACGAAAGGCAGGACAATCAAAGGCAGGCGGGGCAGGCGCAGGCCTTCGGTGTCTGCCCCACCCTCAAGGCCGAGGCTAACACCGTACGCCAGCACGAGGCCCGCGAGCATCCAGGCGGACCATTCGCAGGCCGCGCCTTGGACGCCCCCGAGTTCCAGCACATTGCCCAGCACGAGCAGGCCGCCGAGAACGACCGTGACCCACGCGACGCCGAGCGGCCGTTCGCCCTCCGCCGGTTCGTCCGGGCGCCGATTTTTGGGCAAAAAGTCTTGTGCGGTCACAGTAGGCATTTAACATCCGGAGTTCTGCACTGGCCAAAGCGCCGCGCGGGATGGCCCCGGCTACGATCTGGCGTCCGCAGCATACCGAACCGCTTGTTCCCTTCGAACCAAAAAACACATGACCCCCAAAGAAGTTCTCGCGTTGGCCAAGGCCAAAGACATCAAGATCGTGGACTTGAAATTCTGCGATATTCACGGCACCTGGCAGCATTTTGCCATTCCGGTGAATGAGCTGTTGGAGCCGGTGTTCACGGAGGGGCTGGGGTTTGACGGCTCGTCCATCCGCGGGTGGAAGGGCATCGAGGCGTCGGACATGCTGGTGCTGCCCGACCCGACGACGGCGTTTGTGGATCCCTTTTCGAAGTTCGCGACAATGAGCCTGATTTGCGACGTGGAGGACCCGCTCACGCGCGAGCCGTACAACCGCTCGCCCCGCGGCATCGCCAAACGGGCCGAGGCGCATTTGAAGACGACGGGCATCGCCGACACCTGCTATTGCGGGCCCGAGGCGGAGTTTTTCATTTTTGACGACGTGCGCTACGGCGGCGCGAGCAACAACGCGTTCTATTCGGTTGATTCGCAGGAAGCCATCTGGAACACGGGCAAGGAGGAATTTCCCGCGCTCGGCTACAAGATCCGCCACAAGGAGGGCTATTTGCCCGTCCCACCGAATGACAAGCTGGTGGATATTCGCAATGAGATGATCCTGACCATGATGGACCTCGGCATTGAAATCGAGCGCGAACACCACGAGGTCGCCACGGCGGGCCAGGCGGAAATCGACATCCGGTACGCGTCGCTGCTGAAGTGCGCGGACAAGCTGTGCATTTACAAGTACGTGGTGAAAAACGTGGCCTACAAGCACGGGAAGACGGCGACGTTCATGCCCAAGCCGCTGTTCGGCGACAATGGCTCCGGGATGCATACGCATGTGTCGCTGTGGAAGGACGGGAAGCCGACATTCGCGGGGGATCGGTACGCGGGCCTGTCGCAGAATGCGCTGTATTTCATCGGCGGGTTGCTCAAGCACTGCCCGGCGTTGTGCGCGATCACGAACCCCACCAACAATTCCTACAAGCGGCTGGTGCCCGGGTTTGAGGCGCCGGTGAACCTCGCCTACTCCGCGCGGAACCGTTCGGCCATCTGCCGGATTCCGACGTACAGCCCCAGCCCGAAGGCGAAACGCGTGGAGTTCCGCTGTCCGGATCCGGCGGCGAACCCGTACCTGGCCATGGCGGCGATCATGATGGCGGGCTTGGACGGCATTCAGAACAAAATCGACCCCGGCGCGCCGATGGACAAAAACCTTTACGACCTCGCGCCGGAGGAAGCGTCGCAAATCAAGACCGTGCCGGAGTCACTCAAAGGGGCGCTGGAGGCGTTGAACGCGGACCATGATTTCCTGCTCAAAGGCGGCGTGTTCACCGAGGACTTTTTGGAAAACTACATCGCGCTCAAAAAGTCCGAATACGACGCCGTGCGCCTGCGCCCGCACCCGCACGAATTTCATTTGTATTATGATGTGTGAGCAGGGAGGAAATAGGACAAACCCGGCGTCACGCCTTGGGGCGAAAATGCCCTCGTGCGCACTAACTTACCAAAGCGACCCGTTAGCATTGCAATTTTGAAGAAGTTTGGCCTTGCTCGACAAATCATCCCGTCATGGCCATTACTTTGTACGGTGAGCTCATTCGCTTGACGGAGGCGTTTCACCGCCGAAACCTGCCGTATGCAGTCATTGGCGGCCTGGCCGTGGCCTACCATGCGTTTGCCCGCGCCACCGAAGATCTGGATTTTCTCTTTTTGGCCAAGGATATCGATACGATCCGTGGGGTGATGCGCGAGTTGAATTATCTAATAGAGGCCACGCCGTAGACCTTTCAAGACACAAAACTGACCGTGCATCGGTTCAGTCGCTTTGAGGGTGAGGAACATATGATGGTGGACGTTATGGTAAGCGGGGAAGAACGTTATGCCCAAATCGTGGAGCGCGCAGAGATCGCTAAAACTGCGGCCGGCCTAATGCGATTCGCGGCCAAGGAGGACTTGATTTGGCTCAAGCTTTTTCGTAATTCTAAACTCGACCAGGCAGATATTGAAGCCATCCAAAATGCGAGACGTGGACCAACTGATGCGCAAAGTTAGCGACCTGCGGGATTTATGCCAGCGGGTGGCGAAGTTACGGGAAACGCACTATTCATCAACACCGCATGCGCAGATTTCGCGGACGCCGTCGGTGCAGGAATCACGCGCGCACGACGAGGCTACTGGTGCAACCCCGGCGTCGCGGAAATAAAAAGGGCTCACCCGTCAGGAGCTGCGGCTTGAGGAAGGTTGCCTGGCGTGGGTACTGGCACAACGGAGGCGTCCTTCACGGCGAAGGGCGGGAGGTTTTGCTCGAGCCAGGTGTTGATCGAGGAACTGAGTTTCTGAGCAAAGGGGGCGGGTTGGGGCCAGTCGCCCTGGTTGACGATTTGGCCGAAGAAGTTTTTGATGACGCGCAGGGTCGCGGGCACGCCGGACGTAAAGGGATGGGTAAAGGGGCGGTCCCAGGTGGTCGCCCGGCCCGGGCCGGGATGGACGGTCCAAATCACGGTGGCTGACGATGGCAGCGCGAGCAGGGGTGGTTGCTTTTGGTCGGGGCCGTCGAAGTACCGCATCAATTTCTCGTCGACCCCGTAGGTGAAGCTGCGCCAGGTGGCGGCCTCCTCGGCGGCAGAAAGGGGCGCCTCAAAGAGCAGGATGCCGTCGGTGCCCGGGGGAAATTTGGCGCGCAAATTCTTCTCCAGCAGTTCGTGGTAACTGGCCGGGCCGGCCAAATCCACGCGGAGAAACCGGGGCGCGGCGGCGGCGCGGGCGGCGATGATTTCCTCCTTGTGCTGCAAGACGGTGTCGGCCAACTGCGGGAACCCGACCTGTTTAAAATCGCCCACGGTGACCAGTTTTTCGCGGCCTTCACCGAGGCGGCGGAGAATCGCGGGCAGGCCTTGGTCGAGGCCGGCCGCGAATTTTTTTTGCCAGTCGTCGTAGAATTCCTGCAACGTCGGCTGCGCCTGGCCACGCTGAATCGGCTCATTTCCGTACGCGGGCAAAAAGGGCGCGAGCAGCCGGCGGCCAAAAATAATGCTTTCGTAGGCCGCGCCGAGTTCGCCATCCTTGAGTTGTTGCCCGGCGCCGGTCCACTGTTTTTGCAGGCTGGGCAGGAGATGGTCGCGCGCGGTGGGCCAGGAAGATTCCGGCAATTTCCCCGCACTTTGTGCATATCGGCGCGAGAGCGTGGACGAGACTGCGCCAATGATCAAGGCCCCGACCACAAGCAAGGCGAACCAAAGGAAAAGACGGCGGGCGGTCGGCGGTTGGGGGCGGGCTGGGGACTGCGTTTCCATGGTCGGGGCAAAGCGTGGCGCGCGCGAAAGTTTGGCGAAGGGTGCGGTGAGGTGGTCCGCTTTCCCTTTCCCCATAAAATCACCGCGTTCGCGGACTGGCAAGGGCAGTCCTGCGAGCGCGCGGAAAAACGGGCGACTAGGATACTGGCACAGGCGCTCGAACATCCGGCTTACTTCACCACTCAAGCTTTCGCGCCCGCTTTAGCCGGGGCTGCGGGGCGGCGCAACAGTCCGCCGAAGTCACCCTTTTCGCAGCAGCAAACGAATTCCTCGGTTTCCGATTTCAACTGCTCCCACCGGGCGCGAATGGCGTTGGCCTCCGCCTCGGTGATGGAGTTGTCGGTGGCGGCGGTGGCGATGGCGGAAATCATGTCGGCGAATTCCTGCACGATGCCGTGGGTGGCGGTGACGAGGGACTGTTCGTGATGGTCGGATTTGACGCCGGGATTTTTCACGTAGTAACCGTTGGCGCGCTCGCACACCCATTGGGCGACGCGCGGGCCGTCGGTGTGCCGGGCCAGTTGCTCGACGCGGTCGAGCGGGTTGGGCGTGCCGCTGCCACCGGTGACGGAGGGCTCGGCCCACTTGTAAATCATCGAGGCGGAAAGGCCCAGGGCCGACGCCAATTGCTTGGCGTTGGCGCGTTGCAACAACTCGCGCATTAATTCGTGCGACTTCATGCCCGCAGTGTCGCAAATGCGGCGGCGCGTGGCCATTATAATTGCGCGGATTGTTTGTAAAATTCCGTACAGTCAAATAAGCACCAAAACCAGGCCCAAAAACGACGCGGCCAGCAACCCGCCCGCGGCGACTTCCGCGCGGGGCCAGCGGGCGGGCAGCGACGCACGGAGCGCATAGGCCGAGAACCAAAAGAGAAAAGGAATTTCGGCATAGAGATAGCGGGCGTCCAGGTAAACGAGGCTGTGCGCGAGCCAGAGGGTCAGCAGCGCTGCGCCGAGCCAGCAGAGCGAATCCTCCCGCCGCCAAAACGCGAGCACGAGGCCCGCCGCGCCGAGGAGATGCAAAGCCGCACTAAGGATTTCAAAATAGCGCATGGAGAAATTTTCGGGCGGAGGAGAATGTTCCGCCGGCTGGTAAAACAAAAAGGCACGCACCAGCTGGCGGGAATCGCCCGTCCAGAAAAACACGAAGTTGTGAAAAACGTTGTTCAGGTAAACGCCGGGTTGGGCCGCGAGTTGGGCGCGAGCGCGGGCGCGCAAGACGTCGTCAACCTCGAGGGGGCGGCGAAAAAAGACATCGGGCGCTTTTGCGTCCGCGCCGAGTTTGGGCTCAAGCAAGGACACGCCATGCACCGACCAGAGGGGAACCCAGGGGAAATTATCGGAAGTGGGCCGCAGGGCGGTCTCCGTCATCGGCCAGAGGGCGGAACCTGATTGCGCATTGACGGGTATGAAACGGCCGGTGCGCTGGTAATTCTCCCAGGTGCGCGGCGCTACCGTCAACCCCATGGCCGCAAGGCACACGACGGCGGCAAGCCAACGACGCTGACCGTCGGGCCCGCGCCGCCAGCAAAGCATCAGCAGGAGCACCGCGGGAAAAAGGAGCGTCATCGGGCGGATGAGCGTGGTCAGGCCGGCGAGCAGGCCGGCGGCGAGCGCCCACCCCAGCGAGGGCCGCGCGCCCGCCAAGGCGTTCATTACGGCGAGGCTCAGCCAAACCAGGAAAGTAACGTGTAACAAATCATAATGAACATAGCCCGCAAGCAGCACCATCAACGGATGACAGCCGAAGGCCAGCGCGAGCAAACTTGCTGCGGACAGTGGCAGCCAGCGCGCCGCCGCCAAAAAAAATCCGACCGCCGCGAGGCCCAGCAAGACGCCCTGCGCGAGGTAAACGGGAGCATATTTTCCTTCGCTCAACCCGCCGGACAACTCCCCCACTCCGCGAAGAAAGGCCACGTAGCCCGGCGGCCGGAAAAGCGAGGATTCCGCGCCGGGCGGAGCTTGCGCGAGTTCAAAATATTCCTCGGTTTGATGGCGGTCGAGGGGAGTCCAAACGAAGGCCACCAGCCCTCCGGCGAGGCAGGGCAGCAGAAAACAAAGAAGGGCGCGCGGGAACATGGCGAGGCGGCAGCGCGAGTCTCCGCTTAAGGGTCACCCCAGCGTCTTATTTTGCGGGGCCAGCGGCAAAATGGGGATGCAAAGGATTGGGCATGACCTTGCGCACGGAAGGAACGACCACCAAATCCATATCCTCCATGGGAACCGCGCCCAAGAGCACTTCATCACCCAGGACCACGGCGCCGACGTAGCATTCACGATTATCAAAAAGCACGCGCACGGGGCCGACATAGGGGCACAAATGCCGCTTGCCCTTGGCCGTGGTGACTTCTTTTTGCGAGGTGGCCTCCAACTGCAATTCCAGCCGAATCCCCTCGGGAATGCAGAGAAACAGCGAGCCGGTGTCCGCCATCGCATCCACTTCGAGCGCGGGCAAGTCCTTCCGTTTCGAATTCTCCAAGCGTAGTTTGGCGCGCGCGATCCCCATGGGATTCTTTTAAGGCAAGCACACAACGGACGCAAGCTTGGGCGCCGTTATTTCTTCGCCAGCAACTCCGCCAGAAAGGCCTGGCCGCCGGCGAGGTCGGTGAAGCGCCCGTCCAGTTGCGCCTCGAAACAGACGTTGAGCAATTCCTTAAACCGCGGGCCGGGGGAAAGCCCGGCGGCAATCAAATGCCGGCCCTGCACCAAGGGCGTGGGCACGCGGTCGGCCACGGCGAGTTTCTCGGCGCGTTCGACGAGCCATTGGCCCGCGCCGGGTTCCTCGGGAGTCAGCGGCGGGCGGCCCCAGCGGTCGGCCTCGTCCACGCGCGCGAGGCGGTCGATGCGGCCGATTTTGCGGGCGAGGCGGCGGATGGCGCTTTCGCCCGCACCGGAGAGCATCAGCTCGCGCGGGCGCATGTGGCACAGCACGAGCGGCACCACGCTTTCGATCAATTCCTTGTGCTGCGTAAGGCGGGCGAGAAACGAGCGCGTCGGCTCATCCGCCGCGGCTTCATGGCCGAGCGAGCGCACGCGGTCCGCCTCGTCGCGCTTGGTCGTGGCGGGTTTGCCGAGGTCATGGCACAAGACGGCGAGACCGACGACGAGGTCTTCCCAGGCGTCGCCGGTGCGGCGCGCGGCAAAGGCGTCGAGGCAATGGAGCGTGTGAATCCACACGTCGCCCTCGGGATGCCAGACGGCGTCCTGCTCGCAGCCGATGAGGGCCGCAAGTTCGGGAAAAAAATTCACCCAGCCGCATTCGCGCAAGAAATTCAGTCCGAGCGAGGGGCGGCGGCCTTTGACGAGAAGTTTTTGCCATTCCTCGAAAACGCGCTCGGTGGACAGGCCGTCCAGGGTGAGCGTCGCGCATAGCGCGATGGTTTCCGGGGCGACGGAGAACTCGAAACGCGCGGCCATTTGCATGCCGCGCAAAACGCGCAGCGGGTCCTCCGCAAAACGCGCGGTGGTGTGGCGCAGTAATTTTGCGCGCAAGTCAGCCAGACCGCCAAAGGGGTCCACCAACTCGTGCGTGAGCGGGTCCCAGGATATGGCGTTGATGGTGAAATCGCGGCGGGCGGCGGCCTCGCGGGGCGACATGGTAGGATCGGCATCCACCGCGAAATCGGTGTGCTTCGGGCCGGTCTTGCGTTCGCGGCGCGGGACGGAAACATCGAGCTCCATTCCGCGCAATTTGAGCACCCCGAAACTCCGGCCCACGATGATGATGGGGTATGCGGCCTCGACCAGTTTTTCGAGTTCGCCCGGCGCGACGCCGAAAACTTCGAGATCGGCGTCCTTGGCGGTCAAGCCCAGGAGCGCATCGCGCACACAGCCGCCAACGAGCATGGCGCGTCCGCCGGCAGCCTTGATCCGCTGGGCCAAATCCAGCACGACCGCCGCCAAATCAGGCGGCAGCGGGACGGTCTCAAGCTGGGGCAAAACCTCGTTCATAGACTAGATTTCAATCAACCTTTAGCGACTAAAGGTTACGCAAGTTCCTCGCAGTTGCAAGCTTCCAGCGCAGGCGCTTATTTTTACTTTACTATCTTACCAAAGATAGTATATTAAAGGCCAATGAGTACGATGGTAATCGAACCGGTGGCTGGAATCCTGCCCGTGGAAAACGAGCGGCTGGAACAATTGTCGGCGGAGGAGCGGGTGCGCTGGGCGATTGAGTTTTATGGCGATAAGCTGGTGTTGAGCACCAGTTTCGGCATCCAGTCCGCGGTCATGCTGCATCTGGTGACGCGACAGGCGCCGGAGATTCCGGTGGTGCTGGTGGACACGGGTTACCTTTTCCCCGAGACCTACCAGTATGCCGAACAGTTGCGGAAATTGCTCAACCTGAATCTCAAGACCTATCATCCGCTCATCACCCCCGCGCGGCAGGAGGCGCTGCACGGGCGTTTATGGGAACAGGGGCCGGAGGGCCTTGAAAAGTACAATTTCATCAACAAGGTCGAGCCGATGAACCGGGCCATGAAGGAGCTGGGCGCGCATGCATGGATGACCGGATTGCGGCGCGTGCAGGCGTCCACCCGCGAGCGGCTGAATGTCGCGCGCCTGCAAAAACTGGTTTACAAAATCCATCCCATCGTGGACTGGACCGATCGCGACGTTTACCGGTACATGGTCGCGCACGATTTGCCGCAACATCCGTTGTGGGAAAAGGGGTACGTGTCCGTGGGCGACGTGCACAGCAGCAAGCCGCTGACGGCGGACTTGACGGCGGAGCAGACGCGCTTCAACGGCGTCAAACGCGAATGCGGCCTGCACGAGCAGAACGAGCGCGGGGATTATCAGATCTGAGGGGAATTTTTTTTTTTGACCGAATTAACGGAATTTGGGGGAATTGGAAGAACTGAGGCCGGAGCAGAAGGAGGCTAGATAACGTTGGCTTCGATTAAACTCTTCTCTTTCCCCTTTTGTAAATTCTGTTCATTCTGTCCAAAACTCTTTTCTTAACACCCATGCAACTCGCCCCCGAAGTCCGCCAGCAGCTTGAAGAACTCCACCGCCGCGCCGGCTATTTGTGGAGGTTTCTTTGACGTCGAGGCGAAGCAAAAGGCCGCGGCCGCCCTCGAACTGAAGATGGCCGAGCCGGGTTTTTGGGACCGGCCGGAGGAGGCCCGCAAGGTCATCGGCGAGGCGAATTTGCTGAAGAATGTGTACACCCCGCTGGTGAATTTTCGCGCGCGGCTGGAGGATTTGCAAACGATGGTCGAGCTGGTCGAGGAAGGCGATGAGGCCTCGGTTGGGACTTATGCGGTCGAGACGGCCGCAACGTCGGGCACCTTGTTGAAGGAGCTCGACCAGTTGGAGATCGAGTCCTTTCTGCGCGGCCCGCATGACAAATCGAACGCCATCGTGACGGTGCACGCCGGCGCGGGCGGCACGGAATCGTGCGACTGGGCGGAAATGATGCTGCGCATGTACATGCGGTGGGCCGAGCGGCGGGGTTTTACGGTGGAGGTGGAAGACCTGGCGCCGGGAGAAGAGGCCGGGTTGTCGCGCGCGACTTTTCGCATCGTCGGCCCGCACGCGTACGGCTACGCGAAAGCCGAGCGCGGCGTCCACCGGCTCGTGCGCATCAGCCCGTTTGACGCAAACAAGCGGCGGCATACGTCGTTTGCGGCGGTGGATGTCATCGCGGAAATCGAGGACGACGTGGACCTGGAGCTCAACGAGGCGGACCTGCGCATCGACACCTTTCGCTCAAGCGGCAAGGGCGGCCAGCACGTCAACAAAACCGAATCGGCCATCCGCATCACGCACGTGCCGTCGAATCTCGTGGTCACTTGCCAGACGGAGCGTTCGCAGCACAAGAACAAGGAGCGCGCGATGAAGACGCTCAAATCCCGGCTCTATGAAAAAATTCAGGATGAAAAGCGCGCGGAGATGGAGCGTTTTTACGGCGAGAAAGGCGACATCGGCTGGGGCCACCAAATTCGCAGTTATGTTTTCCAGCCGTACCAACTCGTGAAGGACCTGCGCACCGGCTTCGAGACCGGCAATATTCAGGCCGTGATGGACGGCGACCTGGACGGGTTCATCAACGCCTGGCTGCGCGCCGGCTGCCCGCTGAAACGGAACAAGGAAATTAAGATGGAGGAGTAAATAATGACCAAGGAATTTCTGATCTCCAAGTGATATCCTTGCCCTGTCATGGATAATCATAAAGGCCCGCTAGTTTCAGGTTTTGTCTATCGTGGGCTCCTGAAGGGCATTGTCGTCACCACAGTTATTATCACTGTTTTGCTGTTTGTTCTAATCCCCAAGAGCAACATACTCGTGGCAAACGCTAAAAAATCGTGGGCTGCTGGCAATGCAAGCCGGATCGCGATGGGTTATGCCGCATACACGCTGGCGACGAAGGCCGCCATCAGCACGCCACAACAAAACCAAACCGGAACCCGTTTCACTGGTACAGCTCATGACATCAACGATGTGGCTTTCATCCTCGCGCAGAAGGCCGGATTAAATGACGCCAAGGTTTGGTTTATAAGCTCCGATGATGCTCTCGCCGGGGCAGAAATCCCTCGTCTAGTCATTTCCGGAAATATCCAAGCAGCGACCGTGGTAACCAAGGATTTTGCCAACCTCACAAAAAGCTGGACGTTCGTAATCGGCCTTCCCCTCGAGGCTCCAACCTCCACAACACCTCTGCTTTGGACCTATGGACTCCAGCATAATGGCAAATGGTCTGAAGCCTCCCCTTGGGATGGCCGAGGTGGCCATATCGCTTTTCTCGATGGCCATGTGGAATGGTTCGATCAGCTCTCCACTGCTCCAAAAGAAAGGGGACTGACCGTTTATCCCACCAATCGCAATCCTGGCACTATGACGGCTGACTGGGGCCAAGCCATTCCCAGTTCTGGTAAATTGTGGGCTCAGGTAAAGAACCTAGACGGCCGCGGGAAATAACTAGCCCAGTCACCTTGCAACGGTGGAACGCGACCTCCGGGCGCGTTTATGCTGATGGAGAAGCGTGCGCGGCGCGCCCTCTCCACCTCCCGCAGCCGCGACGTTGAGCAGGGGAATATTTCCGCATTTTTCCCTTCATAATTCTATAAGCTTAATTCATCATTACGCCTTCCCGCCCCACCCTACTTTCCGCCCCACCCTGTTTTCAGACCAACTCTGTTGTCAGCCCCAGCCCGCTTCCCACCCCGTCCTTGCCCATGCCCCTCTCGCGCCGCCGGTTCCTGCAACGCACCACCCTCGCCGCCGCCGCCGGCCTGGCTGGTCCGCGTTTTGCCAACCTCGCGCGGGCCGCGGCCGAGGCCGCGCCCGTCGCCCCGCCCTCGAGCAACCTGCCGTACGCGGCGGGACCGTTTCAGCCGACGTGGGAATCGCTCGCCACCTACCAGACGCCGGACTGGTTTCGGGACGCGAAATTCGGCATCTGGGCGCACTGGGGCCCGCAATGCCAGCCCGAGCAGGGCGATTGGTACGCGCGCAAGATGTACATGCCCGCCGATTCGAGCCACGATTACGATTTTCACGTCAAGACTTACGGCCATCCCTCGAAAGCCGGTTTCAAGGAAGTTATCCACACGTGGAAGGCGGATAAATGGGAGCCGGAAAAACTAATCGCCCTCTATAAGCGCGCGGGGGCGAAATATTTTTGCGCGCTGGCGAACCACCACGACAACCTCGATTTGTGGGCCTCGAAATACCAGCCGTGGAATGCCGTGGCGGTGGGCCCGAAAAAGGATCTCGTCGGCGGCTGGGCGAAGGCCGCCCGCGCCGCCGGCCTGCGCTTCGCGGTGAGCATCCACGCCGCCCATGCCTGGAGTTGGTATGAACCCTCCCAGGGCGCGGACCGCGCCGGGGAATTCGCGGGCGTGCCGTACGACGGCAACCTGACCAAGGACGCGGGCCAGGGTCAATGGTGGGAGGGGCTCGACCCGCAGGAACTTTATGCGCAGAGGCACCAGCCCGGCACATCCACCAACACCTCGCAATTCTGGGATTGGCCGGACACCGGCATCATCACGCTGCCGCCGCCCGCCTACAGCGAGAAATTCTACCGGCGCACCGTGGATTTGATTGATCAACACAGTCCCGACCTGGTTTATTTCGACGACACGATTTTGCCGATGTATCCCATCAGCGACGTGGGCCTGCGCATCGCCGCGCACTTGTACAATTCGAGCATCAAGAAATCCGGCCGGCTCGAGGGCGTCATCACCGGCAAGGTGTTGTCCAACGAACTTTATCGCAAGTGCATGGTGTGGGACTACGAGCGCGGTTCGCCAAACGAAATGCTCCCGCAGCCGTGGCAGACGGACACCTGCATCGGCGATTGGCATTACAAGCGCAGCATCTTCGACCGGCACACCTACAAGACCGCCGACACGGTGGCGCACACGCTGGTGGACAACGTCAGCAAGAACGGCAATTTGCAGCTCAACATTCCGTTGCCCGGCAGCGGCGAGCCCGATGCGGACGAGCTGAAGTTTCTGGCCGATTTCACGACGTGGATGGACCGGAACAACGAGGGCATCTACGCGTCGCGCCCGTGGAAGGTTTACGGCGAAGGCCCGACCACCGCGCCCAACGCCGGCCCGGCGGTGCGCGCCCAAGGGTTTAACGAAGGCCGCACGCGCTACTCCGCGCAGGATATTCGTTTCACCCAAAAAGGCGGCACGCTTTACGCCTACGCCATGGGCTGGCCCGCCGACGGCAATTTGACCATCCAGTCGCTGGCGGAAGGCGCGCCCACCGCCCCCGGAAAAGTCGAGCGGGTGGAAATGCTGGGGCTGGCCGAGCCGCTGAAGTTTACCCGCGACGCCGGGGGCTTAAAAATCACGTTGCCCGAGCAGAAAGTCGGCGACTATGTTTATGGGTTTAAGATATTGGGGAATGGTTTGACCGTTTGATTCACGACTAAGCGGCCATGCAACGTGCCCTCAGAATGCTATGGGAGGTCCTGGTGCCAACGACATTCAGCTTGTGCATGCTTTCATTTCTAGCCAGTTGGCTGGAGCACTTAGCCGACAATACACCCCTCAGTTTCGGGCTCGATTCGTGGTCAGCGTGGAGAGCCCTTTTTTCGAGAGCAGATGCATATTTCTGGTTGGGCGGTGCAGCCTACATGACCACGATGGAAGTCGCATTTTTCAGCGGGCATAGGCCCCAGTCTTGGAAAACCGTTTTCATTTCTACCGGAGTCGGCGCCTATGTCGCGTTGATTGCCTCCCTGGTCGGCTTTGGCTTGGACTTTAGCGGGCCGGCCCTCATGCGGTATCTAGAATGTATGTTTTTGGGCGCAACGGCTGCCCTAATTACCGCACTTGGCACCATGGTTTTGGCGCTTGGCTTTTCCGCGAAAAGACGCTGAATGTCAGCCATGCCTTTTGAAGACGATATCTCCCGACAGAGCGCGCAGAAGCTGCGCAATCGCGAGCTGGGCCTGGCCGTGGCACTGACGGCGATGGCGGTGATTGCGAGCGTGTGTTATGTGCTTTTTCTGCCGAACAAGATGCTGGCTGCCATGTTGATCCCGGCGGAGTTTTTCACGACGGCAGTGGTGTATATCATCGTGGTGCGGATGTGGCGGAAACGGGGATGAGGGGAAGGAAGGAAGGTAGAATGTAGAAGGTGGAAAGCAGGGGGTAGGAGAAGAAAGCGGGAATAGTCAGAGGTAGGGACGCCTCTCCGAGGCGTCCGAAAAATTGCCCGTGCCCAAGGCTTTCAGCGAAAAATCAAACTGGTCCAGAGCGGACGCCTCGGAGAGGTGTCCCTACCCTTCGCAAAGCATGGCCTCGCTAACCGAAAAAAATCAGGTGCGATATTTCCAGGGGCGAGATTTCCAGGTGAGGAAGAAGGTCTCAGAATTGTCGGCAGGCCCGCCGCAAAAATGTCGCATACCCGCGCTTGCGCGGGCGGGGGTTTGCGTCTACTTTCGCGGCTGACCATGTCCCTGCCCGACTACGTCCACCTGCGCGAGGCCTTCGCGCGCCAGCCGCTGTTTCAGGATAAAACCTGGCGGCTGTCGCCGTCGGCGTGGCCGTTGGCGCCCGCGCAGGTGACGGAGCTGGAGCGCATCGGCGAGACGTGCCTGGCGTTTTTCAAGGCGCTGGAATTGCTCTACACGCGCTCGTGGCAGAACAAAAATCTGCTGCGCAATCGCGAATTGCTCGCGCCGTGGGTGGCGGGCTACCTCGACCGCGGCAAACCGCAGCGCCTGATCGACCACCAGCGCCATGCGAGCGCGAAGAACAAATTTCCCGTGGTGCTGCGCCCGGATTTACTGCTGACCGAGGACGGATTTGCGTTGACGGAAATTGACGCCGTGCCCGGCGGCCTGGGGCTGACGGCGTTTTTGAACCGGCTCTACGACCGCGACGACGCGCGCGTGCTGGGTGCCAAGGATTTGCTGCTGGACGACTATTACAACGCGCTGGCGGCCCTCGCGCCGGGCAAGGAGCAGCCGCTGATTGCAATTGTGGTCAGCGACGAGGCCGCGACGTATCTGCCGGAATTCACCTGGCTGGCGGCACGGCTGCGGGAGCGCGGGCGGCGCGTGCATGTGCTGCATCCCTCGGAAATCATGCCGCTGGGGCCGACGCTGTGCGCGCCGGTGGACGGCAACCCCGAGCAGATTGACGTGCTGTACCGGTTTTTTGAATTGTTTGATCTCGCGAATGTGCGGACGGCGGAATTCATCCTCGCGGCGGCGGAGGCCGGCGAAGTGGTGGTCACCCCGCCGATGCGCCCGTTTCAGGAGGAGAAATTGAATCTCGCGCTCCTGCATCACCCGCTGCTGGAGGATTTTTGGCGGGAGAACCTGCCGCGCGGGGCCTGGCCGATTTTAAAAAAACTCGTGCCCCACTCGTGGGTGGTGGACCCGGTGGAACTGCCGCCGAACGCGGTGCTCGATGCGCCGTGGGTCGGGGGCAAGCCCATCCACCGCTGGGACCAACTGGCGGAGGCGTCGCAAAAGGAGCGCAACCTCATCCTGAAGGCCAGCGGTTTTCACGAGACGGCGTGGGGCGCGCGGTCCGTGGTGTTCGGCAGCGACGTGTCGCGCGACCAATGGCTGGCGGCGCTGCGCCGCGCAGCCGAAATGGCCCCGCGCACGCTGCATATTTTGCAGGACTACCGGAAGCCCATGCGCCTCAAGCATCCGGTATTCCGCGAGACAGGCGAGTTGTACGAAATGGAAGGCCGCCTGCGGCTGTGCCCGTTCTATCTCGTGCAAAATGACAAGACCCGGCTGGGCGGCGCGCTGGCGACCTTTTGCCCGGCGGACAAAAAAATCATCCACGGCATGAAGGACGCGGCGATGCTGCCGAGCGCGGTGGTCGAGCCCGTGGCGGCGGAAGTGCCGGCGCCGGCCACGGCGAGCGTGTGACAAGAATTGCTGAATGCTGATTGCTGAATGCTGAATGAAATTCCGAGACCAAGCCTGTTGAATGGCCTAAGGCCGTCTTAATTGCTCCCGGCTGACGCATGAGCAGCAACCGGCTTTAAGAATATAACCACAAAAAGCCCAAGAGGCACAAAAGGAGTACAGACTGTGCTGATGCGGGACGGACGCCTCGGAGAGGCGTCCCTACCTTCCGAGCCAATTCATCCCGGCCTACGTTTGCCTTCATCTCGGCCTATCTTGGCTGTCTTCCCTGTCTTCGTTTGCCTTCATCCCGGACCGCGTTTGCCGTCTTCTCGGCCTATCTTTGCCGTCATCCCCGACCGCGTTGCCAGAACCGCATGGCCCGGGTAATGTCCAAATTTGAAATGGCGCGCTGGGGGCAGCGCGCCCTACTAAAAGCATTTTTCTGGGGTAGGGCGGGCTGCCCTCAGCCCGCCGTCTTGTTGCTGGTGAAATTAGGACACTACCCATGGCCCGTAAAGTTTGGCGTTTTTTTAGGCCAGTTATTTAGGCCAATTTTTTTGAATCCGGTAAATTCTGGCGAAAATATTCCTCCCATTTTTGCTGATGGGTGGCGGCGAGGGCGGCGAGCTCGTCGCGGATTTCGATTTTTTCCAGCGCGGCGCGCAAGGCGGCGCCGTCAGGCATGCCCTTGGCAAAGCTTTTTAGCACGGCGCGCCAGCCGCCGAGGCCGGTGGTCGCGGGCGGGCGGTTTTCCCAGGCGAGGCGGTCGTCCACGTAGTCGATAATCATTTGCCAGCGCTCGGCGAGGGTCGGCGGCGCGGGCGCGGGGCGGCCCGCGAGAGCAGCCTGCAATTCGCGAAAAATCCACGGGTAGCCGAGCGCGGCACGCCCGACCATCAGGCCCGCCACTTTCGTGTCGCGGCGGAGCTGCGCAGCGCGGGCGGCGGAATCGACGCTGCCGTTGCCGATCACCGGCAGGGCCACGGCTTCCGCCACGGCGGCTATGACTTCCCAGTCCGCGTCGCCGCGATAGCCTTGCTCCTTCGTGCGGCCATGCACGGCAAGGGCGCGGGCGCCGGCGTCCTCGATGTGGCGGGCGGCGTCGAGGGCGACGATGGAATGTTCGTCCCAGCCGAGGCGGATTTTGGCGGTGACGGGCGTGTTGGGCACGGCGTCGACGACGGCGCGGACAATGCGTGCAAGCAGCGGCAAATCGCGCAGCAGGGAGGAACCCGCGCAGCGGTTGGTGACTTTCGGCGCGGGACAACCGAAATTTAAGTCGATGAAATCGGGTCGCAGGCGCTCTTCGACCATGCACGCGGCGGAGGCCATGATGGCCGGTTCGCCGCCGAAAATCTGCACGCCCAGCGGGCGTTCCGTGGCGGCGAAACGCAAGTCATTCCACACTGCGGGAGTGCCGCGCACGAGACCTTCGGCGTTGGCGAATTCGGTGACGAGCACATTGGCGCCCTGCGCGCGGCAACGGCGGCGAAAAGGGCTGTCGGTAAAACCCGCCATGGGCGCGAGGTACAGCGGGAAGGCGCCCGCCGCCAACCAGGGCAGCGGCGTTGGGCCATAAACGGCGGTGCTGGGGCCGTCGACCGCGGCACCCGGGTTTTGCACTAAAAGTGACATCGAAAAGTTCGGCGCAATTGAGTTTCTAACCGCGATCCGTCAGCCCTTCAAGGGCGGTGGCGAAGGAGGCCAAATCGCGGGCCAGTCCGCGCACACGGCGGCGCAAATCGCCCTCGTCGTCCAGTTGCTCGTCGGCGAAGTCATGGCCCGTGGCATAGACAAAACGGGGCACGACGACACAGCGAAAGTCCAGCATGAGGCTGTTGGCGAAGGGCAGGACACTCATGTAGCTGCCCGGACCGCCCGCGGCGCAGAGGAAGCCCACGACCTTGCCGACCCAGGCTTCGCCGGTGAGTTCGATCAGGTTTTTGGCGGCGGCGTTGACATCGTAATTGTACACCGGCACGGCGAAAAGGGCGCCGCGCGCGGGGCGGATTTTTTCGACCAGTTCCTCGACCTTGGGGTGGTGGTACGCGCCGTCGCCATCGCAATGCGGCAGGCCGAGCGGGGCCAGGGAGATGAACTCCGTCTCATGCCCGGCATCACGCAAATCGGCCTCGGCCAAATGCGCCAGTTGGGCGCTCCGGCTGGCGGGGTTCAGGGAGCAACTGAATACGAGGAGGCGCATGGCTATGTCTGAGAGTGTTCTAGTGCTTAGTTTCGAGTGCTTAGTTATTAGTTGCTAGTTTCTAGTGGGTAGATGCGGGTTGGTAGTTTCCAGTTGGTCGTTTCTAGTTGCGGGTTGCGGTTGCGGAGACGTGTTACAAGTTACAGGGCAACACCGGACTAAATGCTGGCCAAGGTTGAGGCTTCGCCTCAGCGATGGCATTGATTCTTCGCAGGGCGGGACTGATGGCGACACTGAAATAAGGGCAGCAAAACCCCTGGCCGCGCGAGACGACATTGAAATAGGTGCAGCAAAAACCCCGGCCGCACGAGGCGACCGGGGTTTGGTGCGCAATCACTTACCGTTACGACAGCCCGGAGTTATTCCGAGATGACGGTCGGGTTGGTGTTGGGCGTGCTGCCATTCGGGTTTTGCTGGCCCTGAATGGGACCCTGATTATTTGTAGGCTTACTCGGCGGTGCCGCCGTCGGCGTCACGAGCGGGGCGAGGCCTTGGTCCGCGCGAACCTGATTCACCACAGCATACAAATCATTCAGCACTTGCTGGGCTTCTGCACCCGAATAGGATGAGCCCAAAATATTCAAGCTGATGATGTTGTTGTTGGCGTCGGTGCTGATGGCTAATTTGACCTGCCCGCCTTGCTCGACGTTGACCGAATTTGTCTGGAGGGCGCGGCCCAGGTTGGAGATGGTGTTCGGCTTGAAGCTGACGGTGCCCTCGGCACACGCAATCGTCACGCTGATAACCTTGCCCGTGCCGTCGCGCTCGACAGTGAAGGACGGGATGGTGCCGCGAATACCGGCGGAACCAGCCGGAGTGTTCACGGTGAACTGCGAGCCGGCGGCCTGGTTGAGCTTCTTCACTTCACCCGCGAGCGTGCCTTTTTGGAGGTCGAGTTCGGTGGTGGATTTGCTCGGGTCGGCGTTGAGGCGGATGAAGGTGTTCTGGCCGCCCTGCGTGTCAAAGGCCGCCTGCTCGAACTTGGTGATGCCCACTTCGGAGTTCGGCTTGATCTGCATCGCCGCGCCGTTGGAAAAAACCAGCAGCACACCGCCGGTGTCGCCGGTGATAATGGTCGAGCCCACCGGGACGAGGTCATTGCGAACCAAGGGCGTGGTCTGGCCATTCGCGTTGCGAACAGAGGCCGAGCCCGTTACCATAAACGCCTTGATCTGGCCGACGCTGTCCGCCGCTGCCGGAGCCGCCGCGCCAAAAGACACGGATGCCGCCAGGCAGGCGATCAAGGTTAAGAGGTTAATTTTCAAAGATTTCATGTTTGGAATGGTGAATAATGAATAAGGTGTCGAGGATTGCTGCCCCCAACACGACCATTCGTACCATTTCACCGTTACCCGAGCAAGCCCTTTTTCGGGTAATTATGGGGTTATTTACACCCTAGAACACCCTATGCGCGAGACCGTGAGGCCGTTTTCGAACATTACCCTTTACGTCGGGCCCGGTTTTGCCCATCAATTTAAGCCCTTTCGCGGGCGTCCACCGCGGACGCCGAAGGGCAACAGACGCCGCGGAGCGGCGTCCCTCCCTAAAAAGCACACCCTTCCATCCTGAACTTCCCAAACCCACCCCTCTCATGTCTACCCCCAAAAACAGCGGCAACCTCGTTCTCGGCATCGACATCGGCGGCACCGGCATGAAGGGGGGCATCGTGGATTTGGCGAAGGGCGAACTGGTCGGCGAGCGCGTACGGCTCGAAACGCCCCACCCTTCGACGCCCGCGGCGGTCGGTGATGTCATCAGCGCGATCGCGAAGCATTTTTCCTGGAAGGGGCTGATTGGCTGCGGGTTTCCCGGCGTGATTCTGAAATCGCGCATCATGACGGCGGCGAACCTGGACGAGTCGCTCATTGCGGTGGACCTCGCGCACCTGGTCCACGAACGCACCGGGTGCCCCGCGCACATCATCAACGACGCCGACGCCGCCGGGCTGGCCGAGGTGACTTATGGCGCCGGCAAGGGCCGCGAGGGCGTGGTGTTGCTGGTGACGGTCGGCACAGGGCTGGGCAGCGGGCTGTTTTTCAACGGCCAGCTCGTCCCCAATACGGAATTAGGCCATATTAAAATGAAGGACAAGTCCTCCGGCAAGATCAAGGACGCCGAAAAGCTGGCGTCCGACACCGCGCGCGAGCGGGACGACCTCTCCTGGGACAAATGGGCCAAGCGTTTTGACCGCTACTTAAAATACCTCCATCGCCTGTTCTGGCCGGAACTCATCATCATCGGCGGCGGGGTGACGAAGAAGGGCGACAAGTTCATGCCCCTGCTGACGGTGCCCTGCGCGACGGCACTGGCCGCGCTGGGCAACAATGCCGGCATCGTGGGCGCGGCGGCGGCGGCGAAATTGCAGTTGGGAAAGAAGTAGGGAAACCGAGGCGGCAGGCTCCGGTGCCTGGACTGAGGGAGCGCGGGTCACGGCTGAATTTAGGCTCTGATTTTAAACCCGAAAAAGAGCGGCGCGGTGAGGGCACCGCGCCCTACCCCAACCGCCTAGGCGTACATCAGCTGGCACGCCGTCTGTTCACCGGTAGGGCGCGCTGCCCTCTGCGCGCCGCAAGTAATTGGTTTTAAAACACGTCGCAGGAAGGCGTCCCGTTAAGCTGGCCGAGGGCGCACGACGCACGGCCACGCATCGGCCTGTTTTCCCCCGGGGATACGCCGACGGCCCCAAGAAGGTTGTCCATGATAAATGTCCACAGGCCGTATTTTGATCGGATGAAATGATTTTCCATCCCGGACACCGGGTGGTAGCCGCGAAATGGCGGCGGCAAAATTGAGGTAGGAGAAGTACGCAGGGGGTTTCGCTCCATATTAAACACACCCCGATTCAGCTATAATGCGCCCCTGCCTGAAAAAAGGTCCAGCCCGCCTGCCGCCCGGCCTCCTGCCGTGCACCCGCGCCGCCACCCAATTTCCGGCCCATGCTTTATGAATACAAAACAAAAGAGTCTTTTAACTTCTGTTATCATCGGCGGAGTCTTCGCCATCAGCCTGCCTCAGCCGTCGTGGGCTCAGGGGGCGGCCGTGCCGCGGGCGAACGAGCCCGCTTTCGGCCAAAAAGTCTCGTGGGACATCGTGTCCGAGATCGAAATCAAAAACTACCAGGGCGACACGCTGGGCCGCGTGAATGACTTGGTGCTCGATTTGACCAACGGCCGCATCGTCGAGGTGCTGGTGGTGTCCGACCAATTCTTGCGCTTCGGGGGCAAGACGGTGGCGTTGCCGCCGGAGGCCCTGATCCCGGATAACAAGAACAAGGTGTATCATCTGGATATGAGCGCCGCCGCCTACAAGGCCGCGCCGGCGTTCAATGCGTCCAAATGGGCCGAGGCCACGCAAGTCGGACAGATTGCGCAGGCGTATCGTTATTTTGGACAGATGCCCTACTTTCTGGTTCCGGGCGAAGACGCCCGCCGGACCACGACGCTCACCGGTGAGCCCATCACCAGCCTGGGCATTCTCCAAGCGATGAACAAGGTCATCAATCTCAATGTGGACGACATGAACAACACCCGCCTTGGCACCTTGACCAGTTTGTCGATGGACTTGCCCACCGGGCGCATCCTTAGCGTCCACCTCACGGTGCGCAACGGGCAGGATCCGCTGATCACCTCCAATGTCATTTCGCCCACGATGCTCAGTTACAATGCGGCGCACGACAGCCTGCTGTTGGACGTGACGAAGGGCCAGTATTCGCAACAGCCCCACATTATCTTTGAGCCGGGCGCGGGCTTGCAAACGGCGGACTCGGTCGAGCAGCCGGCCACCAGCTCGCCCACGATGCTCCTTGCGCAAGGGACGAGTTATCGCGACCGGAGCACCACGGCCCTGCTCAATAACAAAATTCAAGCCTACGACCTCGCCCCCAACGGCCAGGTGGAAGTGGGCACGCAGGATGGCCGCGTCACCTTGCGGGGCACTGTCGCCAGCCAGGGCGCCAAAGACAACATCGGCAATCTCGCCGTGAATACCGTTCGCCTCACCAATGTGGACAATCAAATCGTCGTCACCAACACGCCGGGGCCGGACTTCAACGACCGCAGCATGACCGCGCTGATTTATCAAATCATTGAGCGCGACGAAAAGAATGCGCAGCTATCGGTGGGCGTGCACACGATCAACGGCCGCGTGGTGCTGAGCGGGATGGTCAACAACCAGGCGACGAAGGACCGCATTGAAGCCATCGCCAAAGGCGTCGCCACGGAGAAGAAGGTGGACGACGAGATCGCGGTGACCACCCAGGCCCAGGCGGCCTTGTAAAACCGCGGCCCCGCCAAGGGGAATGCGTTCAACCAGCCACGGGCTCTCGATACTTTCGGGAGCCCGTTGGCATGTCCGCATCCCGCGCGGGCCCGGTGTTTCAAGGCTTGGCGGCGGGCGGCGGCGGAAAAGTCAAATCCACCCAGACGAGACGGTGGTCGCTGGCGCGGAGGCTGTCGGGACCGTCGATAATGCCGCCCTTGTTTTTCTGCAAGGGCGCGAGCGCAGGCGAAAGGAGGATGTAGTCCGAATGTTCGTATTGGTCGGCCTTGGGATAATAGAGCGTCCACGTCTCGCCACGCGAATCCACGGCGGCGGCGGCGAGAAACAGCGGTTTGGCGTTGAGCTCGAGGAAGCGTTGCAGCGTGGGGGCGTCTTTCGCGTCGTTGAAATCACCGACGACCGCGACAAGTTCGGGCGCGGCGGTGCCGGTGCCCGCCGTGAGGGTGTGCTCCTGGCGGATGAGGTCGCGCAGGGTGCGGGCCTCGCCTTCGCGTTCCGCGGCGCTTTCGGGATCGGAGGCAATTTCCGTGAGCCGGCTTTTCAAGTGCACCACGTAGAGCGACCAGACCTGGCCGTTGGTGACGAAATCGGCTTCGAGCAGCCCGCGCTTCACCAGTTCGGTCGCGCCGCCGAGCTTGAAGGAAATATTTTCCCGGGAATGCGTTTGCGCGAGGGGCACCCGCGAAAGCAGCGCAACGTGGCGGTCGGGATCGGGACCGAGGACGAGCGTCGAATAGGGATAATCGAGCCCCTCAGTGGCGAGGTCGCGGCGCAGTTCTTCCAGATAAGGGGCGGTGCCCATTTCCTCGAGCGCGAGAATGTCGGGATGCGCCTGGCGGATGACGGCGCGCAGGGCGGTTTTTTCCGCCTCGGGCTTGGGCCAGTTGGGGTTGTATTTGCCGTCCACCATTCGGTCGGTGGAAACGTAATTGCGGACATTGTAGGTGGCGACACGGAGAACCACGGGCCGGGAAGAGACAACGGGCACGACGCTGGCCGGTGGCGCGGGGGCGGTGGCGCCGCGGGCTAGGAGCGCGCAGAAAAAGGCGCAGGCAGCGAGGCGTCTCATGGCGGGGAAATTTAGGCTAAGTTCGGTTTCAAAACTAAACCACGGATGCCATGGATCGCACGGATTCCCTTCCGCAGTTGGTTCATTATTTCATGATACTTATCCGTGCCATCCGTGTTATCCGTGGTTGTTGGAGGATTTCAAAACACACGCTACGCCACCGCTCCGCGCAGGGAGGCCTCGCGCTCAACCAGCGTGGGATGCGAATAATGGAAAAAGGAATACGCCGGATGCGGCGTCAGGTTGCTGAGATTTTTTTCGTGCAACTTGCGCAGGGCGGAAACCATCGGGGCGGTTTCGCCGAGGGCGTCGCGGGCAAAGGCGTCGGCCTCGTATTCATGGCGGCGCGACCAGAAATTGCCGAGGGGGTGAAACCAAAACATCACCAGCCCGGCCACTTCGGCAAAGAGCAGCAGTGCCACCGGCAGGCCCAGTGCGGGGTCGAAACGAAAGCCTTGGTAAAACCATGCCTGGTTAACCAGCCAGCCGAGCACGGCGGCGGCCAGCAGCGACGTCAGCGCCGAAACGAGGAGCATCTTCGGCACGTGGCCTTTGCGGTAATGGCCGATTTCGTGCGCCAGCACGGCCTCAAGTTCGCGCGGCGACATCTGCTCGATGAGCGTGTCGAACAGCACGATGCGCCGGAAACGGCCAAAGCCGGTGAAAAAAGCGTTGGAGTGCCCGGAGCGTTTGCTGCCGTCCATGACCTCGATGGTCTGGCACAGAAAGCCCGTGCGCTGGGCGAGGGCGAGCAGGCGTTTGCGCAAATCACCTTCGGGCAGCGGGGTGAGCTTGTTGAACAGCGGCAGAATGAAGCGCGGCGCGAGCACCATGAGCACGAGTTGGAAAATCATCAGCGCGGCCCACGCCCACAACCACCACCACCGCGGCTGCCAGCGCACAAACCAGAGCACCAAACACAGCAGCGGAAACCCGAGCACGAGCCCCAGGACGGCGCCTTTCACCTGGTCGGCCACCCACAAGCGCAGCGTGCTTTTATTAAAACCGAAACGGGCCTCGAGCTTGAATTGCGACCACCAGCCCCAGGGCAAATTAGGCAGCGACAAAAGGTACCCGACCAGGCAAAGGGTCGCGGCCTGCGCCCACAATGAGGAACCGAAAAGACCCGCGACGCCGTTGTACAAAAGCGGCAACAGTCCGAGGCCCAACCAAATAAAAACGCACGCCGCGCCGAACAACGTTTCCCAGCGGCCAAAGTCGTTCTTTGCCAGCGTGTATGCGACCGCGCGATGGTAAGTGGCGTCGTCCACCACCTCGCGCAAGGCCGGCGGCACCGCGGCGGCATGGGCCTGCACGTGGCGGCGATTGAGTTCGCCCAAAATCAATTCCGCCGCGGTTTGAGCAACCAGCAAGACAGTGAAAACAGTCAAGACCCAGGTCCAAGTCATCAAAACAGCCTCCCGTGGCCACCGCGGCAGGGCAAACAAAAACCATCGGCAATGAGTGTCTTGAAACAGCCTAAGAAAACCACGGATGCCACGGATGGCACGGATAGAGAAACAGAAGCCGGAGCCTTTTTGCTCAAAGCATCCGTGCTATCCTTCGTCCAACACGAAACGTCCACCCTCTTCACTTCGTCGGTGAATGCAGGGCGATCTGGTTGCCTTCGCTGTCGAGGATAACCGCCTTGAAGCCGTAGGGGCCGATGGGATGCTTTTTCTGCACGAGTTTGCCGCCCTTGGTCTTCGCGGCCTTGACGGCGGCGTCGAGTCGCCCGCTGACGTTGAGGTAAACCAGCGGGCCGTGCTTGGATGGTTTGTTTTCCCCGCCCACGCAAAGGCAGGCCGAGACGCTGTTGCCCGCGTGCGGCAGGAGGCCGAATTCGCAACCGTGGGCGGATTCCTTAGAGACTTTCGCGCCGAGGACGGCGGAATAAAATTTGATGGCGCGGTCGAGCTTGAGCACCGGGATGTCCAGCCAGACGAGAATGTTTTCCATGGGAATGGGGATTTTTTGGGGATGAGCAGCGAAGGCAATTCTGCGCGGAAGGCGGGCGGCGCGTCAATAGGGATGCGGGCGGGAAGTGTCCTAATTTCGCTTGAAACAAGACGGCGGGCTGAGGGCAGCCCGCCCTACCCCAGACAGAAGGCCCTATTCCAGACCGAAGGTATAGGTAGGGCGCGCTGCCCTCAGCGCGCCGTTTCACCCTCCGCCTGCGGCGCAAGCGTATCAGTGTTACCGCCGCTCCCTGTGGCTGCAGATGGATTTCACACCCATCCTATTCGCAGCCGTGAGCTGGACGGCAGAGGCCGGAAGCCGTTTATCGTCACAATGATGAAACAATCCCCCGGCTCCAGCGGTTAGAAAGCGTGGGCCATCCCGGCTTGGGCCTCGGTTTGGTGCTTGGCTCGGGCTTCGCGCCCGCGCTAGGCTGGCTTTCGGCCCTCGGGCCGGAATAAATACCCTCCCCTCAGGATCAAATTCTCAATGTCCTCTCCCCTTGTTTCTCCCGTGGTTCGGGCGCTGGCGCGCTCGGCCGTTGCTTCCGCCCTGTTCCTTGCCGCCGTGGCGCCCGCGCAGGCGGCCAGCCGGCTGGTGACGATTGTCACCACCAACGTTTCGGCCACGGCCGACACGGTGAAGCTCCAGGTCAATCTGACCGTGCCGGGCGGCATCTACGAAGTAAAGGTGCCGAGCTGGGGCACGGCGGGGAAACTGCAAAACACGCCGAAAACGCTCGAACATCCCTCGAAGCCGACGACCATGTTCCAGCCGATTCATATCAAGACAAGCTACCACCTGAGCAAGACCCGCCTGGCGGCCAAGGTATTGACGCATACCTACACTTTTGCGATGCCCGCCAAGCGCAATACTTACACCGGCGACATTTACGTGGACGGCGAGAACCGCGCGAGCTACTCCGTGTCCATCGTTGACGCCGGCCCGTCGGTCGCCCTCCTGGGCCCCACGGGCGAGCGCACCATTACCAACCTCGCCTCGGCGACCTTGAATGTCCGCATCTCCGATCCCGACGGCATCGTGCTGAGCAGCATCCAGGCCGGCGATTTTGACTTGGTGGCAGTGCGGGGCTCGGTGAAAGCCCGCGTGCAACTCACACTCCTGTCGGTCACACCGTCCAATGAGAGCGATCGCCAGGCCGACGTGAGCCTCGGGTTTGAGCCGGTGTCCGGCTCCTCGGGTTCCCTGGATGGCGAGTATTATGTGGAGGCGAAGGACCGGGCGTTCCGCGACGTGTTGGGTAACTTCAATCACGAAGTCCGCCTCGCGAAAGTTCGGCTCGAGCTTTTGCACACAACCGGCGGCAGTGGCAGTGGTGGTGGTTTTGGTGGTGGTGGTGGCGGCTAAGCTCGTTGGCTTAGAACGAGGATTGCGCCTAAGCAACCTCCCCGGCGCAACGTGCGCCAGATGCACTTGCACGGAACTGCCGAGGTGCCATGATTTGCTCACACTAGCAGTGAGCCTCATGAGCGAAAATATTAACCAGCCCCGGGAATGGAGGGGCAGCCGCGCGCAGATATGGATCAGCGCGGCTTGCACCACCTTCTTCGCCGGCTTCTTGATCTTCGTTACCCTGTCCGTGTTTTCTCCCCGCTGGGACCCGAACCACGAAATCCCGGATTCCACCCAATTTGCCCTCTTGCTCGTCAGCTACGGACTCTTCGGGTTCATGTTGCTGTGGTCGTGCTGGCTCGGCTGGGCGGGCCTGCTTGCGCGCCTGCGACTGGATGAGCACGGGGTGGAATTCCAAGATGGCCTCCAGTTGCGGCGACTGCGTTTTGCCGACGTGAGAAAAGTTTCCTGGCGGCCACGCTGGAAGATAGTGACGTTCACGGACGCGACCAAGCGCACGCGTTTGAATCTCGAATTTTACACGCCGGCAGACCGGCGCGAAATTGCCGCGGCCCTCCATCAGACGCTGGCGGGCTGCGAGCAGGAGGGCTGGGAAGCCTTCGCCGCCGTGTTGAGGTCGGGAAGGCCGCCGCCGGTGTCCTTGCCGCGCAGTGAGCGAATTCTGTTTCGGTGGGGCGGCGGCGTGCTGGCGGTGAGCATAATTGCCGCCGCTGGCCTGCTTTGGGCCCCGAATCGCTTGGAATTGCGCCGGGGCTTTTATATACTGGAAGTCTTCTGTGCGGGGGGTGGAATTGCTCTCGTGCTGGTGGCCATCCGGGAGCTGATCTACTATCAACGAACCCGGAAAATTTTTGCCGGTCTGGTTCTGGCGCTGACCGCCTGCGCCGTGGCAGTCGTGACGATCGCTTATGCGATAAGCACGCAACTTATCCATCTCAGGCCGCACTAGGCTATGTTTTAAAACTCGGACAGGAGCGGCGCGGTGAGGGCACCGCGCCCTACCCAAACCACCTTCACCGGTAGGGCGCGCTGCCCTCAGCGCGCCGTTAGAAATTGGTTTTAAAAAACGTCCTAACTCGGGCGTGTTTTGAAGTCTTCAAATGACCACGGATAACACGGATGACTCGGACAAGAATAATGAAATTATCCACCCTCTGCGGAAGCGAATCCGTGCTATCCGTGAAATCCGTGGTTAAGTCTGAAGACAACACCTAGTGATGCCCGCCGTCGAGGTCGCCGGGCTTGAGCAGGGGCGCGAACGTGGATTTGTTGGCGGCCTTCATGTAGGCTTCCTTGGGCTCGATGGTGCCGTCTTTGACGCGGGCCATGAGGCTGCCGTCCATCGTGACCATACCGTCGGCAAAACTGCCTTCGATGAGATTGCGGATGTTGGCAATCTGGCCGGTGCGGATGGTGTTCGGCAGCGCCTCGTGGGTGAGGAGAATTTCGTGCACGGCGCAACGACCCTTGGGGACGCGCTTGCAGAGCAACTGGGCGACGACGCCGGCGAGGCAGCCGGCGAGCATCACGCGCACCTGGTTCTGCTCCTCGGCCGGGAAAGTGTTGATGATGCGGTCCACGGTTTTCGGCGCGTTGTTGGTGTGGAGCGTGCCGAAGACCAGCATGCCCATGGACGCGCAACTGAGCGCGAGCTTGATGGTTTCCAACTCACGCATTTCGCCGAGGAGGAGGATGTCCGGGTCGTGCCGCATGGCGCCCTTGAGCGCGGCGGCGAAGGACTGCGTGTGCTCCCCCACTTCGCGGTGCACGATGACGGACTTCTTGATCGGGTGGACGAACTCGATGGGGTCCTCGATGGTGATGATGTGCTTGGCCAGATTAGAATTGATATAATCTATCATTGCCGCCAGCGTGGTGGACTTGCCGCTGCCGGTCGGTCCGGTGACGACCACGAGGCCTTGGTCGAGGTGGCAAAGCTTTTTCAGAGCCTCCGGGAGCTTGAGGTCGTCGAAGGAAAGGATTTTGGCGGGAATCTGGCGGAAGACCGCGGCCTGGCCCCAGTGGTTGTAGAGGTAGTTGCCGCGAAAACGCGCGAGGCCGGGCACCTCGTGGGCGAGGTCGAGGTCGCGGCGTTCGAGAAATTCGTTCCAGCGGCGCTCGGGAACGATTTCCTTGAGCAGCGTCTCCATCGTGGCGGCATCGAGGGGCTTGTCGCCGATGGCCTGGAGCGAACCCGAGGCGCGGGCCTTGGGTGGCAGGCCGACGGTGAGGTGCAAGTCGGACCCGCCCTTTTCGAGCAGCGTGCGGAGGTATTGGTCAATGGCGGGCATGGCGTGGAAAAAAGCCCTTGGTCTTACTTAAAATAACCGCGTTCGCGGGCGAATTCCACAAAGGGCCGGCTCCGGCGATTGGCCGGATCGGCCTTCGCTTTCCGCAGGGCTTTGAGACAGGCATAGTCGTCCAGATCCTCTTCCATCTTCTTAAACCGCGAATAGGGAATGACCGCGAAAGCCTTGCGGCCGTTGTGCTCGATGATTTGGGCGGTGCTCATGATGGATTCAGCGGTAAACGTCCCGGCGGTGCAAGACACGGTAGATGGTCACCACGCTCCCGTTCACTTCAAATAAAACACGCCAGTCGCCGACACGCAAACGATATTTCGGCGTGAAGTTTTGCAGGCGCTTCACGTCGCCTTGCAGACCCTGTGCAAGCGCAGCAATGCGCTAACTGATGCGCGCAGCGTCCTTCGCGGGAATCGCGTCGAAATCGCTCTCCGCCTTCTCGCGAATTTCGACGGTGTAAGTCACGGCAAAAATGCAAAAGAGCAAAATTTCGTCAAGCCGCCCTTTTCGAACAGCGTGTGGAGGTATTGGTCAATGGCGGGCATGGAAATTGGGAATTAAGTGAATTCCGTTTTAGACGGCGGTAAGACGTGGTGCAATTCCGACTTATTGAAGTCGCCTGAGGAAATCTTCGGTACGGGAGGACAAGGAAACCCGTCGTACTTGATTTTAATCTTCTCGCTAAACAAGGCCCCCTCCCAAAAACCTCCTACCAAAGCAAATCCATCCACGCGGGCACCGGCTTTATCCAGACCATGGAAGCGAAGCACCGTTTGATTTTTTGATCGAAAGGCGAAACAGCCGCAATGAAACCATGCAAAGTCGACGCACAAAATCTGCAGGCCGGAGGACTGAGCCCATTTTTCAAAAATCTTGATCACCCGACCACGATAAGCGTAAACGGCAAAAATAAAAGCGCCCACGAACAGCACAAACGCGAGGACAAACAACGCGGCTAAAGCGATCGGGTTCATGCCACAATCTTCGCGAGCAGGGCGCGGTTCGTGATGTTGGTGCGGGCGGTTTCGGCGGAAATTTTGCGGTCCTGGTAAAGCGCGAGGACGACATTGTCCATGAGGCACATGCCTTCCTTGAGGCCGGTTTCCATGGCGTTGCGCAGGCCGGCGGATTTGCCTTCCTTGATCTGATTCTGGATGGCGGTGTTGCTGACGAGAATTTCGCACGCGAGCACGAGGCCGCCGTCCTTGCCCGGCAGCAGGCGCTGGCAGATGACCCCGCGCAGGCTCTCCGCCACGCTGGAGCGGATTTGCGTCTGCTGCTCGGCGGGAAACACGTCAAGCAGGCGGTTCAAGGTTGTCGGCGCATCACTCGTGTGCATGGTGCCGACGACCAGGTGGCCCGTCTCGGACGCAGTGATGGCCATCTCGATGGTTTCGAGGTCGCGCAATTCGCCGATGACGATGATGTCCGGGTCCTCGCGCAACGCGCCCTTGAGCGCGGAGAAAAACGATTTGGTGTGCGTGCCGACTTCGCGCTGGGTGACGTTGCAACCCTTGGCCGCCTGCACGACCTCGATGGGGTCCTCGACGGTGATGATGTGGTCGGTGCGGCTGCTGTTGAGATAATCCACGATGGAGGCGAGCGTGGTGGTCTTGCCGGAGCCCACCGGGCCGGTGATAAGAATAAGTCCGTTGTGATACGATAGTACTTTCTTCAGCGTCTCGGCGTGCTTGGCATAACCAAGCTCGGTGAACGAGCGCGTGACGGCGGGCACCATGCGGTACGCGCCGGCCGAGCCGTTCTTGTGAAACATGAGGTTGACGCGGTAACGGTCGGCGCCGCTCAGGGCCAGCGCGTAGTCGTAGTCCTTGCGCTCGAGGTAGATTTTCTTCTGGCCTTCGGACAGCAGCGCGGTGTTCAGGCGGAGAGCGTCCTCGGCGGTGAGCGCGTAGGAGGACAGAAAGCTGAGCGCGCGGTTTTTGCGGACAAATGGCCGGGCGCCGGTGGAAAGGTGCAAATCGCTCGCGCCGTCGCCCGCGGTGTTTTTGAGCAAATCACGAAACGCGGCGGCGAGCGTGGCGTCATCGAGGGAAGCCACTTTCTCGAACTCGAATTTCGGGCCGCTGGCGGCGGCACCGGCCGCGGCGAAAGGCACCTTGGTTTTCGCCTTGGCGGCAAACGGGATGCTGGTCTTGGTCTTTGTGCCGGCAAAAGGCACGGTGGTTTTGCCCGAGGCGGCAAACGGATCCGCGGGCGGCGGCCCTGCTTCCGCTTTTTCGAGCGCGGTGTTGGCCAGCCTTTCCAGCAGTTCAACGTCCGTGACAATGCCGTCGTCGAGAAACTTTTGCGCGAAATCGGCGATCTCGGCGGCGTCGCCCAAAGCGCCGCGAACGGTGGCGGCCTGCCGGCGGGTGATGGCCTTTTCGTCGAGGCCGAGGCGGACGAACCAGAGGACAGCGGAATTCATAACGGAAGCGGCGTCATAGTGCCAGAGATTGGGCCGTTGCCAAGCTCTAGTCGCAAAGGTTCCGGCACCGATCCGGCGAGCCCCTCACTGCGGCCCAAACAAGACATCCTCGACCTTGTTGTTGAGATTGTTGTAATTTTTTTCGAGGGGCGAAATCGGGTCGGGCTTCGACCCCGAGGTCGAACGGTAAAGCGCGGGGCGTGTGGTGGTGGTCTCGGTGCAGCCTGCCAAGGCCCAGGCCCCGAGGAGAGCGACCGTGGCAGCGGCCCGAAAGTGCGCCGGTTTTTGCATGGTGGAGGGGAAGCAAAACGCCGGTTCCGCCCGCTGGCAAGACGCGTTCGGCGGCCCCCGACCCCCATTTTACGCTTTTCCCGCTGAGGGAAACGCGCTTTGCTTGTCCTTTGGCCGGTAAACGCCGGCCTTCCCTTCCCTACTCTTTCGCCATGAAGACGCTCAAATTCGCCGTATTGCCCGGAGATGGCATCGGCCCCGAAGTCATGGAGGTCGCCCTTGAGGTCCTCGCCAAAGTCGCCGCCAAGCACGGTCTGACGCTGGACCACACGACCTGCGATGTCGGCGGCATCGCCATTGACAAGCACGGCTCGGCGCTGCCTGCGGCGACCGTCGCCACCTGCCGCGGGGCGGACGCGATTTTATTCGGCTCCGTCGGCGGGCCGAAGTGGGAAAAACTGCCGCCCAAGGAACAGCCCGAGCGCGCCGCCCTGCTGCCGTTGCGGAAGGAATTCCAGCTTTTTGCGAACATCCGTCCCGGCCTGCTTTACCCGGAGTTGATCGACGCCTCGCCGCTGAAAAAGGAACGCATCCCCAAGGGCATCGACATGGTGTGCGTGCGCGAATTAACCGGCGGCATTTATTTCGGCCAGCCGAAACAGACGCGCACCCTGCCCGACGGCGACATCGAGGCCGTGGACACGATGGTGTACAAGAAGAGCGAGATTGAGCGCATCGCCGAGGTGGCGTTTCGCGCGGCGGCGGGCCGCACGAAGCGCGTGACGTCGGTGGACAAGGCCAACGTGCTCGAAACCTCCGTGCTCTGGCGCAAGACCATCACCGAGTACGCCGCGAAAAACCATCCCGGCATCCAGCTCAGCCATCTTTATGTGGACAACGCCGCCATGCAAATGGCCCGCGACCCGAACCAGTTCGACGTGCTCGTCACCGAAAACATGTTCGGCGACATTCTCTCCGACGAGATGGCCGTGGTCTGCGGCTCGCTCGGGATGCTGGCCTCGGCCAGCCTGGGCACGGGGAAGAACACGCATGGGCTGCCGTTCGGTCTTTATGAGCCCGCGGGCGGCACTGCGCCGGACATTGCGGGCAAGGGCCTCGCCAATCCCTGCGCGCAAATCCTCAGTGCCGCGCTGATGCTGCGGTTCAGTTTTGGCCTGGAAAACATCGCGGCCGCGATGGAGAAAGCCGTGCGCGACACCGTCACGGGCGGCGTGCGCACGGCGGACATCGCATTTGGCCAGCCGTCGGTCGGCACGAAGGCCATCGCAGCGGCCATCCTGGCAAAAATATAAAATCAAAATTCTACCGCAGAGAACGCGGAGGACGCGGAGATCTGAATTAAGACAGAATTATTTATTCTAATTTTCCAGCCTTCTCTTCCTCCTTTTCTTCCTCAGCGCTCTCCGCGGCCTCTGCGGTAAAATCCTTTCGGTTCCCATCCGATGACTTCCTCTCAAATCCGCCAGTCCTTCCTCGATTTTTTCCAATCGAAGAAGCACACCCTCGTGCCGTCGTCGTCGTTGCTGCCGGACAGCCCGAACCTGCTCTTCACCAACGCGGGGATGAACCAGTTCGTGCCCATTTTCCTCGGCGAGCGCAAGGCGGACGTGAACCAGTGGTCGCGCGCCATTCCGGGGCTGCCGACGCGCGCCGCCGACACCCAGAAATGCATTCGCGCCGGCGGCAAGCACAACGACCTCGAGGACGTGGGCCTCGACACCTACCACCACACGTTTTTTGAGATGCTGGGCAACTGGTCGTTCGGCGATTATTTTAAAAAGGAGGCGATTGACTGGGCCTGGGAACTCATCACCGGAGTGTGGAAATTTCCCGCCGCGCGCCTGTACGCGACGGTGTACAACCCCGACAAGGCCAAGGGCGATCCGTCGGATTTCGACCAGGAGGCCTACGACGTGTGGGCGGGGCATTTTAAAAAGGCGGGGCTCGACCCGCAGGTGCACATCGTCAACGGCAACAAGAAGGACAATTTCTGGATGATGGGCGACACCGGCCCGTGCGGCCCGTGCTCGGAACTGCATGTGGACCTCACGCCGGCGGGCGACACCAAGGGCGCGCTGGTCAATAAGGGTGACGCACGGTGCATTGAGATTTGGAACCTCGTGTTCATCCAGTTCAACGCGAATCAGGACGGCACCTTCTCACCCCTGCCCGCCAAGCACGTGGACACCGGCATGGGCTTTGAGCGCGTGACCAGCATCATGCAGGGCACGAAGAATTTTTCTGATTTCAAAAACGCAAAAATTTCCAATTACGAGACCGATATTTTCCGGCCCATTTTCGACGAGCTGGAGAAATTGAGCGGCAAGAAGTACGGCTCCACCCTGCCGAAATCCGGCAGCACCGGCGACACCGAGCAGGAAAAAACCGATGTGGCCTTCCGCGTCATCGCCGACCATATCCGCACCCTGAGTTTTGCGATCGCGGATGGAATTCTCCCTGGCAATTCAGACCGGAATTATGTGCTGCGGCGCATTTTGCGGAGAGCGGTGAAATATGGACGCACTTTGGATTTTCAAGAGCCGTTTTTCTACAAGCTGGTGGACGTCCTCGCCGAGACCATGGGCGATGTCTTTCCAGAGATTCGGACGAGGAAACAAAACGTAAAGGACGTGCTGAAGACTGAAGAGGAGGCGTTTAATCGGACGCTGGACAAAGGTATGGAATTGTTTAATCGACATTTAAAGGACATGGAGGTCTTAAATCAACTCGCACGAGAAACGCGTGAAACTACTGGCAGGCTCCAACGGGCAGTATTTTCGGGTGATGTTGCATTTAAACTCTACGATACCTATGGATTCCCGCTGGACCTGACACAGATCATGGCTCGCGAGCATGGCATGGAAGTTAACGAGCATATGTTTAATGATTTAATGGAAAAACAGCGAAAGATGGCTCAAGCCGCCCAGAAGAAAACCGTCATTGAGCTTTCGCAGATTGAGACCAAGACGCCAACGCATTTTATTGGTTATGACCACAACCACACGGGCGCGGATGTCCAGGAGGTGGTGGCGGTGAAGGACAAGACGGTGGTGGTGCTGAACAATTCCGTGTGCTACGCGGAGATGGGCGGCCAGGTGGGCGACGCGGGCGAGTTGGTGACCGCGGGCCAGCAGTGGCGCATTGCCAACACCCAGAAATCGGGCCCGACGTGGCTGCATTTTCTCGAGGGCGGCGACGCCCCGGCGGTCGGCCAGCATGTGACGGTGCAAGTGGACCAACCGCGGCGAAACGCCATCCAGCGGCATCACACCGTGACGCATTTGCTGCACTGGGCGTTGCATGAAATCGTGAGTCCGGACGCCGCGCAGAAGGGTTCGTATGTGGGGCCCGACAAGCTGACGTTCGACTTCAACCACGGGGCGCTCACGCCGGAGCAGATCACGAAGATCGAACGGCTCGTGAACGACCGCATTTTTGAAAACGACCCGGTGACCTGGGCGGATTTCAAGTTCGCGCAGATCAAGGACCGGCCGGAGGTGATGCAGTTTTTCGGCGACAAGTACGGCGACGTGGTGCGCGTGGTGCAAATCGGCGGCGCCACCGACACCGACGAGCATGGGCACGCGCGCCCGCGGCTGAACGGCTACTCGATGGAGTTGTGCGGCGGCACGCACGTGCGCACGACGGGCGACATCGGGTTGTTCAAGATTTTGCACGAGAGCGCCATCGCGGCGGGCGTGCGGCGCATCGAGGCGGTGGCCGGCGAGGCGGCGGTGGCCGCGGCGCGGGAACTGGAAAAAGAAGCGCGCGACCTGGAAAAAACTTTGGTTGAAATTGGCGGCAAGGCCAGCAATCCGGCGCCCGCACCATTGGGTGAAAAAACGCCGCGCATCGAGGCGTTGCAGGCGCTGGAACGGCATGTCCGTTTGCTGAAGCAGGATGTGGCGGACCAGCGGGCGGTGCTGGCGAAACAGCAACGGGCGGCGCAACAGCAGAATGCGTCATTGCTCGCGGAGGAATTGGCGGCGACGGCGGTGGCGAAGGGCGCTCTGAATTTTGTCGTGGCCGTGGTGGATGTGCCCGTGGGCGAGCTGCGCAATGTGGCGGTACCCATCGGCAAGAAACTGGGGCCGAGTGTCGTCGTGCTCGGGAGCGCCGCCGAGGACAAGGTCGGCGTAGTCGCGCTGTGTTCGCCGGAGGCGATTGCGGCGGGGCACGCGGCGGGGAAAATCGTGGGCGATTTGTGCGGCAAACTCGGCGGGCGCGGCGGCGGCAAGCCGGACTTCGCCCAGGGCGGCGGCAAGGACGCGGCGAAACTGGGTGCGGTGATGGAGGAGTTTAGGAAATCGCTCGGGTGAGTTCGCGAGCGGATTATGAAAAGAATTTTACCGCGAAGACGCGAAGGGCGCGAAGGAAGAGGAAGAATTTCACCGCAGAGCACGCGGAGAGCGCAGAGGTACAAGTCGAAGACGGGAGCTTTAATCCATCAGCATCTTCCAGAGAGGTTCACCGCGAAGGGCACGAAGGGAGAAAAAAGAGTTTTACCGCAGAGCACGCAGAGGGCGCGGAGGAAGAAGCCCAAGCGCACTCCTCCATCGATCAGCATTTTTTAAAAAAGTTTCACGGCGAAGGGTGCGAAGGAAGATTTCTTTTGGGTGACGCGCTTTAATTTTGTTAATTCCGTTAATTCTGTCTAAAAGGAGGTCGCTGGTTACCCGGCCCGATATTAATTCTGTCTAAAAGACTGCCATGACTTCCGCTGAAAAGGCTGCCTTGCGCGCCCGCGCCCAAACATTGGCCCCCGCCCTGCACGTGGGGAAGGACGGCGTGACGCCGACCGTGACCAAGGAACTCGATATCGCGCTGCGCCGGAAGGAACTGGTGAAGGTGCGTTTCTCCGCCAGCCGCGCGGAATTGCGCAGTCAATGCGCGGCGCTGGCGGAGGCGACGGGCGCGGAATGCGCCGGCGGCGTGGGCCGCGTCGCGGCGTTTTTCCGGGCGAAGCCGGAAACGACCGCAGCGGAGTAACCGAGGAGCTAGGGCGTGGTTTTGGCCAAGAGAGGAAGGCTGAAGGCGCGGTGATTGGATAAGAGTTCATCCAATCGAGCTAAACCACCAGAAACACAAAAGGCACAAAATCCGAAATTCTGGATGTTTTGTGTTTTTGTAGTTAAGCCGTTTGTGGTCTAAAGCGGACGCCTCGGAGAGGCGCCCCTATCTCAACATTTTATAGCACAGGGCGGCTTCGTGACGGCGGAGCAAGGCTGTATTGGCAACACGGCGCAACTTTTCAGCACTGGACTGCTTCGTGGCGGGGCAAAATCGTCTGGTCCGGACGGCGCGCTGAGGGCAGCGCGCCCCACCCCGCTAAGCAACAAATCCGAAGGCTACTTCGCCGCGGGAGCAGGCGTAGTGGCAGCAGGTGCGGCTGCGGCACCAGGAGCCGCCGCAGGAGCAGCGGGTGCGGCGGGCGCGCCTTCTCCGGCCGGGGCGGCGGGAGCGGGCATCGCGCCCAGCGGGTCTTGCGCGAGCAGTTCGCCCGGAGTCCAGGGCGGACGCTTGCCCACGACATCGCGCATCGCGGCCACTTGATCGGCGTCCACCGGGGCGGCGTTGTTGAACGTCACACGCACATAAGTGAGCACGTCCGCGATTTCCTTGTCCTTGAGGCTTTGACCGATGGCGGGCATCTGGCCGTTGTAGTGGCCACCGAGGACATCCAAATCGCCGCCAAGGCCGGCGAGAAGAATCTTAATCGGGCGGTCACCGTTGCCGCTGCCGACAAAGGGCGAACCAGCGATGGGCGGGAAGAGACCCGGCTGACCCTTGCCTTCGGGGCCATGGCAGGCCTGGCAACCGGCGGCGCTGGTGAAAATCTTTTTGCCGCGCTTGAGCTGCGCCTCGGGGCTGTCCGCCTCGGGACCGCCGGACTCGCCCTCGTGGCCGATATCGTCAAACACCGTGGAGCGGAAGCCGCCGGAATTGTTCGCCATGTAAATGCCGCCCCAGAGGGTGAGCGCGGCGGCGAGGAAAATCAGGAAAATGGGGACGAGCGAAAAGCCCTCGCGCGGTTCCTCCTTCTCGCGCCACAACTGGGTGTGGACGCGGTGCAAGGCCTCGTCGCTCAGGCGGTCGGCCGGGGCGGCCGGCCCGGAGTGCGGGTCGAGGGGGTTGCGGGCGTTGGAGGCGGCGTCGGACATGCGGGCAAATTTACTTGGCCTTGGCTTCGGGCAGATCGTAGTTGAGCTTCAGGTTTTGCAAATAGGCGGCGAGCTCGATGGCGCGCTCGGTGGGCACCACCTCGGTGCCGGCGGCGGGCGCGCCGGGAGCATTGGGCGGGAATTTCAGCGCCGTCAGCGAGGGCTGGCCGTTGGCGATGGGCTGCGTCTTGAAGAGGAAACGGTACGGCGGCATGTTCGAATCGGGCGCAATGAGCCGGGCATTGTAAAGATGCAGGAGGACGTCGGCGGTGCTGGCCTTGCGGTCGCCGAAGTCAGTGAGGTCGGGCCCGCGGCGGACATTGCCGAGGAGGACGGGACTCTGGAAAATGTAATCGCGGGCGACGCTACCACGCTCAGCCCAACCGCGGGCAATATCGGGGCTGAGCAACTGGGTTTCCTGCTTGGCGGGCTTGTCAGGCGTGGCTCGGGGCTGAAAAACGAGTTGGAGACTGGCGGGACGCACCTGCTGGGTGTGGCAATATTCGCAACCGAGTTCGATGTAGGTCTGGCGGCCTTGCAGAGCGACGCCGGGGCTGAAATTGGGGAAGACCGGGTCGCCGTCATCCATGCGGTCAGGCTGCAGGCCCGAAAGCTGCAAATTGGCAGAGAGCACCACGCCGCACCACGAGGCGGAGAGCAGGAAGAAAATCCCAAAGAACATGAGCGGGAGATTTTTCATGACGCCCGTCCTTTCAGCAACTTGCACGCCGGGCAGGTGGAACCGAGCAGTCGGCAGACGGGGCAATTATCCTTGGCCCACCAGAGCATGAGGCCGCCAGCATTGACAATAAACGCGACCTGGCCGAGCGAGAGGAGGATTTGCGCAACGGCGCGGGCCTGGTTGACAGGAACGGCACCGCGCAGAATATCCACGAAGGGCGTGAACGGGTCGTTCATGGCCGCGCCCTGCTGCCAGCCGCCGACATAAAGCACCACCAGCAGGAGGGTGATGCCCAGGGCGCAGCACCAGAAATTGGCCTTGAGGAGGAGGCTCGCGGGCCAGTCACGTCCGAAAATACGCGGGAGCATGTAGTAGGCGGCGCCAAACATGGCCATGACGTAAAAGGCGTAAAAGCCCTGCTCGTTTTGTGCGACGGAGAAATCCGTTAGTCCCGTGACTTCATTGACGACCCGCAACGAAGCCACGGCATTGATCACCACGCCGGACACAAAGGCCAGCGCGCTGAATACCAGGAAGCGCAAAACGGGGTTGCCCATGACTTCACTGACACTACCGCGGGCCGTGCCGAGAAGGTTGATGGCGATGGCGACGGTGGGCACCAGCAGGGCCACGCTGGCGACGATGCCGACGGTTTGAATCCACACCGGAATGGGCCCGAAAATCAACGTGCGGGTGCCAAGCCAGCCGGAGAACATGATGAGGGACCAGAAGCCGATGGTCGCCAGATAGTAGCCGTAGATGGGACGGCCCAGAATTTTCGGCAGAAAATAATAAATCGCGGCCAGCGCGATGGGCGCGAACCAGAGGTTGGCGACGCCGCCGTTAAACCACGCGGCCGCGACAGCCTGCATGACACCCCGCGCGGGTGAGGCAAAGAGCATCACATGCGCCGACCAGTACATCCAGGGGAAACACAAAAACGCCGCCAGCAAATACCATTGCGAAACGTAAACGTGCTCGGTCTGGCGATTCTGGTAGCTCAAGATGCCCCAGAGGCCGATGAGCGCGTAGCTGAGCACAAGCACGGGGCCGACGCCGCCCGACATTTCCATGCCTTCAATCGAAGAGGAGCCGCCCAGGATGATTTTTCCAAGGCCCCACAAAATCGCGACATTCCAAAACGCCCCCGCGATGTAGAGCAGGCCCAGGTGCTTGACCTGGGTCTTGCAGAGCCGCGCCATGATCCAAAGGCTGACCGCGAAGGCGATATTGTCGCCAAAACCGTAGAGCATCGCGGTCGAGGAGGCCGGGAAGATGCGGCCGTAGGTGAGCCACTCGCAGTTGGCGATGAACTCGGGATTCAGCAACTGGATGGCCGCGATGAGGCTAAACAAAGTGCCGACCAAAAGCCAAAAGAGACTGGCGCCGACAAACAGGAGCGTCGGGCCGCGCAGGGAGGCGTCAATCTGCGCCAACTGGTCAACCTCCGGCAACCGCGCATCGGTACGCGGGTCCAGAGCTTCAGCGAGTTCGGCGCAAGGGCACATAGAAAGCGGTCGCGAGGAAAATTATCTCCAGCCGCAGGCGCCGAAATTCAGCCGCCCCAGCACGGTCCGGCCGAAGAGATAATGAATCCATTCCATCGAAAGTTATTGGGCGGGCGCGGCCGGCGGGGGCGTGGCCGCAGCGGGTGCAGCAGCCGCAGGTGCGGCCGGCGCAGCATTAGCAGCAGCCGGGGCAGCAGCGGGCGCTGTACCTGCCGCAGGAGCGGTGGCGGGCGCGGCGGGCGGAGCGGTTCCCGCGGCGGGAGCAGCCGCCGGAGGCGCAACGGTGGCGGGAGGAGGCGCTTGCGGCGGGATGGTCGTGGGTGAGGCCGCGAGGGAAAGGCGTTTCGGCGCTTCGGGCTGCTTGGCCGTTTCCTTGCCCAGGCGTTCGGCCTGGATTTTGAGGGCCTCGGAAACGGGAATGCGCACGACGCCCTTGTCCTTGTCCACCCAGGAATAATTGAAATAAAGCTCGGCCTCCTTGGCCTGAACGTCGGAGAGAATCTTGTGGCGCTCGGCGGCGAGATCGGCGTTCACGGCGGCGGGCGAGCGGGTGTTCAGGTACGAAATACCGAGCACCAGGGCGACGACGAGAATGCTCCCCAACACGCCCACGACGGTTTGGATCCAGTGGGCGGCGGAAGGCCGCGGAACCTCGGGGGCGGGATTACTCATGGTAATGCAAAGACTCCTCGATGCGGGGATCGTGAATGGGAATGTCCTCGGCCTGGGGACGCGACTTCAAGAAGGCCCAAATGACCAAGCCGCCAATGCCGACGAGCGAGGATACATCCCAAATGCTCGGCCTGAATTCGCGGACCGTGAAGCCAAGGACGTTCGCATCCGAGGGCAGTTTGGCGGGCAGGATGTTGAAGTACAAGTCGAGCAGGTGGAACGAAAGAATCCAGAAAGCGATGACGAGCAGGTTTTTCCGCTTAACCTTGTTATTGTAGGACAGGAGCGCGAAAAACGGCAGGAAGAAATAACCGAAAATCAAGGCCAGGCTGACCCACCACCAGGAATTGTGCAGCCAGTCGGAGCCAAGTTCGCGGACATTGAACCAGAAGGTCTCCTCGGGGATGTCGGCGTTATAAATGAGGAAGTACTGGCAGAAGGTGATATAGGCCCAGAAGATGGTAAACGTCAGGCAGAGGCAGCCGAGCAGGTATTGGTGGGCGCGGTTGTAGATGCCGTAAAGCGGGCGGCCCGGCTTGTTGCTGAGGAAGTAGCACAGGATGACGGTGCCGGCGAAGCCGCAGCGCATCGAGGTGGCAAAGAACCACACGCCGTACATGGTCGAAAACCACTGGTACGAGAGGCTCATGAAAAAGTCGAAGGCGGCAAACGTGGCGGCCATCGAAACGGCGATGACGCCGAAGGCGGACCATTTGCGGCAGTTCAGGACGTGCTGGGGGTTCGCGTCCTTGTCCATCGCGAAGGAATTCTTGCGAAACTGGTAGGCCAGGCCGATGAACACCGAGGCATAAATCGCGAGGCGCAACAGGAAGAACGGCAGGGCGAAATAGGCGTGTTTCCAAATGAAGAGCGGGTCTTCGGCGATGGTTTCGCCGCCCAGCACCGGGAGGGGCATATCCGGATTGCGCCAGGGCCACAAAAGACCGGGGTTGCGGCCAAAAAGGGCCACCAGCAACAGCGGCAGGAAGCAAACGGCCAGCACGCGAAAGGAGCCGATGAAGTGCTCCAACTGGCGGCGGACGATGATGGACCAGCCGGCGTCGAACAAATAATAGAGCATCACCTGGTAGGTCATCCCGATGGACATCGCGAACCAGAAGGCAAAGCCGATGAGCCAGCCAATGAGCGGGCGGGGATCGGGAACTTCTTTGGACACACCCCAGAAGATACCACCGAGGCCGATGAGCACGCCGACAATGCCGACAATCAAGGCGACACCGGCGGGATTATTCGCGCCGCTGGCGGTGGCAGGGACGACGACGGAGGGAGTGAGGGCGGAAGATTTCATTGGGCGAGTTTCGCGCGTTGGGCGGCGGGCACATCATCCATGGTGGCATTGCCCGCGAGTTCGAGGGTCTTGACGTAGGCGATGACGGCCCAACGCTCGACGGGCGTCAACCGGTCGCCATACGGGCCCATTTTGCCTTTGCCGTAGGTGATGGTGTAGAAAATCTGGCCGTAGGGCTGGGTGCTGACGTAGGGCTCCATGAGGTTGCGCACCGTGAGCATCTTGTAGCCGGCCTTGGTGATGCCGTTGCCGTCGCCGACCTGGCCGTGGCAGACCATGCAGTTGATGTTGAACTTGGCCTGGCCGAGCTGGAGGAAGGCGGAGTCCACCTTGACGGGAAAATCCTTGGCCCAGCCGCCGTCGGCGGAGCGCCCGGTGTAGAGCGGCATGTTGGAGGCCGGGGCATACTTGAAATCAGGCGAGAAAACCTCGGCCTCGGCCCAGGCATACCCGCGCTGCACGGTGCCGGCCACGGCGGGACGGTCGTTGCGGTGGTCGGGCCAGAAGGTGTTTTCACCCTGGGGCAGGTACTTCGGCTGCCAGTTCATGTCCGGGAAAATGTACAGCGGCGGCTGGGTGAACTTCTGGCCGCGGAAACCGGCCAGGGACACCACCGCCACGAGGGCGAACACGAAGATGGCTATGAAATAGCGCATGTTATTTGCTCACCGGGGAAAGGTTGAACGCGCCGAGGGATTCGAGCAAGGCACGGGTGCCCTTTTCGTCGAACTTCGGGTCGCTGGTCTCGATGACGACGAAGAAGCCGTCGTCCGTGGCGCGCTTGAAGTGCTCGTTGTTGAAAACGGGATGGTACGGCTGCGGCAGGAGATTCAGCAGGAACTGGCCGAAGAACGCGCCGAAGGCCGAAAACAAAATCGTGCACTCATACATCACCGGAAACGGATAGATGGGACTCCAGTAAGGCTTGCCGCCGACGACGAGGGGAAAATCATAGCCGTTCATGTACCAGGAAATCAGCGTACCGGTGGTGAAGCCGGTGATGCCGCAAATCAGCACGATGATCGGCACCTTGGAGCGGTTCATGCCCATGGCTTTGTCGAGCCCGTGCACCGCGTAAGGCGTGTAAGTGTCCCACTTCTTGAATCCGGCGTCGCGAATTTTCTCCGCGGCATGGTAGATGTCGTGGGCGTTTTTGAATTCCGCCAGGAGGCCGAAGGTGTCACTCATGACCGGCCTCCTTTCACCGCGGCGGGAGCATGGTGGTGATCGTCGCCGTCGGGATTATAGTGCGGGTCGGCTTCCTTCATGACGTGCTTGATTTCCGCGATGGGGAGCATCGGGAGGAAACGGACAAAGAGCAGGAACAGCGCGCCGAAGAACCCGAAGGTGCCGAAGAAGGTGAACATGTCGGTCGTGCTCGGAGTGTAGTAGGCCCAGCTCGTGGGGACGAAGTCGTTGGCCAGCGAGGTGGCGGTGATGACGAAGCGCTCGAACCACATGCCGCAGTTGACGAAGAGCGTGATGATGAACACGAGCGCGGTGTTTTCACGCACCCAGCGGAACCAGAACAACTGCGGCGAAATGACGTTGCAGGAAATCATGATCCAGTAGGCCCAGGCATACTGGCCGAACGCGCGGTTGATAAAGGTGAAGACTTCGTAGATGTTGCCGCTGTACCATGAGATGAAGAACTCCATCGAGTACGCGTAGCCCACCATGCTGCCGGTGGCCAAAATGATTTTGCACATGCAGTCGATGTGGTACTGCGTGATGAGGTCATGCAGCTTGTACATCGAGCGCAGGGGCAGCACGAGGGTCAGCACCATGCCGAAACCGGAAAAGATGGCGCCGGCGACGAAGTACGGGGGGAAGATGGTCGTGTGCCAGCCGGGCAGGACGGCCGAGGCGAAGTCGAAGGACACGATGGTGTGCACCGAGAGCACCAGCGGCGTGGAGAGGCCCGCCAGAATGAGGTAGGCCATTTCATAATTGCGCCAGTGGCGGGTCGAACCGCGCCAGCCGAGGGAAATGGCGCCGTAAAAGTACTTGCGCCACATCTGGGTCGCGCGGTCGCGCAGAGCGCCGAGGTCGGGCACCATGCCCATGTACCAGAAGAGGACGGAGACGGTGAAGTAGGTCGAGACCGCGAACACGTCCCACTCAAGCGGGCTGCGGAAGTTCGGCCAGATGGCGTTGCCGTTGGGCAGCGGAAGCAGCCACCAGGCGAACCAGACGCGACCGACGTGGAACAGGGGGAACAAACCGGCGCACATCACCGCGAAAATCGTCATGGCCTCGGCAGAGCGATTGATGGCGGTGCGCCACTTCTGGCGCAGCAGGCACAAGATGGCGGAAATGAGCGTGCCGGCGTGGCCGATGCCGATCCAGAACACGAAGTTCACAATGTCCCAGCCCCAGAACACCGGCGAACGCAGGCCCCAGACGCCGACGCCCGTGGACACCAAATAAGTCAAACCGAAGGCCGTAAACGAGGCGAGAAAAACGGAAACGATGAAGCAAACCCACCACCAGCGCGGCGCGGGGTTTTCCACGATGCCGCAGATTTTGTCCGTGACCCAGTGGAAATTGCGGTTGTTCAGCACCAAGGGCCGGCGCGGCAACGACATGACCGGGCGGACCTTGGCGAGGACCGCGGGCGGGGATGTCAGAGTTTCTTCGATGGCGGAGGCCATGAGGGAATGCGGGTGCGTGGTGAAGGGTTAGGCTTTGACCGCGGGTTTCGCGGGTTCGGCGGCTTTCGGTTCCGCCGCTTCGTGCTTGTGCCCGTAGCGGGTCTCAAATTCCAGGCGGCCCAGCGGCATGTCGCGATAATCCGGCATCTCTTTGTTAGGATTACGCAGCTTGGCGAGGTAAGTGGTGCGCGGGCGGATGTTGAGGTAGCCCAGGGTCGCGTAGTTGCGGGGCGAATCCTTCGCGATGGCCACGGCGGACTTCGGGTCGGAGACGTCGCCGAACTCGATCGCGCCCGTCGGGCAAACCTGCTGGCAGGCGGTCTTGAGGGTGCCGTCGGGAATCTTGATGTCGCCGGAATCCTGCGCCTTGACGCGCTGGTTGATTTTGGCGGACTCGATGCGCTGCACGCAATAGGTGCACTTTTCCATGACCCCGCGCATGCGGATGGAAACGTTCGGATTTTTCTGCATCCGGGTGAGCTGGCTGGCGGGGCTCACGTCGCCGCCGGTCATGTTGTAATTCTGCGGACCGAGGGGGCCTTCGTAGTAGTGCTTGTCCGAGCGTTTGTTCCAGTCGAAAAAGTTAAAGCGCCGGACCTTGAACGGACAGTTGTTCGCGCAATATTTCGTACCCACGCAACGATTGTAGGCCATCGTGTTCAGGCCTTGGTCGTCGTGGACGGTGGCCATGAACGGGCAGACGTTTTCGCACGGGGCCAGCTCGCAATGCTGGCAGGCCATGCTCTGGAAATTGACCTGCGGGTCCTCGGGAAGATCGGTGTCGGACGTGTCCGGGGGGCTGGCAAAATAGCGGTCGAGGCGGATCCACTGCATTTCGCGGCCGCGCAAAACTTGGTCTTTGCCGACGACCGGGATGTTGTTCTCGGCCTGGCAGGCGACGATGCAGGCGTTGCAGCCGAGGCAGGTGTTCAAATCGATGCTCATCCCCCATTGCTGCGGGGTCGGGAATTTTGCGAGACCGTCCTCGGTGTTCCAGGCCGGATAATTCGGCGCGGGCTTGTTGTAAGGATGGAGTTCGTACAACGACTGGCCGCGCGGCATCTCGACGGCCTTCTGCTCGTTGGACATGTTCTTGGCCGGCCCGTAAATCGGGGGCGAGTGCGCCTCCATGCCGATGCCCTTCGCAAAATCCGGCTTGTCGTGATACTCGCCGACATTGGCTTCGCGCACGAATTCGCGGCCTTCCATGGACCAGTGCTCCTGCACATTGGCGAGGTCCATAATTTCTTCTTCAACAACCTTGAGGGCCGCTCCGGCCACCGCGCAAGCCACGACCGACGCGGTGGATACAATCGGATAAGCATTGAAGCCGACGAGCGCCGCGGCGTTGCCAGCCACGCGGCCACCCTGCGTGCGGCCATAACCGAGGGCGACGACGAGGCTGTAATCGGCCAGACCCGGCAAAATGCTCAACGGCCCGCGAATGGTTTTTCCGTTGACTGTGATTTCACCAATCTTGGCCTTTTCGCGACCGGTTTCAAAAACGTTGTCGTTCATCGCGGCCTGGCCGGAGATGGCGCCGCCGAGGGGGCCCTTGCTCAACGCCGCGGGTTCCGGCCAGAGACCGGTCACGCCGCTGGCCTTCAGCGCCTTGGCCAGCTTGGGACTGATGAGGATGGCGTTGTCCCAAGTAATCTTGGTCATCGCATCCGGGCACTCCTGCATCCAGCCGTTGTTGGCGTAACGGCCGTCCCAAGTCGCCGCCGTGATGAAACGAACTTCCAGGGATTTTTCGCTCAGCGCGGGAGCGGTGTAAGTCCACTTGGACAAGGCCGAGGCCCCGTCAGAATTGGCTTTGCTGGCCGCGGCAAAACCATCCGCCGCCACGCCGACCGCCAGCCATTCCTCAAAGGACTTGCCGGGGTGAAGGGACTTGAAAGTTTCCTGCACGTAGGCGTAGGCGTCAGCCTTGGCGTCGCCGGACAAAATCCCGAGCACATCGAGTTCGCCGAAGGCTTCGAACAACGGCTGAATCATCGGCTGCACCGGCACGTGGTGGCCGTCCCAAGTCAGCCCGTCGCCCCAGCTTTCCAAATAGTGGAGCGCAGGCACGAACGTGGTGGCGAGTTTGGAGGTCTCGTCGGCGTCGGGGCCATAATAACCGTAACGGAAAACTTCCAGCGACTTCGCCTTGACGGCGGCATCGAGCTTGCCGGCAAAATTCAGGTTGCCCGGCGCATTGTAGGCGGGGTTGCCGTTCAGGATGAAGAGAGTCTGGACCTTCTTGGCGTCAATCGCGGCAGCGACATCGGCAATCGAGGCCGTGGCCGAACGCGTGGGCAGCGCGCGATAAGTGACGGTCTTGCCCTCGGCTTGCAGGGCCAAATTCATCATCATCACCGCTTGGTGGACTTCGACCGGCAATTCCGGTCCAGCAATGACGGCTGACGAGCCCTTGTGCTTGAGCAAATCAGCCACGCATTCTTTAACCCAGCCGTCTTTCACGCTTACGCCCGCGCCGATTTTCTTCAAAGCGGCCACGAGGTCCGCCTGCTGGCCGGGCGTTGCCTGGGCCACAAATTCCGCCGCAAAGAGCGCCGTGAGTCCGGGAATATGGGTGGTCGCGCAGCGCAGACGATGGTCCGCATTCGCGCCGGTGATGGTGTAATTGCTTTCCGCGACGTAGAGGCGCGACATTTTCTCCGGATCGGCGTCCTCCTTCGTGTCCACCTTGCGCGACTTGGCGTAGCCGCGGGCGTAACCGAGGTGGCCGGGCTCGGTGTTCAGGAAATCGCTGTCGAGCGCCAACACGCGCTTGGCTTGGGAAAAATCGTAAATCGGGCGCACTGCGGCGCCATATAGCGCGGTCGCGGCTTTTTCCGGATTCGACTGGTCGACCGGTTCATATTCGGCCCAAATCGCCTGCGGGAGTTTGGCGCGGAGTTTTTCGACGATGCGCGCGCGCGTGGGCGAGGTGCTCTTGTTGGCAAGAAAGGCCAAACCCGCCCCACCCTTGGGCGCGTAATCCGCCACCAGCTTGTTCAATTTTGCTTCGACTTCCGCGGGCTTGAGCGCGGTGCCGTCGGCGCCGGCGCGGTCGGGGTCGTACAAATCTAAAATGCTGGCTTGGGCGAAAATGTTGGTTGAACCGCCAAAGGTGGCGTAGCTGGGATTGCCCTCGAGCTTGGTCGGGCGGGCGTCATTCGTCTCGACAATGAGCGGAACGTTTTCCAGCGGCCCGGGCAGGGACGTGGTATAATAGACGGGCACGCCCGGGATGGTGCGCTCGGGCTGCTTCGAATATGGGAGCAAGTGGCGCGTCGGCTGACGGCAGCCCGACATGCCCAAACCAGCGAGGCCAAAGGAGGCGGCCATCACCTTGAGGAAATTGCGGCGATTGACGCCCTCGAGTTCCGAGGCCCCGGCGGGAAATTCGCGTTCCACCCAGCCTTTGAACGCCGGCGTCGCCGCCAACTCGTCCAGACTGCGCCAATAACGCGGCCCGGTCAGCTCGCGTGCGCTCGGCTCGGGATGATGGAATTTTAGTTTCATTACGCTTTCTTAAAAGTTTTTGCAGGACCTGGGATTTAGACTTCGGTTTTGGGACAGTTTTAAATTTTGAATTTTGAATATTGAATATTGAATCTATTTCTAGCGGTGGCAGCCCGAGCAGCTTTGCGGGGGCAGGATTTTCCAGTCGTGCACGTACTTCGTGCCGTTTGCCAACTGCGCCGAACTCGAATCCGGGTGCCAAGTGAGGTCGAAAACCTTGTCGAGCGGGCGAACCTTCAGTTCCGGGTCGCGGTGGCACTCAAGGCAAAACGCCATGCTGAGGGACTTGGCCTGGGCGACGGTGTCCATCTCATTGATCTGGCCGTGGCACTCGACGCAGGAGACGCCGCGGTTCACGTGGACGGAGTGGTTGAAATAGACGTAGTCCGGGACGTTGTGGATTTTCACCCATTCGACCGGCTGGCCGCTGGCGAAGCTGTCGCGGATCGGAGAGAGCAAGGGGCTGTCGCCCTTGACGTTGCCGAGGTCCGGGCTGTGGCAGTTCATGCAGACGCTCGGGCCGGGGATGTTCGCGTGCTCAGAACGGTCGACAAAAGTATGGCAATAACGGCAATCCAGGCCCAACTGGCCGACGTGCAGCGCGTGGCTGTAGGGGACGGGCTGCACGGGCATGTAGCCCACATTTGTGTAACTATTGGAAAAATAGTACCACACCCCACCGGTAGCCGCGGTGGCGGACATCAACAAAGCCACCACCACCTTGAGGGGCACTGAATTCGACCACGCGGGAAAGATATTGGCCATGGAGCAGGATTTAAAAGAGACGGGCGATTGCTTAGGTGGGAAAAACCGACCTCACGCCGTAGGCGTGCGGCGAACCATCGCGCGTGGCTCCTTTCGGGCGGTGAGCCCGCCGTTGGCCCCCGGGGCCGCCGGCTGTTTGGACGCTCCGCGCAGGCGCTCCGAGGCTTCGGCGACTGGGCGCGTCGCCATCGAAGCGACGGCGAAGCCGAGGTTCTTCAAAAATCCCATCCGATTGAGGCGTGCGTTGGCCATGAGCGATGCTCGTTAAAGCGAAGGTAGGAATCAGAATTATTATCGCCAAGGCAACCACAAAAATTCGCCGCCGGGCGGGCGCACGGCCCACCGGGTGGCGGAATCACGGGCCGGCACGCCGGAACGCTGCATTTTTCATGCCCTTTTTCCCCTCGTGAAAGGGACTTTTTCCACTTCCGCGGCCCGCGGCTTAATGCCATCCATTACTTTTGCTAAAACATGGGCGGCAAAATTGAGTCAAGGCGAGGGGGAAGCGGGCTGGGTTACACGGTAAAGCGACTGGCCACGAAGGGCTTGATAAACCACGTTACCGTCGTCGCGAATGTCTTCAATTGCCTGAATGCGGTCGTATTCGGGGCCGCTCTTGCCGTCAACCATCACAAAATGCCTTCCCTTCTCCGATATATCATCCCTAACGAAAGCACTATGCTGCGAATTCGCGCTGAATGTCGGTAAGGCTAACGAGTGGAAAGGGGGAAAGTCGATTCCATCCAATACCAAACCAAATTCCCCGCTGTTCATGACAACGTAGGCTGCGTGCTGGCCGTCTGGACTAAGGATGCCATTGAAGATCTTGTCGTTGGCTGGACCCTCGATGCCATCAACCACCGCCAATGAGCGTTCATTGCGCCGGGCAAAATACAGCACGTGCCGGCTGTCCGCGCTGAAAATCGCCGGTCGCCGAAGATTATTGCCGGCGTAGTCCCATGTGGATGGCGGGCTTTCCACGCCGTCAATGACCATCGTGCTCAGGGAGCCGACATCCGCCCAATACGCCAGGCGGGATTCATCGGGGCTCAGGGCAACGCCATTAATTCGATCGAACTTTTTCCCCTCTTTGCCTGCGTAAATCACCACCATGCCCTTATCTTTTGGGATCACGACGGCCACGTTGCGCTCGTCTGAGCCAACGGCCAGGTAATTGACCTCGGGGTAGACAGCCGTTTCCCGGCCATTGATCACCACCGCCGTACCGTCGACCTTGCGGGCCGCATAGGCGAGATTCTTCCCGTCGGGGCTGAAGCCCAAATACCGTATATCCAGATACGCGGGACTCTGGACTCCATCCACGATGGCGAACCATTGATCGCCTTTCCGCGCGAGATAAGCTACCCGCGCCCCGTCTGGACTAAAAATCGGCGTCCCGAACCGAATCTCGTCGAACTCCGGGCCCCCTTTTCCATCAATCACCGCCACGCGGCGATCACCCTTGTAGGCGATATAGGCCACATGTAGTCCGTGCGGACTGAAGGAAGGGCCATCTATTCGATCATACTCCGGTCCCTCGACGCCATCAATCACTATGACCATTTTTGCATTCTTCTGCGCCGCATAGGCCAAACGGGTTCCATCCTGGCTCAGGTCAAATTGCGGATAGTCGCGGCCGATGCCATCATAGGGCAAACCCTCTTTTCCATCATAGACAACGACTGATTTGCCGTCACGTTTGACCGTATAAAAATAATCGACCCGGTCTCCGTTCACCTTGGCCCAGGAAGCGCCGTCCGGCAAAACGGCCAAAAGCTCTTCCTGCACCGGCACTTCCACGAGAGCCGGCACCTGCGCTTTTGACGCTTCGTAATTGGCCTGAAATCGCCGGGCCAAATCCGCCGCTGGCGCAGAGGGCACTGGCTGTTGAACCCGATAAAGCACATGGTCGCGGCCGGCCAAATATTCGAGGGTACCATCGGGCAAAAAACTCAGGCCGGGGGAGCTTGAAGTGAATTTGCCCTTCCACCGCATGCCTCCAAAAGAGTCATGCTGTCCATCCGGACGATCATACAGGCCGTACATTTCATCGAATTCCGGACCTTCCTTTCCATCCAGCACGGCCACCCAATGCCGGCCCCGATGCACTGCGTAAGCAAGGTGCCGGCTGTCGGGACTGAAAATGGCCACTCGGTTTAAGACGGCACCATAGGGGCCGCAGGTAATATCGTCCATTTTTAGGAACAAGCCGTTGTTGGTAAACGTGTAGGCGACATGCTGGCTGTCCGGACTAAAGAGAATCGGCGCCGGCGAGAGGGATTCGTTCTGATCCGGGCTCTCTTTGCCATCAACAACCACAACATGTGGTCCAAAATTTTGCCCGCCACTTGTTCCCCGAAATGCAAAATGTCTGCCATTAGCGCTAAAATCCATTAAGGAAGTACCCGAGCCGATTGCGATTGGGTGCTCCATACTGGAAAGTACAAAAAAGCGTCTTCCTTCGTTTACATACTGATACGCCAAAAGATTTCCCTCGGCGTCAAAAAGCGGCTCCGTGAGGTTGCTACCCGTGACGACGAACTTGCCGTCTTTCATGATTGCGCTCTCGCTACCATTCTTAACGAGGTAATAGACATGCTTACTGTCGGAACTAAAGGCCCCGTTGCGCAAAAACGCGTCCACGCTTGCATACGGCGGACTTTCCACACCATCCACCACCACCACCCACTTGTCTCCTTTTAAGGCGGAATAGAGGATGCGCTTGCGATCAGGGCTCAACATCATTCCGCTGATGCTGTCGTAGCCCGGGCTTTCCTTCCCGCCCACTATCGCGAACCACTTGGGCCCTTTCTTGACCGCAAAGGCCAAACTTCCGTCGGCTTGGAAAAGCAAAACTCCGGGGCCATCGCCAAACCCGGGTGGCCGATGCTCCAGCATGGTGTCGCCGACGAATCCATCGTATGCCGGTCCTTCCGTGCCGTCCTGCACTATGACGACTTTATCCCCCTTTTTCGCCGCGTATGCCAGGTGTTTCCAATCCGGGCTGAAGGCCCACTCATAAATTCGGTCGTAGAGCGGCCCCGGCTGGTCATCCACCACGATCTGGCTACCCACGGAGTAGGCCAAGTGCCGGCCGTCGGGGCTAAACTGGGGCCTTCCGTCCACTCGATATTGGACCGTCGGATGGGTCTTTCCATCCAATACAAGGTATGAGCCCGATCCCGGACCACTGCTCCAATTGATCGCGACATAGGCCAAATGCTGGCTGTCAGCACTGAACACCAAGGGGCCAAGTTCATCGCCGGGCAGTGAAAAACCGATGCCATTGAATTGCGGGCCTTCGACACCGTCCCAAACCACAATCTCCTTGTCGCCTCGATGCCCGACATAGGCCAGATGTTTTAGGTCGGGACTGAACGTTAGCGTGCCCTCATCCACTCGATCAAACGCGGGTCCAGACTTGCCATCGAATACGACCGTTTCATTGCCGTCCGTCCCTGCGACCACGGCCACATGAAGACCGTCCGGACTAAACACGCCGTGACGCACGCCTTCCGGCGCCAGACCCAGGCGAACTTCGGTAACGGGAGGTAAGGCCACGGTATCCGCTTGGGCGATTAAGGCATAGGGCATGCAAATGGAAGCCAAAGCCACCACGGAAAGCCCAAAGGGCATACGTGTAAATGACGTACTCATGGAGAAAAACCATCACTAGCCATTACTGGGCGTCTAATCAACCCTTCCGGGGGATAATTTTGAGGGGTGTGTTTATTCTAGCTATGGGATACAAATGACAAATTCCGCGTTAAATGCTCAATTCGCTTTGAATAGAAGTTCAGGAGACAGACGCCTCCAGGCCGGGGAGCGGAAAAAGCTTGCCCGCAAATTACAGATTCCCTGGCGTCGGCTTCAGAAGTCGACAATTTTGCAGTTGCGCCGGGGAAGCGGGGCCGTATAGGTTGACCCTTTACGCAATCTATTCAGCCATGTCCCAACATTCGAGTTTTCGCAAAGGCGGCGCCACCGGCAAGAAGCGCAACGTGTTGAAGCGCTTCGAGCGCGTTGACCTGCTCAAACGGCGCGGCCAGTGGAAAGACGGCCGCCGCGTCACCGGTTTGCCCAAGACCAAGCCCGACGTTTAAACGGCGGGGGCCGTGACGATTAGCGTCACGTTTGAGCCAAGTTAAGCGCTCAATTCCGGCACGTGTTCGTCCTCGTAGCGTTCGATGAGGACGCCCAGCAGTTCCATGAGCGAGGCCAGCGGGTGCTGCTCGTCCTCGCCCACTTCGTCCACCACGGCATCCAACAGGGCGACGACCTCCTGGTATTCGGTGTCTGTCCGCGGCACTCGAACCGTTCCTGCCACCTGGGGCCAGTAACGTTTGGTGGTTTCAATTTGAGCCAGAGTCATGGCTTAGGAGTCTTTCCAGTTGTTCTTGTCGTACTCGACGTGCGTAAAAATATGCCGGATGTAAATTCGATGCCGATTATAATGAATTGCCGCAATGAGTCTATACTTGTTTCCGCCGAGATTGAACACCGTCCTATTGCCGACTTGGTCAGCTGAGGGAAATAGCACCCGTAATTCGGCGAAGCTGCCAAAATTGTTCCGCTTCATCAAACGGTACCATCGCTCCAACGTGGTAAGCGCCGGCGGATGCAGGGCCGCGAAGTCATTCAAGCGTTTGCGCGTGATAACGTGCACTCATTCACTTTCCAGCGAATGCCCTTAATGCGTCAAGACGAGACCAATCCCTTTACGCCGGCATGCCGGCGGGCTGGGCGCCGGGGCCGAGGTCTTCGGTCTTGCGCTTTACTTTTTCCGGCGGATGGTCGCCGGGCTTTTCCGCCGTCGGCGGATTCTTGGATTGCGGCGGCACCACCGGGGAGCGTAGTTCGCCGTGCTCAAGAATTTCGTGCACGTGCTTGCCTTCGATGGTTTCGTGCTCGATCAACGCCGCCGCGACCTGGTCGAGCGCGATTTTGCGCTGAGTCAAAATCTCCTTCGCGCGCTGGTACTGCTCCTCCACGATGCGGTGGATTTCAAAATCGATGCGGCGCGCGGTTTCCTCGCTGTAGTTCTGGTTGCGGGTGATTTCCTTGCCGAGGAAAATGTGGTCCTGGTTGTCGCCGTAGGCGATGGGCCCGAGCGGGCTCATGCCCCAGTCGCACACCATGTGGCGGGCGAGCTTGGTCGCGCGCTTGATGTCGCCGGAGGCGCCGCTGGTGGTGTCGCCAAACTGCAATTCCTCGGCGACGCGCCCGCCCATGCCGCAGCAAATGTCGTTCAGCAGGCGCTTGAAGGCGTAATTGAGGGTGTCCTTTTTCGGCGCAAACATCGTGCTGCCGAGGCTCTGGCCGCGGGGAATGATGGTCACCTTGTGCAAGGGCAGATGGCCGTCGTCAATGACCGCCTGGACCACGGCGTGGCCGGCTTCATGGTAGGCGACGATGCGCTTGTCCTCATCGTCCATGAGTTTGCGGCGCTCGCGCCCGAAGGAAATTTTTTCGCGAGCCTCGTCGATATCATGCGGCTCGACCTCGGACTTGTTGTAACGGGCGGCAATGAGCGCGGCTTCGTTGAGGAGATTGGCGAGGTCCGCGCCGGAGAAACCGGGCGTGTTGCGCGCGACAAGGTGCAAGTCCACTTCCTTGCCCAATTTGATTTTCTTGGCGTGCACGCGCAAAACTTCGGTGCGGCCCGCGACGTCGGGCAAATCGATCACGATCTGGCGGTCGAAGCGGCCGGGACGCAGCAAGGCCGAATCCAGCACGTCGGGCCGGTTGGTGGCGGCGATGATGATGACGCCTTCGTGGCCGTCGAAGCCGTCCATCTCGACCAGCAGGGAATTGAGGGTCTGCTCGCGTTCGTCATTGCCGCCGCCGAGGCCCGCGCCACGCTGGCGGCCAACGGCGTCGATTTCGTCAATGAAGATGATGCAGGGAGCGTTCTTGCGTCCCTGTTCAAACATGTCGCGCACGCGGGCCGCGCCCACGCCGACGAACATTTCCACAAAGTCCGAGCCGGAAATGGAGAAGAACGGGACATCCGCCTCGCCGGCGACCGCGCGGGCGAGCAGGGTTTTGCCGGTGCCGGGCGGGCCGACCATCAGCACGCCCTTGGGCACGCGACCGCCGATGCGCTGGAATTTCTTCGGGTCCTTGAGAAATTCGACGATTTCGGCGACTTCCTCCTTGGCCTCGTCGCAACCGGCGACTTCCTTAAAGGTCACGCGTTCGCGGTCGCGGGTCAACATGCGGGCGCGGCTTTTGCCAAACGCCATCGCACCGCGGCCGGCGATTTTGAACTGCCGCATCAAGAGAAAATAAATCAGCAATAAGACGAGAAATACGGGCAGCAAATTCGCGATGAGGTTGGTGATCATGCCGCTGCCGGCTTTTTCGACCACGCCGACCCCGCTCGCCAACTGGTTGAAACGCTCGGAGGTCAAGCGCCCCTGCGCCACAAAGCTAATCATCTTGGGCTCCGGCTTTTCGGGAGTGAGATCGTGGCCGGCGTTCGGGTTGGCCATTTCGCCCTCGATAATGTACCACTCCGGCCCCACCGACGGGTCGTTCTTCAGCACCATCTTGGTAATCTTGCCCTCCTTCTGGAAGCCCAGGACATCATTGATGCTGGACTGGATCGGAGCCATCCCCGAACGCGTGGCGGTGGCGGACCACAGGCCGATCAAGACAAGGAAAATCACGCCCCAGATGATAAGCACCTTGGGCTGAAAACGGTCCGGCGAGCCGCCCGGGGACGGCTGGTTGCGGGATTTATCAGGTTCGTTCATGGAATCCGCTCGACGGGATATTATCTAGCCAGGTGGATAATAAGTCAACCATAGAGCCTGCGGTGTTTCCGGTTGCACCCGGCACGACTCCGCCGGCGGCAATCCCGGCACCCACAAGGGCTGGTTGGCACTATTACAGACAACGGGCAGCCGCCGACGTTCCCCCGCCGGAATCTTTTTATCGGTGAACAAATCCTGCAATTTGCGCGAGCCCGGCGCGCCCAACGGACGATAACGGTCGCCCGCGGCCCAGGGGCGCACGAGCAACGTGGAATCGGTGAGCTGCGCGCCCAAAGCGAGGCAGGCGTGGAAACAGGGATCGAAATGAGAACTTTTAATTGAATCGGCAATTTGCAGGGCGTTGGTGATTTGCGCGCTGACGAGGCTGCCGCCATCCGGCAACAACAGCGGCTGGCCGGGACGCAGTTGTTGCACGGCGTCGGGACGCGCGATTGGTTTGCGCGGCGTGCGGCTCAAGACCAAGGTGCCGTTGCGCACCTCGAGCCAGCAGCCCTGGCCCGCGCTCCAGCGCCCACCCTCGCCGACCATGAGCGACCGGTGCAATTCATCGAACGCCGCCGCCGAGAGCGTGTTATTCAACGAGTGCGCCTGCAGCCACGAACGCAACGCGCGACGCCACAGCGCGCGCGACTGGTTGGAAAGCTTCGTCATCCGAAACGGCTCGCCTTCCGCAAAACCCCCGAGCGCGGCGTGGGCGATGGCTTCGAGGGCTTCGTCGTCCTCCTCGAGCAACGCGCGCGAACGGGCCGCCCCGGCCACGAAATCGCGCTCGCCGAAAACTTCGCGCAACACCGGCAGCACGCGGCGGCGGATGCGATTGCGCAAATAAATGTCGGAGTCGTTCGACGGGTCCTCGCGCCACGCTCCGCCGGCGGCCCGCAGCGCGGCGCGCAATTCGTCGCGTCCCAAATCCAGCAGCGGCCGGAGCGCAATCACGCCATCGGCAAACGGACGCACCGGCCGCGGGGAACTGAGGCCGCCGCCGCCGCTGCCCGAGGCCAGCCGCATCAAAAGGGTTTCCGCCACGTCTTCGCGTTGGTGGCCGAAAAAGACGAGACGGGCCTGGCGCTCGCGCAGTTTTGTCCGAAAAAAATCCCAGCGGGCCTCGCGCAAGACAGCTTCAGTGGCCGGAGCGGAAGCCGCGGCATCGCGCCGTTCCAATTCGCACGGCAGCTCCAAGGCCTTCGCCAGCGCTTTGACAAATGCGGCATCCGCCGCCGAACCGGCGCGGGTGGCGTGATCGTAATGAAAAACCACCAAGCGCCGGCGATGCCGGGGAAAATGCGCCCAAAGCAAAAGCAGCAGCGCCACGGAATCAGCCCCGCCGGAAACCGCGACCGCCCACGGTTCGCGCACGGAAGCATTGAGCTTTAGCCACGCCGCAACGTTCGCATGAAGCCGTGCACTGGGAATCTGCTCTGCGAGGCTCGCGGCCACGGTCCGCCAGGCCGGCGGAGCATTGACCGAAGTGCGGGGCATGGGAGGCATAAGGGGCGAAGGTGGTGATAAAGCTGGCAGAAGCTACCTTTCATTCCAAGCGCACCGCGCAAGAGCTCCGGAACCCGTCGTGCAACCGCTCTGACGCAGTTTTTCTCCTAACGATATTTAAGATAACACAATCCGGGCGAAATTTAAACCCGCGAATGCGCGGGCGCGCCACTTTTACCACGTCTTTACCGGGCGGGGCCGATGTGTGAGCCGCCGTACCAGCGCTCGAGGCACGCCGGCACGCGCACACGGCCATCGCCTTCCAGGTTGTTTTCCAAAAGGGCGGCGAGCACGCGCGGAATTGCGAGCGCCGAGCCGTTGAGCGTGTGGACCACCTCCGGCTTGCCGCCGTCTTTCGGACGGTAACGGATGCCGGCGCGGCGCGCCTGGAAGTCCGTGAAGTTGGAACAACTCGACACCTCGAGCCAGCGTTGCTGCCCGCCGGCCCAGACTTCGAGGTCGTACTGCTTCGAGTGCGGAAAGCCGATGTCGCCCACACAAATCAGCAACGCGCGGTACGGCAGTCCGAGTTTTTGCAAAAGGCGCTCGGCGTCCGCGCGGAGTTTTTCCAATTCGTCGAAACTGGTCTCAGGCTTCACCCATTTGACGAGTTCGACCTTGTCGAACTGGTGCAGGCGGTTGAGCCCGCGCACGTGCGCGCCCCAACTGCCGGCCTCACGGCGAAAACACGGCGTGTAGCCGCAGCGGCGCAACGGGAGGTCTTTCTCGGGAATGATTTCGTCGCGAATGAAATTGGTGACCGGCACCTCGGCGGTCGGGATGAGATAGAGGTCGTCGGCGGCGTCGTGGTACATCTGGCCTTCCTTATCGGGCAACTGGCCGGTGGCGGTGGCGCTGGCAGCGTTGACCATCAGGGGCGCGAGCAATTCCTCGTAGCCGGCCAGCCGGGCCTCCTCCAAAAAGAACGCGACGAGCGCGCGCACGAGGCGGGCCATGTCGCCCACGTAAAACGGAAAACCCGCGCCCGTGACCTTCACCCCGCGCTCGAAATCCACCAACTGACTGAACCATGGAATGTCAAAATGAGGGACAGCATATTTCGAGACGCCGGCGACGTCGCCCCAGGTGGCGGCGACGACATGGTCCTGCTCGGTCTTGCCATTCGGCACCGAATCATCGGGGAGATTCGGCACCGTCAGCGCGATCTTGTTCCATTCCTCGTCGAGGACTTTGGCCGCGGCCTCGAGTTCCTTGACGCGGGCGGAAAGGGTCTTCATCTCGGCGAGCTTCGCCTGAAATTCGGGCGAGCCCTTGGGCAGCCGCGCCATGTCGGCGTTGGCGGCCTTTTGCGAGGCCCGCGTCTGCTCGGCTTCGGCGACGGCGGCGCGGCGGCGGGCATCGGCGGCGAGCACGGCGTCAAAATCGACGGTGAATTTTTTGCGGCCAATCGCGCGGCGGACGCGCTCGGGATCGCTCCGCAGCAGGTGAAGGTCAATCATGGGAAAGGGGGAAACCATTCATGCTGCAAAAGCGCCCGCTGCTTGGCCAGACTGAAAAGCGGCTAGGCCCCGCCCAGTTGCGTTTCTCCAACCCCGGTTTCCTTGGGTTTGACGGAACCGCATACAGTTCAATATATTTCTTAGGATGAATAGCGTGGTCACTTATATCGGATCTTTTTTGAGTTCTTTTTTGGACCCCTTGGAACTGTTGGTGTTTCTCGCTTCCGGTTGGTTCATTCGGAGGCTCTGGCTGGCGCTGGCTGTCTCGATCTCGTGGCAGATACTCCTTTATGCTGTGTTGTTTCAATTGGTCGCGAACCAGCCGTCGCCTGGTGGCGAAGTTCGCCTGGAGGTGCCCCTGGCGGATTACCTGGGTTCGTTTTGCGGCGCCCTGCTGGCAACTTTTGTTATCTTTCGCCTGGCAGCACACTATCGCAAAAGGAACTTGCGCGAAAACATGACCGCGCCGGCCTCTCAGATGGCGCAGGAAATTGCGGCTAAAAAAGTGTGCACTCGCCGGGTCTTGACCTCGGCGGCCTTATTGGGAGCGGCCCTCGCGGCCTGTTTGGTTTATGCCCAAATGATGTTGAATCATTATCATGCACATGACCCGCGAGTCGCGGCCATGGACTTGGTCAAGGCGGGTGCGACGATGTACTTCAAGGCCAGCGGTCCCGACGCCCCCAAACACTTCTGGGCCATTGATCTGCCCGGCGGTGCGGAAATGATTTTCACGTTCATTCCCGTCGCGTGGATTTGCCTGATGGTTTTTTACTACAAGTGGCCACGCCTTTACCTCTACGCGATTCCTCTTTACCTTTACATCGGCTTCACCTTCATGGCCATTTTGGGCGGCCTGGATATGGGCAGTTTTCTTTGAGCGCGAATCTTCTCCACGTCACCTCTTCCAAACGTCAGGCGCGACTCGGCTTGCGCGAAAAACAGCCGGAGAAAATACCCGCTTCCCCATTCACCTCCCGCCCGCGTGCTGGACCGCCGAGGCCGCAGCCGGAACGGGCGGCTTAAGCAAATTGGCCAGCGGTTCCTGGATGGCGGCGGCCCAGATTTCGTAGCCTTTGGCCGTGGGGTGCAGCGGCGGGCGGTCGGCCATGATGTCGGGGGTGATTACGCCGGCGGGATCCAAAAACTTCGGGCCGATATCGAGGTAGAACACATGCTGCCCGTCATTGAGCTTGGCGATGATTTTATTCGTGTCAGCCACGCGCTGGCGGTTGATGGAGCCCGGCACGTCGCGCGGGAAAATGCCGAGCAGGAGAATTTTCGCGGCGGGAAAATCGTGGCGCAATTCCTTGACGACGGCGGCAATGCCTTCGGCGGTTTGCGGGACAGTATTGGGGCCGAGGTTGTTCGTGCCAATCATGAGCACGACGACCTTGGGTTGGAAGCCCTGGCCTTCGCCGTTTTGCAACCGCCACAAAACGTGCTGCGTGCGGTCGTAGCCGATGCCAAATTCCGCGGCCTTCATTGGGGCGTAGTATTGCTCCCAGACGGCTTTGCCCGGCCCCGGCCAGCCCTGCGTAATGGAGTCGCCGACAAAGAGCACATCGATATTCCCCTGCTGGGCGCGCTCGACGAATTGCTGATGCTGACGGTTAAAGCCGTTCACCGCATTTTGCGGGAGGCGGTCTTCCAGACGTTGCGGCACCGGAACGATGGCGGTGTTCACCGCCGCGTTCGCCGCAGGTGTGGCCGCCGGAGCGTCGGCCGCATAAAGCGAAACGCCGGACCACAGCAAAGCCGCGCCTAAAATCCAACGCGCGAACACAAAATCCCGAGGGGTAGTTTTCATGGGCAACCCGTGACAGAACTTTGGGAGCAAGACAAGTCTGTGGCCAGCCGTCCCGGCAGAATTGCTTAATACCCTGAAAACGAAACCACGGATGACACGGATGGCACGGATTTCGCAAGAACTGCCTTGTTCTTCGATTAATACGCAATGGCAAAATTCCCTCCTGCAGAAATTCAACTCTCCGGCATCCGTGTCATCCGTGGTTAATATGACTTTGGGTCTTTTCCTACTCGGCCTGGAGCGGGAACTTGATGGCGCGGCGGTCGCGCGTGGCGCGATAGATGGCGGTGAAAAGTTCCACCGTGCGCCGTCCGTCCAGCCCGGAGACCGCCGGGGGCCGGCCAGCGAGGATGGACTGGAGGAAATTCTGGATTTGCAGGCAGTGGAAATAATCCATGGGCTTCACCTGCTTGAACAACTTGGCGTCGGCTTCTTTCCACGAGGGCAAATTTCCCTCCTCGCCGCGAATCGTCCACAGGTCGTTGTAGGGCGGTTCGATTTCCGTCGTCATGCCGGAGACGAACATCGCGCCGCCGTCCGTCTGCACGCCGATGGAGGCGCCGTTGGAACCATGCACGGAAACACGGCAATGAATGGCGGGGTTCTGACTGTTGCTGAGGAGAATGTTGCCCAGCCCGCCGTTTTTGAAACGCACCACCGCCACGGCGGTGTCCTCGACTTCAATATAAGGATGGTTCAAGTTCGCCCAGTAACCAAAAACTTCTTCGACTTCACCCATGTACCAGAGCAGCAAATCGAGCTGGTGCGGGGCCTGGTTCACCATCACGCCGCCACCCTCGCCTTTCCAACTGCCGCGCCACGGATCGCTGCGGTAGTAGGCCTCGTCCCGCCAGCCAAACATCACGGCGGTGCCCAGGACCGTGCGGTCGAGCTTGCCCTGGTCAAGGGCTTGGCGGATGCGGATGCACGGCGGATAAAAGCGCCGCTGGCAAATCGTGCCGAGCACCGCGCCGCCGGCCTGCGCCGCCGCAAGCATGGCGTCGCAATCCGCCAGCGTGGAGGCGAGCGGCTTTTCGACAATCACATGCACGCCCGCGCGGGCGGCGGCAATCGTGGGCCCGGCGTGTTCCGGGTGGGGCGTGCAAACGCAAACCGCATCGAGCCTTTCCGCCGCCACCATCTGGCTGACGTCGGTATAGGCGGTTACTTTGTACTTTTCGGCGAAGACGCGCGCTTTTTCCGGCGTGCGCCCGCAGACGGCGACGAATTCCGACTCCGGCAGCGACGCGAGTGCGAGCGCGTGGGTGTGCCCCACCTTGCCGCAGCCGATGACGCCTGTGCGCAATTTTTTCATGGGGGTAAAAGCAATTAGGGCTTCAGCAGTACTTTCATCAAACCCTTTTCGCCGGCGTACAGGCGCGCAAACCAGGAAGCACCCTCGACGAGCGGCGGCGTGGCGCTGATGAACGCCGTCACATCAATCTCGCCTTTGGCAATCAGGCTGAGGCACTTCGGATATTCGCCGGAGGACGCGCAACTGCCAATGAGCGTGAGCTGGCGCGTGACCGCAAGCTGGAGGGGTAATTCCACCTGGCTCTTCAGGTTGCCGACGAGCGTCACGCTGCCGCCTTTGCGGACGCAATCCACCGCGGTTTTGAGCGAGGGCGTCAAACCGACGACCTCGAAGGCCGCGTCGGCCCCGCGCCCGTTCGTGAGCGCGCGCACCTGCGCGGCGAGGTCCGCCGTATCCGCCTTAAAGAGTGAGGTGGCGCCACAACCGCGGGCGCGCTGCAATTTGTCGTCATCCAAATCGACGGCGATGATTTGTTTGCATTTCGCCACGCGCAGGGCTTGCACGACCAACTGGCCAATCATGCCGACGCCGACGACGACCGCCGCGGCGTCCGCTGGGAGCGGGGTGCGGTCCACCGCGTGCACCGCGACGGCGACAGCCTCGACCATCGCGGCCTGTTCGAAAGTCAGATTGTCCGGCAGACGATAAACCACCCGCTGCGGCACGGCGACGAATTCGGCGAAAGCACCCTGCCGGCGGTAATCGCCGCACGAGACCCCCAGCACCTGGCGGTTGTCGCAAAGATTCACCTCACCGCGTTTGCAGTACCAGCATTCACCGCAATAAATCGTCGAGTCGAAGGTGACGCGGTCGCCGACCTTCCAGCCCGTGACCGAGGGACCGACAGCGGCGACTTCACCGGCAGCCTCGTGGCCCATGACCAGCGGCGGAATGCGCCGGCCGGTGCTGCCGTCCATTCCGTGCACGTCGCTGCCGCAAATGCCGCAGGCGCGCACGCGGATGAGAAGTTCGCCGGCCCGCGCCGGGGGAACTTCCAATTCCTCTATCGCAAATTTTTTATATTCCTGTAAGACGAGGGCTTTCATGGGATAAGCCATGAATTACCGACAGAAACCGCCCTCCACGACAAGCCTGAATGCCATGTACACCGCCCGCGCCTTGCTCGCCCTGCTGCTTTCGGGAATCCTGCTGGCCGCCTGCGCGCCCAAGCCGGAAAATGCGCAGAAAATGCTATTCGACGCCACGAAGGCGGACGACGTGGCCAAGGTGAAAGAGGCCCTGGCCCACGGCGCCAAGGTCAACGAACCCGAAACGCCCGGCGGCTGGAGCGCACTGCTTTACGCGGTGCGCAATGGGAACGAAAAGCTGGTAAAGGTCCTGCTCGACGCGGGCGCCAACGCCGAATACGCCGGGGTTTTTCCGGCCCCGCCCGGCGGCACCTCCGCCCCGGTCACGCCCGTGGTCGTGGCGCAGATGACCCTTTCGCTCATTGCCGATTTGAAGAAGGACCCGATGCTGCGGGTGTCGGACCCCGCGGAGGACACCCGCTACCGCGCGCCGGATGCCGCGCAACGCTACCAAAACATCGTCACGCTACTAGAACAGGCCAAGAAATAGGACGCCTCCCGCTAACGGCGAGGTGTTTGGTTTGCACTCGACGGCCAGGGAATTTCCGGTCATCCTCTGCGCTCAAAAGCATGCGCCGATGCACAGAGCGTGGCGCAGTCGCTTCAGTTCCCCTCCCTGTCCTTCCTTCGTTATGAAAATCCTGTCTTCTTTGGTCTCCGCGGCCACGGTTTTGTTGTTATCCACGACGCTGGCGCCGGCCGCCAACGTGACAGTGCATGTTTCCAGCTTTCAATTCACGAACGCCAACGTGACCATCAATATCGGCGATACGGTGCACTGGACTTGGGACAACACCGGCCACTCGAGCACGGCCAACGGTGGCCAGATGGAATCGTGGGATTCGGGCGTACTCTCCATGGGTGATACTTTTGACCACACCTTCACGAATGCCGGCACCTTTGGGTACCATTGCTCGGTGCACTCCTTCATGCATGGCAATGTGACCGTGGTGGATCCGAATCCGGCGGTCGATCTCACCGCGCTCGCCGTCGTACCGAGCACGTTCACGGGCGGGAATAGCGTCGCGGGCACCGTCACACTCGGGGCCAATGCCACCCTGGGCGGCGCAAATGTCACGCTCTCTTCGGATAATATGGCCGCGGCCTTCCCGAACGTTGCGAACGTCACCGTCGATGAAGGCAACAAAACGGCCAATTTCACCGTCATCACCGAGCCGGTGTTCACCGTCACCACCGCCAACATCAGCGCCAGCTTTAACGGCACCACAAAAACCGTCGAACTTACGCTGCTGCCCTTTCACTCGTTGAGCAGCCTGACTCTGACTCCCACCACATTGCCCGGAGGCAGTACCTCCAAGGGCACGGTGACGCTGACTTCCGCCACAGATATCGACACCGTGGTCACGCTTTCCAGCGACAACGCCGCCGCGGTGGTGCCCGCAAATGTCACCATCACGGCCAATACGACCAGCGCGAATTTCACCGTGACGACCACCGCCGTTACTTCTGAAAAAATGCCGACCATCACGGCGAGCGCCGCAGGCATCGTGAAAACGGAAATGCTCATGGTTGAGCCGGTGGCGGTTTCGGCGATCAGCTTGAAGCCCGCCACGGTAAAAGGCGGGGCCAAAGCCACGGGGACTGTAACTTTGCAAATCACCGCGCCAGCAAACATCATTGTCACATTGACGAGCGCGAATACGTCCATTGCGACGGTGAGCGTGAAGACGGTCACCATCAGCAAGGGCAAAAAGACGGCGACCTTTACGGTGACCGCAAAAAAAGTGACGGCCAAAAAGACCGTGCTCATCAAGGCCCAGGCCAAGGGCAGTTCGACCATCGTCAGCGCATTGCTCACGGTGACGAAGTAAGCACTGACCGGTCGGGTCTGAATAAAGGTAGGGACGCCTCTCCGAGGCGTCCGTTTTTGGATGTCAGCGGTAATGTGCTGCAGGTTGAAATTTGAGGCGGAGCGCGGACGCCGCGGAGAGGTGTCCCCACCTTAAAATCCCAACTATAAAAACGCTAGCGCCCTACGGTTGCGTAAGGTCTTTGCTAAATTCGTTGCCGGTCAGCCGTATCACTTCTTCGCCGTTCGGGGTAAGGCTCAGGCCCTCGCGGCCCGCGATGATTTTTTTCTTCAACATCGCGAGGCCAAACTCACCCTGCCGGCTGCGCAGTTCGCCCGCGGGCACTTCGCCGGCATAAACCGGCAACGGACCAATCGCTGGCAAATCGGTATTTCCCCCTTTGATCATGACCCGCCAGAGGGCGCGATTCACCTGGCCTTGCGACTGGATACGCGCCATCACTTCCTGTCCGAGATAGCAACCTTTGTTGAAAGCAACGGCATCGCGGTCGAGGCCCGCCTCCTGCGGCAAATCCCCCGGGCCGGCATCCACGGGAATGGAGGGGACACCACTCATGATGCGGCTTTTTTCAATGAACTCAGCCCCCTCTGCGATGGGCTGATATTTCATTGGCAACGCCAGATTCGCCACCTCCGCCGCCGGGCCGAAGCCATCGCGGGAAAACATCGTGCCCGACCAACGCCCCGGCCAATAAACCAAACCCGCGGGGAGCAACGACAACAACCGTTCGGTGGCTTGTTTTTCGGCGATCGGCGAGGATTGGTAATCGCGGATGTCTCCGCGAGATTGCGTAGGCCGTGCATAAAACTGCACTAATGAAAAATCGCCGGTGCGGTCGGTGAGTTCCACCTCATCCGCAATCAAATGCGCCTCCAGATGCGCGCGCACCCTCGCCACGGGACTATGATAACTGATGAGCAGAAAATCATTGTCGCCCTGCGGGAGGATGAAACTGTCCGCCTGGATTTTGCCTTTGCGGTCGAGCCACAGCCCGTAAGTTACCGCGCGCGAAGGCAACGCCGGGCGCAAATCGTTGCTGAACTGGCTCTGCAAAAATGTAAACGCGTCCGGGCCGGTCGCACGCAGCACGGCCGCCGGGCGGGCGAGATGAAAATGAACGGAGATATCCGACATGGAACAATATTTATAGCTTCTGGTCTTGCGGAGCGCACGCCATTTTGGTCTGATTGACCCTTTATGCGCGGTCTCGCCGGGCCGTCTGCGACTCACTTTGGACCCCGGCCCCGCGCCCTTCCACTCCCCTTTTCGTGTCTAACGTCACCGACATCAACATCGCCGCCAACCGCGCGCTGCCGACGCCGCGCCAGTTGCAGACCGCCGTGCCCAAAACCGAGGCGCAGGCGGACTTTGTCGCGCGCAGCCGCGAGGAGATCCACCGCATTATTTTCGGCGACGACACCCGCTGGCTCATGGTGGTGGGGCCGTGCTCCATTCACGACGTGAACGCAGGCCGCGACTACGCGAGGCGCCTGGCCGCCCTGAGCCGGGAAGTGAGCGACCGGATGCTGCTGGTGATGCGGGTTTATTTTGAAAAGCCCCGCACGACCATCGGCTGGAAGGGCCTGATCATGGACCCGCACCTCGATGGCACCGGCGACATTCCCACCGGCCTGAAACTGGCCCGCGAATTTCTCCGCACCGTGATCGACCTCGGGTTGCCCACCGCCACGGAATTGCTCGACCCGATTACTCCGCAGTACATCGCGGACCTCGTTTGCTGGTCGGCCATCGGCGCGCGCACGACGGAATCGCAGACCCACCGGCAGATGGCCTCGGGCCTCTCCATGCCGATGGGGTTCAAAAACGGCACGGACGGCTCCATCCAGACCGCCATCAACGCCATCAAGGCCGCCCGTTCGCCGCAGACTTTTCTCGGCATCAACGAAGACGGCCAGGCCTCGGCGGTCACCACGCGCGGCAATCCGAATTGCCACTTGGTGTTGCGCGGCGGCACCCCGGGCCCGAATTATACTGAGGAACACGTGGCGGCGGCGGAAAAACTTTTGCGCGACCAGGGTCTGCCCACGCCGATCATGGTCGATTGCTCGCACGACAACAGCGCGAAAAACCACCAGCGTCAGCCGGCCGTGTTTGAAGAAGTTCTGGCCCAGCGGCTGCGCGGGCGCGAATCGTTGATTGGCGCGATGATTGAGAGCAATATTCACGGCGGCAACCAGCCCTTCCCCCGCCCGCTGGCCCAACTCAGCCATGGCGTTTCGATCACCGATGCGTGCATCGACTGGGCCACCACGGAGAAACTCATCCGCTCCGCCCATGCCGCGCTCTGCCAGCACCAGCCGGCGGCCGTGTAATTTTTATAAGTTTGTACTGGAGAACCCAGGACTTGAACACTAAGCACTAGGGCACTTTTTCTATCCCATGAAACCTCCCATTCGCATCGCCGTCACCGGCGCAGCCGGCCAAATCGGCTACTCTCTCCTCTATCGCATCGCCTCGGGCGCCATTTTTGGCCCCGACCAGCCCGTCGCGCTGAATCTTATTGAAATTCCCCAAGCCCTCGCCGCGCTTCAAGGCGTGGTGATGGAATTGGACGACTGCGCGTTCCCCCTGCTCACGCAAGTGGTGGCGACCGCCGACCTCAACGAGGGTTTTCGCCGTGTGAATTGGGCTCTCCTCGTGGGCAGCGTGCCGCGCAAGGCCGGCATGGAGCGCAAGGAGCTGCTCGGCATCAACGGCAAGATTTTCGTGGGCCAGGGCCAGGCAATTCAAAACAGCGCGGCGGCGGACGTGCGCGTGCTGGTCGTCGGCAACCCGTGCAACACCAATTGCTACATCGCAATGCGCAACGCCTTGGGCGTTCCGGCGGACCGCTGGTTTGCCATGACGCGCCTGGATGAAAATCGCGCCAAGAGCCAGATCGCCCAAAAGGCGGGCGTGCATGTCTCCGAAGTTTCCAATCTCTGCATCTGGGGCAACCATTCCTCGACGCAGTATCCCGATTTCTACAACGCAAAAGTCGGCGGCCGGCCGGCGTTGTCAGCCATCAACGACGAAGAGTGGTTCAAGACCACCTTCATCCCCACCGTGCAGCAGCGCGGCGCGGCCATTCTCAAGGCGCGCGGGCTGTCCTCGGCGGCTTCCGCGGCCAATGCGGCGATGGACACCGTCCGTTCGCTCGTCACGCCCACGCCGGCGGGTGACTGGACCAGCGTCGCGGTGTGCTCGGACGGCTCGTACGGCATTCCGAAAGGCATCATTGCCTCCATGCCCATCCGCAGCGACGGGCGCAACTGGTCCGTCGTGCAAGGTGTGCCGGTGAATGAATTCTCCCGCGGGAAAATTGACGCCAGCGTCAAGGAACTGCAGGAGGAAATTTCCCTGGTCAGTGAGTTGCTGCCGAACGGCTAAAGGCCGGTCGAAAACTCGTTAGTCGCGTGCGGCAAAATCGCCCCCTAACGTCCCTGGCCGGACAATGGTGCTCATTCGCGCATAATCTTAGCCACTGGCAAAGTTTTTGCTTCACAAACGGCAACGGCCCCGTGTATAGGAAAGGAAATCTATGAAATCCGATCCCATCAAAGTTTTGGAACAGGCCTTGAGCAAGGCTCAGGCTAAACTGGCCAAGGTGCATGGACCGTTGTCCAAGATGGACAAGGCCAATGCCAAGAAGCTCAAGGAAATCGCCAAGAATCTGGAGAAGATTCGCAAAGCGAACAAGAAGTAAGCCTTGGGACGGAGAGCCGGCGCGCAGTCCTTGGCCCCACCGGGTCAACCGGCGGCGCATTGGGCGAGAGCAGCGATGAGCGAGTGATTGCATTCAGCGTATTTTGGCTGCCGATTGTGCATTCTCCGCTTGATGATGTTTTAAAACTTAACCACGGATTTCATGGATTCCCTTCCGCCGTTGATCACCAATTTCATCTTTCTTATCCGTGTCATCCGTGTGATCCGTGGTGGTTTGGGGGTTTCAGACCAGCCCTAATCGACCCGCGCCGCCGCACCATCTCGAGCGGCGAGGAAAAGGGATTCACGACCATTTAAGGTTTTGCCTTGCCCCCGGTCGATATCTGCGTACGATGGATTTTTTGGCCAGGTCCCCTTCGTCTAGCCCGGCCTAGGACACTAGGTTTTCATCCTAGTAACTGGGGTTCGAATCCCCAAGGGGACGCCACTTTTTAAATCATTGCCTTTCAGGGTGTTAGGTAAAGCGATTACTGCATTCCGGGCATTGACTTTCCGGCGGCAGGCGGGCTAACTAAAGCGATTCCATGCACAAACCGAAGTTCACGCTCGACTTCGAAAAACCGCTGCGCGACCTCGAAGCCCAGTTGGAGAACCTGCGCCGTCTTTCCGCGGAGCAGAAGATGGACGTGAGCGATGAGATTCGCGCCATCGAGGAGAAGCTGGAGATCACCAAGGCCCACATCCACCAAGGGCTCACGGCCTGGCAAAAGGTGCAACTGGCCCGGCATCCGCACCGCCCGTACGCGCTGGATTACATCCACGCCATTTTCACCGGTTTTCAGGAATTGCATGGCGACCGCCTCTACCGCGACGACCAGGCCATCATCGGCGGCACCGCGTGGCTGGAGGGCAAGCCGGTCATGGTCATTGGCCAGCAAAAGGGCCGCAACACGAAGGAAAATGTCCGGCGCAATTTTGGCTGCCCCAACCCCGAGGGTTACCGCAAGGCCCTGCGGTTGATGCGCCTCGCGGAAAAATTTCGCATGCCCCTGATCGTGCTGGTGGATACGCCCGGCGCCTATCCCGGCATCGGGGCGGAGGAACGCCACGTCGCCGAGGCGATTGCGGTGAATTTGCGGGAAATGAGCGTGCTCGAAACGCCCATCATCGCCACGGTCATCGGCGAAGGCGGTTCGGGCGGCGCGCTGGGCGTGGCCGTCGCGGATGTCGTACTCATCATGGAGAACGCCTATTACTCGGTGATTTCGCCGGAAGGTTGCGCCGCCATCTTGTGGAAGGACCGCGGCTACGCGCCGAAAGCGGCCGAGGCCCTGCAACTTACTGCCGACAAGCTGCTGGCCAACGGCGTCGTGGACGCCGTGGTGCCTGAACCGTTGGGCGGCGCGCATCTCGACCCCGCCGCCGCGGCGCAAAATTTGAAGCTGGCCCTGCTCGACCATCTCGGCAAATTGCGCGCCCATGCGCCCAAGGTTTTGCTGGAAATGCGCTACCAAAAATTCCGCCGCCTGGGCGTGTTGGGCGAGGAAGTCCACGCCGCCACCCCCACCCCTTTTCCCGCCTAGGCCCACTGTCCGCCACCACCCGCCCTCCGCCATGAAATCCCGCCTTTTCCTTCTGCTTGCCGTGCTTTTGGCGGTGGCGCCATTGCAAATTTCCCGCGCCCAAACCGCGGCCCCGGCGACTTCCTGGCGCGACACCATTACCGCGCAATTACCGTCGCTCGGCCAGGGCAACTGGATTGTCATTGCCGACAGTTCCTACCCGTGGTCGGCCCTGCCGGGAATGCAAACCGTCATCACCGGCGCGAGCGGCCTCGACGTGCTCCAAGCGGTGCTGAACTCCGTCGGCCAGGTGAAAAATTTGCGCCCCGTCATTTACACCGAAAACGAAATCAATTACGTCACCGACAAATATGCGGCGGGCGTCACCAGCTATCGGGGCGGCCTCAGCCAGGCCATTGGCACACGGGACAAGAAAGTTTCCTCGCACGACGACTTGGTGCGCACCATTAATCAAACGGCCCAGTCGCTGCATGTGCTCGTGTTGAAGACCACGCAAACGCTGCCGTATTCGACCATTTACATTCAGCTGGAAAACGGAAACTGGAGCCCTGAAGGCGAAAAGGCCATGAAGGAAGCGATGTCCGCCGCCGCTGCGGCGAAGAAGTAACGGCGAGGACTTCTCACCACTTCACACGCAGGCCGTCGTAGGCCAGCTGCACGCCGGTGGGCAGCGCGGCCGAGGTGGCGTCGTGGTCCACTTGAAAAGTCATGTGCGTGAGGAAGGTGCGCGGGGCGCCAATGGCTTGGGCCGTGGCAATGGCGTCGGGAATGCTCATATGCGTCGGATGCGTGTGTGGGCGCAGCCCATCAAGCGCCACCACGTCCGAACCGCGCGCCAGGGCCACCGCCGCCGGGCCCACTTCCTTGCAATCGCAATAATACGTGAACTTGCGACCCGTGCCGGCTTCGATGAAAACGAGCCCCAGCGATTCCACCTCGCCGTGCGGCAGGCGCACGCTGTGGATGACACCACCGGGTAATTCCAAACGACCGGGCATTTCGGCCAACCGGAAACACGGGTAACCGCGGGCGGCGGGGCGCTCGCCCATGGCGTAGGGATAAATCGCGCGGATGCGGGCCAGCCCGGCCTCGGTGCTATAAACCGGCAGCACCGCCTCCTCACGCTGGTCGCAAAAGCGCCGCAAATCATCCATGCCGAGAATGTGGTCGGCATGGCCATGCGTCAGAAGGAAGACGTCGAGGGCGCGAATGTCCTCGCGCACGCATTGGAGGCGGAATTCCTGGGCGGCGTCCACTTGCACGCGCGTGCCACCCAAGATGACATGCACGCTGCACCGCGTGCGCCAGTTGCGCGGGTTGGCCAGGTTGACGGTGCCGACTGGCTGGTCGATCATCGGCACGCCCTGCGACGTGCCGGTGCCAAGAAAAATCACCTCCATGGCGTCAACGTGAGCAAAAATTCCGACCGAGGCAACGGAATCACGTCGGGGCGATAATTTTCAGCCACATCCACAGGGCCGCCGCCCGGTTAGGGCGCAGATGGCGGTAGCACTGCTTTTGTAGCGCGGCACTTTAGCCTGCGCCCGGGATTATCCGCTAGGATAAGCGCGCGGCCAAAGCGCCGCGCTACCCTCTACAAGGCCGCGTCGCCGCGTTCGTCGGTGCGGATGCGCACGACTTCCTCAATGGGAGCGACAAAAATCTTACCGTCGCCGATTTTGCCGGTCTTGGCGGCCTTGGTCACGGCGCCCAGGGTTTTGGCGACTGCGCCATCCGCCACGGCGATTTCAATTTTCACCTTGGGCAGGAAATCCACGGTGTATTCGCTGCCACGGTAGATTTCGGTATGGCCTTTTTGGCGACCGAAGCCCTTGACCTCGGTGACAGTCATGCCCTCGATGCCGATTTCGGCCAGGGCTTCCTTAACTTCTTCGAGCTTGAACGGTTTGATAATAGCGGTGATGAGTTTCATGGAAAAAACGGCCAATCCGGCGAAAAGAGTAGGTAGCGCAGCCCGCTGCGGCTGAAAAGAAAAAAGACGGTGGGTGGATACCTACCTTTGGATTGAGCACGGTTTATGCCAGATTTAGGTAAAGGTGTCGCCTAGTCACACAATCTTGACCCCTCCGCGGCCCCAGACATAGCGCGGGGGCGGCGTCTTGCGACACCACCCCCGCCATTCCAGCCGATTTGCCCACGGCTTATTAGCCGGATTGGCCCAGGACCGCCGCGACTTGCACGCGCAGGTCCCGGTTGTGTTTTGAAACCCTCAAACAACCACGGATAACACGGATGGCACGGATAAGAATATTGAAATTATCAGCCAAATACGGAAGGGCATCCGTGTTATCCGTGGTTCAGTTCAAAAATAATGCCCAAAACGAAAGGCCCGCGAGGCGCATCCTAAAACCCGGGCTCCGGCAGGCCGAGCACGCGCCGGGCAATGTATTCCCCGATGGACAGCGACGCGGTCGCGCCGGGGCTGGGCGCATTGAGCACATGGAGGGAGTGGTCGCCCTGCACGAGCGAGAAATCCTGCACCAGTTCGCCCGTGCCCGTCATCGCCTGGGCGCGCACCCCCGCGCCGCCGGTTTCTAAATCCGCTTCGCGCAATTCCGGCACGAGCGTTTGCAACGCCCGGCAAAATAAGTTCCGCGAAAGCGAACGGGTGATTTCGTGCCAGGCTTCCGTTTTGTGCCGCGACAGGAATTTCCAAAATCCGGGAAAGACGCCCACCTCCCACAAATCACCGGCGCTGAAGGTGCGCCAGTTGTAGCCCTCGCGGGCCAGCGCGAGCACGGCATTGGGCCCGCACTCGACGTCGCCATGAATGTGCCGCGTAAAATGCACGCCGAGAAACGGGTAGCGCGGGTCGGGCACGGGATAAATCAGATGCTTGACGAGAAAGCGGCGGTCCGCCCGCAACCGGTAGTATTCGCCGCGAAAGGGCACGATGCGCACATCGTTCCCCTCGCCCGCCAGGCGCGCCACGCGGTCGCACTGCAAACCGGCGCAATTGACGATGATGTCGGCGGAGTGCTCCCCGTTGCCCGTCGTGGCGACCCACGCCCCTGGGCGTCGGGCCAGCTGGCGCACATTTGCACCGGTAACAATCTCGCCGCCGAGACGCTGGATTTCCGCGACCATGACCTCCACCACGCGCTGGTAATCAACGATGCCCTCCTCCGGCACGTGGATGGCCTCGAGGCCCGCGGCATGCGGCTCGATCTGGCGCAAGCCCGCGCGGTCGAGCCGCCGCAAGCCCTGCACCCCGTTGGCGGTGCCGCGGCGGAAAAGCTCCTCGAGCCGCGGGCGCTCCGCCTCCGTCACCGCCACCACGAGTTTGCCGCAAATCTCGTGGGGAATGGCGTGGCGTTCACAAAAGGCCCGCATGCGGCGCACTCCGGCCACGGCCAGCCGGGCCTTGAGCGAGCCGGGCTTGTAGTACAAGCCGCAGTGCAGCACGCCGCTGTTGTGCGTGCTCTGGTGCCGGCCGGCCGCGGCTTCCTTTTCGAGCACCGTGACGCGCGCGCCCGGGGCGAGCTCGAGCAGGTTGAGCGCCGAGCCCAATCCCACCAAGCCACCGCCAATCACAAGATAGGATGCAGCCATGGGCAAAACTACTCCAGAAACGGCGTGTACTCCGGCACGAGCTGGGTGAGGAATTGCTTCACCTCGTTGCGCTGGCCGGGGCGAAGGCGGGCCTCGAGCTGGCGCATCCACTCCTGGGCCTGCTCCGCGCTGGGCGGCTGGGCGGTGAAACGCAGGATGCGCGGATGGGCCGTCTCGGCGAACTGCTCGCCCTTGTGCTGGATTTCCTCGAAAAGTTTTTCCCCGGGCCGCAGGCCGACGTATTTGATTTCAATGTCAATGCCCGCGCGAAAGCCGCTCAACTCGATGAGCTGGTTGGCGACATCGATGATCTTGATGGGCTGGCCCATGTCCAAAACGAAAATCTCGCCGCCCTCCGCCTGCGTGGCAGCCTGCAAGACCAAGCCGACCGATTCGGGAATGGTCATGAAATAGCGCATCACCTCCGGGTGCGTGACCGTGACCGGGCCGCCCTCGGCAATCTGCCGCTTGAAGGTCGGAATCACACTGCCGGAGGAGCCGAGCACATTGCCGAAACGAACGGCGCAAAACACCGTGCGATTGCCGGGCGCCTGTTGCTGCGCCTGCAAGCCCAGTTCCGCCAGCCGCTTCGAGCAACCCATCACGCTGGTGGGATTGATGGCTTTGTCGGTGGAAACGAGCACGAACTTGTGCACCTGATATTGGGACGCCAGGCGCGCGAGCTGGTAGGTGCCGAGGGAATTGTTGCGCAGCGCCTCGACCGGCTGGTGCTCCATCATCGGCACATGCTTGTGGGCGGCGGCGTGAAAAACCACCGTGGGCTTGTATGTCTGCAAAATCCACGCCATGCGCTCATGGTCGAGAATGTTGCTGACGAACGGCAGGATGATGGAGCCATGCCCGAGGCCGATCATTTCCTGCTCGATTTGAAACAACTGCACTTCGCAATGGTCCACCAGGATGAGGCGTTGCGGCGTGCGGTTGGCGATTTGCCGGCACAATTCCGAACCGATGCTTCCGCCCGCGCCGGTGACCAGCACCACGCGCTCTTGAATCATTTCGCGAATTTGGTCGGAATCCAGGCTCACCGGATCGCGACCAAGCAAGTCCTCCAGTTCCACCGGGCGGATTTGCGAAGCCTGCACGCGCCCCGAGGCGAGGTCCCACATCGAGGGCACGATTTCCGTGATTAAGTTCAGGGATTTGGCGAGGCTGATGACTTCGCGCACCCGCCGGTGCGCCCGGGCCGGCAGGGCGATGACCACCTGCTCGATCTCATAAGCCTCGCAAATCGCCGCCAGCCGGTCGGGCGTGCCCGCGACCGGGACGCCGTGAATATCGTGGCCGTGCTTGTTTTCGTCGTCATCGAGGAAGACGACCGGTTTCAAACCCAGGCCCCGCTTGGCCATCAAATCCGCCGCCACGGTGGCGCCGGAATCGCCCGCTCCGACAATGGCCACGCGCCGCAGGTTGGCGGCCTTGGCGTCGGCGTGACCGGAGAGGTAGCGTTCCCGATAAAGCCGCAAGCCCACACGAAAAGCGGTCACTGCCATGGTGGAAACCAACAGGTTCGCCACAATCACCGCGCGCGGCGGCATTTCGTAATGGGTAAAAGGAATGATGCCCTGGGGGGGAACGATCCACATTCCGACCAACACCACCGTTACGGTGGCAAAAGCGCCGAACACGCGCAGCAAATCGGGCGTGCGGAAATAGGAAAGGAAGCCGCGAAACTGGCCAAAGGCGTACAAGGCCAGCAACTCCATCGGCACCACCCACAGCAAATACCAGCGTTCCTTGCCGGCCCACCCGGGTCCGTTCCTCTCCAGATTGAAATCGAAACGGAGTTGATAGGAGAGATAAAAACTCGCGACCAGCAAAATGCTGTAGCAACCGACTAAAAAAATCAGGCGGGGCGACTGGGTCGAGCGTTTGTGGGAGGCTGCCATGGATCGGGCCAATTTAAAGGGGAAGGCCGGGGTTTTGCAATCGCGCGAATGGGCGCCGCGCTAGCGGAAACACGCGCGGAAAACCTCGGCCACCCGCGTGCGCTCCGCGTCGGTCAAACTCGAACCGGACGGAAGACACAAACCGCGGTCAAAGAGTTCCTCGGCCACGGCCCCGCCAAAACGCGGCGCCGACGCGAACAGGGGCTGGAGGTGCAGGGGTTTCCACACCGGCCGGGCCTCGATGTTTTCCCGCTCGAAAGCGACGCGCACTTTTTCGCGGTCGGTTCCGGCCACGGCGGGATCGATGGTGAGGCACGTGAGCCAGCGATTGCAACGTCCCCAGGAGGCCTCGGGCATGAACGTCACTCCCGGCAGTCCGCCCAAGGTTTTCTGATAATACTCAAAATGCGCACGGCGCCGGTCCACTTTTTCGTCCAGGTGCCGCAATTGGCCGCGCCCGATGGCCGCCAAGACGTTGCTGAGGCGATAATTGTAGCCCGCCGTCGAATGCTCGTAATGCGGAGCGGGGTCGCGCGCCTGAGTCGCGAGAAAGCGCGCGCGGGCGGCGATTTCGGCATCCGCCGTCATCAACATGCCGCCGCCCGAAGTGGTGATGATTTTGTTGCCGTTAAAAGAAAGAATGCCCGCCCAGCCGCGGACACCCACGGGTTGTCCCTTATAGGTCGTGCCCAAGGCTTCGGCGGCGTCTTCAATGACGAGCACGCCGTGTTCCGCGCACATGCTCAAAATGGGGTCGAGGTCCGCGCTTTGGCCGTAAAGGTGCACCAGCACGAGGGCCTTGGGCCGCCGGCCCGCCCGGGCGCGCGCGCGCAGGGCGTCGGCCAGAATATTGGGATCGAGATTCCAGGAAAGGCGTTCGGAATCCAGGAAGCTCGGCGTCGCTCCTTCATAAAGAATGGGATTGGCGGACGCGACGAAAGTCAGTGACGAGCAAAAGACCTCGTCTCCCGCGCCCACCCCCGCCAGGCGCAGGGCCAGATGCAGCGCCGCGGTGCCGGAACTGAGTGCGACGCCTTGCGCGATGCCGAGGCGGGCCGACATTTCGCGCTCAAAAGCATCCACGTGCGGGCCGAGGGGCGCGATCCAATTTGAGGCAAAAGCGTCGGCCACCAAGGCCTTTTCATCCGGGCCCACATCCGGGGGAGAAAGATAAATACGCGGAGGCATTACAGGAAAGCAAAGGGCAAGGATGTACCCATGGGGAACCGGCTGTCAAACTCGCGGTCAGCCTTGCCAGCCGGCCGCCGCGCGGTTATGCTCACAGGGATTGAGGATTTCATGGCCAAGCTAATTCGCATCTTTCTGGGCTTGGGCGCCGTCATCGTCGCGGCACTCTTGGGCTTGAACCTGTACTTCGCGCTCAAGCCGGTACCCAAGCCCTCCATTGACCGCCCGTTGGTGCAAATGTTGCCCCACGCGCCAGTGGGCTGGCAATCCGCGGATTTGAAACTGGCGGATTCGCCGGAGGGCGAGGAACGGGTCGTCTCCATCCTGCATTATGATGACGCCGTGTTTCGCATGTATCAGTTTGGCGAAAACCATGTGGGAGTTTACGTGGCCTACTGGCAGGCGGGCAAATTTAGCCCCTCGAAGGTGGGCCTGCACAATCCCGACACTTGCTGGGTCGCGGACGGGTGGGAAATAAAACCCGCTGACCGCGAGCACGCTGTGACGCGCACCCTCGAGGGCGAAAAGCTCAAGCCGCTGGAGTTCGGCATTTATACACGAGGCGAAGCGCGGGAGAACGTCATCTTTTGGCACCTCGTCGGCGGCGAGCCCAATCGTTACGATGTGCAAGGCTGGCAAAGCGGCCTGGCCGGTCGCATTCAACGCCTGCCCGCCTTGCTCGCCGACTTGGCTAAATACGGCCTGGACCAGCGCCAGGAGCAATTGATCATTCGCATCTCCTCGAATCTTCCGCTGGAGGAACTCTGGAAAAATGCGGAATTTACCGGGCTCATGAAATCGCTGAGCGATAATTTTCATCTCGGAGCCCGGCCTTTTGCCAAAACCGGGTAAAGCACCCTGATGGAGTATTAGAGTTGTATTGGCGAGGCCGCCTATTTAGCGTCACCAGACGCAGCGGAGCGCAACTTCTCCGCTCCAACCTGCTCAGACCGACTCTTACGGTAGAACGGCGATGAACCCCTGCTTTGCCCCGGACTGGTATCACGACGAAGCCATTTTTCGACGTGAACAAAAACTGTTTGAAGGACTGTGGGCCTTTGCCGGCGTGAAACAACATCTCGCCCAACCCGATGATTACATCTCGGCGCAAATCGGGCGCAAATCCGTGTTCGTGCAGAATTTCGACGGCGAATTGCGCGCGTATGAAAATGTCTGCTCGCACCGCTTCGCCCGCCTGCGGCCCAAGACCCGCGGCCACGGTCCCGTGCAGTGCCCCTACCATGCGTGGACGTATAACCGCGACGGCATCCCGGACGTCATCCCGAAAAAACCGCGTTTTGACCATCTGACGCCCGAACGCCGGCGGGCCCTCGGGCTCGCGCCTTGGCAGGTGGCCGTATGCGGCTCGCTGATTTTCGTCAAAGCCGCCGCGACCGGCCCGAGTCTCGCTGAATTTCTCGGGGACGCCTATGCCCCCCTCGCGGCCATGACCTCGGCCTTCGGCCCACTCCTCGACGAGAATACGATGGATATCGCCGCGAATTGGAAAATCGTGGTCGAGAATACCCTGGAGGGCTACCATGTGGCCCATGTGCACGCGGAAACTTTTGAGCGGCTCAAGTTCCGCAGCATCGAGCTGAAAACCGAAGGACTGCACACGGCGTGGCTGGCCGAGCTCGGCGAGGAATTCACCCAAAAATCCGCGCGGGTGAACCAGGTGTTCCAACACCGGCCGTTCCAAATTTCCGGCTACCGGCACTGGCTGGTCTTTCCCAATCTCACGCTTGCCACCACGTTTGGCACCTCTTTCGCCATTCAGACTATCGCTCCGCTCAGTCCCGGCCTCACGCGCTTCACCAGCTACGTCTTCGGCACGCAGCTTAAGGAAGAATTAAAGGGCGTCAGCCAGACCATCAGCCAGGCGCTGTACGACGGTGTGGTGGCCTTCAATCGCAAAGTCTTCCTCGAGGACAAGGCGGTCGTCGAGTTCGTCCACCTCGGAGCGGCGCAAACTCGCGGCCCGGGCATCCTGAGCGATGACGAGCTGCGGGTCTTCCGTTTTCAGACCGATTACGTGCGCCTCCTCAATGAACTGGCTCCAGCCTGATTAAACTTTATATTTTCCCATGAAAAAACGCTTAATCATTATTGGGGCCGGCGGCCTCGGACGCGAGATTTTTGGCTACGTCACGCAAAATCCCGACCCGGACTACGACCTCGCCGGTTTTCTCGACGACGATGCGGATGCCCTCCAAGGCAAAAATCTGCCCGTCGGCGTATTGGGCTCCACCGCAGATTACCGGCCGGGCTCGCACGATGTGTTCCTGCCCGGCCTCGGCGACCCCAAAACCAAATTGCGCCTGGCGCGGAGGATGCTCGAGCGCGGCGCGAAATTCGCCAATTATATCCATCCCTCCGCCATCCTTGGCTATCGCGCGAAACTCGGCGCCGGAATCTTCGTTTTTCCCGGCGCCATTATCGCTCCTTATGCGACGATCGGAGACTTCGTCTCGATTGGCGGAAATGCCACTGTAGGGCATGATGCCACCATTGGCGATGGCTGCACCCTGTGCGGCCACGCGGAAATCAACGGCTGGACCGCCCTCGCGGAGGGCGTGTTCCTCGGCTCGCACGCGACCGTGCTGCCAAAAGTCAAGGTCGGTGCATTTGCCGTCATCGGGGCAGCCAGCGCGTGTATTTCCTCCGTTGCGCCCGCCACCACCGTTATCGGCGTGCCCGCGAAACGCCTCCTCCTTTAAGAACGAATCGCTCAGACACAGGTGAAGCCGCCGTCCACGGTCAGGTTTATGCCCGTCACCCAGCGCGCGACCGGCGAAAGCAAGTACGCCGACGCCGCCGCGACATCCGCCGGCTCGCCGTATCCGAGCGGATAAAGTTTTTCGTCCGCGGCCCGCAGTTCCGGACTCAGCGTCGCCAGCATCTGCTCGGCCATGGGCGTTTTCACCACCCCGGGCGAGATGCAATTGGCGCGGATGCGTTGCTTGGCGAATTCCACTGCGGCGATGCGAGCCGCCGCAATCAACGCCGCTTTCGCGCCCGCGTAAGCGGCGTTGCCCGGAGTCGCCACAGAAGCCGCCACCGAGGCGATGTAGACGAGCGAGGCGCCCGGATTCAATTTGCGCTGTTTCGCCAATTCATTCGTCAGCAGCAACGGTGCCTCATAATTGATCGTCGTGAGTTTGCGCAGGTACGCCGGATCCAAAAACCGGAAGGTACGCCATTGGTTGACCCCGGCGCTGCTGACGAAACCATCCAGCGCCTCGAGTGATTTCACGAACGCACCAAGCGTTTCAAGCTGGGCCAGATCCGCCGGCACCGCCCGATGGCCCTCGCCCCCAAGTTGCTGCAACGTTCCCTGCAAGCGCGCCTCGTCGCGCCCCGACACAATCAGACGGGCCCCGAGTTGCGCCGCCAGCACCGCCACGGCTTGGCCAATGCCCGAGGACGCGCCGGTGACCAGCACGGTTTTGCCCGCCAAGGAAAAGGGATTGTTCATATTTCGCCGAGCAGGGGCACTGCGAGTGCGCGGGTTTCAAGGACCGCCGTACCCCACGAAAGGCCGACGCCAAAACCGCACAGGACCAGCCGACGGGCCTGAGACCGCAAATCGTCGCGGCAGGCCGTGACCATCGTGAGGGGAATCGCCGCGGAGCTGGTATTGCCAAAGTCGCCCAAGGAATAGGGGTACTTGGCCTCGGGGATTTTCAATTTCTTGCGGATTTGCTCGTTCATCAGCCGGTTCGCCTGATGAAACACGAACCAGTCCACGGCTTCCGGCGCGCAACCGGCCTGCCGGAGCGCGGCGGCGACGGTGCCGGGGGTTACCTGCACGGAAAAATTGAAAATGGCCGGGCCATCCAACGCCAGTTGGTTGCCGCAACGCACGACGCCGCCATCGTAAGTTTTCGGCTCCAGGGTGGCGGCCGTCACGGGGTGGCGGTAGGAGCCTTCCCGCACGATGATGGCCTCGCCGCCCCCGCCATCGCTACCCAGATCGAAATGTATCGGCGGGGCCGCCTTGTCGACCTCGAGCGCCGTGGCCGTGCCCGCATCGCCGAACAGAGGCGCGGTGCTGCGGTCGCGCGGGTTTGTCATTTTGCTCGGAGTTTCCCCGGCCAGGAGCAACGCTTTGCCTCCGCCCAAGCCCGCGAGCATTTGCGTCGCGATGGCCAGACCGTAAACATAGCCGGAGCATCCCAGCCCGACATCGAAGGCTATCGCGGATTTCGGCAAGCCCAGGCGGTTTTGCAGCAAGAGGCTCGTCGCCGGCATCACGTAGTCGTTGGACTGCGACACGAACACGAGGAGGGAAACATCGCCGGGACTCCACGCCAGTTCCCGCAACAGCGACTCCGCCGCGTGAAAGCACATGTCTGAGGTGCACATCTCCGCGCTCGCGCGCCGCCGCCGCTGCACGCCCGTAAGTTTCACGAATTTTTCCCGCTCCTCGGGACGCAGGTCGGCGAACTCACTCGTCTCCACCACCGCGCGCGGAACCGTGGCGGAAACCCCGGCCAAACGAACACCGGTGACAGAAAAGGTGGCCATGATTTATGGAAATTCGAATTGGTCCCCACGCCTAGCCGCGTTTGCGACCGACCAGGTCCGCCAAATCCTGGAGCGTGCGGCAGGCCTGGATTTCCAGGCCGCTCACTTGCACGCCATATTCCATGTCCACCATCGCCAGGATGTTCAACAGCGCGAGCGAATCCCATTGCGGCAACTCGCGGAGCACGGTTTCAGGCCGCATCGAGCCAGGCGTCAGGCCTTCAATGGCATTTTCGAATTGGCGCAAAAAAGCGGCGGTGTCCATGAGCAGAGGATATTTGCGGCGATTTTTCTGACAAGGCTATTTCCCAAAATGCCGCAGCGAACACGCGCGCAGCGGACCCCAGGTGACGCACGCCGTGGCCCACGACAAGCCCACGCCAAAGCCTGCCAGGACCAGCCGCAATGGCCCGGACTGCAACCGTTCCCCTAGCGCCACACAGGCGGTCGAGGGAATTGAGGCCCCGCTTTGATTGCCGTAACGCTCGACAATATCCGCGGGCACCCGGTCGAGCGGCAACTTCAGCCGCTTGGCGATATTGTGAATGATGTAGCGGTTGGCTTGATGAAAAAGAAACGCATCGACGTCGGCAACGGCCCAGCCGGCCAGCCGCAAAATGGCTTCGATGGCCGGCGGTTCCTCGCGAATCGAAAACGTGAAAACTTCCGCACCGTTCATGTGCAAATTCGCGCGCGTGCGGACATTGCCCTCCGCATCCGTCTGTTCGGCCTGCGCGGCCGGCGGGATGGGTTCGCGCGCGCCCCCGGCGGGCACCATGATAGCCTGCGCGCCGCGGCCGTCCGTGTGCAACGCGTACCAGGCCGGTTTTTCCGTTTCCGTTCGCTCTACCAGCGCCGCGCTGGCCGCATCGCCAAATAGCGGTGCCACCGACCGATCGCGCGGGTGGACCAATTGGCTGACGGTGTCGGCCACCACGAGTAATACGCGCTGGCAGCCGCCGCTCTCGACCATTAACGACGCCAGATAAAGACCGTAAACAAATCCCGAGCAGCCCAGGTTCACGTCAAACGCCGCGACCGCCGAGGTCATTTTGAGCCGCGCTTGCAGCAACGCCGCGTTGCACGGCTGCGAAAAATCCGGCGTTTGCGTGACAAAAATCAACCCGTCGACTTTCGTGGCCTCGATACCCAGTTCCGCCAAAAGCTGCGCTGCCGCCTGCGCGCCGAGGTCCAGCGCGGTCACGCCCGGCGGCGCGACCCACCGTTCGTTCAAGCCGATGGTGCGCTTGATGCGGTCGAGTTGCGCGCGGTTGCCCCCGTACGCATCCAGTTCGTCGTCCAGGCGGCGGCACTCCGGCCCCACCACGGTGGACAAGCCGAGGACACTCGCATGACGCAGGCAAACTTCAGGCATCGGGGGAAGGAGTGGCGGTGGAGGGTTGGGGCAAACGGCGCAGTTTAAAACGCTCTCCGGCATCAAGCTGGTCCACGAGCACGATGCGGGAAGGCACTTTATACGCGGCCAGCCGCTCCCGGCAATGCTGGCGCAACACACTGCGCAACTTGGCGGGGTCGGCGGCGGCGGCCGGATCGGCCATGATTTCGGCGCGTACCTGCTGGCCCGTCAGGGGGTGCGGCTCGCCGCGCACCACGCAGGCGCGCACGGCCGGATGGGCCATGAGCACGCCTTCCACTTCCGTCGGCAAAACCTTTTCGCCGCCGACGTTGATCATTTCCTGCAACCGGCCGGCCACGCGAAAATATCCGGCGCCGTCTTCCTCCACCAAATCGCCGGTGCGAAACCAGCCGTCTTCAGTAAAACGTGCCATGCCTGCATTCAAATAGCCCACGATGCGCGCCCGGCTGCGCAGCCACAATTCCCCGTCCACGACTTTCCACTCCACGCCGGGATCGTCGATGGCCATGAACAGGCTGCCGTCGGCGCGATTGCGCACGCGAATCGCGTTGGTTTCCGAAGTGCCAAATTTCTGCTGAAAAAGCACCTGGGGAAACGCCGCCTTCAGGCGCGCGAGCAAGGCCTCCGGCATCGGCTCCGCGCCAAAGCCGATGGTTTTCAGCGAACGCAAATCGAAGCGCAGGTGGCATTCGGCCAGCAGCAGCAAATTCAAAAACGTCGGCGATGCGGGCAGCACCTCCACCTCATGCAGCGCAATCGCCGCCGAAACTTCATCGGGCCGCCGGTCCGAAACGATGACAAACGTGGTGCCCGAAGTGATTCCGCGCAGCAGGCAATCCATCCCGCCGATGTGGTCGAACAATAAAAACAGCAGCAGGCGCAAATCCCGCGCGGCCCGCAGGGGATACCCCGCGAGCAGCCGGTCGAAATCGTGCAGCATCGCCTTGGGCTGCCCCGTGCTCCCGCTGCTAAACAAAATCAAACCAGCCTGGCCGGCTGCGCGCATCTCCAGCACCAAAGGCGGCGGTTCGCCGCCGGGCCCGGGCTGGAGCACGAGTTTGGCCGCCCCACCCTCCACCACAAATTGCGCGGCGGAAACCCGCAGGCGTTCGGCCAAGTCCGCCGACGCCGGATTCGCAATCGGCACGATCACCGCCTTGCGCAGGGCCAGGGCAAAAAGTGTCGCCACATTCCCGCGCGAAAAATCCCCCGTCAACGCGACCACGGTCCCGGCTTTGATCTGCGCGGCCAACTGCGCGGCCCGCTTCCGCGTTTCCTCCGCCAGTTCGGCGTAGCTGACGCTCTCCGCCCCCGCCAGCAAGGCGGTCCGCCGGCCCCAAGCCGACCATTGCGCCAGCAGTTTCTCCACGTCCGCCTGCGCTGCCTCAACCATTCACGCCCCCGAGGTACAAGGTCTGGCCGGTGATAAAATTACTCGATGCGGCCAGGAAAAAATCGATCACGTTGATGATGTCCTCCACTGTGCCGAAACGATTGATGGACTGGCGCGCGAGCAACGCCGCCATTTTTTCCTTCGGCACGGACTTGATCAAATCCGTCGGCACCGGCGTGGGGCCGAGCGCGTTGACCGTGATGCCGAAGGGCCCCAATTCGCGCGCGAGAATTTCCGTCATGCTCTCGATGGCGGCTTTGCTGGCAGCGTACATGGCCTCGCCTTCGAGGCGCAGGGGCGTGGCTACCGTGGTGAAGTTGACGATGCGGCCCGCCTTGGCGCGCGACATGATTTTGCCCGCTTCGCGGCAGAAGAGAAACGAGCCGAAAAAGTTCGTGGAAAAGATTTCGTGGGCCGTGCGCAACGGCGTCAGCAAAAAATGGTTCATCGAGGCGATGCCCGCGTTGTTCACCAAGGCGTCGAGCCGGCCGAATCGGCGGGAAACTTCACGCACCATGGCGACGACTTTCGCCTCGTCGGCGACATCCAACTCAAAATGCGCGTAGCGCTCGTGCGCCAACTCACTCGCGCCGCGGCTGCACCCGGCCACCGTCCAGCCCTGGGATAGATAATGCCGGGCTAGCGCCAGGCCGATGCCTTTGCGCGTCCCGGTGATGATCATTACGCCGCTCATGGTCGTTTACGCCTTGGCTTCATCGAGCAAACTTTGCACATAATCGCCCAGCGCGCCGAGCGTGCGAAAGGGCGAGCGATGGCGGCTCATGGCCCGCTCGTCGGCGAGCACGACCGATTTTCCGAGCTGGTCCTGCAGACGCATTTCCAATTCGGCCACGAGGGTGACGAGCGCCATGCTGTCCATCCCGCCCGCGCCGCCGTAGAGCGGAAAGTCGGGCCCCAGATCGGCGGGCACCGGTTTGCCCTGCTCGGCCAGCAAATCGCGCACCGTGCCTGCAATCAGTTCGTTGACTTTCGCGTCCATCGTTTTAGCAGTAAGGAGCACGGGCCCGAGGGCGTCAAGAATGTGTACGTAAAACGGGTGGCCGGCCAGCGCCAGAGCCGCCGTTAATCTAAGGCTTTTCCGGCGGGCTGCCCATGAATTCCGGCATCGTCGCCTCCCCCGCCGCCGAGACGCCGTGGCGCCCCAGCACTTTTCCCAAAGTTTCCGCGAGAATGCGCAAATCCAGCGGGAAACTCACATTCTCCACATACCACACGTCGAGGCGAAATTTCTCCTCCCAGGTGAGCGCGTTGCGACCCTTGATTTGCGCCCAACCCGTCAGACCCGGCCTTACCGCGTGGCGGCGCATCTGCTCCGGTGAGTAGCGCGGCAGGTATTGGATCAAGAGCGGGCGGGGACCCACCAGGCTCATTTCACCGCGCAGGACATTCACCAGCTCGGGCAATTCATCCAACGACAGCGAGCGCAAGGTGCGGCCAAAGGCCGGCAAGCGTTCACTGTCCGGCAACAAATTACCCACGGCATCGCGCCGGTCGGTCATGGTGCGGAATTTTATCAGTTCGAAAATGCGTCCCTCGCGGCCGGGGCGCCGTTGGCGGAAAAACACCGGCGCCCCCAGCTTAAACCGCACCAGCACCGCCAGAATTCCCAGCAGCGGTAGCCATAGCGGCGCCGTCACCAGGGTTAGGGCCAGGTCGAAACCGCGTTTGGTGGCATTACGATAAAAACTCATGGACTAATTTTGAAAATGAAGCTGGTGGGATGCGAGCCGCCGCCGGGTACCCGTACAATCGTGGGCGGTTGTAAAACGACGGTCGGCTTTACGAGACGCACTTGCACCGCTGAAAATTCGACCCAATCACCCGGCGGTTGTTTGCGGGCGTAGAGCAGCAGGCGCATTTTCGCCGTCCCCGCGGGTGCGAACGACGCCGCGCCGTCCAGCAGCCACGTCGCCTGATTACCGGGCGCGGCGGAAGCCTGCCACGGGGCCGAAAGCTGCTTGCCGTCCGCATCGAAATAGGCCACCGCCCAGGAGACGCGTGCGCCGAAGGTGACGCGCCCGCGCCATTGAAAACTGGCCTCGTAAACTTTCTCCGCGTCCACGGGCACATCCTGCCACAACACCGCCCAATCCGAATTTTCGAGGCGCAGCCCCCCGCCCTCCAGCCTCGTAAATTTGAAATGCTGGGCCGGTCGCCAGGTAAAAGTCCAGTCGGGCAAAGCCGGCTCGCCGCTCGCTCCTCGCAAATCTCCATTTTGCAGGAGGTTTGGTCCAAACGGATTGAAGAGCGTTTCGCCCGTGTACATGCCGGGACTGTCGTCAAAGGGGTCACGCGCATGCGTGGTTTTATCGAGCCACGCGGCATGTTCATGCGTTTGCGCCCACTGCGCCGCGCGCAACAGGAAGCCCGTCCCCGCGCCGCTCCAGCCCGCCACCGACAAGGCGGATAAACCGGCGTGAACTTGGACCGCGGTGGCTGCCGGATTGCGGGCGAGCGACGCTTCCGCCTTCGCCTTCGCGATCGTTTGCACGGAATCGGCCCACGCTGCCACCAGACGCCCGAGGCGCGAGCGGGCGCTGGAACCGAGATCGCGCGCCAGGCCGCGAGCGAGGGCGCCGGACATCGCGTGCACCCGCGCATCCGAATAAATCGTGGCCGCGTAAGGGTCCTTGTATCCCTTCAACCACTGCGGCGCGCCGGGCTGTTCGCGCCAGGCCGCTTCGGCTTCCTCAAAAAATTGGCGCACTTCCCCTGCGGCGGCGCCGTACAAATCGCGATAAAATTGCTCCTCGAGCGCCCCGGCATCGGCTTGCGGATTCCACAGCAGTTGCGCCGCCAGCCAGGCCTTCATCGCGTCGTACTCCCATTGCGGATAAAGTTCCGCCACGAACGCCCGCGCCCCGGCGGCGTAATCCTCCCGCAGCGAATCCACCATCGCCGTGGTGAAAATCCGCGGCGCCGCAAATGGCCGGCCATAATAATAATCGTAAATACCCATAATTTCCGGCCCCGCCGCATGCCAGCGCCGGATTAAATCAAGATCTTCGCGCGCCCATGCCGCGTCGGTGTAAAAGGAGCGGTCATTCGTCAAGTACGGCAGAACGTCGGCGCGCACGGGAAACGTCGGTGTGTTTTCACACCAAAAATACGCGAGGCAGCCGAGGTATTTTCCCGGTGGCTGCGGACCCAAATCGTCCGCCACGCGATTCATGAAAGTGAAAACCAGGTCGGAGTAATCGGGCCGGCCGCGAAACCAGCGCCGCGGCTCCGTCAGCGCCTTTGTCGCGGGGCCTTCATCGAACGCCACGTTGTCGTTGAGGCCGAGCGAGAAACTCGTGGCTGAAGGGGTATTGGCAAAAAATTTGCGAGCCTGCCCGGCGGCGTAGGCCGCCACGGCGGGGCTGGATAAATCAGGCTGCCAAAAAGTATCCGTCGGCCCTGCGGGACGCAACCGCGCCCCATCGCGCCAGGGGAAAAAGTCGGGATGTTCCGCAAAAAGCTGCGGATCGAAAACGTTGGCCAGGTTGTGCGAAAACGCAAAATGTCCCGCAAGCAGATTGTGCCGTGCCCATTGGTTTTCCTCCTCCGTGGCCAGCCCGAAAAATTCCCGCGAAATATAGGCAGGTACTTCCTTCCACCAGCCTAGGGGCACGCTCCAGGTCTTTCGCGCCGGGATGATTTCACCCTCGGCGCCGGGATAATACCAGTTCACGCCGCCAAATTTCTGCAGAAAACGGCAGACGGCAAAATACGTCGCCTCCGGCGTGGCCCCGGCCAGGATCACGGCCTGGCCGTCCACCGCGAGCAGAAAATCATCTGGCCCAGCCAAGGGGTTCGCAGCCAGCGAGGCGCGGCCCGGGGCCGTGCGGCCAAGATAAATCCCCGGCGTCAAGGCGCTGCCCGCACTGCCGGGCGCTTCCTCTTTAAGGACGGGCGCGGCGCCGCACATTTTCTCCAACACCCGGATCCATTCCGCCGCTGCCGCCTTTTCCGGCTCACTGGCTGATGCGGGAATAAACACGGGCAACACCACCCCGCTCCCGGCCACGATGGGGAGTTGCGCCGGCGCCGGTTCCGCGGCACGGACCGCGACACCGGGGCCGGCCCACGCCGCCAGCGCGAGCGTCGCTAAGACGAGCCAGCGACGGTTTCCAGTAATTTTGTCATTTCTTCGCATTGTATAGAAGGAGAAAATTTTTCCACGGCGACGCGGCGGGCCCGCTCGCGCAGAGCGAGCAGTGCGGTCGGATCTTCGGCGATTTGGCGCACAGTGGCGGCCAAACCGGCGGCATCGCCCGGCTCCACCACGAGGCCGCATTTCTCCTGCCGGACCACATGGGTCAGATCACTGGGCTCACGGGCCACGGCCAAAATGGCGGAACCGGCCGCCAAGTTGTTGTAAGTCTTGCTGGGCATCATTACCCGCTCGAGGCCGGGCTTGATGGACACCACCGCCAAATCCCCGAGGTTCAACGCCAGCGGCAAGAGTTCCTCCGTTTGCCGGGGCAGAAAGTGAAAAAGTTTTTCCACGCCTGCGGTGCGCACTTGCTCCCGCAGCTCTTCCCGCTTGGGCCCCTCGCCCATCACCACGAAGCGTACTTGATCCTCTGCCTTCAGCAACGCCGCCGCCCGGACCAGAATGTCGAGATCGTGACTCACGCCGAGATTACCCGCATAGAATACGACGAGACGTTCACCGATTTCCATTTCGCGCCGCCAGGGATGGTCGAGCCGCGCCAGAGGTTGCGCCCCGCCCAACGTATGCCACAAAGGCCGCACCAAGGGAGCGTGATTGCCTGTATCTTTGGCCAACATGGCGGCCATTTCCGCCCCCAGGGTGGCCACCGCCGCACACTGGCGGTAGGCCCGCCGATTACCCCACCGCCACAAAGGCGCGAGTAAGGGCAGCGACGCCACTTTCGGATTCCCCGCCAAAGCCGCGGGATAAAGGTCAAAGATCCACGCCACCTGTTTCGCGCGTCCACGTAAAACGCGGGCGCAGACGTGTGGCAGCAAAGGGGGGTTGGAGGTGGTGAGGACGGTCGCACCTCCACCCCAGCGCGGCAATTCTCGCGCGGCAAACCACAGAAATTTTCCCCAGGATTGCGCGCGCGCGCGCAGCGACTCTCGACGGTAGGACGGCCCGCGCACGTGCCTGATGGCGGAGCCTGTCAGCGGCACATCTTCCCCGCTGAGTGTGATGACCTCATGGCCGCGCGCGGCCAATCGTTCCGCCAGTGCGAGAAAGTATGGTCCAAAACTTTGGTTGGCCAAAAGAAATTTTGCGGCCATGCGTGGGAGCCTCGCTAGGCGCGCGGGCGGGCGAGGGTTTCCGCCTCGAGTCCGCGGAGTTTTTCGGCAAAGCGGGCGAAACTCAGCTCACGCCGGACGAAATCCAGCCCGCGCGCACCGCGTTCGCGCAGGTCGGCCGCCGGAGTCGCGGCCCATTCGCGGATGGCCGCTGCGGCGGTCGCGGGCAGGTCATCCTGCAAAAACCAGCCGCAGTGCAATGGGGCCAAATCTCCCGCGAGATCATTGCCGGGTGAGAGAATGACCGGCCGGCCGGCGGACAATGCCTCCGCCGCGCTATAGCCGAAATTTTCCTGCCGCGAGAGCGATATAAAACCATCGCACGCATGCAGCCAGGCCTCCTTTTCCGCGCCGTAAACCGGGCCCGGCACGTGCAATCGCGCGCCCAAGCCAAAACGTTCGCCCGCCGCCCGCACCGTGGCGGCGGAAATCGTTTCGTCGCCGCCGAGCACGGCCAGGTGCACGTTGGCGCTGCCGGAGGCGGCCACCGCGGCCACCGTTTCCAGTGGACGTTTTTTTTCGTGCAAGCGACCGAGGTACAAGAGCAAGCGGCTTTGCTCAGTTAAGCCTAAGCGCGCGCGCAAATTCGCCCGCGCCGTTTCCGCGCCCGCGAGCTCGAGTGGATCCACCGGCCAGTGGATGACGCGCACGTTGGGGCCGTCATAGTGGAGGGCTGCTTTGCGCCGTTCCTGTTCGGTGGAAAAAATCACCGCCGCCGCGCGGGCCAGAAAATTCCGCCCAAAGGCCCCCATCCATAATTTTTTCTGCGTCGTGCGGTAGGTGTAGGTGTAGGGATCCAGGCTGCCATGTGGCACCACCCAGTAAGGCAGATGCCGGCGCGCCGCCCAGCCGCTCACCCAATGGGTGTGATACCGATAAAGCATGTGGCAAGTGAGCAAGTCCGCCGACTTGGCGAGCGCATCCGCTTCGGCGCGGGCCGCCGCGGCCACCCAGGAAAATTTTTGCCCCAGTAACGTGTCCGGCACCGGCACATGCACGGCCCCCGGCACCGCACTGCCTTCAGCCCGCAAATATTTTTCACTGGTAAACGAAACCACCGGCGCATCCAAAGCCCGCTGAAAATCGCGCACGGCCTTGGCCATCCCCCCGGAGGATGGCACCATGTGCACGGCGACCTGCAGGTTTCGCGGGCTGACCGCGGCTTCCGCTTTTCCAGGTTCCTTAAAAATAGCGGCGGATTTCACAGGGGAAAACTAGGAGGTTTGCGCATGGCCGGTGACGGCGAATTTCCCTTCACTACGCCGCGCGCAAAGTCGCGGAGTTCAACCTATCGACGGCATCTGCCCAATATCTTTCAGCCACGCGTCCACCAGCGGCTTTTCCTGCGTGGGGAAAATTCCAGCCTGGATGAGTTCGTCGTAGCAGCGTGCAAAATTCTCCCGCACCGCGGCGATGCCGGGACGCAAGGGCAGTTTGTCGAGCAGCGCGGCGATCCGGGTGTTATTCATATATCCGGGAATCTCCTCGGAAAAGTCGCGCATCAGGTCGTGCGCGTTGCGCTCCTGGTCCACTTCCGCCGCGTGAAAAACCACGCCATCGGCAAATTCCCACAGACAGCGCTGGGCAATAAAACTGCGCCAGATATCCGTCATGCGGAAGGAGCAAAAGCTGGGAAGATAAAGTAGGGGAAACGCCTGGGCCCACCACCAGGTGGCCTGGCTGTTAAACGGACACCAGGCGCCGCGCGGCAGCAATACATCCGGTCCGGGGTTGAAGGTGAAATTTTTATCCAGGGCCAGCCGCCAGACAGCATCAACGGCGGGCGAACCATTGGCCAGCTCTTGTTAAACCGGGGCGCAAACGGTGGCAGCCGGCAGGTTGGCCAAACCAGCGTCGGGCAAAGGTGCGCGCACCTTGTCCAATGGCAGGCCGCGCGGCCAAATATTCTCCTCCGAATAAAGGCGATAGGCATTAGACCAGCCGGCGGCGGTGGCCCGGCGGACTTCCACGGTTTCCCGGCGCACCTACCAAGCCTGGTTGGGCGCATTGTCATCATCCGTCTCGTAAATGCACCGCGCGCCGCGGGCCATGGCGACGAGGTAGCCGAGGTTTTTGCGGGCGTAGTGGCCCGCGGGCAACAATGAGGCCAAGCAGAACGGAAGGCCGGCCTGTTGCGCCAACGTAAAAAATTCTGCTCCCTCAAGGTCGTAAGCAAAAGGCCCCTTTTTATCGCCCACGACCAACAACGGAATGGAGTGTGGGCGCAAGCGGTCGCACAACCCTTTCACGCTGGGCGTCGGCGCTTGAATCGAGGTGATGACGGCAAAAGTTTTATCGCGGCTCATGGGGTTTTTAGGCGTTCCCAAAACAAGGTGAATAAAATGCGAAAGGTCTCACGGATGCTGCTGCGCCCCACGCTCACCCGGTCGTTGGAATACAGGATGGGCACTTCTTTCCACCGACGGCGACACATAAGGTAGCGAATTTCCGTTTGGAAAAAATTGGCGCGGCTGCGCACACCCTTCTCCAAAATTTCCCGCATGGCGGAGCGGGTGAAGCATTCGAACCCGCTCGTCATGTCCGTCATCGGCGCGCGCAAAAGCACCCGCGCCAGGACCGTGCCATCCCAACTGATCAAGCGGCGGTTAAGGGGGCCGCGATGAGCCCCGCCCGGCATGAAACGACTGCCGCCCACGTAATCAAAGTGCTCCTCCATGCCCTGGATAAACTGGGGAATCTGCTCGGGTAAATGGCTCAGCCCGCCATCCATTTCCAAAATCCAGGTAGCGCCCTGCGCATAGGCCTCGCGGTAACCCCGAAAATAGGCGTCCACGACCGAACGATTCTCCGGCGCCCACACCACCTGAAACCGCGGGTCCTTTTGGTCGTGATATTCCTGAATCAAAGCCCGGGTCCGGTCATTGCACATTTGATCCAGGACGCAAAACACACGGTCCTGCGCGCCCAATTGTGGCGCGAGCCGCTCGAGCAAGGGGATGATCGTGGCTTCCTCGTTGGCCAGCGGAATGACGATGCCCAGCCGAATTGCGTTCGAGTTCACAAATTGAAAAATGGTTTGGTCGCCCTATTCCCGCGCTACTGTCAAAGCCCCGTTGCGCCATCCGTCGGCGCATTTAAGTCATTTTAATTATTACGTCCCTGGCTAGACTTCCCCGGCGTCATTTCCACTCGGCGGTTCACGAAGGTCTCCGGGTGGCGTAAATCTCATCGGCGGCAAAATTTTCCGCCATAAGTTCATGGCCCGCGAGGTCAAATACCTGGTAGCGGTGCGCAACCAGGATTTGGAAGCATTTCTGTTTTTGCTCGCCGCCATGCAGGGCGAGCAAAATCTCAGGCCCGCGCCCAGATAACAATTGCGCAGCCCCTTGCAGCACGGCCGATTCCGCGCCCTCGACATCAATCTTGATCAAATCGGGCATCGCCGCGGGCCGACGGCCGATGAAATCGTCCGGCGCCAGCGTGGGAACCACGTAGGACGAGTCCTTATCCGTGAGATGCCCCAGCTCGCCCCCGGCGCCAATTTGAAATCCCGCCAGACCGGATTGACGGTCCAACGCGGCCTGCACCACGGTGACATTGGCCCGGCCGTTGAGTTCAATATGGCGGAGTAGATAATGAACATTGCCGGCAAAGGGCTCAAAAGCAAACACCCGGCCGGCATTTCCCGCGAGGCGGGAAAAGGCCAGGGTGTAGTAACCGGCGTTCGCGCCCACGTCCCAGGCCACCATGCCTGCGCGCACAATTTTTGCCACGAGTTCCTGTTTGTCCTGTTCGTAGGTGCCCAGCCAGCAGCCATGGGTACTGGAGCCCACCACCCATTGGGCGCCTTGATTCAGCCCGGAGCGCACGGTGGCCACATGAGTTTTCGGCAATAAACGCAACGGCGCCCGCGCCAGCGCGCCGAGGGGCGAATCGTGGCTAAACCGGGTAAGCCGGCGGATGAGTGAGTTCATGACAGTTAACTGAAAACAAATTCGCGGGGATGTCCGCGTTAGCGGGCCAACACAAAATTCTCCAACACCAGCAAATCCATATTCGTGCGGAGAAAACAATCGAGCGCCTCGGCCGGCGAATTCACGATGGGCTCATTCTCGTTGAAGGAGGTGTTCAGCAGGATGGGGATGCCGGTCTTTTGCCGGAAGCGCTCGATGAGCGCATAATACCGCGGCGAAATCTCCTTCCTCACCGTTTGCAGGCGACCCGTGCCGTCCACATGCGTGACCGCCGGAATCAAGGGCCGCTTTTCCGGGCGGATCGGAAACACCTTTTCCATAAAGGGCACGTCCTCGACCTTTTCAAAATATTCCGCCACATATTCGTGGAGAATGGAGGGGGCAAAGGGGCGAAAACTTTCGCGCCGCTTGATCTTGGCGTTCAAAAGCTCCTTGGCATCGGGATTGCGCGGGTCGGCCAGCACGGAACGCCCGCCCAAGGCCCGCGGGCCAAATTCGGCCCGACCGGTGAACCAGCCAACCACGCCCTTGGCGATTAGGGTATCCGTCACCACCTCGTACAAGCCGGCGTCGTCGTAGCGGCGATACGTCATGCCGCGCTCCTGGAGAAAGGCCTCGATTTGCCCCATCGTAAATTGCGCCCCGGTGTAGGCCGAATAAACCGGGGCCGTGCGCGGGCGACCCAGAACATGATGATAAAGATAGCTAGCCGAGCCCATGGAAATTCCCGCGTCGTGGCTGGCCGAGGGAATGTAAAGCTTTTCAAAACCCGTGCTCCCGATGATTTTTCCATTCGCCACAGAATTTTGTGCTACTCCGCCGGCCACGCAGACGTTTTTCAAACCCGTGCGGCGCTGCAAATGCCTCAGAATGTGGGTAAACAATTCCTCGGTGACGCGCTGCACCGAGGCGGCCAAATCCTTGTGCTTTTGGGTAAGCTCCTCCCCCGCGCGCCGCGGCGGGCCAAACTGCTGCTCCAAGTAGGGACCAAAAATCGGCGGCACCACGGGCACATGGTTTTCGTAGGCAATGACCCCGCGCTTCGCCCGCCGAAAATAGCGGCTATCCCAACCAAACAGGCCGTTGTCTTTCAGGCGAAGGAGTTGCCGCACTTGCTCGACGTACCGAGGCTCGCCATAAGACGACAACCCCATGACTTTGTATTCATCGCCATAATGCGGAAAGCCCAGAAACTGCGTGAAGCCGGAATAGATCGTGCCCCACGACACCGGGAAATCGACTGAATCCAGCACTTCGAGGCGATGGCCCCGGCCGACGGCAATCATCGTCGAGGTGAAATCGCCTGAGCCGTCGACGGAGAGCACCGCCGCCTCTTCAAAGGGCGACGCGAAAAACGCCGTGGCCAAATGGCTGCGGTGGTGTTCGATGTTGTGCATTTTCCCCGCCAAGGCTGCAGCCGGGGTGCCGTCCACCGCCGCCAATTGCTCGGGCAGCGACACAATTTTCCCGCGATTTTCCAGCCGGGCCGAGAGCGCGCGGAAGCCGAATTGCGGATTGGTAAGCAGAAAGCGGAGTTTTTGCAGCAGCTTGGCGCGCGGATCACGACCGATGGCAATGTGATCCACTTCGGCGAGGGACACGCCGGCCTCGCGCAGGCAAAACTTGACCGCCTCGCTGGGAAACCCCGCCCAATGCTTGATGCGCCGGAAGCGCTCCTCCTCGGTGGCGGCCACCAAAATGCCGTCCCGAAAAATGGCGGCGGAAGAGTCCGCATGGTGGGCGTTGAGGCCAAGAATAATCATGAGTCAAATAGGCTGCTTTGGGCCCGGGCCGGTCGAGGCCGTTTCTCAGGCCTTGGCCAGCAATTCTTTATAGAGTTCGACATACTGCGCCGCCACGGCGGCCGGCTGAAAGCGCTGCGCGTTTTCGTAACCGCGTCGGACCAATTCGCGGCGGTAAGATTCGTCGGCGATGACCTTTTGCACGCCCGTCCGAATGCTGGACGGCGCAAACGGGTCCACGAGACAGGCACCGTCACCCGCCACATCGTCCATGGGCCCGAAATTGCTGGTCACCACCGGACGGCCCACGGTTTGCGCTTCAATGATGGGGAGACCAAAGCCCTCGAACGTCGACGCAAAAATCACCAAGTCGCAATGCTCATATTCGGCGGCTAATTCCTCGTCGTTTAAGCCCGTCGCGGAAGAGAAATCTATACCGTGCCGGCGCAAGGCAGCCTGCTGGGCCTCGGAAAGCGGCCCGACAATCCGCAACCGGCAGGGTAAGGATTCCAACGCCGCCGCCACGCGCTCCAGATTTTTATTTTCAGTCGTGCCCACTTGCAAGATGAGCGGTGATTCGGTCGCAAAAGCCTTGGGCCGCGCACCCAAACCCTCCGCGACCGGCACCGGCACCACCCGCACTTTCGCCGGATCGCACCGCACCTGCCGCAGCAGATCGTCACGGGTGGCGGCGGAAATTACCGAGATGAGCGCCGCCCGCCGAACGGGCAGCCAATACCAGAAAAACCACATCACCCACCAGCGCCAGCCGCGCAGGCGCGTCAACATCACGCAGTCAAGCACCGTCAATAAAGTCCGCCGCTTGCGCATGAAAAGATCGAGAAAATGCACATCGCCGGTGACGTGGTTGACTTCGCCCTGGCGCGTCCAGGCCTCGACGATGTTATAGATCCGCTTAAAAAATCCCGAGCTGGGAAATCGCGAAATCGCCACACGGCATTCCACCTCCGCCGGAAAGTGATTACGCACCGTCGCAAACGCCCGTTCGAGGCTGAAGAAATGCGCCAGGGGCCGGCGCTGAAAATGAACCACTTGCATGAAGTCTTGGCGTCCTCCGTCCGCCGACGATGGGCCGCGAAATACCAGCCCGGGTGATGAAAACTAATTTGAACGCACAGGCCGGCCGGGTCGGATCGGAGACCTGTGACCCGGTGGCGGGGGCGGCCCGCCGACGTGACCCGATAACCAATAAGTCAAAAGCCATACGACCGGGAGCGAGTAGCCCAGAGAAACAAAGGTGTTGCGGATCGAGGGAATCAATTGCGTCGCTGGCAGTGTGCCCACGGCCATCCCGATGATGATCATCCGGCCCAACACAAAAATTTCCGAATTATTCGGCAGAAACCATCTCATCAATAACCGCTCCACCAAACACAAAAAGACGCATGCAAAGAGCATCTGGAAAATGGCCGAGAACATTCCGCCGCGCGACCAGCTATCCGCCAGCGTCCCGAACGGCACTTGAAACATCGCGACATAATTGCCCTTTTCATCAATGTCGGTGTTAGTATTGAACCCGTAGGGGCGAGGCAACATGGAGTTGTCATAGACCCACGAGCGATTAATACCCAGGCCGGGAAAAGCCGTCATGGACATTAGCTCGTCGCCAAAATCGTCATAACCACGATAGGGCACCATCGCCGGCGTCATGTTTGGCACCAACACCTGGGTCCAGTCAATTAACCGCGTCAAGCCGTTCCAAAGTGCGTCCGTCGGCCCAGCTTCCATGCCCAGGGCGCTCCGGTTTTTGCTCTGCTCCATCAGCATATCGAGATTTCTCATAATTTCGCCAATTTTTACCGCCTGGAGGTCACCCGTCCGCCCAAATTCACCCCGCATATTTTGCACAAATCCGCCCAGCAGCACGAGCACCAGGCCGCAAACAACCCCAAAACTTGCCGTCGCCAAACGCCGTTTCAACGTGGGCTGTTGCAAAATCACGCCCAAACCATAGTAGGCGACCGAGAAAAACCCCACACTGCGCTGGCCCGTAATCACCGCCAAAAATAAGCCCACCGCCAATTGCACCAGCCAAATGATTTGCACCAACCGATTACGGTTCCAATACAACCCTGCGACCAGCGGCATCAGCACGAGAGCACGGGCTAGGGCGTGCAAGAGCACACTGACGATGTTTAGATCAGGCAGGCCCAGCAGTCGATTCAACGGATCAGACACCCAAGTAATCAAATTAATCACCGCCGAAATGATCAGCAGCGCATGCATGGCCGGACCCATTTTCGGCACGATAAAAAAGGACCACCCGCGGCGCAATCGGTGGCCAACAAAGTCAATGCCCGAATCCCCGGCCTGCCGTTCTCGATACTCCAGAAACCCGGCAAGCAGAACCCCAAGGACCGGCAAAAGGGAAAAGCTGACCAACAAGGTGCCCACCCCATTCAACCATAAATCAGTGGCGGCAAACAAATTGTCCACCTCCGACCCAAAGAAAAGCAAAAGGGCAAAGAAGAAGACGGGCTGCAAAATATTGAAGACGACGAAAAACTTATAGGCCATGTAGCGGCGATCCCATTTCCATAAGAATCCGTTCAACCCGCAGTTAAAAAAAGCGCAGCCGCCAGACAAGAGCATCAACGCCGCCGTTCCGGGGGGCCAAAAGAGCCCCGCCACGATGCCGACCAACCCAATTCCAATTAAGAGTAAAGCCATAGGACCTAATCCATCCGCCCCAAAATGTCGAATTTATGCTGCCACGCCTGCGCGCCGAGCGCAAGTCCATAGCCCCAGGCCAAGGCGGCCGCGCCCGCTGGGAACGCGGTCGCGTGGCGTGGATAGAAGACCTGATTCAAACATGGGATTCCAAAGTGTTGAGCATTTGCCGCAATTGGCTGGCGTGATCATAGCCGCTCGCGAGGCACCGGGCGCGGCCGGCGGCGGCTATTTTTTCCCGGGCGGCCGGATCGGCCAAAAATTTCCTCACTTTCACCAACAGTTCTTCCAAGCTGCCAAAAAACTCCGCTTCCTGGCCCTCCCGGAAAAGGTCCTCATGGCGCGGAGTGCGCTCGGCCAGCAAGAAGGCCCCGCAGGCGGGGATTTCCACGCTCCGGCTGGTCGTCTGGTCCCGGTTGCGTTTCCGCAAGAAGCCCAGGTTGATTTTCGTGGCATTGATGGCCCGCGCGAAATCGTCGCCAAACAGCGGCAAGTTCTTGACCACCAAATTACCGTGCCGCTTTTGCCAATCACCCCAGCCATTGCCCCAGACCGTCACCGTGATGCCCTTTTCGGCGAGGAAAAGCATCTGCCGGGCGCGGTCTTCCTCAAACGTGCCAATAAACCCGACCTCGCAGGCGAATCTCGCGCGCTCGTCGGCGGTGAGTGTTAGCGGTCGGTGCACTTCAGGAGCAAAGGCATCAATAAACAAGGCGGTGGCACGCGCACCGAGGGTTTTCAACTCCTCGAGATTATATACCTTCGTGGTAAAGATGACGTCGTAAAGGGGAATGCACCGGGTGAACCAAAGCGTGCGGTTGTGCACCGCGTACATGTCGTCCTCGGAACAGGCGACAATTTTCGCGCGCGGCAGTGACGCGCGCAGGGCGCGGAGCGTGGCCGGGCGAACGGTGTTCCCCTTTTCAATCCAAACCACGTCATACTTTTCCGCGCGGCCCGCGGCGCGCAGTGCTTGATTCGCCCCCGCCGGATCGGGGGGCAACCGCAGTTTCCACCGCACCCGGTCCAGCAATGATTCGCGATCCACACTCGGCCGGTGTTCACCGGTCACATAAGAAACCGCCTTCACCTCGTGGCCGAGGGATTGGAGCGCACGCAAGCGCTGGGGCGTGCGACCATAGGAGCTGAGGTCTCCGGCGAAAAGAATCTTCATGGTGAAGCCCGTTGCTGCATGAGGCCACCGCCCTGGGCCGTCACTTTCTCGAGGCTTCGACGCGGGCCATTCCCGCCGCTGGAAAGGGCGCCAAGGCGGCGACCAGATTCGGCCGAACCAACAACAAATTGCGCAGGCGAAAATCATCCAATCCAAGGCCATAATGCGGCAGCAGCATGGGGCCGAGCGGCGTGAGCTGGAGCACTTGATAGTTGGCCTCGTGGGCAAACTGGAAAAGATCCTGCATGGACGCCCGCCGGTCAATCCAGGTGCCATTGTACTCCAACTGGACTATTCCCAGGCGTCCGGACTTGAACAAAGCGCGGGCGCCGTTCAATGCGGCCATTTCATCGCCCTCGATGTCCAGTTTGACAAAATCAATTTCCACATCTGACCCAAAATTTTCTGCCAGCGCGGAAAGACCAATGGTCTCGACTTCCCAGCGCCCCGCCGCTGGATCGGTCGTCGTCATGCCGGCGCCTGTGCCCACCTCCGCCTCCGCGTTGAAGTAAATCCGGCCCGGCCCGGCCGCGAGGGCCACCTGATGCACGGCCACCTGTTCTCCGTAACCGGCAAATTTCTGGCGCAGATGCTTGGCGTTCTCGGGATGGGGTTCGGCCAGGAGCACGCGAGCTTTCGGCGCATGGCTGAGCAAATGCGCGGTCCACTCCCCGAGGTTGGCGCCGCCGTCAATGGCATGGCGAATCGCGGGTCCCCGTTTGGCGACGAGTTGGTACTCGCCGTTCCACTGCGGAACTTGCGCAGCTATACCCTGCACCCGCGAAGCAAGCGTCTCGATTTTATAGGCGATTTCCAGAATTAGTTTTCTCATGGGGAGGATGGGGTCAAGGGAGCAGCAGGTTTGACCGCCGTGGCGACAAACACGCGCGTAAAAATGCCGCTGCCAGAATTGCCCATTTCTATAAAATGCCAGGCCTGGATCAGTTGCCGAATCATTTGCCAAAGCAGGCGGCGCACGGCCGATTTGACGCCGCTGCCCGGCACCGCCCCGCCCTCGCGGGCCGCGAACGAAACGAAACCGCAAACGGCCAGCACCCCGGCCAGTGAGTGGCTGTTAAACATCACTTCATGGGTGAAATCTCCGTAACGGGTGCCGAGACCCATCGGGCTGTCCGCATTCGGCATTTGCAAAATCAACCGGCCGCCGGGCCGGAGCGCCCGGCAACAGGCATCCAGAAACGCCAGCACCTCGTCCTTTTGCAAATGTTCGATAATATCAATGGCGGTGATTAAATCAAACCGCGCCGGCACCCCGCCGAGGTACTCAAACAGGCTGCCCTGTTCGACCGAAGGCGCCACCTGGCGCGCGACCTTCACCTGCTCCGGGCTGATGTCCACCCCGTGCAGATTGCCATAACCCTGCTGCTTGAAAAAATACAGGAGCCAGCCGTTTCCGCAGGCGAGATCCACGATGGCCGCGTCCTTTTGCGCCGGCAGCCAGCCCCGAAAATAATGGGCATACGCCAGTTGCTGACGGCCCGCTCCCGCCCGATCAAATTCGAGTGAACGCCGTTGAAACTGCGTCACGTATTGCGCATATATTCGCTCACGATAACCGCGGGGTGGTGGTTTGGGCAAGTCGTTCATGGGGAGAATGGGTTTGGTGCGTCCCAACTAACCAGCGAGATGCAATGCCTGCAAAATGCCGTCGGAGGCTGCTTGCACCGTAAACTTCCCGGCCAATTTCTCCGCGTTTTCGCCCATGGCGCGCGTGCCAGCCGGATCGCCCGCCATTCGGTCAATCAAGCCGGCGAGGGCTGCCGCATCGCCGGCGGGAAAAACCCAGCCCGTCAACCCGGCCTGGACCAAATCGTCCCGGCAACCGACGCGATCCGTCACCAGCGCCGGCAAACCAAATTGCATCGCTTCATTGACCACCAAACCCCAGGTCTCATGCCACGAGGGCAACACCAAGACATCCGCCGCCCGGTAATACAGGCCTAGTTGGCTTTGATTGACGAAGCCCGCATCCTTGACGCGCTGCGGAAGCAGTCGCTCGCCCTCGCGCAAAATCTCTTCTCTCAGTGGCCCATCACCCACCCAAAGCAATCTCAACTGCGGCCGGTGGGCCAACTGCCCGAGCGCACGCAAAAGCAACAGCGGGTCTTTGCGCGGGATGAATTTTCCCGAAAAAAGCACGACAAAATCGCTCTCGGCATAGCCCAACTGCTGGCGCGCAGTGGCCCGCGTCCAACGCTGCTTTTGGGCTTCAAACAATTCCGTGTCCACATTGTAAGGTGAGGCGGCCATGCGCGATTCGGCCACCCCGAACTTGCGCAGATGCTGCCGCGCCTGCTCGCCAATCACGGCGAAGGCATCCACCTTCGGGTAGAGCCAGCGCAGATAAGCGTTGCGGAGGGCTGCTTTCCACCACGACCGCCTGGGTTCCTCGGAAAATTCGGCGCGCATGACGACCTTCACCCCCTGGGAATGCGCCGCTCCGGCCAGTTGCCGCTCGAACGCGTGGATGTAGCCACCGAGTAAAATTTTTTCCAGGTCCGCGTTGGCCAACCACGTGGACACACGCGGGATTTTTATCGTCCACGGCCGGGCCAAATCCGCATCGCGGCGCAAAAACACGCTGCGATAACCGGCCAGCAGGGGGACATCCCACGTTACCCCCCGGCCGAAGCCGGCATCCTGGCCGCCGCGCAAACTCTGGTCGCTGAAATAATACACGGTTAAATCCACTCCGGGCCGTGTGGCTAAATTCCGCCACAGCGGCGCCTGGTATTGAATCGGATGCGTGGCAAAAATTCCGAGCTTCATGCCCGGACCCTCCCGCACTGCCGATCGCAAACTGGCATTGGCTGACTCATAATTTAAAAACGCCGCTTGTAAACTTCGACGCAAATGCTGAATTGCGGGTAATCATACAGGCGGTGAAACACCCAGTCAAAGGGCGGTACCAAAAAGCGAAACGGCAACGTCAGCAGCCAACCGGCCAGATAGGACCCGCCGCGGAATTGCCGCAGCACGGCGGTCAGCTTCTGGCTCGCGAAGCCGCTGCAATAGGAAATCTGCTCGACCTCCAGATTTGTGCCGGCGAACAATTCCCGTATCTGCGCCTCAGTATAGCCCCGGCGCACATGCCCGCCATCTTCGCGAAGAAGGAAGGGCCCGTTGTCCTCCTTCGTCATGGCCCGATAGTAATAATTGGGCGTCGTCAGAAACAAGCGTCCACCCGGCTTCAGACAGCCGTCAATGGCTCGTATCAATCTGCGGTCATCGATGATATGTTCGATGTTTTCGCAGCAGATGGCCACGTCAAAGGCCCCGACTAAAGCCTTTTGCTGGTCCAATTGGCGCACATCGCAGATTTGAAATTTGACGTTGGCCACCCCGCAAATTTTCGCGCGTTCGAGCGCAATATTCATATTCGCCTCGTCCCAACTCAGCCCGGTGCCGGCGTAACCGCGTTGCGCGGCGCAAATCGTAAACGCGCCCGAGCCGCAGCCGACGTCGAGCAGCTTTTCGCCATTCGCCGTCACCGGCAGCCGCCGCTTCAGCCACAACCAGCGGTCACGGGTCAGGGTATCGCCCTGAATCAGGCCGGCGAGCGAGCCCAAGGTTTTAGTTAGAAAAGTTCTGTTCATGGCCAAATCTGCTCGAGGTGCAATCAGCGTCCGTGTTTTTCCGCAAAGCCTATTTTCGACTCACGGTCTAGCCGGTTCTTCCGACCTCCGCCAGCTTGGCGGAATACCTTTGGCCGTAACTTCGCCACGAGACCTGCTCCCGAACTGCGTCAGGCAGGGAGCGCAGGCCGGGATGCGCGCGTGCATAATCCAACGCCTGCCGGACCGCCGCGGCAAAGGCGTCGACGTCGTCACATGCCACAACTTTCACGAAATTGGCCGCTCCCACCATTTGCTGCAAATCCCGTCCCCCAGTCTGGTCGGTGCAGACAATCGGCAAACCACACGCAGCCGCCTGCAATAAAACTTTGGCAAAACCTTCTTCACGTGAAGCCAGCACAAAAACGTGAGCTTGGGCATAATACTTGGGCAGCTCCCATTCATTAACCGCTGGGCAATGTTCAAAGTTGCCCGCTTTCGGCCACGGGTAGTCCCCCAGCCCACCCACATGCATCAGGCGCACGCCGGGTAATTTTTCCATGATCGGTTCGAGCAAATCGCACCCCTTGCGGAAACCCCATTGGCCCACAAAGAGCAGTGTGGGCTGCTGCCAGTCCGGAGTCGTGGTGGCGCTAAAACAGGTCAAGTCAGCCCCGTATGGATTCCGAAACAATTTCTCCCGCAAATGCCCGTAAGGTTGGAAACTCTCCTCCACATGCAAAGACGGAATCGTGATGACATCCGCCAATTCATAGCTGGCCAATTCACGCTGCAGATCAAAGGACGATACGCCTTCCCCCGGCATTCCCAATTGCCGTAATTGGTCCAAAATTTCCTTTTGCCGCAAGATATGCGTACTACCCCGTTCAATAAATATCCAGGCCCCATATTTCTCCCGTGCTCGCTGCGCGCTTTTCAAGCACAAGCCGGACATCCCGATAAACACATCACAGCGTTCCAGTTTCCAAGCGATGACCCAATCCATCATCAATGTCAGCCAATCACTGACCCTTTTCCGAAAAAGCGCCGGCCCTCGTCTAAACCAGCACGCCAGCGGCAAGACATAAAGCAGCAGGCAACGGGTATTTTGCGCCGGAAAGCCGAATTTTTGCACCCTGCGCGTTGGGACTTCTGAATAAAATACGACGCTATGCCCCAGGGCATGCAATTCCCGGGCTAGATCAAGCACATGGAAGCGACCCAGGGACGCAATGGCGATTTTCATAGGTTGATGAGAGTATGCACCGAGCTGGGCCTCATTTAGCAGGCCTTCGCCAGGCCATCATCCAAGACACGAGTGGTCCGACCATAATCGATAAAAATCTTCAAATTTTGGTCACTGGCGAATAATTACCAGCCATGCAAAGCCATTCATTCCGGCCAACTTGCGACTACGCTTATCCCACGCCTGCATAACATCGGGCTCGAACGGGGAACCACAGGCAAACAGCGCAGGCACAGGACGTGCCTCCATCCAGGGACGGTCCAAGAGTTGCGCGTGCCCAAAGTCACCCTTGGATGCCCATTCTGCGGAACGGCCTGCCGATACTCGTTCGAACCATTCGGGGTAAAGGCGATGAAAAGACCTCTTGGACGCAGACCACGCAAACCGGTTTCAAGCGCATCCGCTACCGCAGAGACATGCTCCAGGACAGGGGATGAGAAAACAAAGTCGTAATGGTTGTCCAGCATCGCCTCGCTTTGAATAACCTTCACCCCCAGCTGGGGGCGTGCATAAGCGGCGTGCGGCGCCGATATTTCAAAGGGATCCACTTCATCTCCGGCTTGCTGCACTGGATAACTTCCGCAGCCCGGCGAGCAACTAATGTCAAAAAGACGCGAGTCCGGCCGGCCGCCCAAGGCTTGCCATACCGCCCCTTGGCAGCTGGAGCTGAGCTTGGCGCCCCAAAATCCCGCTTGCTTGAATTCAGCCAATATTTCCCGAGTCGGCATCTCCGTCGTGGAACCGTCCATGTACAGGGACTGAAATATTTTATTTTCTCCGCCACTGTGGTGGTGGGCGTCCGATAGGCCAATTAACAGCCACTGCAACGCCGCAAGGCCGTCACCCTATATTTACGGTCCACCACGGCGCCACCTGTCCCTCCACACGAAGGACAGGTCGATCCATGCCCCAATAGTCCTTTCCAAGCGGAAATCAGGAGATGATAGGGATTTCGCATAAAAATTTGACCGTGGCCACCAGGGGCCGAAAGACGGCACTCCGTACCGGCAGAAGTTGGCTTTCAAGCCGCTTTGCGTGGCCAGTGCAATACCTGCCCCGCTTGTTGGATGATTAATTGACGATCCTGTGCCTCCAGCGCCCAAAAACTGATTCCGCCTTGAATTGCGGCATAACTGGCTATTGTCCAGGCCAATTCAAAAAGTGTCGTCGGCGGCCATCGATACACCAAAAACCACAGTACTGGCAGGCCTACGATGGTCCTGCCCATCGCCGGCCACACGCTTTCCCGTAGAAACTCTCCCCACGTCAATCCCAATTCCCGTTGCGCCTGGATCTGCATATTTATAAATGTAACTGCAGTAGCCAGCGCGGTCATCGCAGTTACCGCCCCCAGGCCCCCGAGACCAAACAAGCCCCTGAGCCCCAGCCATTTTGCGACTACAATCGAGAGGACCAACTTGATGCCACCCACCAGCAAATAAAGATAGGAGATTTGCCGAATCCTTCCAGTCGCCATGACAAAGATAAAATTGACCGATCCCGCGGTGATCATCACCGCAATGACAGCCAAGCTCAAGGTCATCAACTCGCCCCCATATTGCTGTTCGGCATGATCCTTGAGCCAAATTCGCAAAACGTCATGGTTGAGCAACTCGATGCCTGCCGCCAGCGGTATGGCCAAGAGCAAGTTGTAACGATGGATTTTTAGAAATACGGTCCGCAATTGCGCAAAAGCCGACCGTCCATAGAGTTCATTCACTGCCGGCAGGGAATTCGAAATCATCCGGCACAGCGTGCTCCAGGCCTGTTGCGCCGGCATCAGAGTCGAATAATAGATGCTCGCCGCCGCCGCCGAAATGACGACGCCTACCACCAGATTGTCGCTGTAAAACATCAGCCGCATGCCAACGTTGATCACCATGGCGTGGCTGCCAAATTTTAGCATCTCCATGAAGACTGCCCGGTCCGGTATGCCCCACCAGGGCCGCACTTCGGGATGCTTGCGGCGCAAATAGGCGTAGCACACCAATTTCTCAAACACCTCGGCCGACAAATGACCGCCCATCAATCCCACCAGCCCATAACCCTCCGAGACCAAGAGGAGTGCCCCCCCGAGCCGGATAAAATTAGCCACGGTGCAGATGATATTGTAAGCAGCCAGTTCCTGCAGCGCAATCAGCGTGGCGCCGGCCAGCACGATGGGCGTGCGCACCGCCGCCCACAGCGCGAGCATAAATACGCCGATTTCGGCATCCGTCATGACTACCGCGTCGGCCCCGACCTCCGGATGCAGGCTCAAGAGCCGGCCAATGTTGAGGGCCAGCAAGGTCGCGCAAAATGCCCAGATAAGGTTGGTGCCAAGCAGGAAAGAACGCCCCGTGGTCAGCAGCAGATTAAAACGCTTGTGGTGGTCGTCGAGGCCGCTGGCATTCGCCAAATAGCGATCCAGCGCCATGTTGAAGCCCAAATCCAGAAAGCCCAGGTAGGTGATGGCCTGAATAATCACCGCATAAGCGCCCCAGGCATTCTGCCCGGCGTGCTGCAGCACCATCGGCGCGAGCAAAAACTGCAACAGCACTTGCAGCGCATATTGCACGAAGCTGGCCAGCGTGCCGTGCAAGGCTTTTTTGGTGCGACTCATGTTGAATAAGCGCCCGTCCCCCCGCCGATAAATTTACCGCCGGTAAAAATCCCCGATGACTTCGACCACCCGCGCGGCCTGCGCGGCCGACAATTCTGGATAAATCGGCAGCGCGAGCGTTTCCTTCGCGGCTTTCTCGCTTTCTGGAAAATCGCCGGCCTGGTGGCCGAGATACCGAAAACATTCCTGCAAATGCAGCGGCACTGGATAATAAATTTCCGTGGCCACGTCGTGCTCCTTCAGCCACATGTGCAATTCGTCCCGGCGCGGGGTCCGGATGATGTATTGATTGAACACATGCCGGCCCGCGCCCGCGCGGGGGAGGACGACCTTTTCCGCTCCGGCCAATCCCGCCTGCGCAAAGAGTTGGTCATAGCGTTTCGCATTGGCCTGCCGGGCCGCCGTCCAGCCATCCAGATATTTCAACTTCACCGTCAGCACCGCCGCTTGCAGTGAATCCAGCCGGAAATTTCCGCCAATGGCCTGGTGGTAATACTTGGGCTTCATGCCATGGACGCGCAGGATGGCCAGCTTTTCGGCGCGCTCGTCATTTTGGGTGGTCACCAGGCCGCCGTCACCAAAACCGCCGAGGTTTTTCGTGGGGAAAAAGGAGAAGCAGCCGTAGTCACCGAGCGCCCCCGCGCGGCCCGCCTGATCCTCGGCGCCAATTGCCTGGGCGGCGTCCTCAATCACACACAAGTGGTGTTTTTTCGCCAGTACGAGCACGGCCTTCATATCCGCCATCTGCCCGTAAAGATGCACGGGCATGATGGCCTTTGTGCGCGGCGTGATTTTCGCTTCCACTCGCGCGACGTTTAAATTGAAGGTCACGGGATCAATGTCCACAAACACCGGCTTCGCGCCCAGGCGCGCGATGCTCCCGCCGGTTGCGAAAAAAGTGTACGGGCTGGTGATGACCTCGTCGCCCGCGCCGATGCCCTCCGCCATCAAGGCGAGCAGCAACGCATCCGTGCCGGAGGAAACGCCGAGCGCGTGCGTGCAGCGGCAATACTTGGCCAGCGCCTGCTCGCACCCCTGCACCGACGGGCCCATGATGAATTGTTGCGTGGCGACGACTTCAGCCACGGCCTGGTCCAGCTCCGCCTTGATGGTGGCGTACTGCGCGGGCAAATCGAGTAAGGGGACTTTCATGAAATGATTGGAGTTAATAATTAGAGCCGGACCTCGCGGAGCCATTCCTGGTTCTCGTGGTGCCAGCGGACGGTCCGCCGCAAGCCTTCGGCAAAGGAAACTTCGGGCTTCCACCCGAGCAGGCGTTCCGCCTTGGCCACGTCCGCCTGGCTCGCCTCAATGTCCGCCGCCGCCTTGGGTTGTTCGACGATTTGCGCCTTGCGGCCCATCTCCGTCTCGAGCGCGGCGATGGTTTCACGCAACGAACACGGCGGACGCCCGCCGCCGAGGTTGATGATTTCATAACCGACCGGCTGCGCGGCCAGAATGGTGCCGCGCGCAATGTCGTCCACATAAGTGAAATCGCGCCCCTGCGTGCCGTCGCCGGTGACCTGCAACGGCCGGCCCGCAGTTATCCACTGGATGAAACGGAAGATGCTCATGTCCGGCCGGCCCGACGGGCCAAACACCGTAAAATACCGCGCCACCGTCACATCGAGGCCGTGCATTTTCGTATAACTGTACGCCATGGCCTCCGCCGCTTTTTTGGAGGCCGCATACGGCGACAGCGGCATGTTGACCGGCGCGTCCTCGCGGAACGGCAGCGCGCACCCGGCGTACAACGATGAGGTCGAGGCCAGCACTTGTTTGCGCACGCCGAATTTCCGCTGGCACTCGAGCAGGTTCAGCGTCCCGTGCGCGTTGGTCGTCAGATAAATATGCGGATTTTCCAGGCTGTAACGCACGCCCGCCCGCGCCGCCAGGTTGAATACCGCCGCGAATTTAAACTCCGCAAACAAGCGCTCCAGGCTCCGCAAATCCTCCACGTCCACCGGCTCAAAGACGAACCGCCCATCGGGCGTGCCCTGCCGCCCGGCGTCCGCATGGCGCGAGTGGTTCGACTCCGCGCCCGCGCGCCAGTTCGCCCGGCCCAGCAGCCGGCCCAGCCGGTGGTCCTTCAAGCGTACGTCATAATAATCATTGAGATTATCCACGCCCACCACGTGGTGCCCGGCGGCCAGCAGCAGCTCTGCTGTGCGCGCCGCAATGAAGCCGGCCACTCCGGTGACTAAATAGGTTGCCATAAAAATTCGCCCAAAAATTTCGCGATTATAACCAACGCTGGCCGCCCGGTTTGGCGGCGACTTCCTGCAAGAGCTTTTTCAAATCCTGCGCCCGGTTTTTGGGACACACGAGGGTGGCGTCGGCCGTGTGCACGACCACGAGGTCATCCGCGCCGAGCACCGCCACAAGATGACCGGGCTCGCCGAGCACGACATTGCCGCGGCCCGCGTGCACGACCACGTCGCCGCGCGTCGTGTTGCCTTGCGCATCGGTGGGCAAATGCCGCGCCAGCGCCGGCCATTCGCCGACATCGTCCCAGTCAAAGGCGGCCTCGAAAGTCGCCACGTTGGGTGCCTTTTCCATCACGGCGTAGTCGAGCGAAATGCGCGGCAGCGTCGGATAAATTTCCGCCAGGCATTTTGCCAGAGGTTCGCCCCGTTCCAAGGCCACCGCGATTTTGTCCATGCCCGCCGCCAGCGCCGGCGCCTGCGTCCGCACCGCCGCTTCCAGCACTGCCGCGCGGACGACGAACATCCCCGCATTCCACAAATAAACGCCCTCCGCCAGATAACGCTCGGCGGTGGCCGCGTCCGGCTTTTCCACAAATTTTTCCACGCGATACCAGGGCCGGCCCTCGCTTTGGCCGAGCAACGGTCCCCGCCGCAAATAGCCGTAGCCGGTCGCCGGATGCGAAGGTTTCACCCCGATGGTGATAATGGCGTCGCTGGCCGCCGCGGCTGCAAACGCCGCGTGCAACACCCCCTGAAATCCGGCGGCGTCGTGGATCGAAGCATCCGCGGGCAACAACGCCAGCACGCCTTGCGGATCCCGGCGGCGCACCAGGAGCGCGGCGAGCGCGCCCACCGCCGCCGTGTCGCGGCCCATCGGCTCGCCCACGATTTGCGCCGCAGGAACCTCCGGGCAGGCGGCTTGCACCGCCGCCGCGTGCTCGCGGTTAGTCAAAATAAAAATCTGAGAGGGCGGCACCACCTGGCCCAACCGCGCCACGGTTTGGGCCACCATCGGGCGGTCCCCGACAATCGGCAGCAAATGCTTGGGTTTCGCCTGCCGGCTCATCGGCCAGAAACGCTCCCCCCGCCCGCCCGCCATGATGACTGTATAATAATGTGACATGGTTAATTAACGGAAGCCGCCCCAGCCGGAGCACTTCTGGCCCGCGTGAACTCCCCGAGCGTGGACGCCGGACAGCCGTGGTGCGCGGCGCGCGCGAACAAGGCGGCCAGGTCTTCGTAGAGGCGCTCGATGGCGTCCGCGTCGCGAAACGTCGGGCTGCCGCCGGGCATCAATTCCGAGGAGTGCAGCATGAACATGAGGTGTTCGCGGCCCGTCGCCACCGCCTCGTCGACCAGATTGAGCATCGCGCGGAGGTTGTTGCCATTGGGCCTCAGCCAATAATGGCGGGGCGAAAAAACGGCGGCGGCCCGCCGCCACCACGCCTTCTGCACCGCCCCGGTGGTCATCGGCACTTCTAAAAGGGTGTTGGCCTCCGAAACTTCCGCCGCCCTTGTGACATCGGCCTCGCTCAACCGGTAAGGCGTCGTGGGCGCCTGGCGGTAATCGGAGCCGCCCGCGCCCGCCGGGTCGCCCTTGGTGGTGCTCCAATCGACGCCGGGGCAAACCGAACAGTCGGCCAGCACTCCCCGCTCGCGCAACAGGCGCGCATACCGGCCGTCAAACGCCCAGCGGCCCGCGCGATGACTGTGCAGCGGTCGCTGAAAAGTCTCCTCAAGTTTCCCCGCCAATCGCGCAATTTTTTCCCGCATGATGTCCACCGGATATTCAATTAGAAACGGATGGTGCAACGAGTCGTCCTCCGTCAGCGGCGTTAACGGCGGCGTGTCCCACGCGTGCAAATGCAAACCGACTTCCGCCGTGCCGCGCACCAGGGCGTCCCGCAAAAACTCGACGCACCGCGGCGCGTGCGTCATTTCCCAATTCACGAGCCAGGTGGGCCGCCAGCCGAATTTTTCCGCAAGCGCTTGAAAGCGGGGCAAAAATTCCGCATTGCTCGTGGTGACGCCCCGGGGCCGCGCCCACAGGTTGTCGCCTTCCGTGTCCAGGGTGAGGAGAAAAACGGGTGCCATGGCTCAAGGGACATCGCCCCGCAGGCGGTTCAATTCACCGACCTTGCAGGCCGAAATCAACAAGACCGCCCACAACGTCAGCACCGCCTCATTATGCAGTGGAAAATCAAACAGCGCATGCACCAGGGTTCCGACGGCGCCCACCAGCGCGAGTTCGGCCGGCGCGCCCAACCAGCGGCTGAGGGTCAGGATTTTGACCAGGAAATATGCCAGCATTCCGAGCAGCAGGCTCGCGCCCAGCAGCCCGTATTCCATGGGGAACTGCAACCAGTCACTGTGCGCGTAATTGGCCCGCTGGCCCACTCCGCCGAGCGCGTTGTCATCCACGAACATTTTTTCGCGGAAAAAAAATCCGGGCGAAATGTAACGATAGCTGCCCGCGCCATACCCGAGCCAGGGTTGCTCTTGAATCATTTTCACCGTCACCTGCCATAACTGCCGGCGCGTGTCGGTTTGCAATTCCGGCAAGGTGTCCAGCAGGCGGACCACCGCCTGGGGTTTGACGGCGGAAAATAGACAGGCGCCCCCCACCGCCACCAGCAAAAGCAAAAGCGCCGCGGGCAATGCCCGTCCGAAGGAAAATCCGCCCTCGCGCCAGACGCCGCGCAACAGGGCCAGCGCCCCCACCGCAAAAATGCCCGCGCCCAGCACCAAGCCGCCCCTGCTTCCAGAAATCACGATGCCCGCGAGCACCACCACGCAACCGACCAGCACCACCCACCCAAAACCGGTGTCGCGACCGTCTTCCCGCGCCCGCGCCTGCACCCGCAAGGCCAGCGCGAGTCCCGCCGCCAGCGTGAGACACAGGTACGCCGCGGCCGGATTGTTCGACACAAAGCCGCTCAGGAAGTGGTTGTACGGCGCGCCCCAGGTATGCGGGTCCCGGTCATTGACGCCTTGCTCCACATAAAACCACAGAATCTTGTTATTCGGGCGGTAGATATTGACGACGCTCTGCACGGTGATGAGTACACCATCAAACAGCGTCAGCCCCCATAGCCACCAGGCCGCGCGCCGCCGGCGCACAGCCGTCCACCACGCGCACACCAGCAGCCACGGACCCGCCCAGTTGATCAAATCGCGCCAGGCGTTCATCTCCCCAAAATCCGCCTGCACCCCGCGCGGCAGCCACAGCACATGGGCCACGTCGTCCAACCGCCAGACTCCCGCGCCGGGTTTTACTGGATTGGCCGCCAGCCAGGGGTTCAAGGCCTGCACCGCGATGTAAATTAAAAATATCAATCCCAGCCAAAATACAGGGAAACGGACCAGGGCGTGCCGGTTGGCCCGGGACGCCATCGCCACCATCAGCGCCAGCAAACCAATCCCGGCACCCAGCGCCTGCACCCACCACAGCCGCCCGCCAATGAGCCACGGCAACAGCACCGCCCAAAGCCCCGCCAGGAGCGTCACCGTGCGCTCGATCGAGGAGGCCATGCTCGCCCGCCCTTGCCGGTCTTTCATTTTCTCACTGCTCATGCGCGGTGGTAGTGCGGTGGCCGCAGCGTCACACAATTGCGGGTGTCCATCAGGGGAATGGTCCAAGTGGAAAAATCGTGCCGGCGGTACTCGTCGTGCGCGGTCACCACCAGCGCCAGATCGTGGCCGTCGGGAACCAGCGGAGACGACGGCCGCCCCGCAAACTCCGGATGTTCCCGCGTCGGACGGATGACCGGCACATGGGGGTCGTGATACTTTACGCGCGCGCCTTGCTCCTCGAGCAGGCGCATCAAGGCATAGGCGGGAGATTCGCGGTCGTCATCGACGTTCGGCTTGTAAGCCAAACCCAGCAGCAAAATCCGCGCGCCCCGCAAGGCCTTGCCGCCGGCCTTCAGCACGTCGGCCACTTGCGCCACCACGCGCGCCGGCATCGCCTCGTTTATCTCCGCCGCCAATTCGATAAAGCGCGTCGTCTGCCCGTACTCGCGCGCCTTCCACGCCAGGTAGTGCGGATCGATGGGAATGCAATGCCCGCCGAGCCCCGGCCCCGGATAAAAGGGCATGAAGCCGAACGGCTTCGTCTTCGCGGCGGCGATGACTTCCCAGACATCGATCCCCATCGCCGTGTACACGACTTTCAATTCATTGACCAAGGCGATGTTCACCGCCCGAAAAATATTTTCCAGGAGTTTGGCCGCCTCCGCCACGCGGCACGACGACACGGGGATCACCTGCGTCGTGACCGGCGCATAGCACGCTATGGCGCGGTCCCGGCACGCGGGTGTGAGGCCGCCGACGACTTTCGGCACGCGCGCGGCATCGCATTCCGGATTGCCGGGGTCTTCCCGTTCGGGCGAGAACGCCAGGTGAAAATCGCGGCCTGCCACCAGGCCCGAACCGTCCTCCAAAATTTTCCGCAAATCCGTGTCCGTCGTGCCCGGATACGTGGTGGACTCCAGCACGATGAGTTGGCCGCGTTGCACGTGCGGCGCGAGGCTTTCGCCCGTGCGAAAAACGTGCGACATGTCCGGCTCGTGCTGCGCATTCAACGGCGTCGGCACGCAAATCAACACCGCCTCCGTTTCCCGCGCCCGCGCAAAATCCGTGGTGGCTTCGAGCCGGCCGCTCGCGCGCGCCTCCTGCACCGCTGTGCCGGGCACGTGCTTGATGTAACTCTCGCCCGCATTGAGCCGCGTGCATTTCGTCGCGTCGATATCAAGCCCGAGCACACTCACGCCTGCGCGCACGAAGCGCAACGCCAGCGGCAAGCCGACGTAGCCCAAACCCACAATGCCCACTTTTTTCATGAGAAATTGCTTACGCGGAACGTGCCGCCAATTCGCCCTGCTTCAAGGTCGCCGCCAGCAATCCGCCCACGACCACCAGCACCGCTGGATTATAGAGCGGAAAATCCACCACCGCGCCGAGCAGGACCATCCCCACCGCGCCGAAAACAAACCACGACTCCGGCGGCAACACGCGGCGCCAGGCCCAGGCTTTCCACCCGCACCAGCCCAGCGCGGCGGCGGCGAGCGACGCCCCGGCAAAGCCCCACTCCGCCACAAATTGCACCCAATCATTGTGCGCGTGGTTCACCGCAAAGCGCAAAACCGTCGCATCCTGCGGATCGGTGAACAGCGAATTCTTTTTCAAATATTCCGGCGCGATGAAACGGTAACTGCCCGGCCCCCAGCCGAAGAGCGGCTCGCCCGTAATCATGCCCGCAGATACTTGCGCGATGGCATAACGCACCGGCAGCGATGCGTCGCGTGGATCCACTTTCAACTCCGCGCCCGCTTTTCCTCCCGACAGCCAAAACAGCCCGCCCAGCACCAAACCGAGGAACGTCGCCCCCGCCACCACCAGTGCCGGCCCGCCGAGCATCCATGCCCACACTCGCCGGCCTGTCCGCAGCCACCGCCGCATCCACGTCACCGCCAACAGCGTCAAAATTCCGCCGCAGGCCAGCACCCAAAAATCCGGCCGCACCACTTCCCCGAGCGCAATCGCAATCAGTAAAAACGGCGCCAGCCAGTTCAGTTTTTCCCCGACGGACCGGCCGGTCGAGCGGAGCGCCGCGTCCAGCCGCGCCGCCGCCGCGCCGAGCGCCAGCGTCAGCCACGCCGCCGCATGCCCGGCATAAACAAAACTCCCGAAAAAGGTGGCGGCGTCGTACATCGGATGCGGATCGTAAAGCCAAAACATTTCGTGCGTGCCGCTGATTTGCTCCGCCAGGCCGAAAATTCCGAGCAACGCGCCATTCACCGCCACCAGGCCCATCAGCCAGCGGAGGGTGCCCGCGTGCCCCACGCCCGCCCAAATCGCACCGGCCACGAGCCACGCGGGGGCGATTTGCAGCAACGCCCGCCACGCATTCATCTCATAAAAGGGCGTGACCAGCGCATGCGGCAACCAGTGAATATACGAAAGCGTTTCGTACCACCCCACCCGCCCGTTCGCCGTCAGCGCCCGCCATGGGTTCAGCGCCGCGGTCGCGCCGTACAACACAATCGCCAGGCCCAGCCAGAAAAGAGGAAAGCGCAGCAGGCGCTCCATTGCCGTGCGCGCCGTCGCCGAGGGCGGCCACGAGCGATAATCAAACACCGGCGCAAATATAGTCAAAAACGCCGCCGCCGCCAGCGCATCCGCCACCAGCAACGCCCACGGCCGCCAGGCCCCCAGCAGCCACGCCGGCAGCACCAGCGCCGCGCCGGCCAGCCCGGCCACCGCGCGTTCGCGCCGGCTTGCCGGCACGTCCGCCCCCGGCGCGGTTGGAAACTGCCGCCGCACCGTCGGGGTCGCCTCCCGTTCCTCGGTGGCGGTCATCAAGGCCATTCGCTTTTAATGTTGATAAATATCATGCAGCCTTAACAAACCGAGGCAGCGGCCATTGGCCGCGACCACCGGCAACACGGAAATTTGCGACGTGCGCTCCTCCATCAGCCGCAGCGCCGCGGCCAGCGTCAACTCCGGGTGCACGTGGATGGGCTTGGGCGTCATCACTTCGCGCGCGGACAACCGGCGAATGTCGTCATGCTTTTGCAGGGCCCGGCGGATGTCGCCATCCGTCACCAGCCCCTCCAGCAGTCCCCGCGCGTCCACCACGCAGGCGGCGCCGAGGGGACGGTGGGTCATCGCCATCACCACTTCGCGCAAGCTCGTCGCGCCCTTCGCCACGGCGATTTCATCGAGCCCGTGCATCACGTCGGCGACCGTCAGCAAAAGATTGCGCCCCAACTGGCCGGAGGGATGCATCCGCGCAAAATCATCCGCCGTAAAATCCCGCGCCGCCGCCAGCGCCGCCGCCAGCGCATGGCCGAGCGCGAGCGTCACGATGATGCTGCTGGTCGGCGCCAGGCCGAGCGGGTCGGCCTCGCGGGTCACCGCGGCGTTGAGCACCGCATCCGCCGCCGCCGCCAATTTCGAGCGCGGATTGCCCACCAGCGCAATCAAAGTTGTTTTCAGCGAACGCAACACCGGCGCGAGCCGCACCAGTTCCGGGGTCGAGCCGCTCTTGGAAACGAGAATCACCACATCGCCGGCGGCCACCACGCCGAGGTCCCCATGGGCGGCTTCGCTGGCGTGCAAAAATACGGCGGGCGTGCCGAGGCTGCACAACGTCGCCGCGAGCGACCGCGCGGTCAAACCGGACTTGCCCAGGCCGGTGACCACCACTTTGCCGGGCGCCCGGCGAATCAACTCCACGACCTCGCCAAACCCTTCGTCCAGCCGCGCCGCCGCCGTGGCCAGCGCCGCGCGCTCGACCTCGAGCACCGCCCGGGCCGTCGCCAGCGCGTCGGTTTTCGACTGCTGTTTATTCTTCTTCATAATTAAACGGCGGGATTGGCGGCCAGCAACGTCCGGGCGCGTTCCAAGTCCGCCGGCGTGTCGATGGCCACGGCGTGATACGCCGTCTCCACGGTTTGTATGCGCAGACCCGCCTCCAGAAAACGCAATTGCTCGAGCGATTCCGCGACCTCCAGCGCGCTCTCGGGCAGGGACGGATATTGTTCCAGCACGGCGCGGGCATAGCCGTACACGCCCAAATGCCCCCAGTAAGTTCCGCGCGCCGGCCATTCCTCCGGCGGCACGCCGCGGCGATGCGGAATCGCCGAACGGGAAAAATAAAGCGCATGGCCATCCGCGGCCCGCGCCACCTTCACCACCGCTGGATTCAGCAACAGCGCCGCATCGTGAATCGGATAAACGGGCGTCACCACATCGCCGCCGGCGCTCGCGTAGCGCTCGGCCAAAGCGTCGAGCAACGCCGTTTCGATGAACGGTTCGTCCCCCTGCACGTTGAGGATAAAACTCCCGCGCAGGCCGCCGAGAATCGATGCGATGCGCTCCGTGCCCGAGCGGCATTCCGGCGAGGTCATGACGAATTGCCCGCCCCACCCCGCCACCGCGGCGGCGACTTCCTCGCTGTCGGTGGCGACCAGCACCTCGGTGGCCCGGCGCATCCGCGCCGCGCGCTCCCACACATGCTGCACCACCGGCTTGCCGCCGAGGTCGGCCAGCACCTTGCGCGGCAGCCGCGTCGAGGCCAGCCGCGCCGGGATCACTACTGAAACTTGCAGGTTCGACATGCGAAATTTAGGCCTGCGCGGCGGCGCGGACTTCGCGTTTGGCCAGCTCCAGGTCGCTTTCGACCATGAGTTTGGCCAGCCCGGCCATGCGCGTCTGCGGCTCCCAGCCGAGCTTCTTTTTCGCCTTCCGGTAGTCGCCGATGAGCAAATCCACCTCGGCCGGACGCAGGAAGCGCGGATCGAACTTCACATATTTTTTCCAGTCCAGATCCAGCGCGCCAAACGTGGCCGCGAGAAAATCCTTCACCGTGTGCGTCTCGTTCGTCGCGAGGACGTAATCATCCGGCTTGTCCTGCTGCAACATGCGCCACATGCCCTCGACATATTCCTTGGCGAAACCCCAGTCGCGCTTCGAATCGATGTTGCCCAGCACCAGATGCTTTTGCAGACCCACCTTGATGCGCGCCGCCGCCAGCGTGATTTTCCGCGTGACGAACGCCTCGCCGCGCCGCGGGCTTTCGTGGTTGAATAAAATGCCGCTGCACGCGAACAGGTTGTACGACTCGCGGTAATTGATGGTGAGGTAATGCGCCATCACCTTGGCGCACGCATACGGCGAACGCGGATACAGCGGCGTCGTTTCCGTCTGCGGCACCTCCTGCACCTTGCCGAACATTTCCGACGACGACGCCTGGTAAAACCGCACCTTCTTGGCCAGGCCCACTTCGCGGATGGCCTCGAGGATGCGGCCCGCGCCGACGCCCGTAACGTCCGCCGTGTATTCCGGCACGTCAAAACTGACGCGCACGTGACTCTGCGCCGCGAGATTGTAAATCTCGTCGGGCTTCAATTCGTAGAGCAGTTTCACCAGCGAGACGCTGTCGGCCAAATCCCCGTAATGGAGAAAAAGCTTTTGCTTCTTGCCCGTCTCCCACGGCTGCAGGTGGTCGATGCGGGCGCGGTTGATGCTGCTGCTGCGGCGCACGATGCCGTGCACTTCGTAGCCCTTTTCGAGCAGCAGTTCCGCCAGGTACGAACCGTCCTGGCCGGTGATTCCGGTGATGAGCGCGCGTTTCATAGTTTGGGTAAAAAAAGACGATCTGAGTTTAAACAGAATTAACAGAATTTATGGAATTTCAGCATAACTCAAAAATTGTTTTTCGTGTTGGTCGGGCGGACTGGATCTTCTAGATATCCGCTCTTAATTTTTGTAAATTCTGTAAATTCTGTCCAAAAACTCTTATCCGCGTCTAAAACTCCGGCCGGTTGTCGCTCATCTGCGATTCGACCAACCGCTGCACCATCACGTCAAAGGGCACGGTGTTCGACCAGCCCAGCGCGCGGTGCGCCTTGGTGGGATTGCCGCACAAGTGCGTCGGCTCGACCGGCGTGATCAACCCGGCGTCGTACTCGACATGGTCCTGCCAGTTCAAGTCCACCGCGGCAAAAGCGCGCTCGACAAAATCCTGCACGCTGTGCAACTGCCCCGTCGCGAGCACAAATTCGTCCACCGTATCCAACTGCAGAATCTGCCAAAGCCCGCGCACGTAGTCCGGCGCCCAACCCCAGTCGCGCCGGCCCGACAGGCTGCCGAGCTGCAGCTTTTTCTGCCGCCCGCGCTTGATGCGCGCCGCCGCCCGCGCGATTTTCATCGTCACAAACTGGCCGCTGCGCCGCGGGGACTCGTGGTTGTACAAAATGGCCGCGCACGTGTTCAACCCGTAGGCGTAGCGGTAGATTTTCGCCATCTGTGTGGATAACGCCTTGGCCACGCCGTAGGGCGTCGAAGGCTGCATCGGCGTCATTTCATCCTGCGGTGAGTGCGCCGGCGTGCCGAAAATCTCGGACGACGAGGCGTAGAGAAATTTCGGCGGCTGGTCCAGGTCGCGCAAAATCTCCAGCAGCCGCACCGTCGCCATGCCCACGCTCTCCATCGTCGTCTCCGGGAGTTCGAGGCTCAACCGCGGGCTCGATTGCGCGGCCAGATGGTAAAACTCCGCCGGCTTGGCGCGCATGATCAGGCGCCGCAGGTGCGTCGCATCTTCAAACGAACCCGTGTGCAGGAAGAGGCGTTTGTTCAGAATCGCGTCGTTCTGGTAAAACTGCGCCAGATTGCCCCCGGCCAAACCCTCCGGCCGGTGCACGAGACCGTGCACCACATAGCCCTTCTCGAGCAACAGCTCCGCCAGGTAAGAGCCGTCCTGTCCGGTGATGCCAGTGATGAATGCGCATTTCATGGAAATAAGGATATCGGACGTCTATTCGTAATGATAAGCAATTTGCACCACAATGATATTGCCGCCTTCAATTCGATAAACCAGTCGGTGCTCCTGGGTGATCCGACGCGACCAATGTCCGGCATAATTGAATTTTAGCGGTTCCGGCTTGCCGATTCCTTCATAGGGGTGACGCAAGATATCCTTGAATAGTTCGTTCACCTTTTTCAGCACTTTCTTATCCGTTTTTTGCCAGTAAACGTATTCCTCCAGTGCGTCCGGTGTAAAAGATAGGTTCATTCGATGCCCAACTGCGCAAAAGTCTTGGTGATGAGCTTGCCCTTTTTCGAATCCGCGATGGAGCGCGCCAGCCGCCGCGCGTTGGCGGGCGAACGCATCAGGTAGGCCGTCTCCTGCAAGGACTCATAATCCTCCAGCGACATCATTACCACCGCTTGCTCACGCTTCCGCGTAATCACCATTGTGTCGTGATCTTCGCAGACCCGATCCATCATCGAGGCCAGATTCTCCCGCGCCGCCGTGTAGGTGATTGCTTTCATCTGTACAGGATAATGTACGTATTGCGTTTGGGTCAAGTCAAGAAACCAAAATGCTTAGGCCCCATTTCCTTTTCCGATGCCTGACGCGGTAAACCCAATCTTCCGCAGGGCCGCCAGGTCCAGGATATTTCGGCCGTCAAAGACAAACGCCGGCTGGTTCATCTGTTTATATATTTTGGCGAAATCGAGTTTCTTAAACTCATCCCACTCGGTGCAAATCACCAGCGCGTGCGCGCCTTTCGCGGCGGCATAAACATCTTTGCTCACCTCGACCGCACCGGCGGTGTTGCTCCCGGCCTTGTCGGCCTTCAAGCCCAGTTCGGAGAAAACCTTCTCCGCCGGCACCCGCGGATCATACACCGCGAGGCGGGCCTTTTCCGCCAGCAAATCCTGGCAGATATAAATGGCGGGCGATTCGCGGGTGTCGTTCGTGTCCTTCTTGAACGCGAACCCGAGCACCGCCAGCCGCTTGCCAGCAATCGTGTTGTACAAGGTCCGCACGATGCGCTGCGAAAACCGCCGCTTCTGGTAGTCGTTCATCGTCACGACCTGCTCCCAGTAGCGCGCAACTTCCGGCAGCCCGAAGTGCTCGCACAGATACACCAGGTTCAAAATATCCTTCTGGAAACACGAGCCGCCGAAGCCCACCGACGCCTTGAGAAACTTCGGCCCCACGCGCGAATCCGTGCCGATGGCGTGTGCGACCTCATCCACATCCGCGCCGGTGACTTCACAGAGCGCGGACATCGCATTGATGGAGCTGATGCGCTGCGCGAGAAAGGCGTTGGCCGTCAATTTCGACAATTCCGAACTCCACACGTTCGTGGTCAAAATCCGCTCGCGCGGCACCCATTTCGCATAAACGTCCGCGAGCACTTTCATTGCCGCGCGGCCTTCCTTCGATTCCTCGCCGCCAATCAGCACGCGATCGGGATTCTCCAAATCGCGCACCGCCGTGCCCTCGGCCAGAAACTCCGGGTTCGACAGCACCTGAAACCGCGGGCCGTCCGAACGCGCCGTCAAAATCGCCCGCACGCTTTCCGCCGTGCGCACCGGCAGCGTGGATTTCTCCACCACAATCTTGTCGTCCTTCGCCACCTGGCCGATGCGCCGGGCGCAGGCCTCCACGTATTGCAAATCCGAGGCCTTGCCCGCGCCCACGCCGTACATCTTGGTGGGCGTGTTGACGGAAATGAAAATCAACTGCGCGCCGCGGATGGCGGCGTCGATGTCCGTCGTGAAAAACAGGTTCTTGCCGCGGGCCTGCTTCACCACCTCGTCGAGCCCGGGCTCGAAAATCGGCAGCTCGGCGGAATTCCACGCCGCGATGCGTTTGGGGTCGATGTCCGCGACCGTGACCTTGTGTTCGGGGCATTTCGAGGCGATCATGGCCATGGTCGGCCCGCCCACGTAGCCCGCGCCGATGCAACAGATGTTCATAAATGAAAAGTGTTTTAGTGTCCTAGTGCTTAGTGTCCTGGTGCTTTGTGCCCGGGGCATTGTGCCCTCGTTGGAGCGAGCATCGGATAACGGGGCCGCTTTGGCCTAACCTTGTCCAGCCTAGCGCTTGGCTTTTTGCACGACCTCTTGAAAGTGCGCGATGGTCGTCTTCAAGCCCTTGGCCAGCGGCGTGGCGGGCGTCCAGCCGAGGTGCTTTTGCGCCAGCGTGATGTCCGGCCGGCGCTGCTTCGGGTCGTCGCCGGGCAGCGGATGAAACTCCAGCTTCGCCTTGCTGCCCGTCTGCTTGAGCACCATTTCCGCCAGTTCGCGGATGGTGAATTCCACTGGGTTGCCGAGATTCACCGGCCCCACCGTCGTCGTCTGGTTCATCATGCGCACGAGGCCCTCGATGAGGTCCTCCACATAACAAAACGACCGCGTCTGCTGACCCTTGCCGTAAATGGTGATCGGGTTGCCCTTGAGCGCCTGCACGATGAAATTGGAAACCACGCGGCCGTCGTCCGGCAGCATCCGCGGCCCGTACGTGTTGAAAATCCGCACCACGCGGATATCCACGCCGTTCGAGCGATGGTAGTCGAAGAACAGAGTCTCGGCACAGCGCTTGCCCTCGTCGTAACACGAGCGGATGCCGATCGGATTGACGTGACCCCAGTAATCCTCCGTCTGCGGATGCACCTGCGGGTCGCCGTAAACTTCCGAGGTCGAGGCCTGCAACACCCGCGCCTTCACCCGTTTCGCGAGGCCGAGCACATTGATCGCGCCCATCACGGAAGTCTTCACCGTCTTGATCGGGTTGTGCTGGTAATGCACGGGCGAGGCGGGGCACGCCAAATTGTAAATCTGGTCCACCTCGACCTTGAACGGGTCCACCACGTCATGGCGCATGTATTCAAAGCGCGGGTTACCCAGCAGCGGCGCGATGTTCGACTTCCGGCCGGTGAAAAAATTGTCGAGGCACAACACCTCCTGTCCGTCGTGCAGCAACCGCTCGCACAAATGGCTGCCCAAAAAGCCCGCTCCGCCGGTGACTAGGATGCGCATAGTAAAAAATATGAGATTAACCAAACGGTTCGATTCGTCAACGTCCTTCGCCTCTTCCTATCGCCAAGATGCAGCTCCCACCTTACAGAATTCTATATCCCCACTTCGCCATTCCAAATTCAAGCTTCCAACTTCTTTTTTCGACGCTGCCGCCCTTGGCCGCACCGCCCGTTCGCGGAAGCCAATCGGATGCACCGACCGTAATGCTGGGCGGGCCCGCATGGGCTCGCGTGAAAACGCGCTCAGCCGGAATAGGCCGAGACGCGAAAGATGCAGTGCGCTGGGCTTCTCTCCAAAACTTCGTCGCCGCTTAAGGTTGGGACGCCTCTCCGAGGCGTCCGCGGACGGTTTGGAAAGCCGTCCCTACCCTCGCAGGCAAAGAGCAGATTGAAGCCAAACGCTGGAAAAAATATTTTCATGTGCGAAGATTAGTCAGCGAAACCACCACCGGCAGGAACCGCCGGGCGGCCTGGTTCCATTTCCGCAACCGGTCCACCCGTTGCGGCAATACGGCATCTCCGCCCCGGCCTACCGTCTCCGCCGCCAGTTTCTTCTCCAGCTCATCCAGCCGCGCGGAACTCGCCTGCAAACTCGGCAGCACCTTTTCCTCTAAAAACGCCGAAACCAGCTTCGTCGGGCTCGTCTCGGCCCAATAAAATTCGCGCCGGTCGCCGGGAACCGTCACCACCCGCACCACGCCCAGCCCGCGCAACAAACGCAGCCCCTGGCTGGCCGACCCTTTGCTAATCTCCAGGCGCTCGACAAAGCTCTCAAACGGCAGCGCCCGGCCCGCCAAGTACAAGAGCCCAAAAATCTGCCCGACCGACGCCGGCACGCCCAGCAATCCCGCAAACTCCACAAACCACTCAATCACCTCGCGCTCCAGCGCCGAAAGCGGCCCCGTCGGAATCGGCCCTTGAATGGCCTCCGGCGACATCGCCGCGCCCTCCCGGCCATGGAAAACGACAGCAGGCCGACGGCGATTGGAAAGCAAAGAAAGCCGCATCGGTATATCCTTGAGGGATAGTTGTTTACTGCCTTGGTTCACACAAATGTGAACACCGCTGCCGGCGTCCGCATCAACGTGAGCCACCTCGGTTAAGCCCTTCATTCTGTGCCTTATCCGCCTTTGTTCAAGAAAAAATGAACAAAAAGATTTCAGTCGAGCATTCCCATCATTTATCAGCCCAAACTTTGCCTGTGGCATCCTTTAAAAATAGCAGAATGGGGCGAGGTGCCACCTTATTGGTCGCTTCCTGGTAGGACTTAAATTGTTCGTAATCAATAGACTCGATCTTCAGGCCCATATTCCCGGGCAAACCTTGCATAACCTTTTCGGCATCTTCCCTGAGTTCAAACACCGTCACGAAAGTGCTGTCATCATTGTATTTCCATACAGGCATCTTCCACAAATCGGCTTCATTCAATACACCGGACAATAGCATGACTAAAAAGCCTGTGCCTTGTGCCCCACAAAATCGCTCCCTGAATCCACCTCCATTTGCTGTCATTCTGGAATTGTCGCGGGCAGCCCAAGCATGGGCAATATTTTTTCCGCCAACGTCCGCTATTCACCCCATCCCTTCTATTATTGAAGCTAGGCACGCAATCCGCTAATTATGTTAGCCTGCCCTGCTCTCCGCCGTGCTCGAACTCATTCTCGCCGTCACCTTTACCATGGTGGTCTCTGCCCTGTGCTCGACCATTGAGGCCATGCTTTTGAGCACAACCGTCGGCGAGGTCGAAGCCCTCAAGGCCAGCAGCCCGCGCGCCGGCGCCCTCCTCGAACAATGCCGCGAGGGTCTCGACGAAAGCATCTCTGCCATCCTCACCTTTAACACCATCGCCAACACCCTCGGCGCCTTCGTCTGCGGCAACTTGGCGGCCCACCTCTTCCCCGCCAACGAATACGGCTTCGCCATCGGCATTGCCGTCGGCATCCTCATCTTCGGCGAAATTCTCCCGAAAAACGTCGGCGTCATCTTTCGCGTCAAACTCCACGCTCCGCTGGTGTACGTCCTGACCGCCATGCGTCTGGGCACCCGGCCCGTCGCCTGGCTCCTGCGCCCCCTTATTAGCGTCCTGCTCAATTTTGCCCCCGAAGCGCCCGACCCCACCGAGGAAATCGCCCTGCTCGCCGAAAAGGAAGCCAAGGAAGGCAACCTCACCGTCCAGGAAAGCAACCTCATCGCCAATGCCCTCAAGCTCGATGAAATCCCGATCCGCGACATCATGACGCCCCGCAGCGTCGTCACCGCGATCGATCAAACCCACACCATCGGCCAGGTCTTTCGCGAACTGCCCACCATTCCCTTTGCCCGCATCCCCGTTTTCGGCGGTAACCTCGACCACATTGTCGGCCTCGCCCGCCGCCGCGACCTCCTCAAAGCCAAGGCCGCCGACCAGGACAACCGCCTCGTCAGCGAACTCATGCAGCCCATCGGCTTCGTCCCGGAAAAAACCGACGCCGCCCACGCCCTTCAACTCTTCCTCAAGTATCACCAGCAGCTCGCCGTTGTACAGGACGACCAGGGCCTCACCACCGGTGTGGTGACCATGGAAGACATTTTCGAGCACCTCCTTGGCATGGAAATTTTCGAGAAAGACGACGTCGCGGTGGACATGCGCGAACTCGCCCGCCGCCGCCTCCAGCGCCCTAGCCGCCCGTCAACCGACGCTCTCGCCCAGCCAGAGCCGACCGCCGCCTCCGCGGTCGCTGAGCCCGCGCAAAAATAGTGTTCCGATCCTCAACCATCGGGTCAGAAGGCAATCCGTGTTATTCGTGCCATCCGTGGTTAAGTTTTAAAACAGCACCTAGTCCAAGGACACATCTTTTCGGTGCCATCCAAGTCTTTGCCCATGAAAAGTTTAGCCCATAAATAGTACTTTTAAAGCGACTTTTAGTAACTTTTAGTTGACATTTAGTACGCTAAACACTACTTTCCCGGCCATGGACCACACCAATCCAACTATGAACGCGATGCGACGATACTACTGGGAGTTAGGCCTCTCGCTGGCTGCCTATGTCGCCCTCATCCTCATCAGCCGCTCCATCCTGCGCCACACCGAGATGACCCTGGGTGCCGGGCAAATCGCTCTGGCCCTGCTGCCGCTGATTCCCGTTATCTTCATTTTTGCCGCCATCGTGCGCTTCGTCATGCACACCGATGAATTGCAGCGGCAAATCATCGTCCACTCGCTCGCCCTCGCCGGCGGCGTCACCGTGCTCTCGGCCGTCACGTACGGATTATTGGAGGGCGATATCCTGCCGCCGCCTTCCGCGTGGTGGACTTACACCTTGTTCATGACCTCCTGGATCGTGGCCGGGCTCTTTGTGCGCCGCCACTACCGATGAAAAACCGCCTCCGCCTCCTCCGCGCCGAATTCGACTTGTCTCAAGCCGAACTCGCCGACCGCGTCGGCGTCGCCCGCCAAACCATCATCGCGCTCGAAGCCGAAAAGTACGCCCCCAGCCTTCCCCTCGCCTACAAATTCAGCGAAGTTTTTAAAAAATCCGTCGAGGAAATCTTTCTCCGGGAACCTACAGCCAAACTGGACGGGCTACCTTGAGACTAAGTATCTTGCACTGTCCACCCTTAAGCAAATCCGCTCCAGGCGCTCCGCCATGAGCGCCGATGGTTTGCTGATTAGCGTTTCCTCTCTTTCTCTTTCTCTTTCTCTTTCTCTTTTTTTGAATTTTCAATTTTGAATCTTTAATTTCCGCCCCCTTTGCCTTTTGCCTTTTCCCTTTTCCATTTTAGTCTGCTCCCCATGAAACTACCCCTCTGTTTCGCGCTGGCTCTCGCTTCTGCATTCCTTGCGCGCGCCGCGGAGGTTGCGCCTGCTTCCACCACCTCCCCTGCGCCGCTCGTCGCAGGCGGCGTGACCGTCGAGACCGGCAATTTCGGAACGATGCCGGATGGCACAGCGGTTAAGATTTACAGCCTACACAATCCCGGCGGCATCACGGTCAAAGTCACCGAATACGGTGCGGCCATCACTGCGATTGAGGCGCCCGACCACGACGGCCAGCTCGCCGATGTCGTTCTGGGTTTCGACACCCTGGCGCCGTACCTCACCACGCCGAACTATTTTGGGGCCATCGTCGGCCGCGTGGGCAACCGCATCGCCAATGGCAGATTCTCCCTCGACGGCAAGGACTACACCCTCGCCAAAAACTCCGGCCAGCACACCCTCCACGGCGGTGTGAATGGCTTTAACAAGAAAGTGTGGGCCTCCGCCATCGTTCCAGCGACGACTACCGCGGCCGCCGCGAAGGCCGTCCAATTCACCCTCGTCAGCCCGGACGGGGACGAAGGTTTTCCCGGCCAGCTCACGGTCAATGTCACCTACTCCGTCACGACCGCGAACGAGTTGTTCATCCAGTATCAGGCCACGACCGATGCCGCGACGCCCATCAATCTGACCAACCACAGCTATTTCAACCTCGCCGGCCAGGGCACCGTGCTCAACCAAGTGCTTTGGATCAACGCCGACAACTATACCCCGACCGACGCCGGCCTCATCCCCACCGGCGAAATCAAATCCGTCAAAGGGACACCCTTTGATTTCACCACGCCCACCGCCATCGGCGCGCACCTCCGCGAAGCCGGGAGCGGCGGTTATGACAATAATTTCGTGCTCAACACCCGCTCGCCGCTGCCGGCAGCCGTAGCGCGCGCATCTGGATCCCCTCGCGGCTTGGAACTGGCCGCCCGCGTGTCCGATCCGGCCTCGGGCCGGGTCCTGGAAGTGTTCACCACCCAACCCGACGTCCAGCTCTATACCGCCAGCAACCTCAATGGCCGCACGACCTTTGCCGGCGACGTCGCCTATCCGCGCTTTGGGGCGGTCTGCCTGGAAACGCAGCATGTGCCGGACTCCATCAACCATTCCGAATTTCCGACCACGGTCCTGCGACCCGGTGAAACCTACCAGCAGACGACCGTTTACAAATTTTCCTTTACCACGCCGACCGCGAGCCCGGCAGTTCCCGCCAACCCGGCTGCACCAGTGCTCAAGCCCGCCATGGAGCCAAACGCTCCGGCGAAATGACGCCCTTCTGTCCTTGGCTTTGCTTCAAAACTGAACCACGGATGACACGGATAACACGGATTCCCTTCCAGGTAAGTCTGATCATTTCATTATTCTTATCCGTGCCATCCGTGTTATCCGTGGTTGTTGGGATTCAAAGCCCAACCTAGCACGGGTTCAGTCCGGATTAGCTCGGCTCCTTCTGGTCCGCCGTCCACCCTCCCGCCACCCCTAACCGCCTCTAAAATAAAGCCTTGCACTGCGCCCCCCGTTGCCCTACTTTTGCTGTCCTTCCTAGATTTGATTGTTAGTGCAACGCGATTTGGTGGATTGTCAAGCGGGCTTGAGGCTCGGTGATGATTCGAAACCCGGTGTTCGGGAACAGTCCGTGAGCTACCGGTGGATCAGGATCATTAGCATGAGTAACAAAATGTATGTCGGTAATCTCGACTTCAACACAACTGAAGACGAGTTGCGCGATCTGTTCGGCGCCCACGGCGCGGTGCAGGAAGTGTTCGTAGCGATGGACAAGTTCACGGGCCGCCCGCGCGGTTTTGCGTTCGTGACCATGGGTACGGATGAAGAGGCCAAAGCGGCCATTGCGGCCATCAATGGCCAGACGGTCGGCGGTCGTCCGCTGACGGTCAACGAAGCCCGTCCGCGCGAAGAGCGTCCGGCCGGCGGCGGTGGCGGTCGCTCCTTCGGTGGTGGCGGCGGCGGCGGTCGCGGTGGTTACGGCGGCGGCGGTGGTGGTGGCCGCGGTGGCGATCGTGGTGGTGATCGCGGCGGTTACGGCGGCGGCGGCGGTGGTCGCGGTGGCGATCGCGGCGGCAGCCGTTACTAGTCCTCCCGCACGTTTCGACGTGTTCAAGGCGAAGCCCACAAGGCTTCGCCTTTTTTGTGCCCGGATTGCGCGAGCGCACCGGGCGCGTCTCCGCTCTGATAAAATCTCTTATCCTTCGCTTTCCACCCCTTTAACTTTTAACTTTTCCCCTTCCACCTTCTGCAGTCCTCAGGTTTCCCGCAGGGCGGCGGCGATGGGCAGGCGCGCGGCCCGAATCGCCGGGAACAACCCGCCCAGGAGGCCGATAATCGCGGCCCACCAAATGGATTGGCCGATAATTTGCGGCGTCACGGTGAACGCAAAGGCCACCTGGCTGAACGTTTGCCAGTTGATGGTGGCCGCCGTGAAGCCGTTGAAAATCACGTAGGCCACGGCCGCGCCCGCCAGCCCGCCGGCCACCGCGAGCAGCAGCGATTCAATCAAGATGGACAAAATGATCGCGCCCGCGCCAAAACCGAGCGCCCGCAGCGTCGCAATCTCCCGCGTGCGCGCGGCAATGGCGCTGTACATCGTGTTCAGCGCGCCGAAGAGCGCGCCCAGCGCCATCATGCCCGCCACGACAAAGCCGATGCCCTGGATGAAACTCGTGACTTGGGTGGATTGCTCCGCATAAAATTCGTTTTGCCGCACGACCTTGACCATCAGCCGCGGGTCCTTGGTCAACGCATCGCGAAAAGTCTGAAATGACTCGGGCGAGGCGAGCTTGGCGTAAACGGACTGAAAACTGTCGCCACGATGGTAGGCGGGCTGGAGCACGGCGGCATCGGTCCAGATTTCCGATTCGGCAATGCCGCCGCCGGCCGTGAAGACGCCCACCACGTCCCATTCGTTTTTGCCGACATTGATTTTCTTGCCGACATCGAGACCGGCGAATTCACGCAGCGCCCCGACCCCGACAATGACCTCGTTGCGACCGAATTCAATGTCCCGGCCCTCCACCAGCTGGACATTGCCCCGCACGGCGCGGGCGGTTTTCTCCACGCCGCGCAGAGGCACGTTGGCGTCGGTGCCGGTCGAGCGTTTCGGCAGATTGATGATGACGAAAAGTTCCGCCGAGGCGAGCGGGCCATCCTGGGTGCGGGCGAGGCCCGGCGCATCGCTGATGACGCGGGTGTCCGCGCGCGTGAGTCCGCTGTTCATCTCGGTATCCGAGCCGCCGCGCAGGACCATTGCGATATCGGGGGAGCCGGAGGAAGTCATGGCCTGCCGAAACCCCTCGGCGATGGAAAACACGCCGACAAAAACCGCGACCACCCCGCCGATGCCCACCGCCGCGGCGAGCACCGCGCCCTTGCGCTCCGGCATGGTGCGCAGGTTGAACACCGTGATGAGCCAAACTTGGGAAAGCCAGTTGAACATGGAACGGTTTCTAAAAGGGAGAGGAGAAAATTGTGGAAAACGTTTTTCCTATTGATGCCGGCGCAGGGCCACGGCGACGGGCAGGCGCATGGCCTGGGCGGCGGGCACGAGTCCGGCGGCAAAACCAAGCCCGACCATTAAGGCCAAGCCCACGAGATAGTCATGCGGGGGCACGAAAAATATCGGCAGGATGGACGGCACCGGACTGCCGCGAATCGTAAAAAGCCACGCCAGTCCCAAACCGGTCAAGCCGCCGAGCGCGGCAATCAAGCCCGATTCCGCCAGCACCAGAATCATGATGAGCTGGTTGCCAAAGCCCATCGCTTTCAAGGCGCCCAATTCCGTGGTTCGCTCGCGCACGGCCTGGGCCATGGTGTTGCCGGCGACGAGCACGATGGTGAAAAACACCGTGCCGAGGATGGAGATGAGAATGGTGCCGATGTCGCCGATTTGCTGGGCAAAGCCCTGGACGAACGCGGCCTCCGGCTCAGTTTTCGTCTCATAAGGGGAATTGGCAAATTCCTCATCCACCTTGGCGGCGGTGGCCGCGGCCGTGTCGGGATTGGCAATGCGAATGGTGTACCACCCGACCTCGCCCTTGCGGCTGGCGCGGGCCTCGTCAAAATAATCGTAGCGGAAAAAAAGCTGCGAGGTGTCGGTGCTCTTGTTCGCGCCGTCAAAAATGCCGACGATTTCAAAATCCCAGGCGGGCTGGTTCGCGGGCTGGCCCCAGATAGGCGAGGTGAGCGGGACGTGGTCGCCGATTTTCCAGCCAAAACGAGTCGCGGTCGCGCGTCCGACAATCGCGCCCGTGCGCGTCTCGAGCCATTTCTTCTTCTGGTCTGCCGGCAAGACGAATTCCGGGTACATGGCCAGGAATTCCTCGGGCACCACGGGCATCGAGGGGAAAAAGTTTTTCGGGTCCTGGTATATGCCGCCGAACCACGTTTGATGCGCGGCGGCGGCCACACCGGGAATGTGCAGAATGCGGTCCTGGTAGCTCTGGGGCAGCGGCTGAATCAGCGAAACCTTTTGACGCGTGATGAGGCGGTCGGCGTGAGTCATGCTGACCCCCGCGCCGAGGGCGTTTTTCAATGCGCACAAAAATCCGTAGAGCAGAAACGCCACCAGAATGGACGAAATGGTGAGGATCGTCCGCAGCTTGCGCCGGCGCAGGTTGCTCCAGATGAGGGGGAAAAATTTCATGCCGGCATCTCTTGGGAAAGCTGGCCCTTGTTCAGATAGACGGTGCGGGTGGCGCGGGCGGAGGCGTGCGGGTCGTGCGTGACCATGATGATGGTCTTGCCGTGCTCGCGGTTGAGCGTCTGCAACAACGTGAGAATCTCGTCGCCGGCCTTGCGATCGAGATCGCCGGTCGGTTCGTCGCAGAGCAGAATCGTCGGATCGGTCACAATGGCGCGGGCGATGCCGACGCGTTGCTGCTCACCGCCGGAAAGCTGCCGCGGATAGTGCTTCGTGCGATGGTCCAGGCCCACGGCTTTGAGGGCGGTGGCGACGTGCTGGCGGCGCTGGGCTTTGCTCAGGTGAGTGAGCAGCAGCGGCAACTCGACATTGCGCTCGGCCGTGAGCGCCGGGAGCAAATTGTAGAATTGAAACACGAGGCCAATGTGGCGCGTGCGCCAGGCGGCCAGCTCGCGGTCGGACATCTGGCCGACCCGGTCATGGCCGACCTCGACGGTGCCCGAAGTGGCGCGATCGAGCCCGCCGATTAAATTCAGGAGCGTGGACTTGCCGGAACCCGAGGGCCCCATGAGCGCGAGAAATTCGCCCGCGGGGACTTCGAGGTCCAGATTGGTCAGCACGTGAATCGTTTCCGACCCGCGCCGAAAGGCTTTGTCCACGCCGTGGATGCGAACGAGAACGCCGTTGGTAGAGCTCATGGTTTGGCCTCCGCAATCGCGGCGCCATCGGTGAGATGGTCCGCGCCGTCGAGAATGATTTTTTCCCCGCCGCTTAAACCTGCAATGACGGCCACGTCATCGCCGCGGGGCAGGCCGACGGAAATCGCGCGCCGTTCCGCCCGGCCGTCGTGCGCGAGCCAGACGATGGATTGTCCGCCCTGGTCGTGGACGGCGGCCTTCGGCACCAAAACTTCGGGCGCAACTTTCGGAGCCTCGCCGGCTTCCTGAAAAGCGACCTTCGCGCTCATGTCGGGCAGGATGCGAGGATCCAGTTTTTCAAAACCGACGCGCACTTTGACGGTGGCCTTTTGGCGGTCGGCGGTGGGAATGATGGCGATGACCTTGGCGGGAATGCGCCAGTCGGGATAGGCATCGAGCGTGGCGGTGGCGGGCTGGCCGGGCGTGACGCGGTTGATGTAGCTCTCGTTCACATCCACGTCCACTTCCAGCGAACTCATGTCCACGATGGTGCAAATGCCGGTGCGGGTGAAGCCGCCGCCCGCGGAAACCGGGGAGACCATCTCGCCCGGTTGCGCGTCCTTGGAAATGACGACCCCGCCAAAGGGCGCGCGGATCACGGTGTCTTCGAGTTGCTGTTTCCACACGGAAAGGCTGCGGTCCGTGGCGGCGACCTCGGCGACCTGCCGGGCCTGGCGCGCACGGAGTGAGCGGGCGTCGGTGTCCACACGATCCAATTCGGACTTGCTGACGTATTCATTCCCGGCAAGCTGGGTAAAGCGTTGCAATTCGCGCTCGGCGCGATCCAGGGCGGGGGTGGTTTCCTCGAGGGACTTTTGCATGGACTCCATTTGCGCCTGAGCCTGTTTCAGGCCGGCTTCCACATTGGAGGAATCGAGCCGCGCGAGCACCTGGTCGGCCTCGACTTTCATGCCTTCCTCAACGAGCACTTCCGTCACCTTGCCGGTGACTTTTGAGGAAATGGTCGCCTGGCGCCGCGCCGTCACATAGCCCGAAGCGTTGAGCAAGGTGCGGTCGCCGCCCGTCGTCGTCACACGCACCATCTCCGTGCGCACGGCCACGGGCTGGGGCCGTTGCAGCCAAAAAAGCACGCCGCCAGCCACCACCATCAGCACGAGGACGAACACCAAGAGCCAGACTTTGGACGCCCGCGCGGGCGCAACGGTGCGGTCGATGCGCAAACCTTCCAGGCCCTGTTTTTCGGTGCTCATGCTGCGGGGTGAAAGCGAAAGACGCTAGACGTTCGCGGGCAACTTGCAAACCTTCCCGGCGGCTGGTGGTGTCTTAATTTCGCCAAAAACAAGACGGCGGGCTGAGGGCAGCCCGCCCTACCCCAAGAAGAAACTTTAGGTAGGGCGCGCTGCCCTCAGCGCGCCGTTTCAAATTAAGACATTACCCGGCGGCTGGCCTGCTTCCGGCCGTCAACTGACTCAACCCTCTTCCGCGGCGTCGAGAATCGTGAACATCAGTTCCGCCGACGACACGACCTTGCCGGCCACGGAGCAAGTGCCCTCCGCCACGCCGATTTTCAGGCCGCGGCTTTTGGTGAGCTTTACGTGCACCTCAAGCTGGTCGCCCGGCACCACGGCCTGGCGGAACTTGATTTTGTCCGCGCTCATGAAAAAGGCGATTTTGCCCTCGGAGGAGACGCGCCGGAGCATGAGAATGCCGGCCGCCTGGGCCATGGCCTCGATTTGCAACACGCCCGGCATCACGGGCCGGCCCGGGAAGTGCCCCTGAAAAAACGGCTCGTTGATTGTCACGTTTTTCAGCGCCACCAGCTCATCCTCGCCGCGCAATTCGGTCACGCGGTCAATCATGATGAACGGGTAGCGATGCGGGAGCAAATCGAGCACCTGGCGGATGTCGAGGGCCTTGGCGTCGGTGGGGACGACCTTGGTGGCGGGGGCCTTGGCGGCTTTTTTGCCCTCCTTGGCGGCAAGCAATTTTTCGCGCAGGGCGAGCGTGAGCTTGGCGTTGAGCGCGTGGCCGGGCCGCACCGCGATGATGTGGGCCTTCAGCGGCGCACCGAGCAGCGCGATGTCGCCGACGATGTCCAAAATCTTGTGCCGCACGAATTCCTCTTTGAACCGCAACGGCTCCTTCGACAAAATTTTGTCGCCCTTGATGACGATGGCGGAATCGAGGCTGCCACCCTGGATTTTGCCGAGTTTCAGCAATTCCTCGATGTCTTCGTAGATAGTAAACGTGCGGGCGGGGGCGATTTGCGCGGCGTAAGACTCGGGATCGATGTCGAGCGAAAGATGCTGGGTGTGGATGCCGCGGTCGTCGGCGGAGGTGCAGGTGATTTTCAGCCCATCGTGCGGAAGCGCGATGATGGAGCGGTTGCCTTCGGACACACAAACGGGCTCTTTTAAGCTGAAGTAAACGCGCTCCTTGTCCTGCTCGATGGGCTCCGCCTGCTGGAGCAGATTCACGTAGTGCTTAGCGGAACCGTCCAGGATCGGCGGCTCGCTGGCATTGAGCTCGACGAGGACGTTGTCGATGCCCAGGCCGCTGAGCGCGCTCAACACGTGCTCAACGGTGTGCACTTTCGCGTGGCCGGAGGTCAGCGTCGTGGAACGCACCAGTTCGGTGACATTTTCCACCGAGGTTTTGACCTCGGGCTTGCCGTAAAGGTCAATGCGCCGGAAAACGACGCCGTGATCCACGGGCGCGGGCTTGAACGTCAGGTGCACTTCCTCGCCCGTGTGCAAGGCCGTGCCCTTGGTGGATACTTCGCGCAGTATGGAACGTTGCTTCATGCCGGAAAGTTCTGACGCTAGCGCACATGGGGCGATTGTAAAGGAAAAGGAACGGGGGGAAGGGAGGGACAAAGAAGCAGAGGGACAAAGGGACTGAGGGAAAAACAATAAATGCTCATTGATAAATGCTAAATTCAAACAAAGCGATGGGCATCATGAATCGATGTAATCGGTTTGATGCCCTCCGTCCCTTGGGTCCGTTGTCCCTTGATCCCTCTGCTTCTCAGTCCCTTTTTTCCTTCCCCGCCTTCTGCACTTGCCCCCTCGCCCGGCGGCTTCTACGCTGCGCCCACTTCCTCACTTTCCCATGGCCCGCGCGCGCACGTCCACCCGCCCCACCCCCGTACCCCGCCGCCGCACGGCCGCCTGCACGCTCCTGTATGCGGCGTCCGGCTCCAACGCCGACCAGCTTTACTTCGGCGGCTTTTTTGCTCCCGACCCTTACCTGGCCTTCGGCCCGCGCGACCACAAGGTGGCTGTCCTCAACGCCCTCGAATACGGCCGCGCGCTCAAGGAATCCGGCTATGACACCGTGCTGCGCCTCGAGGAATGGCTCAAGAAGGCGCGCGAATTTTTCAAGCGCGAGGATGCCGGCATCGCGCATGTGGTGAAGCTGCTTATCCGCGAATACGGCATCGAGTCGTTTGTCACCCCGCCGGATTTTCCCGCGGCGTTGCTGGAAAAATTGCGCGCGCTCAAAATCACCGTGACGGTCAGCGAGACTCCGCTGTTTCCGAATCGCGCGCTGAAAACGAAGGAGGAAATCGGCCATCTGCGCGATGGTTGCGACGCGAGTGCAGCGGGCCTCCGCGCCGCGGAGAAGGCCTTGCGCCGTAGCGTGCCGAAGAAAAACGGCCTCCTTTACCTCGACCGCAAACCGCTGACTTCCGAACGCCTGCGCTTTCTCGTGGATGTCGCGTGCCTCGAAGCGGGCGCGCAGGCCGACGGCACCATCGTCGCGGGGGGCGACCAGGCGTGCGACCCGCATTGCCGCGGCTCGGGCCCGTTGCGCGCGGGTGAGTTGATCATCGTGGATGTTTTTCCGCGCGTCACGAAAACCGGCTACTTCGGCGACATGACGCGGACTTTCCTGCGCGGACGGGCGTCCGAGCAACAGCGCGACCTGGTCGAAGCGGTGCGCGAGGCGCAAAAAGTGGCGCGCAAAAAAATCCGCGCGGGCGTCACTGGCAAAACCGTGCACGAGGCCGTGCAGCGTTATTTCGTCAAGCAGGGCTACGAGACGCGCCGCAAGCCGACGCACCATGAGGGCTTTTTCCACGGCACGGGCCACGGCCTCGGTCTTGAAGTGCATGAGCCGCCGCGCCTGGGCCCGAGCGGCGAACGCCTACGCGAAGGCATGGTCGTCACGGTCGAACCGGGCCTCTATTACCCGGGCCTCGGCGGCTGCCGCATCGAGGACGTGGTGCTAGTCACCGACGACGGCGCGGAAATGCTGTCCGATTTCCATTATGCGTGGCAGCTGCGGTAACCGCCGCGATTCTGCGTTGCGCAATTGATGGGGAGTTTTTAATTTCGTCCTTTGCATGAAATCCCTGCTCGAGAAATTTTCCAGCCTGCGCGTGCTCGTCATCGGCGACGTGATGCTCGATGAGTATGTCTTCGGTGACGTGCACCGTATTTCCCCGGAAGCGCCGGTGCCGGTGCTGGCGGTGGAAAGCGACAAGCACACCCTGGGCGGCGCAGCCAACGTGGCCGAAAATCTGGTCGCGCTCGGCGCGCACGCCGAACTTTGCGGGCGCACCGGCGCCGACGCCGCGGGCGAACGTCTGCGCGAGGAGTTAAAAAAATCGGCGATTGTTTATGACCGGCGTTTTGTGGGCCGGCACTGCCACACCATTGTGAAGACGCGCGTGGTGGCGCGCCGCCAGCAGTTGTGCCGCCTCGACCGCGAAGGCGCGCCGAGCGATTACGCGCTGACCGCCAAGCCGCTCCGCGAGTTGCTGTTGGCCAAGATTAAGACGGCCGATGCGGTTATTTTTTCGGACTATGCGAAGGGCGCGCTCGACACTGCGCTGGTGACCGAGATGCTCGCGAAGTCGAAAGGAAAATTCCGCGCCTTCGATCCAAAGCCCCGCAATCTCATCGAGGCGCGCGGGTTCGACCTCATCACGCCGAATCGCGCCGAGGCGCTCGAACTTGCCGGTTTTCACGCCGAAGCCCATGTGGCCGCGCCGACGTGGGAAGTGGTGTGCAAGAAAATTCACGAAAAATACCAACCGAAATATCTGGTCGTCACGCTCGGCGCAGAGGGCATGTTATTGAGCGCCCAAGGCCGGGCACCGCAGAAAATTCCCACGTACGCGCGGGAAGTTTTCGATGTCTCCGGCGCAGGGGACACCGTCATCGCGGCGCTCACACTCGCGCTGGCCGCGGGCGCTTCCCTGCCGGACGCCGCGCACCTGGCCAACACGGCGGCGGGAGTGGTCGTGGGCAAATTCGGCACCGCGACCGCGACGCCGGAGGAAATCCTGAATTACCATCCGCAGTAAAGCCGGTAAAAAACCAGGCCCTAAATCACTAAGTACAAGAGCACTTTATTTCATGAGAACCCCCGCCAACACCAAGCCCGGTAGCACCCGGCGCGAATCCGACAGCATGGGCCACCTCGACGTGCCCGCCGACCGCTATTGGGGCGCGCAAACGGCCCGCTCGCTCATCCACTTTTCCATCGGGCCGGACCGCATGCCGGGCGAGGTTGTCCGCGCCATGGGCATTCTCAAAAAGGCCTGCGCGCTCGCCAACCAGCAGCTCGGCAAGTTGCCGGCGGACCTCGCGAAGTTCATCGTCGCCGCGGCGGATGAAGTCATCCGCGACGAATTGCATGAGCATTTCCCCCTTTCCGTGTGGCAGACCGGCTCGGGCACGCAGTCGAACATGAATGCCAACGAGGTCATTTCGAATCGCGCCATCGAGCTGGCGGGCGGCGAACTCGGCTCGAAAAAGCCGGTGCATCCGAATGACCATGTGAACATGTCGCAGTCGTCGAACGACACCTTTCCGACGGCGATGCACGTGGCGGCGGCGGTCGATGTGAAGCGGCGACTGCTGCCCTGTGTGCGCGAATTGCGCGACGCCCTCGACGTGAAGGCGCGCGCGTACGTCGGACTCATCAAATCCGGCCGCACGCATTTGATGGACGCCACGCCCATCACGCTCGGCCAGGAATTTTCCGGCTACGTCGCGCAACTCGACGACAATCTTCGCCGGCTGGAAACGATTTTGCCCGACTTGTACCAGCTCGCCATCGGCGGCACGGCGGTCGGCACGGGGCTGAATACCCACCCGCGCTTCGCGGAACTCGTGGCCGCGGAAATTGCGAAGGAGACGGGGCTGCCGTTTGTGTCCGCGCCGAATAAATTCGCGGCGCTGGCGGCGCACGACGCGCTCGTCATGGCCAGCGGGGCGCTGCGCACGCTCGCGTGTTCGCTGATGAAAATCGCCAACGACGTGCGCTGGATGGGCTCGGGCCCCCGCTGCGGCCTCGGCGAATTGAACCTGCCGGAAAACGAGCCCGGTTCGTCCATCATGCCCGGCAAGGTCAACCCCACGCAGTGCGAGGCGATGACGATGGCCTGCGTGCAAGTGCTCGGCAATGACACCACGATTGGGATTGCCGGCAGCCAGGGCAATTTCGAGCTCAACGTCTTCAAGCCCGTCATCATCCATAATTTCCTGCATTCGCTGAAATTGTTGGCGGACACCTGCCACTTTTTCACGAAATACTGCGTGGCGGACATGACTCCAAACGAAGATCGACTGCGACATAACATGGAGCATTCGCTGATGCTCGTGACGGCGCTCAGCCCGCACATCGGGTACGATAAGGCGGCGAAAATCGCGCACCACGCGCACCACCATCACGTCACCCTCAAGCACGCCGCGGTGCAACTCGGCTATTTGGATGAAGCCACCTTCGACCGCCTGGTGCGCCCGGAGGACATGCTCGGGCCGAAGGAGTGAATCGCCTCACGTTGACTTACCTCGGCACAACGTTTAACACTATCGGAGTTGTGGTCTGCAGCGGACCAATGCCATTGGTGATTTGACAGCGAAACCACACCCCGTTTAACGCTGGGGCAGCCCGATAAATCACCATGACCCAGATGTCCGACCTTACAATCGTGCTGTCGAATTCCGCACTATCAGAATCGAGATTTGACCAAGTCGCCCCCTGATCGGTTGACGCTTGCCACTGATAAATCAAATCCGGCCCGCCGGTGGCTTGCACGTTGCAAGCTACGGTATCGCCAACGCGGACAGTCGCACCGGAGGCGGTGGAAAATTCCGCACCATAGGCATCTTGATTGGCAATGCCCGTGCTGAAAATCTCCGGTGGTCCATCCACTGTAATATAGCCATTCGTATAGAGCTTGGTCGTATCCCAAGTAAGTCCTTCTGGCAACGCAGGCAGGGAGACGTTGGTGAACTGGCCGCTGGGCGCCGCATTAGTCCATAATTGGTAACGATCGCCAGAATGAAAAGCCACGTTGCCGGTCACCGTCAAATTACCCCCGAGGACGAGATTGCCATTCACCCGCAACGGGAAGATTTCCGCTCCATAGATGCTGCGCATTTTCGCCAAGTCGAGAACAGTGGAGGAATTGGCCCCCAAAGTCAGGTTGCCGTGAAAATACAGCGAGTTAGCGGGTACAAGAAGGCCATTTACGTATGACGCCCCGCGCAAATCCCCTTGGCCGGTAATTTCACCGCCCGTGGCCACAGTCAAAGTGCCCAGCGTGAGTACATCGCCGACCATCAAATTGCCATTGAGCGTCAGCGTTTCCCCGGCTTGCACCGGTACGGGCAGGAAGATGGCCGGGTCCGGCGCTATGGCAATTGACCCGTTCGTGTACAACAGGGAGGTATCCCACAATTGACCGTAGGCAAGACTGGGCAACTCAATACTAGAAAACGCCCCGGTGATTGTTCCGTTGGTTACTTGGAAAAGAGGCCAAATCTCGCCGAGGGCTGGAGTTGGATTTGCGGGATCGAGATAAACCTCCAAGTGTCCGCCTACTTGCAGGTTTCCGTTAACTGCGATGGTGTTGTTATCAGACAACTTGGCCACTGCGTCGGCGCCCAAACTCAACCCCTGGCCAAAGACAAACCTACCGGGCTCATATCCAGGGTAGGTAACATCGTGTCCTGGCATCAGAATTCCATCGACGAATCCAGGGCCTGGTATCGTGCCTCTGCCAAAGACCCATGCCTGCGCTTCAACAGTGAGGGGTATATTCGTAAAAGGAACGACGCCAGCCGACATGACATTGCCCTGCCGGACCATCCCATAGTAACCATTGCCCGAAATCCCGAGCGAGGATCCGCTCCCGATGGTGAAGCCCGCGGGGTCAACCGCCACACTAATCGTGCCGTTGACATAGAGTTGCGAGGTGTCCCACTGGAGGCCGGGAGGAAGTGCGGCCAGTAAAACGTTCGCAAAAGTGCCACTGAGCGCGCCATCAGTAACGTGGAAAAGCGTAAAAGAATCACCGCCCGCGGGTGTATAATAAGCGCCATCATACTCCAAGCTTAGGTTTCCACCCAAGGTGCAATTCCCTTCCACCGTGATCATGAACGAGTCCGCACCATGCGGCGCTCCAGAAGCAAGGAACGGAACGGTGGCCGTGCTTTGCAATTCGAGGCCCTGGGCAAAAGTTAAATTTCCCTTCAATTGCAAATTTCCGCCCAACGTCGCAGCGCCGCTCACGGTACCGCTGCCAGCAAAGATGGTGCCGGCGGACGTAAGGAGCGGTCCAGTCCCCAAGGCGCTCGCATTGTCGACCACGAGCGCGCCCGCGCTCACCGTCGTTCCGCCAGTATAAGTGTTATTGCCCGACAATGTCAGCGTGCCCGGACCAGTTTTGACCAGGGAGCCAGTTCCGGTCACGTTGCCCGACCAAGTGAGATAATAGACTGCCGGATTGAAGTCGGTACTCACCGTGGTGACCGTGCCCTCCGTCAAAACTTGGTCCGTCGCAACGGTGGAACTGGAGTAAGGAGAAACGTAGGGGATGTAATTGAAAGGGTAGCCGATTATAGAAACGGAACCCCCGATCGTCAGGGTGCCGCCCGCCCAGCTACCGATGGATAACGTGCCGCCGGAACTTCCAAAACTGCTCGAAGCATTTGAACCGGAACTACTCGATCCAACTGAAGCCCCGAGATTGAGCAAGAGCAGCACGGGCCGGCGGTTGCCCAGGCGAAAATAGACGTAAGTCCACCCGCCGAAATCAGTCGCCTTGGAATGCACGCCCTCGCTGGTGTTGAGTTTTCCAGTCCCGAGAAAATCCCGGACAAAGGGGGTGGCCAGCGTTTGTTCCACGGGATTCGTTCGCCCCGAAGTCAAGGCCCACCGGCCGCTCGGGCTGGTGATCGCGGTTCGCGGTCCATTCAATACCCAGCGCACCGTCTGCCCGGCTTGGACGATGCGCGCCTGCCCGCGCGGGACCGACAAAGTCAAGGCCACCGGCTGCTGGGTGGCGGGCAAGTGGGCAAAGGCATGGTCAATCACCAACACTAGATTGCGGGCGGCCAAACTCATCTGTTGAAAAGCCGTTTTGGAATCAGCGGACAGGGAATCGATCGCCACTGCGTTTTTAACGTTGATAATGGCCGTGGCCAAGGCGGTCTGCGCCTGAACAATAATTGCTCCCAGCCTCGGATCGGCGTTCTGCTTGTTGGTCGCCTGCCGCACCAGGGCCAGCGAAGCGGACGCCGTTTTAATGTCACTCATGGAGCCTTGGATGAGAGCTCGTTTCTGGTCATCGCTTAAGCTGGCATTGTTACGCATCTGGACCACCATGAAGGCGACCTGGCCCAAAAAATCGGCGTCGTCCTGCACATACGTTAGCTTAACCACCGCGTCCTTGCTTAGCACGAGTTTGGTTTTCGCCGCGGCGGCACGCGCCAGCCCGCCGGCACCCAGGAAAAAGGTGACCGCCACCAAGCCGCAGACAACGCGTTGAGCGATGCGTTTCCGTTCCCCAAACATGTTCTAAGAAGCGTAATTTTTTTACCCTTTGGACGCCAAGCCCAAAATGCGGAACAATGGTGACGTTTAGGCGCACCAGAAAATGTTCGCCGTACCGGTGCCTGAAAGCTTTTCCCGGTTGTCACTCGGGCAGCGCGAGAGCTAAAGTCAGGGTTCTTGCGTCACCCCACTCTGCCGTCATGAAATTTATCCCTCTGCTGTTACCCCGCCTGCTTCCGCTGGTTGCCGTCTTCCTGTCTCCCGCAATGCCGATGTCAGCCCAAGTCGCCGCCGCCACGGTCGTGCCAGCCCCGGCCAGCGTCGCTCCCTTGGCTCCGACCCTCGGCGACCTCGAGCAACTGCGGCAGTATTACATGGATCACGGCTACCTGGATATTGATATTCCGGCCAACGCCGTGGAAATCACGCCGGGCCAGGGGCAATTGACGTATGTCGTGCATTTGCATGAAGGCCGGCAGTATCAGGTGGGTGCCGTTTCGGTTTCCGGCAACACGCAAATGATGAGCGAGGCGTTGATCAGGGACAGCGTCTTAAAACCGGGCAGTGTTTTTTCACCGCTGACGGAAGCGCGGGAGGCCGACCGCCTGCGCCAGCTTTATCGCGCGGCGGGTTATATCGCCACCGTCGTGGAAGCGAATCGCCAAAAAGATCCGGAAACCGGACTCGTTAACGTGGATTTTAAAATCACCGAGGCCGCACCGAGTGTGGCTGTCTCCGGCACGAACACACCCGCGGCCTCCAGCGCGACCGCCGGAGCACCGGCGCGCAACCCGGCGGCGCTGATTCCCTCTTCGGTCATTGATATCACCAAGCTGCGGGTGCAGCCCAACGCCGTCGGTTCGCGGCGGGATGTTTTCAACGGCCCGACCACGACCCTGGATAATTTCGAGTCGCACATCAGTACCGTCAACGTCGGGCAGTCCTCGCATTTGCCGCACACGCACGGCAACGAGGAGTTGCTGGTCATTAAAGAAGGCACGATGGAGGTCACCATCAACGGGAAGGCGCAACTGGCGCCGGCGGGGTCGATTGTCTTTTACGCCTCCAACGATTTGCACGGGTTGCGCAACGCCGGGGACGTGCCGGCCACGTACTTCGTGTTCAATTGGCGCACGGCCAAAACGCCGGCGACTATTCCGCCGGCCGCCGCCTCAGCCTCCGCCCCGCCTGCTGCTTCCGCCGCCGCGCCCGCCAAGCCTTAAAAACGGCCGCCCTCGGGGGTGCCGATTTTTCCGACCGTTTGCCTCGTCGTCGCCGGGCTGTATTTGCGGCCACTAAATTTAGGTTTGACAACCCGGCGTCTAATCCGCTAACCCGTAAAGGTTTACGGGCGAAGTCCTGCGCCCAGGCCATTCTCTTTCCTATGAGCTCCGATTTCAAACCCGCCCCACTGGGCTCGTCCCGCAAATTCATCAAGCCGTCTTTCTCCTACCTGATCGAGAAAAAACGCGACGGCGGCGAATTCACCGAGGACGAAATCCGCTTCCTGGTGGATTCGATTCTCGACGAGGAAATGCCGCAGTTCCAGCAGGCCGCGCTGGCCATGGCGATTTACTTCAAGGGCATGTCCGCCCAGGAAACGGCGGTCTTCGCCGAGGAAATGATGCTCTCCGGCGAGGTCGTGGACCTGGCCCGCATCGCGCGCCCGAAAATCGCCAAGTACACCACCGGCGGCGTGGGCGACAAGACCTCCCTGGTGCTCCCGGCCCTGGCCGCTGCCTGCGGGGTCGTCATGCCTTGCATGAACGGCGTGGACGAGGATTTTGTCATCACGGCCATCGAGAAATTGCAGTCCATTCCTGGTTTTCGCGCGGACTTGCCGCTGACCAAATACGTGGACCAGTTGCAAAAGGTCGGCTGCGCCATTTATGCGCCCAATGCCGCCATTGCGCCGGTGGACACCACCCTTTACCAACTCCGCGAACAGACCGGCACCGTCCCGAGTCTCCAGCTTATCACCGTCTCCGTGTTGTCCAAGAAACTCGCGGAAGGCGCCGAGGGTCTCGTGGTGGACGTGAAGTGGGGCAATGGTTCTTTTATTCGCGATCTCGAACAGGCGAAGCAACTGGCCCGCGCCATTACGCGCGTCGCCCGGGGCATGAAGCGCCGTTGCGTCGCGCTCGTGTCGGACATGAACCAGCCGCTCGGCGACACCGTGGGCACTGGCCTCGAAGTGGTCGAAGCCCTCAAACTCCTCCAAGGCCAGGGTCCGGAAGACTTGAAGGAACTCGTCTTGAAGATGGGCATGGAAATCGTCCGCCTCGCAGGCGTAGCGGGCTCAACCCTTTCCGCCAAGCAGACGGTGGAGAAGCACCTCGCCGACGGTTCGGCGTTGCAGAAATTCAAGGACATGGTGGCGGCCCAGGGTGGCGATGCCTCCTACCTCGACAATCCGGAAAAATTTCCCAAGGCCAAGTACATCCGCAAGCTGCCCGCGCCGAAGCGCGGCTACGTGCACACCATCAACGCCGGCATGATTGCCCGCGGCGTGCAGGTGCTGGCGCAGACCAAGAAGGGCCCGGACCCGGCGGTCGGGGTCTCGGAGATCAAGAAAGTCGGCACCCAGGTGAAGCAAGGCGAGCCGTTAATGATGATTCACTACAATGACGAGTCGAAGCTGGAGCCCGCGCTGGAGTACCTGCGCTCGGCGTACCGCCTGGCCCCGAAGCGTCCCACCCCGCCGCCCTTGGTGGTCGAGCGCGTGGCTTAGGCCCATCTGCGCGGGATCAAAACGCAACGCGAGCGCGAGGCCAAAGACGACTTCGTCCGTTGCAGGCCCCGCGCTCGCGGTTCGAGAGCTTTGCTTTTCGTTACGGCTTAGTGGCCGGATTTAACCGCCGGTCCCGGCTGGAGCAAACCAAACAGGCCGTGCGCTTCGTGGCTGGGGCCCGCGGTGAAATAGAGCTTCTTCGGCTGGCCGGCATTCCCACGGGTCAGCATCACAATGCTCCACAGTCCGGGAATGGTCACCGGGTGGCCCTTGCTCTTGAGCAAGTAGCCGACGAAGTGGCCGCTTTGGGTAAAGGCGGCAATCCGTCCGCTGCCGAAATTACCAACCAGAATGTCGCCGCCGAAAGCGCCGAAATTCTTGGGCGCTAGCGCCAGACCCCACGGCGAACTCAAGGTCGCCTGGCTGCCGCCGAGGGCGGAACCGGTGACGAAGCGTTTCACGAACGCGCCATTCGTCTTGAAAATATTAATGAAGCCACGACCCGTGCCCGCCACGTCGTCAACCTTGTCGGCATCCTGTAGGGCGTAGGTCACGTACACCGAGGAACCAATGACCTGAACATTGAACGGCGCATAACGCGCACGGCCCGAGCTATGCCCGGTCCAAGTCACGCCATCCGGCGAGGTCAGAATGGTGCCCGCATCACCGACGGCCACAAACTGGGTACCATTCCAAGTCACACCATACAAATCATTGCTGGTGCCGGAAACTTGCACGGTGGCCGTAAGACCATCGGGCGAAGTCAGAATCGTACCCTCATCGCCCACCGCCACAAATTGAGTGCCACTCCAAGTGACGCTATGCAGAGCGGTGGTGACACCGGGATTCTGGATCGTCCAGAATACTCCGTTGGGTGAGGTAAGAAGCGTACCCGTGTCGCCGACGGCCACATATTCCGTGCCATTCCAAACGACGCCGAAGAGCGTGTTGAGCGTGCCCGAAGCCTGGGTCGTCCACGTGACGCCATCTGGCGAGGTCAAGACGGTGCCCGCCGTGCCGACGGCCACAAATTCCGTGAGATTCGCTGCCACGCCTTCAAGGAAGCTGGTCGAGTTGGAAGTTTGCGTGGTCCAAGTGGAACCGTCGGTCGAGGTCAGAACCGTGCCGGACGCGCCAACCGCGACAAATTCCGTGAGATTGCTCGTGATACCAGCCAGCGCATTCGCCGTGCCGGAAGTGCGACTCGTCCAAGTCGAGCCGTCGGGTGACGAAATAATTGTGCCATTTTCACCGAGCGCGACGACTACGGCGGTGTTACCCGCGACGCCCGCAAGATTAGTGCTCGTGCCGGAAAAGCGGGTCGTCCAGGTGGACGCATCGGTCGAAGTGAGGACTACCCCATCGTCGCCCGCCACCACGAAAGCCGTGCCGTTCCAAGCCACGCTCGCGAGCTTGTCGGTGGGTTGCGTCGGATCGACGAAAGCGCCCGGGAGATTGACGACCTCGTAGTTGTCGTCGAACGCCACAATGCGCCCGTTATGAAAATCCGCGGCCAATAAACGGTTGCCCTGGCCGGTGTGCACCAGCGTGAGGCCCTTGAAAATCGCGCCGCTCGCAGACAAGTCCGCTTGCACGACCGCCCGCTTGAGATTGGAGGGTTTCCAGCCAGCGAGCACGCCTTGCTCCGTCGCAAAGATGTATTGATCGCCGGCAAAATCAGCTCCGACGGGATTGTAAACTTCACCGGTCGGCTTGCCCGGTTCTGGACCGGTCGGGTTCGGAATGACGACGACCATAGTCTTGTTGCTATTGCCTTGGCCGTTCCCATTGCCTGTGGGTTTGGTATAGGGCTTGCCGTCGGTTCCGTTGGTCTTGTAATTCGTCGCCGTGCCGGAGCCATTATTGGCCACCCACAGCGGGCCGGTGGGTGAAAACGCCAAACCCCACGGGTTGATCAGCTTCGGATCGCGTGACTTGGCGACGCCGGCCTGGTCGGACACCAAATTGGTCTGTTTGAAAAATTTATCCGTCGCCCCTTGCGCGGTCGCAGCGGCAAACAATAAACCCGTCATGCCGGCCAAGCCGAGGAGGGTCTGCATGGGGCGATGCCAGCGGGCGAGCACGTCAGGCCGAAATACGGGAGGAGCAGACGGGCTGCGGGCAAAATTTGAATTTATTGTCGAGTTCATACGGATGATCTTGCTGAGGATTGGTTATGGTCTTAGGCCGAATGACTTCGGAGCGGAAAACCGTGACCCCGCAATATATACAAAAAGTATTTTTGATAAAATGGGGTGATACCCGCGAAATGACCTCATTCCAGCTCGTCCAGTCATTCTCTCCGGGGGCCTTCCTCCAATGATAAAGGCCGCGCGCCTCCCACTATTATAAATTCAGAGCTTTCGTTTTCCGGCCAATCCCCCTAGTTTGCCTTCCCGATATCCTCCCGACTTCCCCGTTATGCATAACCGCCGCCACTCCGCCTCCACCCGCCGCTCCGGCCGGTGTCTCGTCATTCTCGCCATCTGCGCGGCGGTTTTTCTGCTCATCGTCGGCCTGGTCGCTTTTTTCACCTGGCGCTGGTTCCGCACGCAAGTGGACCTTTACACGGCGATCTCGCCGGTGGCGCTGCCGAAGGCCACCATTTCCGACGCCGAGTACAAAGTGCTCGACCAACGCGTGCAGGATTTTAAGGACGCGCTCGCGAGCGGCAAGGGCTCCGCGCCGTTGATTCTCGACGAGCGGGACTTGAACGCCTACCTCGAGCGCGGCACCGACGAGCATATCGGCGACAAAGTTTACCTGCACCTCGACGGCAGCCAGATCAAGGGGCAAGTCAGCTATCCCCTCGATGAACTGCATTTCAGCATGGTCAGGGGCCGCTATCTCAACGGCAATGTGACGCTGAGCGTGTCCATCCAGGACGGTCATTTGGAAGTTTACGCACGGCAAATCGATGTCAACGGCAAGTCGCCGCCGGACAGTGCCATGGCCAGCCTGGGCGCGCAAAATCTGGCCAAGGACGCGGTCAAAAATCCGAAGGACGCCGCGGCGCTCGCCAAAATCGAGAGCCTCAAAGTGACGGACGGGAAATTGATCCTGCAAGCAGCGGCGGCGAAGTCGCCGTAGATAGCGGGACGATTGGCCAAGTGCGATCAAGACAGCGGCTGGGACATGCTGCTGACCGGTAGTCGTACAATCCAAGGATTCGGCCTCCGGCCTTGCCACTTCTGCATTCTCCCTTCTACCTTCTGCATCCTCCCCTCCTTTGCCATGTCCCTGCCCCTTTCTTTTGCCGGCGCCGACGCACGCGACTTGGACCGCAATCTCGACCGCGAATGGCTGGAGACCAACGGCCTCGGAGGGTGGGCGTCGGGCACGGTGGCGGGCGCCCACACGCGACGGTACCACGGGCTGTTGGTGGCGGCCTTGCATCCGCCGGTGGGGCGCATGGTGCTGTTATCCAAGCTCGAGGAAACGGTGCTCATCGCGGGCGCGACCTATGAGCTCGGCTGCAACCAGTTTCCCGGCGCCATTGCGCCCAACGGCATCCAGTATCTGGACCGGTTCGACGCGCTGCCGTTTCCCACCTGGCGCTACCGGGCCGGCTCGATAGTGTTGGAAAAAAAAGTGGCCGCCCTGCACGGCGAAAACACGACCATCGTCCAATACACTTTAGTGGAGGCGCCGGGTCCGGTGGAACTGCTCCTGCGTCCGTTTGTGGCGGTGCGTGATTACCATGCGTTGCAACACGCCAACGACGCCGTGCATCGCGAGGCGCCTTTTGCCGAAGGTGTCCTGACGCTTAAGGTTTACGACGGCACGCCCGCGTTTTACATTCATGTACCCGGCGCGCGGTTCGATCACGCCCCCCTGTGGTACTACCATTACCAGTATCGGCAGGAACAGGCGCGCGGACTCGATTTCGAGGAAGACCTTTACACACACGGCGTTTTTCGCGTCACGCTCGTGCCTGGCCAGGTGCTTGGCCTACAAGTCTCCACCGCGCCGTCCGCCCCGCGCCCCACCGCGCCCCTTCTGACCGCGGAGGCTGCCCGCCGGGACAAAGTGGTGGACGCCGCCGGATTTAAAGGGGAATTGGAACGCCAACTGGTGCGCGCGGCCGACCAGTTCATCGTGCAGCGCGGCGAAAACCTGCACACCGTCATCGCCGGTTATCCGTGGTTCAGCGACTGGGGCCGCGACACGATGATTGCGCTGCCCGGCCTGTGCCTGGCCACGCGGCGCTTCGCCGAGGCGCGCGACATTCTCGCCGCCTTAGCCCAAAACGTGCACCAAGGTTTGTTGCCCAACCGCTTCCCCGATTCCGGCGAGGCGCCCGAATACAACACCGTGGACGCCACGCTGTGGTTCTTCGTCGCCATCCGCGCCTACCTCAATGCGACGGGCGACGAGCCCTTCGTGCGCGACCAGCTTCTGCCGGTGCTCGAGGACATTCTCGCGTGGCACGACCGTGGCACCAAGTACCATATTCACTGCGACACGGACGGGCTGCTCTTTGCCGGCGAGCCGGGCGTGCAACTCACCTGGATGGATGCGAAAGTGGGCGACTGGGTCGTTACACCGCGCATCGGCAAGCCGGTGGAAATTAATGCGCTGTGGTACAACGCCCTCGCGATTCTCGCGGAATTGCGGAAAAAGTTTGGCCGGCCCGACGCCGCCGCCCTCGCCCTCCGTGCGCAAAAGGTCAAGGACACTTTCGCCCAAACGTTTTGGAATGAAAAGACAGGTTATCTCTACGATGTCGTCAACGGCAACGACCGGGACGACAAGCTGCGGCCCAACCAGATTTTCGCGGTGAGCCTGCCTTTCCCCCTGCTGGAAGACGCGCAGGCGCTCGGCGTGCTCAAGGCCGTGGAGCAAAAACTTTTGACACCCGTGGGGCTGCGCAGCCTCGCGCCGAACGCTCCGGGTTACCGACCGCATTACGAAGGTGGCGTGCATGCGCGGGACGGCGCCTACCATGAAGGCACCGTGTGGGGGTGGCTGCTGGGGCCGTATATCACGGCACTGGTGCGGCTGCGCGGCGCGGCCGGACGCGAACGCGCGCGGACACTGGTGAATAATCTGGCCACCCAACTCGGCACCGCCGGCCTTGGCACGCTCTCCGAAATTTACGATGCCGAGATTCCCTTCACCCCGCGCGGCTGCACTGCCCAAGCGTGGAGCGTGGCGGAAGTCCTGCGCGTCTGCCGCGAAGACTTAGGCGGGTGAGCCCAGCGCATATCAGGACAAGCCCTCGCGAGCTTCCAATTGAGCCAGCGTAAAACCGTTGCCCGGCTTGACGGTGTCGATGCGCCGGGCCGTGGCGCGCCGCCACTCCGGCGTTTCATGCCTTCGGCGCAAGAGGTAAACGAACAACTCCGCCCGGTCGCGCTTGCTCAGGCGATCCACCTCCTGCTTCAACTCCATTGAGCTCAGGGCGGGAATTTAATTCAGGGACGGAAAATGTCGACGCGAAGTGAAGCAGAGTAATGGCGCACTGAAGGCCGCCGAATCCGCTTTAGTAGCGCGCCCCTTTTGCCATAAGCAAAGCCTCAACTCGCTGCGGCTGCCGCTGCGATTTCGTGCACCCGCGTGCGCATTTCCGTTTTCAATTCGTCCAGCCCGTCGCCGGTGAGACAGGAAATTTGCAGCACCGGAATCTTGCGGTGCTTGCGCTTGAACCGTTTCAGATTTTTGGCAGATTCCTCGAGGTCCATTTTGTTGGCGGCGACGAGGCGGGGCTTTTTCAGCAGCTCCGGCTGGTAGCGTTCAAGCTCGTCGAGCAGATGCTGGTAGTCGTCGAGCGGGTCGCGGGCGTCGGTTCCCGCCATATCGAGCATGAACAGCAACAGGCGGCAGCGTTCGACGTGGCGGAGAAATTCGTGGCCCAGGCCGCGATTCTCGCTCGCGCCTTCAATCAGGCCCGGAATATCGGCCAGCGTCAGACGGTCAAACGTCTCCGGATAATCAATGATGCCGACGTTGACGTGCAAAGTCGTGAACGGGTAAGGCGCCATTTTCGGGTGCGCGTGGGTGATGCTATTCATCAGCGACGACTTGCCGGCGTTGGGGTAGCCGACGAGCCCGACATCCGCGATGGTTTTCAACACGAGTTGGAAGGTGCCTTCCTCGCCGGGCAGGCCGGGGGTGGACTGGCGCGGTGCGCGGTTCACCGAGCTTTTGAAATGGATGTTGCCCAGGCCGCCTTTGCCGCCGTGCAGCAAAACGACGCGCTGGTCGTGCTGGGTCAGTTCCGTCACCACGCGCCCCGTTTCGGGATCGGTGACCACCGTGCCCAGAGGCAGATAAATCACGAGGTCCGCCCCAGCATGGCCGTAACGGTCGCGACCCGTGCCGCCGTCGCCGTTGCGGGCGTGGAGGTTGGGCGTGTGGCGGAACTGCGTGAGGTCGCTCTCGTTCTCATCGCCGACGAGGATGACATCGCCGCCCTTGCCGCCGTCGCCGCCGTCGGGCCCGCCGTACGGCAGGAATTTCTCGCGCCGGAAACCGACGCAGCCATCGCCGCCGCGGCCCGCGCGTAAATTTACTTTAGCTTCGTCAACGAACATAAATTAGTGGGATGGGGCCGGGGTGCCGGGAGTGGTGGGAGCGACCGTCACCGTGGAGGGAGCGGCAGCAGTAGTGGAGGAACCGAGACCCGCGGTGACGGCCTGGGCCGACAGCCTGTGCGCCGTGGCATCGGCCCAACTGGTGACGGTCTTGGCTTCCTCGGGAGTCAAAATCGCGCCGCGATGAATCCACAGGTAGCTCGAGAGCGGCATCCAATGCGACTTCACGGCATCGCGAATCGAGTTCAACTTGTTGATCATGCGGCCGGAGTCGTAAGTGTTCCAGATTGAAAAATTGAGGTGGGCGCGGCCCTCGGCGACGTGGTTGGAAATCCACCAGGAGACCGGCGCGAGATGTTCATACAACGGCCAGCGCGTCTGGTTCGAGTGGCAATCGAAGCAGGATTGCTCGAGGATGGCGCTCACTTCCGGCGGGGCGGCCAGGGCGAGTTTGGGGTCGGTCGCGGGCTCAGCGGGCCGGACGGGCACGAATTGCGCCGCCACCAAGAGCACGAGCAAGACGACGAAGATTCTTTTGCACCATTTCTTCACCTCAAAGGTGATAAGGGGCGCACGGCAGCTTGTCGAGCGGTCTTGGGTGCAGAAGATAACCGCTGCTGGCCGCCAGCTTCATCCTATGGATGCAAACGAATGACCCGACCTCCCACGAAAATGGTCGAGCTCGTTGACGTCCACACACCCACGGGACTGCTTTTCATAATCGCATAGGCCTTTTGCAATTGACCCAGGCATTCGGCAGAAGTCGCGTGCAAAGGGCCTTCGGGCAAACTAGCCACCCAATCAGCCGCCGCCTGCGGATCTTGCCGCATCCAGCTCATGAGCAGTAAATCGGAGACGTTACGGAGGTTCGGCATTAGGTTAACATTACTGGCGGAGGTGCCCCACTTTGCCCGCAACGCTCCATGAGTCACCGAGGTCAGGGCATCGGCAGCAGCGGCGGGATCCTTTTCACCCCAAGCAATGATAATGTGGCCCAAGAAACTCCCATACTGCCCCGGCGCAAAATGAGTAGTCGCAATTTCCCAAGCTGCGGGAGCATCGAGGTTCGCCAAGCGATACAGTGAAACATCTACAGCCCGCTCGCGACCCAACCCCTCCGGTAACGATTCAGCCCATGCGAAAGCCGCCTTGCTGTCAGTCTTCGACCAATCATCCGCGACCATATTCATCTCTCCCGGCCCAAGGCCTTCAGCAAACGCCGCCGCACTTATCGGGTCATTCTCAGCCCAGCCCATGAGGATCCAATTCCGAGTGCTGTTTCGGTCGGCATTGGGAATATCGGGGGAGGATTGTACCCATGAATAGAGGGCCTGGCGATCTTCTGGCGTCATCGACGCTACGAGTTGCTTTATATCATCCAGCGATTGCTCCTGCGCTCGCGACTTCGCCGTCAACGTCTCAATGTCATGACTGCCCATGAGTGCCCTTCTCTGGTCGGGCGTGAGATTGGAGGCTTCTTTCTGCGCCAGCAACTTGAGTAGCTGAGCCTTGGCGTCAGCCAACGTGGTTTCGGCTGGCGCCGGCTGCGCCGGAAGCACGGGCGCGGCGATGATTGTGGAAGGTGGAACCGAAATGGGCGCACTTTTTTTTGCCTCAGCCACCGAGCCCGCCGGCCTGGTAGCTTGCGGGGTTAAATAGACCCAAGCCAGCATCGCCAACAGCAGCGAGAGAGCGATAGTTATGCGCTGTGCTTTCATGGGACCGCCTTTCGACTAAGGAGAGAGACTTACTGAATAGACGCGTGAAGCAACTATTTCTTATAGTTTATTTACGGCAGATATCTAATGCAATTGCAAACAACACCGTCATGCTGACAACTTGAAAGATCGCCTCAAGCAATTGCCGCGCTTGCCAAACGAGTTAGCCGGCTCTCAAGTGGGAGCCGTATATTGTTTACTTTTGACTATTCCGCCATGCCGCTTCAGCCAGTCGCGGTGGATGGCGAGGAGGCTGAAGCCAGGGCGGTCGGAGGGTTGGAGCGTGCGGCCGTCAAATAGATCGAAGCCTTGCGCGCGCAAAAAGTCCGGGATGCGGGCGTCGCCGTAACCGTCGAGATAAACGGCCTTGAAACGTTGGGCGGCAAACAGTCCCGTGGCACCCTGCAAGACCTCCCACTCATGGCCCTCGACGTCAATTTTCGCGACGAGGGAATTGCCTTCGATCGGGGCGGCGTCGAGCCGGCGGGTTTCCACTTCGACAAGCAGGGTGCCCGCGGGCACGGGCGACGAAGGTGATTGCGCGGCAAAAACGCCCGAAACCGCGCCACTAGTGAATTGCAGTTTTCCCGCCTTGTCGGACACCGCGTACGGTTCGACTTGCACACCGTAGGGGGCGACGGAAACGCGCAGGCGCTGCAGTGTATCGGGGTTTGCCTCAAAGGCGTAACGGCGGATTTGCGGGCAGATGAAACTGAAGCGCCCGAGCAGCACCGAGTACAGGCCGGCGTTGGCGCCGATATCCAGAAACGTATCGCCCGGCTCGAGCAAGAGCGCGAGGTTGAGGACGGTGGCGAGTTCGTCGCGAAAGACGATGTTGCTCGGGGCGTTTTTGGCGGCGTTGAGGTAGCCGATTTCCTTGATGCTGTTGATGCGCAAGGTGCCGCCGCAGAGCGAAACATCCAAATCGCGGTCACGCACGAGCAGGCGGGTCAACGCGAGGCGCAGGCGCGGGCGCTGAATGATGAAGCGGTGGATGAAGTCGGTGAAAAACCGGTTGCCGTAGAGATTCATGCACGCCGCCCGAGCGGGCCTGCCTACCACAAGGCAAAGGCGCGGGGGCGGCAACACCATTCAGGGCCAGGCCGGGCGGAACAGTATGAAAGCCTTGATCCATTTTCGAAGCGCGGAGCTTTATTGATGCCTGCCTCCTCAATGTCCGAGGGCCGTCGCAAGCGATGCCCCTACCGCGCAATGCATTTTCATGCGTAGGGGCGCCGCTTGCGGCGGCCCTTTTCAGAAATTTCAAAGCGAACATTACTTTTGCCTCCCTCTTTAGCCCGCGCTACTTTGCATTCGAGTAATCCCATGCGCGGGCTAAAGCACCGCGTTACGAAAACTGGGCGGCCGCCAAACGGCACCATTACCCGGGTCGGCAAGAGCGGACGCCTCTCCGAGGCGTCCCTACCCTGCGAACGACTTCACTTCGCCGGTGCCACCGCCGGTGCGGCCACATACCAGTCGCCGCGCAGCCAATCGACGATCAGCCCGATGGCGTGGGGGTCCAACATACCGGACTTGCCGAAGGCGGGCATGTGGTCGTTGCGCGTGCCGTAAAAACGCGGTTGGGAAGGATCGGTGAGAAAACTGGTGAGCCATTCGCGCGAACCGTAACCGGCCAGGTCGGGCGCGGTGAAATCAGAAACCGCGTCCTGGAAATGGTGGCAGTCGGTGCAGGAGATTTGCGTGCCGATCAATTTCCGGCCTTCGGTGATGAGGGGGGCGTCGCGGGCATCGACGGTTTTCTGCGCGGGCAGGCGGGCCTCGGCGGAGACGGCGGCGATGACCTTGACGAGCGCGGCTTTTTCGTCGGCGGAATACGTGGCAATATCATCCTTCACGAATTTAACCATTTTCCCGTCCTTGAACGCGGTCGTGCCGAAATAATGCGGGGAGGAAACTTGCGCCGGATTGAGCAGGCCGGTGAGCCACTCGCGGCTCGCAAAACCCTTGAGGTCGCTGGCGGCTTGCGGGCCTTTGGGGATGACGCCGAGGCCGTCGGTGCCGCCGTACCGATGGCAACTGGCGCAATTCTGCGCGAAGAGACGCGGGCCTTGGATGAAGGCATCGTCGTGCAACAGGTTGGCGGCGCCGGTCGGCGGGATGCCGGTGGGCGAATTGGCGAGCTCCACGACCCGCTCGGAGGAGCGCTGGGCATCGGCCACGGCGTTACGGTAAATGATGTTCTTCTGGTCGGCGTTGACGGCGAGGTACGTCAGCAACACTGCGCCCGCGAGCAGGGCGAAGGAAAAGCCGAGGTTGAAACGATGGCCGAGTTTCCACCGGCCAATGAACGGCATGGCAAAGAACACCGCCATCACCAAGCCAGGAATAAAGAGCGCGCCCCAGATTTCTGTCGTGCCGGGAAAATATTTCAGGAATTGAAACAGGAAGAGAAAATACCATTCAGGCCGCGCGGCGGAATAGGGTTCGGACGGGTCGGCCGGCGCGCCGAGTTCGCCCCCGTGATAATAAAGCACAAAGAAAAGCACGGCCACGAGCACGGCGAGGCAGGCCACGGCGTCTTTGAGCACTTGGTCGGGCCAGAAGGCGACATCGGGCCCGCGGCGCGGTTCTTTGGCGGTCAGGCCGTGGCGGCGGAAGAGCGCGACGTGGGCCACAATCAGCAGCACCATGAGGCTGGGCAGCACGCCCGCATGCAGGGCGAAAAAGCGCGTGAGAGTGTGGTGGCCGAAGTTTTCCCCGCCGACCACCAGCCGCTGCAGCGACGGGCCGACCACTGGGACAACGCTGACCAGATTTGTCACCACGGTGGTCGCCCAATAGCCCTTTTGATCCCACGGCAGCAAATAACCCGTAAGAGACAGGCCGAGCGTGATGAGCAACAGCACCATCCCGAACCAGAAATTCACCTCGCGCGGAGCTTTGTACGCGCCGTCGATGAGCACCTGCATCAGGTGCAACGCGAGCAGGATGATCATCGCCTGCGCGGTGTAATGGTGCAAGCCGCGGAGCATCCAGCCCAGCGTCATTTCATTTTGAATATAATAAACGCTTTCCCACGCGGTCTGCGAACTCGGGCTGTAGCCCATCCAGAGAAAAATGCCCGTGATGATCTGCACGCAGAACGCAAACGTCAGCGTGCTGCCCCAGACGTACCGCCAGCGGGAGCCGCCGGGGACGTTCTCAAAGAGCGCCTCGTGGGTGAGTTGCCGCAGGCCGGTGCGGTTGTCCAGCCAGTCCAAAAAGGATTTCATTTAGGCTCCGAGGGGCTTTTGGACGGCGGTGCCGGCCTGGTAATTTTGAAAATCCACCCAGACCTCCGCGCCATTTTGGAGGGTGCACTTCAACTGGTCGAGCCCGCGCGGGGCGGGGCTGTCGGCGCTGGCGACTTTGCCGTCGAGGGCGAAAACGCTGTTGTGGCAGGGGCAGAGGTAGCAGGTCTTTTCCGGGACGTAATCCACGAAACAGCCGGCGTGCGGGCAAATGACGTTAAAGGCCTCGACTTGCTGCGCACCCGTGCGGCGGAGATAAACGGCGCCCACGGGGGCCTCGGGCGTTTTCGTCCAGGCATCGACGCGGCTGGCATAGACGGAAAATTTGCGCGGCACGCCGTCCGCCGGCACGGCGTCGAGGGTCGCCACCTTGACATTCAGGCCCCCGGTGGCGGAGCGGCGCAAGGGATCCAGATACACCGCCAGGCCGACTGCGCCGGGCACGGCGCCAATCGCTCCGCCGATGGCCACGCAACAGGCCTTTTTCAGGAACTCGCGTCGTTCCGAATTATCATGCGGGGAGGGTTGGGACATGGGAAGCAGACAGAGGAAGCGGGCGATTTTTCGCGGGAAACGCCGGGTCGCAAGTCAATTCGCCGCCGTCGCAGGGACAACGCCGGAGAGGTGCGGCAAGTTTCACACGGTCACGGCGGCGTTGGGATCGGGCAGCGGCAAGACGGTGGCGCGGGCTTCCTGCAAGGTGCCGATCATGCGGATGCCGAGGTCACGCACGTCCTTTTCCACCACCCGCCCGCGCACGACGAGCCAGACCCAGCCGTCGGTGCGCTTGTACCGAAAGCGCGTGGCAAACAATTCGGCCTGGTGGTGCAAATGGCGCAGCATGTCGCTCTGAAATTGTGCGCGGTCCTCCTCGTGAATGCCGGTTTGCCAGTCCACGACGGAGAGGCCTTCGGGCCGCTCGGGCAGGCCAGTCAGGCGGCTGAACTGGGCGTCGAACCGGATGAGGCCCATGGGAATGTTCCACTCCCACATGCTGACTTCCGCGACGGCGAGGGTCTCCTGCATGCGGGCCACCGTCGCGCGCAGTTCACCCAGGCTGGTTCGGCCGCCGGTCAGGTCGTTCGCCACGACCATCAACAGGCGTTCGCCCCGTTCCTCGAAATAGGCGGCCTGTTTGCTCAGCAATAATTCCAGGGGCCGGCCCTTGGGGTCGCGGCTGTTGGCCTCCTCGCGCAGGAGTTCGCCGAGATTTTGCAGCAAGGCCAGCTCGCGTCCGCGCCAGAAGGCATCGGTGGATTGCTGGTGGCGCAACTGGTCCTCCTCGTTGCCGGCGACGCGGCCAAAAAGCTGGAACCACCGCCGGTTGACGAACACGGGTTTGTCGGCCACGTCCTTGAGCAAAATGCCGCAGGGCAATTCCTCGAGCACCTGGCGCAAGAACCGGGCACGCTGGCGTTGCTGGCCCAGTTCGACGCGGCGCTCATCCGTCAACGCCGCCAGCAGCAGCGCGATCAAGCCATGAAAACCGAGGAACGACCAGGCGAGCAGCAGCGTCAACAAGCGGGGCGAACCCTCGAACGGCCCGATGCCCTGCCAGGCGCACAAGGCGGTGATCTCTCCGACAAAAATATTGGCGAGGGCTGCGCCCGGAGGACCGAAGCGCCAGGCCGACCAGAACACACAGGGCAGCGCCAAATAAGCCAGGGGAAACCAGCGTTGGTCGCCGTCACCCAGGTGCGTCATCATCAGCAGCAGGCAGGCGACCAGCAACAAATTGATGAGCAGCCATTCCCAAATGCGGGCAGGATTCCAGCGTTGAAAGTACTCGGCGCCGAGCGAGAGCAAGAACGGCGTCAGCATCAGGATGCCGATCCAACCGGAAAAACATTCGGCGAAGCAGGCGCGCAAGGCTTTCGGCCAGTCATGCGTCACCAAAATCGGCGGCACCGCCGCCGCCAACGCCGCCAAGGGCGCCGCCAAAATCGCCAGGGCCAGCACATCCGTGACGTTGCGCAGGCGGGAATCAAAACCGCATTTCGCCAGGACGAAACGCGCCGTCACGCCCCCGCCCACGAGGCCCGCCGCGTACAAGGGCACACTCAACCAGCGAACGCCAAATTGGTGCTGCACTCCCCAAAAACCGCTGGCGAGGCCCGCCAGAGCGACCGCCGGCCAGATTTTCATCCCGCGTACCCAGAGTACTGCGACCGCGCCGGCCAGGCCCAAGTCCATCAGCGGATGCGTGCCTTTAAAAGGAACGGTGCCGTACTCCGTGGCTTGATCAAGCGCCAACACGAGCAGCGCGGAGGACAGAAACCAAACGTACGGCATGGCCCCGGCGGTCGGGGCGGGTGCCGGCATCGAGGCCCGGGTCCGGGAGGGCTGCATGGGAAAACATTAGGCGAGCGGCGAGCGCTTGTACATCTTCAACCGCCGCGGGCCGCGGCGGGCGCGGCGATCGGCACCGGCGGCTCCGGTTTCCATCCCGGCGGGGCCGCCGCCTCCGGCAGTCGCTCAGCGGGCGGCAGATTGAGTTCGTCTTCCAAGGCGCGGAGGCGCTCCCAAGTGATTTCGCGGTCTTCCTTGTCGCTGGGCAAAGTCAGTTCCGGATAACGTTTGCGCAAATAATTGTAACCTTCACGGGTCTTTGCGGGATCATCGAGATTGCGCATGGCGTCAGCATAAATGCGCATGAACATCCGCGGACTGTCGGGCAAGTCGGCCACGAGCCGGTACATTTCCGCGGCCTTGGCTTTGTCGTTAAAGCGGTAGGTGTAAATCTGGGCCTTGGTGGTGATAAGGCCGCGGTTGTTGGGCACGTACATGAGTCCCTGGTCAAGAAACTCGATCGCGCGTTGGCCCTGTTCGAGCATGAGGGCGTCCTGCTCCACCTTCGGCATTTTAGCAAACCCACCCCCGGCGAGAATGCGCCAGATGGGAATGTCCAAGCCGATCGTCCGTCCGCCATTTTCCCAAAAATAGGCGGATGACGGGTCGAGGGTGGTGGCGAGATGGACCAGCGCCTCCGTCTGCGGCCGGTCCATTTTTTCCCAATACGAATATTCCTGGAGCCAGACAAAGTCCGCCATGATGGAGCGGAAGCCGCCGAAGGTTCCGAGAATCAAGCCCTGGCCGAGCGCGTCCTGAAATTGGCCGAGACTCAATTCCGGCTGGTGCGCGCGGACGGCCCCCCACGCCTGGTCCTGGAGCGGGTTCGTCACCCACCCGGCCAGACTCAGCCCGGCACAGAGGCCGAGGGTCAGGCGTCCACGCCGCCACCACCAGGAACTGCGGTCGATCGTCATGAGGAAAAAGTTTCGCGCCAGCCGGCTAAATTTCCCGGGCGCGGAAGCTGAACACCGCGAGCGCCAGAAACACGATGATGTAAATCACGCCGTAGCCGCCGGCCGCGGCGAGGTCGAGGGAGGAAATGGGATTCTTCTGCGGAAAAATCACCAACTCGCCGAGATTGAAGACCTGGAAATTCGGAAAAACTTTCCCCAGCAGCCAGACGAGCGTCTGCACCGCGGGATTTTCCACGCGTTGCCAACTGTCGCGCGCGATGTATTGTAACTGGCAGATGAGTTGCGCAAAAAACGCCACCACGACAGTGAATAGATTGGTGTTGGAGAAGCTCGCAATCAACAGCGTGATGGAGGACAGCACCCCGAATTTTATCCATTGCAGTAGCGCATAGATGACAAGCCCGCCAAATTGCACGCGCTGGTTATCGGGGAAATCCGCGCCCAATTGTTTCACCAACTGCCCCTGCCGCCACGCGAGATAGGCCGAGAGCAGCGCGGTGAGGAAGCCCACAAACACCAGGAGCACGAGCATCACGCCACCGAATTTACCTGCGAGAAAGGCCCAGCGGCGCAGGGGCTTGGCCAGGATGGTCAAGGCGGTGCGATTTTCAATTTCGCTGAAAAACAACTGCGCCATCGCCACCACGGCCAAAATCGAACCAAAGAAAAAAATCGCCCCGAGGCCGAAGTCCGCGATGAATTTCAGCTCCGAGGCGCCGAAATTGAAGTTGCCGAAAAACGTCGCGCAACCGATGAGCGCGAGCGACAGAATCAGCACGAAAACGAAAAAACGCTGGCGCACCGCCTCGAGAAACGTCAGCCGCGCCAGCCGCGCGATTTGGCCGAGGGCGGTCATGACTGGCCTCCTGCGCCGGGCGCGCCCGGCGGGCGGGTGGCCTGCGGCGCGACTTTTTCGACAAACCATTCATCGAGCGACGAACGGGCTTCGTCCACGCGCATTAATTTGGCGCCATGCCGGGCCAGCACGGCTTCAAGTTCCGCGCGCAAGGCGGGCGAATAATTTTCCACGGCCAAAGTGTTCAGGTTTTCCTTGCGCAACAACTCGGCCACGCTCCCTTGGGCCACGAGTTTCCCTTGATTGAGAATCGCCAGATGGTCACATACGCCCTCGACTTGCGCGAGGAGGTGCGAGCACAACAGGACCGTCTTGCCGCGGCGTTTGAGTTCGACAATGAGTTCCCCCATGACCCGCGAGCCAATCGGATCCACGCCCGCGGTAGGCTCGTCGAGGATGACGAGCCGCGGGTCGTGCACAATCGCCTGCGCGAGGCCGATGCGCTGCAACATGCCCTTGGAATAAGTGCCCACGCGCCGGGACGCCGCCGCGGTCAAACCGACGAGTTCAATCACTTCGTTCACGCGGGCGCGGCGGTTCCCCGCGGGCACGCCGCAAATGCCCGCGTAAAATTCCACCAGTTCGCGGCCCGTGAGGAAGCGGTAAAAGTACGGCGCCTCCGGCAAAAAGCCCACCTGCCGCCGGGCCTCCACCGAGCCACTGGGCAGGCCGAAAATTTCGCAGTGCCCGCGCGTCGGCTCGAGCAGCCCGAGGATGATCTTCATCGTCGTGCTTTTGCCGGAACCGTTGGGCCCGAGCAGCCCGTACACCTGGTTGTCCGCCACCGTCAGCGACAAATCCTCCACTGCGCGCAGTTTGACTCCGCGCAAGCCCAGATGGAAATCCTTGGTCAGATGGACGACGTTGATTGCGGGGACAGCCATGTTGCGGGACGAAAAGCCGGAAGCGGTTAGCCAATGTGGAAATCACGAAAAGCCGCCGGGCCGTCCAACACGCGGGTCTCCGTCTCCTTTATATAATGCTGCATCTGCGCCAGAATTTCACCCAGAAAAGATTGCAGTTCGGTTTCGTCGCCCTCGGCGATGAGGTGCACCCGGCCGTCCGGCAGGTTTTTCACCTGCCCCGTGACCTCGAAACCCTGGGCGACTTGCCGGACCGTGTACCGGAACCCCACGCCTTGCACGCGGCCCGCGTAAAACACCTCCTGCCGAACAACGGTTTTGGCCATAAGGCTGCCGTTTATGCCCCAATCGCCCGCGGCGGGACAATCTTTTTTGTGGCTGGCGGGAATGCGAGGGCACTGGAAGCCTCTTTAGTTTAACGCGCCCACCGCCGCGACTTTGGTTTGCTTCCGCCGGGCGAATATCCAATTCTGCCCCTTGCTCCGTATGCGTTCGACTGTTCGCCATCTCCTGCCGGGACTGTTGCTGATTGCGGTGTCGGCGGGCGTTTTGCTGGTCTCCGACTTGGGTTCGCGCCGGCGGGCGCTCGATGCCGCGGCCCAGGCGAAAGTGGCCGCCGCCTCCGCGGCCAATCCCAAGAAGGTCGCCCTTTTACAGTATGCGTCGAATGCGGTCATGGATGACACCCGCCAGGGCTTTCTCGACGGCTTGGCCAGCCGGGGCTGGAAGGACGGGGACAAGCTGCGCGTGCAAACCCAAATCGCCGAAGGCGACCTGCCCGCCGCGAACCAAATTTCACGGCAAATGGTGAACGGCGGCAATGACTTGGTGGCCTGCATTTCCACGGTGTGCCTGCAAGCCTTGGCCAGTGCTGACCGCGACGGGCGGGTACCGCTGGTGTTTTGCGCCGTCAGCGACCCCATTGCCGCAGGCGTCGGCATCCGCACGCTGGACACCACGGACAAACCGGCGCATTTGACGGGTTACGGCACCGCCCAGCCGGTCGAGGATATTTTTCGCGAGGCGCTCAAGTCGAATCCAAAACTGAAAACGGTAGGCGTGGTCTGGAACCCGGCGGAGGTGAACTCCGAAGTCTGCACCAAGCGCGCGCGGGCCATTTGCCAGGAGTTGGGCCTGACGCTGCTCGAGGCTCCCATCGAAGGCAGCAAGGACGTGCGCGAAGCGGCCGATTCGCTCGTGGCGCGCGGGGTCGAGGCCTTTTGGACGGGCGGCGACGCGACGCTGATCACCGCCTATGACATTCTTCAACAGGCGGCGGACAAGGCACACATCCCGATTTTTTCCAATATCTCCGGCCAGGCGCAACGCGGCGCACTGTTCGACTTGGGCGCGAATTATTACCAAGTCGGGTTCGCCGCCGGGCAGCTCGCGGGGGATATTTTGAACGGCACGCCGCCCGGCACGATGCCGGTGCGGAATTATGTCCCGCGCCGGTTGGGGCTGAACGAAAAAACCCGCGCGGCCTTGCGCGACCCGTGGGCCTTTTCCGCCGAGGAAATCGCGCGCGCGGGTTATATCGTCGAGAAAACCGGCACGGTGCGCGAACTCATTCCGGTGACCCTCGCCCAGGAAACCGCCGCACCGGTTCCAGCCAAACCGGCCCCGATGGCGCCAACGGTGGACAACCGCCCCACGATGCCACCGCCCGGCGGCAAACTCCCGTGGCGCATTCAGATCATTGTTTATTTGGAAACGCCCCCGGCGGAAGAAGCCCTGGAGGGCTTGCAGGACGGCTTCCAAAAAAGCGGCCTGGTCGAGGGCCGCGATTACGTGCTGCACAAACGCAGCGCCCAGGGCGAAATGCCCATGCTCAACCAATTGTTCGACGCCGCCACCGCCGATGGCACGGATTTGTACATCACCGTCTCCACGCCCACCTTGCAGGCGGCGGTGCGCAAAGTGAAGGACAAGCCGGTCGTATTCACCATGGCGTCCGACCCGGTAAGCGCGGGCGCGGGTATAAGTTTTGAGAAACATTTGTCCACGATGACCGGCATCAGCACGCTCGCGCCGGCCTCCGAAATGGCGGAAATCATCAAGACTTACTTTCCGAAATTGAAGCGCCTGGGCACCCTGTTCTGCCCGGCCGAGGTTAATTCCGTCAAGACGCTGGAATACTGGAAGGAAAAAGCGCAGGCGGCCGGCCTCACGGTTGAAGCGGTCGCGGCCAACAGCATCGGCGAGTTGCCCGACGCCGCCCGCGCCCTCGCCGGCAAGAACATCGACGCCATCGTGCAGATTCCCGACAACCTGAGCGCCTCCGGTTTTGCGGCCATTGCGCAGGCCGCCCGGGCCCGCGGCTTGCCGCTGTTCACCTTTCAAACTCCGATGATCGATCAAGGCGCGATGCTCTCGGTCTCCATGGATTACCACCAGGCGGGCTATGATACGGCGATGATGGCCGCGCGCGTGATGCGGGGCGACAATCCGGCGGACATCGCTTTCAGTTATCCGAGCAAAAAGAATTTTGTCATCAACCTGCGCAATGCCCGCGACCAGGGGCTCGACGTGCCGGCGGTCCTCCAGCAGCGCGCCGACAAAGTAATCAAATAACCCGCCGCCCCTTTTGCATGGAAATCGAACGCCAGATCGCCGCCCGCACCGCCACGCTCACCGTGCGCGGGCGGTTGGACGCGGCGTGGAGCGAATCGCTCGGGGCGGCGTTGCAACAGGCGGTGCGCGACGGCTTTCACGACGTGCATTTGAATCTGGCGGGCGTCGTGTTTTTGAGTTCGGCCGGAATTCGCGTGCTCATGCTTCACTGGCGGGAATTGCGCAAAGCCCAGGGCCGCCTGGCGATTTTGTCCGCGTCCACCGAAGTCGAAAAAACGCTCAAACTCGCGGGCCTCCAAGCCTTGTTGGACACGGCCGCCGCCGGCACGACTGCATCCGCCAAAGCCCCCGCACCGGTCGTGCCCCGCACCCGGCCGTGGAGCGGTCGCGGTTTCGCGGGGGAAATTGAGGAAATTGCGGCTGGTGCGCGCTGGCGGGGCCGCTTCGCGGGCCTGCCGCCGAACGCGGGTGCGCCGGTGAATTTGCCCGCGCTGGCCGCCACTCCGCTGGAAAACACGCCTTTGCCCGGGACCACGCTCGCGCTGGGCTTTGGCGCGTTTGGCCAAGCCGACGCCCAGGCCCCGACCGCGCTGGGGGAATTGCTGGCCGCCGCCGGCGTGGCGGTTTGCCTGCCTGCCGATGGCGCGAACCAGCCGGATTATTTGGTGGCCGAGGCGGAACTGGCGCCCGAGGCGCGGCTCGCCCAAGGCTTGGTGGCCCAGGGCGCGTTTTCACATCAGGCCCGCTTTGAGGCATCCCGCGAGACCCGCGATGCCGCCTGGTCGGACCTGGCCGCGGGGTTGCTCGCGGCGGCGGGCGCGCCGGTGGTGGCCTTTGCCGCGGTCGTCGAGGCAGCGGCGCTGGTCGGCGCGTGTTTGCGGCGCGCGCCCGGTGCGACAGGCTGCGCGCACGCCTTCGATTTTCCCGCCGTGCGCGATTGGCTGACGTTTACCGCCGAGCCCGCCTATTTAAACTCGGTCGCGCTGCTGGTCGGCATTCTCGCCGAGGGGAAAACCGGCGGGCCGGTGGGCGCGTTCACCCGGCCGCTCGGCGCGAACGGCGGACCGCGCGGCCATGTGCATGCCGCAGTCTTTCCCTACCGACCCGTGCGGCAGGGGCGCATCAACCTCGCGGAAACGGCCGCGAGCCTCTTTGACACCGGTCGGGTGCTCGGCGTGCTGCATCTCGTGGCGGATCCGCGGCCCGGCGTGGGCGCGGGCGAAAGCCGGTTTTTCCGCGGCGCGCTGTGGTTCGGCCCACTGGACGTTTAAATTAATTTATTACTTTTCATATCCATGAACCTTTTGCTTGGCGCCATCACCCTCGGCCTGATTTTGAGCCTGCTGACGCTTGGCGTGTACATTTCGTTCCGGTTGTTCGACGTGGCGGACATCACGGTGGACGGCTCCATCACGCTGGGCGCGGCGGTCACCGCCACCCTGCTGGCCGGCGGCCACGACCCGCTGTTCGCCACTGCGGCCGGCACGCTGGCCGGCACTGCGGCCGGCGTCGTCACGGGCCTGTTGCAGACCAAGTGCGGCATCAATCCCTTGCTGTCCGGCATTCTGGTGATGACGGCCCTTTACTCGGTGAATTTGCGCGTCATGGGCAAAAGCAATGTCTCCCTGTTCAATCCCGTCACGCAACGATCGTGGGGCCTGAACGGCTGGGCGAAGGATTTGAGCCAGCAGTGGTGGGGCGGCGGCTTCTCGCTGATGGGCTGGCGGGTGGACGGCAACGATGCGATCATGTTTATTTCGATGTCGCTGCTGGTGGCGCTGGTGGGCAGCGCGCTGTACTGGTTTTTTCGCACGGATTTGGGGACGGCGTTGCGGGCCTCGGGGGACAACCCGCAAATGGTGCGGGCGCTGGGCGTGAGCGTCGAGCGCTGCCGGATTTTCGGACTGGCCCTGTCGAACGGGCTGGTCGCGCTGTGCGGCTCGCTGTTGTGCCAGTACCAGGATTTCGCCGATGCGCAAATGGGCATCGGGATGATCGTGTGGGGTCTCGCGAGCGTCATCATCGGTGAGGCGCTGACCGGCACGCGCAGCCTCGGCTACGCCATCATCGGGGCGGTGATGGGTTCGGTCCTGTTTCGACTGCTGGTGGCGATGGCCTTGCGCGCGGGCCTCGAACCCAATGACTTGAAATTAATCACTGCCCTCTGCGTTTTTCTCGCCCTGGTAATGCCGCAATTGCTGGCCAAACTCAAACGCCGGCCCGCGATTCCCACCGCCTGATTTCCCCGACTCCGCCGATTTTACACCATGCTTGCGCTGCACGATATTCGCCGGACGTTCAACCCGGGCACCGTCAACGAGGTGCGCGCGCTGCGGGGCGTGTCGCTGGAAATCGCCGCGGGTTCATTCGTCGTCGTGCTGGGCGGCAACGGCTCGGGCAAATCTTCGATGCTCAATGCCGTGGCCGGCACCTTTCCCATCGACTCGGGAAAAATCGTGCTGGCGGGGCATGACGTGACACACTGGCCGGAGCACCGGCGCGCACGGCACATTGGCCGCGTTTTTCAAAATCCGTTCAGCGGCACCGCGCCGAACATGTCCATTGCGGAGAATTTTTCGCTCGCCGCCAAGCGCGGCCGGGCGCGCGGCTGCGGCTGGGCGCTGCACAAAAAACTGATGGGAGAATTGCGCGAGCGCACGCGGGAATTGAAAATGGGCCTTGAGGACCGTCTCGACAACGCCATCGGCTCGCTCTCCGGCGGCCAGCGCCAGGCGCTCACGCTGCTCATGGCCACGTGGCTGAAACCGGATTTGCTCCTGCTTGACGAACACACCGCGGCGCTGGATCCGAAAAGCGCGGAGCAGGTTCTGCAACTGACGGCGCGCCTTGTCGAACGCGACAAATTGACGACGCTGATGGTCACGCACTCGATGGCTCAGGCGGTGGCGCACGGCGACCGCGTGCTGATGATGCATCAGGGCCGCGTGCTGCACGATCTGTCCGGGGCCGACAAACGCCGCCTGCGAGTCGAGGATCTCCTGGGCCATTTCGACGACTTGCGCCGCCGCGACCTGCTGGATGAAGCGGCCGCCGCGCTGCTGCGGGAGCAGTATGTGTGAGTGAAGCGGAATGGAGCAGGCAGGAGGTGGAAGGTAGAATGAAAAGGGATTCCGCTCTTATCTCTACTTCATTTTCCTGCTATATTCTTTGTCCGGTATCTTCTATTCTACCTTCTCCATTCTGACTTCTACCTTCTCCGCCATGACTCGTCCGGAACTTCTGGCGCCCGCCGGCAATTGGGATTGCGCGCGCGCTGCCGTCGAAAATGGCGCCGATGCCATTTATTTCGGTGTGGGCCGGTTCAACGCGCGCGTGCGGGCCGCCAATTTCACCCCGGCGGATTTGCCGGAGTTGATGGCGTTTCTCCACGGCCGCGGCGTACGCGGGTACGTGACGTTCAACACGCTGATTTTCGCGGATGAATTGGCCGAGGCCGAGCGCTCGTTGCGGGCCATCATCGCCGCGGGGGTGGATGCCGCCCTCGTGCAGGACATCGGCATCTGCCAGTTGATTCGCCGCCTATCGCCGGATTTCCCGATTCATGCCTCAACGCAAATGAGCGTGACCAGCGCAGCGGGGGCGGAATTTGCGCGACAGCTCGGCTGCTCGCGGGTGGTGCTCGCGCGGGAATGTTCGCTCGGGGAGATGGAAAAAATCCGCACCGCCACGGCGGCGGAAATCCCACTCGAGGTTTTCGTGCACGGGGCCTTGTGCGTGGCCTATTCCGGACAATGCCTGACCAGCGAATCCCTCGGCGGGCGCTCGGCCAACCGCGGCGAATGCGCCCAGGCCTGCCGCATGACTTATGAATTGCTTTCTGATGGCGAGACGGTGGAACTCGGCGACCGGCGATATTTGCTGAGCCCGCAGGACTTGTGCGGATTGGAGGCGCTGCCGGAACTCGTGCGCGCGGGCATCGCCTCGTTGAAAATCGAAGGCCGTTTGAAAACCCCGGAATACGTGGCGAACGTGACCCGCGTTTACCGCCAGGCCCTCGATCAGCTTTTTCCAGACTCCAAAAAATCTGACGCTTTTGTTTCCGCCGAAGCCGGCGCGGCCCTGGCCAAACAGTGGCGCGAAAAATACCGGTACGATCTGGAAATGAGTTTTTCGCGCGGGCTGCACACCGGGTGGCTGCACGGGATCGACAACCAGCAACTCGTGCACGCGCGCTTCGGCACCAAGCGCGGCGTGTTTCTCGGCGAAGTGGCCCGCGTCGCCGCGCCCTTCGTCTGGTTGCGCACCCTGGCTGGCCCGGTGAAACCGGGCGATGGCGTGGTCTTCGACGCCGGGCGGCCCGATTTGGGCGAAGAGGGCGGACGCATTCACGGCGTCGAACCCGCCGGACGGGACACCGCGTTGCGCTTCGGCCGCGAAGACGTGGATTTTGCGCGGGTGCGGCCCGGCGACCGCGTCTGGAAAACCAGCGACCCGGTGCTCACCAAGCGCCTGCAAACCACCTTTGTCGAAGGTAAAATCCAGCGGCGCGAGCCCGTGTGGTTTTCCGCGCACGGCGCCGCCGGCGCACCCTTGATTTTGGAAATGCGTGATGAAACCGGACACAGCGCGCGCGCGGAATCGGCCGCGCCGCTGCAAGCCGCCTTCAAGCAGCCAATGACCGCCGCAAGTTTGCGCGAGCAACTGAATCGCCTCGGCGACACGCCGTTTGCCCTCGCGGATTTGGAGTGGAAGGTGGAAGGCACGGTGATGCTGCCGGTGAGCGAAATCAACCGCGTGCGGCGGGAACTGGCCACGCGGTTGCTGCAACTGCGGGAGGCGCCCTTGCGCTGGGAACTGCGCGAATTTACCCCGAAGGACATTCAACTCGTCGAGCAGCCCGCCGCTTCCACGGGTCCGACGGAGCCGGAACTCATACCTCTCGTGCGCACCCAAGCGCAACTTGAAGCGGTGGCCGCCGCGGGCGTGGCCACGATTTACGTCGAGTATGAAGATCCAAAACGTTACCGCGAGGCGGTGAAATTTGTCCGCGGCCTGCCGCCGATCAACACCAAGCCGGTGGAAATCTGGGTGGCTCCGCCGCGCATTTTCAAGAGCGGCGAAGAATGGATTTTGAAGCAAGTGCGCTCGTGCGAGGCGACCGGCTACCTCGTGCGCAATTACGATCATCTCACCTTTTTCGCGGGCGACCGGCAGCGCGGTGATTTTTCGCTCAACGTAGCGAACCCGCTGACCGCGGCACATTTCATCCATGCGTGCGGCCTGGAGCGGCTGACCGCTTCGTATGATTTGAACATTGCGCAGTTGGACGCCCTGTTGCGGGCCGCGCCCGCGCGCTGGTTCGAAGTCACCCTGCACCAGCACATGCCGATGTTTCACATGGAGCACTGTGTGTTCTGCACGTTTTTATCGAAGGGCAAGGACTACCGCGATTGCGGGCGCCCGTGCGACAAACACGACGTGCGGCTGCGCGACCGCGTGGGCGCGCTGCACACGCTCAAGGCCGATGCCGGCTGCCGCAACACCCTCTATAACGCCCGCGCGCAATCCGGCGGGGAACATGCCCGGCATCTCGCCGCGCTTGGGGTGCCGGCCTTCCGCATCGAGTTTTTGCGGGAGAACGCGGAGGAGGTGGCGCGCACGCTGGACCGCTACCGGCGCCTGCTGCGCGGTGAAATCTCGGGGCCCGAACTCTGGCGCGAATTGCGCGTCACCAACCAGCTCGGCGTCACGCGCGGGACCCTGGCGAACGCGTGAGCCTGGTTTTTTGGACAGAATTAACTGAATTTGGAAAAATATCCAGAACCGCATTAAGAGATATTTTAATTTTGTAAATTTTGTCCATGCAGTCAAAAGTGCCGGGCCATCCCCTGCCCCACCCCATGACCTTCGAACACTTTGCCCTGAATGTGCCTGACGCGCGGGCGATGGCGCGCTGGTATATCGAACATCTCGGCTTCCGCGTCGCGCGCCAGCGGAAGGAGCCGCCCTACACGCATTTCCTGAAAGACGACAGCGGGCGTGTGATTGTGGAATTGTACACCAACCCGAAAGCGCCGGTGCCGGACTACGCCGCCGCCGACCCGCTGTGTTTTCATCTGGCGCTGGTGGCGATGGACGCCCGCGCCGTGCGCCAGCGACTCGAAGAAGCGGGTGCCACCTTTGTGCTCGAGGACGTGTTTGACGGCACCGTGCTCGTGATGCTGCGCGACCCGTGGGGCGTGCCGCTCCAGTTGTGTCAGCGCTCGCAACCGTTATAAACCCAGAGAGCGAATGGCTTCTTTTTCGCTGGCTTAAGGCAGTGTAACATTTACGCTCGGGGGATGCATATTACCCTGCGTGCGGGCGGCTTGGCCTTGGTCTTGGCTCTCCTTAACTGCGCGGTCTTGCGCGCCCAAACGGCACCCGCGGGCAGCGCTCCGGCGGCCCCCAGTTTTCCCGCCCCCGTGCAGGCAACTACGCCCCGCACGAGCGGCGGCGTGCCGCGCCCGGCCGCGGGTACGGTCACGAATACGCCCGGCGCCGCCGGCACGACGGCCCCGGCCTTGGGCGGCACGGGTGGAATGCCGGCCGGCGGCGGCCGCGGCGGACGTCGCGGCGGTGGGCTGGGCGGAATGGGGGGCATGGATCCGACCAGCCTGTTGCCGAAATTCACCGGCGCGCAGGAGAAACTGTTCGGTGACACCAAGGCGTTTTCCGCGACCCTGAATGCGAAAACCACGGCCACCGGAAACGCCACGATTTCCGTCCCCTTTGAATATGCGAACGGCAAGACCCGGGCGGACGTGGACATGGTCAAATTGATGATGGCTTCAGGCGACCCGCAAGCAATGATGATGTCCGGCATGGTCCAGTCCATGGGCCTGTCGCAGATTGTGGCGATCATGCGCCCGGATCAGAAAATCATGCTCACCATTTTCCCCGGCATTAAATCCTATTTGCAATTGGCGCTCCCCGACCCCGCGGCGAATGTGACGGCCGCCACGGCTTCCCCCACTCCGCCGGCTGAAGCCAAAATGGAGGTCACGGAACTCGGGAAGGAAACCCTCGACGGTCATCCCACGGTGAAAAACAAAGTCGTGCTGACCGACGCCGCCGGGAAGCAGCAGGAGTACACCGTCTGGAATGCCAGCGACCTGAAGAATTTTCCGATTAAAATTGAGCCGCCAGCGGCTCCGGACGGCAGTACCGCAGTGATTACATTTACAGATGTGAAACTCGATGCGCCCAAGGACGAAGATTTTGAAGCCCCGGCCGGCTTGACCAAATACGACTCCATGCAAGCCCTGACGCAGGTCTTGATGATGCAGATGATGGGCGGCGCAGGCGGCGCGCCAGGGGCCATGCCGGGCATGGCGCCGGGCTCCATGCCGGGCGGAATGCCGGCCACCGGAGGAACGCGCGGAGCGCCCGCGGCACCGTAATCGGCCCGTTTATTTGTCTGCGGGATTGATGACCTTGAACACGCCCGCAGCGGCGGCACCGCCGAGCAGTTGGGCGACCAGGTAAATCCCGAGGTTCGAGACGGCGGAGATTTTCATCACGGTCACGCCGACCGCCACGGCGGGGTTGAAGGCCGCGCCGGAAATGGAGCCGACCGCCACGGCGCCGGTCATCACCGTCATGCCGATGGCGACACCGTAAAAGGAATTGCCCGTGTTGCTGCGCGTGGTTGCGGCATTGAGGACGACATACCCGAGCGCAAAGGTAAAGAGAAACTCGGCCAGAAAGGCGGGAAATTTGGCGTCAAAGGTGTTCAGTTTGCCCGGCAGAAAGCCGAGGGCCTTGACCGCGAAAGCCGCCACGACCGCCCCCAAGACTTGCGCGACCCAGTAAGGCAGCAGGTCTTCCATCGGGCAGCGTCCGCGCAGCCACACGGCGAGGGTGACGGCGGGATTATAGTGGCCGCCGGAGACGTGTCCGCCGGCATAAATCATGACCATCAAGGAAGCGCCGATGGCGAGGGGTGCAAGCCCAACACCACCCATTACGGTGCAGCCGACGGTGAGCACGAGGAAGAACGTGCCAATGAATTCAGTGAGGTATTTGTTCATGGGAGAAAAAAACGCGGGCCGCAGCCCGCGCCCACGTTCTAGTCCGTTCGCGCGCGCTTAGGCAATGTCCGTTTTTGCGAGAGTACTATCGGCGGCCCGAGGCGATTTTCCGATTGCCCGGCGGGTCCGGAGCGTTAGGATATTGGTTTCCTTCACCCCCATGAAAACCCGCCTCCCCTTTCTGCTGGCCGGCCTCCTGATGTTTTGCGCGCTGGGCGCCTTCGCCCAGGAGACGCCCGCCGCGAAGCCCGCGCCGAAGCTTTATCCCTTTGCGACCTGCATCGTGTCCGGCGAGAAATTGGGCGAGCACGGCGATCCGCTGGTGTTGATCCAGGACGGCTACGAGGTGAAATTCAGCCGCCCGGAGTACGCGGAGCAGTTTAAAAAAGACCCGGCCAAATACATGGCGAAAATCCAGCAGGCCTACAAGGACGCCAAGCCGTACCCGCTGGACATCTGCATGGTTTCCGGCGAAAAATTCACCATGGGTCCTCCGTTCACTTTCGTCTACGAAGGCCGCGAGATAAAAATGTGCTGTGATGGTTGCCTGGATGATTTTCAAAAGACGCCCGCGAAGTATCTGGAGATATGGGATCGCGCGGCGGCCCGCCTGGCCAAGACCCCGGCCCAGGCGGCGTTGCAGGCGGCTTCGGACGCCCGCAAATAGGCCCGGCGGATTCGGCCCAAGGACGTTGGTGGCGGCGAGATTGCAAACGCTTTTAAAAATAGCTTCAATAAATCACCCCGGCGTTTGTTTTTATTGAAACATGACCGTTAGTTTGCTGTTATAGGAAGTGTCCATCCCCGCTCGATTTTGAGCCGCCGCCAGTGGAAACGGCTTAAATTGGAGGGAGCCACGCAACTTTGGCGGGTATCCTACCCCATCCGACTCTCGCTCGACCTGCGTGGTGCAGGCCGAAAAACAGTGTTTTCCCTGCACTCCGGCGGCTCTTGGTGCTGGCTGCAGCGTTGGGAATCGTTTCGCAGCTTTGGGCTCCCTCCGTAAAAGCCGGGGAGGCCAAAACCTATGAGTGCAAGCCGGGGCCGTGGGGGCGGCTGGAGTATCAGTACATTTATTTGTCGGTGCCGAATTCGGTGCTCGATCAGTTCCCGATGCCGCGTCCGGGGCCGGAATGGTGCTTTCCCGAAGCCTCTTCCGTCAAGGTCCACGAATTTCTGAAGAACGCCGGGTTGGACCCGAAAGTTGTGGACCGGCTTGTTTCGGACACGCGGAGCCACCCGGACGCAGAAGGTGTGGTCACGCTGTACCCGACGTTGGAGGATGTGGTCAACTTGCCGCCGGCCACCCGCGATGCGATTTACCAGGAACTGGCGAAATCGGAACTCAATCCCTACCTTTATCAGCCGATTTGCATTCCCGACGGTGATTTCGCCGCGTGGCTGCAAGACTCCGGCCTGCCGGATAATGTCGCCGACTTCATTCGCAAAACTTCCTACCGCGAGGGTGGCTCGGTGCTGTTTGGCGACTTGAAGACGTTGATGGGCCTGGCCACCAGCGACAGCGAAGCCCGCCGCTGGGTCAAGGCCATCACCCGCACGCGGGCCGTCGTCGCCTGGCTGGTGATGGACCCGAAGGACGATTTGGCCGGCCTGCGGCGCTACTGGAGCGCGGACTTCCACCGCAAGGATGCCCTGCCGATGCTCGAGGCCGTGGACAAGTGGCCCGGCGGCGCCAAGCTCGACCTCACGCATTTGCTGCCGCCCTTCGCGCGAAGTCTCGTGTACGGGTATACGACGCCGGACATCGAGCGCAACGGCCAGACGCCGAACTGCCATTGGACGTCGCTGAATTTCTTCAATTACACCCGCCAGGACATTTTCATGGACCTGAAGCTGGCGTCCAGCCAAGTCCTGGAGGACTATGAGAAGGCCGCGGAGCCGTACCAATTTGGCGATGTGCTGTTTTTCCTCAACGACGCCGGCAACGCCTATCACTCGTGCGTCTATATTGCCGATAATCTTGTGTTTTCCAAAAATGGTGAAAACACGATGATGCCGTGGATTTTGACCCGGATGGAGGATGTGAAGCAGCTTTATCTCCACCAGCCCGGCCAGAAGATCCTCGTTTTTCGGCGGCGCTGGCCGGAAGAGGATTTGTGAGCGCGATTCCGCCCATTTGCGTCAGAGAATACCTCGTGCCGGAGTCCGCTTTTTGGGCAAAAAAAGGCCGGCGACCCTACCCCTAAGGTCGCCGGCCACTGATTTCTGTTTTATACCCCAAATGTAAGCACATTTAAGCTTACGCCCTGAACATAGCCCAGCAGGGTTGGAAATGCAAGTGGAATTTTTCGCGGATTATCAGGCTCTTAAAGGCAGAAGGCAGTTTAATGCGCAAATCCGCCGAAGCTTATGCACCCGCGCCCCGACAAACCGGCCACCCGCACAGCCAGCGGCGGCATAAAATCGCGCAACCTGCCGTCGCCGCGCCTGTTTATCAGGTATGGACGCCTGTCTTCACCCCATCCCGCACCGCCCCACGGCCACGAGATTCCGGTTGCCCGTGCGCACCGTTCATCCTATACTGATGACTTCAAAGCCTCGGTAGAGGCGAGTGCCCCTTTCATGAAATTCAAATTCTTCGTTTTGCAGATTTTTCCCTGGCTGGCCCTCGGCGCCATGTCCGCTTGGGTCGTGCATCAGCGCGCCTGGGAGCCCCGCGTCACGACCGTGGCTTCGTCCGCCCCCGCCAAATCCACCCGAAATTCCGGCAAGAACGGCAGCACCGCATCCACCGTGGTCAAGCACACGCCTTCTGAGGCCCCTCCCGGCACTTCGTCGGAAATGCAGAATGACCTCGTCAGCGTCCTCAGTTTGCCGCCCGGCAACAGCCGGTTGGAGAAAACCACGGACGCCTTTGACCGCTGGGTGAAATATTATCCGAAGGAAGCGTTGACCTGGGCCGAGGTGAACATGGAGGGCGAGGAACGCACGCAGTCGCTCGAATCCGGCGTCAGCGACTGGGCGGACAACGATCCGGCCGGCGCCGCCGCGTGGGTCGCTGGCATGGCCAATGATAACAGCCGGGAGCAGGCGATATATTCTCTGATGACCACGTGGGGCGAAAAAGACGGCCCCGCCGCCGCCCAATGGCTGATCGATAACGTCGCCAGCCCGGAAATTCGCACCTCCGCCGCCGAAACCATGGCCGATGCCTGGGCTGAAAAAGACCCCGAGGCCGCCGCCCATTGGGGTTTGGATTATTATTTGAAAACGACCGAGCCGGACGCCTTGCAAGCCGCCCTTTCCCATTGGGTCGAAAAGGACGTGGGCGCCGCCCGCGAATTTGTCGAGCGCCTGCCCGAGGGCGACACCCGCAATGTGGCCTTCACCGATTTGGCCTACCACTGGGCGGAGAACGACCCGGGCGCCGCCATCACTTGGGTCGGCGGCATTCAGAGCGACGATTTGCGTAGCGAAGCCTATGTGAATGTGTTCGATTCGTGGTCGCAATGGGAGCCCTCCAAGGCCGCCGCCAGCATCGCCTCCCTGCCCGATGCCGAAACCCAGGCCGCCGCCGCCCGCTCCGTCATGAGCAACTGGGCAGACAGCGATTCCGTGGGCGCCTCGAAATGGCTCGTGACCCTCTCCGACGGCCCGGTCAAGGACAACGCCATCCAGGAATTTTCCTCCGCCCTCATCGGCAAGGAGCCGGAGGCGGCCATGAACTGGGTCACCCAGATGCTCGACAAGGGCATGCGTGAAACCCAGTTGGTGGACATGGGCGTCCAGTGGATGCAGTCGGACCCCAACAGCGCCCAAGCCTGGCTCAATGCCGCGCCCGTCTCGGAAAGCGTCAAACGCCAGATTGCCAGCACCTTGAACCCGGACGATTCGCCGGACCCCACCGACAACACCGACACGACACCCGCGCCTAACATGCAGTATCAAGCCGTGACGGCGTCCACCGGCCCGGGAGGGAACTAATTCTTGGGCCGCCGATCCGGTCCGGCCAACCAAGCCCGGGCCTTAAACGTGCGCGGGGAGCTTGAAGGGGGGCGTCGAATTGAGATCGTCGCCGTAGGCCGTCATCATCGTGCGAATGTGCGGGCTGAAGTACCGCTTATTGAGGTGCATGGCTTCGAGGCCCTTGCGCAGGCCGTCCAAGCCGTCGGCCTTCTCCACAAAACCGTCCACCCCACCCTGCAACGCGACGCGCACGGTGTGGGCATTGACGGTGCCGGTGAAAATCAGCACCCTGCTCGCGGGCAGCTTGCGCTTGAGGATGTTGAGGATTTCCAGTCCGTTGACTTCGGGCAGGCGAATATCCACCACGATGAGGTCCGGCTTGAGTTCCAGCACTTCCTTGAGGGCGTCGTGGCCGTTGCCGCTCGAGCCGACCAATTCGAGGTCCGTGTAATTGCGGACAAACTCGGTGCAGAAATCAACCACCATGGGCTCGTCTTCAATAAAATAGATGGATTTCATGCGCTCAAGATGCCACCGGCGGCGAAATGAGTCAAAGGCAATCCATCGTATCAGGTCTTATATGTCCGCCGCTAAGGGTTATCCCATGGCCCGCGCTTGCGGGGTCGGCGCGCTTCCGGCCCAAAGCGCCGCCACCCGGAGGGAAGACGGCTTGCCAAAAAGCGTCGGGCGGTTACACTTGGCCTCGGATGGCGCAATATCACGTTATCCTTGAGCAACCATGAGCGACCGCTTTCTCCCGCACCTCACCCAAATCCGCGCCGCCGCGCACGAATTGCCCGACGCCGAACTCTGGCCCAGCGAGGAATACATCGTCGAGCTCAAGGGCTCGAGCAGCAGCCACCTCATCACCTTCAAGCGCGCCACCTATATGAGCCGCTCGAAAGGCAAGACCTTCAAATGGGTTTTCGAGGGCAAGATGCTGGTGTCGTGAAAAATTGACGGGCGCGGAACATCCGTTCCGCGCGCAAAGCGGCCGCACTCGGAAGCGCAAGCTATTGGGCGGTGGCCGCCCGCGGGCGAAACCGCACGACGCCTTTTTCAATGTCGTACAGAATATCAAAGTAAAAATACGGGGTGAGGCCGGCGTTCACCTCATCAGTGTCGTTGTTTTCCGCCACGTGCACTTCATTCAGGGAGGAAGTCTGGCCCACGCGAAAATCGAGGACCACGTCCGGCGTGCCGGCGCCGGCCAGGGTCATCTGAAACGGCGTGTTATCGCGCACCAGCCCGCGTTCCACCAGTCTGCGCGGCACACTGGTGCGGATGTTGACGCGTGGCGCGCCGGTGTCGAAAAGCGTGGGTAGGTTCGCCAGGGTATCGGCCTCGGCGCCGTTGCCCAGGCGGTAGGTGGCGCGCAGCGGCATGGGTTCGTAGTGGGGCAGTCCGGTGTGGGGAAACTTGAGCGGCTGGCCGCTCTTATCGAGCAGCGGGACCATCGCCGCGGCCAGCGGGTAGCGAGCGCGTTCGGCGTCATTCACCCCCAGCATCAAGTACGGCTCAGGGTGGCTGAATTCGCCGAGATGAATGGCAAAGCCCTTGCCGAACAGACCGGGAAACTGGCCGAGGATCACGGCCAGGCCCTCTTGACCGTTGAGCCGCCCGCCGAAATTACCCCAAAACACACCGTGCAACGGCGGCTGGTTGTCGGCGATCATCTTGTCCCATTTGTTTGCGCCCGCGTCGCCCAAATCGCCGCCGTAGCCTTTGGTGATGCGCCCCATTTCGACGTCGGCCGCGGTCACTCTGGTCCCATCGACCGCAGTGAGCGTGACCGACGTTTGCACAACCTGATAATCGTAGTTGATGCCGCTGGTGTATTTCACCGAGCCGCTCCGCGCCGGGGAAACCGGGGTGAAATTCCCCCACCAATCGGGCCGGGCCGCCGTGGGATGGTTATTTATCGCGGCGTAAAACGCGGCATTGCCGGTGTCCAGCTCGCACAGAATCGGCGTGCCGTTGCCCAAGCTGACCAAAATGCCAACGCGCCAGTGCCCCTCCTCATCCTTGACCAATTGCAGCGGAATTTTGACGGGTTGTTCCCCCGCCGGCTGCGCGCCGGCGAGAGTGTGCCCAAGCAGGAGGGCCGCGAACGCGATCCAAAATCGACAAAGTTTCATGCACCCATTCAATCGGTCTCCTGCTTCCCGTCAATGCTTCCCAAAGTCAGTGCGCTTATTTTCAAATCTTTTGCTGGATCACCCCATCTGAAAAAGGGTGCGGGCAGGGGGAATCGAACCCTCATCTCCAGTTTGGAAAACTGGGGTTTTGCCACTAAACTATGCCCGCAGAAAAACGCATGTTACATCGCCATCATCGACGACTCGCCCGTGGTCGTCAAGTTGAGAGCGGCGACGGAATCGCGGCACTGGCCTTGAATTCAGAATGCCGTGCTTTAGTTCTTGGGCGGATCGGTAATCGTCAAGCGCAGCTCGTTGCTGTTGGCGCGGATTTCCGGCACGTACATGGCCGAGCCTCGCACGGGCAGCGCGTGGAAAAAGCCGGGAATTTCCGCCCGCAGGCGGTAGCGAATTTCCCACAGGCCCTCGGGCAGGCGGTCCGCAAAAGTCGTCACCTGCCGGTCGCGCAATTCCTCGTACACCCAGCGTTGCCGGCCGGTGTAAGGACTGTCGGGGTCAGTCCCTCCGCCGCCAGGGCGCGGCCACAAAGCAGCGTAAGGGATAATGTCGCCGTCGTCCCCGCCCGCCCCGGGAGTCGCACGACCGGACAGGAGGACATCCAGCTTGGCCGGGCGGACTTCACGCGCGTACAAGGGCGCACCGCTGCGCAGGGCCGTGGCCTCACAGCCCGCCGGCTTGAGGTCCTCAAACATCAGGTACTCCAAATTATTTTTCCCCTCGGCGTACACTGCGACTTCGATCTGGTCTCCGACTTGTAAAGTCGCGCCGTCGGCCAGCGGTTCCAAAATTTCGCGATACCCGCCGAGCAGCGTCGGCGCCGGTCGGACGCGGAAATACTGGCGACGCACAAATAATTCATGGCCCGAGGCGGCGATGGGATTCTCCAGCGTGAAGTAATTGGCCTGGATGGAAAAATACAACGGGGCCGCGCCACCCGTGCGCCGCAGGGTGATGGTGTTTGCGCCGTCGCGCAGCAATTCCGGTTTCACGCTGAACGTCGTGGGCGCCCGCGCCGCCGCGGCGGCCCCGGCCGCCACGTCCACTTGGCCCGCGGCCACGCCATTGACGAGAATGTCCGCCTGCAAAGCGTCGCGCAATTCGCCGCTGTCCTTGAGGTATTGGGTCAGCGCGAGCACGGCGATGGCGGAGTCTCGGGTGTTGGACCATTGCGCGCCGCGGCGATTTTGCACCAGCCATTGCGCGACGGGGCCGACCAAATCGCTCTGCGGATCCGTGGCCAGCAGCGCCATCAAGCCAAAGGCCGTGGCTTCGATGCCGCCGTCGGACCAGCGATAAAACAGGCCGTCCTCGCCCCAATGCGCCGTAGGTGTGGCGAAGGGCTGGCCCGCGGCCCCGGACTGGCTGACGAGCACGGAGGCGCGGGGGTTCGCGTCGAGTTTGATGCCGTTGCGCAAATTCTGGCCGAGCGTGCGACTTTCGTCGGGAAAGCCGAGGCGCCGGGAGGCAATCGCGAGGAGCGCGCGGGTGTACGCATTAAGCTGGTCACGCTGCTTGTACAAATTATCCACGGCGCGGGCCTCCGCGCGCGAGGGGCGGACATCACTGGCATTCGCGCCGACAAACCGCGCCGCCAGCGCGTGCAGCAGCCAAGCTTGCAAATCGGGCTGCATTTCCGCGTCCACCAAATGCGTGTCCAAATAGGCGCGTGCGGACGCCAGCACCCCGGCATCCACGTCCACCCCGGCGCTTTGCGCGAGGCTCAAGCCCCACACGACATAACCGGTCATGTACAAATCGTCCTCGCCTTCTTTCCACCAGCCCCACGCGCCGGAAGCATGCTGAAAATCATAGAGGCGCGCGAGGCTCTGTGCGGTGACGTCCTGCAATTGCGCGAGCGAGGCGGCTTTGTCGTTCGGGTCGGTGGACGGTGGCAGAGGGGGATTGGTCTTCGCCGCGGTGGCCGGTTCGATGCCGCCAAAAATATGGCGGGTCAGGTCGGCCGGATCGGCCCCGAGGTCGCGCAGAGATTTGCTCACGATTACGGCAGGGAGGAAGCGGCTCATCGTCTGCTCGGTGCAACCATACGGGTAGGAAACCAAATACGGCAGGGCATCGAGCAGCGACACCGCGAGGCTCGAGCTGACTTGGATCGTGAACGTCTGGCCGTCGGTTTTGCGCGGGGGAAGATCGAGCAGGATTTCACCGGAGCCCGCGGGAATTTTTCCAGAGATGACGGAAGTTTTATCCATGCCGTGTTCATACACGGGATAAGTCTTCTCCATCGCGTCACCGAGATTGCCGGAAACGCCTTTCAGTGTGAGCTTGGCCTCGCCGGGAGAAACGATGTTCGCCAGCCAGTCAGCGCGGCCCTCGCCACCGGCGGGAACGGTAACTACGGGCGCGGCGGCGGCATTCAAGGACAAGGGGCCCGCGGGCAGAGAAAAATCCGGCGTGCTGCCCGGGGCAAGGGGCGCGACCAAGTCCAGGCCGGTGGCAGTGAGCGTGGGTTGGACGGTGAGCGCGTGGTCGGTGTTATTATTAAAGACGCCGGAGAGCATGGGCCGGTCACCGGTGATGAAAAAACGCGGGGCCTCGAGGCGCGCGATGAGGGGCATTTGCGTTTGCGCGGTGGCATTGCCCCAGCCGAATTTGCTCGGCAGCGAGACGGCCCGCGCAGTTGCGCGCCACGCCGTGGTGTTGTCGGGAAAGGTGATCGGCGCGGTGGCGGTGCCGTCGGCGCCGGTGATCAAATCCGGCAGCCAGAGGATGCTCGAACGAAAATCGGAGCGCACGACGACGTTGGGCGGCGGGGCGGCATCGCCAGAATCCAGGGTGCTCGCGGCTGCTGCCGAACTATCCATGGCGAAATTTGCCGAGCGTGCGGTCATGGGCATCGCCGCAGACGCGGCCAGCATGCCTCCGCCGGCTTTGGCCATTCTCCCGAAATTAGCCGTTTCCGCGACGGCCAAGTCGCCATTTTTATCCGTCTGACTGTCCGGGGCCCCGGGTTCACTGCGCTTCGTGATTTTCCGATACGGGCCCAGCTGAAACGAACTGGCCAATTGCACCGGACTCCAACGTTTCTCACCGTAAAAAAACTGCCGGGGATCGCCGGCAATTTCCGGCTGGATATAGAAAATGGAATCATCCACGACAGCCAACGCGACTGCGGCATTGGCGGCAGGTGCACCCTTGTCATCTTTAATCGAAACCTTCACCAAACCCTCCCCGCGGGGCAGGTACCGCGGCTGGCTGAACTCAGTGGCGACCTCGAGGAAGTTTTTCGTGGGTGGCACCTGCACCGCCTCCGTGGTGCTGCTCAAATTTAAATTACGCACGGACACCGCACCGAGTTGGACGTTGGGCACCCAGGCGTCGGTCACGGGCAGGGAGAGGAATTTCGCGTCGCCGTCGAATTTTAGCAGGCGCGTTTCTAGCAGTGCGCCTGCCTCGACGGTGAAGAGCGCGGTGCCGCCGGAGTGCGGCAAAGTGAGCACCACTTCAGCGTTCTCGCCGACTTTTACGGTATCCTGATTGACAATCAAATGCAGGTCGCCGCCGACGTTGATATCCGTGGTGTTTTGATCGGCGACATACACGGAGGCCGTGGCCGTCACTGGCGGCGCAGGTGCATCGGCACTGGCGAAACGCACCTCGTAAAGACCCGGTTGGGCCGCGACTTGGCGAACGACGCCGTCGCCGTTCTTATCCGTCTGCACGTCCACGGTGGCAATCGTCTCCACTTTCTCCTGACGCTCCTTGAAAGTTACTGCCGGCGCCGCCGAGGAAAAAATTCCGAGCAAGCCGCCCCCACCCTGCGCGCGCAATTGCGCCGCCGTGTAATCCCGTCCGTCCTTGGCCACGAAAATTTCGACCGACTCGCGGCGGGTTATGGTCGCCTTGCCGGCGACAGCGACGGGGGCATTGTTGGCATTGAGCGTGCGCAAGCGCACATCCAGGGAACCACCGGGACGCACCACATGGTCGTGCGGCGTGAGGTAGGCAAAAAAACTTTGACGAGTCACCCGCACATTGGCTTCGCCGATGATTTCGCGGCGCGACGAATCGGTGACCTTGGCGATGATGGTGTATTCCAAATCGCCTTCATTGATATTCGGCGTCTCCAGTTGATAGCGCGCAAAGCCGTCCGCACCGGTCTTGAGTTTCGGCCGGGCGACGACCTGCCCGGGGCCGCGATACGGCCAAGGCGGTGTCTCACTCATCCAAGGATACAAAGGCCGCGGCCCCCACCAGGGGTGAAATGGACGTTTATTAATCTCCAACTGGACGTCGGCATTTGGGACGGGCCCGCCGAAATAATACTCTGCCTTGACCTCGATCGGAATGCTTTGTCCCAGACGAAACTGCGGAGACTGGCCGTTGGCCGTCTGGCCCGTGGAAACGGCGACTTTGAACTCCGGCAGCTTATATTCCTCGACGCGAAAAACTTCTGCGCCGCCATAGTTCTCCCGGGGGCTGGAAGCTATTAAATTCAGGGTGTAAGAGCCCAAGGGCGCGTCCGCCGGTAACTCAAATTCACCCGCGGCCGTCCCGTAAGCATCGAGCGTTGCTGCACCGGAAGCCACCTTGTCGCCGCGCGGCCCGTCGATTTCGTAAAGCACCCGGGTGTCGGCGGGCACCGAGTAATCTTCCGTCTCGTGGCGCACGCGGGCGATGATTTTCCAGCTCGCCTTTTCCCCGGGTCGATACGCGGGCCGGTCGGAAAAGACATAGATGCGCCAGTCGCGATTGAGATCGGGGCGCCCGTTCCAATCGTTCAAAACCACCCATGCGGGCCGGCCCGGCGCGCCGCCAGCGCCCGGTGCCGCCGCCGCGAGGAAGACCAGGACGCCGCCATCCACGCGCGGCAAGTCGAACTGCAACAGACCGTCCTTGTCGGCCTTGACGGTGCGTTGCTCCCACCGGCGGACGGGCTGGTTCGGAGTTTTACCCGTGTTATTTTCCATGACGCCGAACCACGCGGTAACCGTCGCGTCCGGCAGCGGCGCACCACTCTCGACTTGGGCCAGATAACCCGCGGCATGGCCCGGTCCCCATTTTAAGACAACCGCCTGGTCGCTGACAACCAACCCCGCGCGCACCGTGGTGCCATTGCCGGTGGCCTCGACGACATACGCGCCCGCCGGCAGACCCGGCTCCAGCCACAATTTCTCCTGGGCGGGGGCGTAAAGGGAGGCGGGCTTAACCGAGGGAGTCAAGACCCGCAGCGGCGTCTTGCCGCCGAGGTCCACCGCATACCACCATTCGGAAGGATCCACCTCCACACGCTGCGGGGCCGGATTACTGCGCACAATCAACGGTTGGGGGCGGTTATTGGGTTGCTCGCGAAAGGCGGGAAATTTTACGTCCCGGGCCAGGTCTACAGGATAAATATTTACCTTCACATTTTCGAGGTTGCGCCAACTGAGGTAGATTTCCTCCAGTGAACCGGGCAAAAATGTGCCACTGGTTCCGACCGTCAATTCAGGTTCAGTGAGTCGGCGCACGCCAGCGGTCGCTTCGTTGCGAAAACGCGAGTCGCCCGCCGGAATCTCCGTCAGCAAACGGCGAAATAATTCGAGGGCTCGCACATAGTCCGGATGGCGTTGCAATTGCCCCTGTTCGTCGAAAGTCAAATTGCCGCTGTTTTCCATCCAGGACGCGTAGCCCATCAGTGCGTCGTCATACCACGGGGTGTCGCGGCCCACAGCCAGGGAGGCTTCAAACATCGGGGCAACTTGCAGGGCATTTTCCGCCCGGCCAGTGTTCGCTAGTGCTTGCGCCAAGAGATACTGGGCCTCCGCCCGCGCCGCGGGTGCCTCGGCAATCTTGACGGCGTTAAGCAGCACCGCGAGCGGGAGCTGGTTCGCATACATGCCGAATGGCGGGCCCCAGGGCTGCGGCCGGTACGCATCCGGTTGCGCGGCTTTGAAAACGACATCCAGATAATGTTTGCGGGCTTCAGTCAGATTGGTCGAGCCCGCCCACCACTCGAGCACCGCTTGATAATACCGCCAAGCCGGACTCCAATTTCTAGCCTGCGGATTCATCCACCACGAATCACCCAGCGATTCTTCGATCTCCGCCCACAAGCGCGGCGCGCGCTCGGGGCCGGCCGCCTCGGCGAGGGCGTTCGCCATTTTTTCCAATACGGAGCGGGACGCGGTGAACACCGCCTGATCTGCCTGTTGGCTCGAGGCGGCATTCCGCCACTGGGAATCTGCCACGCGAAATTCCACATACGCCTGCTCGGCGGGCGGGAGCTGGAGGGCATTGAGGGCCTGGTATTTCTCGAGCGCGAGGGCGTAGGATTTGTCGGCGAAAAGGCGGTCGGCGTCGGCGCGCAGCGCGGCGATTTCCTGCGGCGTGCCCGGAACGCGCACGGGCGGCGGAGCCGGGGGAGAAATGGTGGCTTCGACGGGCGTGGCGTTGGACGCAGGTTCGCGCGGCCCGGGCAACATCACCGCAGCGCCATTGTCGGCCTGCGCCGCAGGCCCATTCGTTTCAGGCGTCGGGGCGGCCTCATCCACCGCCGGCCCAACCGCGACCCCGACCGACGTCTCGGCCAATTGCGCCAATACCGGCGGCGTCCACACTGCGGCCCAACCCAAGGCCGCCAGCAAATAAACGCGCATTTTCATCATTCCTTGGTGCATGGGAGCGGAAAAATTAAGGCGAATGATCGGTTTAGACGCGCGGGAAAGGAATATGTTAGCCGGGGTGGGAAGAAAGTCGAGCGCGGCCGGGGAAAAATCAACGAATGGGAGGCAAAAGGTTCGCCGTCTGAGTCGTTTCCGACCGGTGCTCTGCTGGGTTGACGCTCCGGCCCCTTTGTGCCATTAACTATCACCTATGAAGGTTATCCGAGCCAAGAGCGCTGGTTTCTGCTGGGGCGTCGAGCGCGCGATCGACATCGCACGCGAGTTTGCCGTCGTCGGCGGCCGGCCCGTTTACACGGATGGTCCGCTCATCCACAACCGCCAGATGATGGAGAAGCTCCTCGCCGAGGGCATCCATGAGGTCGGCGATTACCAGAGCAAGTCCGCCATTGCGATTTCCGAGGACAAGAAGGACAACTCGGTCATGGTGGTGCGCGCCCACGGCATTTCGCCCGAGCGCCGCGGTTACCTGAAGAATCTCGGCCTGGAATTCAAGGACGCCACCTGCCCGGACGTGGGCATCATCGCCGGCAAGATCCGCATCCATGCGAAAAAGGGCTACAACACCGTGATTTTTGGCGACCCGAAGCATCCCGAGGTGATCGGCTTGATGGGCTACACGGAAGGCCATGGCCACGTGATTAAGAACCAGTCGGACATCGATGCGCTGCCGCCCCTGGGCGAGCATGTGTGCATGGTGTCGCAGTCCACGATGTTCACGGACGAATTTGAGCGGTTGTCGGAATACCTGCGGGTCAAATATCCCACGGCCATGGTGTTCGACACCATTTGCGGAGCGACCAAGGAACGGCAGAGCGACGTGCTGGTGCTCGCCCAAGAGGGCGCCCAGGCGATCGTCGTCATCGGCGGCCGCCATTCGGCCAACACGGTGAAACTCGCCGCGCTCGTGGAGAAACAGGGCCTCCCCTGCTTCCACGTGGAAACGGCGGCGGAACTGGACCTCGCGCAATTGCGCAAGTACGACATCGTCGGCGTGACCGCCGGCGCCTCGACCCCGGGCTTTTTGATCGATGAAGTCTGCCAGAAGCTCGAGGAACTCGGCGCGGCCAACGCGGCGTAGCCGGGGCTGAAATTTCTTTTTTGCGTTTTGCGCGGCGCACCACTATTCGGGCCTTCATGCCTCGCGTCTTCGTCACCGGCCTCGGGTTCATCACCCCCATTGGCAACGATCAAGCGGCAGTGGTGGACAGCCTGCGCCACCTGCGCCACGGTCTCTCGCTGTACCCGCGCTTCGATGATCCGAACGTGCCGGTGCGCGTCGCGGGCCTGATCAAGGATTTCAGCATCGAATCGCACGACCCGGAGGACTGGACCTACCCGGCGAATTACAAAATCAAGCGCGAGTTTTTGCGCGGATTTTCGCCGCACGTGCTGTTTGCGTATTGCGCGCTCGTGCAGGCCATCGCGGATGCGAAGTTGACGCCCGAGGACATTTCAAATGTGGACACGGGCATGTTCACCGGCTCGTCGGGCTCGGCCTCGACGCTGCATCATAATCTTACGCGGCTGGAAACCGCGGGCGTGATGCGCTGCTCGCCCTTGGGTATTGTGGCGTCGGTCGTGGGCACGCTGAGCTACAACCTCGTGGCGGCGTTCAAGATTTTGGGTTCATCGTGCGGGTTTGCGTCGGCGTGCGCGTCGTCCGGCCACGCGCTGGGTTTTGCCTGGGAGGAAGTCGCCGCGGGGCGGCAGAAGCGCGTTTTTGTCGTCGGCGGCGAGGATGGCAATCTGGAGTGCGTCCTGCCGTTTGCCGGTATGCGGGCACTGAGCCTTTCGCGCGATCCGAACACGGCGTCGCGGCCGTTTGACAAGGCCCGCGACGGGTTTGTCGGCTCGGGCGGCGCGTGCGTGCTGGTGCTGGAATCCGAGGAGGAAGCCACGCGCCGCGGCGCACCGGTTTATTGCGAGATGCCCGGCTGGGGCATGGCGTCCGACGGTTACAATGTCGCCATTTCCCATCCCGATGGCGCGGGTTTGGTGCAGGCCATGCGCGTGGCCCTGCGGCGGGCGAACCTCAAGCCCGAGGACATTGATTACGTGAATGCCCATGCGACGTCGACGCCCATTGGCGACACGTCGGAAATCCGCGCGCTAAAAACCATTTTTGGCGCGAACGGCGAACGCGGCCGGCCGATGATCAGCTCGACGAAGGCGCTGACGGGTCACCCCTTGTCGCTGGCCAGCGCGATGGAGGCGGGCTTTTGCGTGCTGGCGATGAAGCACGGTTTCACGCCCGGTTCGGCGCATATTCAGAATCTGGATCCCGAGGCCGAAGGGCTGAACATCCCACGCACCACGCTGGAGCAACGCCCGCGCGTCGTGCTCAGCAACAGCAGCGGATTCGGCGGCGCGAATGTGGCGGTGCTGTTCAAGGCGGTGTGAGGAATTGCATCGCTGGAGAATCGTGAAATAGAGGGCAGGAAAGCGGACGGGCGTGAATGCTTTGCTCCTCCTCGTTCCCACACACCTCACCCTTTTTCCTTCATTCTCCATTCCACCTTCTCCATTCTCCCTTCTTCCTTCCGCCTTCTTCCCCGATGTTCCGCCTGCGCCTGGCCTATCTCTTCACGACGTTTCCCGAGGCGTCGGAGACGTTTCTCCAGCGCGAGGTGCGGGCGATGCGGGAATTGCCGGTTGATTTTACCCTGCATTCGCTTTGGGGAGGAAAAGAGCAGTGGGAGACGTTGCCGGTCTCGCGTTACCCGAAAGCCCGCCTGCTAATGCTCGTATGGCTGCTGCCCTATTGGGCCTGGCATAAGTCGCGCGTGATGCTGGAAGTTTGCGAGGTGCTGACCCGCCGGCCTCCGCCGTCGTTGCTGAATCTCGCGGAAAACCTGCTCGGCCTCGGCTTTGCCCTCACCGAGGCGCGCCGCCTCAAGCACCGCGCCCGTCGGCCCCATTTGTGCCACGCGGTGTGGGCGACCGCCCCTTGTGCCGCCGCGTGGATGCTCGAGCGCCTGCTGGGGATTCCTTACACGATGGGCGCGCACGCGTTCGACGTCTTTCAAGATGGCGGCGACTGGTTGCTGGAGGAAAAGCTCCGCTGCGCCCGCCTCGTGCACACCACCACGGCCCAGGCGCGCACGCGCCTCGTGGCCTGCGGCGCAGAGATTCGCCATGTGACGCTCATCCGCCGCGGCCTCGATGAAATTTTGCCGCTGCCGCCCCGCCGCGTGCCCGGCGAGACCATCCACCTGCTCGCTGTGGGCCGACTGGTGCGGAAGAAGGGCTACATGCACCTGTTGCGCATTTTGCGGCACCTGCGCCAAAATGGCGTGGCGTTTCAGTGTGTCATCGTGGGCCGCGGGCCGCTGGCGGCGGATTTGCACGCGCGCGTGCGCGAATACGCGCTAAGCAAACAAGTGCACTTGGTCGGTTCCCTTGAATATCCCGAAGTGGCTGCGCTCCAGCGCGAATGGGCCGACGCCTTTCTGTTCACCGGCGTGGTGGCACCCGACGGCGACCGCGACGGCCTGCCCAATGTCATTCCCGAGGCCATGGCCGCAGGCTTGCCGGTCGTCACCAGCCCGGTGGCAGGCACCACCGAGGCCATCACCGACGGAGAAACGGGCCTCGTCGCGGCGCTGGACAATCTGCCCGCCTGGCACGATGCCATCCTGCGCGCCACGCGTGATGCGCCGTTCGCGGAACGAATCCGCACGAACGCCCATGCCTGGGTGCGGGAAAACTTTGACGCCCGCCGCAACGCTGCGCGCCTGGCCGAGGCGGTGCGCCACGCCGTGCTGGGCCAGCGCGTGGAATAGACTGAAAAGGTCCGCGCGGACAGCGATCGGGGTACGCAACAAAAAGGCGGCGCACCCACGAGGGATGCGCCGCCTTGCTTGGCGAAGAAGCAGGTCCGATTTACCGCACCGTCACGCGCACCGTCACGCTGTTCACGGAACCGGCGGGATTGGTGATGGTGACGTGATACTGGCCGGCGTCGGATTTGGCCACGTCCTTGAAGATGAGCGTGTCAGTCGTGGAACCGTTGATTTTGCCCGCCGAGTTTTTCATCGGGGAGCTGCCCTTATACCAGCGGTAGGTCACCGGGTCCGTGGCCGCGACGTTGATCTTCACGGAGAGCGTGGACTTGGCGCCGACCGTAGTCACCAAGGGCGACGGCGGCACGAGGATGTAAACGGGTACCACCGACTTGACCACTTTCAGAGTAGCGGAGTCGCTCGTGACACTGCCACCGGGACCGGTGACCACGACGCTGTATTTACCGGCATCACCGGTGGCGACGTTTTTCAACGTGAGGGTCGCTTTGGTGCCGCCAGAAACCGGGGTGCTGCCCTTTTGCCACTGATAGGTGAACGGCCCGGTGCCGCCCGCGACGACGGTGAAGTTGGCCGTGGTGCCCGCGCCGGCAACCGCATCAACCGGCTGCGTGACGATGGTCGGCGGCACCGCGATCTCGGCAGTGCCCACGGTACTAAACGTGAAGGCGGCCAATTGATTGCCACTTTGGGCGACGCGGGCGAGTAAAGTCTGGTCGCCGGCGGTCCGCACTGTCCAGTTGATGCCATCGGGGGATGAAACGACCACGGCATCTTCATTCTCATAATTGCCGCCGACGCCGACAAACTCGTGGCCTGTCCAGAGCATGTCCTCCAAATAGACTGTCTGATTGGAAATGGGCGTGGTGCGGTTCGTCCAATGGCTGCCATCCGTGGAGCTAAAAATGACGGTGCTGCAACCGCTGTTGCCAAAGGCCACGAAGGTTGAATCGCTTGCGACCAAGCCATAAAGGTAAAGCGAGGGGTGGTCCGCGGCGGGCGTCCAAGTCGCTCCGCCATTGGCGGAGAACAACCACGTGGTCGCGCAGCCCTCGGCCACCGCCAGCGTGGGAGTCGCCGCCACCATCTGGAGGTAGCTGCTGCCGCCGGTATTGCCCGAGGTCCAAGCCACGCCGTCGGGCGAAGTCACGGCCGCGCCGCTGCTGCCCACGGCAATGAAGTTCGTGCCACTCCACGTGACCCCATTGAGCGATTGGGTAGTATTCGAATCCTGATAGGTCCAATCCATCCCATCGGGCGACGTGATGATGACGCCGCTTTGTCCCACGGCGACAAATTGACTGCCGTCGGACGTCGCATCGTAAAGAAAAGGGTTAGACGTGCCCACACGAGATGCCGGCTGGGGCGCGCTCTGGGTGGTCCAGGTGGCGCCGTCGGGTGACGTCTGCAGCACACCAAAGCCGACAGCCAAATACTGGGTGTCGTTGCCGGTGATGGCCGCGAGCCCCATGGCATTTAAATTCGTGGTGTTCTGGACCGTCCAGTGGTCCAGGTCGGCGTGCGCCGAAGGCACGAAGGCCGCGAGCGCGGCGGCCGCACTGGCGAGCAGCGCAGCGGATTTAAGACGAAAACGAGTCGTAAACGAGGGAGTGTGCATGGTGAGAGGAAACTATAATTGAAAAATGAGTGGGGGCCAAAGGCGGCGCACCCGCAGTGGATGCGCCGCCGATGACGGCGAAGAATTTTGAATATTATCTGACCGTCACGCGCACCGTCACGCTGGTCACGGAACCGGCGGGATTGGTGATGGTGACGTTGTAGAGACCGGCGTCGGATTTGGCTAGGCTCTTGAAGATGAGGGTGTCGGTGGTGGCGCCGTTGATCTTGCCAGCCGCGTTTTTCAGCGGGGTCTTGCCCTTGTTCCACAGGTAGGTCACCGGAGCGGTGGCCGTGGCGTTGATCTTCACCGAGAGCGTGGACTTGCTACCCACGCTGGCCACCAGCGGCGCCGGCGGCACGAGGATGAAAACGGGATCGACGGCCTTGACGACTTTCAGGGTGGCGGGGTCGCTTGTGACATTGCCGCCGGGGCCAGTGACCACGACGCTGTATTTGCCCGCATCGCCCGTCGCGACGTTTTTCAAGGTGAGGGTCGCTTTGGTGCCCCCGGAAACAGGCGTGCTGCCCTTAAGCCATTTATAGGTGAACGGCCCGGTGCCACCCGCGACGACGGTGAAGGTGACGTTGTCGCCCACGGCGGCAACTACATCGACGGGGTCTTTCACAATCGTCGGCGCCACGGCGATCTGGGCGGTGCCCACGGTATCAAAACTCGTGGCCGCGAGCAGATTGCCACTCTGGCCGACATGCATAATATCGTCCTGCCCGCCCGCATCACGGACCGTCCAGGTGACGCCATCGGGGGACGAGATCACGACGCCCGAGGGGCCTTTCGTCGTATAGTTGCTGCCGACGCCGACAAACTCGTGGCCTGTCCACAGCATGTCATTCAAATAAATCGGCTGGCTTGAAATGGGGGTGGTGCGATTGGTCCAATGGCTACCGTCGGTGGAGGTGAAAATGGCGGTGCTGCAACCGCTGTTGCCAAAGGCCACAAAGGTCGAATCACTCGCCACCAAGCCGTACAGGTTCAGGGACGGATGGTCAGCGGCGGCCGTCCAAGTCGCGCCGCCATTGGCGGAGAACAACCAAGTGGTCGCACAGCCCTCGGCCACGGCCAGCGTCGGAGTGGCTGCGACCAATTGCAGGTAGTTGCTGCCGCCGGTATTGCCGGAGGTCCAAGCCACGCCGTCGGGCGAAGTCAACGCCGTGCCGCTGCCACCCACGACGATGAAGCTCGATCCATTCCAGGCAATGCTGTTAAGCGCTGAGTTCGCGCCGGAATCCTGAAATTCCCAGTTCACGCCATCGGGGGAGGTGATGATCGTACCTTCCTGACCCACGGCGACAAATTGGCTGCCATCGGTCGTCGCGTCATAGAGCGTGGGGGCCTGCACCACGGACACGTTGATTTTTGGCGGCGATACGCTCTGGCTCGTCCAGGTGACGCCGTCCGGTGACGTCGAAAGCACGTTGTAACCCACGGCTAAAAACTGGGTGGCGTTGCCAGTGATGGCAGTAGTCCCCTTGGGATCAAGATTGGTTAAGTTCGCCACCGTCCAGTGATCCAAATCGGCGTGGGCCGAGGGCGCAAAGGCCGAGAGGGCGGCAGCGGTGCTAGCGAACAGCACGGCCGAGTGAATACCGAGAATGGAGCGGAGGAAGGACCGGACAGGCGATTTTTGCATAATTAAGCTAGACGACAAACGACCCAGCATGGGGCGTTCGATTCCCTAAGAGTGGGAGGATTACCCCAGTATTTCAAACGGGCAACATTATTCATAGTAATGTTTCAGAGGCAAAAATGCGTACTAACGTTCAATTAGTTAGTTATTTACGTCGGGAAACCACGTCATCTGCCGGATGGAAGGCCGACGTCCACTTTTTACCCATTTTATCTGCATTTGGACCGACGCCGGGCGCGATTGGGGTGAAGTGTGCTCTGATGGAACACTTTCCCGGCTCCGTAGGGTTTGACCTGGCGGCCCCAACCGCCCATGCTCTCCCGTTTTGCCCATGGCGACGAGCACTTCAGAATACGATTTCACCCGCGTGGAAGCGCGCTGGCAGAAGTTCTGGGACGAGAACCGCACCTTTGCCGCGCGCGAAGATGTCACGGGCCGCGCCCGGCCCAAATACTACGTGCTCGACATGTTCCCCTACCCGTCCGGCGAGGGCCTGCATATCGGCCACCCGGTGTGTTACTTTCCGACCGACATTCTTGCGCGCTTCAAACGGGCGCAGGGCTTTAATGTCCTGCACCCGACCGGCTGGGACGCCTTCGGCCTGCCCACCGAGCAATACGCCATCAAGACCGGCACCCATCCGCGCGAAACGACCATCAAAAACGTCAATCGCTTTCGCGAGCAGTTGCGCCACCTCGGCTTTGTGTACGACTGGTCGCGCGAGGTGAACACCACCGACCCGGGTTACTTTCGCTGGACGCAGTGGATTTTCCTCCAGTTGTTCAAAAAGGGCCTGGCCTATGTGGACGAAAAGCCCGTCTGGTATTGCCCGCAACTGGGCACCGTGCTGGCGAACGAGGAAGTGTTGAACACCGACGCCGGCCCGCGTTCCGAGCGCGGCGATTTTCCGGTCGAGCGCCGTAATTTGCGCCAGTGGGTGTTGCGTATCACCGCGTATGCGGAGAAATTGCTCAACGGTCTCGAAGGGCTCGACTGGCCCGAATCCACCAAGAAGCTGCAGAAAAACTGGATTGGCCGCTCTGAGGGCACCGAGGTGAAATTTGCGCTCAAGGACCATCCCGGCGAGGAACTGGTCGTGTTCACGACGCGCCCGGACACGCTCTTCGGCGCGACCTACATGGTCGTCGCGCCCGAGCACAAGCTGGCCGAAAAAATCACCACGCCCGCGCAAAAAGCCGCCATCGCAAAGTACTGCCTCGAAGTCGGCAAGAAATCGGATATGGAGCGCACCGAACTGGCCAAGGACAAAACGGGCGTCTTCACCGGCGCGTATGCCATCAACCCGGTCAACCGCGCGGAGATTCCGATTTGGATCGCCGACTATGTTTTGGCCACCTACGGCACGGGCGCCATCATGGCCGTGCCCGCGCATGACACCCGCGACTTTGAGTTCGCGCAAAAATACGGCCTGAAAATCATTCCGGTCATTCAGCAAATAGGCTGGTCCGCGTTTATTCCCGCCAGCGGTCGAATAGAGGATGCGCAGATGATTTCCGATGAGCTTCCCTACATCGGCGGTGGCGGGATGTTCAATTCAGGTGAATACAACGGCCTGGACTCAGAAGAATGCAAGCGCCGCATCACCGCCGACCTCGCGCAAAAAAACCAGGCGCGCGCGACGGTGAATTACAAGCTGCGTGACTGGCTCTTTTCACGCCAGCGGTATTGGGGCGAGCCGTTTCCCATCGTGTGGCTGCGCGCCGCCGATTATGCGAAGTTGAAAGATTATCCGCAAAGCCCGCTGCGCCAGGATTTACCCGACACGCTCGTGACTTTTCTCAAAGACGGCGAACGCTGGAACGCCGTGCCCGTGCCTTCCGCAAGCCTGCCACTGAAATTGCCCGAGATCGCCAATTACCAGCCCAGTGGCACCGGCGAAAGCCCCTTGTCCAAGGCCGACGAATGGCTGCATGTGCGCGTGAACTTGGAAACAGGCGAAATCACTTCCAAAGAAAAAACCGCACCGGCTCCGCACGTCGTAGAAGGCATCCGCGAAACCAACACCATGCCGCAATGGGCGGGCTCGAGCTGGTATTACCTGCGCTACCTCGATCCGCAAAATGCGCAGGCCCTTGTCGCGCCCGCGCAGGAAAATTACTGGGGCATGCCGGATTTGTACATCGGCGGCGCGGAGCATGCCGTGCTGCACTTGCTCTACGCGCGCTTCTGGCACCAGGTGCTGCACGATTTGGGTGTGGTGAAAAGCCCCGAGCCGTTTCCAAAACTTTTCCACCAGGGCATGTTGCTCGGCGAGGACGGCCAGAAGATGTCCAAGAGCCGCGGCAACGTCGTGAACCCGGACGACTTTGTCGCGCAATACGGCGCGGATGTGCTGCGCGTTTACCTCATGTTTCTTGGACCGGTGGAGGATTCCAAGCCGTGGAACAGCGCGGGCGTCGAGGGCGCGGTGCGTTTTCTCAAGCGCGTGTGGCGCGAATTTCTGGATGCCGAGGGCCGGGCCGCCGCGAAGCTCGCCGACTTCGCCGAACCCGACGCGGACACCGCGCGCCTGCTGCACGAATCCATCAAGAAAATTTCCGAGGATTACGAGAACCTGCGCTTCAACACCGTGGTCTCGCAATTGATGATTCTGCTGAACCAGCTCTCCGCGCAACCGCGTTACCCGCTGGCCGTCGCGCGCATTTACGCGCAGTTGCTCGCGCCCATCGCGCCGCACCTGGCCGAGGAGTTGTGGGAAAAATTGGGCGGCACTCCCAGCGTGGCCGATCACCCCTGGCCCAAACACGACCCCGCCAAACTCGTGCGTAATGTGGCGAAGATTATCATCCAGGTGAACGGGAAATTGCGCGGCGATGTGGAAGTGCCCGTGACGGCCACCGCCGCGGAAATCACCGCGCTGGCACATGCCCACGAACGCGTCGCCCCGCACCTGGCCGGAAAAACCGTGGTGAAGGAGATTTACGTGCCCGGAAAAATCCTCAATATCGTGGTCAAATGACGTTCCACCCCAACGCCGTGATTTTGCGCGCAGCTAGTTTGGTGGTAGGGACGCCTCGCCGAGGCGTCCGTCTTCGGACAGTTAAAAGCCTTCGGAGCGGACGCCTCGGCGAGGCGTCCCTACCCTCTAGGCCAACCTGCTTGATGTTGTTGATCGTTCTCGGACTATTTCCGGCCGTTAGCCAGGCCGCACCGGAGCCGGGCGTCATTTACGTCCACACGGTGCGAGGGAATACGACGAGCAGCGGCGGCCAGAATGCGACGGCTCCGCAACTCGTCACCCAAGCCGCGATGTTTGCCGCGACGGGCCAGCAGCTTTCGGTGCCGCTGAAAAATCCCCTCGTGCTCGTGCTGTCCAATGGCGCGGCGCTTGCGTTGCCCGAGGGCGGACAGCTCAAACTCGAGGAATTTACCCAGGAACCCGTCAATGACACCGCGAAGGTGCGCGAGGAAGAGCCGACGCGCAGCACGATTCGCCTGAACCTCGCGGCGGGTGCGCTGGTGCTCGCGGGCCGCACCCCGGTGCCGACCTCCAATCTAACCATCACCACTCCCCTCGCCCAGTTGCGCTGTCTGGCCAAATCCGTCGTGATTGTCGCCGACGCAAACGCCCTGACGGTCACGGTGTTTGACGGCACGGTGAACCTCAGCGTGGCCGGCACCGGTTTTTCCGAGACGCTGCAGACGGGCCAAACCGCGACCCTCGCCCGCGCGGCGCTGGGAGAGAAATATCCGCTGAAACTTTCGCGTATCACCGCAACGCAGGAGCACGATTTCGGCGTCTGGCTGGACCTGGCGCGGTGGGCCGGGGCGCGCGTGGATTTCGCCCGCGCCGATAATCAATTGCGCCCGCGCCAGGTGGCGCCGGAGACTTTTACCCAGCAAATGTCGATGGACGACCCCCGTTACCGCCCGTGAATGCATCGCCCGCCAGCGCGGTTCCCGGCGGGGGCCGCTCCCGCTTCCTGCCGCAAAATTTTGACACGGCGCGGCCCGTGGCGGTCATTGCCGGACGCGGCCTTTACCCGCAGCTCACAGTGAAAGCCCTGCGCGCCGCCGGGGTACCCGCGCGGTTGATCGCCTTCGAGGGCGAAACCGAGGCGGAACTCGTCAACTCGTTTGCCGATGCTGAGCGCACCATGATCAAGGTCGGGCAGGTCGGCCACATGTTGAAGGCGCTGCGGAAATTCGAGGCCGGAGCCGCGGTCATGGCCGGGCAGATTCGCCCGCGCCGTTTGTTCGACGGCCTGCATCCCGATTTGAAGGCCATCACTATTTTGGCTACGCTCAAGGAACGCAACGCGGCCACCATTTTCGGCGCGATTGCCCGTGAAATCGAAGCCATCAACGTCCATCTGCTCGATGCGCGCGCGTTTCTCGACCATGACCTGGCCAGCCCCGGCGTGATGACGGGCGGACGTTCGCCGGTCAGTGCGGAAACGCTGGCGTTTGGCGTGCGCCTGGCGCGGGAAATGGCGCGACTGGATGTCGGCCAAAGTGTCGTCGTCAGCGGTGGCACCGTGCTGGCGGTCGAAGCATTTGAAGGCACTGACGCGATGCTGCGCCGGGCTGGCGGCTTGGGGGCGAAGGAGGCGCTGTTTGTGAAAACGTCGAAGCCCGGCCAGGATTTTCGCTTCGACGTGCCGGTGTTTGGCCGCGGCACGCTCGCTGTCATGCGCGAGGCCGGACTCGCCGCCGCGGCGCTCGAAGTCAATTCGGCGTTGATTCTGGAAAAAGACCTCGTGCTGGCCGAAGCGCGCAATGCGGGGATCAGCCTCGTGGGTTTCACCGCTGAGAAATAATCACGGCCCGTGCAATCCCTCCGCCGGCGGGGGCAAATAATCGGGTTCCGCCGACACCACCCATTGCGGCCACTTTTGCAATTGAGCCAGTGCGGTTGGCACTGCCGCCGCAGTATGCGCGCCGAGGGCGATGAACACTTCGTTGTCCGTCGCGCCACGCCCCGAAAAGTGCCAGCCGAAGGGCTTTAAGGCTTCGGCCATGGCTTTGGTGTCGGTGTTCTGGAGCAATTTCACCTTTACCCGATCGGCAAACATAAATTTCCACGCGCGCACCGTCGGCATCGCGCTGGGCGGGCCCGGAGCCCATTCCTCCTCGATGCGAATAAAGGAACCCGGGTCGAGGCCGGGCACGACGACGGCGCGCGTGCGCGACCCATCCGGCGCGAGCGGGCCGGGCGCTTCCGAAACGACAAAATCACCCTCGACGGGCTTCCCGCTTTTGGTCCATTCCGACAACACACCTGGGACTATCCGCCGCTCCACGCCGGGATCCGGGGCCACTGGTCGGTGTGGCAACCCGCGGTGGCGGAGCACAATAGCCACAATCACACAGCCCATCGCAAACCCGACGGAAAACACAATCAGCCGCTGGCGCGTGGGCATGCTCATCGCCGGACGCTGCCTCCGGCCAGGGTCGAGGGGATGGTGGCAAAAATCATGCCCCACCCTCGCGCAATCCGGGCCGCCCCGCCAACCCAAAAGCGATTAGGCTCGCCGCGCGCGGCCCGCGTGCGTTTAAAAATAACCGCGCCTTGGGCCGTCCCCGCGCCCCGACCATGATCGTTTCGACCAGCCCGATTCGCGTGCGTTACGCCGAGACCGACGGCATGGGCGTCGCCTATCACGCCAATTATTTCACCTGGTTCGAGGTCGGGCGCGTCAATCTCATGGATGAGCTGGGCCTGCCGTATCGAGATTTGGAAAAGGCCGGCTACCGGCTGCCGGTGCTCGAGGCGTACGCGAAATATCTGCGGCCCACGGTTTTTGACGACCGGCTGGAGTTGCATGTCTTCATCCGGGAACGTCCGGGCGTGCGGATGCGCATCGAGTACGAATTGCGTCGTGGGGCGGAACTGTGCCTGACCGGTTTTACGGTGCATGCGTTTGTGAATTTGCAAGGCGAGCCGGTGCGGCCGCCCGCAGCGGTGCTGGCGAAAATGCGCTCGTTTTTCAAGCCGGGGAACTAGGCCGTGGTCGGCACTTCCCGCGGCGGGGGATAACTTCGTTCCTCGCGCCGGTAAATCCGCTCCACATGGGAGAGCAAATCGGACATCGAGCGGCCGTCCGTCATGATGCAAGTGCCCGCGCGGCGGTAGAATGGTTCGCGTTCGGCCATCAACTCGCGAATGCGGGCGGCCGGATCGGGCACGTTGAGCAACGGGCGCGAAGGATTCCCGCGCGTGCGCTGGAGAATGGTCTCCACTGTCGCACACAGGCACACCAGCACGCCTTTTTCGCGCAGCAGTTCAATGACTCCAGGTTGTGCGACCAGGCCGCCACCGAGCGCGACGACACAGCCGCGCGCCGGATGCCCGCGCTCGACGAATTCGCGCTCAAGGCGGCGAAATTCCGGCTCGCCGTTGTCCGCGAAAATTTGCGCGATGGGCTTGCCGACGGCCCGGGCAATCACGTCGTCGGAATCGAGAAACCGCATCCCGCGGGCCTCGGCCATTTTGCGGCCAAGCGCGGACTTCCCGGTTCCCATGAAACCGGCGAGATAGAGGTTGGGCGGCAGCGGCCGCGGTGTGGGCGCAGTCACGCCGCCACCGTAGCCCGCCGTCCCGCGCCGCGCAAGCCCGGTGTCCGCCGTTGCGCGCTTGCCGCCGGGGATTTTCTCGTGGATACTGGGCGCATGAAAAACGACGTCGTCGAGGTGTCGATCAAGGGCATCATGCCCACGTCCAACGGCTGCGCCATTTTTCTGGGGTGCAAGGAAAAGACGTTTGTCATCTACGTGGACCAGGCCATCGGCAACGCGATTTCGATGACCCTCAACGACGTTAAAAAAGACCGCCCGCTGACGCATGATTTGATCGGCAGCATTTTTTCCGGCCTGGGGGTGAACGTCGAGCGCATCATCATCAATGACGAGGAAGCCGGCACATTTTACGCGCGCATCATCCTGCATATGCAAAACGAGCTGGGCAAAAAAGTCATCGAGGTGGATGCCCGGCCGAGCGACTCGATGGTGCTCGCCTTGCAGGCGAAAAAACCGATCCTCGTCGCCCGCAAGGTGCTCGACGCCGTCGAGGACATGACCGAAATCCTCGAGCGCATCCTCAAACAGCAAAATTGATGACGACCGCGCCGACCGCCCTGCGCCCGTTGCCGGACTTGCTGGTGCCCGGTTTGCCTGCGACGGCCCTGGCGCCGATGCAGGATGTCACCACGCTGCCCTTCCTGCGCCTCATCGGCCGGTACGGCGCGCCGGATTGGTTTTTCACCGAGTATTTTCGCGTCCACGAATCGTCGCGCCTCGAGGCGCATATCCTTTCCAGCATCACGGAAAACGACACCGGGCGGCCGGTGTTCGCGCAAATGATCGGCGAAAATCTCGCGGACCTCGCGCGCACAGTGCGCGAACTGCGGCAGCATCCGGTCGCGGGGATTGATTTGAACATGGGCTGTCCCGCGCCGAAGGTTTACCGCAAGAATGTCGGCGGCGGGTTGCTGCGCGACCCGGCCAAGGTGGATGAAATTCTTGCGCTCCTGCGCGCCGAGTGTACGGGACTCTTCACCGTGAAAATGCGCATCGGTTTTGAGAACCAGGATTTTTTCGACACGCTTTTGGACTCGATCAACCGGCATGGCGTGGACCTGTTGAGCCTCCATGGGCGCACAGTGAAGGAAATGTACCGCGCGGACGTGCATTACGATGCGATCCGCCACGCCGTGGGGCGCGTGCGCTGCCCCGTGCTGGCCAACGGCAACGTCACCTCGGCTGCAAAAGCGCGCTGGGTGCTGACGGAAACGGGCGCGGCCGGAGTGATGGTCGGGCGCGCGGCCATCCGCAATCCCTGGATTTTCCGCCAGATTCGCGCCGCCGGCCTGAAGCAGGAAATTTTCCGGCCCACGCTTGGCGATGCGCGCGGCTACGTCGAGGATTTGCACCAAGCCACGATGGTGGCCGCATTGCCGGACCACGTGCTCGCGAGCCGGTTGAAAAAATTCCTGAACTTCGTCGGGCAATCGGTGGATCCCGCGGGCCAATTTTTATACGACATGCGCCGCGCCGAGGGCACGGTTGCGCTGTTCGCCGTGTGCGACCGCTTCATGGTGGCCGACGGTCATGCCAGCGAGCCGTTTCCCGACGAGCCCTATACCGGGCTGGTTGCGCGCCCGAACCGTGAAGAGGCTATTCCCGTGGAACCGGCGGCGTGCTCGTTGTTTGAAACGGAAACAGTGGGATAAACGAGAAGAATTTGCACCGCAGAGAGCACAGAGGACGCAGAGATAGGATGAAAAAGAGTCCCAAAACCTGAGACCGCCGTGGAATTGACTTGCGGTGGCTGCGGGTCGCAGGGAAAAATCGCACGGTTAATTTTTACCGCCCTGAAAGAGCCCATTTCCACCCGCAAGCAGGCCGCATGCTGGCCGATAGTCCTCCCGGTGGGGTTGGCGGTGGCGTTGCTGACGTACAAGTTGTCGTCCATCGCCGGGCTGCATCGCGACGAGGCGGCTTTTGGGCTATTTGCAGAAAGCATACTGGCCGGCGCGCGTCCGCTCACGGGCTTTTTCAACGACTACACCGCACCGCTCCACAGCTACCTCGTGGCGGCAAGTTTTGCGCTGCTCGGAGAATCGACCTTCGCTTTGCGCATCGGCGGCGTCCTGTGCAACCTGGCGGCGCTGGGCCTTTATTATGCCATCGTCCGGCGGCTGTGGCCGAAGGCGGCGCTGTCTGCGCTGTGGTTGCTGGCGACGTTTCCGCTCTTCGTCGTTTTCTCCCGGATCAGCGGCGAGAATTACGCGCTCAATCCCTTGCTTTTGTGCGGCGGAATTTGGGCCTATTTGCGGGCATCCGCCGCTGCGAGTCCGCGCCAGGCGGGTGCCTGGTGGCTGATCTCCGGCCTCCTTTTCGGCCTCGGTTGCTGGAACCATGTGGTGGCGCTGCCCACAGTGGCGAGCGTGGTCGTAGTCTATCTAGCCTGCGCGCGACCGCCGTGGACGTTGCTGCGGCGCGGCGGGCTCTGGGTTTGGGGGGGCGTGCTGCTCGCGGCTCTACCCAAGTTGTATTTAATTATCTTTAACCACGCCTCCTGGCTGCCCGAGGTCAAGGGGCCAACGGAACGCCTGCCGTTCCTCAACGCGTGGGCGAACCTGGTTTATACGCTGGGCGGCGACGCCCTCTACGCGCGGGCCACGGGCCAGGTGGCGTTTTCGCTGAATGGGCTGCTGCCGCTGGCCATGCTGCTCAGCGCCGCGGCCCTCCTGCTGGCCCGGCCGGCCGGAGCCGCGGAGAGGCGGCTGGGCCGGGGCTTGCTGGCGGTTTTCGTCCTCAGCGCGCTGGGCAGTTGGCTCATCACCCCGGCCTATTTGGTCGGATCGCGCATCTGGCTGCTGCCGCTATGGTTCGTGCCCGCCATCCTCGCCGCGGGCATGAGCACGTGGCCGGCGATGGTGCGGCGGACTGTCGTCACGGTGCTCGTGGGCGGCAATCTCTTTGCCCTGGGCTACGATTATTTTTACACCTTCCAAAAAACCGGCGGTGCGGTGCAGACCCAAGTCAACGTGGGTGGCCGCACTGATAATAGCACCGATTTCGTCGATTTCACGCCGCTGGCGGAGAAACTCCGGCGGGTGCCGGGACAGCCGGCCATTTATGTCGAGGACTACCGGCCCTACCGCCTGTGGTTCCTGCTGCCGGAGGCGCGGGAACGCATCCACGTCATCGACCAGACCGCGCCCACGCCCTGGTCTTTTCCGCCGGGCAGCCTGCTCGCCGTGTTTCGCGCCCCCGATACCGGTGACTTGGCCGACGGGGAGGAAATGAAAGTCGGCGGCGTCCCCGTCAAATACCGCGCGGACCTTTCCACCGCCAATCAGGTCGTGCTGCAGGTGCTGGCAAAATGAAGAATATTAACCGCAGAGAACGCGGAGAGCGCGGAGGCGCATAAAGAAACGTATTCGGATCCAAAAGAGTTTCCGAAGACGACGCGGGGCGATCCCGAGGTATGGGACCGCCCCGCCCGCCCTGGTCTTTAGGTTCCGGCACTAGCCCGGCGGCGGAAATTTTTCCAGGTGAATGGTGCTCAGTTCTTGTACTTTTAACTTTATACCTTTCACCTGCAACCTCCTACTGACACGCCTCGCATGTGCCACCGTTGAGCATGGCGTCAATGCTGCAGGCCTTGGTCTCGGCTTCGGTGTAGGTGCGCTTGGCCGGAGCCACCGGGAGGGGCGGAACGGTGTCGCCGGTATCGGCCGGAGGCGGCGCCACGGCGGCGGTTTCCTCGCTCACGAAGCCGCGGGTTTCCTTGCGCATGGAGACGGTGGCCTTCTCGATGTTCGACGCGCCGAGGGTGCGGAGGTAGTAGGTGGTCTTCAGGCCCTTGCGCCAAGCGGCACGGTACATGTGCGAGAGGGTCTTGATCTCGGGCTGGCCGAGGAAGAGGTTGACCGACTGGGACTGGTCGATCCACTTCTGGCGGCGCGCGGCGGCGTCGAGCACGAAGGTGTAGTCGATGCCGAAGGCGGTGTTGTACTTGCGCTTCACGTGCTCGGGGATGCCGTCCATGTGGGCGAGTTCGCCGTCGTAGTACTTCAGGTCGTCCATCATCGTGGTGTTCCAGAGGCCGAGGGCCTTGAGGTCCTTCACCAGGGCCTGGTTGAGGATGGTGTAATCGCCGCCGAGGTTGCTCTTGGCGAACATGTTTTTGTAATACGGCTCAATACAGGGAGACGTATTCATGATGTTCGAGATGGTGGCGGTGGGGGCGATGGCGAGGACGTTGCTGTTGCGCATGCCCTGGCGGGCGATTTTTTCGCGCAGGGGCGTCCAGTCCATGCGGCCGCCGCGGGGCACCTCAATCGGCACGCCGCGCTCCTGCTCGAGCAAGTCCACGGTGTCCTGCGGCAGGAGGCCGCGCGACCATTTCGAGCCGTGGTAGGTGGAGTACGTGCCGCGTTCCTCGGCCAAATCGCTCGAGGCCTCGTAGGCGTAAAAGGCGATGGCTTCCATGAACTCGTCGTTGAACTCGACCGCTTCCGCCGAGGCGAAGGCGAGGTCCTTCTTATACAAGGCGTTGTGCAAGCCCATGATGCCGAGGCCGATGGGCCGGTGGCGGCTGTTCGAGGTCTTGGCCGCGACCGTCGGATAATAATTGATGTCGATGACGTTATCCAAGGCGCGCACGGCGACGCGGATGGTCTCGCGCAAGGCGGCGTGGTCGAGGGAACCATCGGCCTTGATGTGGGTGTCGAGGATGACGGAGCCGAGGTTGCAGACCGCGGTTTCCTCCTGGCTGGTGTTCAGCGTGATTTCCGTGCAGAGGTTCGAAGAGTGGATGACGCCGGTGTGATCCTGCGGGCTGCGGACGTTGCAGGGGTCCTTGAACGTGATCCAGGGATGGCCGGTCTCGAAAAGCATCTTGAGCATTTGCTTCCACAGCTCGATGGCGGGCACGGTCTTGCCGAAAATCTTCCCTTCCTGGGCGAGTTTTTCGTAGTGCTGGTAGCGCTCCTCGAACTTGCGGCCGTAAAGGTCGTGCAAATCCGGCGTCTCGTTGGCGCGGAAAAGCGTCCAATCCTGGCGGGCCTCCATGCGTTTCATGAACAGGTCGGGAATCCAGTTCGCGGTGTTCATGTCGTGCGTGCGGCGGCGTTCGTCGCCGGTGCTCTTGCGCAGTTCCACGAAGTCCTCGATGTCGTTGTGCCACGTTTCGAGGTAGGCGCAACCGGAGCCGCGGCGCTTGCCGCCCTGGTTGACGGCGACGAGCTGGTCGTTGTGCAGCTTGAGGAACGGGATGACGCCCTGGCTTTCGCCGTTGGTGCCCTTGATGTAACCGCCGGTGCCGCGCACTGCGGTCCACGAACCGCCGAGGCCGCCCGCCCATTTCGAGAGGAAGGCGTTCTCCGCGATGCCGCGCATCATGATGCTCTCGATGTTGTCGTCCACCTTGTAGAGGTAGCACGAGGACAACTGCGAATGCAGGGTACCGGCATTGAAGAGCGTCGGGGTCGAGGAGCAGAAGCGCCGGCTCTTGTACATCGTGTAGAGGCGGACGACCCAATCCTCGCGGTCCTTGGGCTCGTTGAGGAAGAGACCCATGGAAACGCGCATCCAGAAATACTGGGGCGTTTCGAGGCGCCGGGCCGGCTTCTTCGTTTTGTCGACAATGAGATAGCGGTCGTAAAGCGTCTGGATGCCGAGGAAGTCGAACTCGAGGTCAGCCGAGGGGTCGAGGGCTTCACCGAGCTTCGTGAGGTCGTACTTGAGGATGGCGGGGTTGAGGCGCTCGATGCGCACTCCGTGTTCGAGGCGCTTTTTGAAATGGCGGGCGTGGAACTGCTTGAGCGCGCCGATGCCGTCCTTGAGGATGTCCCAGCCGAGCACCTCTTCGTAGATATAAGAGAGGAGGATGCGGCCGGCGAATTTCGCGAAGTCGGCATCGCGCTCGATGAGCGTGCGGGCGTTGAGAATGATGGTCTGCTGCAAGCCCTCGCGGGTCATCTCCGTGTTGAGCGAACGGCGCAGTTCGCCCTCGATTTGCTCGCGCGTCATGCACAAGTCCAGGCCGATGGAGGCGAAGGTGATGCGGGCGCGCAATTCCGCGCCATCCCACATGTCAGCTTCCTTGCCGTCGTCGCGTTTGATGAAAATGATTTGCTCCTGGCGCGTGTCCTCGGGCGTGACGGGCACGACGGTGGCGTTGCGGCGCTGGGCGCGCTCAGCGCGGTAAAGGATGTAGGTCTCGGCGACTTTGAAGTGCCCGTGGCGCATCAATTCCTCCTGCACGAGGTCTTGCACTTCCTCGATGGAGACGAACGCCTGGCCAAGGTCGCGCGCGCGCAGGCTGACGGCTTCGGAGACGCGCACGGCAGGCTCGCTGTCGCGGTGGAGCGACAAGAAGGCCTTGCGCACGGCGATTTCGACCTTGTTCTGGTCCCACGGCACCACCTGGCCGTTGCGGCGAATCAGGCGCACATGGACGGGGACCACTTCGGTGGCCGTGCCGGAACCGTCACCCTTGGCGGCGGCCACCGGCGCCGGGCCGGATTGCTTGAACACGAGGCTCTTGGCCACGTCGTGCGCGTTGTTGTGCACGAGCGCCTTTTCAATGATGCGGTTGATGTCTTCCTGCGAGACGAGGCGGTCCTTGTTCTCCGTCCAGCGCGCGACGATGTCCGCGCCGACTTCGCGGGCGACTTCGGCCACGAGGTGGCGGTTCTGCTCGGTGTAAATGTCCTGCACCTGGCGGGAAAGGAGCAAATCCGTGAGTGCGGCGCCCACGGTGTCGGCGATTTCCGCGACGTCGAAATCGCGCTCGACGCCGCCGAGGGTGACGCGGACGAGCGGCTGCACGAGGGCGTCGTTGCCGACGACTTCGCGCCAGTTGAAGCGGGGTTTCTGGTCGTCGGGTGTCTGGGCAAAGCGCTTCAGCGCGAGATCTTCATCAATTTCAAGGTGGCGAATCATGGCAGTGGTGGGTTGGGAAGTTTAGGTGAGCGGTTAAAAAAGAGGGAAAGAAAAGAGGAAGAGTTGGGACAGAATGAACAGAATTTGGAGAATTAAGAGGAGGAAACTGGCAAAGAGTGCCCGTTTCAATGGATGGGGTTTTTAATTGGGTTAATTCTGTAAATTCTGTCGAAAAATTTAGGATTGGAAGGCTAATTCTGTCTAAGAATCTTTGGGGGGCTTGGGCAGGAGTGGCGGGAGTTTGGCCTCGGGCGGAACCGGTGGCGGGCCTACGATTTCGACTTCCATGATTGTGTCGTCGTGGAAGAGGCGGGCCAGTTTTTCGCGGGCGCGCTGGAAGTGGCGTGGACGAATGGAAAAGAGAAAGGCGCCGACGGCCAGGACGATGGAGCCGAGGCTGAGTTCGACGCCGACCGGCAGAAACAAAACGTCGGCGAGCAAATCGACGGAAAAGAACGAGCTGACCGCGGCGACGAGAACGGCCTTGGCCCAGCGCGGCGTGGCCGGGTCGGTGCCGACGTAGTACGCCACGAACCCTTTTTCAATGACCGCGCGCGCCACCCGCCGCACCAAGCCCTGCGGCTTCGTGCGGTCGTCCTTTCCGGGTTGCTGCTGCGGGTGGTCATTGTTCATGGACGGCGGCGATGCCGGTGGCTTACAGCTCGTCGTTGTGGACTTCCTGGAGGGAGCTGGACTTCTGGTAATCGGTCACGCGGCCTTCGAAAAAGTTCTGTTCCTTCTTCATGTCCATCATCTCGGCCAGCCAGGGGAGCGGGTTGGTGCAGCCGGGATGGAGG
>Ga0265320_10000015_pt1 | contig 198537 bp, 150 predicted proteins | sample 4827metaG_FD_202087 | JGI IMG/M metagenome (GOLD analysis project Ga0265320, IMG submission 202087) | Rhizosphere microbial communities from Carex aquatilis grown in University of Washington, Seatle, WA, United States - 4-8-27 metaG | ecosystem: Host-associated > Plants > Roots > Rhizosphere...
GAATGGTGCCGGATGCACCCGGACGATTAAACGGAACGAGTAAAATGGCGTCGTTGAGTTTGAGCGTGTAGGAATTCTCCGTGATCTCGGCGAGCGAAACGTCCGAATCCTTGTCGTCGCCCGGGAATCGCACACGCAGGCTCTGGCCGGTGAGCATCGGGGGATTGTTGGTGAACACGAGCACGCGCTGGCCGCTTTTCACCATCGTGCCGGAGGGTTTGAGTTTTTCCGCCAATTGCCCGAGGCGGTCCTGGTCGGACAACTTGACGACCACGGGTGCCACCGGCGTTCCCGAAGCGGTGGGGGCAGTCGGGGTCGACGCCACCGGCACGGGCTCCACCGGCGCGGGCGGCGGCTTGGGGAAGAAGGGATTGGAGAGTTCCGGCAAATTCGCTTCGAGCGTGGGGTTCGCGCGATTCAAGTCATGGCCCACGATATTCAGCAAGTGCTCGCGAATCTGGGGGGTGAGCACTTCGTCGGGTTTGGGCGCGGCGATGACGACGACATTCGTCAGCACGGGCGCCGCGGGCGCGGGCTTGGCGGCCGGAGCGGCGGCGGGGGCGGGCTCGTCCGCGGCGCGCACCAAGACCACCGGCCCGAGGAGGCCGGCCGTCAGCGCGACCCAAGTAATGCGGCGGAAATTCATGGAAATTTATTTGCCGAGGACTTCGAGGTCCATGGCGACGGCGAGTTGGTTGGGCTGGCCCAGTTTGCCCTGCTGTTCGTCTTTGCTCAGGCGGAACTGATGCACGCGCACCAGATGCGTGCCCGTCTCCAACTGGTAAAGGTACTTCGTGACGGTTTCCCAGGAGCCGCTTGCGCCGATGGTGAATGGCGTCGTGCTCATGTCATCCTTGTTCTTGCCCAGCGCGGTGGTGAGACCCTGGTTCGGGGCCGAAACCTTGATGCCGGAGGTGGCTTCGAGGTTCCAGAAATACTGCTGGTTTTCAATGACCTCGGTGGGGTCGAGCAAGGCGGCGTCGAGCGTCTTCAAGTCCGCCTGCAACTGGGCGCGATTGGCCTCGAGGTCGTGGCCGGCGGCGATATTGCGCGCCACGGTGTCGGCCTTGTCCTCGAGGTCCTTGCTGGTATCGTGGGCTTCGTCGAGGGCCGTTTGCAAATAATAGCCCAGCCCGCCCATGAGGATGGCCAGCACCACCAGGCCCACCGCGAGCGGGTAGGTTTTCAACTGCACCATAATCTGTTCTTTTTTCATACGGGCTTGAGCACGACGGTGAAGGAGAATTTGAACAAATTCGGGCCCTCGCGGCGGGGCGGGTCAATTTTCGGATCTTTGATGGGATCGGCGATGCGGTCCTTGAGCACCGGCGCCGAGATGATTTTTTTCACGAAGCTGTCGAGGCTTTCGAGGTCCTTGGCCTCGCCGGTGATGGTGCCGGTAATCACGAGTTGCAGGGTGGGCACCCGCTGGCCGGGCTTGGGCTCGACGCTGTAGGGATTCAACTGCACGGTCTCGAGCCAGATGTTTTCCGGGCGGGCCGCGGCCACGGAGTTCATCAACTGCACCGGGGAAACATTCGGGCCGTAAAACTTGGTGACTTCCTGCAGACGCTTCGAATCCCTGAAAAACGCATTGCTCAGCGCGAGGTATTTGGAGTTTTCCTTTTGCGCCTCGTCGATCGAGGCCTGATATTTGTTGGCCACGCGGTTGACGGAAATGATCTGCGCCGTGATATATAAAAGATAGGCCAGCGCCATCACCGCGAGCGTGACCGCGACGGAATTGACCAGGAAGCCCGTGCGCACCGGCTTGATGTCCGGCAAGGCCTCGGCCACCCGGAAGTTCGGGTGCCATTGCCAAACGATTTCGGGGGCCTTCTTTTTACGCAGTTGCACTGGCGGCCTCCGTTTTGTTTTCAGGTTTGGCTTCGTGTTTGCACATCAGGCTGAAGAGTCCGAGCCAGCGGGAATCCAGCGCGGCGAGTTCGACGCCCGGGCCGGCCTCGATGCCCGCGCTTTTGAGCCAGGCCGGGTACTCGGGCGTGAGGATGTCCACCCCGAGCGATTTGGCGAGCGAAGTCGCCATCCAGCCGAAATTTTTGGGAATCAGGCTCAGGTGAATCTGGCCGATGGTCTGGCCCGTCTGCACTTCGTAAAAGCCGGTCGAGGCCTGCAAGTCCTTCAGCATTTTTTTCATCAACGCCGGGCCCATTTCGGTGAAGTCGAACGTGTTCGAGTAAAATAATTTCCGCGCGGATTCCTCGTCCTTCAACCCCAGCTCCTGCTGCACGACGGGAAACATGCTGTTCATCCCGTAGGGAATGGGCCGGGCGAGGTCGAGGGTGTTGCCGTGAAAGATGAAGACCTGCGAATTTTCCGGCAGGACCTCGAGCAGCAACGTCGGCGATTTCACCCCTTCGGAATTCAGGTAGCTGATCATGCCGCCGACTGTCGCCACCGAGCCGATTTCCAGCCGCTCGGGATACAGGCCCGCGCTGACGAGCCATTGCTGGCGCTCGCGCACCTCCTCCAGCGACGCCCCGCAAAAAATCAATTCCTTGGGAAACCCGGCCTCCGCGGAAGCCGCCGCGCCGCCCTCAGCCGCGATGACGTTGATCAAATTCTTGGTCGGATCGACCTGATACTGCTGCTGCACATATTCGGCGAGATACGCCGGGTCCTTGGCCTTGGCCGGAGTTTCGAGCGAGCCGCGGCGCACAAACCGGCTCGGCGGGAAAATCCCGATCACCGACGGCACATACTGGCCCTTGCTCTGCCCCATCATTTCACTCACCAGCGTGGCCAAGTCGTCGGACGAACCCAGCGGCGCCTCGCGCAACTCCTCAATCACCAACGGCGGTTCCAGCACGGAGGCCCGGGCGGCCAATACCGAATACTCGGAAACCTCCAGAAAGAGGACCTTGGCGCGGGTTTTCTTAAGCATGGTGGCGGTGGAAAGACAAAACCGGAGCAGGCGGCGTGCCGCCAAGGCTGGGCCGCAGGCTTCGTGTGCGCAACCGGGGACAAGCGGGAGCGCGGGCGGGGAAAGTAATCCCAACCCCCTTCCCCTCACAAGCAAAAAAATGGCCTAACCGGGCCCGCCCAAGACCCCAGCCATGGGAAGCCGAAGCCACCAGGCTTATTCCGCCATCAGCCCACCTCGGCCCCGCCGAAGACCATGCCTGAAGACGGCACCGTTAGAGAGGATTTCATGCCAAGAACGTCACCAGTTCCCCCGCCCTGTTCGCATCCACCACCGTGCCCTCCACCCCCAGTGGCACCAACGCGTACGACGGCACCTCCACCCGCGCGAAAGCAAACTCCGCATTCGTCGGCAACGCATCCTGCCCGTCCCACACCCCGTCGCCGTCCGTGTCGGGGTCCGAACTTGCAAAACGAAACGTCATGGCGCGGGGGTTTTGATTTGCTTCTTCGGGTCGAACTCCAGGTTGCGCGAACCGGAGGGGTTTATCCAAGCTTCGATACTTATTCCGGTTCCATCAGTCCGCACAGAGTCGGTTGTCAGATCAATATCAACTCTTCCATATTGGCCTTTGGCGGTATGAACGTAAAAAGTGGTGGTCAGGCTTTGTGTCCAATTCGGATCGTCTTTAGGCATGCTAAATGAAAACGTAGGCTGGTAGCCATTTTCCGGAGCTAAGTTTTTATAAGAATCCGTTGCCTCAACCAAGCCCCCCCCCGAAACGCTGATTTGCACAGTCCAGTCAAAATGACCCTGACTGCGTATAATTCGAATGGGATTTCTAATTAAATTAATTATAAGCGCACCAACATCACTCTTCATTCCAGAAAAGAAATCGAAAGTTGCATATGTTCCATCATAAGGCACACGACTGTCGAGCTCCGTATGAATCATTGGCTCAGCACCTTGAATCTTCCACATGGTAAAAATTACTGGATTATTTGGATCTGCCTTGTAGGCATCCGACCAATTTGATGGCAACCGAAGATCGTATTCATAGCCTACTTTTGAAGGTACAATTCCTAGATCCATCCCCCGCAAACCTTCAAAACGAAACAGCCCGTTTGCATCGCTCTTCGTCTTATGTGGTTCACTTTTCGTCGAATCAATCCCTCCGGCTCTCAGCACATTTCCAGCGACATCCACATCTGCGACGGGCTGGCCGTTTTGATCCACGATTTCCCCATAAAAATCCAAATTTTTGCCGTTTTCAGCATTCCACACGGCCTGAAATGTGCTAATGCGGTCAGATGCCACCTGGGGATTAACTGATGCAGGCCCAACTACTGAAATGCTTGAATTCGGCGAAAGCCCAGAGCCCGAGGGTGTTTGCGAGACCGAATGCTGGCTCGTGCTCAGCTTCGTTGACGGTGTTCGTTGTGTATCGGGGCTTGAGCTTCCCAAGAACCACCAGATTCCCAGCAGTAAAACGATAAGGCCAAGCAGGAGGAAAGTGCGATTCTTCATGGGCTAGACAATAATCCAAATTTATCAAGTAGTGTATGCCAATAATTCTTCTCGCCCATGTTATTAAAGCGGAACTCGCCACTGTGCCAAGCATGGGCCTTGAAATGATTGTTCAAGGGATCGTAGATCCATAAAGATTGCAGGTTGACGGAAGAGGTCATGCTGGCGGCATTAGGGACTGCGCCCAAAGCATTGCATCGGGCTTCCGCAGCGTAGGACATGATTTCGTAGCGCTCATGCAGATTCGTGACATTGCCTGAACCATCCCGTTCCTCCAAGGACAGCGGGAAATGCTGGCTGGTGGTGGTAAAATACCCATCCCAGTCAAACAGATCAACGGTCTTATAGAAGGCATTTTCAACGGGCGAAGGGTGCCCCAAAGGGTCAGATTCAGGTTGCCCCTTTCCCCCTAAGGATCGCGAGTGCGGACGGCAACGGCCGCCGGGCGCAATGTTCCGCCTTTATTTTCGCCTACTTTCTGCCGGCAAAGGGACCTTGACTTAAATCACGCAATATCATAAAATCAACGCAATCGCGAAAAGCCCTTCCTTTCCCACGCGCACCTTGGTCTCCCGCAAAAACGGGTCTTTTTGCGAGAGCAGTTCTTGCCCCTCCTCGCCACCGTCCATTTAAGCTCAATCAAGCCTAATCAAGGTGAATCAAGGTCAATCAAGCCTATGCCGGCCACTCCCATCCGCCAAAACCAGGGTGAAACCCCCAGGGACGCCTGCCTCAAATTCCCGCCAGCGCCCGAATTCTCGGCAGGGCCAGGGGCAAATCCGCCAGATGGGCGCGGTGGGGTTCGCGGGCCCAGGGGAGATTGCGGGCGTGCGGCCACGCGCCTTGGGCAACGAATTCCTCCAGCGCAGGGCGCACGCCGGCGATGGCCCGAAAACTGCCTTTTCCGTGCACTTCGTTGATTTCCAAATCGTTGGGCCAGACCGTCGTGATGCCCGGCGTGGCGAGGTACAGCAAGTCATTGAGCGTCACGAACGGGCGGCAGGTGGCCATGGAATTGACCGGGCGCGGGTGGCGGCCGCGCAAGTAGTCGAAATACCGCCGGAAATTCCGCTCAAAATGGTCGCCCTGCGCGCGCAAATCCAGCATTTCCCGCCGGCCATCGTTCCAGTTAATTTCGGCCTCCACTTCCGCTACGTAACGGATGCGGGCGTTTTCGCAGACCAAAAATTCGCCGTGGATTTCGGGGTCGGGCCGGCAGGCATGCGTCGCGCCGAGGCGCAGGAGGACGCCTTCGGGCGTGCGGGCCTCGGCAAAAACGGTGTCGGCCCCGGCGATGGCGTAGGCGCGGTACAGGCAGGCCTGGGCTTCGGTGACCAGCCCGAATCCATCCTGCTCCGGCCCGGCCCAGAAGAGGATATTCTGCACAAAATGGGCCATGGCGTTGCCGACGCACGAGTCCAGCAGCGGAATCGGCGAGCCGTCCAAGAACAATTTCCCCGCCCAGCCATTGCGCGAGAAATAGGCCGCGGGCCGCGCCCAGGCGGCGAGAAAACCGGCGGAGCGCAGCCGCCCGAATTCGCCCGCGAGCAAACGCTGCTTGAGGGCCTGCCGGCCCGGTTCGGTAATAAAATTAAAGCCGACCTCGGTGGGTTTCGTCGCGCGGGCTTCCACGGCGATCATCTCCTCCAGTTCCTGCCACCACAAGGTCGGCGGTTTTTCCAAATAGACGGGCAGGCCGCGTTCCACGCAGGCGCGGTGCATGGATGCGTGCAAGTGGATGGGCGTCGGCAGAAACACGGCGTCCACCGCGCCGGCCATACCCTCGAGCATTGGCTCAAGCCCGGAAAAAATCCGCACGTTGCGTTCGGTCAGGCGCACTTCACCGCCGAGCGTGGCGGCCTTGGCGGCCTCGGGCTCGCAGGTAGCCACCACCTTACAGACGCCTTCCTTTTCCAAATGGTGCAGGACGCGGTGCACATGGAGGGCGAACCCGCCCAGGCCGGCCACGGCGACGCGCGGAGGGGAGGAAAGAGGGGCGGACATCGGGAAAGCGGAGCCGACATCTTGCCGGGCCGCCGCCGCCTGACCAGCGCAAAATCCCCCTCATGGCGCAAACCAGCCAAACGTTATACTCAAGAAGGCCTCTGGCCAACCTACGGCCCGCGCCGCGCAAAAGGGTTTGCCAACCCCGCCGCCCATGCCTCACGGTAACGCAGACATGGACCCCACCGCTGACGAAGTCCTCGCCATCTTCAAACGCACCGGCGCCTTGCTGGAAGGCCATTTCGTCCTGCGCTCGGGACTGCACAGCACGCATTATTTCCAGTGCGCGCAAGTCTGCCAGAACATGGAGGCGGTCACGCGCCTGTGCGAGCTGCTGGTGAAGAAACTCGGCCGGAGCGATTTTGCCACCGTGCTGGCGCCCGCGATGGGCGGCCTGGTGCTCGGCCAGGAAGTGGCCCGCCAAACGGGCAAACGCTACCTTTTCTCGGAAAAGGCCAACGACAAGCTCGTGTTGCGCCGCAATTTCAAATTCGCCCCCGGCGAGCGCGTGCTCGTGGTGGAAGACGTGATCACCCGCGGCGGGCGCGTGCAGGAATGCCTCGACCTCATCACCGGCGCGGGCGCGGTGCCCGCGGGCGTCCTCGTGCTGGTGGATCGCAGCGAGGGCCAGGCGAAATTCAACGTGCCGCACGTGGCGTTGCTGCCCATGAGCTTTCCGACTTACCCCGCCGACCAACTCCCGCCGGCGCTGGCGGCGCTGCCAGTCGTCAAACCGGGCAGTTAACTTCTTTAATGTTCGAACGGATCGTCATCCTCGGTCCCGGCTTGCTGGGTGCTTCACTCCTGCAAGCGGCCAAGCGCCATGGCTTGTGCAAACACACGGCCGTGTGGTCGCGGCGGCCGGAAACGCGCCTCAAGTGCGAAAACCAGCCCTGGTGCGACGCCGTGTTTGCCGAACCGGGCGACGCCGTGGCGGGCGCGGATTTGGTCGTGGCGTGCACGCCGGTGGACACAATCGTCCCGCTGCTCGCGCAAATCGCGCCAAAGTTAAAGCCCGGCACGATGGTCACTGACGTGGGTTCGACGAAAAGCCTGATTTGCCGGCAGGGCCGCGCGGCGCTGCCGGCAAACATTGCCTTTGTCGGCTCGCATCCGATGGCGGGCTCGGAGAAAACGGGGCTCGAACACGCTGATCCTGAACTGTTTCGCGGGCGGGCGTGTTTTGTGACGCCGCTAGTCGAGACGCCCGCCGCCGACGCCGAGAAGGTCGTGCGTTTCTGGAAGGCCCTCGGCATGGAGGTGGCGACGACGACCCCCGAAGCGCATGATGAAATCGTCGCCCACCTTAGCCATTTGCCGCACCTGCTGATGTCGGCCTATTGTGCCTACCTTTCCACCCGCGACCCGGCCTGGTTGCACTATGGCGGGCCCGGCCTGCGTGACACCACCCGCGTGGCCGGCGGCGACCCGGCGCTCTGGAAGGCCATCGCGATGGAGAACCGCGAGGAGATTTTGCGCGCGTTGGACGCCTTCCAGCGGGAGTTGGACCTGCTGCGCGCGGCCCTGCACAACCAGCAGGACTTTGCCCTGCGGCACATCCTCGAACGCGGTCGCGACTACCGCGTGCGCCTCCGGCCCCTGGGGGAAGATAAGAAACGCTGATTTAGGATTGCTGATTGCTGAATCGAAAACCACCCGTTACCTTTTCACAACAACGGTCCAGCAAATTCCCCCACCCCTCCTTATTTAACCCACCGAAATCAGCGTTCAGAAACCCTTTCCGTGCCTACCCTTCCTGCCGTTCTCCCGATTCACCCCTTCACCACGCCGGTGCGTGGGACGGTGGAATTGCCGGGGTCGAAGAGCATCACCAACCGGGCGCTCCTGCTGGCGGCGCTGTGCAAGGACCCCGTGCGGGTGCAAGGCGCGCTGTTCAGCCGCGACACGGAAATCATGATCGAGGCCCTGCGCAAGTTGGGCTTCAAAATCCAGACTGATGCCGCGGCGAAAACCGTGCGGGTCGAGGGCGAGGGTGGAAAAATTCCCAAAGCCAAGGCCGTCCTCGACGTGGGCAACGCCGGCACGGTGGCGCGCTTTCTCACCGCCTTTCTGTGCCTGCGAAAGCGCGGCGTTTACACGCTCGATGGCGACGCGGCCATGCGCAAGCGCCCGATGAAGGGCCTGCTGGATGCCCTGCGCAAGCTGGGGGCGAAATTTGAATTCAAGGGCGCGGCGGACCATTTTCCGTTCACAATGAAAACGCCCGGGCTCGAGCGCGGCGGCGTGATCGAGGTGGACGCTTCGGCGTCGTCGCAGATTTTTTCCGCGCTGATGATCGTGGCGGCGTGGGCGAAGGAGCAGTTGGAGCCCAAGCGCGTCGGGCCCACGGTGTCGGAGCCGTTTGTGCGCATGACGGCCAAGATGATTCCGCAATTCAGCCGCGGCTTCAAACCCGTGGTCAATGCGCCGAAATTCGACGATATTTACTTCATCGAGGGCGACGCCACGGCGGCCAGCTATTTTACGATTCTCCCAATTGCCACCAAGGGCACGGTCGGGACCTACCAGATTTTCGGCCTGGGGGAATTGACGGATTTGCAGGGCGACACGGCGTTTCTGCACGTCGCGCAAAAGGTGGGCCTGCATGTGCGCAAGCTCGCGCACCACACCGAAATTTCCGCGGGCTCGGGCTATCGCGGGCTGACGCAAAACTTCAATCCCTTCTCCGACACCTTCCTCACGCTCGCGGCGCTGGCGCCCCTGCTGGACGGCGAGACCATCATCACCGGCATCGCGCACACGCGCAAACAGGAAACGGATCGCGTGCGCGCCATGGCCACGGAATTGCAGCGCCTCGGGCAGGAAGCGGTCGAGACGCCCGACGGCGACGGGCTCATCATCCGGCCCAATTTGAGTGCGCTGCGCACGAAGGCGAAACGCAAACCCATCGTCATCGAAACGTATGAGGACCACCGCGTGGCGATGAGTTTTGCCATCCTCGGCAGCCACGACCTCCTCGGCAACGGCAAGCCCTGGCTGCACCTCAAAGACCCCGCGTGCGTCGGCAAAACCTTTCCCAAATTTTTCGAAGTGCTGGAGAAACTGCGCCTGGAGTCCAAGGCGGGAAAGAAGTGAGGGCTGGTCTCGACCCGCGCTTATTCGCTCTGCAAAAAATCATCGAGCGGACTTTTCCCCTGAAAGTCCTCGCGGTGGTCTTCGTCGGATTTCTGGAACCGTCCTTGCTCAATCAATCGGTAGATGACTTCGCCCATCGTCGCAGACGAAACGATGCCCAACTTTTGTAATTCCGCGCGGGCCGCGGCGCCATAGAGCTTTTGGGCCACGGTTGGGGCGACCGCTAGAATTTCGCCGCCACTGACGTTGGCGTATCTTTTCACCCGTGGACCATTAAGGACTGCCTGGACACATTCCTCGACAAACAAAATAGCCTCAATCTCGGCGGGTGACAATGCTGGATAGCGGCCAGCAATTCTCTTGCGCGCCAAGCGCGGCAGAAGCGCTAATACCAACTCCGCTACCATTATTATCACTAACGGCTTCTCTGCGGCAAAGCCGTGTTTTTCGAGCTCGTGAACGACCTCGGTCTCAAACAGTGCCTTTTGTTTTCTGATTTTATCCCTGAATTCCTCGACCGCATTTTTTCCTTCCCCAAGCCTGATGTCCAAAATGCCGGGCACTTGCAGTCCAATGCGGTCGACCAATTCTTTCTGGCATGCCGCCGTAAAAAAAGGCGGCAACTTTTCGCGGGCTTCCTTCAAAAGCTGCGCGTGACCCCGGTCACTATTCAACAGGGGATGGGCCGCCGCCTCCGCCTCAGCACAGTCGGGGCAAAGATTGCGTGACGGACCGCTGGTGATCCCGAGGTGCTGATAAACGCCGTCCACGATGGAGCCGGAACTCGTCGCGGAGCAAAAATGCACGGTGGCCTCGTGCTTCTGGCATTTCTCGCACAGCATCGTGATAGTATAATTCGATTTTCAACCACAAGAAGCACAAAAGGCACAAAAAAGAGTCGCGCTTTGATATGGCCCGTACGCTTGAGCGAGCGCGGCAAGCGTCTGTTATGTGCCTTTGGTGCTTCTGGGGGTTAATTCTTCCTTTTAGCTGCATTGGTTCAACAACAGTCCGCTTCAGACCAGGGAGCTTCGCCCTGGCCGCGTCCGCCATTTTACCCATGATTTTTCTTCCTCCCATCCCTGCCCTGTCTATGCTGGAGCTTGGCCTTTATCGTTGCTCGCTTATCCTTTATCGTTCGTCCTTCCTGCTTTTGCATTTTCCCTTTTGAACTTTTAATTTTTAATTTCCTCCATGTCCACCCCTGCCCCTTTTCTCATCATCGCTGTCGACGGCGGCGCGGCGTCGGGCAAATCCACCGTGGCGCGGGCGCTGGCCGAGCGTTTTCATTTGTTGCACGCCGACACCGGAGCCTACTACCGGTCAGTGACTTTCGCCCTGTTGCGCGCCGGGGTGCCGCCGGATGAAGCCCAGGCCGTCGAGGCGGCCCTCCCGCAGTTGTCCCTGGAAACGCTGGTGGAGGGTAATGCGGCCCGTCTGGCGATTGCGGGCGCAGCGCCCCAGCCGGGGGATTTGCGCTCCAAAGAGGTCACCGAGCGGGTGTCGCGTTTCGCCGCGTTGCCGGCGGTGCGCCATTTCCTGCTTGAGTTCCAACGCGGCCAGGCCGAGGTGGCCAGGGGGCACGGTTTTGCCGGCCTCATCATGGAGGGGCGCGACATCGGCTCGGCGATTTTTCCGCAGGCGGACCTGAAGCTTTTCCTCACCGCGGATCCGGCAATTCGCGCGCATCGGCGGGCGGCTGAAGGCGTGGCCGATGCCGTGGCCGAACGCGACCGGCTGGACGCCACGCGCGAGTCCTCGCCGATGACCTGCCCGCCGGGGGCGAAGGTGATTGATTCATCGCACCTTTCACAAGAAGAAGTCGTCGCGCATCTCGGTTTGCTGGTGAACGAGGCCCGGCGGACCAAATCCGGCCCGGCATGAATCCCCCGGCCGCCCATGCCGCCTCCAGTGCGGCCAGCCGTCCGGAGTTGCCGTGGTTTTACGGGCTGACGGCAGCGGGCGCGCGCGCGTTTTATCAAGTGCTGGGCCGCGCCGAGGTGGCCGGGCTCGAAAACATTCCGCGCACGGGGCCGTTTTTAATGACGGCGAACCATGCGAGTTTTCTCGACCCGCCGCTGCTGGGCTGCTTTTTGCCGCGGCCGCTGCGCTATTTCGCTCGCAAGACGCTGTGGATCGGACCGCTGGCGTGGGCCTTGGATCAATTGAATTGCATTCCGCTCGACCGCGACGGCGACGGCGACATCGCGGGCTTCAAGCGGGTGTTCGCGGCGCTCCAGGCTGGCGAGGCCGTGCAGGTTTTTCCCGAAGGCACGCGCACGCCCGATGGAAACTTGCAGCCACCGCGCCGGGGCGCGGGCCTACTGGCGGCGCGGCTGGGCGTGCCCGTCGTGCCGGCGCGCGTGTTTGGCACTTATGAGACGCTGAATCGCCGCCAAATCATCCCGCGTCCGTTTTATCGGCTCGGTGTCACGTATGGAAAGCCGCTGCTGCCCGCCGACTACGATCCCGGCCCGAAACAGTCCGAGCGTTACGAAACCGTCGTCGCGCGCATCATGGCCGCCATCGCGGCCCTGCCGCCGCCGTGGGAGAACGAGAAAAAACGCCTGGGCGAATAAAATTTATTTCGTCGCCGCCGCGCCGCGGGCGAAGAGCGGGATGCGGTCGAGCACTTTGTCCTGAAACGTCTCAAACAAAAGGTAAAGCGCGGGCGTGACGAAGAGCGTGAGGAATTGCGCGACGATAAGGCCACCGACAATCACGAGGCCCAGTGGCTGGCGCGAGCTGCCGTCGTTGCCCCACGCGAGCGCAATGGGCAAGGCGCCGAAGACCGCGGCCATGGTCGTCATTAAAATCGGACGCAACCGCTCAAGACACGCCTCGATGACGGCATCCAGCGGCGTTTTGCCCTCGGCCTGGCGCTGAATGGCGAAGTCCACCATCATGATGCCGTTTTTCATCACGATGCCCATGAGCATGAACAGGCCGACAAACGCGTAGAGCGAAAATTGCGCGTGAAACAAATAGAGCGTGAGGAAGCCGCCCACCGTGGCGACAGGCAACGCGCTCAGGACCGTCAGCGGGTGCATATAGCTTTCGTAGAGAATCGCGAGAATCACGAACATCACGAAGACGGCCACTAGCGCGAGCGGCCCGGCGGATTTTGCGAGTTCGTCGAACACTTCGGCCTGGCCCTGAAAGCTATGCGTCAAACCTTGCGGGACGATGGTTGCGGCGAGTTCGCGCAAGCGGGCGGTGGCGGCGCCCACGGGATAATCCGGCGCGAGGTCGAAATAAATCGTGGCGGAGGGAAAACTGTTCACGTGATTGACCTGCAAGGGCGCGAGCTTGGGTGCCCACGTCGCAATGGCCGAAAGCGGCACGAGTGTGCCGGCGCCGCCGGTGGGGGTGCCCACGAGGCTGGCATCAGCGCCGGGCATGCCGGCCTTGGGTGCGACGTCGCGCGTGGCCTTCAGATAGAGCAGATTCAAATCGTCCGCGGTGCGGCGGAAACGATTCGAGCCCTCGACGATAACCTGGTATTGCTGCACAGGAGATTTGATGAGGTAAACATAGTTTTGCGAAAAGGCGTTGCCAAGAAGCGTCTCAATGTCCTGCGCGGTGATGCCATAGGCCGAGGCGAGTTCGCGGTTGATGTCCACTTTCAACTGCACGCTGTTGGGAAAGATGTCGGACGACACGCTCGTGAAGCCCGGTTCTTTTTTCAGCGCGTCGATCAATTCCTGTGTGGTGTGCTGCACCACGTCGGGATCGAGGCCGGAAATCGAATAGGCGTAATCGCCCTGCAAGGTGCTCGTCGCGCCGGTGGAAAGATTGAGCACCGGCATGGGATTGAAGAGCGGATTGACGTCGGGCACTTCGCTTAAAATGCGCTGGTGAATGCGTTGATTTACGACGTCAATCGAAGGCCGCTGGCTGCGGTCGCCCAACACGTAGAACACGATGCCCTGATTCGAGCTGAAGAGGTCGCCCCGCCCGGTGAGGGAGAAGGAATATTTGACCGCCGGATCCTCCGCCACCACTTGCGAAACCTGCCACTGCAATTCCTGCACTTGGTGGGGCGAGACGGCGTCCTGCGTCAGCCACAAGCCGCGCACGAGGCCGCTATCGCCGACGGGGAGAAAAGTTTGCGGCAATTGTGTATAGAGCCAGCCGGCTCCGGCGAGCGAGCCCGACCACACCAAGACCGCGAGCCAGCGGACGCGCAGGAAACCGCCCAGCATGGCACGGTAAACGGAGCGGAGCGCGCCCTCGATGGCCCGCGCGCGGCGCTCGAGCCAGTTCGGGCCTTTTTCATCATGCGTGCCGACGATGCGCGCGCACATCATCGGCGTGACCGTGAGCGAAACGAGTCCCGAGGCGAGAATGGCGACGACGATGGTCATCGAAAATTCGCGGAAAATGCGCCCGAGCTGGCCGCCCATGAACAGCAGCGGGATGAATACGCACGCGAGCGTGAGCGTCATCGAAAGAATGGTCGTGCTGATTTCACGCGCGCTGGCCAGGGTGGCCTCCGCGCCGCGTTCGCCAGCCTCGACGTGGCGTGTCATGTTTTCCAAAAACACGATGGCGTCGTCGACGAGGAAGCCGATGGCGAGGGTGAGCGCGAGGAGCGAGAGATTATCCACGCTGTACCCGAGCAAATACATAACCATGAACGTGAGCAGCATTGATAGCGGCAGCGAAACGACGGGAATGACCGTGTGCACGATGCGGCCGAGAAAGAGAAAAATAATCACCACAACCAAACCGAAGGCCAGCATCAGCGTGTGCTCGACATCCACCACCGAGGCCTTGATGGGGCCCGCCGCGGCGTAGGGCACAAACGTCGTCACCGTGCCGGGGAGCGTCTGCTGGATTTCCGCGAGGGCGGCCTGCGCGCGCTTGGTGACCTCGATGGTGTTCGTGTTCGGCGCCTGGATGCAGGTCAGGCCGATGACCAACTGGCGCTTGCCGGCATCGTGCGCATAAAACAAATTGTAGAAGTAGAGGTTGTTGACGCTCTCCTCGCAGTTGGCGACGTCCTTGAGGTACACGGGCGCGCCGCCGCGCTGCGCAACGATGAGATTTTTATAATCCTCCGCGGTGCTCAGTTGGCCGTTGGGCTGCACGACCAGCGTGATGTCCGGCCCTTCGAGCTGGCCGGTGCTCTGCATCACGGTGCCGTTTTGCACGGCGGTGGTGATGTCGGTGACGGTGAGGCCGCGGTTGTACAATTTTTGCGGATCCACCTGGATGCGCACCGCGCGCATGGCGCCCCAGACGTAGGCGTTGGAAATGCCGTCAATCATACTGAGCCGTTGCGCAATCTGGTTGTAGGCCACGTCGTAAAGCTGGCTTTCCGTGAGCACCGACGAAGTCACCGCCACGATGAAAAACGGAAAGGCGTTGGGATTCGTGACTTGGTACTGCGGCGGCGTCGGCATGTTCGACGGCAGGTTCGGCTGCGCGCGGGTGATGGCCGACTGCACGTCGGCGCACGCCTGGGTGATGCTTTTATCGAGCGCGAATTGCAGGATGATCTGGGTGTTGCCCTCGGTGTTTTGCGAGGTCATCAACTGCAGCCCCTGAATCTGCATCAGCTGCTGTTCGAGCGGCGAGGCGACGTTCGAGCCCATCGTCGCGGGGTCCATGCCGGGAAAAGCCGCGGTGATGGTGAGCACCGGGTAATCAACGTTCGGCAGGGCCGCCACCGGCAGCAAGCGATACGCAAACACGCCGAAAACTATCGCGGCCACGGCGACCACCATGGTCATCACCGGCCGGCGAATAAAAGGTTCGGAGATGCTCATGCGCGCCGCCTAAGAAAGAAAAATTACGGCTTAGCCGCGGTGGTCGTGGCAGCCGCAGGTGCGGAGGCCGGAGTCGGATTGGCTGCGGCGGGAGCAACCGAGGCCGCGGTGCTGTTGCCGGTGACACCGCCGATATTGCCACTCAGGGGCGTGACAACTTTCACCTTGTCGCCCGGTTTGAGCATGAATTGGCCGGTGACCACCACGGATTCGCCCGCCTGCAAACCGTCCGTCACCACGATGTCGTCGTCCTCGTGCTGGCCGGTTTTGACGAGGCGGCGCGCCACGGTATTGTCAGCGGCTTTGACAAAGACGTAGCTGCCGTCCTGGCCGAGGGCGAGCGCGCGGGAGGGAATCAGCAGTGCGCCTTTGAGGGTTTCCAAAATCAATTGCGTGCGGATGGCCTCGCCCGGCCAGAAATGCTGGTCGGTGTTGGGGTAAAGCCCGCGCACGAGCACCGTGCCGGTGACTTGGTCAACTTTGTTGCTAAGAAATTTCAGGGTGGCGTCGCGCCAGGTGTCGTCGCGCGCGAGGTACGCGGCCAGCATGGGCAAGGAGCCATTGGCGGCGGCGAAACGCGCCTGCACGTCGGGCAATTCCGCGCCGGTGACCGTGAAATCGAGATAGATGGGCGCAACTTGCTGGATGGTCGTCAACACGGTCTGGTTTTTGGCGAAGACGACGTTGCCGGCGTTGACGTTGTAAAATCCCGCGATGCCATCCACCGGCGAACGGATGGTGCAGTAATCGAGATTCACTTGCGCGGCGAGAATCGTGCCGTTGTCGCCGTCAATTTTCGCCTGAATTTCTTTTACCTGCGCAGTGTAAGTGTCGAACGTCTGCTTCGCGACGAGGTCGGACGCCGCGAGCGGGCGGGCGCGCTCGACCTGCAATTGCGCGATTTGCAAGGCCGCCTGATCGTCGGCGAGCTGGCCGTTAGCCTCATCCAACTTCGCCTGATACGGGCGTGGATCGATGTCGTAGAGCACGTCGCCTTTTTTAACCGGCGCGCCCTGAGTGAAATGGATTTGCAGGATTTTCCCGTCCACCTGGGCGACGACGGCGACCGCCTCGAAGGCGGTGGCGTAACCGATGGAGTTCAGGTAGCGCGGCACATCCCGCTGGACGACGGGGACCACGGTGACTGGCACGGGCGCGGGCGGCGGCACTGGCGGCGGCGGTTTCGCGCAGGAGGCAAAAGCCAGCAATGCCATTCCAGCCGTCAGCCGCAGGTTTGGGCCGAGGGCGGAAACCGACCGGACTAAATGGACGAAAGCCATTGGCGTAGGCAGGGCGATTTGACTGAACGCCCAGCCGCTAGCGCGCCAGATTTTGGCCCGCTGTGCAAGCTCAGGGTGAGTAGTCAATTACTCAAAGACTGCGCTGCTTCCAGTGATCAGGGTGGCGACTGGCGTGTGCTACCGCTGCAATAATAATGCGCTCACTCCGAATGAAGTAAGCAATGTAATAGGGAAATCCAGGAAAGTTGACGCGATAAAAGCCACCGGATCGCTCACGCCAAAGCAGGGGTTGACGGCTAATTACTGCACAAACGGTCTCGACGGCAGCCCGGAAGCGGAAACCCAAACCGGGCACCTGTTTCTCGTAGTACTTGGTGGCTTCTTCAACATCAACCACCGCCTCGGGCAAAAACTCCAATACCCCACTCATTGGCCAGGAGCAATTTGCCGCAGGCGGGCAAAAACCTCGTCCGCCGGCACAACAGCAGATTGACCCGCGTCAAAACGTGCAATGCGACGCCCGATTTCCGCGTCCCAGGCAGCCTCCGCGCCCGGCTCCGCGGCTGGCTCGACGCTCGACAGTAGGCGATACGCGAGAGTTACCCGCTGATCCGGCGGAAGCACCAGCGCGTCCTGCGACAATGCATCAAGCGTGGTGGACATGGATAAAAAATAGGCTAAGAGGCAGGAAATGTCGAATCGGAAAATCGCGCGGCTTTGTTTCGCCATCCCAAGACAGCGGCAATCTCATCCGTATCGCGCGAATACTCATTGAACAAATCCGAAAATTCAGCCTGAAATTGCGCTCTCGCTACCTCCACATTCTCTTGCTGATCACATCTGCGCAAGCACGCCACCAACTTCTCATCTATAACCTCTAAAGTGCGTTTGTTCCGATCGATAATCATTACTTGAAAGAGTTTATCCAACAAGGCGTCCAAGGCCATCAACTTGGCATTGTAGGCCAGAACAAGCACCTGAACTTCCGCGTGCAATGGCAACGGGTCCGCAGCCAGATCCTTGATAGGTCCATAGAAATCAACCAAATGCGGACTATTGGTTGAGTAAAGTTCGATCATCCAAGGCAACGGCTTTTCCAGCGCCACGATCACAGTATCCAACCAACGCAGGATATTCTCCACCCCGAGCAGGCTATTATCCATCGCCACCAAAAGCACCGCGGCCTGCGTTTCCAATTTCATGATTTCGCAGTGGAGGTGTCCAATCTTCACTCCTTCGTTTCCTTGAACTCCTCGGTCTTCCAGCGAGGGAGATTGCAGGAGGCGGCGATTTCATCAAAAGCGGCGATTTCCGCCGCGGAGAAGAGCAGGCCGCCGAAGCGCGCGCACTTCGCGGACCATTGCGCCTCGAGCTGGCCGGGCAGCATGCATTGCTCGTTGCCGCCGGCGAGAATGTCACGGATGACGGCCTTGACGTTGGCCGCCTGCGAGCGCCCGCCCGCAAACGCGCCGCCGGACATGGCCTCGGGGTGAATCACCTGAAAATAAAAACACGGCGTGTGTTTCTCGCCGGGCACCGTCGTGCGGCAACGGATGGTCGGCAGCGAGCCGCCGATGAAGCCCGCGACGATTTCATTGATGAGGGACAGGCCGTAACCCTTGTGCTGGCCGAAGGGCAGCAGCGCGGCGACTTTCGCGGGATCGTTGGTCATCTTGCCGTCCTTGTCCACGGCGGCGTCGGGCGGGAGCGTTTTGCCCTCGCGGAGCAGTTGCTGCACGCGGCCCATGGCGATGACGGAGGTCGCCCAGTCCACCACGATGGGAAAGCCCACGGCCTCGACCGTCGGAAAACCCCAGGAATGCGGGTTGGTGCCGAGCGTCGGACGGCGGCCACCGAAGGGCACCACCTCCGCGAGCGCGGCGGTACAATTCGTATAGGCGATATAACCGCGCCGGGCGGCTTCCATCACATAACCGCCGCCCCAGAGATAATGAAAGGCGTTGTCCACTGACACCATGCCGACGCCGTGTTTATCCGCGAGCTTGATGCACGTCTCGATCGCCTCGACCGCCACGGCCTGGCCGAGCTTCTTGTTCGCGTTCCAGACTTGGGCGGCGTCGAACCGGCCGGCGTTGACTTCCAGTTTCGCGCCGGGGACGCAACCGCCCACGCCCGACCCAAAATGCTCGTCGAGATGCAGGGCCTTGATGCCGTTGTGCGTGCGGATGCCGTGGCGCGAGGCGTTTTCAGCGACGCTGGTGGCCGCGGCGGCCTCGACGGCGGTGAACCCGCGTTTTTGGAAAGCGGCGGCAACCGTGGCGTTGTGGCGCGCGGGCGGGACGACGTAGAAGGTTTCAGTGGCCATGAGAAGAGGAAGAGTTTTGGACAGAATTAACAGAATGAGCAGAATTTTTTCTGAAAAATCATTAAGCAACGAGGTGTGTGCAAGACAACGAGAGCAAGTCGGGCAAAGAGTATTTTAATTCTGCAAATTCTGTTCATTCTGTCAAAAAATGCGGCTTATCTGGGCGCCGGGATGGCGACTTGATTCACTTGGGCGAGCGGCTTTTCCCCGCGCAGCGCGAGGAGGAGATTCTCCACGGCCATACCCGCCTGGCGCACGACGCTTTCGTAGGTACGCGAGCCGATATGCGGCGTAATGAGGCAATTCTTCGCCTTGAGCAAGGGATGATCCGCGGGCGGCGGCTCGACATCGAGCACGTCCGAGCCGTAACCGCCCAAGTGCCCGCTGGCCAGCGCCGCCACGACGGCCGCGGTGTCAATCAATTCGCCGCGACTCGTGTTGATCAGCGTCGCGCCTTTTTTCATCTGAGCAAGGAGGCCCGCGTTGACGATGTGGTTCGTCTCCGGCGTGAGGCTCAGGTGCAGGGAGAGAAAATCCGCGCCGCGCGCAAGTTCTGCGAAGGTCGAAATGCGTTTCACCTGGTGGGCATAGGCGAACGTTTCATCAAAGTGCATATCGAAGGCCTGGCATTCCATGCCGAAAGCCCGCCCGCGGATGACCATTTCCTTGCCGATGCGCCCCAGGCCGGCGATGCCGAGGGTCTTGCCCGCCAGTTCGTGGCCGGTGAGGCGCTTCCATTGGCCGGCGCGGGTGTAGTTGATTTCCTCGACGAAATGTTTGCTAAAGCAGAGCATCAACCCGAAGGCGTGTTCGGCGACCGTGGTGTGGTTGACGCCGGGGGTGAAGGTGACCGGAATGCCGTGGGCGGTCGCGGCCGCCACGTCAATTTTGTCCACCCCGATGCCGTACTTGGCGATGAGGCGCAGGCGCGGCAGGGACTTCTCGATGACGGCGCGGGTGATGGCGTCGTCGCCGCACAAAAAGGCGTCGAAAGTGCCGGCGAGTTCGAGCATGCGGCCCTCGCTGAGGGGGCCGCGCTCGCGGACGAGTTCCAGGCCGGCCTCGGCGAGCTTGGCGTGATGCGGGCCGGGCGTGTCCTGCAGCGAAGTGGTGGTCACCAATACACGAGTCATAGGGAGAAAAAAGGGGAACCGTCAAATTGCACGCCGGGGCCCCGCCAATCAAGGCGAAACCCATGGCCAGGTGTGCTTCTTTTAATTTTGCCTTCTGGCGGCCAGATTCTACCTTCTCCCTTCTGCCTTCATAATTCTCCCATGTCCCTCCCCACTCCCACCGTCCTCGGATTGAAGAAATCATTTGGCTTTGGCGACCGCCTCGGCCTCGCCGGCCCGGGCCACCTGGCCGCCTTGCGCGCGCAGGGCAAGGGCTTTTCCGGCATCTTTGCCCAGCAATCCATCCGCGAAATGACCCGCACGCGGCGCAGCCCGCAGGACGTGATGGGCGCCGCGCAGAACGCGCTGGCCGCCGCGAACTACGCCGAGCCCTGGGGCGCGGACGCCGACCACCTCAAGACCACCGAGGACATCGACAAAACCGCCGCCGCGGGCTTTACCTTTTTCACGCTCGATCCGTCGCCGTTCGTCAATAACAGCGCCGACAAGCTGGGCCAGCGTGAACTCGAAGAGCAGTCCATGGCCTTGGTGAAAGACGGCGTTTTCCCGGCGGGCTGGGACACCCATTATTTGAAGGCCGAGTACGACGCCGGCGCCGCGGCGGGCGGGGCGTTGCGCTTCAGCCGGGAAATCCTGCTGCGCGCCGCCGTTAAGTACGGCAAGGCCATCGCGCAAGTCGAGGTCATGTGCAAGCACCTGGCCAAGACCCTGCAGCGCCCGTACGAAGTCGAGGTATCCGTGGACGAAACGGACACCCCCACCCGCCCGCTCGAGCATCTTTTCTGGGCCCTCGAACTCAAGCGCCGCGGCGTGCTCGAACGCGTGGTCTCGCTCGCTCCGCGCTTCATCGGCGAATTTGAAAAAGGCATCGACTACAAGGGCGACCTTGGGGAATTCGAGCGCCAGTTGCGCGTGCATGCGGCCATCGCGCAAAAATTCGGCCCGTATAAAATCTCAATCCACTCGGGCTCGGACAAGTTTTCCATCTATCCGATCATCGGCAAAGTCTGCGGCGACCGGCTGCACCTGAAGACCGCCGGCACCTCGTACCTCGAAGCCCTGCGCGTCGTCGTCCGCGTGGACAAACCGCTGTTCGGCCAGATCGCGGCGTACTCGGCGGGTCGTTTTGCCGAGGACAAGGCGAGCTACCACATCTCCGCCACGGATGCGACGGTCGCGGCGTTGGCGAAGACCCCGGCGGCAGACTATGAGCGCGTTTATTTGGATGAATCTGTGGGCCGCCAGTTGTTGCACGTTACGTTTGGGTCTGTGCTCACGATTGGCACGGCGCCGAATGGCCGCCTGTTCAAGGATTCCATCCTGGAGATTCTCCAGAAGAATGCCGCGCTGCATTCCGAGATACTCGTCAAGCACCTCGGCGAGCACTTGCGGTTGCTGAATGCGGGCTGAGAAGGGACAAAGCAGCAAAGGGACAGAGGGACAAAGGGGCAAAAAATACTCGCGACGCTCAGGGGCTTGCCATCAAAACGTTATGAGCACTTCGATTCGAACGTTTCGAGATTTGCTGGTCTGGCAGAAGGCGATGTCCTTGGTAACAGAGATTTATGGCGTCAGCCGTGCCTTCCCCAAAGAGGAAGTGTACGGCCTGACGGCCCAAATCCGACGGGCGGCGATTTCAATACCTTCAAATCTTGCCGAAGGTTATGCACGGCGTTCCCGCGTGGAGTACGGCCGATTTGTGCAAATCGCCTGCGGCTCATTGTATGAGTTGCAGACCCAATTGGAAATCGCTACAAATCTTGGTTACCTAACGCGGCTCGGCTTCGAAGCCTTGTTCGAGAAATCCCGCGAGATTGAACGAATGCTGTCTAGCCTTCATCAAAAGCTCGCCCAGCCCAAACAAGGAACCTCTCCTCGCTCCAACTAGATACCCTCTGCCTCTTTTCTCCATTCCCTTCCGCCCTCAGTCCTTAGTCCCTTTGTTCCTCTGCTCCTTAGTCCCTTTCCCTCATGTCCCTTTTCCAACCCGCCCGCCGCCGTGATCCGCAGACGCTCGTCGAGGAAGCCACGCTGGATTTCACCATGGGTGACATTCCGGCGGCGCTGGTCAAGCTGCGCGAGGCATTGACCGATGACCCGAAGTATTTCCCGGCACTCCACGCGCTCGCGGAGATTCATTTCGCCCAGCGCGAACTTGACCAGGCCCTCGTGGCCGCCACCGCGGCCCATGTGCTGCGGCCCGACGATGTTCACATCAACACTTCCCTCTCGCGCATTTACATGGAGAAGGGGGACAAGCCCCAGGCCGAGCACTTCGGCGCCCAGGCCCGGATGTTGAGTTGGAAAGATGAGTTGAAGTCGCCGCCGCCTGAGCCAACCAAGTTGTGAGTCAGACGTCACGGACGCGGACGAAGCGGGATTGCCATCTTTGGCCCGCGGAGGATAGAAGGAGGTGCCGGTTACCCCACCCCTTATTGCTTCGCAGGTTTGACTCCACCGTCCGCGTCCCCGTTTGCCCATGACGTTCTTCTCTCGTCTGCCTGTTTTTAAATTTGTCTCCCTCGGCTGCCTCGTAGGCGGCCTCGCGGTCAGCGCCGCGGCCCAACCCGCCGCCACCCCGGCCGCCAGCGCGGACGTCACCGCCGCGGCTGCTTTGCCGCTCACCACCATCCATCCCGATGGCAAGGCGCACAAATTCGAAGCCCGCGACCACCAGTTCTTCATCGATGGCCAGCCGACATTGATCCTCGCCGGGGAGATGCATTTCGGGCGCGCGCAGCCGGAGGATTGGGACACCCGCATCAAGCAGGCGAAAGCCATGGGCCTGAACGCCATTAGTTTTTATCTTTTTTGGAACCAGGTGGAGGCGAAGGAGGGGCAATTCAATTTCACGGGCATGAATGACGTGCGCCACGTGCTCAAACTCTGCCAGGACAACGGCATGTGGGCCATTTTGCGGCCGGGGCCGTATTGCTGCGCCGAGGTGGACTACGGCGGCATTCCCGCGTGGACGCTGAAATATCCCGACGTAAAAATCCGCACCAACGACCCGACCTATGTCGAGTGGAGCAAGAAATACATCGAGCAGGTGTACAAACAAGTGGGCGACCTTCAGGTGAGCAAGGGCGGTCCGCTGGTGATGGTGCAGATTGAAAATGAGTACGGCAATGGCCGCCCGGCGAACAATGACTACATGGTTTCGCTGCAAAAGATTTTCCAGGACGTGGGCTTCGAGTGCCCGATGTTCATTTGCGATCCGGGCGTGGAACCGGCGTCACGGCAAATGCCCGGCGTGATGGCCGAGCAAAACGGCCTGCGCGGCCCGGCCAGCCGCCCGCTGCTCGCGGCCCTGGGTGATTTCCCGGTTTACGTGCCCGAAGTTTACACGGCGTGGTTTCTCGGCTGGGGCGCCACGCCCGCCAACGAATACCGCAGCCGCAGCCCGCTCGCCGCCAGCGTGGGCTGGCTCAACATCCTTTTGGACAACCACTATTCGTTCTGCCTCTACATGTTTTTTGGCGGCACCAATTACGGCTTTTACAACGGCGCCATCGAGAACCTGCCCATTCAAACCAGCTACGATTATGGCGCGCCGATCGATGAGGCGGGCCGCATGACCGACAAATACCGCGCCTTTCGCGACATCCTCAGCACGCGGTTCAATCTCAAATTGCCCGAACCGCCGGCAGACCCGCTCGTCATCGAATTACCGCCCATCAAGTTCACGCAAAAAGAGCCGCTGCTCGCCACGCTGCCGGACAAACCCACCCGCGCCGCCGCCCAACCGGTGGCCATGGAAGACCTCGACCAGGATTACGGCTTCGTGCTGTACCGGAAGAAATTCCCCGACGGCCTCAAGGGTTCGCTGGTGGTGAATTCGTCGGACTACACCGAAGTCATCGTCAACGGGAAGCGCCTCAGCGACGCCTATCGCGGCCTGGGGCCGGACAGCAACACGGTCGCCGTGGATGAAGCCGGGCCGGTGACGTTGGATTTGCTGGTGTACAATCTCGGGCGCATCAGCGTCATCACCAATGACCGCAGCCAGAATCGCGCGCGCAAGGGCCTCGCCGGCGCCACGCTCGACGGCCAGGAGCTGACGGATTGGGAAATGTATTCGCTGCCCTATGCCACCGGCCCGGAAAATTTCAAACCCTCCGCTGCCCCGCAAATGGGCCCGACTTTTTATCACGCGACTTTTAACGTAAACCAAGTCGGCAGCACGTTTTTGGACCTGAGCAACTGGGGCTTCGGCGCGGTGTGGGTCAACGGCCACAACCTCGGGCGCTTCCTAGATCGTGGCGGCCAGCGCGGGCTCTTTCTGCCGAGCCAATGGCTCAAGCCGGGCCAGAACGAGATTACGGTGCTCGAATTGCACGACGCCCCGGTGACGCCGGAAATCACGGGGGTCAAGAACCTGGTGACGTCCACCATCAATCCCTGGCCCGTGAATTTAACGCGGCCGTAAGTTTTGGCGCCTCGCGCGTTACAAATGGTAAACCCTAGGTCGCTGAAACTGCAAAAAACGTAAAATGTGTTTTTGCGCCTTGGACCTCGCAGCGTGTCAGCCCCTACCAGCCCAAGGCGGATTGCATCGTTGTCGGAGAAACCAAAATCGGCAGGGCCATCACGGCCAGATTCAAGAGCAGCAGCAATCCGCACCAGCCGCGGCCGGCTTTTTCCCGACGCAGCGCCACTGCGGCGACCGCCGTGCTGAAAAGGAACAGCAGGTAGGCGAAAAGCAGGGTAATCCAACTGAAATCGGGATGCCCGTGCGGCTGCCAGTACTCAATGAAGGGAAACAGGCCGCAGCAGAAAATCAGCAGGGAAAACAGCGGCCGCCGCTGGTGCCGCCGGGCGAGTACCAACACGACTGCGAACCCGACCAGTATGATCGGAAAGATCACTTTCGCGGCAAAGGCGTAAGCTTGCTCGTTTTTCATCGGCGCTGTTTAAATTTTAAGCCAAAGGCCGGTTGCAGGATCATTTTTCCGATACTTTCATTAACCGCCATGACTCGAGTAGTACATCCACCCGTCCGCCCAGCCGATGGCCGTAATCGAGAGATACTGATTGCTGCGCTCATAATTGAAATAGCGAGGTTTCGGCGGCGGATTCCACCACTCAAAAGTTCGGGATTCGCACCAAAGCCCATTAAGCTGCTCGCCTTTGTAACTGGCAGACAAGGGAATTTTCGTAACGCCCAATTGCGCTAGGGACGAATAATCCGCATAGTTCGCCGCTTCAATCGGTATCGTCACCCCCAACCGGTTGGCGTAATCTTTGACCTCGCTCTCCGGCATTTGCACTTTCAGCAATTCGATATAATCGCCGGTCATGCCGGAATGCTTGTAACTGTGTCGATCGGTGGCTGAGTTGGGAAGATTCCATTCTGCGGACGAAGGAATTATCGAATCAATTACATCCGTTTCGAGGGCAAGAAAAAGGAACAAGGGAATAGCCAAGGCCAACAAGCACCCGATTGCCCTTTTTTTTGAGCTACGCAGCGGACTCTTTTGGCCCTCGTCCATCTTAATACCCCATCTTGGCCAGTTCGTCCTGCAACACGTACTGGAAGTCCTGCACGTCGGCCGGCTTGGGCTGGTAGCCCTTCACTTTCGGGATGAGGCCGAGGCGGCCGGACTGGTCGAGATACCATTCCGCAGTCTGCGCGTCGCTGAAAGTCACGCTGCCGCTGACGACGGCGCCGGGACGCACGATTTTGTCCACCACGACGCGGACTTTGCTGGCCGGGCCGGGCTGATCCGCACCGGGAAAGGGAATGGGCTCGCCGGGTTTGCCGGGCAGCGGGCCGGAACCGGAGGTGGTGGCGGGGCCCTGGGTCAAATCGCTCGCGGCGGCGGTGGCCTTCTTGGGCGGTTCCTTGAGCGCCAGGTTGAGGTCGTCGAGCAGGAAGCGCGTGTCCATGTACGTCAGGGACACGGAGAATTGCTCGCCCAGGCGCTTCTGGATGTCGCCCAAGGTGGCACCCTCGCTGATCCAGCGGAGCAACTCGGCTTTCTGTTCTTCAGTCAGGGTAACGGCCATGGGCAAGGATTACGGATACGGCGCAAAACGTCAAGGGGCAGGTTTACGCGGGACAATGCTCACTACAATTGGAGGGGCTATTTTTGAGCGTTCGGGGTGCCCGGATTTTCGTTGTGCTAACCGCCGCAATGGTTAAATTCATAAAACGTCCTTTTCCAAACCTGGGCATAATGAAATGAGCCCAAGTGCGTTTTCTCGATGGAGGTAAAGTACGTTGAACCTGAATCGACCGGGCCCTTTCGGCCGGTCCTTCCGCCCCAAGGTTGACGATGCAAACCGCCCCCTCTTCCGTGCGTGGTCCAGGGACTCGTTTCGCGATGCAGTTCGTTATGGTGGCCCTCGCCTTCGGCGCGGGGTGGTCTCTCGCGCCGCGAACAACAGATAGTGCTGTTGTCCCGGCCCCAAACAGTGCCTCCTCCGGCAAATCCACGTCCGGTAAAAACGCCCCGCCCTCACCCGCCGAATTAGCCAAGGCCAAAGCCGGCCTCGCCCAAGTCCTGCGCAATTCCACCGAGATATCCCGCCAGCACACGATTTTCACCTTCGCGGCCAAACTTGACGACGGGATGGTCAAGGCGCTCCTCGCCGACCTGGCCACCCAGCCTTTTGACATGAGAAATCCCTATGCTCTGGATGCCTTGTTTGGACGCTTCACGGACGCGGACCCCGTAGCGGCCTATGCTTGGTTGCAGGGCGTGCAAGACCCAAAAATAAAAAAGCACCTTTTCTACCAGGCTTTCGACGCCCTCTCACTCCATGACCCCGCCGCTGCGCTCGCCGCAGTGGCCGAGTTGCCGAACGGGAGCCGGCGCTTTTACGCCACGAGCGTCACCCTTGCCAACATGGCCCGCCAGGATCCGCAGGGGGCGTTAGCGACTTTGAAAGCCATGCCGGATGGGGCGTTTGGCGGGTCGCCGTTTGGCGACGAATCCATTTACAACGAACTCTTTATCACTTGGTCCAAGAATGACCCCGCCGCAGCGGCTACGGAAGCGCTCAACCTGCCCGCGGGAAATATCCGCAATGACGCCCTTAAGGGCGTGGCGGAAGGATGGGCCCTTCAGGATCCGCAAGGCGCCCTGGCGTGGGCCGCTTCTCTTCCCGCCGGCGCAACGCAAGACGCCGCGGTCGCCGAAGCCATAGAGACCTCCATTTATCAGGATCCCAAGCTAGCCGGGGACTACGCCATTAAGATACCCAATGCCGACAAACGCACGCGCGAGGTCTCCATGGTCGCTAACGAATGGAGCAGTTCGGACCCGCTCGGGTTGGCCGCTTGGGCCAGTAAAAACCTCAATGGCGATGATTTCGTCATGGCGGGCCGATATGCGATGGGTGAACTAAGCGTTACTGATCCACTTTCTGCCGTAAATTACCTCGCGCAAGAATCCAATGCCGCCCTGGACGATAGCACCATCCCTTTAATTATGCGAAATTGGGTGAATCAAGATCCGCAATCGGCCCTAAAGTGGGTTGAAACGCTGCCCACAGACAGCGCCAACCGCATTTTGGCGCTCAAAAGCGCATTAGATTCGTGGTCCACTACTGACCCGACCTCTGCAGCGGCTTACCTCCAAAATCTGACTTCAGACCCCGCGTTTAGCACTCTCGCCACCAAATTAGCCAACACTTGGGCCAATAACGATCCCACAGCGGCGCTCGCCTGGGCCAAAGGCTTGCCCGAAGGCACCGCCCAAACCGCTGCCATTGCCTCAGCCCTTTCACAGTTCGTCAAAGTTGATCCGCAAGCCGCCTTCAATGAGGCCCAGCAATTGCCTGACGCCAGCCGCGACAATGCGCTGAGCAAAGTCATTTCTGGTTGGGCCGACCAGCAACCGGCCCAGGCCGCCGCCGTGCTCGCCAGTTTGCCGCCCGGCGAAAATCTCAATTCCGCGACGGCCGATGTCGCCAGCTCTTGGCTGCACCAAGACCCCGCTGCTGCCTCCCAATGGATTGACTCGCTGCCGGTGTCGCCCGCCCGGGATGGCGCCGTCATTCAGTTGGTGAATTTGGTGGGCAAAGACGACCCCGCCTCAGCGTTAAAATGGGCCGCCACGATCAGCAATCAAGGCAGCCGAAATACGAATCTCACCCGCGTCGCGCGGCAATGGGCGACGAAAGACCCCGCAGCCGCCGCGACCGCCGTCCAGGATTACCAAAATTTGACCGGACTTACGGCCGCCCAACGCCAAGCGCTACAGCAGATTGCGACGAAAACGTACGCTCCTTAATGCTTAGTGATGCTGCCCGAGCTGCTTGGCCAGGAGGTCCACGGTGCGCTTGGCCGAGGCGTCCTGCTCCATCATGTTTTCGACGGTCTTGCAGGCGTGGATGACGGTGCCGTGGTCGCGGCCGCCGAAAGCGTCGCCAATTTCCTGGAGGGAATGGCTGGTGTACATGCGGCAGAGGTACATGGCGATCTGGCGCGGGAAGGCGATGTTGTGCGGACGGCGGCGGGAGAGCAGGTCGCCCTGGCGGAGGTCGTAGTACTTGGTGACGACGGCCTGAATGCGCTCCATCGTGACTTGGTTCTGGGCCTCTTCGTGGAGGATGTCCTGCAACAGGCGCTCGATAGTGGGCACATCCACCGCCTGCTTCATGACCTTGACGACGCCGGCGACGCGGTTGAGGGCGCCTTCCATGCGCCGGACGTTGCGGGTGACGTGCTCGGCGAGGAACTGGATGACGTCGCGGGGCAGGTCGAGTTCGAGGGCGTGGGCCTTCTTGACGAGAATGGCGACGCGGGTTTCGAGATCGGGGGCCTGGATGTCGGCCACCATGCCCCACTGGAAACGGGAGATCAGGCGGTCTTCGAGCTTGGCGATTTCACCGGCCGGGCGGTCGCTGGAAAGGATGATCTGGCGCTGGGATTCGAAGAGTTCGTTAAATGTATGGAAGAATTCCTCCTGAATGCGCTCCTTGCCGGCGAGGAAATGCACGTCGTCGAGCAGGATGGCGTCCACGCTGCGGCAGCGCTGGCGGAAACGGGTGACGCTGTTTTCCTGAATGGCCTTGATGTACTCGTTGGTGAATTTTTCAGTGGAGAGGTAAACGACGCGGGCGTTGGGGTTGAGCTGGAGGATGCAGTGGGCGACGGCGTGCATCAGGTGCGTCTTGCCCAAGCCCGTATCTCCATAGAGAAAGAGGGGATTGTAGGCGCGGGCGGGGGCGTTGGCGACGGCGATGCAGGCGGCATGGGCGAGCTGGTTGCCGGGGCCGACGACGAAATTTTCAAACGTGTTGCGCCAGCTCAGGGGCAATCCCTCATCCTGCGCCGTGAAACGCGAGCGGGGCGAGCGCGTGGAATCCGCGCCGTGGGGCAGGCGCGACGACGACGAATGGGCGGGCGGCGGCGGTGTCAGGCCGCGCGACACCTCGGCCAGCGTCTCCGGCACGACGCGAAAGGAGAGGTCAACCGGATGGCCGGAGGCTAACTCGAGGCGGCGTTGCAACAAATCGCGGTAATTATCCTGAACCCAGATGAGCGCAAAATCGTTGGGCAAACCGAGCACGATGGACGAGGCGTCCTCGGCAAGACAGGTGATCGGTTCGAACCAAGCTTTGTAAACGTCGCTCGGAAAGAGGGTCTGGAAATCGCTTTGCAAGGCGGCCCACAGGCTGTGGGACGTGGTTTTTACGGACATACTCGGTGCTCTCAGACTAAATTAGTATTCACAACTAGGCGGCGGGTGGAAATCAGGTGACAAAAGCGGGCCAAGGGCGGGCGGCCGGCGAGGGGTTGCACAACTCGTTGAGTGCGCCTAGTTTAGCCTGCGCGTCCGACAGATGAGGAAGAGGGGAAAATTCATAAGTAATTGAATGATAATTGGTTAGGTAATGCGCCGGGCGCTTCCTGAAATTTCCCTGCCGCAGTACCGCTGACGCGGCCCGCGGCGGGGAAAAACCCGGAGCACGGCAAGTGACGAGAATGTTTCGGTGATTGCGGAGGCAAAGTCAAAGACTACTTTTGCACAACTTATTGACAATGAAATTGGGGATAACTTTTGGGGCAAATTGGCTTGCGTGGCGATTGCCGCCCTGCTGGCCGAAAATCCTCCCAGCACGAACCCTGCCATTCCAAGTGACAAAGGTGTGACGGAAAAGCGTTGTCAAGACCCGGCACCGGGCGGCTGCTGCTTGGCCATGAAGGCGATGAGGCGCTCGTTGAATTCGCGGGCCGAGTCGTGGCCGATGGATTTTAGCGCCTGTACGAGCGCGGCGACCTCCACCAGACGCGCGAGATCGCGGCCGGGGCGCACGGGAATTTTAATGTGCGGCACGGCGCGATTGAGCATTTCATAGTAACTTTGTTCGAGGCCCGTGCGCTCCTCGTCCATGCCGGGCTCGTACTCCACAAAGGTGACCACGAGGTCGATGCGTTTTTCGAGGCGCACGGAACGGACGCCAAAAAGTTCGGTGATGTTGATGATGCCGATGCCGCGGCACTCCATGTAACCGCGATTCAGCTCGGAGCTGGTGCCAATCAATTCGCGTTCACCCACGAGGCGCACGTAGGTCAAGTCGTCGGAGACGAGGCTGTGGCCGCGCTCGATCAGCGCGAGGGCGCACTCACTTTTGCCGATGCCGCTCTTGCCGCGCAGCAGGGTGCCGACGCCCTTGATGTCGAGCAGCGTGCCGTGCGTGCTCATGCGCGGGGCGAAGCGTTCCTCGAGCAGGAGCGTCATCTGCGCGGAAAAATCCCGGGAATCGAGCGTGGTGCGGAAGAGCGGGACGCCGGCGTCGGCCGCGGCGCGCAGGAGCGGGCGCGTGGGCGCAAGATGGCGGGAGACGACGATGCAGGGGATTTTTTTGGCGATGATCTGGCCCATCACGAGCTGCTGCGTTTCCTCCCGCAAGTCGCGCAGGTAACCCATTTCGCCCGCGCCGAAAAGTTGAATGCGTTTGTTGGCAAAATATTTCAGGTAGCCGGTGAGGGCGAGGGCCGGACGGTTGATGCTTTTGTCGCCGATGACCTTGTCGAGCCCGGCCTCGCCGACAATCAACTCGAGATTGAGGTCCTTTTTAAAGGACTCATAGAACTCGCGCACGGTCAGGCTTTCGACAACTTTGGGAGCAGGAGCGGTGGACATGGCGGAAACAGGGGACGGTTTTTTGAAATCCGGCGTTAAGCTACAGTTGAAAATCTTCGCCCAGATAAAGGCGGCGGCACTGGTCATCCTTCACGAGGACGTCACTCGGGCCTTCGAACAACACGCGGCCTTCGTCAATCAGGTAGGCGCGGTCCACGATGCGCAGGGTTTCGCGCACATTGTGGTCGGTGATGAGCACGCCAATGCCCTTGCTCTTGAGGCCCTGCACGATGATCTGCACGTCGCGCACGCTCTTGGGGTCGATGCCGCTGAAGGGCTCGTCCATCAACAAAAACCGCGGGCGGGCCACCAGGGCGCGCGTAATCTCCAGCCGCCGCCGCTCGCCGCCGCTGAGGGTAAAGGCCTTTTGTTTCGCGAGCGGGGTGAGTTCCAATTCATCCAGCATGGCCAGGATAAAATCGTGCCGCTCGGCACGCGGCACGGGCAGCGTCTCCACGATGGCCTGGATGTTTTCATAGACAGTGAGCTTGCGAAACACCGAGGGCTCCTGCGGCAAATAGCCGAGACCGCGCCGCGCGCGGCGGTACATCGGCAGGCCGGTGACATCGTCGCCCTCGAGCAACACGCGCCCGCTCGAGGCCTGGATCAAACCGACGACCATGTAAAACGTCGTCGTTTTGCCCGCGCCGTTTTTGCCGAGCAGGCCGACAATTTCGCCCGCCTGCACGCGCAAGTTGATGCCCCGGACCACTTCGCGCGCGCCGTAAGACTTGTGCAAATCGCGGGCTTCGATGCCGGGCGCGGAGGCCTTGGGCGCCGCAGGCGGAACGGAGGCAACGGTGGCGGAGTCGGTCATGGCGAGCGCGGCGGCGTGGACGGTTTATCCAAGGCTTTGCCCAAGTTGTCAAAATTGATTGCGTTGCGCGGTAAAAAGACGGTGGGGCGCTGGGCCGGATTGGCCGGTTTGCCGGAGCCCGGAGTGGTGGACGCCGGTTCACCAACGATGGAGGCGCGGCGATCCCCTTTATGCAAGATGAGTTGTGTACCCACAGCCCCGATGCCGTCCGGAGCGCTATCGGCGACCACCGGATGGTCGGATAGCACGATGGTCCCGTTGCCGACGAAAATCTCAGCCAGGCCAGCCGTGGCCACCCTTGTACCTTGCACCAAGCGGACATTTCCTCGGGCGACTATGTAATCAATGGACGATGACGTGGCCGCCGGCGCCGTTCCCGCAACCGTCGGCGGGGCGGGTTTGGCGATAGCGCGCATTTCATCGCACGTTGCGTTCATGGTTGCGCTCGCGATCTCCACATGGCCGTTGAACCAATACGTGTTATTACCTGAGGGCGTGGTCAGCAATTGTTGCTGGTCGCTGACGATGGTGGTGTTCCCGGGAGCCGCAGGCTTCAGGGTTGGTGAGGCGGTTTTGGTGATGTTGGCCGTGGGTGTTTCCCAGCCCAAATCACCGAGCGGAGGCAAGGTGACCATGGGACGCACGGGGCCATTGAGGCCGCTGGTGTCGCCAAAAAGTTCCACCGAGTGAATTTTCCTGATGGTGGGCGCGGTGCCGTCGGCATTTTCCTCGGCCATATCGGTGTCGGGCACGATAATCGCGCGCGCGCCGCGGGCCTGGTAAGCGTCCTTGTTGATGAGCACATGGCCGGTGGCGATCATGCTCACGATGCCGCCGATTTGGCCTCCGCTGGCGGCGCGGCCGGCAGCCGGGGGCGTCGCGGCATTCATTGCATTCGCCTCCAACAAATCCGAAGTGCTGCTCATTTCCTGCGCGTTCACCTGCACACCGCCGGTGAATTTGAACAGCGTGGTCTCGTTGCCCCGGGCCATGGAAATTGTCTGGCTGGAAATGCGCGTGCCTACGCTGGCCGGAAGCGCCGGCGCACCGGGCGCGGGACGCGGAGGCGGAAGGGTCAATACCGCCGGGACACTGGCCGAGCCGATCACCAACGCGCGCTGGTCCTTGACGGCAGCTTGTTGCGCCGTAGCCGCTTTGTCGTTCGTCACGAGGTAAATTTTTTCACCACTGAGGCCGGCCTTGCTGTCGTCAATGTGCGGATGACCAGAGAGCACCACTTGGTTGTCCTGGGGGAAAATCTCCGCCTGGTCCGCGGTAGTGACACGATCCGTCTTGGTCACCGGGTCGAGCTGGTGGACGACCACGGCGCCTTGGGCCAGCAAATGGGTAAGCTTGCCGACGCTGGCCGCGCCTGCGGCGGGAGGGCTGGCCGCCGGAGTTTTTGTATCCGTGGGGGCGAGCGGACTGAACTCCGCATCGAGGCGGTTCGTGTCTAATTTAAGCTCCGGGTCGTCTACGTGCACTGAACGATTGACGACAAAATGACGACCGCTTTGCCCTAGGTCTGCTTGCAGGGATTCGCCGGTGATGACGAGGCGGGGCGCACTCGCCACGGGCGGCAGGATGGGCTTTGCCGCGCCGGCGTCGTCGGTGGTGCTCGCGGACAACGGAGGCAGCGAAACATGGACGCGAGCCGGGCGGTTCAGGCCGTCGGACCGCGGTTCAACTTCGAGGCGCTGCGTGTTGTCATTCCACCACGTGATGCGGCTGCCCAGCAAAATGGCGTCACTGCCGAGTTCATGCACCTGCGGCGAGCCGGATAAAATCACCTGCTGGTTGGCGGGCACAATCTCGGCGACCTGGCTTTGGGCCTCGATGCCACCCTGGTTAATTTGCACGTTGTCGCGCGCGAAGATGCGCTCAATCTGGCCCGCGCCGTTGGGGTTGGGCACGGTCGTGGCCGGAGCGGGCGCACCGGTGGCGCTGCGCGCGGCGATGACTTCCAGCGTGCGGCTAGTCGTATGGCTCGTGGCGTTGCCCGCCTTGTCGTCGGCGGTGCCCGTGATGTCCACATTGCCGGTGAAGGAAAAGAGATTGCGGCCCGGGTTTTTCGGATCCTCGCTGATGATCAGGGAATCGCTATGCACCAGGACCGGCGTACCGCTCTTGGCGGGCGCGGAGGCGGTGGCGAGCGTCGGCGGGGCAGTGAACGTCACAGCCACCTCGCGCCCCACACTGGTCGTGCCGCTTTTCCCGTCCCACGTCCAGTTGCGGCCAGTGACGAGGTAAGTCCCGCCCTTTATGGTGAGGAAATCGTCGCCGTGGGCGGTGCTGTTGGCCGGGTTCACTGCGGCCAGCGGGCTTTCGATGGTGGCCTCAATCGGATGCGGCGCCACCGTGGAAAACAAGCGCAGCTTCAAATTGGCGATGTCCACCTTTTCTCCCGATTGCATCACCGTCTGCCGGCCCTCCAGGTCCCAGCCCTTATAGCCATCGGTCCCGTAACCGCCCGACAACATAAAGCGGTCGAGAGTAGCCGGGTTGGCCAGCGCGGGCGCTGCCGCACGCACAGCGGGTGACGCCAAGGCCGCTGCGAGGGCCCAAGCCACGCCGCAGCACCACCAAGACAAACTGGGGATATCCTTCCGCAAGGAGGTATTCTTAATCATGTCCACCCTGGGGACAATGGGAAATTCGGTTGGGTTGCAAAAATTGCGCCGCTATTCCACACGGCCCCGAACACCTCGACACCAATTTAAAACAGGCTGAAATTCGGCACGCGCCAAAACCGCGCGCCGGGCTGGATGATGTAGGCCACAAAAACGTAGGCGAGAAAGCCCAGGCGCAAAGCGCCCTCAAACGTCATCACCATCAAGGCCCATTTTAGTCCGCAGGCGCGGCGAAAACCAAAGCCCGCGATGGTCACCGCAATCAACAGCAAGCCCGGCAGATTCGTGGGGCGGTTGAAGAGCAGGCTGAGTTGGTAAATGTAGCCGGACACAATGCCCACCAGCCACATCACGCTCAGGATGGTCGAGCCCTGGGGGGATTTTTCGAGCGGGTGAACGCCCGCGCGGATTTGCTCCACGCCCAAAAACCGGTCCGCCACCAGCAATTGCGCGACCTCCAGAAAAATAAATACCGGCGCCAGCCAGGCCAGAATCAGCGTGATAATCGTCGGCACGTTGGCGAAACACTACGCGGGCCCTAAGACCGATGGCGAGCTTTCCTACGGCTGGCACCACTTCCGGATCGGACTCCCCGAAAATCCAGCATAGGTCCATTCTAGACATGTAAATGCCAATTCTGTCTGCTTGCCGACCAGCCGTACCCTCGTAAAATTCAACAAGGCCGTCACTTCGCCCCCGAGGTTCCGACTGGCCCTACCCCTCTCTTTATTTTCGCATTGGTTTATCCCTTGATCAGCCAAGGCGATTGAAAATTCCCATGCCCAACCCCTCCGTTTCGACTGCGTCGTCCGCGCGCTGGCTTTCGGTCGCGCTAATCCTGATTTCCCTCCTGACCGCCTCCGTGCAGGCGCAAGATGCCGCCGCGCCCGCGCCAGCCGCAGGCGCGCGCGGAGGCCGGGGCGGCGGCCGGGGTGGCCGCGGCGGCGCAACTCCCGCCGTCGCGCTGAATCCCGATGGCACGCCCTTGGTTTACGGCACGCCTGCGGACCAACCCGCCAAGCCCAAACCGATTCCCGCCGGGCCCTATGAGCCGACGTGGGATTCCCTGGCCGCCCATTGGGTGCCGCCGGAATGGTTTCGCGACGCGAAATTCGGCATCTTTATCCACTGGGGCCTGTACTCCCTCGCGGCCCACGGCAACGAGTGGTACGTCCAGCACATGTACGCCGGCGACGCCGCGTGGCACACGCAGAACTTCGGGCCACTCGACAAATTCGGCTACAAAGATTTCATTCCGCTCTTCACGGTTCCGAAATATGATCCGCAGGCGTGGGCCGAATTGTTCAAGAACGCGGGGGCAAAATACGTGATGCCGGTGGCCGAACACCACGACGGTTTTGCGATGTGGGACAGCGATTTGACGCCGTGGTCCGCGGGCAAGATGGGCCCGAAGCGCGACCTCATCGGCGAATTGGCCAAGGCCGTCCGCGCCGAGGGTTTGCATTTCGCGGTATCGAGCCACCGCATCGAGCATTACTCCTTTATCAGCAAACCCAATCAGCCGTCCGACTTGGATGACCCGCTGTACGCAAATTTCTATTGGGTCTATGGGCGCAGCCAGGAGCGCTACCAGGCTTTTGTGCAGGACTGGATCGCCCGCCAGCAGGAGCTAATTGATAAATACCAGCCGGACTTGCTGTACTGGGACAATGGCATCAATGGCCGCGACCACGATCCGGAGAAACTGGCGGTGGCCGCGTATTATTACAACCGCGCGGTGGAATGGGGCAAGCAAGTCGGCATCAACACCAAGCAACAGGCGTTTCTCGCCGGCGGCATCCGCGATTACGAACGCGGGCGGGCGCCCGACCTCGAGCCGAACATCTGGCAGGAAGACACCGCCATGGGGCACAACTCCTGGGGTTACGTCACCAATCTGCAACTGCGCAATGCGGGCGAAATGGTGCACGAACTGATTGATTGCGTGAGCAAAAACGGCAACTACCTGCTCAACATTTCCCCCAAAGGCGACGGCTCGATCCCGGCGGATCAGCAGTTGCGCCTGCTCGAAATTGGCGAATGGTTGAAGCTCAACGGCGACGCGATTTATGGCACGCGCCCGTGGATTAAATACGGCGAGGGCTCGTACACCGGCACGGTCAATGCCCAGAGCGAACGCGGCATCACCGACGCCATGCTGCACGAATTCACCGCGAGCGACATCCGCTTCACCACTAAGGGCGACACGCTCAACGCCATTCTGCTCGGCTGGCCGGCGGACAACGTGGCCGTCATCAAATCGCTCGCGCTCGGGCAGGGTTTTGACGGGCAGATCACTCGCGTGAATCTCATCGGCTACGATGGTCGCGGCGCCAATCTTGCCTTCACTCAAGACGCAGAGGGCCTCAAAGTCACGATGCCTTCGCCGTTCATCCGCCCGTGCGAATATGCGTTTGTCCTAAAAATCAGCGGCCTCAAACTCCCACCCGCAGTGGCGGCCGTCGCAGCCGTGGTGGCACCGTGAAGCGATTTCCATACCCCACCCCCGTCATGCGCATTTCCCTTTGCCGCTCCCTGCTCGGTCTCGTTTCATTGATAACAGCAACAACGGTTTCCGCCGCCGATTTGACGATGCGGTACAACGAGCCGGCGTCCGAATGGATGAAAGCGCTGCCCCTCGGCAATGGCCGTCTCGGCGGAATGGTTTTTGGTGGCACCGCGCAAGAGCATGTGCAGTTCAATGAAATCTCGCTCTGGAGTGGCGACGAAACCACGCGCGGCACTTACCAGGCCTTTGGGGACGTGCTGATCAATCTGCCCGGCCATGATCAAAATGTGACCAACTACCAGCGCGATCTGGATCTGGAACACGGGGTCGCGCAGGTGACTTACAGCAAAGACGGCGTTGATTATAAACGGGAGTTTTTTGCGAGCCATCCCGCGCAAGTCATGGTGTTTCACCTGACCGCGAACAAACCCGGTGCTTACACTGGCAGCATCGAACTGACCGACATGCACAACGCCGCGATCGCCGCCAGCGGCAACCGCCTCACGGCCAGCGGCAATCTGGGCGAGTACACCGCGCCCGCGCGCGGACGTGGCCCCGCCCGCACGACCAACCAGGAGCTTTTCGAAAGCCAGGTCATCGTGCTGCACGATGGTGGCCAAGCCGGCGTGGAGGGCAGCACGATTGCCTTCGCGGGCTGCAATTCAGTGACCGTCATCGTCGGCGCGGGCACGAGTTATATTTTTGACTATGCCCAACATTATCAGGGTGAAAACCCGCATGGGAAACTGACTGCGCAGATGGATGCCGCCGCGCAAAAATCTGCCGCCGACCTGTATGCGGAACACGAGAAGGATTACACCGCGCTCTTTGGCCGCGTGGCGTTGAATCTCGGCGAAACGGCGGCGGATATTCGCGCGCTCCCGACGGACCAGCGCCTCGCCGCGTTTAAAGACAAGGACACCGACCCCGGACTCGTCGCGATGTTTTTCCAATTCGGACGTTATCTGCTCATTTCCTGCTCGCGCGACACGCTGCCCGCCAACCTCCAGGGCCTGTGGAATGCCAGCAACAATCCCTCGTGGGGTTCCGACTATCACACGAACATCAATATCCAGATGAATTACTGGGCCGCCGAGCCGACGAACCTCAGCGAGACCACGCCACCGTTGTTTAATTTCGTGGAGGCAATGATTCCGTCCTACCGGAATATCGTGGCCAAAACGGCGGCGCGCTACGTGGACAATCCGCCGCCTGCGCCGCGGGGCAACGCTACGCCGCCCGAGACTTTCCTCACCCAGGACGGCAAGCCCGTGCGCGGCTGGGCCGTGGCCACGCAATCCACGCCGTGGGGCCAGACCGATTACACCTGGAACAAGGGCGGCAATGCGTGGTACATGCAGCACTTTTACGACCATTATGCGTTCACCCAGGACAAGGAATTTCTGGCGAAAGTCGCCTACCCCGCGATGAAGGAAGTTTGCCAGTTTTGGATCGATGATTTGAAGAAATTACCCGATGGCACTTACGTCGCGCCGCTGGGCTGGTCGCCGGAGCAAGGGCCGCACGAAGACGGCGTCACCTACGACCAGGAACTGATTTGGGACTTGTTCGACAACACGGTGAAAGCGGCGGACGTCCTCGGCACCGACAAAGAATTTCGCAACCAGGTGGCCGAGATTCGCGACCACTTGGTGAAACCGAAAGTCGGCCCGTGGGGCCAGGTGCAGGAATGGATGGAGGAGCAACCGCTGGATGTGCCGACGAATCACCATCGTCACATTTCGCAATTGTTCGCGCTTTATCCCGGCCACCAAATCACAGTGGAGACGCCGGAGTTGTTGAACGCGTCGAAGGTCACCATCAACGCGCGCGGCGACGACGGCGCGACGGAGTGGTCCTTTGCCTGGCGCGCCGCGATGTGGGCCCGCCTCGGCGACGGTGACAACGCCTACGCCCGCCTGCGCCGCGAACTCGAGTATTCGCCTAGCAGCCGCACCAAGGGCACCTCGGCGAATTTCTTTGAAAATTATCCGCCCTTTCAAATCGACGGCAACCTTGGCGCGACCGCCGCCATCTGCGAAATGCTCCTGCAAAGCCAGGCCGACGCCATCCAATTGCTCCCGGCGCTGCCCTCGGCGTGGCCGACCGGCGATTACAAGGGCCTGCGCGCCCGCGGCGGTTTTCAGGTGGATTGTGCCTGGAAAGACGGCAAACTCGCCTCCGCGACCATTACGAGCCTCAGCGGCACGAATCCCAAAGTGCGTTATGGCGACAAAGTCGTTACCCTGGAACTCAAGCCCGGCCAAGCTAAGACCCTCGGGCCGGATCTGGCCGTAACGGCGAATGCGGCGGCCGCGGCGGGGCGTTAGGACTCCCTTGGGGGCCCGCCAATTTATTTGTCAAACCTTAGGAGCGGTGTCACGCTGTCGGTTTTCCCCATGAAAAATCCGACCCCTTCGACCCACCTTTTACGTCGCGTGCTGGCCCTGCCGTTTTTGTTGGCACTGTCGCTGAATGCGCAAAACACTCCCGCGCCCGCGACACCGGGCGCAGCACCGGTGACGGCTGCTGCGACCCCCGCCGCCGCTCCCGCCCTGCCGCCGGAGCCGACCAAGACTTCCTATAAATTCGATTTCGGCGCCGGCGACGCTGCGCCCGGTTTTATCAAGGTCACCCCGGACATGGTTTACACGGACGCGCGGGGTTTCGGCTTTGAGACCACCACCGTGCCCGCCCCGCCGACTGCCGCGGGCAAAGCCGGCAGCGACGCCAAAGGCGATGTCATTACGAGCGACAAGCCGTACTACTTCTCTGTTGCCCTGCCAGAGGGGAATTACAAAGTGACTGTCACGTTTGGCAACCCAACGACGGCGACAAATAACACGGTGAAGGCCGAATTGCGCCGGCTCATGCTCGAAAAAGTGGCGACCAAGCCGGGTGAATTTGTCACGAAGTCGTTTATCGTCAGTGAGCGCCGGCCGCAGTATCCCGGCGGCGTGGTGCGGATCAAGGAGCCGCGTGAATCGACCCAGGAAGCCTGGGATTGGGATCCGCGCCTGACGTTTGAGTTCACCGGCGACCATCCGAGCGTCGCCGCCGTGGAAATCGAAAAAGTGGAGGTGCCGGTGGTGTACATCGTCGGCGATTCGACCTCGACGGATCAGATGGTCGAGCCGTGGAATAGCTGGGGCCAGATGTTCCCGCGCTGGTTCAGACCGGAAATCGCCGTCTCCAACTTCGGCGAATCCGGCGAGACGCTCGCGGGCGTCACCGGCGAACATCGTTTCGACAAAATTTACGGCCTGTTGAAAAAGGGCGATTACGTGTTCATCCAATTCGGCCATAATGACATGAAGACCGGCGGGGCCGCTGGCTTGGAAAAATTCAAGGTCACGCTCGCGGACACCGTCGCCAAAATCAAGGAACACGGCGCGCAGCCGGTGATTGTGACCGCAGTGGCGCGCGCGCCGGGCTCGGCCGGCTTCAATGGCTACGTCGAGGGCGCGCAGGAAGTGGGCAAGAACACCGGCACCCCGGTGATTGAATTGAATGCCGAGAGCCAAAAGCTTTATGCCGCGCTCGGCGGCGACGTCCTCAAGGCCTTCACTTTCACCACCACGCAGGACAAGACCCACCACAACAATTACGGCAGTTACGAAGTATCCAAGCTGGTCATCGAAGGTATCAAGGCGAACAAGCTGGATTTGGTGAAATACATCGCCGACGATTACAAACCCTTCGATCCGGCCAAGCCCGACCCGGTGGCGGAATTTGTGCTGCCACCCAGCCCGGCGTATCCCACGCCGGCTTCGGTGTTTGGCACCGCCGGGGGGCGCAACCGCGCGCCCGCCAACACCGCTCCGCTGCCCGTCGCGCCGCCGGGATCTTAGGCTGAAATACGGTTGCTCGAACGCGTGCCAGCCGGGCAACGCCCATGGGAAACCGCCTTCCGTTTCAAGCCATGAAATCCCGACTTTCTGTCCGAGCGCTCGCGGCACTTTTTGCCTGTCTGAGTTGGACTGGTAGTGTCACCACTCCAGCGCGGGGCGCGGAGGCACCACCCCTGCCGGCCTTTCCGGGCGCGGAGGGTTTTGGGGCGCTGGCGACGGGCGGGCGCGGCGGAGAGATTTATCATGTGACCACGCTGGCCGATGCCGGCCCCGGTTCCTTTCGCGATGCCGTGAGCAAACCCAACCGCATCGTGGTGTTTGACGTCGGCGGCGTCATCAAACTGGCGGACAACGTGGCGGTGAGCAGCAATATCACGCTGCTGGGCCAGACGGCGCCCGGCGACGGCATTTGCCTCTACAATCAAAGCGTCTCGCTGGCCGGTTCGACCAATGTCATTGTCCGTTACCTGCGTTTCCGGCAGGGCCTTGCGGGCGATGCCGGCAAAAAGGCCCTCGGACTCGACAAGAGCAGCAACATCATCGTGGATCATTGCTCCATTGAATGGGGCCGGTGGGACGACCTCGGCATTACCGAAGGCAGCAGCAACATCACCGTGCAATATTGCATCGTGGCAGAAGCCATCCATCCGCAAAGCTTCGGCGCGCTGATCGACACCGTCACCAATGTCACCCTCAGCCACAACCTGTGGATGAGCAATGAAAGCCGCAACCCCAAGGCCAAAGGCACCATTCAGTATATCAACAACGTCGTGTACAACTGGGGCGGCATGGGCTTGTGCGGCGGGCATTCGGCGGCCAACCACGACCTCGATGTGATCAACAATTATTTCATCAAGGGCCCCTCCTCCAACGACCTTTTTGCCGGACAGTTTTTCGCATCCGACCATGTTTACCAGGCGGGCAACTATGTGGACTTAGACCGCGATGGAAAGCTCAGCGGCCATCTGGCGCAGGAGGCGGATTTTCATAATGCGCAGGAAAAAAGCTACACTTTGCCCACGTTTGTCCCGCAGGCGGCGATGCATCCCACCGTGCCGGTAACGGTGGACAGCGCGGCGGAGGCCTACGCGAAAATCGTGACCGACGCAGGCTGCTCACCGCGCCGCGACCCCGTGGATCTGCGACTCATCGCCGAGCTCACCTCCCTGGGCACGAAGGGAAAAACGCTCTTGCAGGAAAATAAAACCAACGCCGCAGCCGATAAAAAGGCCAAGGACGAAGCCCTCGCTCTCGCGACCGGGCTTGGTGAAGTCAAAGGCGGGCCAACGCCAACTGATACCGACCACGACGGCCTGCCCGACGCTTGGGAAATGGCCCACCAACTCAATCCCGGCAATCCGGCGGATGCGGCGAAACCCGACGCCACGGGCTACACCAATATTGAAATTTACGCCAACCGCCTGGTTGCCCCGGTGAAATGAGTAGGGTAGCTGCCCACTTGAATGCGGGAGGATATTGCGGTAGCTTGACGGTTCCCCATCTCGCTCCATGAAATTTTTCCGCCGCCGTTGCCTGTACACTTTGTTGGCCGTCACGCTGGGCGCCGTCACGGCCCAGGCCGACGTCGCCCTGCCGAAAATCTTGAGTGACAACATGGTCTTACAGCGCGAACTGCCCGTGCCCATCTGGGGCACCGCTGCGCCAGGGGAGGAGATCGCCGTGCGTTTTGCCGGCCAGGAGAAGAAGACGAAGGCGGGCGCGGACGGCCGCTGGACCGTTTCACTGGATGCGCTCAAGGCCTCCGCCACGCCGCAGGAATTGACCATCGCGGGCACGAACACTGTCACATTGAAAAATATTTTGGTGGGAGAAGTTTGGTTGTGCAGCGGGCAGTCAAATATGGAGTATTCCATCAATCGGCCCTCGTCGTCCGCGCCCGCCGCGGTGCCGGTGGATCCGCAGTTGGCGCAGGAAATCGCGACGGAGACTTACCCCGCCATCCGCCTTTTTCGCGTTGAAAAACAAACCCGCACGCCGGACCTTGTCACCAACGGCTGGACGGAGTGCAGCGGCGACGCCCTGAGTGCCTTCTCGGCCCTCGGGTTTTTCTTCGGCCGCAATCTCCAGCACGAGCTCAACGTGCCCGTGGGCCTCATCGAATCGTCGTGGGGCGGCTCGCGCATCGAGCCGTGGACATTTCCCAATTCCTACGCCGGGCTGCCCGCGTTTAACGACGCCAACGGCCAGACTCTCGCGCAAATCGACGGCGTGCGTCCCGGCCAGTATATCAATAGCATGATTCGCCCGCTCGTGCCGTTCGCGGTGCGCGGCGTCATCTGGTACCAAGGCGAATCGAACATTATCGCGACGAATGATGGCATTCGTTACGCCGATAAAATGCAGGCGCTTGTCGAAGGCTGGCGCGCGGCGTGGAACCGGACGGACCTGCCGTTTTACTCCGTGCAAATCGCGCCCTATGCTTATACGAAGCGTCCGGACCCGCTCAAACACAGCGCGGAGGAGGAGCCTATGCTGTGGGAGGCGCAGTGGCTTTCCACCCAACTACCGAATACCGGTCTCGTGCCGACCATCGACCTCAACGCCGATTTCAGCAATATCCACCCCGGCCAGAAGCGCGTTGTGGGCAAACGTCTGGCCGACCTCGCCCTGGCCGAAGCCTACGGCAAAACCGGTCTCGTTTATGATGGCCCGACTTTCGCCAAGATGGAAATCGCCGACGGCAAGGCCACCCTGCGCTTCACGAATACCGGCGGCGGGCTCGCGGCGCGCGACGGCCAGCCGCTGTCGGAATTTGAAATCGCCGGGGCGGACGGCAATTTTGTCGCGGCGCAAGCCACCCTCGCGGATAACACCGTCGTCGTTTCCAGCGCCCAAATCGCCGTGCCGGTGGCTGTGCGTTTTGGCTGGCGTGAAACGGCCCAACCGAATCTTATCAATAAAGAAGGCCTCCCCGCCTACCCCTTTCGCACGAACGGCCCGGACTGGCATCCCGCCACGCGCGCCGCTTCGACTCCCGCCGCCCCTGTCCCAACCCCCATCCCTGCCACCCCATGAAATCCGTCCGTTGTCTCCTTGCGCTGGCCGGCCTCGCCGGTCTCGCCTCGCCCGCCCTCGCCCTCGAACGTCTCGACGCCCCCCTCAAAGTATTTCAATTTCCGGCCGACCAGATTCCGCGCATTGACGGCAATGCCGACGACTGGGCGATGGTGCCGGACAGCTACGCCATTGGCACGGACCAACTTCGCGCCGACAACAATGCCGACCGGCACCCCGACCCGCAGTCGCTCAAGGGCACGGTCAAAGTCGGCTGGGTCAAGGGCCTCAACCGCCTCTATTTTCTCTACCAGGCCTATGATAATTATTGGGACTTCGGAGTGCCCTCGCTCCACAACGACACTTTCGAACTGATTGTGGACGGCGATGCCTCGGGCGGGCCGCTGATCGCGGAGGACCGCGTCGGTTCCGAGATTTCGAAAATCCTGCCGCGGTGGGATGCCTGGTTCGCCTTCCAGGGCACGCAGGCGCAGAATTATCACATCTTCACCCCGCATGAGAACAAGGACTGGTGCATGGCGTGGAGCGCGGGCCAGTGGGTCAAGGAACTGCCCTACGCCAATCACGCCCAATCCTACAATTTTCGCCCCGGCGAGGCCGGCAACTATACGCTCGAATTCTGGATCACGCCCTTCGATTACGCCGGGGCGGAGGGCCCGCCGCGCGCCGTCGAGTCCAAGCTTTTTGAGAATAAAATCATCGGGCTGGCCTGGGTGGTGATTGATTACGACAATGCGAGTTCGACGAGCAATAACGGTTTCTGGAACCTCACGGGCAATCATACCGTGTACGGCAACGCCTCCCAACTCGTCGCATTCAAATTAATGCCGCTCGAGCCGCAATTCGTCAAAAAGCTCGACGCCCGGTGGTCGTTTAAAATCGTGGACATGGACCGCCGCCTCGTCGCCTTCAAGGACGAATCCGTCGGCAATTTCACCTCATGGAAGTGGGATTTCGGCGACCAGACCACCTCGACCGAGCAGAACCCGATTCATGCCTTCAAGAACCCGGGCAATTACGTGGTCACCCTTTACGTGGACGGGCCCGACGGACCTTCGCACTTCACTCGCGTGTGGGATGTGACGCTGAAATAAGTGCGGCCGCGGGCCGCCTTAACCCCTCCGGACCATGTCGCGAAAGACCTTAATCTTGCTGGCGGCCGTAGCCAGCGTGAGTGCGCCGCTGTTCGCCCAGGAAACCGTGGCCCCGCCGGCCTGGCCGGAGATTACGCATGTGACCAAGCCGTGGGCACGCTGGTGGTGGCTGGGCAGTGCGGTCGATGAAAAGAATCTTACTTCTGAAATGGAGGCTTACGCGCAGGCCGGCCTGGGCGGCCTCGAGTTGACGCCGATTTACGGCGTGCGCGGAGAGGAGGATAAATTCATCCCGTACCTGTCGCCGCATTGGGTGGATATGCTGGCGTACACGTTGAAGGAGGCGAAGCGGCTCGACTTGGGCGTGGACATGGCCACCGGCACGGGCTGGCCATTCGGCGGCGGCCCGCTCATCGGAGCGGACGCGGCCTGCCAGGAGCTTTTTTATCTTATCTACAAGGTCAACGGCGGCGATTCCCTGCATGGGGCCGTCAGCTTTACGCAAGCGCCGCTGATTCACACGGACAGCACGCTGAACACCACGGTTGATCAATTGGTGGAGCCGGTTTTCACCAACAAAAACCTTCAGGCTCTTGCGCTCGACCAGGTGCGTTTTCCCAATCCGCTGCCGCTGCAGACGCTGATGGCCTACTCGGACAGCGGCGCCATCCTCGATCTCACGGGCAAAGTCCGGCCGGACGGCACGCTCGATTGGGTCGCACCCGCCGGGAATTGGACGCTGTACGCGCTCTTTCCCGGGCCGCACGGCAAAATGGTCGAACGCGCGGCCCCCGGTGGCGAAGGCAACGTCGTCGACCATTTTTCCGCGACGTCGATGCGGCGTTATTTTTCCCGCTTCGATGAGGCGTTTGCAGGCCGCGACCTGGCGGGCCTGCGGGCGTTTTTCAATGACTCGTATGAGGTGGACGACTCGCAGGGCAATGCGAACTGGACGCCGAATTTCCTCACGGAGTTTCAAACGCGCCGCGGCTACGATTTGCGCCAGCACCTCCCCGCGCTCTTCGGCCGGGACACGCCCGACTTGAATGCGCGCGTGCTGTCGGATTTTCGCGAAACCATTTCCGATCTGCTGCTGGACGATTTCACCACGCCCTGGCGCCAGTGGGCACGGACGCACGGGGCGGTGGTGCGCGACCAGGCCCACGGCTCGCCCGCCAGCATCCTCGACCTCTATGCCGCCGCCGATATTCCCGAAACCGAGGGCCAGAATATCCTGAGTATGAAGTTTGCAACCTCCGCCGCGCACGTCTCGGGCAAGCAGTTGGCCTCCTCGGAATCGGCGACGTGGTTGAAGGAACATTTTCAGGCCACGCTGGGCGATGTGCGCCAGGCGGTGGACCGCTTTTTCCTCAGCGGGGTGAACCACATTTTCTACCACGGGACCGCCTACTCACCCGCGGACGCGCCCTGGCCCGGCTGGTTGTTTTATGCGGCGGTGGAGTTCAACCCGCGCAATCCGTTTTGGACGGACTTCGGCGCGCTGAACCACTACGTCGCGCGAGTGCAATCGTTTCTGCAAAAGGGCCATCCCGATAACAACGTTCTCCTCTATTATCCGATTTACGACGCCCTCGCGAATCCCGGCGCGGATGCCGTGCTCGAGCACTTCAACGGCCCCGGCCAGGTTGGCGGTGTCTTCACCCAACTGGCCAGCGAAATGCAGCAACGCGGCTACACGTTCGATTACATTTCCGACCGGCAAATCGGCGGGATTTCACAGTCAGCCTCAGCGTTGCTGGAAACCGGCGGCACTGCGTATCAAGTCATCGTTGTGCCGTCGTGCAAGTACATGCCCTTCCAGACGTTCAACACCCTCGCGCTGCTAGCCAATGGCGGCGCCACCGTCATCTTCTGCTCCGACCTGCCCAAGGATACGGCCGGATTCAGCGGGCTGGCCTTGCGCCGGAATTTCCAGCAACGCCTCGAGGGCATCAAATTCAATTCGACGGGCACGCCGGGCGTCGAGGAAGCCAAAATGGACACGGGCCGGTTCTTGCGCGGCGGCGACTTGGCGGCGATGCTGGCTTATGCAGGCGTGACCCGCGAACCGATGGTGGAGCAGGGCCTGCAATTCACCCGCCGTAATTATGACAACGGTAAATATTATTTTATCACCAACGCGGGCAATGCGCCGGTCAACGGCTGGGTGCCGCTGCAAACCGCCGCCCTGGCCGCGGCGCTCTTCGACCCCATGCAAGATCGCCGCGGGTACGCGCAAGTCCGCCCGTCCGGCGATCATGCCTCCAGCATTTACCTGCAACTGCCGCCCGGCGAATCCTGTGTGGTGCAGACCTTTGACACTACCGCGACGGGCGCCCCGTTCGCCTATTATCAACCGTTGTCTGCCGGCCTGCCGCTGTCGCGTTGGGATCTCGAATTTGTCACGGGCGGCCCGGCGCTTCCGCCCGCGGTCAAGGAAATGCCGTTGGCGTCGTGGACGAGTCTGGACGGCGACGCCTACAAAATCTTTTCCGGCACGGCCAGGTACACGATGGTCATGACCGGCCCGCAAGCACCCGCGCCTGCCTTTCTGCTCAATCTCGGCCAGGTGCGGGACAGCGCCCGCGTCCGGCTCAACGGCCGGGACCTCGGCACGCTCATCGGACCGAATTTTCAAATCACTTTCCTCTCCGCCCAATTGAAACCGGGGGACAACACGCTGGAAGTTTTCGTCTCCAATTCGATGGCCAACCGCATCATTGATTTGGACCGGCGCGGCGTGAATTACAAAAAATTCTACAACACGAATTTCCCCGCGCACAACGCGCAGAACCGCGAGCCCGACGGCCTGTTTTCCGCCGCCGGCTGGTCGCCGATGCCCTCCGGCCTGCTCGGCCCCGTGACCCTCACGCCCCTCGAACTGGTGAAATTTCCCTGAGTCATGCGGAACCGGCACGCCATTTTTTTGTTTCTCGGGGCGCTGGGCTGCACCGTCCAGACGCAAGGCGCGGTGCCGGACGTTATTCTGACTGCGCCCGTTCCCTTGTCCTCCGGCGCGAATGCGCCGAACGTGCCGCCGATGGACCGGCACGCGCTCGTCTCGCGGCATAACGTGGTGCTCACGCAATTCGATCCGGAAAACCCGTTGACCGTCGGGAACGGCCAATTCGCCTTCACGGTGGATGCCACCGGCCTCCAAACTTTTCCCGACGCCTTTGCGCAAACCATCCCGCTCTGCACGATGGCCGACTGGGGCTGGCATTCGTTTCCCAATCCGAATCGCTGGAGCATCGACAACTTCACCCTGAAAACCTTCACCAGCCACGGCCGTCCCGTGCCCTACGCCGACGTGGCCGGCCGCGCCACCAACCCCGCGGACCAACGCACCGCCGGCGCGAATACCGGCAATGCGCAGAGCAATTACCTGCGTGAAAACCCGCACAAATTCAATCTCGGGCAAATCGGTTTCGTGCTGACCAAGCTCAACGGCACTCCGGCCACGCCCACAGACCTTACCAACATTGAGCAGACGCTGGATTTGTGGAACGGCACCATCAACAGCAAATTTGCTTTCGAGGGCCAAAACGTCGTGGTGGAGACCCTTTGTGCCCCCGGTTCCGATCGGGTGGCGGTGCGCGTTGATTCGCCGCTGATTAGAACCGGGCAAGTCGCCGTTCAAATCCGTTTCCCATACGCCTCCTCCGGCAAAGACGGCTCTGATTGGACCAAACCGAACGCCCACATCTCCGAGTTACACCCTGATACCCCAACCCCCAATGCTGCCCCCGGTTCGCTTCCAGCGGTAATCACGCGGACGCTGGATGACACAAATTATGTGGTAGAAGTAAAGTCTCCGAATGCAACGCTCGTAGCCGCCGCGCCGCATCAATTTTCCCTGCGGCCGAAAGGAAGCCTAGATGGATTTGATTTCTCCGTGGAGTTTTACCCGCGTTCTCAGTTAAGGGTCTCCACCGCCATTCCTGATATATCTTTTGCCGCCACCGCTAACAGTGCAGCCACCCACTGGAACCATTTCTGGTCCACCGGCGGGGCCATCGATCTTTCTTTAAGCAAGGACCCACGCTGGAGCGAACTCGAGCGACGCATCGTGCTCTCGGAATATTTGACCGCGGTGCAGTCCACCGGGAAAAATCCACCCGCTGAAACCGGGCTGACCATCAATAGTTGGTACGGAAAGTTTCATTTGGAAATGTACTGGTGGCACGACGCGCATTTCGCGTTGTGGGACCGTGCGCCGCTGCTGGAAAACAGTCTCGCTTTCTACGCCCGCGCCCTGCCCCCCGCGCGGGCCATGGCGCAGCGGCAGGGTTATGCCGGCGCGCGCTGGCCTAAGATGACCAACCCGGACGGCGCGGAATCGCCCTCGTCCGTCGGCCCTTTTTTAATTTGGGAGCAGCCGCACCCGATTTATCTGGCCGAACTCGCCTACCGCGCGCATCCCAGCCGCGCCACGCTCGAGCAATACCAGGACGTGATTTTTGCCACCGCCGACTTCATGGCCTCGTATGCCTGGTGGGACGAGGCGGCGAAGCGCTACGTGCTCGGGCCGCCGTTGCAGGCGGCGCAGGAGCAATATGACAAGGCAACGATGTTCAACCCGACTTTCGAACTCGTTTACTGGCGCTGGGGCCTGGAGACGGCGCAGAAGTGGCGCGAGCGCCTGGGCCTGCCGCGCGACGAAAAATGGGACGCGGTCTTGCAAAGCCTTTCGCCCCTGCCGGTGGCCGACGGCAAATACCTTTTCACCGAAAGCACGCCCGACAGTTTCACCAACCCGAAATGGGTCAATGACCATCCTTCGGTGCTGGCCGCGCTGGGCGTGCTGCCTGGTCCTGGCGTGGACACCGAGATCATGCGCAGCACGTTTGATTGGATTTGGACGCATTGGAACTGGCCCGACACCTGGGGCTGGGATTACCCGATGGTAGCAATGACGGCGGCGCGCTTGGGCGAGGCCAACCGCGCGGTGGATGCACTGCTGCTCGACACGCCGAAAAACCATTACCGGCTCAACGGCCACAATCACCAGCGCATGCCGGACTTGCCGCTGTACCTTCCGGGCAACGGCGGCTTGCTCACGGCCGTGGCGATGATGGCCGCGGGCTGGGACGGCGGGCCCGACCGCCCGGCGCCGGGCTTTCCGTCCGACGGCTCGTGGGTTGTGCGCTGGGAAAACTTGCAGAAGATGCCGTAGTTGGCTTTGTCTGGCGGTGGAGATTTTAATTTAACGCCATGCCCGCCCGGTATTCCTACGCTTCCCTGCTCACTTGCGCCGAAACGCTGCTCACCCGGGCAGGCCTCGACGCCGCCAGTGCGCGCATTGTCGCCGAAGTTTTGCTCGAGGGTGATTTGCTGGGTAAGACCACGCACGGCCTCCATCTGCTGGGCCTGTATTTGCAAAGCATTGCCGACGGCCAGATGACACTCACGGGTGCGTCGCGCATCGTCAACGAATCGCCCGCGGTGCTCGTCCTCGATGGCCGCTATCTGCCGGGGCCCGTGCTCGTGCGCGAGGCCATTGCGTGGGCCGTGCCCAAGGCGCGTACGTTCGGGCTGGCGGCGGTTTCCATCGGACGCTCGCACCATATCGGCTGCCTGGAGGCGTACCTCCGGCCTGTCACCGACCTCGGGCTGGTCATTCTGCTTTCCTGCACCGATCCGTTTAACCGCACCGTCGCGCCCCATGGCGGGTTGACGGCGGTCTCGAGCCCCAACCCCATCGCCGCCGGCATCCCGACCGCCAGAGACGCGGTGCTCCTCGACTTCTGCACCGCGAACGCCAGCAACGGCCACAACGCGCGTTTGAAACTGGAAGGCAAGCGCCACGCCTCGCCCTGCCTGCAAACCGCCGGCGGCCAATTGAGCGACGACCCGGAGCAATTGTACACGGATCCGCCCGGCTCGATTCTCCCGCTCGGCGGCGTTGAATTCGGTTACAAGGGCTTTGGGCTTTCCATCCTGATGGAAGCATTGACCTCGGCGCTCGCGGGCCACGGCCGCGCCGATAAACCCGGGCAATGGGGCGGCTCCGTTTTCCTGCAAATTCTCGACCCGGCCCGTTTTGGCGGGGACGCCGCCTTCCGCCGCGAAACCCAGTTTTTTGCCGATGCCTGCCAGGCCTCGACGCCCCGGCCCGGTCAAAAATCCGTGCGCCTGCCCGGCGAAAACGCGCTCGCCGCCCGGCGGAAACAACTGGCCGAGGGCATTGCCCTGTACCCCACCATCCCGCCGATGCTGAAAAAATGGACGGAAAAATTCGGGGTGGAACTGCCGCAGCCACTTTGAGAAAGTGGCCCGGTTAATTATCTCCCGGCATGCGGGATTCCGCCGGGTGGCGGCTCCGGCGCATCCATCTCCAGCCAGGCATCCAGCTTGGGTTTGAGGTAAAATGTTTTTACCGGCCAGCGCAGCAGGCACGCCATGCCCGCTTTGGTCATCAACGCATCGGCGCCCGCGAGCAGGCGGTCGCGGAGCTTCGTCCGTTCGTCGAGCGAAAGATTGGCGGCGTGGAATTTATTGAAGGCCTCATTCACGACAACGGGTGAGTCCGGCTTATAACGGAGGGGTCCCAGCCCGACGGCCCCGGGCGCATTTTGACCGTCAAGGAATTCCATCGCCTTTTTGCGGCCCACGTCGTAGTCATGCTGGCGGATGCGCTGGTCAAAAAACCCGGCAAAGGCCTGCACGGATGAGCCCGCCAATTCGTCGTCATTCGCGGTGATGGCGAAAATGTTCATCTCGTCGGTGGTTTCCAAATCTGCCGCAATTTCGAGCACGAGAATGGTGTTGAGCCAGGCGTCGGCGGTGCCTGCTGCCAGCGTCGGCGCACTCAGCGCCAGGTAATCCTGGACGAATTGCTGCCGCAGGCGCTTGAGTGCATCTTTAATGAAATCATCGGTGAGGCGCTGGGGCTCATGGGCTTGCAAGAGCTTAAGATAAGCGGCGGCGGCGGACGCAATCCCGCTGGCCGTGGCAGTCCCATGCAAGAGCGCGTCCCGCAATTGCGCCGCCCGCTGATTGAACAAATTCACGTCCGCATTCGCTTTCTCGGCCATGATCCAGTCATGAAAGCGGGCCTGGTTGAAAATAGCGCCGATGAGCGCCTTGCCGGTGGCGAGAAAATCGGCGTTCTTATCCGTCAGCACCGGCGTGCCGCCGCCGGCGATGCTCGACCCGCGCGTGCCCGGCGCGACGAAAAGATAAAACCGCGTATCGGTGTCCTGGTGTTCGTCAATCCCGTCCACGAAGTTTTTCGCCATGCCGAGCGGCTCGTTTTGAAAGACGCCACCGTCCGTGTAGGCGAATTTGAGCCCCGGATCCGGAAAGTGCGCGGGCACGGGATCGGCGAAGTCGGCCGCCTTGCGCTGGAGGGCCTTGACCGCGAAGGCAAAGGGAAAGGCGCCGCAGGAGACCGCGGCATTGCGGGCCTCTTCCCAGGCGGCGGCATTGTCGGAGTCCGCCCCGGTGGTCAACGTGCGGAGAAATTCGTCCTGATAGCGCGTGTAGATAAATTCGCCGCCGGTGCGCAGTTCGCGGGCGTAATCAATGCCGTCAAGGTTGGAGAGCGCGAGGCCGAGATAGAGCGGCTTATCCGGATTAATCGCCGGATGCCGCACGGCGGCGGGCGGCGGATTGGTTTGATAGCGGCCCGTGATGTATTTCTTGGACAAGCCTTCGATAAAAGCGGACGAAAGCAACGACGAGGAGGTGTCTTCCTGCGGCGTTTGATTCAACAAGGCCTCGAGGCTGACGTCATTGACCCAGGGATCGTGCAGCGCATTGGAGCTCTCGCCCGCGAGTGCGGCCCCGTCGTACAGCAGTTTTTGCGCAAGGATAGTCGCGCACATGCCACCGGCGGAAGCCCCGGTCAGCACGTCCACATAGATTCGCTCGTCAGCGGGGGTGTTGGGATCGCAATTGTGGGCCGCGAGGGCGCGGAAGATTTCGAAGAGCACGCCGGCCTCGTAACTGCCGAGCGAAACCGCCCCCGAAATGGTGATGGCGAGACGTTTGTTCATGAGGCTACCTGGTTTTGAAGTTGCGAAGAGTAGTTCAGTCCGGCTTCGGTCGTAATTTCTTCCTCTTGCAACCGTAAATCACGATGTTTCCGGCCGCCTGAAATGGTGAACTAATATTTTAGCATCAATATGTAAAGCGAAAGCGTATCACAGTCAAAATACGGCTAGATGAGCAGCAACCAAGCGACCTAACGTCCAAAGCCGAGAATTTGCCCCCACGGGGTTGCTGACCCAAGAAGAAGAATCTTTGGCACAAAACCCCCATTTTCCGGCTTTGGATTGGACATCCCAATCCGGTGGACAATCCTTACCCCACCCCTTCGCTTTTTGGCCCAAAACAGGTGCAACTTTCTCGCTTTGCCTTGGTGTCACTTATTTCACCCCTTCCTCACTGCCATGAAATGCCCCCTGCCTCTGGGGCTCGCGGCCTGCGCCGCGGGCTTGTCATGCTTTACCGCTCACGCGCAAACCCCCGTCCAGATGGTGGTTTTGCCGGCCCGCCCGTGAGCACGCCAGCCACCCCGACGATTCCCTTGCCCATTCCGGCCCAATTGCTCCACGAGAATCATTACCGGAGGCCGGGCGATAAAAACGCCGCCTCCTTCAACCCCAAGGCCATGCCAACACCCCGACCGCTGTTGGTGCTCCTTGCCGCGTATGCGCTGACGACGGCGGGCGCGCACGCGCATGACCCCTACCAAGGCTGGACCTCCGCGGATTTGCGCACGGATGGCACGATGCTGATTAGCCTGACGATTGGCCAGGGGGCGGCGCGCAACCTGCTCGAGCCCAAGCCGGAGGTTTACTTCACGGAGGATAATTTTGCGGAGTACCACGCGCCATTGAAGGCGCAGGCGCTGAACTTGTTCACCGTCACCTCGAATGGCACCACGCTCGCGCCGAAGACGGCGGAATCCATTCTGACGGATGAAGCGGATGTGACCTTCATCATCACTTATCCGCGGCCTGCGCCCGGCGCTTTGCATATCAAGGCCAATTATTTGCAAAAAATGGAGGACGGCCATGTGGATACGCTCGAAGTTGTCGAAGGCACGCGGGCGAGTTACGGCATGGCGGATTTGGACGTGGAGCATCCCGCGCTGGATTTGACTCTGCCCGCGAGCCTGCCCGCGACCCGGTTTCCGGCTGCTCCGCCCACCGCGAGCCCGCCGCAAGGCGCGTCGTCGTCGTACGCGCCACCGCCCGGGACGCCATTTCCCGTGTCCACACCATCCAAACCGGCAACGGCGGCAGCCACCACCTCTTCAGCGCCCGCGGCGCCTTCGGACACGAGTCCAGCGACCTCTGCGCCCGTGGCGAATACCGCCTCGAATCCCGCCGTCTCCGCGCCCGCTGCTGCGCCGGCCACCGTCCCTCAGTCCATGCCCCCGACGGCTTCGCCCCTCGGGCTGCAACGTCTTATTTCCTTCTTTTCCCATAACCTCGTGGCCACTGTGGTCGCGGTGATTTTAATCGGTTTCTTCGTCCTGCGCTTGAGCCGTTAAGACCCCGCCATCCGCACCCTCCCATTTGGGCCCATTCATTTCCATTTATCCTTGGGCATTTATCGTTCATCGTTTGCCCGCACCCCACCCCGCCCCATGATTACCCCTTTGCATCTACCCCGGATTTTTACTCCTCTCCTTCTGATTCCTGCGCTTTTGGGCGCGGTCGCCCAAGCCGCTTCGGCGCCCGCGCCCGTCACTATCAAATGGCTCGACGGCGCGCCACCGCCCGTGGCCGAGGGCGTCAGTTGGGGCGTGCCGTGGCCGCAAGGCGTGGTGAAAAAAACGAATCCGCTGGTTTTAAAAACCGCGAGCGGCCAGGCGCTGCCGGTGCAAACGTGGCCAATGGCGTACTGGCCGGACGGCTCGTTGAAATGGAGCGGGGTGGCCGTCGCCGCCACGCCGGAAACCACCGGCCCGCTGTCTCTCGCCGTGGGCACGCCGCCCGCGCCGGCACATCCCATTCAAGTTTTCCAGCATGATGGAAAAATCGACATCATCGCCGAGCCCTTGCGCTGCATTTTCAACACTTCGGGCGGCAATATATTTGAGGCCCTGTACGTCGGCAACCGGATGGTCGCGGAAAACGCGAAGCTGATCGCCATTCGTGAAGACCGCTCGCAAATGGACCAGGGTATCGTGCGCGAGGAGCAATTTGTGAGCGAAATCAAAAAAGTCACGCTCGAGCAATCCGGGCCGGTGCGCGCCGTGGTGAAAATCGAGGGCATGCACAAGGCCGCGCAGGGGGTCCGCGAGTGGCTGCCGTTTGTGGTGCGCTTTTATATGTATACTGATGGCGAGCCGCTGCGCATCACGCACACGTTTATTTACGACGGGATGCCGGACCAGGATTACATCAAGGGCCTCGGGATGTCGTTCACGGTGCCGTTTGCAGAGGAACTGCAAAACCGCCATGTGCGGTTCATGGGCGACGGCGCGGGCGTGTGGGCGCAGCCGGTGTTGCTTGTCCCCGGTTACCGCAATTTCGACCGCACGCTTTACGCCAACCAGCTCAATGGCCTGCGCATTCCCAATCTCGACGACATGACCGCGACGCAGCGCAGCGACGTGCTCACTTGCCCGTATTACAACGACTATCGCCTGACGCAATTGGGCCCGAACAGCTTTTCGATTGATAAGCGGGTCTCGCCCAAAGATGGATGGCTGCACGTGACCGACGGCCACCGCGCGCTGGGCGTGGCGGTGCTGGGCGATGTGTCGGGCGGCATCGCCGTCGGCGTGAATAATTTCTGGCAGAAGTATCCGGCGCAGTTCGAAATCAACCATGCGACCGAGGCCACCGGTGAAATGAAGGTCTGGTTCTGGTCACCGAGCGCGGAGGCCATGGATGTGCGCGTTTACGACGAGAGTCTGACCTATGAGAATGCGCACGAACTTTCCGTCAATTATGAGGATTGGAAACCCGGCTGGGGGAATGCTTACGGCGTCGCCAACACGCACGACCTGACTCTCTGGCCGTTCGCGGCGGTGCCGCCTGATGAGACCTTGGTGAAAATGGCGCAGGCCGCGTCCGCCACGCCGCTGCTCGTCTGCACGCCGGAATATTATCACTCGATTCCGGTGTTCGGTTTTTGGAGCCTGCCCGACCGCTCGACCCCGGCGCTGAAATTCGTCGAGGATGCCGTGACCGGCTTGTTTCAATATTACCACGAGCAGGTGGACCAGCGGAATTGGTACGGGTTTTGGAATTTCGGCGACATCATGCACAATTACGATCCCGGCCGCCACGACTGGCGCTACGATGTCGGCGGCTGGGCCTGGGATAACACCGAGCTCTCGCCGGACATGTTTTTGTGGACGATGTTCCTGCGCACCGGAGATCCGGCCATCTTTCGCATGGCCGACAATATGGCGCGCCACACGAGCGAAGTGGACGTGTTGCACGAAGGCATTTTTTATCCGCTCGGTTCGCGCCACAGCGTGAACCACTGGGGCGACGGCGCGAAACAGCCGCGCATCAGCCACGCCGGCCTGAAAAATGTCGCCTACTACCTGACCACGGACGAGCGCCTCGGCGACCTTTTGCACGAACAATTGCCCGCGGCCGTCGCGTACGATTACGTGCGCATGATTGACCCGAGCCCCCGGGCCTCCGGTCGCGGCGAGGCGGGCGCCGCCGCGGCGCCGTATAACCCTGACGGCTCGCTGAACATCGCCTTTCAAAATCCCGCCTGGCAGGCTGCGCACGGCGGCACCATCCCCACGCCCCAAGTCAATTTCGGCCTGGATTGGACAAACTACGCCATTAATTTCATGACGGAATGGGAGCGCACCGGCGACACCCAGTGGCGCGATAAAATCACGGAGATGATGAAGTATGTTTCCCCGGCGCAAGCGGGCGGACAGTTGCGCGGCGGCGGCGGCGGGCTCGACTTGATTTTCGGCGGGCCGGAAATCATGGCGCAATTGCTGCCCATGGTCGACGACCAGGTGTTTAAGGACGGCTGGGCGCAGACGGCGCGCGCGGTGGGGATGGGCATGAATGCCGCCGGCGGCGCGATGGCCGGACCGAAGCTCACCGCCTACGCGGCTTATGCGCTGAAAGACCCGCAACTCGGCGTGCTCGCCTGGCAGAAACTTTTGGGTGATTCCATTCCCACTCTCCCAGTTTCAAATTTCGATCCCGGTCCGAATGTGGTGAATCCCGTCAACGATCCGGTGTTCCTCGGCGGCAGCGTGGGCTGGCAGCAGCACGGCGCGGCGAGCATCCAATGGGCGCTCAATGCCCTCGAGACTTTGGAACTGGCCAAGGATTATCGCGCGGCCTGGGAAGCGGAAGCCGCCGCCAATCCCGCGCCCGCACCCGGCGCGCGGGGTGGGCGTGGTCGGGGAGGCCGCGCCGCCGCTGCTCCAGTGCCCAATGCGGACAATTCCACCCCGGCTCCAGCCCCGAATAATTGATTTCCTCCATGGCCTTTCTTTGGTTAGACATAAACCCCCGCCCCATGAAAAAAAACCCCGCCCCCTCCAAAAACACCTTTTTAGTTTCGCTTGGCCTGAGTGCTTTTTCGCTCGCCGTTGCGCTAACGCCCTCGACCGCGCTGGCCCAGGGTCCACTTACGGCGCTGCCGGATGGCCAGTTGGCCACTGTCGGCGCGCTCGGCACCCGCGGTGGTCGCGGTGGTCCGAACGCCCGGCCTTTCACGCCGCCGGCGCCGTTGAATATTGCGGCGAATCTCACCCAGTTTCCCCAGCCCGTCATTGGTGACCCGAACGCCAAAGCCGGGCCGGTGTCCGTGCGCTGGCTCGATGGCGCTCCCGCGCCCGTGCCGGTGGGCGTAAGTTGGGGAGTGCCCTGGCCGCGTGGCCAAGTGCCGAAGACGCAGGCCTTCACGCTCACCAACGCCAATGGCACCGCGATGCCCCTGCAAACCTGGCCGCTGGCGTACTGGCCGGACGGCTCGCTGAAATGGACGGGCTTCGCCACCGTGGCGTCCGCCGCCGACACCGGCAATTTCACGCTGACCCCCGTTCCGAATGCGCCGGCCCAGACAGGCCAGGTCAAGGCCACGGATGCGGGCGGTTACGTACAAATTGATACGGGCGCATTGAAGTGCGTCATTTCGAAGACGGGCTCGAACCTGATCGACTGGATGGCGATTGACGGGCCGGGCCTCGGCTACGCTGTCGTCCAAAACGCGCAGCTCGTGTGCATTTTGCAAACCGGTGCGGACAACGACCCGCTGGAAAATCATCCGCGCGAAAAATTCATCAGCGCGGTGAAAAAGGTGACGCTCGAGCAATCCGGGCCGGTGCGCGCGGTCGTGAAAATCGAAGGCATGCACAAGGGCGTAACCAGCGGTCGCGAGTGGCTGCCGTTCTCGGTGCGCCTGTATTTTTACAGCGGCGAAACGGCGGTGCGCCTCGTGCACACCATCGTGTTTGACGGCAAGCAGGACGAGGATTTCATCCGCGGCCTGGGCGTGACTTTCACCGTGCCGATGCGCGAGGAAATTCAAAACCGCCACGTGCGGTTTTCCGGCGAGGGCGACGGCCTCTGGGGCGAGCCCATCCAGGCGGGTGGTGGCAATGCTGCGCAATTCGCCGGCCAGCCCATCGGCGGGGGCCCGAATTACGGCGAAAACGGCGCCTACGCCATCTGGAATGATTTCCGCCTCATCCAGCCGACACCCGATGGCTTCACCATCGAGAAGCGCACGAATCCGCAAAGCACGTGGCTCTTTGTGCAGGCGGGCAAACGCGCCAGCGGCCTCGCCTTCGTGGGCGACACCAGCGGCGGCCTTGGCGTGGTGATCAAGAATTTCTGGCAGTCGTTTCCCGACGGCTATTACATCCAAAACGCCCGCACCCAGGCCGCGCAGTTGACCGCATGGCTCTGGTCGCCGGATGCCCCGGAAATGGACATGCGGCACTATGACACCATCGCGCATGGTCTCGGGCCCACTTATGAAGACGTGCAGCCGGGCATGAGCACCGCCTATGGCATCGGACGCACGGGTGAGATGACCCTGTTCCCCTCGGCCAATGTTCCCAGCCGGCCGCAGACCGTGGCCATGGCCCTGACGACGCAGTGGTCGCCCATGCTCGCCGCCTCGCCGCAATACATCCACTCGACGGGCGTGTTCGGGGCGTGGAGCCTGCAGGACCGCTCGACCCCGTTCAAGGCGGCAATCGAAGACGGCCTGGACTCGCTGCTCTCCTTTTACGAAGGCCAGGTGGACCAGCGCTCGTGGTACGGCTTCTGGCATTACGGTGATTTCATGCACAGTTACAACAACTCCCAGCATGAATGGAATTACGACTGGGGTGGCCACGCCTGGGACAACACGGAATTGGGCGTCCCGCTCTGGCTGTGGTACAGCTACCTGCGCACCGGCCGCGCGGATTTGTACCGGCTCGCCGAAGCGCACACTCGCAACACCAGCGAGACCAATGTTTACCACCTCGGCCCCATGATGGGCCTGGGCACCCGCCACAATGTCATCAAGTGGGGCGACGGCGCGAAGGAAGCCCGCATCAGCCAGGATGCCCACTGGCGGCCTTATTATTATCTCTCCACCGATGAGCGCGTGGGTGACATCATGCGCGACAATTTGCAGGCCGATGTGGCCGTGGGCAAATTCGACCCGATGCGCATCGCCTTCTCCCGCCTGCCGAATGACCCAGTGAACCGCATTCGCGTGGGGCCGGACTGGCTGGCCCTCACCAGCAACTGGATGACTGAATGGGAACGCACCGGCGATACCAAGTGGCGCGACCGCATCCTCACCGGCGCGCACGACCTGGCCAAGATGCCCTACGGCATTCGCTCCGGCGAAAATCTCGTGATGGGCTGGGACCCCGTGGACGGCCACCTCACGCAAATTTATGACGGCCCCGGCAATTACAATCTTGCCACCATTCAGGGCGGCGGCGAGCAAGGGTTGGAGTTGAGTTCGTTGCTGGCGGATGCGGACTGGCAGCGCGTGTGGCTCCAGTACGCCCGCCTGCTCGGCGCGCCGCGCGAAGTCGTGCTCAAGGACAACGAAACGCACACCGAGGACGGCTCCCGGCTTTACGGCAACGGCGGCGGCAACGCCGACAGCATTCCCCGCCTCGCGGGTTACGCTTATCTGATGACGAAAAACCCGGCCTACGCGCAAACCGCCATCGCGGGCATCGCCGGTGGCCGCGGCGGCGCGGGCCGCGAAGTTTCAGGCCCCGACTCGCTGACGCCGGTCACCGAAGGCCTCGGCGACACCAACGGCGCCTCGCAATCCAGCCTGAACAAAATTGAAGTCCTCGAACTCGCCAAAGACCAGTTGCCCACGGAAGCTCCCGTCGGCGGTGGTGGTGGGCGTCGTGGCGCCGGTGCTTTCCGTGGCGCGGGGCCGGCCGCGGGCAATCCCGCCGCGGGAGCTCCGCCCGCCGCTGGAAACTAGCTTTAACCTCAACTCCGCCTCCATGAGAGGCGTATTCTCGCTATGAACATTTACCCCGTTCTCGTTCGGGTCTCTTCCGCTTGGTCTTGGCGCGCCGCCTTGCTGGCGCTGGCCGCGGTTACTACCGCCCCGCAGGGACATGCCGCCGCCGGACGCGCTGGCGCGGCCCTTCCCGCCATTCCCGCGGGAGGTGTGGTTATCCCCACGCCGCCGCATGCGGATCCCACCAAGCCCGCCGCACCCGTCGCGTTGCATTGGCTCGACGGCACACCGCCGCCCGTCACCACTGGCGTCAGTTGGGGTGTGCCTTGGCCCGAAGGCGCAGTGCAGAAGAGCCAGACGTTCACGCTCACGGGCAATAACGGCGCCGCCCTGCCCTTGCAGACTTGGCCGCTGGCGTATTGGCCCGACGGCTCCATTAAATGGAGCGGTTTCGCCACGGTGGGCAACCCCGCGACGGCGGGCGAATTCAAGCTCGCCCAAGGTTCGGCGCCCGCGACGACCGGCCCGCTGGTCAAGGCGACGACTTACGCCACCTGCATTGACATTGACACGGGCGCGTCCGTGACCCGCGTGCCGCTGACGGGCAGCAACATCACGGACTTCATGACCATCGGCGGGCGCATGGTGGTCGGCCCGGGGCAGCTCGTATGCATTTTGCAGGACCAGCCCGACACCAATCCCGAGGATTCGCCGCACCGCGAACGCTACGTGAGTTCGGTGAAGAAAGTGACGCTCGAACAATCCGGCCCGGTCCGCGCGGTGGTGAAAATTGAAGGCGTGCACAAAGGCGTGACCAGTGGTCGCGAGTGGCTGCCGTTTGTGGTGCGACTGTATTTTTATGCGGGTGAATCCGACGTGCGTATCGTGCACACCATCTTTTTCGACGGCGACCAGTCGAAGGATTTTATTCGCGGCCTGGGCGTGACCTACTCGGTGCCTTTTGCCGAGGAAGTGCAGAACCGCCATGTGCGTTTTGCGAGTGAAAACGGCGGCCTGTGGTCCGAACCGATCCAGCCGCTCATCGGCCGCGACGGTCCAAGCCGCATCGTCACCTGGCCCAATGGCGGCGGCGACGTGTACCCGACGCAACTGCAGGGCGAGCGCATACCGAATGCGGCCGACGTCAACGCCCAGGGCCAGCGCATTCTGCGCATGCTGGCGAGCTGGAGTGACTTCAAATTGAGCCAGTTGAGCGCCGACGGTTTCACCATCGTCAAGCGGACGAACCCCCAAAGCACCTGGCTGGATGCCGGCGCGGGCAAGCGCGCGGCGGGCTATGCGTTCGTCGGCGATGTTTCCGGCGGACTCGGGGTGAGCATCAAGAATTTCTGGCAGTCGTATCCGGCGGAACTCGAAATCAAAAACGCCACGAGTGCGGCGGCCCAGTTCAACGCCTGGCTTTGGTCGCCCGAGGCGGTGGCGATGGACTTGCGCCATTACGACATTCGCGCCCACGGCCTCGAGGAATCCTACGAAGACGTGCAAGAGGGATTGAGCACGCCCTACGGCGTGGCCCGCACGAGTGAATTGAAGCTCTTCGTCTCCGGCGGCATTCCGCCCAAGGAAGCGTCCCTGAAAATGGCGCAGGCCGGCACGGAAACTTCGCTGCTGGTGTGCACGCCGCAATATTACCACGATGTCGGCGCCTTTGGCGTCTGGAGCGTGCAGGACCGCTCGACGCCCTTCAAGGCCGCGGTGGAAAACCACCTGGATTCCGTCATCAACTATTACTTGACGCAACCCGAGGAGCGCAACTGGTACGGCTTCTGGCATTTTGGCAATGTGATGCACTCGTACGACAACGCCCGCCACGTGTGGCGTTACGACCTCGGCGGCATGGCCTGGGACAATTCGGAATTGGGCACCGATAGCTGGCTGTGGTACACCTTCCTGCGCACCGGGCGGCCCGACGTCTTTCGCATGGCCGAGGCCATGAGCCGCCATACCGGCGAAGTTAATGCGTATCATTTCGGCCCGATGGCCGGCCTCGGCACCCGCCACGGCGTGATTGAATGGGGCGACGGCGCCAAGGAGGCCCGCATCGCGCAAGCCCCCTACCGCCGCTTTTATTATTATCTCACCGCCGACGAACGCACCGGCGACGTGATGCACGAGATGCTCCAGGCCGACCAGTCCGTCGTGCAATTCGATCCTTTGCGCGAGGCCGATCCGCCCCGCCCCACCGATCCTAAATTCATCACCCGCGTCCGCGTGGGCCCGGACTGGTTTGCGCTGGCGGGCAACTGGATGACGGAGTGGGAACGCACCGGCGACACGAAATGGCGCGACCGCATCATCGTGGGCATGAAATCCATCGAGCAAATGTCCCACGGCCTGCGCACGGGCCGCGGCATGGCCATGGGTTTTGATCCGGTCACCGCCGCGCTTTATCCGCGCGATGATTCCGTCGGCAGCGGCAACCTGGCCACCATCATGGGGGGCGCCGAAGTCATGGCCGAATTGAACCGGCTCATCGATGATCCCGCCTGGCAAAAACTTTACGCCGACTTTGCCGCCGACCACGGTGGCAGCATCAGCACCGGGCGCATGCTGGCCTATGCGGCGGCCTTTTATAAGGATCCAGCGCTCGCCCAACGGGCCATTGACAGCGTGAGCGCGGGCGGCGGGCGCAACGTCCGCCCGGTGGCGGGCGAGGACTCCCTCAATCCCGTGACCGAAGGCGCCGCAGGCACCAATGGCGCGGCCCAAGGCTCGCTCAACGACATCGAAGTTTTGGAGTGGGTGAAGGACCAGTTGCCCACCGAGGCCCCGGCCGGTGGTGGCCGTGGTGGCCGCGGTCGTGGCGGTGCCACCGCCGGGAACGCCGCGGCCGTGCCGATTCCCGGCGCGGAGTAAGCCGAGATAAACTCCCCCTTGGGGTATTGCTCGTTTTTAATTTTTAATTTTCAATTTTTCCTCTAGCTTCATCCCATGCACCCCTCCCGTACCCTCCTCGCCCTCGCCTCCCTGCTCGCCGTCTCGGCCCTGCGCCTGACCGCCGACGTCGATCAATTGCAGAAGTCGTTTCTGGAGCCGCCCAACGACGCCAAGCCAATGGTGCGCTGGTGGTGGTTCGGCCCCTCCGTGGTCAAGCCCCAGCTTGAGCGCGAAATGAATTTCATGAAGGAAGGCGGCTTTGGCGGTTTTGAGGTCCAGTCCACCTACCCGCTTGCCGTGGACGACCAGTATCCCGGTTTTAAGAATTATAAATTCATGTCGCCGGAGTATCTCGACGCCATCACCTTCACCGCCGCGAAGGCCAAGGAACTCGGCTTGCGCATGGACTTGACCCTCGGCTCGGGCTGGCCCTATGGCGGCCCAATGATTACCCGCGAGGAAGCGGTGCAGTCCATCGGCAACGGCGGCATTGTGGATGTTGCGCCGGGGCAGACCAGCGTGGCCCCCGCCGCCGGCGCGGGCGGACGCCGCGGAGGCGCGGCCGGAGGCGGTGCGCCCAACATCATCGCTGCGTTGCTCGGCCCGGTGACGGATGCCGCGCCCGGCGACAGCCCCTACCTGCCCTTGAAAATTGAAAATGGCGCGGCCCAATTGCCCGCCAATTTGCATGGGGCCACGCAGGTGCACTTTTTTGTCTATGCCCAGGCGGGTCTGATGCAGGTCAAGCGCCCGGCCCTCGGCGCGGAGGGTTTTATCGTGGACCACTATAGCCCAACTTCCATTGCCAAATTCATCCGGGAAATCGCGACCCCGCAGATCAATGCCACGGGCGCCAATCCGCCCTATGCGGTGTTTTGTGACAGCCTCGAAGTCAGTGGCGAGGGTTGGACGCCGAATTTTCTCGCGGAATTCAAACAGCGCCGCGGTTACGACCTCGAGCCCCTGCTGCCTGCGCTTTTCGATGCCAATTTCCCCAACGCCGCCGCGATTCGCGCGGACTACGGCAAAACCGTCGCCGAAGCGTTCAACGACAATTTCGTGAACACTTTTACGAAGTTTGCCGCGGACCATAAGACGCTGTTCCGCATTCAGCCTTACGGCACGCCGCCGACGACCCTCACCACCTACGCCCGGGCCAATCTCGACGAAGGTGAAAATGGCCAGACGATGGACTGGAAGGGTTTCCATGCCCTGCGCTGGGCTTCCTCCGCGAGCCATCTGCTCGGCCGTCCCGTGACGAGTTCGGAAGCCTTCACGTGGCTGCATAGCGCCGTTTTCTTAGGCAACCCCCTCGACCTCAAGGCGGCCTCCAGCGTGCATTTTCTCCAGGGCATCAATCAATTCATCGAGCATGGCTGGGCCTACACCGCGCCGGGCGTTGAGTATCCCGGCTGGCGTTTTTATGCCGCCGCCGTGTTCAACGAGAAGAATCCCTGGTGGGTCGTCATGCCCGACGTGAACCGCTACCTCCAGCGCGTCAGCCACATGATGCGCCAGGGCACGTCCGCCAATGACATCGCCCTTTATTTGCCGGAAGAGGACGCCTACACGCGCTTCACTCCGACTTCGCTGGAGATGGCCTCGGCCACGGGCGGCTTGGTGGGTGGTGCGGTCAGCGGCATCATGCCGCAACTGCTCGATTCCGGTTACAATCTTGATTTTGTGGACGATGGCATCCTGGCCCTGCGCGGACAGGCGAGCGGCAGCACCCTCGCGTTTGGCGACGTGAAATTCAAGGTCGTCATCCTGCCCAATGTCACGCGTATCCCGCTTGCGACCTACAAGAAGTTTGAGGAGTTCGCCAACGGTGGCGGCATCCTGGTCGCCTACGGAGATTTGCCTTCGCTCGCACCCGGCTACAAGGCCACCGAAGCCGACCATCAGGCCATTCGCGATATTTCCCAGCGCCTCTTCTCCGCGCCCGGGGCCAAGGGCATTTATTTGCAAACCGCCGACCAGTTGGGCGCCGCGCTCATCGCCAAGCTCCGCCCGGATGTCAGCTACTCTGTCGCCCAGCCGGACGTCGGTTTCGTCCACCGCCACACCGATGGCGGCGAAGTTTATTTTGTGGCCAACACCTCGAATCAGCCGCACTCGGCCACGGCGTTTTTCCGCGTCACCGGCATGAATCCGGAATGGTGGAACCCCGTCACCGGCGAGATTACCCCGGCCAAGGTGGAACAGCGCTATTCCGACGCGACCGCGGTGAATCTGGATTTGGCCCCGTATGGCACGCAGTTGCTCGTGTTCACCAACCGCAGCCTCGCCACTCCCGCCGCGGCACCGGCCACGCTCCCGCCCACTATGGATTTGAGCCAAGGCTGGCAGGTGACCTTTAAAAATGCCTCGGCTGAACCCGATCCCGCGCCGGCGCAGATGAATGCGCCTTCCTCCTGGACAGACGATTCGGCCAAGGAATTTTTCTCCGGCACCGCCACTTACGAGAAACAAATCACCGTGCCCGCCGCAATGTTGCAGCCGGGCGTAGCCCTCCGCCTGGACTTCGGCACGGGCCAGGCCACCCAGGGCGGCGGTCGGGGCGGGATTGCCGCGGCTTACGAATCACCCGTGCGCGAAGCCGCCGCGGTGTACGTCAATGGGCAGCCTGCGGGTGCAGTATGGTGCCCGCCGTTCAATGTGGACGTGACGAAGCTGCTCAAGCCCGGCGCGAACCAGATTAAAATCGTGGTCGGCAACCTCGCCGGCAATTACATGGCCGGCCATCCGCAGATGGATTTGACCCAATTGCGCAGCGTGTATGGCAACCGTTTTGACCCGCAGAACATGAATCTCATCAAGTCGCAGCCTTCCGGGCTCATGGCGCCGGTTCAGCTCGTGGCCGGCCCGGCGAATTAAAATCCGGGGTTACCCGAACATGCGCTCAATGTCGACAACCACCGCCTCCTTTCTGCTGGCCACCTCGTTATGCTGCTGCGGTGCGCTGCGCGCGGCCCAGCAGAATGCGCCGGTGCCGGCGACGGACGATGAATCGGGCTTTGAGCTTATTTTCGACGGCCAGACGATGAATGGCTGGGAGGGCGATCCGCAGTACTGGCGCGTCGAAAATGGCGTGCTGGTCGGCGAAGTTTTGCCCACGAATATCCCGAAGCAAAACACGTTCTTCATCTGGCGCGGCGGGGTGACGCGCGATTTCGACCTCAAGGTCGAATACCGCATCTCCAACAAGGGCAACAGCGGCGTGAATTTTCGGAGCGTGGAAGTTCCCGGCGTTTCGCTCGCCCTGCAAGGCTACCAAGCCGACCTCGACGGGGAAAATCGCAACGCCAACAACGTCCGCTACACGGGCCAGAATTACGAGGAGCGCGGGCGGGCGTTTCTCGCCCTGCGCGGGCAGGTGACGCATGTCATTCAGGGCAAGCCGCCGCAAATCATCGGTTCCGTGGGCGATCCCAAAGAAATTGAGGCCGTCATCAAAAACGGCGACTGGAACGAATTGCGCGTGATTGCGCGGGGCAACATCATGATCGAGCTGATCAACCAGCGTGTGACGAACATCGTCATCGACGACGACCCCAGCGGCCGGAAACTGGAAGGGCTGCTGGGCGTGCAGGTCCATGTCGGCGGCGCGATGAAAATCGAGTACCGCAACTTCCGGCTGAAGCAACTCGATCCGTTGCCTGCCACGACTCCGGCCACCCCCAGCCCGGCTGCGGTGCCTGCGACCACGACAACGACCCCTGCTGCCACCTCGGCGACGCCCGCGTCCGCCCCGGTTCGCCCGTAGTCCAAGCTTGGTAGTGGTACAGATTGGCGAGACGCCTTGTTTTCGTAGCGCGGCGCTTTAACCCGCGCTCCTTTTCGTCCGAGTAATGTTACGCGCGGCCTAAAGCGCCGCGCTACGGAAGCGGAGCCGGCGGTTTTCTAAGTGTACCAGTACCCCAAGCTTACGTCTTTCGACGCAGACTTCTACATTCTGCCTTCTGACTATCCCCAGCTTCCCCCTTTGCGTTTCTTTATTCCGATTTTGAATTTTCAATTTTGAATTTTGAATAGCTTCAAACCGGCACCTTGACCACCACCTTGCGCACGAGGGCCGGCGCGCCGAGGGCAATGGAACCAATGTGCGCGTCCACCGGATAATAGATGGCCGTTGCGCCCGCGCCCGCGAGGCGGACCACCGTCGTCGCCTTAAAGTCGCTGTAAAACATCACGTCCTTCTCCTCGGAATAAGGCACGGATACGGCAAGCCGCGCGACGTCCACCGTCTCCATGAATTCCTCGCCCGCGATGATGACCTGGATGTCGATGTGCTTGCGGTGCGATTCGATTTTCCCTTCCGCGCGGGACTTCGTCATGTAGGCCTGTTCGAGGGCGAAGAGGCCGCCGCCGAGGTCGATGCGTCCGACGTCGCCGGCCTTGAGGGCGAGCACGCGGGTGTGTTCCGGCGAACCGGCGCGCAGGCATTCGTCGAGGTAGGCGAACGACTTGGTGAACAAAGGATGCGGCGTCACTTGCGCGCGCACCGTGGTCAGGGATCCGAGAACGGCCATCCCGCCACTTGAGCGCATGCCGAACACGTCCGCAATGAAATTTGTCCACTGCCTTTCGACACACAAACAATCAATTTTCCCAAAAACCCTTCCCCGTTTGCCTGGCTCGCTTACGATAATAATAAACTGCGTAGAGCACGGGGAGTGAAAAAACCAGAGGAGATATGGCCAGGTCTAAAAGCATACCCGGCCATTGATCCAGACTAACCACTTGCTTGCCATTTATTATGGCCGGATGCAGTCCTGTAATCGATCTATAGTAAATAAATGCAATGATGGGTACAAAGATGATATATGAACCTAATATAATCTTTTTATACATGTTAGAATGTTATTAATTTTCGATCCATAGTAGAAGCCGAATTCCCTACTGATTCGGCGGGGTGAACATCCGGTCATAGTCCTTCCAGTGGGCGAGCATGATATCCACCTTCTGCTTCAATTCGTCGGGGAGATTGGGGCCGAGGCGCATGATGGTTTCGCCGTCGCCCATGGGCGCGGTGTCGATGATGGGCCCCTGGGCGGCGAGGATTAGCGCCCGGAGTTGCAGGGCATTATCCACTTCGTCGCGGGCGATTTGCATCAAATCGGCGCGGTCCCAGCCGCCTTGCGTGCCGAGGACGGGCGCGGCCTCGGGTTTCACGCCGAGGGCGTGGACGCGGTTGAGCTGCGCCTGATACTTGATCATATTCTCCGAGGAAAGCAGCAGGACGGCCATGGCTTCGAGGCGCTGGTCCAGCAGTTCCCAGCGCGCGCGGGCCGCGGGCTCGGCGGCGGTGTCGCGCAGGCGGGCGGCATTGCGAATGGCCTCGCGCACGCGCGGCATTGTAATCTCGATTACGCGCTGAAACAGCAGGCGCGCGCCCCAGCCTTCGTACATGTCCATGGCCTGGATGTTGGCGACGTCGTCGGCCTGGTCCTCGCCCTTGGCCTGCAACAGGTAGGGTCGATAGTAGCTTTTTTCCGCGGCGGTCAATTCCTGCGGATAAGGCACCAGCGGACGGTCGATCCAGCGTCCGAGCACGACACCCATGCGAAAGAGCGGGCCAAAATCCAGGCCGTCGAGTTGGCGCTGCACATCGTTCAATGCGAGCCACAGGGCCAGCAAATCATCCGCGTGGGCCTCGCCCGCCTCAGTCACGGCAAAGGCGCGCAATTGCGTGAGACGCTCGATTTCGTTGCGTGAAGGCACGTCGCGGGTGGCTTTAAAAAGGCGCACATTGAAATCCTGCACCGTTTCGTCGCCGAAACTCACCCATTGCCGCGCCGCATTCGACCGGCCGCCGCCCGCCGCGAGGGATGGCACAGCCACGCCTTCCAGCGGATAAAATGGGCTGCGTTCGCTGCCGCTGCGAGCCATGAAAGTGCGGCCATCGGGTCCCTCGAGGTTGTTCACCGCCAGGCCGCGCGGGAGCAGCCGCACGATGTTCATCGGCTCCGCAAACGTGGGAATCATCCACGAGCGCGGGGCAATCTGGGTGATGTTCACTTCCAAAGTGTGGCCGGCGTCCTTGCCGCCCTGCTGCCAGTTGAGGAGAAATTCCGCGACCCGCTGCTCAAGGGGCCGGTCCTTGCACCAGCCCGGTCCATTGGCCCCGGGATAAAGGCCGGGCGCCCAGGAAAAGCCCGAGCCGGCATCGGTGGTGACGAAATTAAAAATCTCGATTTCCGGGCAGCGCGTGAGCAGGGCCTTGAGCGCGTCGCGGTACATTTGCAGCACCTCGGGGCGGTCAGTGCATGGCGCGAAATGCGGCACGCGGGCGCGGTTGGGCTGGTCCACTTGCGGACCGCGCATTTCGGGGTGCGCGACAAAAAACGCCTCGGGCAGCACATGGGGCTCGTTGGAATTCCAGGCGGCCTTTAGGCCGTATTTGCGCAGGATGGCGCAGCGCTGCTCCAAAATTTGGCCAACTTTCGCGACGTAATCGCGATCCACAAATGGCGCCAAGTCTTTCGGCGGAAAAATTTCGAGCACACTAGGATGGCCGACATACCAGGCTGGGTAGGGATCGTTCGGCGCTTCGGCAAACTGCCAGTCTGCGGTTGGAATATCATCCGTGATGACGACATGGGTAGCACCCAGCTCCTTGGCGGTGGCGGCGTTGCGCTCAAAGCCCGCGAGGTCGGAGGAGCCGAAGCTCATGATCACCTCGCGCGCCGGCCCGGGCTCGACGGCAGCGGTGGCGGCAGGCGCCTGGGCCGAAAGCCGGGTGGCCCAAGCGAGCAGGACTAGCCCGGCGAAAAAGGGGTATTTGCGCATGATTCCACTTCTAAAACACCGGGCGCGCCATTACAAGTGGGCAATGCAAGACAAGCCCCTCTCCCGCCGTGATGCCCTCGGCCTGGGCGCCAAAGTCGCCACCCTCGCCGCCCTGGATTCCGCGCTGCCTGCGCGCCTGCGCGCCCAAAATGCCCGGCCCGCCGTCCGCATTTTTGACGTGCTCACTTACGGCGCGAAGGGCGACGGCGCCACGCCGGACACCGCCGCCATCCAGCGGGCCATCGATGAAGCCTCCGCTGCGGGTAATGGCGCGCAGGTGCTTTTGCGGGGTGGCAAAAAATACCTCATCGGCACGCTGCAATTGAAAAGCGGCATTGATTTTCACCTGGCCGACGACGCGGAAATTCTGGTCAGCACGGATCGCAATGATTATCCCGGCGGCGTGGCGGCCTTGACCGCGCTGAACGCCGTCGGGCTGCGTCTCACCGGCACCGGGCGCATCAATGGCCGCTCGCCGGAATTCATGACCGGCTACGACGCTGAAAACGAGTGGTGGCGGCCCGCGGCCTTTCGCCCACGCCTCGCACAACTCACCGGCTGCAAAGACTTGGAGGTGCACGATGTGACCTTTTTTCAGGCGCCGTCATGGACGCTCCACCTCGTCGGCTGCGAACGCGCACTGGTGGACGGCATCAAAATCCGCAACCAGCTCGACGTTCCGAATTGCGACGGCATCGATCCCGACCATTGCCGCGACCTGGAAATCCGCAATTGCGACATCGTGTGCGGCGACGACGCCATCGTGATCAAAACCACACGCCAGGCCGCCGATTACGGGCCGTCGTCGAACATCGTGGTGAAGGATTGCGTGCTGGAGACGCAGGACTCCGGCCTGAAAATCGGCACGGAGACGACCCAGGATATCCACGACATCCGCTTCGAGCGCTGCGAAATCAAGACCGGCTGCCGCGGCCTGTGCATCCAACTGCGCGACGCCGGCAACATCTACAATATCGCCTTTCGCGACATCAAATTCACTGCGCAATACTTTTCCAATCCCTGGTGGGGCCGCGGCGAGGCCATCTCGCTCACCGCCCTGCCGCGCACGCCGCAAGCGCCGCTGGGAACCATGCACGACATCACTTTTCAGAACATCACAGGCCGCGCCGAAAACAGCGCCCGTTTCGAAGGGTCCGCCGGCAGCCGCCTGCGCGGCCTCCGGCTGGAAAACGTCGCGCTCACGCTAGACCGGTGGACAAAATATCCCGGCGGATTTTTCGACAACCGCCCCACCCAGCCGCCGCCGGACATCGAGCAGCACAACACCCCCGGCATCTGCCTGCGCCATGCGGATCAGGTCACTTTGCAAAAATGCTCCGTCGCCTGGGGCAAAAATCCGCCCGATTATTTTTCGCACGCGCTGCTGGCGGAAGACGTCACGGGCCTCGCGCTGACGGACTTTTCCGGCGCCGCGGCCCACCCGGAACGAGACCCGGCGATGCGGATTAATTGAAACAAAACGACCGAGGGGAGCGTTGACTTACTTGGACTTGCACCGCCTCGCTTTTTGGCCCTAGGATGGGCCTTTCTCAACCCTCACCCCCACCCCGATGACTAAGTTTGCCTCGCCGTTTTCCCGTCTCTCTTCGTGCACGCTGCTGGCCTGGTGCGCCGCCCTTTTGGCGGTCGCGACGCCGGCCAGCGTGTTCGCCGCTGCCACTCCGGCCGCCGCCCCCGCAAGCGCCGCGACACCCGCCGCGCCGACCTCCTTTAAATTTCAATTCGGCGCCGACAAGGCCGCTCCCGGCTACACGCTGATTTCGCCGACGACCATTTACTCGAAAGACACCGGTTTCGGCTTGGAACCCGGCGCGCAAGTGACCGCCGTTACCCAGACCGCGACCGACCCGCTGCAAACCGGCGCAGTCACCGGCACGGCGCCCTTCGCCTTTGCGGTGAAAGTTCCCGAGGGCAACTACCGCGTCACCGTCACCCTCGGCGACCCAAAGGCGGAGGCCATGACGACCGTGAAGGCCGAAGCCCGCCGCCTGATGCTCGAGCGCGTGAACACTCCCGCCGGCAAATTCGTGACCAAGACTTTTACGGTCAATGTCCGTCGTCCGACGCTATCCGACGGCCGCACCCCTAAGCTCGACAGCCGCGAAATGAACCTCGACACCAACGAGGCCATCACGCCGACCTGGGACGACAAGCTGACCATTACTTTTAGCGACACGCATCCGGCCGTCGCCGCCATTGACATCAAGAAAGTGGACGACGCCATCACCGTGTTCGTGGTGGGCGACTCGACCGTGACCGACCAACCCGGCGGCAACGGCAGTTGGGGTCAGATGTTCCCGCGCTGGTTCAAGTCGGAAGTCGCGGTGGCCAACCACGCCGAATCCGGCGAAACCCTCCGCGGCTCGCTCAATGAACTGCGCTGGGCCAAGGTGCTCGATACGATGAAGCCCGGCGATTATGTGTTTATTCAATTCGGCACCAACGACTCGAAGAACAGCGGGCCCCAAAATATTTATCCGAACCAGACCTTTGCCGAAACTTATGCTCCGGCGGACGGCTTGTACAAGGAGTTGCTGAAGCAATACGTCGCCGATGCGCAGAAGCGGGGCGGTCACCCGGTCATCGTTTCGCCCCCGGCGCGGCGTGGAGAAATGCCCGGCGGCCGCATCAGCCTTGGTGCTTATGAAACCGCCGCCATGGCCGCCGCAAAGGAAGCCGGCGTACCCGGAATTGATTTGAACGCGATGGGCCAGGAGATGAATGCCGCCCTCGGCGCGGATGCCGTGCGAATTTACGCTGACGGCACGCACACCCAAGACTACGGCGCGTATATGTTCTCCCGCGCGGTCGCCCTCGGCATCAAGCAGGACAATCTCGACCTGGCCAAGTACCTCGCGGACGATACCCTGCCCTTTGACCCCAAAGCACCGACGCCCAAGCCGGATGATTTCAAGGTTCCCTCCGGCGCAGCGGGTGGCCGCGGCGCGGGCGGTGGCGGGCGTCGTGGCGGCGCGGCGGCGGCGGCCGGTGGTGCCGCGGCACCCCAGGCGGCGGCTCCTGCGGCTGCCCAGTAACTTCTCCTTTTCAGTCAGTTTTAGCCCGAGTCCGAACCTGGGATTATTTCCAGGGTTACTGAAGGGCTGCAGGTGTTCGCCTGCGGCCTGTCGGTTTTTTCGGCTTTTTTGCAACCTCACCCCACTTGGAGAATCCCCATGCGCCTGTCGATCCCCACCTTGTCCTTGATATTTTGCGCCAGCCTAACCATGGCGGCCGATTTGCAACCTTGGCAGAAAGTCACCAATCCCACCGAGGCGCAAGTGGCCGCGAATTTCGGCGCGCCGCCGACTGAATACAGTTCGCAAGCCACCTGGGGCTGGAACGGCAACGCCACCGTCGCCTCTCTGACTGCGAGCATGGACCGCTTCCGCTCGCTGAACATCAACGCCGCTATCATTACCCCAGGCCGGCTGACCGCCCGTTACGGAACGGCGGAGTATTTTGAACTGGTGCGGCAAGTCGTGCAGGAAGCGAAGAAGCGCAATTTTCGCCTGTGGATCACGGATGACGACGGCTACCCCAGCGGTTTTGCGGGCGGTAATTTCACCGAAGTGCGGCCCGAGCTGCGCATGGAGGGCCTGGTGCTGGACCGCGGCGTGGCCGTCAATCCCGGCGCGACGTTGACTACCGAAGTAGGGGGCGACCTGATCGCTGCCGTGGCGACGAACAGCGCCGATGGTTCCACGCAATTACTCACGCCCGCGGACGGCAAGGTCTCGTTCACCGCGCCCACTGCTGGCAACTGGGCGGTTTCGCTGGTTCGTTGCCAGTTTCGCAGTCTGCCCACCCGTTCGGGCAACAGCGGCAGCGGCGCGAAGGACAACACCCATTCCCTGGGCGATTTTCTGAATCCCGAGACGGGCAAGATGTTCGTCAAATGGACGATGGACGATTACAAGAACGCCATTGGCGATGAATTCGGCAAGACCGTGCTCGGCTTTCGCGGGGACGAGCCGGGGTACGACGTGGGCTGGGCGCCGTGGTCGCCCGTGCTGTTTGGTGAATTTCAAAAGCGCCTGGGTTATGACCTTCGGCCTTACCTGCCGGCGGTGCTCGCCACGATGCCGGAAGTGCGCATGGCCGGGCAGTCCGGCGCCGCGCCGTCAAACCTGCCGGTGACGCTGGACACCGCCCATCGCGCGGCGGCGGATTATTACGATATGTGGTCGGACTTCTTTCGCGACAGCTTTTTCCAGCAAATCGCCGACTGGAATCGCGCGCATGGCATGGAGTACCAGTTGCACGTCGAGCACGAACACAGCCTGCCCGCGATGGCCCGCGCCGATGGCGACTACTTTAAAATTTTCAGCGTCGTGCAAGTGCCGGGCATCGACACGATTTGGCATCAAATCTGGCCCGATACCATCAACGATTTCGACAAGCTCGCCTCGTCCGCCGCACATTTGTACGGATTCCCCACGTCGATGTGCGAGGCGTTTGCCGCGTACAATCCCGCGCCGGATATTTACCAGGCCCGCTGGATTATCAATCAACTGCTCGCGCACGGCATCACGCGCATCGAGTACATGGGCGGTGGCCGCGGTTACATGGGCGATCCGCTTTTCCCCGAAGTCTCTTCTTATGTGAACCGCATCGGCTACGTGATGAGCCAGGGGCGTCCGGGCGCGCAAATCGGCCTTTATATCCCCTTCAGCAGCCTGTGGCTGGGCGACCGGGCGGCGATTGACGGCATGTGGGCGCTCGCGCGCGGGCTCTTTGAAAACCAGCGCGATTTCGATTTTGTGGACGAGCACGCGCTGGCGTCCATGCTCAAGCCGGAAGGCAATAAGCTCGTGAATCTTTCCGGCCAGGGCTACGGCGCGATTTTGATTCCGCCGGTGTCCGCGCTCTCCAAGGCCGACCTCACGCGTCTGAAAGCGTTTGCGGCGGCGGGCGGCAAAGTGATTTTCTTCGGCCACGGGCCCTCCCTGGAAAAGGACAAAAACTTCCTCACGGCCACCGCGAATCCCGATATTTCGTGGGCAACGCGCCTGGAGCCCGAGGTCAAATTGACGCCGGCGGTCCTCGCTGCGTTGCCCAAAGCCGATTTGCAGTTGGCCCAACCCTTGCCGCTGGTCGAGTACACGCACCGCAAGCTGCAAAACGCAGATGTGTATTTTATCTTCAACCGCAGCGATCAAGCCGTGGCGACGCAGGCGACGTTCGCCGGCACGGGGCAGGCGCAGTTCTGGGACGCCAAAACGGGCGCCATCGCCCCGCCGACAGGCCCGGCCGCCGCGAACGGGACCGTCACCGTGCCGCTGGAAATCGAAGGCTGGGGCACGAAATTGATCGTCGTCGGCCCGGGCGCAGCGCCGAGCGCGGGCGCGCCGGCAAAAGTGGCCACAATTGCGCCCTAACCGCAAACGGGCGGATCCATCTCGGGGTAACTCATCAAGTGCAAGATTGTCTTTTCGCCAAAAAGCTGATGGGTTGAAGTTATGAAACTAACTGCCATCATTTATCCCGACTCAGGCACCGACTGGCTGGTGGCTGAATGTCCAGAAATTGGAACTGCCAGCCAAGGGCACACTGAGGAAGAGGCCTTGGCCAATTTGCAAGAGGCGACGGACCTTTACCTCGAAGCATTTCCGCAAGCGCTCAAGAAGCCGGCGGCGATTCGCACTTTCGAGCTAGCTCATGGCTAAGTTGCCCCTAGTGTCCGGAGTTGAGGCGGTGAAAGCATTGCAACGCCTCGGATTTTTTGTTGATCGCCAGCGCGGCAGCCACGTCGTCCTCAAAAAAGTCACTCCGCAAGGAGAACACGGTTGTGTCATTCCCATGCACCGCGAGGTCGCCCTCGGCACCCTCCGCAGCGCCCTCAAACTTGCGGGTGTTTCGCCTGAGGAATTTACGGAGGCGCTGTAAGGGTTGGCCAGGGATTATGATCCCACTCGGCTTAGTTTTCACCAAAGCGATAGAAAAATCTCCCGCAGAGCCAAGCAGACGTTGAGCAGCATCTATCACAATGCCTTCGAGTACCTGTTACTGATAAATTTCCAGCGCCACAGACTAATAAATAATCGAAACTATATTGATCATCCACATGAAACTCTACGTTGCTTTGCTCCTGGCGGCCCTGTTCTCTGGATGTTCCGCGACGCCAAGAGTTAATTTGATTACCCAACAGCACGGTGTGTACGTAGATTTCAATATACAGACAGAAGGCATCAATGGATTGCTTGGAATCAAGATTTCACAAGCGGATACTAAGGATCTCTTGTGGGATGTTGATCTGGCCTACTTCAAAGGTGGTCGTTTGACATACGGTGTAGTGCCGACCAATTTCGAGATAATTAATGGTAGCAGTAGTAGTGCCAAACAGCTTTTCCCCGCATCAGGTACAAAACCGCGTGCTTTTCTTCCGGGCAAAGATTTTGACCTGGCTCTTAGCGTCCAGTACGATACTGTTACTACTGCTTCGATGCGCACTTTTTATTTTTCATTTTCGACCGATTCACTGGGGCGAATATCGGCCATACGTCCTGTTGAGCCAAAATGAATCTGTCGGACTGCGCACACGACGGAGGGAATTTGCTTGCTGAGTACGACATCAGTAACTGTATTTCACCGACCCGGTGCCGCCGCCTTCGGCGGGTAATAATTGATGACATAATACGTCGCGGGCACGGTGCCGACGTTGCGCAGGGAGGTGACCGCGTTCGCCGCGAAGAAGATGACCGAGCCCGCCGGAGCGTTGACGGCTTTGCCGTCGTAGGTGGCTTCGATGGTGCCTTCCTTGATGATGATGATTTCCTCCTGCAGGTGCAAAATGGGCGCGCTGCTGCGTTCGCCGGGGTTGAGGGTGCTGATGTGGCAGTGAACCTTGTCGAGGGTGTCCGTCGGGGTGTCGAAGACCAGGCGGCGCTTGCCGGTGGCCGTGGGCGTGGCCGAGGCCTCAATCTGGTCCCAGGCGTAGACCCGCGAAGGGAGTTTGCCCGCGGGCGCGGGCGTCTCCGCCGCCGGGGCTGCGGGCGAGCCCGGAGTCGGACTGGCCGGCGAGGAGGCCGGAGCCGGAGCAGACGAGGCCGGCGGAGCACCGGAGGCCGGGGCGGCCTGCGCGTGGGCGGCGCCAGCGGCGAGGAGAAACAGGGCGAGAAAAAGCAGGGATTTCATGGGATAAGGAGAGGTGGAGGCGAGGGGCGGACGATGGGTGGGTCGCTTAATATTTACCGAAACCTTCTAGCCGAGGGCGATGCCATTCTGACGACCGGCCCAGCGGTCGGGCTGGCGATAAAGTCAGAAGCAGCCCTGTGGCTCCCGCCCACCCCGACCAGGCCGAAAATCGGGAATTTCACGATCCGCTGAAACTCTTAGGACTACCCCCGGTTTTTAATTGACTAGCCCCCTCACCCGGCAGTGAATCTTCGCATGTCAGGATTACCCCGTTTGTACCCCCTTTCGGTCTCCTTTCTTTCCGCTGGCTTGCTCGCGGGAATCGGTTGCGCGGGCGCGCCTCTTTACGGCGCTGCCACCGACCCAGCGGCCCCGGCCGCCGCACCCGCGGCCGCCACGATGACGGCACCGGATGCCGCCTTTACCAAGAACATCCATCCGCTATTGGAAAAGTACTGCTTTGAGTGCCATGGCAACGGCAAGCAAAAGGGCGACATCGACCTCGCTGCGTTCACGGATATCGCGTCGGTCAAAAAGGGCTCCAAAACCTGGGAATCCGTGCGCGACATGGTGCACACCCAGCAGATGCCGCCGGCCGAGGCGAAACTCACGCCTACCGACGAGGAGCGCGATCAGCTCGTCGCCTGGATTGAGCAGACCATTTACAATTATGACCCCTCCCGCCCGGACCCGGGCCGCGTGACGATTCACCGGCTCAATCGCACGGAGTACAACAACACCATCCGCGACTTGGTGGGCCTCGATTTTCAACCGGCCCAGGACTTCCCAGCCGACAATTCAGGCTACGGTTTTGACAACATCAGCGATGTGCTCTCCCTGCCGCCGGTGCTGATGGAAAAATACCTCGCCGCCGCCACGGATGTGCTGGACCAGGCCATTCCGACCGAAGCGCCGCCGACCAAGGTCCGCCATTTTCAGGCCAACTTGATGGAGATGGGCTTTAACGCGGACGGCGACCGCGGCGACGGCTGGATGCCGCTCACCGCCCTGGAGGAAGACGCCGTGGGCGTCACCATCCCCGTGCGCGGCGGTGATTACATTATCCGAGTGCAGGCGTTCAACGGCGCGCGCGGCGGAAATGCGCCGCTCACCCTCACCTGCATGTTGGACGACTCGATTGTCTACACTTGGGAAGTGAAAGCCGTGGAGGCCGAGCCGGGGGTTTACGAAGCCCGCATCGGCGTGCCGCCGGGCAAGCACCGTTTTGCGGTGGCGAATCACCGCATCCGTGGCGACCAGCACGAGAACCACGTCGAGAACGGCCGCGTGGGCGACAAGCAGGCTGGGACCATCTGGGTCAAGTGGGTGGAACTCGAAGGGCCGCTGCAAAATGCCGTTACCCGGGTGCCGGCGGACAAATTGGCCGTCTCCGGCGATGGCAAATTGCTGGCGACGGGTAGCCGCGAGTTCGACCACAACGGCGATGTCTCCATGAAGTTCACGGTGGCCAAGGAAGGCACCTACCGCCTGCGGGCCGAGGCCTATGCCGGCCAGGCTTACAGCCCGGCGAATTTTGAGTACGCCAAGATGAAGTTCGGCGTCACCGGCGCCGAGGGGACGACTTTTGACGTGATGGCGCCCGCCACGCGCATCCCGCTGCCGGCCGACCGGATTTTCTCCATCGTCTTGTTCAATGCCCAGCCGCATATTTACGAATACGAAGTGAAGCTCACCCCCGGCGAGAAGACCTTCTCGGCCGGCTTCATCAACGAATTTGCGGACCCGAACAACGAGGACCCCAACCTCCGCCAGCGGACGCTCTACATCGACCATCTGGAGGTCTCGGCGCTGGACCAGCCGCCGATCATCCCGCCGATGCCCGCGCCGATTAAGCAAATCTTTGCCGCGAGCGCCAATGCGCCGACCAAGGAAGAACGCGCCCGCGCCATTCTCACGCAGTTCGCCACCCATGCCTGGCGCCGCCCCGTGGAAGCCACGGAAATCACGGATTTGATGTCGTTGTACGCCATGGCGGACAAGGACGGCCAGAGCTTCGAGGCCAGTGTAAAGCTGCCGCTCAAGGCCATCCTGATCTCGCCGGACTTCCTCTTCCGCGGCGAAGTGCAGCCGGACCCGAATAATCCGGCGTCCGTGCACCCGGTCAGCGAATTTGCGCTGGCCTCGCGCCTGTCGTACTTCCTCTGGAGCAGCATGCCGGATGACGAGCTGTTCACGCTGGCCGCCAAGGGCGAATTGCGGAAAAACCTCGACACCCAGGTGCGCCGCATGATGGCCGACCCGAAGGCCAACGCGCTCGCCGAAAATTTTGCGGGTCAGTGGCTCGAATTGCGCAATCTGCAATTTGTGTCGCCGGCGTCGCCAGTCGATCTGGCCGCCGCCGCCGCCGTGGACGCTGCCGCGGCCGCCGATGCCGCCGCTGCGGACCAAGTGAACAATCCGGCCCCGGCCGATGCGGCCAAACCCGCGATCGACGCCGTGCCCGTGGTGGCCGCGGTGGTTCCGCCGACCGCCGCCGCCGAGCCCGTGGCCGTCCCGGGCGCCACGCCTCGCCCGCCCCGCGCCGGCGGCCCGGCCCTGTCGGTTGCGGCCCTGGCCTCGCCCGCCCAAAAATTTGACAATGGCCTGCGCCGCGCGATGGAAACCGAAACGGAAATGTTCTTCACCGCCATCATGCGCGACGACCGTAGCGTGCTCGATTTCCTCAACGGCAATTACACCTACATCAATGGCCGACTCGCGCAGCATTACGGCATCCCGGGCGTCGAGGGCGACGAATTCCGCAAGGTGTCGCTCGACGGCACCCCGCGCCGCGGCATTCTCACGCAGGCCAGCGTTCTCTCCATCACGTCCAACCCGACCCGCACATCCCCCGTCAAGCGCGGCAAATGGGTGTTGGAAAACATCCTCGGCACGCCCCCGCCGCCCCCGCCGCCGGATGTGCCGGAGTTGAAGAACGACGGCCAGCCCGTCCTCGGCTCCCTGCGCCATCAGATGGAGGAGCATCGCGACAATCCCGTCTGCGCGTCCTGCCACTCCCGCATGGACCCGATTGGTTTCGGCTTGGAGAATTTCGACATCATCGGTGTCTGGCGGGAAAAGGACGGCAACTTCCCCATTGAGTCCGCCGGGCAACTGGTGACCGGGGAAAAGTTCAACAATGCCGCCGAACTGGCGGACATCCTGGCCAAGACCAAGCGCGACCTCTTCCTGCGCTGCCTGTCGGAAAAAATGCTCACCTACGCCTTGGGCCGTGGCCTCGAGTATTACGACCGCCCGACCGTGGACAAGATGGTCGAGGACCTGAAGAAGAATGATTTCAAGTTTTCCACGCTCATTTATGGCGTCGTGCACAGCACGCCTTTCCAAATGCAGCGCGGCGAAGGCGAACGCATGGCCGCGCAATAACGTCCGGCCCATGGCGCCGCGCGGGTTGCGTTTCCTTGTTCTTACGCTATATTTACCTGCGGTACACTTCAATTGAGGTTCACTCCATCCCCTCCTCCCATGAGCAAGTCCTGGCAGATTCCCCGTCGGACCTTTTTACGCGGCCTCGGTACCGTAGTCGCCCTGCCCATGCTCGAGGCCATGCTGCCGACCAGGGCTTTCGGCCAGGCGGCCGGCGCCGCCGCCAAAACCTTCCCGAATCGCCTCGCCTTTATTTACGTGCCCAATGGCGTCAACATGAGCACCTGGGTGCCGGAAGCCACAGGCACTGATTACGAACTTTCGCCCACGCTGGCGCCGCTGGCCCCGCATAAGAATGATTTCACCGTCCTCAGCCACCTGGCGCAGAAAAATGCCTTTGGCCTCGGGGACGGCGGCGGCGACCATGCCCGCGCCAGCGCCACTTACCTGACGGGCGTGCATCCCAAGAAATCGGCCTCGGACATCCATGCCGGCATCTCGGTGGACCAGGTGGCGGCCAATGCCGTCGGCAACCAGACGCGCCTGCCCTCCCTCGAATTGAGCTGCGACCATGGCCAGGAAGCCGGCTCGTGCGACTCGGGTTACAGTTGCGCCTACCAGTTCAACATTTCCTGGCGCTCGGAAACGATGCCGATGAACCCGGAAATTGAGCCTCAGGTGGTGTTCGATCGGCTCTTCGGCACCGGTGACGCCAATGAATCCGCCGCCGCCAAGGCTCAGCGCGACCATTACAACACCAGCGTGCTGGATTACGTCCAGGACCACGCCAAGAAGCTTCAGTCCAGCCTCGGCAAAACAGACCAACGCAAGCTCGACGAATATTTCACCGCCATCCGCGAAGTCGAACTGCGCATCCAGAAGAACGGCCAGACGCCCCCGCCCGTGCCGGAAGGCGCGGTCGGTGACTTCAACGCCAACTATTCCTTCGAGCATCACATGCGCCTGATGTTCGACATCATGGCGTTGTCATTCCAGACGGACACCACGCGCATTGCGACCTTCGTCGTGGCGCACGATGGCGGCAACCGCCCCTACCCGTTTGCGGGCGTGGCCCAGGGCCACCACCACCTTTCGCACCACCGCAACAATCCCTCGAGCCTCGGGAATTTGGCGAAGATCGACCAGTGGCATGTCACTCAACTGGCATACTTTCTAGAGAAAATGAAATCCATCCAGGAAGGCGACGGCAATCTGCTCGACCACTCGATGATCATGTACGGCGCAGGCATCAGCGACGGCAACGCCCATTCGCACGACAACTTGCCCACCATCCTGGCCGGCCGCGGCAACGGCACGTTGACGCCGGGCCGGCACATTCAGGTGGATGCGGACTACCAGCCGATGGCGAACCTCCACGTCGCCCTGCTCAACCGCATGGGCGTGAAGGTGGACCAATTCGCGGACAGCACAGGCGCGCTGCCGGGGTTGGCGTAAGTAGATATATCAATAAAAATAAATTTCTTCTACAACGACAGGATGGGGCCGCTTCGCCACTTCCAAGCTCGATTCTTGACCCATTGATATGAGCTTTGCCGCATTAAGCCATTTAGAGCTTGCCAGGCGCTGGTAATCAACTTTCCATTGCATTATATAATCAAAATCAAGAAAATCAATCATCCATTAGTTTTTTAAACGGATTGAAGCCTTCCCACAACTCCCATGCATTTACAAGACAGAGATTTCCATGGCGCCGCTTCTGGTAAGCGGGCGGTCGAAGAACTGGGCACGATTGCCCGCGAGAAGGAGAAAACCAAAAGGCTTTTGATAGGCGCTGCCTGTCTATTTGTTATTGTTGCGTCTTTGGTTATAACATTTTCACCAGTCGAAAAAGAAAAACAAGGCTATGCAATTGGTGCCGCACTCATTGTCATGGCATTGGGAGCTATTGGGGCGACTCAATTCCGAGTCAAAGGCCCCGGCGGAATTGAAGTCGACACTCGCACACAACCTCTCGGTTCCCTCCAGCAACCTGAATCAAATGAGTCTGTTTCAAGAGACGACGAACTTGAATCCAAACACGTCCCGATGCAATGATTTTAATATCATATTTTGACAATCCTTAACCAGGGTGTCGGAAAAATCAATTTGATGCCGCCGTCTTCGGGGCGGCGGTGGCAGCAGCAGGCGCGGGGGCGGTGGGTTTCGCGGCGTCCGCAGGCTTGGCATCTTTCTTGGGCAACTGGTCGGCCCAGAGCCAGCGGAGCGAGTCGGGAAAGATGGGGCCGCCGAGCTTGCTGCCGTGGATGTTTTCACCGAGGACGTAGCGGACTTCGTAACCCTTATCGCGCAGGGCCTCGTACATGAGCTTGTTTTGCAAATACCAATCGCGCTGGGGCATTCCCGGATTGCGGTTGTCGTTGACGCCGTCTGACATGAAGACCTTGATCGGCTTTTTGTCCGCGTCGCGCACCAGCTTCGGGTAGACATCGCCGCCGCGCAGGCTGGTGAAACTGCCGACGTCGCTCAGGACCTTCCCAAACTGGTCGGGGTGGTTGAAGGCCACGTTGAACGCGCAGATGGCGCCCGAGCTGATGCCGATAATGGCGCGGCCCGCGGGGTCTTTGCGGATGTTGTATTTCTTCTCCACGTCTGGGAGGATTTCCTTCGAAATGAACTGGTAATAGTTGTCGTTGACGCTGTCGTACTCGATGCCGCGGTTTTCCTTGGTGGGGCGGCCGGTGTCGCCCAGGTTGGTGCTGCCGGAGTCGATGAAGACGGAAATGATCACAGGCAATTCCCCGCGCGCGGCGAGATTGTCGATCACCGACGGCACGCGGTATTCCGCGGTGATGCCCATGGTGCGGTCATCTTCGCGCCCGGCGTACTGCATCACGCCATCTTGCACGACCATGAGACAGGCCGGCACCTTGGGGTCGTATTGCGCGGGGACGTAAATCCAGACGCGGCGCTTGATGCCGGGGTAAACAATCGCGCTGGTATGCGTGAATTTCTCCCAAGTGCCTTGCGGAATGCCTTCGTGGACGATCGAGTCCGTCCCATAGGGATAGTCGCCAAAAGTGCCGGGGCGCAAGGGCGTCGAGGGCATCCAAATCGCGCCCGTGGCGGGCACTTCCGTATGGTTGATGTTGGCGGCGGCGGGAGCGCCGCCTGCACCACCCCGGCGACCACCCCGGCCGGCGGTGCCGGCGGGCGGCTGCGCAGCCGCGCCAGCCGCGGGAGCATCCGCCGCAGGGGCGGCGGGCGGCGTGGCCGCGGCAGGGGCAGCCGCCGGCGCAGTCGCGGCCGGAGCAACGGCGGGGTCAGCAGCAGCGCCAAATGCGCTCAGCGAACCAACCAAAAATGCGGACAAAAACAGGGGGGTTTTAGGAGTTTTCATGGGGTAAGGGGAAAGCGGGGGGAAGAGAAATTGTTGCGCAGTTTTTTCGACGGTGCAAGCCCAGAGGGGCAACGGTAGCAACCAATCCTACCCCGGTGGAATCATCCAGGAAAACAGCCGGGCTTGGGCGAGCACGAGGAGGGCCATGAGGAGCGCGAGCCCGAGGCTGTGCCAGAAAACGGCGCGCAGGATGGCGCCGGGGTGCGGGCTGTCGGGCCGGCCGCCGGTGGCCACGCTCGCGACGACGATACTTTGCGCGTCGATCATCTTGCCCATGACGCCACCGCTGCTGTTGGCCGCCGCGGCCAGAATGGGCGAAAGGCCGATTTGATGAGCCGTCACTTTTTGTAAGTTGCCAAACAGGACGTTCGATGAGGTGTCGCTGCCGGTCAGGGCCACGCCCATCCAGCCGATGAGCGGCGAGAAAAAGGGAAACCACGCGCCGGTGGCTGCAAGCGCGAGGCCCATCGTGCTATCGCTGCCGCTGTACCGCGTGACGTACCCCAGCGCGAGCATGAGCGCAATCGTCAGCAGCGAAAGGCGCACGCGCAGCAAGGTGCGCCAGTATAATTTCGCCAACGTCGCCAGACTTTGGCCGAGAGTCAAACCGGCGCACAGCCCCGCCAGTAAAAGCGCAGTGCCGGTGGCGGAGAGAAAGTTAGCGCTGAACACGGCGTCGTCAACGGTCGGTTGGTCAACCACGGGGGGCATTTTTTGCACCTGGTGATGCAGCGCAGGAATCTCCATTGACGGCGCGAAAAGGTTGTCCAACGCGGGTTTCACGCCCGGAAAGCCCCAAATGAAAACAAAGACGGTCAACAACAGCCACGGCCGGGCGGCCCGCCACAAGGCCGCTCGTTCGGCAGACGTGCGCACGCGCGACGGGCGCGGCGCGGCGTCCGAAGGCTGCCAGAATTTAAGCAAGACACCCAAGGCGAAAATCGAGGCGAGCGAGCTGGCCAAGTCCACTAGGTAGGGTCCGTGAAAATTGCTGACGGCAAATTGCACGAGGCCAAAACTCGCCCCGCACACGAGACACGCGGGCCACACGGCCAGCATTCCGCGCCAGCCAACTTGCGCCGTCACCAGCCAAAAAGGGACCAAAAGCGCGAACACCGGCAGTTGGCGGCCCACCATGGCGCTGAGCGCATGCACATCCAGACCCGTGACTTTCGCGAGGGTGATGACCGGAATGCCCAGCGAGCCGAAAGCCACGGGCGCGGTGTTGCCGATGAGCGCGAGTTTGGCGGCTTCGAGGGGCTTGAAGCCGAGGCCGATCATTAGCGCGCCGGTGATGGCGATGGGCGCGCCGAAGCCCGCGCCGGTTTCGATGAAAGCCCCGAAGCTGAACGCGATGAGGAGTGCCTGAATGCGTCGGTCGCCCGACAAGGCGGCCACTTCCGTTTGCAGCACCGCAAAGCCGCCGGTTTCGACCGAAAGGTAATAAATAAAAATCGCGTTGAAAATAATCCAACCAATCGGGAACAAGCCGTACGCCGCCCCGAAAAGCGCCGCCGCGAACGCCATTTTGGCCGGCATGCCATACATCCACATAGCCAACAAGGCAGCTTCCGCGAGCGCAATCAGGGCCGCGAGATGCACGCGCACATGCCAAAACCCGAGCAGCGCCAGCAACGTGACCACGGGCAGCGCGGCCACCACGGCGGAAATTCCAAGACCACCCAGCGGGGCATAATTCTGGGTCCAAGGCATCGGACGGCATCTTGCTCCATTTTCCGGGCCCGTGTCCATTCCCCATCGCAAGGAATTCCACGTTTCTAGGTCTTGCCCCAGCCCGGCTGGAACGCTATTTCCCCTTCCCTACCCTCATCATGAATACCCCCACCTTGCTGGCCTTGGCCGGAATCTCTTTCACCCTCGTGGCGGTACCCGGCCGCGCGCAATTGGCTGTCACCGCCAATGACAATCACCTGACGCTGGTCAATGGCGTGAAGACCGTGGTCGCGAATCCGCCGCCGGACACCGTTTCCATCGTGGATATGGGCGCAACGCCGCCGAAAATCGTAGCTGAAGTCATGAATGTGCCGTCGAGCATCATCGGGCCGCCGTTGAGTGTCGCCGTGACGCCGGACGAATCGCTCGCCTTGGTGACGTGTTCGATGAAGGTGGACCCGGCCGACCCGACGAAAGAAATCGAGGACAACAAACTTTCGGTCATTGATCTCAAGGCGACCCCGCCCGCGGTCATTGCGACCCTCGAGACCGGAAAAGCACCCGCGGGCCTTTCCATCAACCGCCAGGGCACCCTCGCACTCATCGCCAATCGCGGCGACGGCAGCGTTTCCATTTACAGCATTAACGGCAAAACGGTCACCCCTGCCGGCAAAGTGCAAGTCGGCAACGAAACCTCCGCCCTGGGCCAGGTCGCGATTTCGCCCGAAGGTAAGACGGCCCTGCTGTCCCGCGATGCCGACAACACCATCAGCATCTTGAAAATTGACGGCACCACCGTCACCCCCACCGGCCGCGACCTCAAGATCGGCTTGCGGCCTTACGCGGTGGACATTGCTCCCAGCGGAAATGTGGCCGTGGTGGGGAACGTCGGCCCGGACAATGGCGACGTGGACACGATTGGCGTCATTGACCTGAAGGCCAATCCCGCCCGCGTGGTGGACATCATTCCCGTGGGCCAAGGGCCTGAGGGCATCAAGATTTCGCCTGATGGGCGCTACGTCGCGGTCATCTTGCAAAATGGCAGCAACAAGCCGAAGGACTCGCCGTTCTACAGCCCGAAGGGCAAGCTCGTGCTCTTTTCCCTCAACGGCACGAAGCTGAGCCGGATTGCGGATGCGCCCATCGGCGCGTGGGCGCAAGGGGTCGTTTTTTCCAAGGACGGCCATACGCTTCTCGTCTGCAATCCCCTGGACAAAAACCTCGGGGTGTTCAATTGGAATGGCCTGACCCTGCGGGACACGCAGGAGCGGGTGGCGCTCAAAGGCGGCCCGGTGGCAGTGCGCACCGCGGAAAAATAATTGCGTCCGCGCCACTAAGTGTCAGGGATAGGGGCAGTTCCCTATGTCCCGTCCCACGCGCATTTCCTATTTAATCATGGCCGTGCTGTTGCTGGCCATCGGCTGGCTGCACATCGCCACGCTGACGTTAACGGTGCTCTTCGGTTATTTCGCGCTGCAAACCTTCAGCATTGGCAAGCGCAAGTGGCTGGGCCTCACGCTCTATGGACTGACCGTGCTCTGCACCGGCTTTGCCCTGTCGCATTATCTCCACCAGGCGTACGTCAACCTGCCCTCGGTGGCGGAGAACGCCATCAATCAAGTGGTCACTTATGCGGACAACCAGGGCATTGAGCTGCCCTTCACCGACCTCGACAGCCTGAAAGTGGAATTGCAAGACTACCTGCGCAATAGCGTGAGCAGCCTCGGCCATTACGCGCATGACGCGCTCCTGATGTTCGGGATGTTGATCATCGGTCTGGTGGTGGCAGTCAGCCTTTTTCTCAACGCGCGCTGGTCCGTCGAGGGCGATCCGCTGGGCGCGCCGGACAGTGTTTATGGCGCCGTGGTGCATGAGCTCTCGCACCGCTTCCGCCTGTTCTACCGCAGTTTTGCGACCGTGATGGGCGCGCAGATTATCATTTCGGCCATCAACACGGTGCTGACGGGCGCGTTTCTGGTGATCAACCATTACCCGCGCAAGGAAGAGCTCATCGTGCTCACCTTCCTCTGCGGCCTGCTGCCGATTATCGGCAATCTCATCAGCAACATCCTGATTGTGGCCGTGGGCTTTACCATCGCGGACCGGCCCCACGTCGCGCTCTACGCCTTTGTCTTTCTCATCCTCGTCCATAAGGGCGAATATTTCTTCAACAGCAAAATTGTCGGCGAGCGCATCAAAAACCCAATGTGGCTGACTCTAATCGGGCTGGTCATCGGGGAAAAGCTGATGGGCATCCCCGGCATGATTCTCGCGCCTGTGGTGTTGCACTACATCAAGGTTGAGGCCTCGCGCAACAAGGTGTCCGACCTGACCCGCACGCCCTTCAAGCCGAGTACGAAGACCTCGGTGCCGTTTCCGCTCTAAGCGGCAAGCCGATTAAGGCATGTTATCAAACCCATCTCGACGGCGCGCTGAGGGCAGCGCGCCCTACCGGTGAATGGTGGTTTGGGTAGGGCGCGGTGCCCTCACCGCGCCGCTCTTACTCAAATTTTAAAATAGAGCCTAGACCTTCGGCGGCGCCGCTGGTTTTGCCGCCGGATCCACTGGCGCGGCTTTTTCCTTGGCCGGCCACGGTGCGACTTCCACTTTGGCGGCGACCAACCCCTCGCGCACAGCCCGCAAATCGGGGAAATCCGCGCCGTCGTAATGCCCGAGCGTGATGCCATCCATCGTGGTGTCCACCGCGAGCTGGATGCCCTGGCGAATCAATTCCGGCGTGGCGCGCGGGCGCACGGCAATGGCGGTCAGCAACGGAAAATCCGGCCCCATTTCCGCGCGAATTTCCGCAAGCCACGTGCGCTTTGGCTCAAGGGCGGCGGCGTTGCCTTGCTGCTCCGCGTAATCCATGATGCGCAGCGAATCGAGCTGCGGTTTCATCAGTGGAAGATTGATGCCCCAGTCGAGCGGATTGCGCGCCGTCATGTGCACATTGTAGCGCAGGTCGGCCTTGGGTTTCGACGCATGAATGGCCGCCCGCACGGCCTTGTAGTAGCGCACGACCGATTCCTCGCGAAATTTCTGCCACTGGCCGGCTTCGGGTTCGGCACGGGGGTTGGCGAGCAGGACGATCTGCGCCTTGGCCAAATCAAAACCGTTTTCGAGCGCGACTTTTTTGCAGGAATCGCAAAAACAGGCGCCCTTGTCCGGCCCGCCCTCGTCAAACGAAATGGTGCAGGACTGGAAATAATCCAAATCGTAGTTCGCGGCCAGATCCCCCCACAGCGCGAGGTCGTAGGCCAGGGCATCGGGATTGTTCGGGCAAATCGGGCGGAATTGCGGGCGCACGTGCGTGAGTTCGCCGTGAATGTTGCGTTCAACCACGTCAGGAAAATCGCGCTCGGCTCGCTCGCGATCGAGGGTCACGTGTGAAATCTCGACCCCGGTTTTCAAGCCGCGCTTGCGGGCCGCCTCGACCATGACCTTGAGCCAGTCGGTGCCGTTCAACCAATCGAAGTCGGACAAACGCGGCTTGATGCGCCCGTAACGCTTTAATTCAGGGTGCCAGTAGACGCGGGCGTCCTCGACATCCCAGGTCTGGCGCACGGGATTGTGCGGGAAGACCGTGCCAGTCAGCGGGCGGTGCTCGGGATGCATCAGGCCGATAAGGTGCACGGAATTGCAGGCGGACATTTCCTGCAAATTGTCCAAAATTTTCTCAATGCCCTCGTCGTGCAGTTCCCACGCATACAAACTCGCCGAGACCTCGAACGGCTCGAGCAATTTTTTCTTCGCCGGCAGCGCAGGCGCGGTCGGCGCTGAAGCCGGTATCGCAGGCCCGCTCTCGGCGGCGCGCAGTGAGGATGAAATCAGCGAGGTGGCACCCGCCGCACCGGCAGCCAGGAGAAACCGCCGACGCGAAAGGGGGGAGAATTGACGATGAGGTTGGCCCACGGGAAATTGCGGAGTGGAAAATTGGGGTGAAATAAATTTTCAATTACCCGGCGACTTTGAGGGCGGGATAACGAGCGGCGGACGGATGGAGAGCGTCGTCTCTGTCGGAAAATCTTTAGGCAGCGGGTAAGTGACGGGCCGGTGCGCGAGCCATTGCAGCGCCCGGATAATCATCGTTTGCACGCCCGCGCAACGCATGTCCTCGACGGTTTTGTCGTCGGCCATCACATGCCCGAACGTGGCGACGTAAACGCGGCCTTTGCCATAAGTAACGGTCCATTCCGCGGGCCAGTTGTCACCGAAGCGCGGGTCGCGCGCGTAGGACAAAACCTGGACATTCTCCGCCGGGCCGCGGGCGTCGTAGTAAACTTCCAGGCCGGGGGTTTTCCATGCCTTGGGCAGACCCGCGTGGATGGGATGTTCGCCGAGCAGGTGGATGACGACCTCGCCGCGCGGGGCGTGGCTGGTGGCGCGGCCCTGCCCAGGCGGCAGGCGGATAAGATGACCGTCCGCGCCGACTTGGATGGCGGTCCCGTACGTCACCGGGCGCCAGCCCAAGCCGATGATGTCGTTGTACTCCGGCCAGTCGGCAAAGGCGTTTTGCGCGGAGTGGAAAATGTAAACGCCGCCGCCGCTGCGCACAAAGTCCGCGAAATCTTTTTGCGCCGCAGGCGGCCAGCCGCTTTTCTGGCTGATGTTGATGTCATTGGTATTTTGAATGACGACATCGAAGTCCTTGAATTTCGGCCGCCAATCCGCCCAGCCCGGCGCGTCGCGGGTGGCGGGGCAGGTGGAGACCGCGACGTCAAACAACCCGGTGGGCTCGATAATGGCCTTGATCAAATTGGTCGTGCGCTCCCACTGGTGGTTGCTGAAACCGTCCACGATGAGAACTTTGATTTTCGCGGACGGCGGCGCAATTTCCTTCAAAAACTCCGGCCCCGGGCTGGCGGCACCGAAGGCGAACGTGGTTAGTCCCACAAAGGCGAAGACCGTAAGCAAATTCTTCATAAGGCAACGAGCGATGACGGGCGCTGGGAAATGCAGTGCAGCCGCCAACGCCGAAGTTTTCAGGGGTAATACGCTGGTACGGGCCGCGGTAGTTAAAGCCAAGGGCGGAGGAGTCTCAAGCGGAATAGCGAGGAACCGCTCACGCGGAAAGCACTGTCCAGGATTCCGCCGGCCTGGACCGGCCACCTTTTCGAGTCAAATGTTCCATCGCTTGCGCAAGAGCGCAGACGAAGTCCAGCTTCTCCGCAATCCGCTCGGCCGATCTGGCGCGAAATCCGCCCATGGAAACAGCATAGCTTACCTCTCCTCCCACAATGGCGACCACGGTTTCCTTCAACCAAGATCCACGGGCAGCCAACAGTTCGGCCTGAACCTCCGGCGTTAGCAACTCCGTCGCCAGCGTCGGCTGGTTTGTCCGCACGCGGTAGGCGGTGTCAAAACGCTGGTCGCCGAGACTAACAGTGCGCAGGCGGAATTCGGGGGTGCGAAAATCGCGCGGGCGAAAGGTAAACACATTGAACAACGTATTCGTCAACCACCCAAAATTGGGGACAATTTGGAGACACAGGCCGATAGACTCCCGGCCGGTCGCGGCCACCGCCATCATCGGAATGCCGCGCCAATCGCTGGCAAAAAAACGCGCGCCCCGACCGTGATGCAGGCCCGCGCAAACCGTGCCGGAGGCCGCCGCTGCACCCGCTTCCGGCTTCTGGAAACCCAATGAACCACCCACAGACAACATGCTTTTGCACACGCTGCGCTCTTTAATCAAAACCCGCAGGATGGTTCCGGTCCATCGCGCCAGCACATGCAGGAAAACCGTCCCAAGAATAAAAAACACCACGATAAGATCAGGCAGCAGCGCCCAATGGGGAATATGGCTGCCGACAGCATAGAAAAGACTTTCGACAACTGTTTTCATAATATTTCCAAAGGCTAACGGAAGCGGCGCCCAGGCTACTCACACTTTAATCGGGGCCTCCACCCATGTAAATCTGTTAAAGCAAGATTTTAGCCGCGGATACCACGAACATTCCCGCAAAAGCGCAGGCCTGCCCGAGAAGCCTTCGGCTGGTCTTTCCCCTCGCCGGCCGAGCTGACGAGGGGATTTGCTTTTGCTCAGTTCTCAGCATAACGTCATATTGCTTTTGGTTAATTCTTCACCCTAGGCCCCCCGGATTTATGAGCGAGACCAGCACCATAATGATGACTTGGACTGGATTGCTAATCGTCAATGGATTGTACCTCCTGCTTCTTGGCCTGCACGTCCGGCGGGCCGTCAAGACGGCGGGCCTGCCGGCCGCCTCCCCGCTTATGTTGATTCAGTTTGCGGCCAGTTGCTGGCTCCTTACGGTTTGGGCGACAATTTCTCCGCTGTTCTACCTTTTCTGGCAAGGCAGCAGTCTGAGTTTAGGAATGAGCGGGGATATTGAATTTCTGCTGCTCTTCATGGGCATCGAATTTCTCTTCCTTTGGTGCCTGCCCATGCGCTTGCTGCGGAGGAAGCGCCCTTTCCGCTGGATGACGTGGTCAATGTCGTCGTCGCCTCTCGTCCGTGAAATTCGCGCCCATATGACCGTCGCAGAAAAGGTTCGTTTCGCCGGAATTGGTCTGCTCTGGATGATCGGCACCTTCATCCTGCCTTTCTATGGCGTCCTGTTCCTGATCCAGGGACTATTCGTGCGCCTATTCTTGAATGAAGGTGGGATTATATTAATATTATTTGTGATCCAAATCGCGTGCCTGCCCAGGTGGCATAGGTTGCAGCAGCGCTATTTATCCTCGACCATTTGGGCGCGCGCGCAGGGCATCCTGCCCGAGCAAATCGGGATGTTTCCCTTCCGCAGGTAATCATGCACTCCAGCGGACGGGGTTTTATGGAACTGGTGCGAGCATCTCATTCCAACGCCATAGAGGCGATCGGCCGCCTCCCCATCTGGGCACTAAACGATTGCCGTGACGGGATCTTTGGCCGAGGATATTACCGTGACCATTAAACGGCGAAAACTCTCCGCGGCCAGCGACCGGACGGCGTTCTGGGCTTCCCAGTCGCCGCAAAAACGCCTAGAAGCCTTGGAGATTATCCGGGGGACGACGCATGATTCCGTTTACGCTCAACAGGCATTTCCGCGAGTTTTTAAAATTATTAAAGGCAAGAAAGGTTAAGTACTTGGTGGTGGGCGGCTACGCGGTGGCCTATCACGGCTTTCCGCGCTTCACGGGCGATTTGGATGTTTTTGTGGCGGTCGAGGCCGGCAACGCCGCCAAGCTTCAGCTGGTTTTTACCGATTTCGGTTTCGCCGGCATGAAACTGACTCCGGCAGATTTCCTGATCGAGAACCAGATTATTGAAATTGGCCGTGAACCGCTGAAGATACAGGTGCTCACGGGCATTGACGGCGTGACTTTTGACCGTTGCTACCGGGAACGGACTCATTTCGTGGACCAGGGCCTGCGGGTCCCTGTGATAGGCTACGAGCAGTTGCTGAAAAACAAAAAGGCGACCGCGCGGGGCAAGGACTTGATTGACGTCTCGGAATTGCAAAAACTAAGGCGACAGCGGAAACGGGGATAATTGCGGCCCAGCCGACGGGGATAAAGCCGCCCACTCTTTTTTGGTGCAGCGGACAACGCCCCTCCTACACCTCGCACACCCAAAAGCCGGCCGGGTCCTTGCGCAGGGATTCGCTCACCGGGATGAACATCGTGCGCAGTTTGATCAGCCCGCGGTCGAAGGAATAGCGGATGAGCACGGGCAGGTGGCCTTGGGGCTTGCGATCCGGTTCGAGGGCCGGATTTTTGAAGATGAGCGGCACGCGCGCCAGCGGCAGCGAGGGCGATTCCTGGGGGTCCGCAAAACCGGCGCTCTGGGCCTGGATGCGCGAGAGGAGCGCTGATTGCTCATGCAGGTAGGCCTTGAATTGGGCGTCGTCCATGCGCTGGCGCAGGCGGTCCATCACGCCCAGGAGCTGGTGCGTTTCACTTTCGTTATCGAGGCCGAAAAGTTCCTTGGCCTCGGGCGAGGCCTCGTTGAGGCGCAGGTCCGTGCGCAAGTTGGTGAATTGCAGCTCAAGTTTCGGATGCGTCGAACTCCACTTGCCCTCGGGATGGTCATGCCGTGCGAGGCTGATTTCCGAGACGAGCCGGTCGAGTGAATTTTGCGGGTTGGGCGCGATTTCCACCGTGGTGCGATGGAGGAGGTAAAAGGGCAGGAGCGCCTTGAGCGAGGGAATGCTGCCGTCGGGGGCCGGCGCGGGCGCTTCGTTGATCATGACCAGGGGCTTGCCGGTCGAGAGGCGGAAGCCGATTTCGAGAATCACATCGGCGTTCCAGTGCGGGCTGGGCTGGCCGAGGTAGGCGATGACGAGGGGGGCCGTGGCCAGTTGCTCCTTGATGACGGCGATGCGGTCCGGGCCGGGGATGCGGTCCGCCCGGCGCGGCAGGAAATTCGTGCGCTTGCACGCGGGCACGATCATTTTTTCCATGACCTCGGCGATGCGCGGATTGCGGTCGTCGATTTCCGAGATGATGAAGCACTCCGCCAGTTCGTGGGCAAAGATGGCGTGCGTGTTGAAATCGGGATTGCGCACGGGCGGCTTCATCGATTCGTCCCACGGGGCGCGCGGGACGACGACGCAGCGGTGGCCGTTTTGCGGCTTCTCGTGCTTCTTGCCGCGGATTTCCTCCTCGCCACCGTAGAGGCGCTGGATGCTGCGCGGCAGGACTTTGTAGGCCGCGGCGCTGAGGCGAATTTCTCCGGTGACGCCGCCGCTCTCCAGGCGTGTGGCGGTGGCGATGACCGTGCCGGCGAGTTTGCCGTGCGCGTCCTTGGACAACTCGCCATAAGCGATGCCGACGCGGAAGCAGCGCATGGCCTCGTTGAGCTTGGCTTCGCGCCCGCGGGTGCTTTCCTCCTCGGCCAGCTTGAGCATGTTCACGGCCACCTCATGGGCCTCGGCGGGTTTGTGGAAAACGAAGATGCCGCCGTCGCCGCCGAATTGGGCGCAGACTTTTTCATAAGCCTGGCCGGCCTTGGCGCAGCCCTCGGACATGATGCGGTGGATCTGGTCGGCCAGATTCTGCATGGCCTTGTCGCCGGCCACGACTTGCATGTGATGCTGGATTTGGGCGAAGTGCGCCATGTCCACCACCATGACGCACATGGAGCTGGGTGGCGCGGCGGCGGGCGGCGGCTTGGGCAGGCGGCTGCGGGCGGGCTTGGCGAGGAAAATACGGCTCGTCTCGGGCGTATTGGACCCCGACAGCGGAAAAGCAGTATTAGCGAGGATGGACATGGTGAGGTCTGGTTTGAAACCGCAAGGTAGCATTGGCTGTACCCTTTGATTTTTCTTAACCGCAAAAATTCCCCCAGGAGCCGTATCAACCGCTAATTGCCGGGGTAAATTGTTTGTTAAATCGGGCGAATCCCTCTCGGGGTAATCACTCACTTATTATTGCTATTATTAAAACTAATATCGATATAATTGAGACTAAATCTCGAAAAAATATCGATCTCGCACTAAAAATTGGCAAGGCAGTTTTCACTTCGGGTCCGATTTCCGAGGTTCCTTCATAATTATTTTACAAAAATGACGGGAATAGGCTGCTCGTGAAGACCATCGCATCTAGGGTCTTTACCTATGACTACCGGGAGATTTGGCCAAATAAAACGCCTGCGGCCCTTCCTTTCCGGCACCCTCCTTCGCGTCCTGACACTTATTGATATTTTATATTTTTACAGGAATCGCTTCCGCTTGTATTGAGCGACCGACCTGTCATTCTTTTCCGCATGAATCGCCGCTTGTTCCTCAAAAACGCCGCGACCGTCGCTGGCGCCACCCTCGCCGCCCAAGAACTCCTCGCGCAAACCGCCGCACCCACTGTGGCCGCGACCCCCGCCGGGGCTGCGACCCCCGCCGGGGCTGCTCTGGCCGTGGCCGCGGCCCCCCAGGCCACCATCGGCATCGCCACCGCCATCGGACCGCTCGTGCAGGGCGACATCGGCGCAGTGCTGGATGACATGCAGCAGCGCGGCGCGGTCAACGCCGTCTTTCCCTTCATTTACACGCACGTGCTCGAACGCGCCGGCCTGCCTGCGGCGGGCTTTCGCGGCGGCAATTATGCAATGCCGCACATGCAGTATTATAAAGACGTGCCGCTGACCTTCGACGACATGCGCGCGCCGGAACTCGGTACGGTGGACGTGTTTGAGCGCCTCATTCCTGCGGCCCAAAAACGCGGGATGAAAACGTATGCGTGGATTCTCGAGGACAATGTGCGCCCCAATGTCGCCCACTGGGAATCGCTGTATGAAATTGACGCGCATGGTCGGCGCGGCGCGCGCCATCCCTCCGGGCCGTGCAATAACCATCCGCAATATCGCGCCTACCTCATGGGCTTGGTGGAGGATTATATCCGCTCATATCCCATCGACGGCGTGATGTGGGGCTCCGAGCGCCAGGGCGCGGTGCACAATGTGCTCGGCGCGTTTCACAATGGCGCGCGCACCGACCCCGGCCTGGCCACGTGCTTCTGCGAATTCTGCCTCAAGAAAGCCAAGGACCGCGGGATTGATGCCGAACGCGCGCGCACGGGCTTTGCAGCGCTCGAGCAATTCGTGCGCAACGGCCGCGCGGGCCAGCGCCCGGGCGACGGCTACTTCGTTTCGTTTTACCGCCTGCTGGTCAAATATCCGGAATTGCTGGCGTGGGAAAATCTCTGGGTGCAAAGCCGCCACGAATTGCAGGCCCAGCTTTATCAAAAAATCAAAGCGCTCAATCCGGCCATGCCCGTGGGCTGGCACTTGTGGCATAATATCTCCTTCAGCCCGTTTCATCGTGCCGAGGAAGATTATGCCGACTATGTGCCGTTTTCCGATTATTTGAAACCCGTGCTCTACAGCAATTGTGCGGGCGAGCGCATGCGCAGCTTCACCGAGAGTGTGCACCAAAACGTGTACGGGGATTCACCCGCGCCCGAAACGATGGCGATGCTTTACCAGCAGTTGAATTACAACGAAGCGGCGTATGACCGCGTGGCCGCCGCCGGCCTGTCGGCCGATTACGTGGGCCGCGAAACGGCGCGGGCGCTGGCGGGCGTGGCGCCGGCGAAGGTGCAAGTCTGGCCGGGCCTCGACATTGACGTGCCGACCGGCGCGGGCAGCAGCAAGTGCACGCCGGAAAGCGTGAAAGCAACGGTGCGGGCCGCGTTCCAGGCCGGGGCGCAGGGGCTCATCCTCTCGCGCAATTATGCGGAAATGACGCCTGCCAACCTCGCTGCCGCCGGGGATGCCATCCGTGAAATGGGCAAGGCATGAGGGCGTATGGTCCAAACTGCGGGAAAGCATTTCGCCAAAAGGGAGCATCCGCCAGCGTAGCGCGGAGCTTTAGCCGGCGCCTCTTTTCCACTCGATCCCTCCCAAGCGCGGGCTAAAGTACCTGGTTACGCCCGCGCTTAGATAACGTAATAACCTCAAGATAAACGACTTATGAGAAGATGGCTAATCCAGGCACGGGCCATTTGGCACTCAAATAATGATACGAATTATATCGTATTTCTAAAATAATTAATTATTTTTGATATATTGTCATTGGACGTTGATCGTGAAGGCCATTAGAGTGACACGTTGATTTGTACGCAAAGGAAACTCCTCAAAATAAAGGCGGGTGGCCTCTTTTAAGTTAGCCAGAGCCTCCACCGGGGCTTCTCCCTGGGTCGTTGTACCTGTCTCGGGATTGTATGCCATCAACCAATCGCTTTCAGCGTCGGGATAGATGACTGCGGATAATTTGCGCATGGGCCTGTTTTACTGCTTGTGCGACAGTTGTGCAATGCTCGCAGCCATTCAGTACCGTATTCCTGGCCGCGACATTTCACTGCGGGTTGAAGCAATCCTCATTTACCGCGTGCAACAAAATCCAGTGGCTGCACAACCATACCTTCGCCGCCTTTCAAGGTGAGTTCTTCCCACCAATGTTCCGGCATTCACCATGGTAGTCAATATTACGACAACCACGGGCCGTTCGCCAGGAGGTGTAACCCTTCCGGATCAGGTCATGGGGGGTCAAACCATTGCCCTTCAACCAAAACCTTACTTTGAGAGTTACCTTGATGCTTTTCATGTCGATAAATCATGCCTGCAAGCACGTCCACGCCTTTGTAGCCTAATATTTCAAGGCGCTCGTCGATACCTGAGTGCATCGAAGTTTGGGGATCAATGCTCGTGCAGAATATCGGGGGCAGCGAAGACGGATTGAGGCCAGGCTGCTGGCGGAGCAGGGTAGCCATGGGCTCGTCATGGGCTATGATAGCATCGGGCTTCTCGCGCCTGAGCCACGCCCGCAATTTCCGCTGGTCAAATTCACGGCCATCGAACACAAAAGCCTTCACTGGCAGTTCATCGCAAGCCAGCGCCTCCCAGGCGGCGGCCACGATGAAGGCATCGTTGGAGCGTATGCCGAAAGTTCTTGGACATACCGAACCAATCCGCCGGAAGCCCCGGCCAGTGAGGGCCGCGCAAAGTTTGCGGGCATTGTGGTAATAATTCACCGAGACCGTGGCAAAATTCGGTGACAAAATGCTCGCCGTCGCCGCTACGACCGGAAATTTTTGCCAGTTCAGTAAAGACGCGACGTCGCTGGGCCGGAACATTTGGAGTAAAAGCACCCCGTCCACTCCTCGGGCCAGCCAGGAGCGCTCCAGCGCGGGATTGGGTTGATCGATGGAGTCCAGGCGCACAAGCTCCAAATTGTAGCCAAGTTCCGCGGCGCGCAGGCTGGCACTTTCCCGCACGCGGCGCATACTTTGCGGTTCCAAGTGGGCCGGCACCGTGCTCAATGCGATCAGGGTTCCGACGGAGCGCGGCATTTTTCGCCCACGGATATGTTGCATCATTTTGGACAGCGCGGGGTCCGGCTGATATCCCAGTGCTTTCGCCGCCAGCCAAACTCGCTGTCGCACCTTCGCCTGTACATAAGGTTCGTTGCGCAGTGTCCGCGAAACCGTCATGGCGCTCACCCTGGCCTTCGCCGCAATCTCGCGCAAGCCCGGCCGCGGAGATGATGGTGGAAAATTCCCTTTCATATTTTTATGTTACTGTAACATAATTTTTGCCGTTACTTCTACTTTGGGGCAATGCAAAACTGAATAAAGTGGGTATCCCAACCGCTCCGTAAAAGCTATACCTCCAGCCCCTTCTTTTTATGCCACAATTGTGTTCTCTCCGATCGATGATTGTTTGCCGTTTGACTATCCCCGCCATGTTTGCCGGCTTGGCGATGAGCTTCGGGGTGTCCGTGTTGGAGGCGGCGCCATTGCCGCCCACGCAGACGCGGATCATCGACAATTTTGAGCAGCTGGGTATCGATACCGCCACCCCGCGTTTTGGATGGGTCGTCAGCGATCCAGCTCGCGGTGCCGTCCAATCCGCATATCAAATCATCGTTGCGAGAGACCGTGCGGCATTGGACAACGCGCGTGACTTGGTCTGGGACAGCGGCAAGGTCGTTTCATCCGCGCAGTACGGAGTGGTTTACGCGGGAGGCGCGCTCGAAAGAACCACTGAGTATTGGTGGAAAGTTCGCACGTGGGATGAGCAAGGCCAGGCTTCGCCATGGAGCGAAGCTCGCCACTTCATCACCTCCTTCTTCACGCCCGAAGACTGGAACGCGCAGGCCACGTGGATTGGCGATGGGCTGGGGACCGTCCCCCCTACAAAACCAGCGCCGCAATTCCGCAAAGAGTTCCAAATCAACAAACCCATCCGCGGAGCTTATTTGTATATTTGCGGCTTGGGGCAATTTTCGGCATTCATCAATGGTGCCCGAGTCGGTGATCACGTCATGGATCCAGCCTGGACCGATTACGATGTAACCGCCACGTATGTGACTTTTGACGTCACCTCACTTCTGGGGCAGGGCGGCAATGCCATCGGGGTCAATTTGGCGAATGGCTGGCTTTCCGACACCAGGGATAGACAGAGTACGCGCAATTTTGGCCCGATGCGCTTGATCGCTCAACTGCATGTGGTTTTCCAGGACGGGACCAGCACGGATGTGGTCAGCGATCCGTCCTGGAAAACCAGCACCAGCCCTCTGACGCATTCGGAAATCCACGGATCAGAGGATTATGATGCGCGGCTGGAGCAACCAGGCTGGAGCAAGGCGGGATTCGACGATGCAAATTGGCTCAGCGCGGTCGCCGTGAAACGTCCGACCGGCTTACTTGTGCCGCAAACTGCGCCTCCAATGCGCGTGCGGGAGGTATTCGCGCCGCAAAAGGTTACCAATCCCAGCCCGAACATTTACGTTTACGATTTCGGGAAGAACATGAATGGCCAGTACGAAATTACCGTCAAAGGATCCGTCGGCCAGACTGTGACCCTTCGGCCTGGGGAGGCTTTGAAGACCAATGGCCGGGTAAATCTGGGGCGGGCGGAGCCGTCGAAGTATACGCTCAAGGGAAGCGGTTCGGAAACCTGGGGGCCGACGTTCAATGCCGTCGGGTTCCGGTATTTGGAAGTTGAAGGGGTGACCACAGATCCGCAGAACACCGCGTTACCGCTCATCCAAAAAGCCGCCGGACATTTTGTCTACACTGCGGCGCGCGAGGTCGGATCCTTTACGGCCTCCGATAACCGTTATCTACAGATTCATGATCTGGCGCGCCAGACCCTGCTAAGTAATTTGGAATCGATTCACACGGATGGACCCAATTACGAACGCCTGGGATGGCAGGAAGTCGTCTGGACCACCCCGCCGGCGACAGTCTACTGCAACGACGTTCAGACGTACTTTGCAAAGATCATGCACGATGTCCGCGACGCTCAACGTGTCAGCGGGCTGTGCCCCGACATCGCACCCAACTGGTTCCATAACAAAAATGCCGGGTCCGCCGGCAAATTCGATGATTCGCCGGCATGGGGCTCATCCGCATTCATCTGCCCCTGGATCATGTATCAAACGTACGGCGACAAAAAAATTCTTTCCGACAACTACGAGACCATGAAAAAATACATCGCTTACCTCAAAAGCAAGGAAGCCAACGGCCTGGTCACTTACGGGTTGGGCGACTGGATGTCGCCCGCGGGCGATGATGTACGGAACATCGAGGGCGCCGTTTACGTTTATGACATGGGCTTGATGCGCGACATCGCCTCGGTGCTGGGCAAGACCGACGATGCATCCGCCTACGCACAAGACTACACGCGCGTGCGCGACGCCTACAACCGGGCCTATTTCGATCCCCCATCAAAGTCCTATCATCCCGTAAAGCAGGCCAACGAGGCACTTCCGCTGGCATTCGGCATCGTTCCGGAGGGCGAGGTCGAAGCCGTGCGGCAAGCCCTCGTCGAGGACATCGCACACCCGCAGGAAGACGGATCGCCAAGCTCTGGCCGCGTCGGCGACTTCGGACCCGTCGTGCCGGATCACGTGACGACCGGGGATGTCGCCACCAGCGCACTCTGGGAGGCATTGGGTGATGCCGGGCAAGGCACTCTCGTTCAAACCATGATCATGCAGGAAACGTCCCCGAGCTATATGTACATGATCAACCATGGCGCGACGACGATTGCTGAAAATTGGTATTACGAGAAGACCCGCAGTTTTAATCATGACATGTATGCGGGTATTCTGGCCTACCTGTATCGCAACGTTGGCGGCATTTCCGCCCTCAAACCGGGGTACGAAGTGATCCAGATCAAACCATGCCTACCGCTTGGGTTGAATAGCGCTTCGGTCACCTATGACTCAGTCCGCGGCTCCATCGAGACCTCATGGCGGATTGAGGGGAAGGAATTCACGCTGAAAGTTCGTATTCCTGCCAACGCGTCGGCGGTGGTGTCGGTTCCCACCCTCGACCCCAAGTCCGTGCGCGAAGGCGGCCAGATGGCCAAAGATGTGCCGGGCCTCAAGTTCCTGCGCTCCGACTCGGCGGCGGCCGAATTTGCCGTTGGATCGGGCGTCTACGTATTTCAGTCAACATTGAAGAATTAAACTTTAGTTATAAAAAATTTGATTATGAACAAGAAGAAACTTCTAATTTCCGCGTCGCTGCTCATCATGTCCCTCGCGCTGGCCTCGTCGTCGGCATGGGGGCAACAGGACCCGCTGGTGGATGGTTTCACTGCACCGCCGGATTCTGCCAAGACCCATGTTTGGTGGCATTGGATGAACGGCAATGCCTCCAAGGCGGGCATCACGGCAGACTTGGAAGCGTTAAAGCGCATCGGCATCGGCGGGGCACACCTGGCCCAGGTCGGATTGACCGGGCGCGGGGCGGTGCCCTATGGCACGCCGCAAAATACCGAATTGGTGCAATTCGCGATTCAGGAGGCCGCGCGGCTTAAACTCGACTTAGTCATGTTTAACTGTCCGGGCTGGTCCTCCAGCGGCGGGCCGTGGGTCACGCCGGACAAATCGATGAAGGTGCTGGTGTTTACCGACACGCCGGTGATCGGTGGACAAACCGTAAACCTGGTGCTGGCACAGCCGCAAGCGAAGCTAGACTTTTACAAAGACGCCTTCGTGCTGGCGTACCCGACGCCTGCGGCGGACGTCCATGTACAGCCTTTTAACAATGGCGGCGGAAACAACGGCGGGGGCGGCGGTGGGCCCGGCGGCACGCCCGTGGTGGGAGGGGACAACAACGTTCAGGGGATTGATCCAACAAAAGTCATCGACCTCACCGCCAGCATGAACGCCCAAGGTCAGTTGAACTGGAGCGCCCCGGCGGGTAATTGGACCGTGATGCGCATCGGCTTTACGACCAATGGAAGAACCAACTCACCGGCACCCGACGGTGGCACGGGTCTGGAGGTGGACAAGTTCAGCAAAGAGGCGCTGGATTTCCACTTCGAGGCCTTCTTCAAGCCGTTTTATGATCAGCTCAAACGGGTGGGCGCCCGAGGCGGCGCGCTGATCGACAGCTACGAGGTCGGCAGCCAGACTTGGACCGACAAATTTCCCGAGGAATTCAAGAAGCGCCGCGGCTATGACATCACGTCTTACATGCCGCTGATGGCCGCCGGGCGCGTGGTCGGCAACTCCGAAATCTCGCAGCGGTTCCTGTGGGATATCCGCAAAACCCAGGCCGAACTCATGGACGAATATTACTACGGCCACTTTACGGAGTTGTGCCACCAGCACGGGCTCATTTCCTATATTGAGCCGTACAACACGGTGAATTTCGATGAGGAGCTTGTGGGCGCCCTTGCTGACCTTCCCATGGGAGAATTCTGGCAGGGCAAGACTCCCAACCGCAGCATCAGGTTGGTGGCCTCGGCGGCCCATGTGGGGGGCAGGCACATCATGGGGGCAGAGTCGTTCACCAGCACGTCTAAATGGTCGGAGTCGCCCTATTCGCTCAAGAGCTTGGGCGACCTGACGTGGTCGATGGGGCTTAACAAGTTCATTCTCCACGAGTTCGCCATGCAGCCCAATACCGACCCGTCGGTTTCCCCCGGTATGACCTTGGGACCTTACGGCGGATTCTTCACCCGCAACAATACGTGGTTTGAACCCAGCAAGGCGTGGCAATCTTACAATGCCCGCGGGCAGTTTTTGCTGCAGCAGGGCGTGTTCTCCGGCCACCTGGCCTACTTCGTCGGTGAAGACTCTCCGGTGCGCTCACCGGATATGGACTCGATCAACCCCGCACCGCCAGCCGGCTATGGTGCGGACACCATCGACATTCAATCGCTGCGAACGCGCGTCAAGATCGTCGACGGCAAAATGACCTTTCCCGACGGCCTGACCTATCGCGCGCTGGTGCTGCCGACTACCGTTCGCACGATGACAGTCGAAACCGCCCAAAACTTGCATGATCTGGTGAACGCCGGCATGACCCTGGTGGTGGCCGGTCCCAAACCCGAGCGCACCAGCAGCCTCATGAATTATCCCAATGGCGATGCCGCGGTGGCACGGTTGACCAGCGATATCTGGGGCAATCTGGACGGCACCAGTGTCACCGAGCACGCTCTGGGCCAGGGCCACGTTTACTGGGGCCTGCCATTGGGCACCTTGCTGCGAGACAAACTGGGTGAAAAGCCCGACTTTGAAATGACTTCTCGTTCGGGAAACGCGGACATCAACTACATCCACAAACATGCCGGCGATGCAGAGATTTATTTCGTGGCCAATCACGGCCAAAAGTCTGAGGAGCTGGTCTGCACGTTCAATGTCGCGGGCAAACAGCCGGAGTTCTGGGACGCGGTGTCGGGCCAGCGCGTCACGGCCTGCGTGTATGATGCGGTCGATGGCCGCACGCGCCTGCCACTGCAACTTTCCCCCGCGGGTTCCATCTTCGTGGTCTTCCGTCAGGCGGCGCCGGCGTCACATATCACGTCCATCAGCCGCGACAACAAGGTGCTCGTGGGCGGGACTCCCTTCGCGGCCCCTGCGGCACGCGGGACAGACGGAGGCGGTCGCAATACGATTTGGGGCGGCAACTTTATTCCGGCGCCCCCGGCCGAGGCGCCCGTGCCGGTGGAAATTGCCACGGCTTCCACGCCGCTGGCGTTTGAGAACGGCACCTTCGCCCTGCTCAGGTCTGACGGGCAGACCCAGTCCAGGCAGATCACCAATATCGCCCAGCCAGTCGAAGTCACCGGCGCGTGGCACGTGACCTTCCCGCCGAATCTTGGCGCACCGCCAGCGGCCGATTTTGCCCAGCTCGCAGATTGGTCACAGTCCTCTGACAATGGAGTAAAGTACTTCTCCGGCACGGCTACTTATACGCGTAAACTCAACGTTGCTGACGACCGGCTGGGAAATGGCCAGCGGCTCTTCCTGGACCTCGGTCGGGTGCAGGTGCTGGCGCAAGTCCTGGTCAACGGCCATGACTTGGGCGTTGTCTGGACTGCGCCATTCCGCGTGGACGTTACCGACGCGGTTCATGCCGGCGACAACGACCTGGAAGTCCGCGTGACCAACCTTTGGCCCAACCGTCTCATTGGTGACGAGCAAGTTGCGGGCAACATTGGCGGCGGCGCCGGCGGACGCGCAGCCGCAGGCGCGGGTGGGGGTCGTGGACGAGGCGCCCCGATTCCGGATTGGTACATCCAAGGCCAGCCCAGGCCAGCAGGTCCGCGAATTACCTACACGGTGACGCACTACTACAACGCGACCGACCCGCTGCTGGAGTCCGGCTTGATTGGACCGGTCATGCTGCGCTCGGCTGTGGCTGTGGCACCCTAACCGCAACTTATCAAAGCAGCGCGAGAGGCATCTCCACTGAGTACCCCAAACAGAAAAAGGAAAACTATGATCAAGAAAAATCACCAAGCGCCCGATGGCAAATACCATCTGTTTGCCAACCGCTGGGACGCGTTAAAGGACACAATTAACCCCCATCACTGTACCCGGGCAACCTGCAAAAGGCAAATTCCATTCAGTTCAGTCTCGCCAATCCGCTAAATTATGAATTTCCACTCTGCCATGAAAATACCTCTCTTTTTACTCCTCTTGTCGGCGCTGATTCCCACCAATGTTTTCGGCCAAGCCGCGGCCACTTCGCCAGCGGCCGGCAGCGGCGGACGCGGACGGGGCGGCCTTGCGCCGCTTATTTCACCCGACGTTCATTCCGACCGCACCGTGACCTTTCGGGTCCGCATGCCCAACGCGCAGGCTGTCAGCGTCACGGGTGCCGACTGGTCGGAAGCGCCGATACCCATGATCAAGGACGACGCGGGCCTCTGGAGCGTGACAGTCGGTCCGCTCGACCCGATTTATGCCATTTACAATTTCAGCATTGATGGTGTGACCACCCCGGACTTGAACAATCCGCGGGTCAAACTGCGGACCAACACTGGTTCGCCGGGCAGCGTGCTCTATGTCCCGGGCAATCCGCCGGAACTTTGGGAGGCGCGCGACGTGCCGCACGGCACAGTCGAAGTCAATTGGGCCGCTTCGCCGATTCACGACGACACGCGGGCGTATAATGTCTATACGCCGCCGGGCTATGCCGCCAATGCCACCACCCGGTACCCTGTGCTTTACCTGTTGCATGGCAGCAACGGCACCCAGGACGACTGGGCCAATATTGGCCGGGCAAATTTCATTGCGGACAACCTGATTGCCGATGGCAAAGCCGTGCCGATGATCATCGTCATGACCTGGGGCCATGATGGGTTGGGCTCGTTGGCCTCCGGAAAATTTGAGCGATACCTGTTGGATGAAGTCATGCCCGCGGTGGAGAAGAAATACCGCGTGGCTCCTGGGCACGAAAACCGCGCGATTGTCGGGTATTCCATGGGCGGAGGCCAGGCGCTTAATATCGGTTTGAGCCACCTCGACCTATTCGCGTCGGTCGGTGGATATAGCTATGCATTTTCGGCGCAGAAGTTGCAAAGCACCTATGCCGACCTGTTGAACGACCCCGCCGGCACCAATGCCAAATTAAAAGCCCTCTGGCTGGGGTCGGGACACCAGGATAAAGCGGTGGGCTTTGCCAATAACAAGCAAGTGTCGGACCTCCTTTACGACAAGGGCATCAAGCACATTTTTTTCGAGATGGATGGCGGGCACACGTTTACCGTCTGGCGCAAATGCCTGGAGGAAACACTCCCCGTCTTGTTCCAGCCCGGCGTCGTAATGCCCGCGAAACCCACGACGCCAGCTGCGGAAAAGGGAATTTAATTTCCCCGCTTCCGCTCGCCAAGCGACACCAAGCCCTTCCACGGATTTAACCCCCACTCCGACCCTACCCCACCCCCGAGAAGCAAATTCCTTTCAATCATGCTATCCCGAAAAATTAACCACCAGCCGTTCACAATCTGTGGTCTCGCTGCTGCGGTTCTGTGCCTTTTCATGGCTGGCCAAGCCATGGCGGCGAAAGCCAAGGTCGATTCGTTTTCGCTCGATGGCAAACCCGCTGAGGTGGTCAACACACCTGATGCGACGGGGTTGGTTCGCAAATTTGAGGCGCCCGTGCTTAAGGTGACGCGCAGTTCGCTGCCCGAGGCGCATGGAACCGTGCTGCTGTTTCCCGGCGGCGGCTACTCGCTGCTCGATGTCTTGAATGAAGGCTCCCGCACGGCCCAAACTTTGAATAGTTTCGGCTACGACGTCGTGATGCTGGAGTACCATGTGAGCTCGGGTCCAAAAACCCGCGATCTGGCGCTGGAGGACGCCTTGACCGCCTGGCGCCTGTTGAAAGAAAAGCCCCAGGCACTCGGTGTCCACGGCAACCGCTCAATTCTGATGGGTTATTCGGCGGGCGGGCACCTCGCGGCGCGCGTCGTCCAAAATTTGCCCGCTGACCAACAGCCGGACGATGTGGTGCTGGTCTATCCCGCCTACCTCGACGAACATGCCCCGGATTCCACTATCTCGCTGGTGCAGCCGCCGAAGGCTCCGAAGTCGCGTCTCTATGCGTTGATGGCGGCAGACGACCGGGCCGCGTGGGTGAAGGGGTGCAACGACTATGTGGATGCCTGGCAAAAGACCGGCGGCAGCGACGCCATCTTCTTTAAATTCCCGAGCGGCGGCCACGGGTTTGGCATGAAACCCGAGCTGACGGGCGACCTTGCGCAATGGCCGGAAATCCTCAACTATTTTTTGGAGAATGGCCCGAAGCCGGGCGTCGGTCCTTTCAATACCGTGCTGCCCTGGTACCTGCAAAACCAGAAGGGACGCCTCGCCGCTTTTGAAAAAGATAAAACCAAGGATCAGGGCGCGGTAGTCTTTCTCGGCGACTCCATCACGGCCAAGTGGAATTTGGCTGAAGCTTTCCCCGACTTAAAAGTCGCCAACCGCGGTATTTCCGGCGACACCACCCGCGGAATGTTCTGTCGTATTCAGGAGCATGTCCTTAACGAGCATCCCAAGGCGATCGTATTCATGGGTGGCATCAACGATTTCACCCAGCAACCGCAAGGAACTCCCCAACTTATTGCGGCCAACGTACGCTCCATTCTCGAGCAAATCCGCGCCTCCGACCCCAACACTCCCGTGTTCGTCTGCGAAATTCTTCCGAGCCACGTGGCGACGGCTGAAATCCTTCACGCCACCAACGCCGCGGTGGACAAAGTCATCGGGGATTTCCCAAATGCCCACCGGGTCAAGACCTATGAGGCTTTCCTCAATGCCGACGGCACGCAAAACAAGTCCCTGTTTCTTGACGGCACTCATCCGAATCCGGAAGGTTATGTCGTCTGGCAAAATATCCTGAAGCCGGAACTCGCCAAGTTCGCTCCGGGCAATTGATTAACCTCCTCCGAAAAATGCAAATTCCATCAATGATGAACCATGCCAGTGAATTCTCGAGCACCTCGGTCGCCAGCGCGATCGACCGTTGCTCATCAATTGGGAAATGGCGTTTCGCGAGTGGCATCGCGTTCACGCTGGTCGCGCTCGCCACCTCGGTCGGTGCAGCGGAGCCTCCGGCGACCACACCGCCACCAGCCGACCGACCCGTTGCGCAACGCCCCGCAGCCACGCTTAGCAACGTCCCCTATGGCGATCACCCGCGCCAAGTGCTGGATTTCTGGAAGGCACCCAGCACGAAGCCAACGCCGGTGGTCATCCACATCCACGGGGGCGGTTGGGAAGCGGGCAGTAAGGGATTCGTCCCCGGCACTGCAGAGTTTCTCGCGGCCGGAATATCGGTGGTCTCGATCAGCTATCGGTACACCTGGCAGGCGCAGGCCGATGGGGTGAGCCCACCGGTCTCGGCCCCGCTGCACGATGCCGCCAGGGCGCTGCAGTTTGTGCGCAGCAAGGCCGCAGAATGGAACATCGACAAGACACGCATCGGCGCCACCGGCAGTTCAGCCGGCGCCTGCAGCAGCCTGTGGCTGGCGTTCCACGACGACATGGCCGACCCTAAAAGCGCAGATCCAGTCGCTCGTGAATCAACGCGGCTTTTCTGCGCGGCGGTGGACACCGCCCAGACCTCTTTGGATCCGCAGCAGATGAAGGAGTGGACACCCAACAGCCGCTATGGAGCCCACGCTTTCGGTTTTGCCGAGGCGAGCGCCACGCATGCTCGCTCACAGGATGCGATGTTCGCCGACTTTCTGGCCCACCGAAACGACGTTCTGCCATGGATCAAAGAATACTCGCCGATCGAACACGTCACCCGCGATGACCCGCCGATCTACATGATCTATCCGGCTGCCCCTAGCCTTGGTCAGCCCCAACCGGATCCAACGCATACCGCGAATTTCGGCGTGAAGTTGCAGGAAAAGCTCAAGTCGTTGAACGTAGAATGTGAGTTGGTCTATCCGGGCGCGCCTGACGTCAAACACCTAAGCATCGCAGTTTATTTGATCGAAAAGCTGCGGCTCGCGCCTTGACCGTGAGTGATTGGACCGGTCATACTGCGTTCGGCAGAGGCTCTGGCACGATAGCCGCCCCGGTCTGCCGTTGCACTTAAGGCATTATACGGCTCGATTCTGCTAACAACATCGGCAAGATCTGGAGGAAAATGGGCTTGAGGGTGGCCTACGTCTGTTGCCATCAGCCTGTCCCTCGGTTTTCGCAAAACTCTCCATTCTTTTGCAAATGGCCGCATATCAATCACTAAAGTCAAATGGCAAAAAGGAGGAGTAGCTCCCTGGTTATGCCCGCGTCTAGATTTCTTGAGTATTTATTGTAGGGCAAGTTAATAAAATACGTGGATGGCAAAATGCCACCTCAACGAGGAAATGTATTTGACCAGGACTTTAATTAATATCAAAATATAATATTACATACAGATCATTTAAATGAGGGTGAGCATTGGTCCGAATTACCGCCCCCGCGGGGTGGCAATAACGCTGAGGCGGGCGGGCGCCGGCCAGCTTTCCTATTTGGCCGGTGAGACTGTTTCAGTGGTGGGCGTGGCGGCCAGGTCAACTTCCTGGCCGTCGGCGATGGCACGGATGGTTTTGCGCGCCTTGAGGTCTATCCAAACGGTGCCGGTTTTCCCGTTGTAGACGTTATTCAAGTCGAGTTGCAAGATACCATCGGTAAGATCCATGTCCTTGACTACGAGCCACGCAATTTTCCCTGCTCTGTCCGCGAAGAGCGGGCTGCTCGTGGGCAGGCGAAGGTCTAGGCGGGTCATCAGCGAACGCTCAACGAAATCAATCTGATCGTCGAACTTTTGCGTTTCGGCCCACTTTTCGATTTGGTCGGCGGCGGCAGTGAAGCCGCCGTTATTGGATACCGCGAGGTAGCACTTGAAGAGGTTCAGGTGCTCGTCGCTGGAATCGCGAAAGGACAATACACAGCCGAAAACACCGTCATCAGTTGCAAGAAAAAACTCCATGCCATCGGGAACAAAATAGAACTGTTTGGCGGTTGGCGCTTCGATAGCCACAAAACCGTAGGGTCTTATGCCGCCGAGCATTGTGTAGCTGGCTTTGGCGGTAATGGTGTCGGTATGACTTGGGTGCGCGGGCGGCCCTTTTGTTCCCGCGCTGAGCAGCTTGACCGATTTATCACGCCAGGCCGGCGGTATCGGAAACGGCTGGCCGTCGGCGGTGGCGCGGATGACCTTTTGCGAGAACTTTTTCTGGTTGCTCAAATCCACCCAAAAACTCGCGGTCTGTTTGCTGTTTGGATTTTGCAGATCAAAGTGCAGGATGCCGTTGGTGTAATCAACACTGGTGACTGTCATGGCGATTTCATTGGAAGCCATGGGGGCTTCGAAGAAAAACCATTCCGGCGCGGCGGCGCGCAAGTCAACTCTGCGGTAAAGTTCTACATATTCAAACATGCTGGGATTGGGGAACTTTCTTTCAAACGCGGTGGTGGCGTCGCCCTCGTCCACACTGCCGTCAACTTCAAGCAGGCTAGTCATATAACCGAGGGCACTCCCGCCTAGGCCAATGCCGACCATGCCCGTGGGAGTGGAAAGGTAATAGGTGTTGCGATTCAGGAAGCACAGTTTCTTGGTGTTTGGGTCACGCAAGGCGACGACTGCAAATTCCAAACGAGACGGACTGGTGCCGTAGTCTTGCTCGCGCGCAGGAATTTCTTTGATTCCGGCGTTTTCTGGCAAGACGATTTCGGCCGTGATGTTGTGCCACGGCTTCACGATTATCTCCGGCGGGGGGATCGAAGCCGCCGCCCCAGCGGTTTGCGGCCCCGCGAAGGAAAGCGCCAAGAGCGCGGCCAAGTAAAACGCAAATCGTGTCATTGGGGGTACAGGCCACGCTTGCAACCGTTTGCGAAGATGTCAAATCGCCGTCTAGGTTATGACGGTTTATTTACAAACGGGTAGTGGCGCACGCTCCGGTTCATGGAAACTGGAAATCGCTTTTTCGGGTTTGCCTTGGATTGGAGGAGGGGGTTAGTACGCACACTAGGTAGCCACCCTGGTTTGTGGATGGTGAACGATGAAACTTGGCTCGATTTTTACGTTCGGAACGCGTATATTTCGGGTCGCAACGAGCTTAAGGGTGGCTTAAGCCTGTTGCCACGAGCCTGTACCTCGGTTTCCGCAAAACTCTCCATTCTTTTGCAAATGGCCGCATATCAATCACTAAAGTCAAATGGCAAAAAGGGGGAGTAGCCCCCGCGCTACGAATACACGATCACGCCGGCTTAATTCCGAAACACGTCGTCGTCGCCGAGTTTGCCCTGGAGCTTGCGGGTCAGGCGCAGGCGCGCCGAGGCGGCGCGCAGGTGGCGCAGAAAGCGCGAATAGCGCGCGGCGGTGTCGAGTTCCTCGAGCAACTTTTGCTTTTCCTCGGCGTCCTGACAGACGGTGAAGGCCGCGACATCGAGAAAAATTTCCGGATCACGCAAGGTGCGCAGGAAGGTCACGGCCTCGCTGGGGATGGGCCCGCCGAGGTCGCGAAATTGCCCCAGCTGGTGCAGCAAGGCGATGCGCTGGCGGCGGAGTTCCGCCTCCGGGGCGCCGGGCGCGGTGGCCAGCAATTCAATGGCGCAGCGGCGGTACGGCGTCTCGCTGACAATGGCACGAAAACGCACGCGGGCGAGGCCCTGCAGGATGAGATTCGAGGTCCCGTCCTTGTTGTCGTGGCTGGCGCGCACCATCCCGAGGCCGGCAATCATGAACGGCGGCTCCTCGGAACCGGGTTCTTCGGCGCGCTCGGGATCGAGGCCCGCGACGGCGAAAAACCGGTTGCCCTGCAAAACATCGGCGAGCATCTGCCGGTAGCGCGGCTCGAAGATGTACAGCGGCAGGAGGGCATGTGGGAAGAGCGCGGTGTTCGGCAAAGTCATCACCGGGATCTCCGTCGGCATCTCAGGCATGTCGCTCATGCTCCGGGCAATAACAGCGTCGGCCATGAATTCGAGCCTAAACCAAGAGCGCTGGTGGCGCAACCATCGCCTCGGGAGAATTGACAGGGCTAATAAGCCTCATTTCGGCCTTGTGACGCCCGGCGGGGTGCGCTAAACCTTACCGGATTCACGTATGACATTTGCAGATCTCGGCCTACCGCCGGAGTTGGTCCAGGCGGTCCACGACAAAGGCTACACCATACCGACCCCCATTCAGGAGCAGGCCATTCCGGTCATCTTGCAAGGACGCGACGTCTTTGGCAGCGCCCAGACCGGCACTGGCAAGACCGCCGCCTTCGCCCTGCCCGCCATCGCCAAGCTGGGCCGCCACAAGAAGGAAGGCCCGCGCGTGCTCGTGCTCGAGCCCGTGCGCGAACTGGCCGCCCAGGTGGACGAGCAGTTCCGCGCTTACGGCAAGCATGGTGACCTGCGCGTCGCGTTGCTCCACGGCGGCGTCGGCTACGGCCCGCAGTTGGATGCCTTGGACAAGGGCAGCGACGTCGTCGTCGCCACGCCGGGCCGCTTGCTGGACCATCTCGGCCAGCGCAATTTGACTTTGGACAAGCTGGAATTCGTCGTGCTCGACGAAGTGGACCGGATGCTCGACCTCGGTTTCATTGAGGACGTGAATCGCATTCTCGGTTATTGCCCGAAGAACCGGCAGACCCTCCTTTTCTCGGCCACGGTGCCGGACGCCATCAAGCGCCTCATCGGCTGGGCCCTGCGCGACCCGGTGGACGTGAAAATCGGCAACCGCATCAGCGCCGCCGACACCGTGGACCATGCTATTTTCCCGGTGGACGGCATCCAGAAATACGACCTGCTGCTGTCCATGCTGCAACAAATGGATTACCGCAGCGTGCTCGTGTTCACCCGCACCAAGCGCGACGCCGACCACATCGCTGAATGGCTCGACGCCCACAAGCACCCCGTGACCGTCATGCACGCTGACCGCTCGCAAAAGGAGCGCACGGAGGCCCTCGACGGTTTCAAGAGCGGGAAATACGACATTCTTGTGGCCACGGACATCGCCGCGCGCGGGCTGGACATCGCCGGCATTACGCACGTCATCAATTACAACGTGCCACAGCACGCCGAGGACTACGTGCACCGCATTGGCCGCACCGGCCGGGCGTTGCGCGAAGGCGAAGCGTTCACGCTCTATTCGTCCGACGAAACGACTTACCTGCATTCGATTGAGAAACTCATCGGCCGGCCCATTCCGCGCCGCAAGCTCGACGGCTTCAACTACCGTTCGGAACCGGATTTGAACAGCACCCGGATAGCCCCGCCGAAGCGCCGCAACCGCGGCTTTGCCAATCCCGCCGGTTCGCCGTTCAACCGCCGGCGGTAGTAAATTGCTTCGATAGGGATCTGCGACTGCTTTCGTAGCGCGGAGCTTTAGCCCACGCATTCGGGCAAACCACGTAAATCAGAGCGCGGGCTAAAGCTCCTGGTTTGAGGCCGGTCAAAAGGGCCTTCTTTTCCGCTATTAACTGGTGCGGCAAGCACTCGAAGAAAATGTTTTTCATTGATGAGCAATGGCTTGGGCGAGAATTGAACAAACTCGTTGGCATATATTGTAAAACAGCATATATTCATCGTTCTTCGATAAATAAACATCGTTTAATGGATAATAATTAACTACCAAAATTCGGACCTACCATGAGAAATTTTGAAAATAAAGAAAAGATTGTTCAAGTAAGCGGTGGGCTGAAAATTGTATCCTTTCTGATGATGCTCTTTCTCGGATATACAATAATCTACGCGCCGGTTGTCGCGTGGTTTCTCCAAACCAGACATCCAATCGAGCATCTTACAAAATTGCTCGCTGCAAATGCTATCGGATGCGCAATGGCGTTCATGGTCTGGTGGAATTTTTGGAATTTTTTTAAACGACTAAAAGAAGGACACCTATTTGACCCGCTTACCGTGAAACGATTAGCCAACGCCGGTCGATGGAAAATCGCGGTTTGGGCTTATTTATTCATTCCGCTGTGGTTAGAAAACAGTCTAGCAGTTCATGCAGACGGCCTTTTCGCTGGATGCGGAATTATTTTTACCGCCTGGTTGTTGCGCGAGGGGCAAACCCTGGAGGAAGATCAGAAGCTCACCGTTTAATATGCAAATCATCGTCAACCTGGATGTGATGCTCGCGAAACGGAAGCGGCGGCTCAATGAGCTGGCCGAGGCCGTGGGTGTGACGCCGCAAAACCTTTCCATCCTGAAGACCGGCAAGGCGCGCGCCGTGCGCTTTTCCACCCTCGCTGCGATTTGCAAATTTCTCGAATGCCAGCCGGGCGATATTCTGGAATATCGCGAAAACGCGCCGAATGAAGCGAATGCGTCTTCCGATCTTTTAGAATAATGCCCTTCCCCGTGGAGACATGTCTTACGAAAAATCGCCTGAAGGATGGTTCAGTAAAACACTTTCTCCAAGCACAGTCCTTCGGGGGGTGCCGTGGTGATGGCCGGAGTGCGGTGGCGGGCGTGCAAAATCTTTTCAATTTCATCCACGGTGAGCTTGCCTTGGCCGACAGCCACGAGGCCGCCGACCAGCCCGCGGGCCATCTTATAGAGGAAGCCGCTGGCTTCGAGGGTGAAGGTGATTTGTCGCCCGCGCTGGGTAATATCGAAGCGGCGCAGATCCTTCACCGGTTGCTCGCTTTCCTCGAGGCGGCGGCCGGCAAAGGCCGTAAAATCATGCCGGCCGACGAGGCGCTTGGCGGCGGCGCGCACGGCGGACAAGTCGAGGGCACGGTCGCCCAGCGACCAACAGTAGCGCGCAGTAAACGGAGGCGCGTAACCGAGATAAATCCGGTAGCAATAGCGTTTGCCTTTCGCACTGAAGCGGGCGTGAAATTCCGGCATGGCCCGGCGCAACGAGGTCACCAGCAGGCTGCGCGGGCGGCCGGCGTTTAGCGCGCGCAAAAGATTTTCCACCGGGTGGGTCCAGATAGCGTCGAAATGAAAAACCTGGGCGCGGGCGTGGACGCCGCCATCGGTGCGGCCGCTGCCGTGCAGGCGCACGGGCTGGTGAAAAATCGCCGCCAGCCGGGTTTCAAGATAATCCTGCACCGTGCCGCCGCCCTTTTGGCTTTGCCAGCCGAGGAATTCCGCGCCGTCATAGGCACAGGTGGCCCGCCAGCGCGACGTTTCCGCAGATGCCATGGGGAACCTAAGGCGCGGCTACTTGAGGAACGAGCAGAGGTATTCGCAAATGCCGTGGGCGACCTCGATGGTGAAGCCGGAATTGCCGGTCACCGAAAAGGCCTGGCCGCCGCTGTAGGCGGTCCACTTCTGCTCGCCGTCGATCTGCACCCGGCAGAGGCCGGCGACAATCTCCATGTGTTCGGGTACGCCGGTCTTGAAATGAAACGAACCGGGGTAAATCAGACCGATGGTCTTTTTCACTCCGTAGGGGAGCAAGATGGTGTGGCTTGCGACCTTGCCGTCGAAGTACAAATTCGCCTTGGTGACGACCGTCACCCCGGCGAGTTGTTTCGGAACATCGTGTACATTATCCATGGTGGAAAAGTAGGGCGGAAACGGACGGGAGGCAAGTGGGGAGTAAGGTCCGGTCCCAGGCGGGGGACGGCCCGCCCACCGGTGTTTTAGCTCTGGACAAATACGACGCCCGCGGGCATTTTTTTACCGATTGCCGCCAGCGCCCGTTGGCGGCGATTGATTTTTTGCCCACCCGCTCATGAAGTACACGGTCTTCATCCCCACGTTGAACGAAGCCGAGGCGCTGCCCATCATTCTCCCGCGGGTCCAGGCGCACAATCCCTTCCAGATTTTGGTGGCGGACGGCAACTCCCGCGACGGCACGGCGGAAGTCGCCCGCAAACTGGGCGCGGAAGTTTACATTCAAAAGCAAAAGGGCATCCGCCACGCCTACATGGAAGCGTGGCCGCTGATTCGTGGCGACCTCGTGGTCACCCTGAGCCCGGACGGCAATTGCATCCCCGAGGACATTCCGCGCCTGGTGGCGCAACTGGAACAAGGCTTCGACCTGGTGATTGCCTCGCGCTATTACGGCGGAGCCAAGAGCGCGGACGACGACGCCATGACGGGTTTCGGCAACTGGTTTTTCACCAAGACCTCGAACGTGCTCTTCGGCGCGAATTTCACGGACGTGATGGGCATCTACCGCGCCTACCGCCGGGATCTTTTTTACGAACTGGGCCTCGACAAGGACAGCGCCTACGAGACCGTGGAGAAAATGTACGGCACCAAAATCGGCATCGAGCCGCTCCTTTCGATCCGCGCGATGATTTACGGCAAGAAAGTCTGCGAAATCGGCTCGGACGAACCCAAGCGCATCGGCGGGGAGCGCAAGCTGCAAGTCTTCCGCTGGGGCGCCGCTTACTACACCCAGTTCTGGATGGAATTCCTGAAAGGCCGTCGGCGCAAGGGCTCAGTCGCCCAGTAATTTGCGGCGGAGGCGAATTTTGGCCATGTCCTCCACGTTTTTGCGCTGTAGAGGCCCGAACTTCGTTTCGACCAACTGCAAGTAGGCGGGATTGTCAAAATACGTGCGCCAGGCGTGGTCGCGGAAGCGGAGCACATCGGCGGCGGAAACGGTGTTGGTCGGCAGCGGCTGGCTGTCGTAAGAGAGAAATGCGTAGCCCGAATAAGTGTTGGGCAACTGCCAGCCGTTTTTCTTCGCCTGATGATAAAGCGGACTGCCGGGCAACGCCATGCACGGGTACATATTGGTCATTTCCGTGTTCAACTCCATGGCGAGGTCGAGCGTCTGCTGCATGGTGTCCATCGTGTCGCCAGGCGAACCGAAGATGAAATTCGAGATGACGTTGATGCCGTGCTCGCGGGTGGTTTTGACGACGTCGCGGATGTTGACATCCTTAAAGGTGCCCTTGGAAACCTCGTGGCGGACAGTCTGGTTGGCCGCCTCGATGCCGAGGCCGAACCAGCCGATGCCGGCCTTGCGGAACTTGTCGAGCAGGTCCTTGCGCACGGTGTCCACGCGCGAATAGCACCACATGCGGAAGGGATGGCCCATCTCGGCAATGCCGTCGAGCAGCGGCTCGTAGTACTTGCGGTTGAGGAAAAACATCTCGTCGGAAATGCGCACCGTCTCGACGCCCATTTCGGCGAGTTTCTTGAATTCACCCAACATCAACTGCGGCGACCAGTGGCGCATGACCGGAGAATCCGCCGAGGAAATGCCATCCTCGTTGTTCTCGCGGTTGAGGATGTTGATCATGCAGAAGTCGCACTTGAAGCGGCAACCGAGCGACGTGTAAATGGCGGCGAAGGGCGTGCGCTTGGCGTGGTCGAATTCCGCGTGCCAGAAGTGGGCGCGATAAAGGTCGAGCGGCCGGTTCTTGTACGGCAGCAAATCCCACGCGTAGCCCGGCAGGTCCACATCGATGCGAGCCTGGGGGACGACATGCTCGGGGATATTGAGGACCGGCTTGCCATCGACCTTGCGGCCGATGCCTTTGACGGCGTCCAAATTGTCCGTCAGGTTCGACGCCAACAAATTGTGCAAGGCGTAAACGCCTTCGTTGAGCAGCACGAAATCCACCGAGGAGTGACCGAGCACCTCGAGCGGGAGGGCGCTGGTGTGGGAGCCGACAAAGCAGGTCTTGATTTCCGGGTGCGTGGCCTTGAGCAAATCGCAGCACTCGATGTTGCCGGCCATCATGGTGGTGCCGGAATTCGGGTTCTGGCCGTACACCACGAAACAGACCAGGCGCGGCTTGATGTCGCCGATGCGTTTGACCGCCTGCTCGTGCGTCAACCATTCGGCGGTGCAGTCGAGGATGCCGACACCATAGCCCTTGGCCCGGCAGCTCTGGGCGAGCAAGAGGCTCCAAGTCGGGGGTTCGATGGCCGAGTAATCCTTGGCCAAATCCTGATAGGCGGAACGCGCGGAATCCGCCGTGACAAAAAGCACATCCAAGGGGCGATTCATGGCGATCAAAGTGGGTTGAGCAAGGCGCACAATTTATCGATGCGCGCGGGGTCCAAAGAGGGATAGTTTCCGATGTACCAGCCGAAGAAATGGACGTGGTCTATTCTCGGAAAATCCTCGGGTTTGGTCAAGGGGAATCGCCGCCGGAGGTAGGGCTGGCGCAACTGGTTTCCGCCGCCGGAGGTGCCGCGGCGGAACTCCACCTTGGCCGCGCGGAGGGTGCTTTCCACACGGTCGCGCAACGCGATGTCCGGATTGCGCAACACCAGGGTGAAGGCGTAATTGCTGGCGCCCTCGACCTCGAAATCCGTCCAGTATTTCTGGCTATCGAGCTTGGCGAGAAAGAGGTTGAGGTTGCGGGTCCGCAGGCGGTTGTTCTCGTCCAGACGGCCAAGCTGGGACAAGCCGATGACGGCATTGAGCTCCGTGCTGCGGACGTTGTACGCGGGAAATGCGAAGATGAAATCGGGATTGAGGTCGGGGTGCGCCTGGCGGTAGCGGTCGCGCGTTTCTGGCAGGCGGGCCTCGCGCACCATGCCGTGCGAACGCAACATGCGGGCGGTCTCGAACACGCGTTCGTCGTCCGTGCAAATCATGCCGCCCTCGATGGTGCTGAGGTGGTGCGCGTAGTAAAACGAGAAATTCGAAATGAGCCCGAAGCTGCCGAGCTTGCGGCCCTTGAAGGTGGCGCCATGCGATTCGCAGACGTCCTCGATCAACGGAATCTTGCGGCGTTTGAGCTCGTCCAGCAGCGGCTGGGTGAGCGCGTTGTAGCCGAGGATGTGGGTGATGAAAACGGCGCGGGTCTTGTCCGTGATTTTCGCCAGCACTTGCGCGGGATCCATGCCGAGGGTGCGCGGGTCGATGTCCACGAACACCGGCTCGAGATTGTTCTGCAACACGCTGGCGATGTCGGACACCCAGGTGAGCGTGGGGACGATGACTTCGCCGTCGCCGTACAACTCGCGCAGGATGGCCATGGTGAGCAGGTTGGCCGAGGCGCCGGAATTGACGAACACGCTGTGGCGCACGCCGAGCCAGCGGCTCCAGGCATCCTCAAACTCCACCACTTTTTTCGACTGGGTGAGGATGGGCGGCGGATCCGCGCGCAGGAAATTGATCACCGCCTCGGTGTCCGCGCGGGTGATGTTGTTTTCCATCAGCGGCCAGTCCAGCACCGGCGGGGCCGCCACGGGGGCAACGTCATTTCTCATTGTGATAATCGCCGTGTTCAATGATGAGCGTGGAGCGGCCGTCCTCGCGGGTGAGGGCCTTTTCGTAGGCGGGCAGGACCTCATTCGCCTCGTCGAGCCGAATGACGTCAATCGTCGTGCACATGGCGCGAAAAGCATCCGTATAATCGCCGATGTGCTGCATCTGCGGGTGCATGGGCCGCTGGGCGCCAATGGAGGTGCGGATGATGACCTTGGTGCGGCAGGCGCCGTTCGACATCACCGCAAATTTATCGAGGTGGTTGATGATTTGGTTGGCGGCGAGCAGCAGGAAATTCCAGCGCGGGAAAATGCACACCGGCACGAGGCCGGCCAGGGCCAGGCCGTTGCACATGCCCATTTGCATTTCCTCCTCGACGGGGAGCTCGACGCGGCGGGCGAGGTCAATCTTGGCCAGGGTGTTGGACATGGCCGTGCCCGGGACGGCGACCGCCTGCCCGAGAAAGAGCACCCGCGGGTCCTGGGCCAGATACTGCATCGCGGCAGTGAGGGCTTCGGCGTATTTCATGGGTTAAAATTGGACCCGCATGCCGGCGCCGGCGTGGGGATACTTGGTTTGATACTTATAGTAGTAAATCATATCATCGCGCACGTCATCATAGGAAAGGCGTTCCACGCCCCACGTCTCCCGGGTGTCGGTGCAGACGGATTTGCCGTTGTCCTCGATGATGAAGCGGATGGGCAGCTTGTGGTTGCGGCTGTATTTGATGCAGACGTGCGCCTGGCCGGTCTCGGCCGTCATCTCGCCGAGGAAGCAATGCACGCGCTCTTTCCCGCCCTGGCGCTTGATGGCCATGGCCAAGCCCACCGCAATCGGCAGCACTCCGCCGACGATGGCCGAGGAGATGACGCGATGCTCCGGGAAACACAGCGAAATCGAATGCCCGGCCATGATTTCGGCCTTCAACTTCGCCGGCGGCACGCCCTTGAGCAGGCATTGGTAATGGCTGCGCCACGAGCACAGCACCCAATCCTGCGGGCCGATGGTGCGGAACACCTCGACGATTTGCTCCTCGTTCCCGTAGTACAAATGCACGGGCGCGCGAATCTTCCCGGCGTTGAACTCCGCGGCGATGTCGTTCTCAAAGGCGATTAATTCTTGCGGCGTCATCATGCTACATGGGCTCCTCGATTTGGGCGGATTCGTAATAAATAATTTGGCTGCCGGTGTCTTCAAAGGAAAAAGGCACGCGAATCAACTGATGCAGGCGCTGGCGGACGGCGTGCTGGCGTTCGGGCGGCACGACGAGCAGCAAAAATCCGCCCCCACCTGCGCCGAGCACCTTGCCCCCATAGGCGCCAGCGTCGCGCGCGGCCTCGTACATGTCGTCAATTTCCGGGCGTGAGACGGCGCTGCTCAAGGCACGCTTCTGCAGCCAGGTCTGATGCATCAATTCGCCGAATTCCTTCATCATGCCCGATTGGCAGAGCAGTTTTTTCCCTTGGGCGACGCTCTTTTGCACGAAATGCAACTGGGAGGCGCGTTTCTCCATATCCAACACGTATGTCGCCGCGACATCGGAGGAAAAGCGGCGGATGCCGGTGTACAAAAGCATCATGTGGCCGGAAATTTCCGCGAGCCGGTCCTTGGAAATCGTCAAAGGCTGCACCCGGAACTCGCCCGAGGGCATGAACTCAATATGATTAAATCCACCGAAGGCCGCCGTAATCTGATCCTGGCAGCCGACGTTTTCCTTCAAAATCTCCTGCTCCAGGCGGATGGCGGATTTCGCGAGGTCATGCTTCGAGGTCATTTCACCGCGCAAGGCATGGAGGGCGTGCAGGATGCCGACCGTAAAGGAAGAACTTGAGCCCACCCCGCTGCGGGCCGGCAAGTCACCGTCGTGATGCAACTCGAGACCATGCTGGCATTTAAACATCTCGAGCGCGGCGCGCACGACCGGGTGCTTGATGTCGGCCACTTCCTTACAATCCTCGGTCACTGAATAAACAATGCGGAAACGGTGCTCGAAAAACGGGGGCAGGTAACGCAACGTCAGGTAGCAATACCGGTCCATGGAGGCCGCGAGGCATTCGCCACCGTGCGCCTTGTACCAAGCCGGATAGTCGGTGCCGCCGCCAAGCAGGGAAATGCGGTAGGGAGTCCGGCTGATGATCATGGGGTGGAGCCTTTAACGAAGGGCGGGGGCGCGGCCCGACAGGCAGTCGTCGAGCGCTTCCAAAGTTATCGGAATGGCCATCCGGGGGACGGCACAAGGTTCAAAGTATGCCAATTCAAGGCTCTCGTGGGAAGGCGAAAATTCGCCGCCCGCCACGGAAGCCTCCAGGACCAGGGCCGCGGTTTGCACAATATCGCCGTTGGCATACGACATCACATCGCGATGCGGATCGGAGTAAAATCCGACCAGGCGCTCGATGGCAATGTCGAGGCCGGTTTCCTCCTTCACCTCGCGCTTGGCGGCTTGCTCGGGGGTTTCGCCCAAATCAATCCGGCCACCGACGAGGCCCCACAACCCGCAATCCGCCCGCCGCTCGAGCAGGATGCGGCCATGATTGTCGCGAATGATGACCCCCACGGCGAGTTTCCAATCCTTGATTTCATCGCCCCGGCGCGCCGCCAGCATCTGCGCCACGACCGAGTTGGAGCGGCGCAGCTCGTCCATCGAAGGAATCTCTATAGAATACTGGGGACGAAAAAAGAGTTGGGCCTCGGCGTAGCTGGCGGGGAGGCCGATGTCGATGAACCGGCCCTCGGTGGGGAATGCCCACAGACGACCGTCCTTCGCCCAGCCCGGAAAAAGCTCCTGCTCGATTGAGATTTTGCGGCCCGGTTCGATTTGGCGAAAAAAATCGGTGCGCGCGTAATAAATGCCGGCATTGATGCCTGAGGTCGCCGCGGGGACATCTGTTTTTTCAAGAAATCCGGTGACCCGTTGTTGCGCATCGAAGAGCACGGAGCCAAAACGCGCACGGGCGGAGGTCGTCTGCACGACCAGCGACAAAGTACTGTCATCGGCCGGATGCGTGGCACGGAGTTTGGCAAAATCGAATTCGCAAAACGAATCACCGTTCAAGACCAGCACATAGGGTGTCGTCACTTTTTCCAAAGCCTGGCGAATGGCGCCGCCGGTGCCGAGGGGCGAGGTTTCCAACGTGTAGTGGAGCGCCATCGCCCCAAACCTGGTGCCGAGCCGGGCGGTGAATTGCGCGGGCTCGTGGCATAGCGCCAGGACAGTTTGCTGCACGCCGAGTTTTTCCAGCATTTCCAACAAGTGGCACACAAAGGGCCGGCCCGCCACCCACGCGAGCGGCTTCGGACGGTCGGCCACCGCGGCGCGCAGACGGGTGCCGAGCCCGCCGGCGAGCACAATAGCGGTGACCTCGCCGAGCGGCGCCGGAACACTCGGGCGCGGTTCAGACATTGGAGAACTTGGAATTGCGGATGATGCGGTAACCCTTGATCAGCTCAGTGATGCCGCGCGCGAGCGGCCATTCGGGCCGGTAACCAGTGGCGAGGATGCGGGCGTTCGAGACGATGTAGTCGCGCTTGTCCGGGTCTTCGCCGATGGGCGCTTCGAGAAACACGAATTGCGGCAACTGCTTCTTAATCTCGGCGCAGAGTTCGAGTTTGGAGAGGTTGGCGTCATCAAGGCCGACATTGTAGGCCTTGCCGCGCATTTTCTCGAAATTGTCCAAGGCATGCATCCAAGCGCGGGCGACGTCGCGCACGTGGATGTAATTGCGCTTAAAATGGCCCTCGAACACCACGACGGCGCGGTCATTGAAGGCGCGGTACACAAAGTCGTTCACGAGCAGGTCAATCCTCATGCGCGGCGAGAGACCGAACACCGTGGCGAGGCGGAACGTCAGGCCGTTTTCGCGCTCGAGCACGGAGGCCTCGGCCTCGCCTTTGGAGGTTCCGTAGAGGGAAATCGGGCGCAACGGGCTGTCTTCGGTGCAGTGCTTGCCCTTTTCGCCGATGCCGTAGCCGCTGTTCGTATTCGGATAAAGGATGCGCTGTTGGGGCGAGGCCAGGCGGCAGACCAGGCGGACGGCGTCACGGTTGGTCGTTTCCGCGCCCACGCGGTCGCGGTCGCACATCGGGGCGCCGACAAGTGCGGCCAGCGGGATGATGGAGTCGGCCTTTTTCACCAGCGGCCCCACGACGCGTTCGTCGCGGCAATCTCCGCGGACGACATCGAAGCCCTCGTTGCCGCAGCATTCGAGCAGGGTGGCCTGGCCGAACATGAAATTGTCGAGCACAGTCACGCGGTGGCCGGCCTGCAGGAGCGCCGGGACCAGGACCGAGCCGAGATAGCCGGCTCCGCCAGTGATGAGGATGTTTTGCCGTGAAGAGGAGGACATGGGGACGAGAAACGAGAATTTCCGCCTGTTGCCGGCGGGGTGTGAAGAACCCACCCGGAAACGGGCCAAGGTATTATCCGAGGGTGGAACTCCCGGAGTGTCAAGAGCCTATCGCAGAACCCGCCCGTTTTCAATCACGCTGAGGGAAATTCCGATTTTGCAGGATTTTGGCCTTTGTTCTTGCGCCGCCCTGCTTCGACGCCAACACTCGCCAGAATTTTTGGCCGCCGCTGGCTCCCGCCTCAGTGGCAATTGACGATTCACCATGCCCAAGCGCACCGACCTCAAGACCATCCTGATCATCGGCTCCGGGCCCATCATCATTGGGCAGGCGTGCGAGTTCGACTATTCCGGCACGCAGGCTTGCAAGGCCCTGCGCGAGGAGGGTTACCGCGTCGTGCTCGTGAATTCCAATCCGGCGACCATCATGACGGATCCGGAGTTCGCCGATGTGACTTACATCGAGCCGCTGACGCCGGAAATGCTCGATAAAATCATCGCCCGCGAGAAACCCGACGCCCTCCTCCCCACCCTTGGCGGCCAGACCGGCCTGAACCTTTCCCTCGAGCTTTCCCGGCGCGGCATTTTGAAAAAACATGGGGTCGAACTCATCGGCGCCAAGGAAGAAGCCATCAACCGCGGCGAGGACCGCGAGTTGTTCCGCAAGATCATGCTCGAAATCGGGCTCGATGTGCCGCGCTCCCACATTGTGCGCAACCTCGACGATGCCCGCGTGGCCGCCGAAACGATTAAGATTTTCCCGCTCATCATCCGCCCCAGCTTCACCCTCGGCGGCACCGGCGGTGGCATCGCCTACAACCGCGAGGAATACGAAACGATGGTCGCCTACGGGCTCGAAGTTTCCCCTACGCACCAGGTCCTCGTGGAAGAATGCCTGATTGGCTGGAAGGAATTTGAGATGGAGGTCATGCGCGACCACAAGGACCAATGCGTCGTCATCTGCTCCATCGAGAATTTCGACCCCATGGGCGTTCACACCGGCGACTCCATCACCGTGGCCCCGGCGATGACGCTGACCGACAAGGAATACCAGTTGATGCGCGACGCCTCGTTCGCCGTCATCCGCGCCATCGGCGTCGAAACGGGCGGCTCGAACATCCAGTTTGCGGTGGACCCGAAGAATGGCCGCATGGTGGTCATCGAGATGAACCCGCGCGTGTCGCGCTCCTCGGCGCTGGCTTCAAAGGCCACCGGGTTTCCCATTGCGAAAATTGCGGCGAAACTCGCGGTCGGCTACGCGCTCGACGAACTGCGCAACGACATCACCCGCGAAACCCCGGCGAGCTTTGAGCCGACGATTGACTACGTCGTCACCAAGATTCCGCGTTTTGCCTTTGAGAAATTCCAGGGCGCGGACACCACCCTCACCTCTTCGATGAAGTCGGTGGGCGAGGCGATGGCCATCGGGCGCACGTTTAAGGAGTCTTTGCAAAAGGCACTGCGTTCGCTGGAAATTGGCGCGCGCGGCCTGGGCGGCGGCGGCAAGCACGGCGGTCGCGATATTCTCGACGCGAATCTCATCCGCGCCGGTTTGGCCCGGCCTTCGGCGGAGCGCATTTTCTTCGTCCGCGACGCTTTTCGCGCGGGTTTCACGGTCGCCCAGGTGCACGAGCATTCGTACATCGACCCGTGGTTCCTCGAGCAAATTCTCCAGATTGTGCGGATGGAGGACGAGTTGTGCACGCCCGGCCAAATGCCCGCGATTCCGCTTTTGCGCCGGGCCAAGGAAGCGGGCTTCACGGATCTGCAAATCGGCCACTTGGCCAATTTGCCGCCCAAAGAGGTGCGCACCGCTCGCACCAAGGCTGGCATTCACACCGTCTATCGCCTGGTGGACACCTGCGCGGCGGAGTTCGAGGCTTACACGCCTTACTACTACTCCACGTACGGCACGGAAAACGAACTGAAGCGCACGGACAAAAAGAAGATCATGATCCTCGGCGGCGGCCCGAACCGCATCGGCCAAGGCATCGAGTTCGACTACTGTTGCGTGCACGCCTCGTTCGCCTTGCGCGAGGCCGGATACGAGACCGTGATGGTCAATAGCAACCCCGAAACCGTTTCCACCGACTACGATACGTCGGACCGTCTTTACTTCGAACCGCTCACGCTGGAGGATGTTCTGGAAATTTACCACCAGGAAGGCTGCAGCGGCGCCATCGTGCAATTTGGCGGGCAAACTCCGCTCAACCTCGCCACCGAGCTGAAGGCCAACGGCGTCAACATCATCGGGACCTCGCCGGAGAGCATTAACGCCGCCGAGGATCGCGAGCTGTTCAAAAAGATTTTGGAAAAAATCGGCCTCCGCCAGCCGGTCAACAAGACTGCGCTCTCGCCCGAGCAAGCTTACGAAATGGCCGCGGAAATTGGCTTCCCGATTTTGCTCCGGCCCTCGTTTGTGCTCGGTGGCCGTGGGATGTTCATCGTCTATAGTATAGAGGAGATGCGGAAAGTCGTGCGCGAGGCGTTTGACGTCGCGCCGGGCAAACCGGTGCTCCTGGATAAATTTCTGGAGGAAGCCATCGAGCTCGACGTGGACGCCATTGCCGACGGCACGACGACCGTCATCGGCGGTATGTTGGAGCACATCGAATACGCGGGCGTGCACTCCGGCGACGCCGCGATGGTGCTGCCGCCGCACACGTTGTCGCCCGCGATGCTCGAACGAGTCCGCGTGGCTTCGTATGCGCTCGCCCGCGAATTGCAAGTCATCGGCCTGATGAACGTGCAGTTCGCCATCAAGGACGACGAACTTTACGTCCTCGAGGTGAACCCGCGCGCCTCCCGCACCATTCCCTTTGTGTCGAAGGCCATCGGGGTGCCGCTGGCCAAACTGGCGGCGCGGCTGATGGCTGGTGAGAAATTGGCGAAACTTGGCTTCACCAAGGAAACCACCCCGCCGTTCTGGGCCGTGAAGGAAGCGGTCTTTCCCTTTGTGCGCTTCCCCGGCGCGCCCGTGGCGCTCACTCCGGAAATGCGCAGCACCGGTGAAGTCATGGGGCTCGACGAGGACCTTGGCATCGCCTTTGCCAAAACCCAAATGGCGGCCCAGCCGCCGCTGCCGGAATCCGGCCAGGTCTTTTTGTCGGTCAAGGACTCCGACAAGACTGCGGTGATTGCCATTGCGAAAGAATTGCTGGCCCTGGGCTTCACCCTCTGCTCGACCTCGGGCACGGCCCGCGCGCTCGACGCCGCCGGCCTGCCCGTGCGCCGCCTTTACAAAATCCAAGAGGGCCGCCCCACGGTGATCGACCTGATTAAGAACGGCGAAATTCAGCTCATCATCAACACGCCCTTCGGCCAGATTCCGCGGCAGGACGAGAACATCATCCGATCCCAGGCGATATTACGGCGGATCTGCATCATCACGACGCTGACCGGCGCTCGCGCCGCGCTCCAGGGCATTCAGGCCCTGCGCACCAAGCCCGTCGAGGTCCGTTCGCTGCAGGAATATGGGAAGATGCCGCGGAAGTAAGAAAACCGCGTTTGCCGAGCGGCGAACCCGGCAGCCGGGCGAACCAGCGGACGCCGGGCGTCCCTCCGTCACGTTCAGGGAACCAGGGCCAAATCACCCGAGTCTGTGATATTTCTCATTGACACGTCCCGCCCGCAACCGTTAGTCGCGTCGTCGATTTCCCCCTTCTTCATCCCCAACCCAATGACCGACTATGAAATTACGTTGTTATGTTTGGCTGATAATTTTAACTTCGACGTGGACACTGGTGTCCGCCGCCCCTGGCGATTTCGCCGGCACTTACACGGGCTACCTATCCACCCGGCCCAGCGGCGGGCTGGTTGAATCCTATTACTCCGTGCTCACGGTCAACTCCTCGGGTCTGGCCACGCTGTCCGCCCACCTAGGCAATCCGGCCACGGCGATGGTCAACTCCAGCGGATATGTGACTTTTAACAACTTTAACTTTGGCTACGGCGACGTGACCATGAAGATTTCCCGCGTGGGAAAAATCAACACGGGCGCGACCGGCTACGGTGCGGGATATTTTGATGATGCTAATTACGGGGTGAGCGACTTCGTCATCGCGTTGCAAAATCCGAATGCCAACCCGCAACCCAAAGTGACGCCGCCGTTGGCGGCGGGCAACTATGCTTTCCTGGCCAAGGGCGACGTGGAGTACGGATTTGCGGATCGTGTGGGCTCGGGCACCCTCATCGTGGGCAAGACCTCCTGGACGGGAAGTATCACCATTGCGCACCAGACCGTCAGCCTCAGCGGCAGCCTTGGCACGGACGGTGCCTTGAAAGTGGTCAGACCGGCGAAATTTGCCTCCAGCAAGATTTCCATCGTCCCGTTTACCATCAATTCGAACTATATCGGTTTCCATGGCCGGTTTAAGGACCATCTCAATGGCATCACGCTGGATCTGCTCGGTGTGAAAACAAGGTGAGCTTCCCGCCAGTAAGGCCGAGACCAACTGGCACGGGTAGTGCCGGGTCTGGGAGCCTTCACCCCAGGCACTTAATCGCCAGTTCGCGCAGCACCGCGTCTTCCTCTTTCGGGCGCGCGAGGATTTGCTCGAAGGCGCCCACAAAGGCGGTCTGGAAATCGATGAGCCGCTTCAGGGTCAGCGCGCGGGCCTGGGCTTTTTCGCCGAGCTTGCCGAGGTACCAGACGTTTTGCGTAAAAATATTAAACGTGCTTTTCTCCTCGAGGCCGCCGAAATGCCGCGCGTACGCCGAACGCGCCTGGTCGAACGCCCGCTGGTCGAGCCCCCGCGGCCCGATGCGCACCTCGCCGCTGTCGAGCAGCACGCGCAGTTGAATCATCAGCCGGTTGCGGCCTTGCAGGCTGCTGAGCAGGGCCCGCCCGGAATTGCCGGCGAAAAAGTAGCGCTTAAGCGAATCGAGCGTCCACGCGAGATCGAGCGCGAAAAACGCCTCCGCCGGCTCGAAAAAATCCCCCTCGCCGAAATCCGGCACGAGGTCGCGCACGAGCGCCTCGGTGATGGCGCCGCCTTCCGGCCCGAGGTAAGTGGCCAGCTTGCGGGTCTCTTCCATGACAAGCCGGGTGTTGCCGTTGACTTTTCCCGCCAGCATTTCCAGCGCGCCCGGCGCGAAGAACACGCCGAAAGACTTTGCTTCGTCAAGGGCCAGTTTCACCAGCCGTTCGCCTCCGCTTTCGCCGCCCAAAAATTCATAGCGCCCGTGCTCCTGCAGCCATTTGAAGGTGGACCGCCGCCGATCCACCGGACAGGCGGTGATGAGCACGGAGACACCCGCCGGATCAACGGCTTCCATTAATTCCACCAATTGCTTGAACAGCGGCTCCGCGCCGTCAGCCCGGGCAGTCTGGGTGTCGGCGAGGAAATTGGCGTCCTTGAGCCAGACGGCCTTGCGGTCGCCAAAGAGCGAAAGCGTCTGCACCGCGCCGCGAAAACGGCCGATAACGGCCTCGAAGTCGTCGAGATTCTGCACCGCGCCCTCGATGATTTCGCGGGAAAAATCATCGGCCAGCCCGGCCGCCAGCTCCGTGAAAAGCTCGCGCCCGCGCCGGGCGACGAGAAAATCGTCGTCGCCGCAAACAAACGCAAAAGACCGCGCGGGCGGAGGCATGGCGAAAGTGTTGCGCAAAAGCCCGGAACTACAAAGTAAAAAATGCACGAAGGCCATTTCCGGGTGGGGTAAAGTTCCCGGCCCGGCGCTCCATTTTCTATTTTGTTCTTTCCCCAATTTATCTCTACGCTTGGGCTGCGCTCCTTCCCTGCCATGCTTTTTTCCGCCGCTCCCCTGCTCGCCCAAGCCGCCGCCATGTCCGCACCGCCCGAGGCGGTTTATGAAATCCTGGGCTACATGCTGGCGGGCCTGGGATTGTTTTTCACGGGACTGAACTTGATTGCCCGGCACTTGAAACAAATGACGGGCCGGCGGCTCCAGGAGATTTTTTCGCGCTTCGCCGGCAAACCTCTCCTCGCCGGCTGGTGGGGCTTCGTGCTCGGCGGCGTGACGCAGAGCGACGCCGCGGTGGCGTTCCTGTCGATGAACTTGCTGCGCAATCGGCTGCTCGGCTTGCGCCAAGCCATGATCATCATGGCGTGGAGCAGCGTGGGCACGAGCCTGCTGGTGTTTTTTACCACGTTTCCCATGGACACCGTGGTGACGTACCTCATTGGAATGGCGGGCATCGCCTACGCGATTGAGGGCGAATGGAAGTGGCGTCCGGTGGCCGGCTTAATTTTCGGCCTGGGTTTGATTTTCTTTGGGCTGCTCTTACTCGAGGAGCATGCGGGCCATATGAAACAATTTGAGTGGTTCACCGGCTTGTTGACCAAAGCGCACGGACATTACTTCGCCGGTTTTTGCGCAGGCGCGTTCCTCACCCTGCTCTCCCAGTCCTCCTCGGCCGTGGCGGTGGTCGTCATTGTGCTGGCCAGCTCGGGCGTTCTGCAACCCCAGGAAACCTTGATGATTATTTACGGCACCAACGTCGGCTCGGCGGTGGGCTTGTGGCTGCTGGCCATTCGCGAGCGCGGCGTGGCCAAGCGCCTGGCCATGTTTGAGGTGATGTTCAATGTCGTGGCTTGTGCAGTACTGCTCCCGCTGTTTTACGTTGAAGTGCTGTTAAAAATCCCGCTCGTGCTGGCGGGACTGCAAAATCTGGGCCTGAAACTCGCAGAAATCACCACGCACGGGCTGACGCCGGAGCACCTGCAATCCGTGGGCTTGAAGCAAACGATGGCGCTCGCCTATTTGCTCTTTAACCTCTCGGGCGCGCTGATTGTCATTCCCCTTTATGGCTGGCTGAATCGCTGGCTGGAAAAACGCTACCCCGAGGATGCCGCCGACCAGGCCGGGCGTGTGCAGTTCCTGCACCCGCGCGCCACGCGGGACCCGGCCTCCTGTCTCGGCCTGATTGTCGACGACCAAAACCGGCTGCTGCAACGGCTGAGTGGCTATTTCAGCGATCTGCCGGAGGCCTCGCGCCGGGCCGCGCACTGCGCCGAACTGTTTGAAGCGGGCGAATCGCTCGCCCATGAAATTGATCCGTACCTGCATGACTTAATCAAGGAAACCCTCCCGCACGAAGTGGCCGGCCGGCTCGCCCGTCTGGTGGAACGACAGCGCCTCATCGAATCGCTCAACCGCGAATATTTCCGCATCATTCCGTTTGTCATCGAGGCCGCGGCGTGCGGCGACGAGTTTGCCGGACGACTGCGCGAGGGTTTCGAGGCGACGACTTTGCTGGTGTCGGAGGCCGTGTGCAGCGGCCAGCACGCTGAAATTGAACTGGCCGCGCGCGTGACCCAGGACGGAGGCGACGCCATCCGCCGGTTGCAGGAAGCCTTCACCGCCTCCTCGACGAAAAATCGTTCCGCTGCCGAGCAGGCCCGCCTTTTTCAAGCAACGACCGGCCTCGAACGTCTGGTCTGGCTTCTGCACGCCATCACCCGCAACGCGCAGGCCCTGGCCGGCAAGGCACCCGTGGTCTGAGCCCGCCGCTCGGCGGCCCGTATTTTTAAGCTGAAAAATCGCGCGCTTTTGTAACCACCCTGCGTTTTCGCTTAATCTTCAGACATGAGCGAAACCACCGAAAACAAAGTTTTTGCCGCGCTGAGCCACGGGCTGGTGCTGACGGGCGCGCACTTTCTCGCACCGCTCATCATCTATTTGGTGAAAAAGGACAGTTCCCCGTTTGCCGCCGCCCATGCCCGCGAATCGCTTAATTTTCAACTCAGCGTGTTAATTTATGCCCTGGGCCTGATTGCGCTAATTTTTACGGTCGTGCTGGCGCCGCTGGCCGTGCTGGCGCTCTGGGCGCTCGGCCTTTTCACTTTCGTGCTCGTTATCGTCGCAACGATCAAGGCCGCCACGGGCGAAACCTTTCAATACCCGCTCAGTTTGCGGATGGTTAAGTGATTTCATCTGTTTCCACGTCGTCCGATAAATTGAGTGGGCTCAACTCAATGTGTGGATTGGTTCGGCCAAGGCATCTGTTTCGTACTTGAACCACCGGGGCAGGGGAATATCTTAGGCCCGTGAACCCCACCCCTTACCTCCGTCCGCTCACCTTTACCATTAGCCTGGTTATCGCCGCCGCCTGCGCGGCGCAAACCACTCCGTCCGCGCCGGCGGCCACCCCCGCTTCTCCAACTCCTAGTGCAGCTCCGACCGCTGCTCCGGCCGCCGGTAGCACTCCGGCCGCCGCTCCCGGCGCCCCCGCCCGCGGGGCGGGCACAGGACGCGGTGCCCGTGGCGGCCCGCCGCCCGGCCCCGCCGCCGACCTCGAGCCCTGGCCACGGCCTGCCAACGGCGCGCCGCTTTTTTCCGATGACTTTGAAGGCGACACCCTCAACACCAAAATGTGGCTCGTGAAACAAAACGGTAATGCCACCGCGACCATCACCCAGGACAATGTCGCCCACGGCAAGAATGCACTTAAAATCACTTATCCCGCCGGTGCGCGCGGTGCCTACGCCATGCTGACCACGTCCCTGCCGGAGTCGCTCCGCGAACACTTTTACGGTCGCGCGTATGTCTTCCTCCATGCCGTTCCCGCCCAACACAGCGTCCTGATGCTGGCCGGCTCGCCCGGCTATCCGAAGGCCAACTGGCTCGAAATCGGCACCGACCGCGGTATGTTTCAACCCTCCGTCCAAGCGCAAGACCCCACGCCGACACTCGCGCGCGGCGAAACGGTGGGTTATCAAGCCGGCACGCTGCCCGCGGAACGCTGGTTCTGCCTCGAATGGGAATTGTTGGACAAGCCCGACCGCGTCGTGTTGTGGGTGGACGGCCAGTTGTACGTGAACCATGCCCTCGTTTACAATGACGTGAGCACGGGGCTGATCGGCGGATTTTTCGAATACACGCTCGGCTTTCGCACGTTTGCACCCGCGGGCGCCCGCGAAACCGATGTTTATTTCGATGACGTGGCCTTTGGGGACAAACCCATCGGGCAGTTGAGCCCCGTGGCCGCCCCGACGACTGCGCCCACCGCTGCGCCGGCACCCGCCGCCAAGCCGGCGACGCCGTAGGTACAATTGCGGACGGGCAGCGTGCTTTTACTTTTTTAGTCCACTCGGGAGATGAGTAACAGCGCGTCATTGCGTCGCTGGAGAGCAATCGTTTTCCAGACAATCATACTCGCTGCAGCCTTTGCGGCGGGCGGGTTTCTTTCTCGGCGTACGAGCAATCTGGAGACAGCCGCCGCTGCTAGTGCAGCTGGCGAAGGAGCCGCCGCCCTTAAACCTCCACCACGTTCGGTCCCCGTTGGCAAATCGCGAGCTGGTCTCATACTCGCGCTGCGCACGCCCGGGCGAATGCCCAGCGAGCGGGCACTCAATGATTATGTGGCTAAGCTGGATGCCGCGACCACCAAAGCCCTGCTGGAGGATTTCGCGGCCCACCCCTTGACCACGAACGACAATGCCATGACCTCGGATTATGGCGCCGTGCTTTCGGCCTTATCTTACCACTTGGCCGACTTGGAGCCTGAAGCGGCGCTCGCATGGCTGCTGGAACTGCAAAATAAGAATGCGCAGGCTTTATGCGCCGCCAGTATTTTTGACGCCTACTCCGCCAAAAATCCAGCGGCGGCGCTGAATGCCCTGCCCCGCCTGCCGCCAAATTTCAATTTCATCCAGTTGGAGGTGAACACACTGATCAATTTCGCCAGACAGGATCCGTCGGCGGCACTGGCCCAACTAGGGAAGCTCCAGGACCTGCCAAACGGAGGGCAGTTTACTTTTGCTTCCAGTGTTTTGTTCGGTGAGTGGGCGAAATCTGACCCCGTTGCCGCGGCGAATGAAGCGCTCAAACAAGGTGCCGGAATCGATAGCAGCATGGCGCTGAGCAACATTGCCAGTTCCTGGGCCCAGCAAGACCCACCTGCGGCGATGGCCTGGGTGGATACCTTGCCTGATGGCCAATCGAAAACGAGCGCGGCTCAAGGCATCATCCTGGGGCTGAGCGAAACGAATCCAGCCGCAGCGGCGGATTTTTTCTCCCGGCTTCCCCACAACGATACCAGTCAAATAATCCTGCAACCGATTGTCAGAAATTGGGCGCAGACCGATCCCGCCGCCTTGCTCACCTGGGCCGATCATAATCTTACCGGCTCCAATTATAATGCCGCCCTCCTGCCGGCGCTGCGGCAGATGGCCTCGTCTGATCCGGCCAAAGCGGCGGCCTACCTTGCGCAAAATCCCAATCCCGCCATCGCCGAACGAGTTTTCCCAGTGCTGGCGTCCAACTGGGCTGGGCAGAATATTCCGGCGGCCCTGGCTTGGGTGCAAACGTTGCCCCAGGACAATTTGGTGCTGCGCAATGCCGCGCTCACTAATGTGCTGACCACGTGGACCGCGGCCGACCCCCAGGCGGCGGCAACTTATCTCCAACAAAACCTCGCCACCGACGCGTCCCTCGGTGCGCTCACCACTCAAGTGGCCACGACCTGGAGCGGCCAGGATCCGGAGGCCGCCCTCACTTGGGCGGAGCGGTTGCCGGCCGGTGCCCCACGAAATGATGCGGTCGTCGCCGCCGTTACCACGCTCGCCCAGGTTGCTCCCCAGGCCACTGCGGCCAGCGCCGCGCAAAATGCGCTGAGCCTGCTCACCGAGCTTACCCCTGTCCAAAAGAGTGCCCTGCAAAATATCGCCGGCAAAAACACCGCGCACTGAATTCAACCCCCGGCCCTTCCCCACCTTGTCCCTTCGCCACCCATCATCGTCCACACTGGCGTCCGGCCCTTCCAGGCCATGGACGAATTTTGTGCTTCAGGCCGTGGCCACCGGCGTCGCCTTCGCCGCGGGCTGGTTTTTGACCCCGCACGCCGAGTTCGAAGCAGCAACGTCATCGACCTTAAAGGCTGTCCCAAGTCATTCCGCGAGGCGAACCGCGCCGGTATCCGCTTCAGAACTCGCCGCGGCAAAGACGAAGTTGGCAAAGATTTTGCAAGCCCCCGGCCACCAAAGCGTGCGCCAGCAATTGTTCGATTACGTCGCGAGCCTCGACGTCGAAACGATCGCGGCCCTCGTCCATGACCTCGCAAGCAAAACCCTGTCCATGACGGAGAAATTCCTAATCTTTCCCGCCTTGGTCAGCCGATGGGCGGAATTAGATCCTCAAGGGGCCCTCGCCGCGATGGCCGAGCTTAATAATCCCGCATTAAAAACAGAGTGTCTGCTGGAGATAATGGATGCCTATTCCGCCCACGACCCTGAGGCGGCTTTGGCCGCGCTGGCACAAATGGAGGACAATCCGAATTCCCATAATGCGCTGACCATCGTCTTGAAAAACTATGCTGAGAGGGACCCGCAAGCCGCGTTTGCGGCGCTACGCAATCTCCCTCTTGGCCAGCAATCCAGTGCTTCCTATGCTGCCGTAATCAAAAATTGGGTGTATCAGGATCCGGCTGGCGCCGCCGCCGCGGCCCTCGCCCTGCCCGCCAGTTTGCTTCGCAACGATTCCCTCAATGCGGTGGCCGAAGCCTGGGTCCAGCAAGACTCGGCTTTCGCCTTGGCCTGGATAAAAACGCTTCCTTCCGGCTCCCTCCAAGATGGCACCATGACGATCGCCCTGCAGGCGTGGGGACAACGGGACCCGGCGGCAGCGGTGGGTTACGCGACCAATCTGCCCGAAGGCCAGGAACGCGACTCCATCCTCAGCAATATCACCGATAAATGGGCGCAAGCGGACCCCGCGGCCTTCCTGGCATGGGCCGGAGAAAATCCTTCCGGGGCTGCGTTTGACGCCACCACGCTCACCGCCCTGAAAACCATGGCCGCTTCCAATCCAGCCGCGGCCGCAGATTATTTGGCCCAGCATCCTGAGTCCAACGCAGCCAGTCAGGTGATTCCCTCGTTGGCCTTTCGCTGGTCGCAATTGGATCACGACGCGGCCCTGGCTTGGGCGCAATCCCTGCCGACCGACAATGCCGCACTCCGCAATTCGGCCATATCCAATGTCCTCTCAACCCAAATCGCTACCGACCCCGCGAAGAGCGCCGCCTTTTTGGAACAAAATCTCGCCACCGATCCAGCCTTCGGGACACTCGCGAAAAATGTCGTCATTAGCTGGGTGAACACCGATCCCGAGGCTGCACTCAATTGGGCACGAAACTTGCCGGCCGGCGACGCTCAAAATGGCGCCGTCATCACCGCCCTTTCGCGATACGCCCGGCTCGACCCTCAGACCGCGTGGAACGACTCCGTTTCATTGCCTGCCAACACGCGGGAATTGGCCCAAATCAATGTCATCTCGCAATGGGCCGACCAACAACCGGCCCAAGCCTCCGCCATGTTGCAAAATCTGCCCGCCGGCCGGAATCTCGACACCGCCACCTCCGAAGTTGCGGCCAGTTGGCTGCGCCAGGATCCCGTTGTTGCATCGCAATGGATTGACGGCTTGCCGCAGGGCTCCGCCCGCGATGGCGCGGTCATGCAAATCATCGCCATCACCGGCAAGAACGACCCGGGCTCCGTGCTCAACTGGGCCCTGTCTCTCGGCGATCCAGGAACGAGAAATCTTCAAGTCGTCAATCTCGTCGCGCGCTGGTCGGCCACCAATCCCTCTGGCGCGGCCGACGCGGCCAAGAATTCAATCGACCAACTGAGCGGACTGACGGAACCTCAACGCAATACCCTCCAAAAAATCGCGGCCTCGGCCGCCACCCGCTAAACTCTGCATTATTTTTTGGGCACAACCAAGCCGACGAACGAGCGAGGGAAACTAAGTCGGTCCATAAGGCGACTCACTCCGCCAGTTCTGCCACGGCGAGAAGATTAAGCACCGCCTTGGGCAGAAGTGAGGCGGTTTCCAGATACTCGGGGCGCTTGATGTTGTCGGCGGCGTCGCTCCATTCGGAGGCGTGGGCGTTGCCACCGGCGGGCCCGAGGCCGTCCAAAGTCGGCAGTTGCGCCGCGAGCAAATTGCCGTCACTGAGTCCGCCGCGACGTTCAGCGGTGACTTGCGCGCCCACCCGCGCCGCCGCCCGGGCATAGCTGGCAAATAATTTCCCGGTCGCGGCGTTTTCCGGCCAGCCGGGCGTGCGCCCGGTGATTTCGGCGAGAATGCGGCAACGGTAACCATCCGTCACCGCCCGGATCGTGCCGGGACCTTGCAACGCAAGAATCGCGGCCTCGGCATCGGCCAGCGCCGTGGAGTCATAGGCGCGCAATTCGCCTTGGGCCTCGGCGGCGTGGGGCACGCGGTTGAGGCTGTCGCCGCCGCGCACGAGACCGACATTGGCAGTGCGCTCGCGCGCAGTATCGGTCAAGGCTTCGAGGGCCGGGAGCACGCGGGCCAATTCGGCGATGGCGTTGGCGCCGTCGGCATGGCGGCTGCCGGCGTGCGCGCCGCGGCCCGTGACCGCCACCCGAAATTGCGAACGGCCTTTGCGGGCAACGACGAGGTTGAAATTATCGGGTTGATACGCTCCTGATTCATAGACTAGCGCGGCTTTCGTGCGGTCGCCAAAACGAGCGAGCGCGGATTGGGCGAAATCGTCGCCCAGCACTTCCTCGGCGGCGTTGAGCGCCACGACCCAACTGAAATGCTCAAACCATTCCGGCGCGGCAGTCCGCAAGGCGCGCAATTGCAGCCACAGCAGCATCGTGCCGCCCTTGATGTCCACGACACCCGGCCCGTAAATGCGACCCGGCTCCTCGCGCCACCGAAAATTCTGCCGCGCTTCCTCCTCGGCGGAAAAAACGGTGTCGAGATGCGAGACGCACAACAGCGTGGCGTTCGTGCGGCCGGGTTTGCGCAAAAACAGATGGTTGCCGCAACGCCGGTCGGTGCTGGGCACGTATTCGGGCGCGAAACCCAGGGGCGTGAAGGCCGCGGCGGTGGCGTGGCCGACGGTGTTCACGCCGTCGCGGTGGTAAGTAAAGCTGTTGATGGCCACCCACTCGCGCAGCCAGACGAGCGCGGCGGGCAAGTCGCGCGCCAGGGCGGCGCGCAGAGCCACGGGGTCGGGCGGGGTTGGCATGGGGGTTGGGGCGGCCCGGGAATTTAAGCGACGGAAACGGGTCTAGCAAGGCTGCGCTTGTTTGAGCCCGCGCCCCTGAATGCGCGCGGCCACCAAGTAACATGCAATGGTAGAAACCAAGATGAACAGGACGATGCCGGCCATGGGCGAAATTCAGAATAGAAGGGGCGGCCCGGACGCCAAGCCACAAAGCTAGCTGCCGCCACGGTGCCGGATTTTGTCCACGCCCACCGCCAAAACAATGACCAGCCCGATGATGATTTCCTGCACGTACGACGGCCAGCCCATCTGCACCGCGCCACTTTTCAAGGCCGTCATCATGAGTGCCCCGATGACCGCGCCCCAGACGCTGCCGACGCCGCCGGTCAGGCTCGCGCCGCCGATGACCACCGCCGCGATGATTTCCAATTCCAAGCCCGTGGCCACCGTCGGGTCGCCCTGTTGCAACCGCGCCAAGGTAAAGACGCCCGCCAGCCCGATGAACAATCCGCCGAGCACGTACACGCCGACTTTGAGCAGGCGCGTGCGCAGGCCGCACAGCCGCGCGGTGTCCTCGTTTGAACCCAAGGCGAAAACATGCCGGCCAAACACGCTGCGGTTCAGCACGAACGACATTACCACAGTTAAAAGCAAAAGTACGATCACGCCGGACGGTGGCACCCACAGCGGCACGTCCCAACTGCCAAGCTGCGCCGGGTTGTTCATCAGAATGTTCACGCCCTCGGTGGACTTGAAGTTGTAGTTGACGGTCTGGTTGTCGCCCACCCATTTGGCCAGCCCGCGCGCGATGCCCATCATGCCGAGCGTCACAATGAACGGCATCATGCGAAAACCGGAAATTACCCCGCCATTGACCGCGCCCACGAGCATGGCGCTCAAGATGCCCGCCAGCGCCGCCAGCCAGGAGGAATGGCCCGACCGCAGAATGGCCGCGGAGATCACGCTTGCCAGCGCGACCACCGAGCCCGCGCTCAAATCAATGCCGCCCGCGACAATGATCACCGTCATGCCGAGCGCACCCGTCGCCACAATCACCGTCTGCGTCAGGGTCAGGCCGATGGTGTAGGCGGTGAGGAAATTGTAGCGCGGCTCGAGCGGAAAGAAATGCGCCCAGGGTTCCGTCGGGTAATCGCTGTAAAGGTGCCGCACATAGACCATGATTTCAAACAGCCCCAACACAAATAGCAGCCCGAACAACGGCCCAAGCAACGGGTAACGTTTCAGCCAGGACAGGCGATGGAGGGACGGAGTCGACATGGAAAAAATTTAAAAGTTATTCGCGGCCGAGGGCGGCGGTCATCAGGCTGTGTTCATCCCACTGGTCGCGCGGGCGCACGGCCACGAGTTCCCCACGGCACATCACGCCGATGGTGTCGCACAAGCCGAGCAATTCCGGCAGGTACGAACTGACGAGGACGACCGCGCATCCGGTTTGAGCCAATTCCAGCATCTGGCGGTACAACACGGCCTTGGCGCCGACGTCAATGCCGCGGGTGGGTTCATCCAAAAGCAAAATGGTCGCCTGCTGATGCAACAGCCGGCCAAAGGCCACTTTTTGCTGGTTGCCGCCGGAAAGCGTGCCCACGGCTTGTTCGGCGGACTTCGTGCGCACATCGAGCCGCTTGATGAGTTCGTTCGACGCCGCCAGTTGCCGCCGCCGCGAGACAAAGCCGCGCGACGCCACCGTGTCGAGTCGCGAGAGGGTGAAATTATCCGCGAGGTCGCGATTAAGGAGCAGGCCCTCCTCCTTGCGGTTTTCCGAAAGCAGCCCGAGCCCGCGCGCCAGACTTTCACGGGGGCGGCCAAAGCGCAGCGGCGTGCCCGCCACCACGACGCTGCCGGCCGAGGCTTGATCAAGGCCAAAAACCGAGCGCAGAATCTCCGTGCGGCCCGCGCCGATGAGCCCCGCGAGGCCAAAAACCTCGCCCCGCCGCACCGCGAACGAAACTCCGCGCGGTTTGCTATCGGGGCCCGCCAGTTTTTCAACTTTGAGCAAAGGCTCGCCCAGCGTGTGCGGCAACTGCGGATACAATTCGCTCACCTCGCGCCCGACCATCAGCCGAATGAGCCCGTTATCGTCGATTTCCTTTAATACGCCGCCCCCGACCGAACGCCCATCGCGCAAAACCAGGTAGCGTTTCGCGACCTCACGGCACTCCTCCAGAAAGTGGCTGATATAAATCAGCGCCACACCCTTCGCAGCGAGCGCAGCAATCACGTGGAAAAGATTCTGCACGTCGGCGCGGCCCAGGCTGCTGGTGGGCTCGTCGAGGATGATGACGCGCGCACCGCTGGCGCAGGCCCGGGCGATTTCCACAATCTGCCGCTCGGCCACTGATAATTCGCGCACCGGCACATCGAGCGGCAAATGCGCGTGGTTGACGGTTTCGAGCGCGGCCCGGGCGATTTCGCGGCGGCGGCGGCGGTCAATCCAACCGAGTTTTGCGGGCTCGCGCCCGAGCACGAGATTTTCCTCGGTGGTCAGGTGCAGCGCGAGCGTCAGCTCCTGGTAAATCATCGCGATGCCTGCGTCGCTGGACTCGCGCGGTTGGTGCGGGGCAAACGGCTGGCCGTCCAATTCCATCGTCCCGGCGTCCGGCGAATGGGCGCCGGAAATCACCTTCATCAGCGTGCTCTTGCCGGCGCCATTTTCGCCGATGAGCGCGAGCACCTCGCCGGCGTGCGCCTCCAAATCCACGCCCGCAAGCGCACGCGTCGCGCCGAAGCTCTTTTCAATGCCGCGCAGACGCAAACGCATGGAACAGGGGGCCGTTTACTTGGTGACCGTGTGGTCGAGCAAGGCCTTGACCGCCGGAGTGTTGAGGTTGTCCTTCGTGAGCAGAACCGCGCCGGTATCGACCATGGGCTCGACCTTTTTGCCGGCCAGGAAATCCAGCATGGAATTCACGCCCTTGTAGCCCATCGTGTACGGATCCTGCAAAACGAGCGCGTTGATTTGCCCGGCGTTCAAGCCGTCCATGTTGGTCTGGCCGCCGTCGAAGCCCACAAACTTCACCTTGCCGGCGAGTCCCGCCTGTTGCAACGCGAGCAACATGCCGTTGGTGCTGGGCTCGTTGGGCGTGAACACGCCGTCCACCTGGCCCTTGAAAGTATTCAGCAAATTGGAGCCGACATTCAGCGAACCGGCGCTCGAATCGCCGCCGTAGTTATTGGAGGATAGGACTTTGATGTTCGGGTACTTGGCCATCGTGTCGAGGAAGCCCTTCTCGCGGCCCTCGGTGCTGGCCGAACCCTGCATAAAGCGCAGGAGAATGACGCCGCCCTTGCCACCGAGTTCCTTGGCGAGTTCTTCGCCTGCGATTTGCCCGGCCTTGTAATTGTCCGTCGCGACCAGCGCAACGATGTCCTTGTAATTCAAAGGCGAGTCCACAATCACGAGCGGGATGCCGGCGCGGTGGGCTTTTTCAGCGGGGGCGACGAGCGCGTCCGCGTCGAGGGGGCAAAGGATGATGCCGTCGAGCTTTTGCCCGGTAAACGTTTCCACGAGGCCGATTTCCTGCTGGCGGTCGTTTTCGTTGGCCGGGCCGTTCCAAATGACTTCGAGGTTTTGGCCCTTGTCCTTGGCTTCCTTCTCGGCGGCGCGCATGCCGGCCTCGACCGATTTCCAATAAACGTGCGCCATGCCCTTCGGGATGAAGGCGAGCGTGATTTTCTTTCCACTCGGGGCCGCCGCGGGCTTGGCGTCGGCGGCAGGGGCGGCGGTGGTGGCGGCGGGCTTTTGGCCGCAACCAGCCAGGGCCATCACGGTGGCAGCGCAAAACCAAAGTCCAGAGGAACGGAGCAGGGAAATGGATTTCATGGAAATGTGTCCTAAACTGGGGTAAAACAGTGTTTTCCGGAGACGCTGGCCGGCAGAAAACCAAGGCGACAATTTGGCTTCATCCCTGAGCTGTTGTCAATGGAAACTCAGTGCGAAAGCGACCCGAAGAGGGCGGCGGTCCCAGCCGGACTGCACCAGTTCTCCCTTGCTCCGGGCGAGGGAGAAGCTATTTCTACGTTTGTGAATACCCCCAAATACCTCCTGCCCTTTACTTCGCTTTGTTTGACCATGGCCGCCAGCGCCATGGCCCAAACCGCCGCTCCGGCTGCACCCGCCGCGGCCACGCCTGCGGCCCCCGCCGCGGCTACGCCCGCCACTACCCCACCGGCAGCCGATGCCGCCGCTGCTCCCGCCGGTCGCGCTGCGGCTGGTCGTGGCGCCCCCGCCGCACCGCAACCCTGGCCCCGGCCCGCCGACGGCAAACCGCTTTTTACGGAGGATTTTGAATCCGGCACCCTCAATGACAAGGTCTGGACGCTGCATGTCGCCGGAAATCCCACCGCAACCATCGTGCAGGACAATATCGCGCACGGCAAAAATGCGCTGAAAATCCATTATCCGCAAGGCACCACCTCGCGGGAATGGGCCTTCGTGGGCATGGCCGTGCCGGAAGCACTCCGCGAGCACTACTATGGCCGCGTGTATGTTTACATGAACATCATGCCCACCGGGCATTGCGTGTTGATGAATTCCGGCACGACCGGCTTTCCCATCTCCGACTTTTTGGAAATCGGCATCCGCCAAAATCAGTTTCAGCCCTCGTTTCAATTGAACAAGCCGATGCCGCCGGAACGTCCGCGCGGGGAAAAGACTTATCTGCAAGGCGCCCCGCCGGTCGGCCGCTGGTTCTGCCTCGAATGGGAATTCATCGACAAGCCCGACCGCATCGTGCTGTGGATTGACGGCAAGCTGGCCGTGAATCAGCCCATCGCCTATCAAATTGTCAAACCTGCCGGGCCCACGGTTGATTCCGGCTTGGTCGGTGGTTTTTCGGAATTGGTCCTCGGCTACCGCTCCTGGACCACCGCGGCCCGGGATGTGGATATTTACTACGACGACATCGCCATCGGCGACAAGCCCATCGGCCAGCTAAGTCCGGTGGCGGCCCCCGCAGTGGCCCCGGCCACTGCTACTCCGACAGCCACCACCACGCCGGCGGCCAAGTAAGCAACGTTTCTGGCAGTTGAAACGGCGTCGCCTTCTGCTGACCGGCAGAGAGCGACGCCGTTTTTTTCACCTCGATTAAAACGATTCTCCCGATGAAGCCCACCTACCCCGTCCTTTTCCTTCTCGCCCTGCTCGCCGGCTGCGCCGCCACGCCCAGTGCTTCTTCTCCGCCCGCGCCGGACAAGATCGCCGCCAAGCCGCTTTTCCGCGACCCGGTTTTCGACGGCGCAGCCGACCCAACCATCATCTACAATCCCAGCGATAAAAAGTGGTACATGCTTTACACCAACCGCCGCGCGAATGTGCCCGGCCTCGGGGGCGTGGCGTGGGTGCATGGCACACCGATTGGCATTGCGACTTCCGTCGATGGCGGCGCGAAGTGGCAGTACCTCGGCGAAGCCAAAATCAATTACCCCGACGCCGTGCCCGACCACACTTATTGGGCGCCCGCCGTGGTCGAGCACAACGGGGTTTACCACATGTTCCTCTCGTATGTGCCCGGTGTTTTCAACGATTGGAATCACCCACGCGATATTCTCCACCTTACCAGCAAAGACCTGATAAGTTGGGACTATCAGTCCACCTTGGCGCTGTCGTCGCACAAGGTTATCGACGCCGGTGTCCTCCGCCTGCCCGACGGCACCTGGCGGCTCTGGTACAAGGATGAAGCCGATGGCTCCTCCTGCCATTACGCCGACAGCAAGGATTTGGTGACTTGGACGGAACGCGGCCAAGCCGCAGGAGCCTCGCGCCCCGGTGGTGAAGCGCCTAATCCTTTTCACTGGCAAGGCCACTACTGGCTTTTTCGCGACATCACCGGCGGCGCGGGCGGCCTCGCCCTTTATCGGTCGGACGACGCCGTGGCGTGGACGCAGGTTGGCACCTTGCTGCTGGGAGGTGGCACCGGGCCCGATGACGGCGCAGTCGGCCACCATCCCGAAGTCATTCTCTCGGGCGACCGGGCCTACATGTTCTATTTCGTCCATCCCGGCACCAGCGCCACGCCCGGCGGCGGACGCGATGCCAAACGCACCTCCATCCAGGTCGTTGAATTAAAATACGACGCAGCCAATAACACCCTCACCGCCGACCGCAACAGCCCGACGATGATCAACCTGCAACCGCCGAAGGATCCGGAAACGAATTCGAAGTTTAATTGAAGCAGGAAACTTGGACGGTGGAATTACTTGCCGGCTTTTTCCCACGCCTCGGATGAAACTTCCGCTTACTGAAGGATCCGTTTGGTCAATGACCAATCGATATCTCCCTGATGCTGATTCGGCACAGGCACTTTTAGGCCACTAAATGGGTGGCGCATGGCCTCGTGTCGGCCGCCCGGAAAGGGACCAGCCCAACCCAGTGCCCGAAAACGGCGGATAAATTCACGCCGACTGACGGGCTTTGGCATGGCGTCCGATTTTGTTCAAATTCAAACCATGCACGACTGCCACCTCATCGCCAAACCGAATGGCGAGAAGCAGCCAGTCCTCAAGCGTGGTAATCAATTCGCGCCGCGCCGCTTCGACGGTCTTGCCTTCGGCCCACAAACCCTTGAAACCTGGAATGGTGGCGAAAAAGCGGTCGCGTTCCGTCCTTTCGTATTCCGCCTTCTCCACGGCCTGACTGATGTATTCCGCGAGCATCCCGCCAGCCAAACAGAGTTCCGGAAAAGTTGCAAGGCCGTTGCGCTGACAACGCCCGCTTCGGGATTGCGACCGGACGCGGACGCGACTACACTCTTCCCGCCGTGAAATTATTGCGTACTATCTCTTTGCTATTGGTCGCCGGCCTGTTCGGCGCCCTCGCGCCCGTTTCGCTGTTTGGGCAGGCCTATACGCTGACCGATTTGGGCGACCTGGGCAGCGGCTACAGCGCGGCCTACGCCATCAACGCCACGGGCGTGGTCGTCGGCGTGAGCGGCAATGTGGCGGGCAACGACCGCGCCTTTCGCTGGGATCCGGCAACGAAGACGATGCTGGACCTTGGCATCCTCAGCGGCGATGGCACCAGCTCGAGCAGCGAAGCCCGCGGCATCAACTCCTCCGGTCAAATTGTCGGCGGTTCCACCTGGAAAGCCAATTCCAATGGCCTGGATCAACATGCGTTCCTCTGGAGCCCCGGCAATCAAACGATGACGGACCTGGGCACCATCACCGGCAATGTCATTTTCACCAGCATCGCCTATGGCATCAACGATTCCGGCGTGGTGGTGGGCTCCGGCAGCCGGCTCGTGACTTATGTATACACTTCGAATGTGGACCGCGGCTTCAGTTGGACCGCCGGGGGTGGCATGACCGATTTGGGGACGATTGGTGGATTATTCAGCTACGCGTTGGGCATTAACAATTCCGGCGCCATGGTGGGGTATAGCCAGACGGCCACGGATATCGATTATAACAGCTACTTTTTCGCGACGCTTTATTCCGGCGGCGACACCAGCCTGGGGGCATTTGGCGGCGGAGACACCGACAATTCCATCAACCTGAGTTACGCCCGCGCCATTAATGATTCCGGGCAAATCGTGGGCGACAGCACCTTCTCGGGCAATTTCCACGACGACGCCTTTCTCTATTACAACGGTTCGATGAGCGACCTCGGCACCCTCGGCGGCACGTCGAGTACGGCCTACGCCATCAACAGTTCCGGCCAAATTGTGGGCGAAAGCCGCGACAGCAACGGCGACACTCGCGCCTTTCTCTACACGAATGGCCACATGACTTACCTCGGCAATCTCTCCATCACCGGGGCCTCAGGCTGGATTTTCTCCACCGCGCGCGGGATCAATGACTCCGGCCAGATCGTCGGCTACGGCTTCAATGCCGACGCCCTAACGCATGCGTTTTTGCTCACGCCGCTCCCGCCGGCCGCGCCGAAAATCACGGTGCAACCGGTGAACCAAACCGTGCTGGTGAATAAGAATGCGGTGTTCACCGTGACGGCGACGGGCGTGCCTGCGCCCACTTACCTGTGGAAGAAAAATAATGCCGCCATCGGCGGGGCGACATCCGCCACGCTGACCTTGGCCAAAGTCCAATCCACCGCCACCGGCACAAAATATTTTGTTGTCATCACCAATTCGCAGGGCTCCGTGCAAAGCAACACCGTGAGCCTCACCGTGCTCAAGTCGGCCACCGCGGTTAAAATCACGACCCAGCCTACGGCGCTGACGGTGAAGAAAAATGCCACGGCCAAGTTCACCGTCAAAGCCACCGGCACGGCGCCGCTGCTTTACCAGTGGCAAAAAGGCAGTGCGAACCTCGCCAATGGCGGCCAAATTGCGGGCGCCACCACCGCCAGTCTTTCCATCACGAAGGTGACCTCCGCCAATGTGGGCTCTTATCGAGTTGTCATCACGAATCCCGCCGGCAAAGTCACGAGCGCCGCGGCGACGCTGAAGGTGCAGTAGTTGACTTGGCCCTGTGAAGGGGTGCATCTGCGTCGCCCAACCCAACCTTGAATTGATTCACCGTGACCACCCACAGTTTCATGAAATCTCTGAATTTTAGAAAAGGTATCGGCTTGTTCATCGGACTGCTAAACGTCAGTTGCGTGCTTTTCATTTTTACGACCCCCTACCTGATTCTGCGAGGGGATGATCCGGGATCGGCTCCAACGTGGTGGCCCAGCGCCTCTCCTTCGTCATTTATCATGCATGTCCTTCTTGGAACATCTGCTTCAACCGCTCTGCTCTTGGCCGCTTATTACTTTGCCACGGACAAACACGAACAATCGGCCACAAGAATTTTTGGCTTTGTTTCCTCAGTTGTGGGCTATTTGTTCGTTACTGTATGGGCTATATCCATTTTTGGTATAGGGGTGAAACAGTAAAAAACTTCCTGACCCTTCCCCTACTCCACCTTTCTCCTACTCCACCTTGCCGAAGAAATTCTTCACGGTGGCGACGAGGTAGTCGCGGTTCAGGTGGGCGATGTGGTCGAGCTTGATTTCCTTCGGGCACACCGCCGAGCACTCGGCGAAATTCGTGCAATTGCCAAAGCCTTCGGAGTCCATCGTGCGCACCATGGCGAGCACGCGACGGTCCTTTTCCGGCTGGCCCTGCGGCAGGGCGTTGAGGTGCGAGGCCTTGGCGGCCACGAAGAGCATGGCCGAGCCGTTTTTGCAGGCCGCCACGCACGCGCCGCAGCCGATGCACGCCGCGGCATCCATGGCGTAGTCGGCGACCTGTTTCGAAATCAGCAACTCATTGGCGTCCGGGGCGGAACCTGCGCGGGCGGAGATAAACCCGCCGGCCTGCACGACGCGGTCAAACGCACTGCGGTCCACCACCAAGTCGCGCACCACGGGAAACGCGCGCGCGCGCCAGGGCTCGATGATGATGGTGTCGCCGTCGTGAAAGTGGCGCATGTGCAACTGGCAGACAGTGGTGGCGCGCTCGGGGCCATGCGGGACGCCGTTGATGGTCATCGAGCACATGCCACAAATGCCCTCGCGGCAGTCGTGGTCAAATGCCACCGGCTCCTCGCCCTTCGCCACCAATTGCTCATTCAACTGATCCATCATTTCCAGGAACGACGAATCCGGCGAAACCTCCGTCAAGGCATAATCCACCAGGCGGCCCGGCTGACCCGCAGTCGGCTGGCGCCAGACGCGCAGGGTCAGGTTCAGGTTTTTCGCCGGATGGTGGGAGGTGGAAGACATGGCGCGAAAGTTGGAAGGTTGACGGTTACTTGTACGACCGCGTCGCCAGGTGCACTTCTTCGTATACCAGCGGTTCGATGTGTTTCACCGGGGGCGTGTTTTCTCCGAGGTATTCCCAGACCGAGGCGTTGTGGAAACGCTCGTCGTCCCGCTTGGCCTCGCCCTCGGCGTCCTGGTGTTCGGTGCGGAAATGGCCGCCGCAGGATTCGTCGCGGTCCAACGCGTCGCGGCAAAGGAGTTCCGCAAAATCAAGAAAGTCCGCCACCCGGCCCGCGCGCTCGAGTTCCATATTCAAGGAAGCTTCAGTGCCCGTGACCCGCAGGCGTTTCCAGAATTCTGCGCGCAATTCCGGGATAAGCTGGAGTGCCTTCTTCAAGCCCGCCTCGTTGCGCGCCATGCCGCAGTATTCCCACACAATCTTGCCGAGCCGCTGGTGGAAAGCGCGCGGGCTGGTGTCGCCCTGGATCGAAAGCATCTTCTTCAGCAAATCGTTGGTCGCGGCGTGCGCGGTCTTGAACGCCTCGTGGTGGGTCGAGGGCGCGCCCGCGCCCGTCTTCGCCAGATAATCGCCGAGCGTGTAGGGGATGATGAAATAACCGTCGGCCAAACCCTGCATGAGCGCGCTGGCGCCGAGGCGGTTCGCACCGTGGTCGGAGAAATTCGCCTCGCCGAGCACGAACAGCCCGGGGATGTTGCTCATCAGATTGTAGTCCACCCACAAACCACCCATCGTGTAGTGCACCGCCGGGTAAATCATCATCGGCCCGTGATAGGGGCTGTCGCCGGTGATGCGGTGGTACATGTCGATCAAGTTGCCGTAGCGTTCGGCGATTTTCTTGTGGCCCAGACGCTTGATGGCATCCGTAAAATCCAGATACACGCCCTGGCCCGAGGCGGCCACGCCGAGCCCATTGTCGCAGGCCTCCTTGGCCGCGCGGGAGGAAATATCGCGCGGCGCGAGGTTGCCAAAGCTCGGGTACTTGCGCTCGAGATAATAATCGCGGTCTTCTTCGGCCACGTCGTGCGGCTTGATTTCCCGCGCCCGCAACTTGGCGGCCACGGCGGGGGATTTCGGCACCCACACGCGCCCGTCATTGCGCAGGGATTCGCTCATCAGCGTCAACTTGCTCTGCTGGTCGCCGTGGACGGGAATGCAGGTCGGGTGAATTTGCGTGTAGCACGGGTTCGCCAAACCGGCGCCATGCTTGTACGCCCGGTAAATCGCGGTGACGTTGCAGCCCTGGGCGTTCGTCGAAAGATAAAAGACATTCCCGTAGCCGCCGGTGCACAGCAGCACGGCGTCGCCGGCAAACGCCTCAACCGCGCCGGTGACGAGGTTGCGCGTGATGATGCCTTTCGCATGGGGCTCGCCGCCGGTCTTGTCGGGCACCAGCACGAGATCCAACATCTCGTGGCGGTTGTACATCTGCACCTGGCCCAGCCCGATCTGGCGGGACAAGGCCGAGTAGGCGCCGAGCAATAGCTGCTGGCCCGTCTGCCCGCGCGCGTAAAACGTACGCGAGACCTGCGCGCCGCCGAACGACCGGTTGTCGAGCAGGCCGCCGTATTCGCGGGCAAAGGGCACGCCCTGCGCGGCACACTGGTCAATAATGTCCACACTCACCTGCGCGAGGCGGTACACGTTCGCTTCGCGGGCGCGAAAATCTCCGCCCTTGATGGTGTCGTAAAAGAGCCGGTAAACGCTGTCGCCGTCATTCTGGTAATTTTTGGCGGCATTGATGCCGCCCTGCGCGGCGATGGAGTGCGCGCGGCGCGGGCTGTCCTGATAACAGAAGCACGAAACGTTGTAGCCGAGTTCGCCCAAGGTCGCCGCTGCTGAGGCCCCGGCCAGGCCCGAGCCCACCACGAGAATGCGGTACTTCCGCCGATTCGCCGGGTTGACCAGCTTGATCGAGGCCTTGTGCAGGTCCCACTTGTCGGCCAGCGGGCCGGCGGGAATCTTGGCGTCGAGTTTCATCGGTGGATTAAAAAAGGAGAAAAGTTAAAAACGAAAGCGCGCTCAGCGGGACGACCGTGGGGCGGAGGCGGACTGCTCTTCGGGGAGAATCAGGAAATAGTTGATGCCGATGGGCGTGGGAAACGCCGGGTCCCAATTCTTCGCCTTAAACTGCCCCACGATTTCCCTGGTGGGCAGAAGCTGGGTGTCGGAATACTCCGAAAACAGCACCGCCGTGGGAATCGAGGCAAAGCCGACAAAAATTATCAACCCATAGGCTTGCGCCGCCTGGTTCAGCTTCTGGCGCCATTTTTCATTCCGCAGCCCCACACTTTGAAACATGCTGCTCACGCCGTGCGAGAGGTGCACGCACAACAGCCACACCGCCAAGATATAAAAGCCCGAAACCGCGGGATTGGCAAAACCCAGAATCATCGTCGCGTACACATCGGCCACCTCGTGGCCGTCGAGGATGTAGATGAGATGACTGTACTTCGGCTCGACGACGAGAAGAGTGAATTGAGCGAGGTGGAAAAGGATAAAGGCCAGGATGATGAGGCCGCTCCATAGCATCGTGCGCGAGGCATAGCTGGCCTGCACCGTCACGTCACGGGCGTAATTCTGCGGGCGGGCCGCGCGATTTTCACCCGCCAGCAAAATCGCCATCCAGACGTGGACGATGATGCAGGCCAGCAGGAAAATCCGCACCACCCACAGCAGTTCGCCGAGCGACTTGAGGAAGTGGGCGTAATGATTGATCGCCTCCGGCGAGCCGGAAAAGACCTGCAAATTCCCCAACATGTGCCCGAGCACGAACAAAACCATCACCAAGCCCGTCCCGGCCATGAGATATTTCTTGACCAGGGAAGGAATGCGGAAAGCACGGACTTCGCTCATGGGCGCAACAACGGGGGTAGGATTTGAACGGGTTCGCGCCTGCATGGCGCAAATCCGGCCAGTGTGAAACTTATATCCGTCACCCAAAGCCTTCAATGGCGAAACGGTCCAGCGCGGGGGTAATTAGCCTGCGCGATACTGCTCATTACCAGCCCCGAAGCAGTACGATGAACGCGTCCAGGAGCGAAATTTCCGCCCGGCAAAGGCACTGCAAAAAATTAATGCACAACATTAAATTAAATCCTCCATACACGCTGCTTTTGCCCTTCTTAAAACATGAAATTGGTCCTGTTTTTTCTCTTATTTTTAGACATTTAATTTACATTATCTATTTTAATATAAACGGTTTATGAGATTACTATTCCTCATTGGTCGAAGCGGACCGTCCGGTCAAGTTCCCCGCCTCATATATCGCAAATCAACAACGTTAAGAAAACGTTAACAAACCGTTTGTCTTGGCACACCGCCTGCTTAAAGGCCACTCGGCTTTCGCCATCTATTTTATAAGCGCCTTCCGGCTTGTAAGGTCGGCAAAAAGCCCACTGCCCTCGGCCCAGCAAACGGGACCAGGGAGCCACAATCCAACCATCATCTACTACAGCCGAGGCGAAAGCGCCTTTCTTCACTATGATCTCTCGAACTTCAGGCACCAAATGGCTACGCACCGCCCTTCTGGGGTTGGCGCTTTTCGGTAGCGCAGGTAACCTGCAACTGCGGGCGGATGGCCCGAATAACGACCCGGGCGGCGGTACCACTGGGTTGGCTCCCGACGCTTCAGGCGGTGCGGGTGCCTACACCTATTCGGCGGCTCCCTTAACCGCGCCCGCGGACCTTTCGCCGGAGGACGCCAAAGACCCCGCGAAGGTCAAGGCGCACGATGCGGCCAAGGCCGACTTTGATGCACAACAAAAAGCCGAACCTTACGCCATCAAGCTGGCGGAAGCCGTCGGCCACAACCGCATCTCCATCAACTTTGTCTGGACGCTCATCACGGGCTTCCTGGTCATGTTCATGCAGGCCGGTTTCGCCATGGTGGAAACAGGTCTGACGCGCGCCAAAAACGCCGCGCACACCATGACGATGAATATGCTGATTTATCCTCTCGGCATGTTGGGCTTCTGGATTTGCGGATTTGCCTTCATGTTCGGTGGCGTGGGCACACCGGGCGCTGGCACACTGGGCCTGACTTCCAGCCTGAACCATGAGTTCACCGTCACCCTGTTTGGACATCCGTTCGGCCTCCTCGGCTTGAAGGGCTTCTTCCTCTCCGGCGACACCTACGACGCCGGTCTCTTCTGCTTGTTCCTCTTCCAAATGGTGTTCATGGACACCACGGCGACGATTCCCACGGGCGCCGCGGCGGAACGCTGGAAATTCTCGGCCTTCTGCCTCTACGGCTGCTTCCTGGGCACCGTGATGTATCCCATCTTCGGCAATTGGGTCTGGGGCGGCGGCTGGCTCTCCCAATTGGGCGTAAACTTCGGCCTCGGCCACGGTCACGTGGACTTCGCCGGCTCCTCGGTGGTGCACTTGCAGGGTGGCGTGATCGCACTCATCTTTGCCTGGTTGATTGGGCCGCGCCTCGGCAAGTACAACAAGGACGGAAGCGTGAATCCCATCCCGGCGCACAATATTCCGATGTGCATCGCGGGCACCTTCATCCTGGCCTTCGGCTGGTTCGGGTTCAACCCCGGCTCGACTTTGGCGGGCACCGACTTGCGCATCGCGGTCGTCGCCACCAACACCATGCTGGCCTCGGCGACGGGTTGCATTGCCGCCATGCTCTGGATGTGGTGGGTGCGCACCAAGAAACCCGACCCCAGCATGTGCTGTAACGGCATGTTGGCCGGTCTGGTTGCCATCACCGCTCCCTGCGCTTTCGTGAACTCGTTCGGCGCCTGCGTCATCGGCTTGGTTTCCGGCATCCTGGTGGTCGAATCCGTGTTCTTCTTCGACAAGCTGCAGATCGACGACCCGGTCGGCGCCATCTCGGTGCACGGCGCCAACGGAGCGTGGGGTTGCCTGTCCATCGGTTTGTTCGCGGACGGCACCTACGGCCAGGGCTGGAACGGCTCCCACTGGTTCAAGCTGCTGGATGGCTCTTACAGCATGATTGCCGACCCGACCACTGCGCCCAAGGGTGCGGTTGAACAGGGCGTGCTCGGCTTGTTCTACGGTGGTGGCATGAGCCAATTCATCGCCGAATTCGTCGGCGTGGTCACGTGCATCATCACCTTGAGCGTGCTGTCCATCATTGTGTACAAGATTGTGGAAGTCACCATCGGCAACCGTGTCTCCGCCGAGGTCGAAATCGACGGCTTGGACATCCCGGAAATGGGCTGCCTGGGCTATTCCGGCATGGTCATGGACAAGGCCTCGGAAACCCCGCACTCGAAATAACCACCGATTCTGGTCGCCGTCCGGCGGCGCGAAGGATTATCTTCGCGCCGCCGGCCTCGGCCGCCAGACCAATTTTCCACCCCCGCATCTCCCATGACTTTCATCACTTCGACTTTGATGGCCAGCCTTGCCGCGCTGGTCATCGGCGGACTACTTGGAGGAGTGTTCGGCTCCATCCAAATTACCGCGCAACGCCAGCAGGAGAAACGATTGCAGCAAGGCAAGTTTAAGTCCGGCTGGGTTCTCCTGCCGGGTTCGGGGGGCCGCGTCGCCTTTCTCCTGCTGGCCCTTGCGCTGATCCAATTGGTCTGCCCCATGCTCTTTGCCGATGGCATTCAATGGTGGGTCTCCGCCGGTGTCTTGATCGGCTACGGGATTATCCTCGGCCGGCACCTCCGGCAACGCACGTCGTCATCCGCTGTTTGAGTGACTTGTCAGTCAGTTAAATTTATCGTTGGAATTTGACGGCCCACCCCTGGCTGCGGGATGCTCAGCGCCCCGCTGGGCCGGGCTTGGCTAGTTCTGCACCGATGCCCACGTTACTTTCTTACCACGATTTGAGCCTGCCTTTACTGGGGGCCATAGCCGATTCCGCCGCCGGCTCGATATCTCCCCTGCTTATCCTGCCCTTCGGCTTGCTGTTGCTTTTAATTGCGACGATGCCACTCAGCCCGGCGGGGGTGAAGCATTACTGGGACAAGTATTATCATCTGATTTCGCTCGGGCTGGGCCTGATGGTGGCCGCGTTTTATTGGGCGAGAATTCCCGCCGGCAGCGAAACACTCGGCCACACGCTGGGCGAATATGTGTCTTTCATCGCGTTGGTGGGTTCGCTGTTCGTGGTCGCGGGCGGCATTCACATCAAGGTCAAGGGCGAAGCCACACCGGTGGCCAATGTCGTTTTTCTGGCCCTCGGAGCGATTATCGCCAATGTCATCGGCACTACGGGCGCGTCGATGGTGCTGATTCGTCCGTGGATTCGGATGAACAAAATCCGCATCAGCCCGTTTCACGTCGTTTTCTTTATTTTTCTCGTGTCGAATGTCGGCGGCGCGCTGACCCCGGTGGGCGATCCGCCGTTGTTTTTGGGCTATCTGCGCGGGGTGCCGTTCTTCTGGCTGATGCAAAAAGTATTCCTCCACTGGCTGCTGACGGTCGCCGCGATCTTGGCGGTTTTCTACGTCCTCGATGCGCGCAGTTTCCGGCACATGCCGCGCCGGATGCAAACGGACGTCGAGACCCACGCCGAGACGTGGCGGTTCGACGGCATGGTGAACATGCTTTTTTTGCTCGTCATTATTGGCGCAGTTTTTTTGCCGGACGTGTATTTCGTCCGGCAAATCGTGATGGTCGGCGCCGCCCTGGCCAGCTACCGCCTGACACCGAAGTCGGTGCACGACGAAAACGCCTTCAGTTTCGGCCCCATCAAGGAAGTGGCGTGGTTGTTTATCGGCATCTTTCTCACGATGATGCCCGCGCTCGATTACCTCACGCAAAACGGGCCATCGTTTGGCTTCACCGCGCCTTTGCACTATTATTTCGCCAGCGGCGCGCTGTCCTCGGTGCTCGATAATGCCCCGACCTATTTGAATTTTCTGCAATTGGCGCAGGCGACCGCGGTGTCGGCCCAACCCGCGGCCTTTGCCGCCGCCCACGGCGATCCGCTAACTCTCGTGCAAATCCTCCTCGTGCAACAGCCGCTCTATGTCATCGGCGTGAGCATGGGCTCGGTATTCTTCGGCGCGATGACCTACATCGGCAACGGCCCGAACTTCATGGTCAAGTCCATCGCGCACGACTCCGGAGTCCACTGCCCGACCTTTTTCGGCTATATTTTTAAGTACAGCCTACCCTACCTCCTGCCTGTGCTGATTTTGCATGGCTGGTTGTTTCTGTGAAGGAATTGACCTGTAGGCAGTCAGTTCACTTGAACTGCCACAATCCAATATGCCCGCCTTGCGGGTCGGTGATGACAGCAAAGCGGCCCACGCCCATGTCTGTGATGTCCTTGCAGATCTTTGCCTTGAGCTTTTTGGCCTTTTTCACCGCCGCCTCGAGATTCGTCACCGTGACGTAGCCCATCCACATCGTGGGCGCGCCCTTGACCTCCGGCGGAGGCGCCATCACCCCGCCTACCCCTTGGCCGTTGGCCAGCGAGAAAATCGTGTATTTGCAGCCGCCGCCCATGTCCATTTCCTTGGTCTTCCAGCCGAAAAGGGATTGGTAGAATTTCTTACTGCCCTTCACATCGGTGCTCACGAGCTCATTCCAGCTCACAATGCCGGGGGTTTTGTCCATCACAGGTTTCTTTTTGGCCATAGTCGTTGAGAGTAAGGGGTTGATCGGAAAGTCCGGGGAAAGCAAAATACTCCACGCGCCCGTCGGCAAACTCAAAACTAACGCCGCGTGTAAAATTTCTTCTCCCAGTTTTTCTGGTTGTCGTTGGCCTCGCGGATGAACGGAGTGAAGACCGACAGGCTCAGCACCAGCCAGTTGATGAAATTCGCCGGAAAGCGCGTGGGCCGCACGAAGTCCACAAACAACACGACGCGCGTGCCCGTGGTGTCGTTCCAGACTTCGTGGTTGAACGAGTCGTCGAACACCAGCGTCCGGCCCTCGCTCCAATGGCAAATCTGGTCGTCCACCCGGATGCGCACGTTTTGATTCGGCTCCGGCACCATCAGCCCGAGGTGGTAGCGCAGTACGCCGTTGTAGGGTCCGCGGTGCGCCGGGATGTGCTTGGTCGGCGATAATATCGAGAAAAACGCCGTGCTTAGGCCGGGGATTTTCTGCAACAATCGCGCCGTCTCGGGGCAGGATTTCAGGTTCGCCTCCGATTTCACGCCAAAGCCGTAGAAAAGATAGGTCTTCCACATCTGGTCGGTGGTGATGGTCGCGACCTCCTTGGTCAGCTCATGAAAGGCCGGGAGTTCGTCGCGGCGTTTGAGCACTTCGTCGAGTTCAGCACGGATTTTTTTCCACTCTTTTTCAATCTCCGCGACCCAGGGGAAAAGCGCGCTGTCGTACACCGGCGGGTTGCCGTGCACGGAATGGCGGATGATTTGCCCCTCGACCCAGTCGATGAATTTCGCGCCGACGCGGCCCCAAAACGTGGTAGGTGGGTTGAGCGTCGACGGCGTGGGCGTGGTGGCCTGCGGTTTCGGCGCGAGAGTCGCAGTGGCGGGGCTGGGCGGGTGGGCCGGAGTGTCCATGGCAAACCTCATCCTTAGTGAAAATTCCGCTCCCGACGCAAGGTTGTAACCCGGCTGCCGCAATAGGGCGGGGCCTTCCCTCGCTTGCACTTTCCGCATCGTTAACCATCATCTGCCTCCATCGGCGCCCATTGCGGTTCACTATCTACCCACTTTCATTGCAGATGTTCGAACGCCTCTTCCACCTCCAGCGCCACCGCACCACCGTGGGTCGCGAAATTCTCGCCGGCTGCGCGACGTTTGCGGCGATGGCGTACATCCTCGCCGTCAATCCCGCGATTCTCGAAGCCGCGCGAATGGACAAGGCGGCGCTGGTCACGGTCACGGGGCTGACGGCGGCGCTCGCGACGCTCATCATGGCGTTGCTGACGAATTATCCCATCGCGCTCGCGCCGGGCATGGGCATCAATGCCTTTTTTGCCTTCACGATCTGCAATGCCAAAAACATCGCGTGGCAGGAAGCGCTCGGCATGGTCTTTATCAACGGCGTGATTTTTCTGGTGCTCTCGGTGACGGGCGTGCGCAAGAAAATCGTGGATTCCATTCCGCTCTCGCTGAAACTCGCGGTGGCCGGCGGCATCGGGCTATTCATTGCGTTCATCGGCCTGCAAAAGGGCGGGCTCGTCGTCGGCAGTCCCGACACTCTCGTGCGCGCCGGAGATTTTACTTCCGGCCCCGCGGCGCTGTGCCTCGCGGGCCTCGCCTTAACGGCCATCCTCGTGGCGCGGCGCGTGCCTGGTGCAATCATCATCGGCATGGTGGCGGTCACGGTGGCGGGGTTGTTCGTGCCCGCGAACAATGTCGACATGGTCACGATGTGGCCAAATTCGTTTTTATCCAAACAAGAGACGCCACTCTGGGGATTTATAACCTACGGTCCTCCCTCGCCGGCGCCGGTCTTCCTCAAACTGAGTTTTGATTTCCTGCGCAACGGCACGGACTTCCTCTCCGTATTGCCCATTATCCTGACCCTGCTGCTGGTGGACCTGTTCGACAATCTCGGCACGCTCATCGGCCTGGCCAAGCGCACGGGGATGCTCGACCACAAAGGCCGCCTCCCCAAGGTCGGCAAAGTTTTGCTCGCAGACTCCATCGCGACGATTCTGAGCGCGCTCTGCGGCACCTCGACCGTGGTCAGTTATATTGAATCCGCCGCCGGCATTGAGGCCGGCGGGCGTACCGGCTTGACTGCGATAACAACGGCAGTCCTGATGCTGCTGGCGCTGTTTTTTACGCCGTTGATTCTGGCGATTCCCGCGGCCGCGAGCGCGCCGGCCCTCATCATCGTCGGCGTGCTCATGATGCAGCCGGTGGCGGAAATTCACCTCGCGGAATTTGAAGTGGCCGTGCCCGCGGTACTGACCATGCTGGCCATCCCGCTCACCTTTAGCGTCTCGGAAGGCCTGGGCCTCGGGCTCATCGGCGCGGCCATTCTGGCGCTGGCCCTGGGCAAACCGCGCAGCGTCAGCCTCACCGGCTATATCCTCGCGGCCATATTCTTTCTGAACTTTTTCAAAATCTGGCCGTTTGGTTGAGGAAGAAATTCCCACCTATTTTCTGGTTGCCACAAATGAGCCGCCAGTAAATCCGCCAGCGAATAAGTCATAACTCCAGGTCCCATCAATTTGCTTGGCACTCGTCGGTTTGGCGGAAACCGAGACATTGGCATCAGATACACCGGGCATGAAATTAATGTGATAGGGCGGCCAAGCGGGATCGGTCGCAGACGGAGGACTCACACTTCCGTCGAGTCGACCGTCCGTCCGATCCCCAAATAACTTATAAAACCAGGTGTTCTCGGGCGTCACCGTTACGGGATGCTTCATTTGCAAAACGAAGTGTCCAGCTATTTCCCCCTCGACAGAAAGCGGCCGCGCCAACGTGACGGCGCCCGTGGCCAATTCCTGGCCTAGCTTGTCCTTAAAAGTAACCGTAAAGATTTCTGCTGGATTCAAAACCTCCTGACACCCCGCACTTGCCAATATAACCAACCCCAGCACAAAGGATAAAAACCCACGCATGTCGGTCAACAACCACATTGATCGCTTCGTCGCATGGATGAAGCATGATTCTGCCGTCCTTGTGTTTTCCATTTTTCATTCTCCCTTTTCCATTTATCATTTATCGATTCGGCCTTACTGTTTCCAAGTCCCCACCGCCCATGCCCTCCCACCCGCTTTCCCGCCGCGGTTTTATCAGGCAGACCTTCGCTTTCAGCGCGGCCCTTGCGCTGGGGGCGCACCGTCGCGCGCTGGCGGCCACTGATTTCCCGGCGGGCGACCGCCATCTGCTGATACTGGGTGATTGGGGCGCCGATCCGGCTCAAGGCACCAATCAGCCCGCCGTCGCGGCGGCGATGAAGGGCTATGTCCAGGCCAACAAATTAAAATCCGAGGGCTTGCTCCTGCTCGGAGATAATTTTTACGGCCCCTTTCCCGGGGGCGTAAAATGCCCGCGCTGGAAGACGCAATTCGAGGACATGTATCCCGCGGATATTTTCCCCGGGCCCGCGTGGACCATCCTAGGCAACCACGATTACGAAGATGGCCCCGATATCTACAAAGCCGTGCTCGACTATAAAACGGCAAATCCCGCCTCGCGCTGGACCATCCCGAGCAAATGGTACCGGTTTGATTTTCCAGCCAAAGATCCGCTGGTGACTTTTATCGCGCTCGACAGCAACTACCACAATGCGCGCCTTTCGCTCACGCCGGAAGAAAAGGCGTCCCAATTAACCTGGCTGGAGGCCGAACTGGAAAAGCCCCGCACCGCGCCTTTTCTGTTCATTCTCGGACACCATCCCCTACACAGCCCCGGCCCGACGGGCGAAAATACTCCGCTCATTGAAGCGTGGGAACCGCTCTTCAAGAAACACCAGCCCCACGTCTACTTCTGCGGCCACGACCACGACATGATGCATCTGGAGTTTGCCGACAACCCAACCTCCCATGTCATTTCCGGAGGCGGCGGCGCCGTGCTCACGGCAGTGAATAAACCCGGCTACGGTCCCTTTGCCCAGCGCGTTTACGGGTTCACGCATCTGCAACTCAATAAAGACCGCGTCATCGTGCGCCATGTGGATCCCGACCAAAAGCAGGTTCATGCCTTCAGCAAAACCCCGGATGGCAAAGTCAGCATCCTGACGGAGGCGGCGGAACTGAAGATCCCCGTGTAGAGCCTAACCCGCTTGTCAATCCAAGCGAAACAAAGACAAGGCGGAGTCTGGTATCGTTTGAAGATCCCGGCCTCCGTTTTCGTAGCGCGGTGCTTTAGCCCGCGCACCTTTGCATGAGGGTAATCCCATGCGCGGGCTAAAGCACCGCTCTACGAGACCAAGGTCCCCTCTAAACCATGCCATTATCGAAGCGCCTTCAATTCTTTGCCTGCGATACTACTTCGCCGCGCATGCGCAAACCGAGGATTTCGGCCTTTTCCAGCCATTTAAGCTTTTCCTGAAACGCAGTCTCGAGGCCAATCAGCAAGGCATGCAATTCGGCGCCTTCCGCCGGATACCACTGCCAGCCCGGAGGGCATAAAGCTCTTCTTTGGTCACAATGGCCCACCCCGGTTTATTCCAGCACGTAACTCTCGAGCTTGCGCGCAACCGGGCTGCGGCTCAGCGACACAAACTTCGGCACGCCGTTTTCGTAGGGCACCTTGACTTCGCCCTGAATCAGCGGCAGCGCGTACTTAGTGTACTGGAAATTCAGGCTGAGGCCGTCGTCGTTGATCCAGGTCGGCGGGAAGGCTTTCGGGCCGACGATGACATCGCTGAGCAGGGACAATCCCGACTCGCAAGTGTAATGGTCGCCGTCGCCACGCACGAGGGTAATCATCTTGCCGGACTCACCGGCGACCGCCGCGCGCACGGCGGCTTGACCGCAAAGATAAGCTTCGTCGTTGTCCGTCTGCGACGCGCAATGGGCGGCGACGCGCTGAGTGAGGCCGAGCTTGGCGGCGCGGGCGCGCACCCCGAGCTGCTGCTCCAGCAACAAACGCAAATGCTCGCCGGCATGACCGAAAGTGGGCTGGCCGTAGGCGTCCTTGGACTGGTTGGTCGCGCCGACATAGTTGCCGTTCTGGTCCACCACGCCTTCGCCGACGACGACGAGGCAGAAACGCTGGCGCTTCAAGGTCGCCTGCACCGCTTCCACAAAACGCTCGGAATTGAACGGGGTCTCCGGCAACACCACCAAATGCGGTGGATCGTCGAGCTGGTTCTTCCGTTTGGCCAAGACTGAACTGGCGGCGATCCAACCGGAATTCCGCCCGCCGACTTCCAAAATCGAAACAAAATCATGATGGCTCGAGCTCTCGTGCTCGAGGGTCAATTCCCGCACCACGGTCGCAATATACTTCGCCACGCTGCCGTAGCCGGGGCAATGGTCCGTGACCGCCAGCGAGTTATCCACCGCCTTGGGAATGCCGATGACGCGCAGGGGATAATTCTTGGAGACCGCCAGTTCGTGCAGGCCGGAGGCCACTTGCATGGCCTCAAAATCGCCGATGGATAGGAAAAACCGCACGCCGTGGGCTTCGCAGACCTGCAAAAGGCGGTCGTAGTCCTGTTCGCGCTTCAATTTGTAACGCGTGCTGCCGAGGGCCGCGCCGGGGGTGCTGCGCAAGCCGCGGATGTTCTGCTGGGATTCATCCGCCAAATCTATAAGTTCTTCCTGGAGAAGGCCTTGGATGCCATGCAGGCCGCCATAGATTTCCTCCACGCAGCCGTGGTTCAGCGCCTCGGTCACCACGCCCGCAAGGCTGGTGTTAAACGCGGCGGTGAGGCCGCCGCTTTGGGAGACGAGTAAGTTGCCAGTCAGTTCTTCTGCCATAACGATTGGAAAAGGGTGAAACGGTGAATCTGGAGGCCACCATCGCCCTTGGCAACTCCAAAAGCCAAATTTTCGTTTTGGGTGATTTTTTGACCCCATGGTCCAGCGCATTTACGTTGCGGAGGATGCCGCTACTTTTAACGATGGGTGCCGCCCTCGCAATCATCATACCCCATGAAATACATCCGTGCGTTTTCGCCTTCGGTTTTTTTGAGCCTATGGCTCGCGTTCGCAACCCCCGGCTGGGCGCAAACCGTCACGCTCAAGCCTGCGAACGCCTCCAATATATACAACGTGGGCGACAAGGTCACCTGGGACGTGACGTTCAACGGCACCTTTGCGGCCCCGGTCAACTACACCCTGAAGAAAAACGGTTTAACCGTTTTTCAACAGGGCACGCTGGATCCGGCGTCCGGTAACGGCCGCATTGAAACCACGCTCGACGAACCCGCCGCGATTTTGCTCGAAGTGCAAAATCCCAGCGGCGCCAATGCCGCAGGAGGCCGGCGGGGCGGAGCCGGCGGTGGCCGGGTGCTGGCGGGAGCGCTGGTCGCGCCCGAAAAACTGCAGCCGTCTTCCCCGCGCCCGGCCGACTTCGATGCCTGGTGGGACGCCAAGATCAAGCAGCTGCATGAAATACCGATCAATGCCAACGTGACCGCCGGCGAGAGCGGCAAGACCGGTGTCGATTATTTTCAGGTGCAACTGGACAACATCAATGGCACGCATGTGGACGGCCAACTCGCGAAGCCTGCGAAAGAAGGCAAATTTCCGGCGCTGCTCATTTTGCAATGGGCAGGCACCTATCCGCTGCAAAAGCAGTGGGTGACCGACCGCGCCGCCGAAGGCTGGCTCGCATTCAATATTGAGCCGCATGATTTGCCTATCGACCAACCCGCGGCCTTTTACACGAACGAACCTTCGGTGCGCAATTACCAAGCCATCGGCCAGGACGATCGGGAAAAGAGCTACTTCCTGCGCATGTACCTCTCCGCCTACCGCGCGCTGGATTATCTCGCGGAGCGGCCGGATTGGGATGGGAAGACGCTGGTTGTCATGGGCACCAGCATGGGCGGCCAGCAAAGCATTTCCCTGGCCGGCCTGCATCCGAAAGTCACCGCGCTTATCGTCATGGTGCCGTCCAGTTGCGATATGACCGGCCCTGAGCATGGTCGCGCCGCCGGGTTCCCGGATTGGGCCCGCGACGCGCAAACGAAAAAGAATCCCGCGATTCTGGAGACGGGCCGGTACTTCGACCCGGTGAATTTCGCCTCCCGCATCAAAGTCCCGGCGCTGGTGGCCATGGGCCTCTTTGATGAAACCAGCCCGCCTGCCGGCGTGTGGTCGGCCATCAACCAGATGCACGGCCCGGTGGAACCTCTGCCGATGGTCTCGGGCCACCAAAACCAAAACGGCGGCCAGGCTGTCTATACTGCACGTTCGGCGGAATGGCTCGGGACTTTGGTGAAGGGAGAGGCCTTAGCGCCAAAAACCATATCGCCTGCGCCTTCAATGCCAGGCTTTCCCAGCCCTGCAAAATAATCACGGCTTAATCTCCCTTGCATTCTCGAATCTCATTGTGCCCCACTTCGTTTACATCCTCGAATGTGCGGACCGCACTTTGTACGTCGGTTATACCAAGGATTTGGAGCGACGGGTGCGTCAGCATAACCACGCCAAAGCGGGCGCGCATTACACCAAGACGCGCCGGCCCGTGGAACTGAAGTACTCGGAAAAATTCCGCACGCTGGGCAGGGCCCTCTCCCGCGAAGCGGAAATCAAGGGCTGGTCACGGAAGAAAAAACTGGGGCTGATTGGTGCAACTGACTAAAAATGCCGAAGGATGGCCTCGTTGGGGTAGGCTCAATACACTTTGACTCCGAAATAAACCCTGTTTTTCTTATGTTAAAACACAGCCATGGATGAGGAATTGCTAAAAATAAAACTCCCCCGCGGTTTCATTGAAAGAGCCCTTTCCCTAATCCTATTGCCGCTGCTGGTCATCGGCCTTTCGGCACTCTTTTTCACCCTCACCAAGTTCAGCCCCTTCGGAATCGTGGAATGGCCCGTGAAAATTGTGGGCTTGGAGTTTCTGGCCACGGTAATTGGCCTTTCACTTTTACTCGTAGTCTGGAGTCTATTTACCCCGGCGTGGATTCCAAAAATCATCGATGGGTTTATGAAGCATTTCCTCCCACTCGTCCTGCTCATGGGCCTTGGCGCTCTTGTTGTGCTCGTGGCTTCCTTGATTCTTGCCGGATAAATGCGATTGCGATCCCAGTCGCACCAAACCCACTCGCACTTCAGTCAGCATTGCGCAGCGAAACAATTTTGATCTCACGCACAGGATGATCGACCCAATAGGTAACCGCGTACTGGTCAATGAGCTTCACGCTCATCTCCCGCCCGCCTATGACCTCGGTAAAATCATGCGCGCAACCGGGATCCCGGCTTAGCAGTTCGAAATGCCGCAACCAACGAGCCCGTTCACTGCGGCGCAGTTTCGCCAACCCGGCAAAAACCTCCGCTTGTAAATAGAGTGCAAAAGGCTCCATGCGCTGCCAGCTTTGCTATTCACGCAACCGGCGCCGGGCCTCCGCCAGCGGAATCCACGATTCAGGCCGGGTATCGGCCATCCGTTCCTCGATTTCACGGCGATAGGTGGGGTCGGCGCGCAAATTCATCGCCACCAAAAATGCCACCAAGCGCTGGCGCTCACCTGCGCCGAGCGACGCCGCTTCTTGCTGTATCTCCGTCAAGGTCACGCCACTATCATAGCCTTCCGGAGCGATTTGGCAAGCTCCGGTAGTGGGCAACTTTTCACAGAATCGGCTCGGCCAAGTCTTTTCCCGCGAAGCGGAAATCAAGGGCTGGACGAGAAAGAAGAAGCTGGGGCTGATTGGTTCTCCCGTCTAATTGGAAAAATATTTTCGAACCGCTCATCGGCGCTAATTTACGCTAATGCTTTAAATCGGTCTGCATCGGTGAAATCTGTGGAAAATAACTCGTTCCACCTCCATCTTTTTTTCTCTCCTTTCTTTCCTTCTTCGCGCTCTCCGCGTCTTTCGCGGTAAGAATTTCTTTCCCCCTCACAACCTACTCCCCTCACAAAATCGGCTCGGCCACGATGTTTGCCGAGGCCGGGAACCGTTCGCGCCACGGCAACACCGCGCGCACGAACCAGTCCACTTGCGCCCCAGCGGCGCCGGTGTGGGTGCGGGCGTCGCGGCCGAGGCGTTCGAGCGCGCCGGCGTCGAGGCCGAGGCGCGCGTCATTGGCCAGGCGCTGAAACATGTCATTTTCGCGAATGCGGCCGGCCCGCAAATCCCGCGACGTGGCGATGGCGTGTTCCTTGATAATCTGATGGGCGGTCTCGCGGCCCACCCCCGCCTTCACCGCTTCCATCAAAATCGTCGTCGTGGTCAGGAACGGCAGGTAATGGCCCAGCTCCTTTTCGACCTGCGCCGGATTGATTTCCATCTGGCCGAGAATGGTGAGAAAAGTCTCCAGCAGACCGTCGATCGCATAAAAACAATCCGGCAGCATGACCCGCCGTACGACGGAGCAGGACACGTCGCCTTCATTCCACTGGTCGCCCGCGAGCCCCTCGGCCATCGTCATATGCCCGCGCAGGATGGTATGCAGACCGTTGATGCGCTCACAACTGCGCGCGTTCATTTTGTGCGGCATGGCGGAGGAACCCACCTGCCCGGGCGCAAAGCCCTCGCTGGCCAGATCGTTGCCCGCCATCAGGCGCAAGGTTTTCGCAAAACTCGCCGGGCCGCAGGCCAGTTGAAACACGGCGCTCACCACCGCAAAATCCAGGCTGCGCGGATACACCTGCCCGACGGCCATCATCACCTGCCCCATGCCGAGGTGCGCGAGCACCTGCCCCTCGAGGGCGATGACTTTCGCGGCGTCGCCACGGAAAAGTGTCAACTGATCCAACTGCGTGCCGACGGCGCCCTTGAGTCCGCGCACCGGATAACGGCTGATAAAGTAATCGAGGCCGTCCATCGCCAGCAGCATTTCCTGGCCGAACATCGCCAGGCGCTTGCCCACGGTGGTCAACTGCGCCGGGGCATTGTGCGTGCGCGCCGTGAGCGCGACATTTTTGTGCTCGCCGGCCCGGCGGCTGAGGGCAATGAGCGCGGCCACGCCCTTGAGGCGCACCAGCTCGAGTGCGCGGAATATCTGCAGTTGTTCGACGCATTCGGTCAAATCCCGCGAGGTCAGACCCTTGTGGATTTGCTCGTGCCCGGCCAGGGCGCAAAATTCGTCGATGCGCGCTTTCACGTCGTGGCGGCTGACGCGTTCGCGCTCGCGGATGGAATCAAGGTTGATCTGGTCCTTCACGCGCTCGTAGGCGGCGATGGCATCCTCGGGCACCGGCAGGCCCAAATCCCGCTGCGCCTTCAACACCGCGATCCAAAATTCCCGCTCGAGCAAAACCCGCCCGGCGGGCGACCACACCGCGCGCATGGACGACGAAGCGTAGCGCGAGGCGAGTACATTGGCAATGGTTTCCATGGTGAGCAGCGGGCAGCAACAAAGAAGGCGGAGAGTAACCGATAATCCACCGGGGTCAATCCTCCACGCGCAACGAGGATGAATTTCTCCAATAACCGCAGACAAAACGGCGCACAATTACCGCTTGCCAACTCCATTGGCTCATCCTTTCATGCACGCAGCTATGAAATCCCCGCTGCCTTTCTCCACGGCGTCCGTCGCCAAATCCACCGGTTCGGCCGCCCTGGCTGGCCTGCTTGCCGTTTTCCTCGGCGCCTGCGCTTCCACCAGCAGTTCCACGCCGGCTCCGGCGCCTGCCGCCAAACCGGCAGCCACTGCGGCCACCCCGGCCCCGGCTGCGACTCCGGCGCCTGCGGCAGTGGCCGCCAAGCCCGCTGCGCCCGCTCCGGCTGCGGCCAAGGTTGTCGCTGTTGATTTCAACAAGGATGTGCAGCCGATTTTTGCCGAGTATTGCTACCAGTGCCACGGCCCCACCCGCCAGTCTGGCCGCGTGCGCTGGGACACCCCGGCGGTGTTGCAGCGCCCGGGTTTGGTGACGCCGGGGAATCCCGATGGCAGCTCGCTCCTGAAGCTCGTTTCGCCCGGCTCGAATCCCCACATGCCGCCGAATAACCAGCCGCAATTGGATGCCGGCGACCTCACGGTGCTTCGCCAGTGGATTGCCGAAGGCGCAAAATGGCCGACCGCTCCCGCGGGCTAAGTCGGGCAGGGGTTTGATTGGGTCAGGGCGTTCTGCAAGGCGGGCACTTATGCCAGCCATTAGGTCCGGCTGATTTACGGGCCAAGGCTTGGACGCACTTGCCACCCCGGCCCAGACCGTGCATGGTAGGGCAATGTTTGCCGACCAGCACCGTACCGAGAGCTACCAGCCTTGGCTGGCCCTGTATTGCGGGGTGGCGCTGGTATTTACGGGCTTTGTGCTGCTCGCGGGTGGTTTTACGACCAGCATCCAGGCCGGCATGGCGTTTCTGGACTGGCCGCTGTCGAATGGCTCGCTCAACCCCGCCGGCTGGCTCGATAACGAAAACATGACCGCCGAGCACAGCCACCGGCTGCTGGCTGGCACAGCCTCACTCTTGGCACTGGGTGCGGTCGTCTGGACGCATTTGACCGAAGGCCGGCGCTGGGTGCGGAGCGTCGCGGTGATGCTTTTTCTGACCATCCTCCTCCAAGCGCTGCTGGGCGGGGCCCGCGTGCTTTTCGATAAACTGAACATCGGTGGTGACGGAAATGCCGTGGCCCAGACGTTTAAGGTTCTCCATGCGCTGGGGGCGGAATTGACCCTGTGCCTGTGGGTCACGTTATTTACGGCTGAATCCAAGGCCTGGGTGCAGGACAATCTCGGTTTGCTGCCCCAGACGAAGATGCTTTCTGGAGTGAGGCAGTGGAGCACTGCGGCGGTGATTTTGCTGCTCGGGCAGATTGCGCTCGGCGCGGTCGTGCGGCATTTCAATTACGCGCTGACGATTCCTTTTTTTCCCTGGCTGGGCCCGGACCACGCTTGGGCGGTGCCCGCGTGGAATGTGGGCGTAGCGTTTAATTTCGCCCATCGCGTCGGGGCGGCGCTGGTTACGGTGGCCTTGGCCGGCTTGGCCTGGCAAGTGTTTCGCGACCGCGCCACACGCGACCAACTCGGCTACAACATGGTGACCTGCCTGGCCGCGCTCGGGGTCCAAATCTTTCTCGGCGCCCTGGTCATTTGGAAATTGAAAAACCCGGACGCGGCGACGGCGCACCTGTTGGTGGGCGCATTTTTGCTTGCCTCTACGTGGCGGTTGACCTTCCTTTCTTATCGCTCGGCGTGGTGGCCTCCAGTGGCTGACCGCGCCGCGCCGTTTTGGCCGGCAACGCCTGTGGCCACTGCCGCTGCGCCTTCCCGCTAGATTCATTTTTGTCCTCCGTTCCCTTTTCCATGTCACCGAAAGTCATCGCGCCCCGCGCCTCTGAGCTGCCCGCCGCCGGGGCGGAGCGCCGGCCACTGGCGTTGTACGGCGAGTATTGGGAACTGACGAAACCGCGCTTAAGCTTTCTCTCCGTGATAACGGCGGTGGTCGGCTACCTCGCGACGCGACCGGAACATAATTTGACAATATTGATGTGCCTGCTCGTCGGCACAACCAGCGCGGCCTTCGGGGCGGGCGTCCTGAATCAGTGGATCGAGCGCGAAGTGGACACCCGCATGGCCCGCACGCGTGGACGCCCCTTGCCCTCGGGCGCGGTCACGCCCGGCGCGGCGCTGGCCTTTGGTTTGATCTTGTCGAGCTTCGGCCCGGCGCTGTTGTGGTGGGGCGTCAATGCCCTGGCCGCCAGCCTGGCCGTCGCGACGCTCGCGAGCTACCTGCTCGTTTATACCCCGCTCAAACGCCACACGGCGTGGTGCACCATAGTCGGCTCGATTCCGGGCGCGCTGCCTCCGCTCATCGGCGCCGCCGCCGCGGCCGACACCATCAAGCCGCTCGGCTGGATACTTTTTGGCGTGCTCTTCACTTGGCAAATTCCGCACTTCCTGGCGCTGGCGTGGACCTACCGGCATGATTACGCCGCCGCCCGTTTGCCCATGAGCACGGTGGTGGATCCCTCGGGCCGCCGGGCCGCCCGCGATACGATGATCTTCACGGTGGCTCTCGTCATTTGCAGCGTGCTGCCAACCGTGCTGGGGTTGGCGAGCAATGTTTACGGCCTGGTGGCGGCCTGTGCCGGCGGCTGGTTTTTGTGCCGCGCCTGGGCCTTTGCCCGCGCCACCGGCAGCGAACGCGACCGCCCGGCCCGCCGCCTCTTTCTCGCCAGCCTGGGCTATCTACCGCTGGTGCTCGCGGCGCTGGTCGCGGACCGGCTGCTGGGATAAGAGGGAAAACGATAAGTGATAAATTATAAACGCTCAACGGCCTTTGGTCGTTCTGTTCGCGGCCAATAAATTCGAGTGGGTAAATCGGACCATGGTTCAAAACTAGCGCGCATACTCTCTGCCGGGACCCTCTTCCGTTTATCAATTATCCTTTATCACTCATCCTTTCCTCCATGCCCCTCTCCGCCCTGCCCTTTCCCGAAATCAACGCGACCCTGAACGGCGCGGCGACCATTCTGCTGACGGCCGGGTATGTTTGCATCAGGCAAAAGCGCATTCTGGCGCACCGCGCGTGCATGGTATCGGCCTTCACGATTTCGGCGATTTTTCTCGTCAGCTACGTGGCGGGAAAAATTGCGCGCGGGCTCACCTATTTTGACGGTGAGGGCGTCTGGCGCACGGCCTATTTCGTCCTGCTCACGAGTCACACGATTCTCGCCATCATCATCGTGCCGCTGATTTTGCGGACGATTTGGCTGGCTTGGCGCGGCGATTATTTGCGGCACCGCGCGTGGGCCCGCTGGACGTTTCCCCTGTGGTACTATGTCGCCGTCACGGGCGTGATCGTTTACTTCATGCTCTTCCAGTGGTTCCCGCATCATACGCAGTAAAAGCTGAAGTTTCGGCGAGACTTCGCATATTTAAAGAGCCCCGGCCTGCGCCGCCGCGGCGATTTTCTTGATCAGCGCCGTCGTGCTGTAACCGGGCAAAAACGGGAGAAACTGGATGCGGGCACCGACTTCCTCGAGTGCCGCGCGTTCGGTGGGGTCGAGTTTGTCGAGGGTGTAGTCGCCCGCCTTCACATAAATGTCCGGACGCAAGGCGCGAATCTCGTGATCAAGCCGCGGGGTGTCGAACACCAGCAATGTGTCCACGAATTCCAGCGCCCCGAGCGTGTAGGCGCGTTCGGCGGCGGTCTGCACAGGCCGGGTCGGGCCCTTGAGCACCTGCACGCTGGCGTCGCCATTGAGCGCGATGAATAACGCGCCGAGGCCGGCCGCTTCCCGCAGATAAAAAAGATGCCCGGGATGCACTAAATCAAAACATCCATTCGTGAGCACGACCGGTCGTCCGGCCGCGCGCAACTCCGCCCGCCGGGCGACAGCGGCGGCGAGGGTTCTCAATTTGGGGGTGGCCAGCATGCGACAGACAAATTCACCGCAAAGACGCGAAGAACGCGAAGCTAAATTTGACTTACAAAGGCCTTAAGCATGCCTGTCCAAATCTTTCCTCAGGTGCCCTCCAATCCCCTGCAGATAAATAGTCGGAGGGGGTAAAAAATTGCCTTAGATAATGGATTTTGACAACGTTGCGTTCATCGTGCCGATTTTCGCTCGCCTCTTGAAGTCTGCTGCCATCCTAGGCCTAAACTTGATGGTGATCCTCTGCGCAATTATTGCAGGCTCTTTAACAGGAAGTTTTATCCCCCATGAACAATCAGGCAGATTGGACCCATTTTCCGATTGGCTGATTTTTGGTTGGGTGTTTCTAGCCGGCTTGGGGATAGGACGAGGATATCGGTTGGGCGAATTATGTATCACTCTCGCCATTACGCTTTCGCTAGTCTTCGCGATTGACTGCGTTTATACGAGCTTCCCCGATTTCTCCATGTGGTGGTTTCTTTATGGATGTCGGCTGGTCGTTTTACCTCTTTTTCTAGCCTTATTGTTGCAGTATTTTTATCAGCTAGTCCGAAATAGAAGATAAATATGGTCGTGATCGAACCGAGCCGCACCCATTCCCTACATCTCGAAAAACCGCTTGGCTTTCTGGAAAAAAGATTCGCTGGTGGGTTGGTCGGCATCGCCGCAGGCTTGGGCGAATTCCTCGAGTTTTTTGCGCTGGTCCGCCGCGAGTTTGCGCGGCACCTCGATTTCTACGCGCACAAATTCGTCGCCCGGTTCGCCCCCGCGCAACGTGGGCATGCCCTTGCCGCGCAGGCGAAATTGCGTGCCACCGGCGGTGCCTGGCGGAATTTTCAATTGCGCCTTCCCGGTCAGGGTCGGGACATCGAGCTGCCCGCCCAGGGCGGCGAGCGTGAACTTGATCGGCACCGTGCAGTGCAGGTCGTCGCCGTCACGCTGGAACAAATCATGTTCCCGCACATGCAGGAAAATATACAGGTCGCCCGCGGGGCCGCCCTGTGGGCCGGCTTCGCCGCCACCGGTGGAACGCAGTTTCTGGCCGCTGTCCACGCCGGGCGGGATGCGGACCTTGAGCTTGGTCGTTTCCATCGCGCGGCCTTCGCCACCGCAGACCTTGCACGGATTTGAAATCACCACGCCGCGACCGTGGCAAGTCGGGCAGACCTGGCGCACGCTGAAAAATCCGCGCGAGGCCACGACCTGGCCCGCGCCGCCGCAGCGGACGCATGTCTGTCGTTTCGAACCGGCTTCCGCGCCGCTGCCCGCGCAGGCCGCGCATGACGTCGCGCGCCGGTACTTGATCTCCTTTTCCACGCCAACCGCCGCCTCCTCGAGCGTGAGTTCCAGATCGTAACGCAAATCCTCGCCTGCCGGCGTGCCGCCCTGGTTGCCGCCGAAAAATTCGTCGAAAAAGCCGCTGCCGCGAAACATCTGGCGAAAGACATCCATTGGGTCGTGAAAGCCGCCCGCGCCACGCCCGCCGTTTTGAAAGGCGGCGTGGCCGAAGCGGTCGTAGGCTGCGCGCTTCTGCTCGTCACTCAAGACCTCGTAGGCGTGGCCGATTTCCTTAAATTTCTCCTCGGCCGCCTTGTCGCCCGGGTTTTTGTCCGGGTGATATTTGACGGCGAGGCGGCGGTAGGCCTTTTTAATCTCCTCGCCCGAGGATTCACGGGTGACCTCGAGGAGTTCGTAAAAGTCAACTTGCGTGGACATGAGTGGTAATGGAGGCGGCGAGGCCGGGACGTAAAAGGGAATCAGACTACACTTTTGCGGGTCCGAGGCAAGGCCGGGAAGGGCCGCCAAAAAAGATTGAAAATGCGCACGAGTTCAACCTTGCTTCGTTCACCGGAGGTTCTCCCCGCGCCGGGCCCCGTCCGTCCCGTTTCCATGCCGCAAGAAACCCGCACCGTTTTCTGGGACCGTGGCCAGGTGGTCATGATTGACCAGCGCCTGCTGCCGCAGAAATTTGTCCTGAAACGCTTCACCACGGCGCAGGCCGTGGCGGATGCTATTCGCGTGATGGTCGTGCGCGGCGCCCCGGCGATTGGCGCGTCGGCGGCTTTCGGCCTGGCTGTCGCGGCCCACCGCAGCAAAGCAAAAACGGTGGAGGCCCTGCGGCGGGAATTGCGGGCGGCCAGCAATGTGCTCGCGCGTTCGCGGCCCACCGCCGTCAATCTCTTCTGGGCCCTTGAGCGCCTCGGGCGAACCGCGGCCAATCCACGGCTGAAAACGCCGCCGGAAGTGCGCGCGGCGCTGCTGGCCGAGGCGCAGTTGCTGGCCGACGAAGACATAGCCACCAACCAGCGCATGGGTGCCCACGGCGCGGAACTCGTCCCGCCGCAGGCCACCATCATTCACCATTGCAATACCGGCGCGCTGGCTGCCGTCGGCTGGGGTACGGCGCTGGGAGTCGTGCGCTCCGCGTGGGTGGCGGGGAAAAATCCCCGCGTGCTGGTGGATGAAACCCGTCCACGCCTCCAAGGCGCGCGCCTCACGAGTTGGGAACTCAAGAATTTGGGCATCGAGCATCTCATCATCGCCGACGGAGCCTCGGGCCACTACATGCGCCGCACCAAGGTGGACCTCTGCCTCGTCGGGGCCGACCGCATCGCCGCCAACGGCGACACCGCGAATAAAATAGGCACGTATAATTTAGCCGTGGTCGCCCGCGCCAACCGCGTGCCGTTTTACGTGGTCGCGCCCTTTTCCACCGTGGACCTCGCCACCGCGCACGGCGATTTGATCGAAATCGAGGAACGCGATTCAGACGAAGTCACGCACTTCGCCGGGAAACTCATCGCGCCCGCCGGTGTCCGCGGCGGCAATCCCGCCTTCGACGTGACGCCGAATGAATTCATCACCGCCATCATTACCGAACACGGAGTTATCCGCCCGCCGTTTCAAGTCAATCTACAACGCCTGGCCAATCGTCTGGTGGTGGCGGCGCGGCCGGTGCGCGGAGGCAAATAAGATTCCAACCGCTAGCAAAGCAGCGAGTGAGTGGGTCCGGGGAAATAGCCTGCTCGACCGGTGGTCGAAATAAGCAAATCTGCCGCACGGCCTCACTCTTGCAGTTACCTGACCAAACTATTGCAAAGTTCAGCAACCAGGCATTGCCTTGGCGGTTGGTAGGGATTATCCCAATTAGGGAAATTTCCGTGTTTTTCGATGGGACGCCACAGGCGGCGCGACCAAACGAATCAAACTGGATATTTCCCCTGATTTTTCCCGATTTTAGTGTCAATTAAACAACCAGAGGCCGTGCGCTCCATCCCAACCAGGATATTTTACTGCCGGTTTGCCCACCGCATCCGCCAATGATCCTTGCCTAGGAGTGTGCCCGGCCCTCAAATTTACGCCCACGTTCGCTGCTCAACTCATTCATGACTCCCGCCCGGACTGCTCCCGAAATTTACTGGCGGACCCGTGCCCGGACGCTGGCGCGAGCGGTCAATGCCGGTTGGTGGTGGGATCGACTGACGCCCGCCCTAGTGGGCATCAATCTCACTGCGGCGGCGGCCTTGGTGCTTTATCGGCAGATGCATTGGCCGGTGCTGAGCTGGATGGTGGGTCTCGGTGTCGCGTGGCTGGCGGCGGGGCTGTGGAGCCTGCGGCAGGCGCGCACACGTTTTTATGCCGACGCGGAGGGGCTGCTGCGACTGGAGACGCATCTGGGCTGGCACAACCGGCTCTCCGCCGCGGCGGCCGGCGGCGCGGCCTGGCCCACGCCCGCGAGTGAGAGGATCGACCCGGTGCGGTGGCGCCTCCAACGCACGTCCGGTCCGCTCCTGTTTTCAGCGGTGTTCCTGTTGCTGGGTACTTTCGTGCCGGTCGGCTCCGGCGCGAAAGCGAATTTGCCGCCCCCGACGCAACCACCGGCTGCGCTGCGTCAAGTGGAGACGTTGATTGAAACCTTGAAAGAGGAAAAAATCGTCGAGCCCACGGCGTTGCAAAATTGGGACGAACGCGCGATGGAACTGCGACTCAAACCCAGCCGCGAATGGTACGGCCAGGAGGGCTTGGAGGCCGCCGAGGCGCTGCGCGACCAGATGAGCCAGGAAGCCGACACCCTCGGCAAAAACTTGGCCAAGGCCGCCGCCCTCGCCAACGCGATGGCTGCACTGAATCCGGAGGCGCGTCCCGCGGAAATGAATGGCGCGATGGAGGCCATTTTGTCGAATCTCCAAAATGGCGGATTGCCTTTGAGCCAGGCGCTGGCCGCAGGGATGGCGTCGGTCGCCAACCTAACGCCGGAGCAACTTAAGCAACTCGCACAGCAATTGCAGCAGGCGGCCAAGGGGGCCTCGCCGGGCGCAGGTTCCACCCTTTCGTCACTAAGCGATGTGATGAGCGCCCTCGGCAAAAATAATGGCGGCGGTGCGCCCAGCTCAGCGCCAGCCCAAGGCGTAATGCTGAAAGGGCAAGCCGGCGGCGGGGGCGATGGGCAGGCGTCGCCGTTTATTTCCACCGGCGGCGTCAAAGGTGAATATGCCTCCAGTGCGACGGCGCTGACATTTGGTACACCCACGGATTTAAAGGCCAACAAAGTCGAAGGCGTGTCGAATCCGAACATGAACGCGCCGGTACCGGGCGAAACCGTCGGCATCACCATGCGGGGCTCGAGCAAGCCGGATGAGCAGCAGGATGCCTTGAACGGCCCGAGCGGCGGCGGGCAGGCCGGCGCGGGCGGCGACGCCGTCTGGCTGCAGGACCTCACACCCCAGGAACGCACCGTCATCAAACGCTACTTTCAATAACCCGCCGCCACTTAAACCACCTCATTCCCCTCGCATGGATACCGCGCCCACTCCCCTTCCCCTCGCCGTCGATCCGGCAGCCACCCAACTGGCCGCCCGCCAGCTCGGCCTGCTGCGCCAGGCCGTGGCCCACGTTATTTTCGGACAGGAGGAATTGATAGATTTGGTCATTACGGGCCTCCTGGCCGGTGGCCACATGCTACTGGAAGGCCTGCCGGGCCTGGGCAAAACGGAACTGGTGAAGTCGTTTTCGAAGGCGCTGCGGCTCGACACCAAGCGCGTGCAATTCACGCCCGACCTGCTGCCGGGCGACATCACGGGCAATCCCGTATTGCAGGAACACGAAGGCCAGCGGCGTTTCGTGTTTCAGCCCGGCCCGGTGTTCACGCACCTGCTGCTGGCGGATGAAATCAATCGCGCCAGCCCGAAAACGCAGTCGGCGCTGCTGGAGGCGATGCAGGAACGGCGCGTCACCGTCCTCGGCGAAACGCATGTGCTGCCGGAGCCGTTTTTTGTTTTGGCCACCCAAAATCCTATTGAACTGGAGGGCACCTACCCGCTCCCGGAGGCGCAGGTGGACCGTTTTCTTTTCAAACTCGAGGTCAACAAGGTTTCGACCGAGGTGTTGCAAAAAATCGTGCTCAATCGCCGGCTGGGCGAGGAGCCCGCGCTGGCCGCCGTGCTCAGCCGCGAGCAACTCATGGAATTCATCGCGCTGACGCGCCAAGTTTTCATTCCACCGGTGGTGGCGAATTACATCGCGCGGCTGGTGAGCGCGACACACCCCGGCGGTTCGCAGGCGGCGCAAGCCATCAAATACGGTGCGAGTCCGCGCGCGGCCATTGGCCTGGCGGCGGCCGCCCGCGCCCGCGCGCTGCTGCAAGGGCGGCCCCATGTGGGGGCGGACGACGTGCAAGCGATTGCCAAACCCGTGCTCCAACACCGTCTCATTCTCCACTATCAAGCCCGGTTGGACGGGTTGAGCACGGGTGATGTCACCCAGAAATTGTTGGCGGAAGTGCCCGTCGAAGAAAAGCCGCTGCCGCGCACGATGGCCGCCGCCAAAGTCAGTTGAGGAGAATATCGCCTTTCCCCTTTTTCCATCCCCTATCGCCATGTTCGCCTGCCGTCCTGCCCCCTTCACGCCTTGGCTGCGGCGTGCCGTGGCTTTCGCGGTCGTGGCGGTTGCGCCTTGGGTGGCCGCTGCGCCGGGAGCTTCGCCCCCGCCCCCTAGCACGGGCACCAGCACGAGTGGCGTGGCGCTGATGCCCGTTTTAAATGTGCGCAATGTGCCGATGCAGCCGGGCACGGCCACCATTGCCGTCAGTAATCTCTTCACGGAAGTGCCGATGCACGGCTACGTGCCCTTGCATGTGACGATCAAGAATCTCGCCGAAAAGGAAGGCACCTGGGTTTTGCGGACGTCGAACAAGAGCTATCTTTTCCGCGGCGGAGTGGGCGCCTACTATGACACCGAGGTCTCCATCACTTTGGCCGGGCACGCCGCTAAAACGATTGAAGTACTGGCGCCGTTGCCGGATTTTGACCCGCGAGGACCGCGCAACCTGGCCCTGTATGTCACCGGTCCGGGGGTCGAGAACAACAGTCCCGCGCCGTCGCTGGTCTGGACCACAAATGTGAATATGCGCCAGCCGCCGCCGTCGCCCGCCAGTACCCGCAGAGGCGCCCCGGGCGGCGCGCCCTCCCCGCCCACGCGCCGCGGGCAGGCCGACTGGCAACCCCGACCGCTCGTTTTTGCCGGCATCTCCCCCACCATCAACCGCGACTTCGGCTATGCCTTGCTGGATTATCACAGCGGCGTCGCTTACCAGCAGTATTTACAGACCGCGCTCGACCCGGCGCTCCTGCCCACGGACTGGCGCGGCTTTCTCGGGCTCAACGTCCTCGTCTATTCCGCCAGTGATTGGCTGGACGTGCCAGCGGAGACGCGGGCGGCCATCCTGCAATGGGTGGCGGCGGGCGGGCAATTGCGCGTGATCACCAACCAGCCCGGCGGCCTCGGCCTGCCCCCGCACCCGGACAACCGCTATGGCGCCGGCACGCTTTATCTTTTTTCCGAGGAGGAGGCCGCCAACTTCAATTTCAAGGTCTCCCATCTTGATGCCTACGAGCGGTTGCCCTTCAATTTTTACTGCTGGCCGCCCCCCAGCCTGGCGCTCCCGCTCCTCGCGGGCAAATCCCCGCCCATTTTTGAGTCGGCAGTGCCGGTCCTCAAAGACAATTACGCCCTCGTGGCTTTTGTCATTATCCTGTTTGGCCTCCTGGTGGGTCCCGTCAACCTCTTCTTGCTCTGCGGCGGCCCGCGCCGGGCCCGCACGCTGTGGGTGACGCCCCTGCTTTCCGCCGGCGCCTCGGTCGTGCTCCTCGGCTTCATTCTCTACCGGGATGGCGTGGGCGGCCAGGGCGTTTACTATCGCGTGACGCAGTGGCAGGCGGACGGGCGCTTCGAGGTGGACACCCAGGTCAACACCCTCCTGACCGGGCTGCTGCTGCACCGCGATTTCCAACTGGCGGAGCCCGCGTGGATGGTGGCCTTTGACGGCCCGAACAACCAGTCCCTCAAGACGGGGCAATTCGGGAGCGACGGGGTGCGCTATTGGGGCGATTGGCTGACCAGCCGGCAAACCCAGACCCAGCGGGCGCAAACCGTAATCTCCTCCCGGTCCGCGTTGCGATTGGTGGCAGCGCCCGCCGGCACGACCGGGAAACCACCGTCCGTGCACTTGGAGTACACCGGCGCGCTGGAGAATCTTTTCTATATCGATGCGGACGGCCACGCGTGGAAAACAGCCCGCCTCACCCAGGGCCAGACCGTCGCGCTGACCCCGGCGACCCTGGAGGAAGTGGCGAACGCCTGGCTGGACCACCAGATGGCCGCGCCGACGTTGCTGAGCGGCCAGCTCGACCAGCTCGCGCCGCGTCCGGGTACGTTTTTCGCCACGGGCGACAGCCCCAACCTCGGCCTCGAGCCCCGCGGGCCAAGCCTGCACTGGACCGCCTTTCATCATTTAGTCACTGGTTCGGTTACGGAATAATTCGACTCATGCCCGCCGCCCCCATCATCGAAGTTCGCGACCTGTACCGCAGTTTTGGCACGGTGGAGGCGGTGCGCGGGCTGTCCTTTCGCATCGAACCGGGCCAGGTGGTCGGGTTCATCGGCGCGAACGGCGCGGGCAAGACGACGACCATGCGCATTCTCGCGACGCTGGACCAGCCCACCCGGGGCAGCGCGTGCGTGGCCGGGTACGATGTGCTCGAACACCCACGCCACGTGCGGCGCATCCTCGGCTGGATGCCGGACCATTTCACGGCGTACCCGAACATGGATGTGTGGGAGTATCTCGACTTTTTCGCCCGCGCCAACGGCCTGAAGGGCGCCGTGCGCCGCGAGCGTCTCCGATACATCATGGAATTCACCGAGCTGACGCCGCTGGCGAACCGGCCCAGCGTCAAACTCTCGAAGGGCCAAAACCAGCGGTTGTGCCTGGCCCGCACGTTGCTCAGCGATCCCGCCATTTTAATCCTTGATGAACCGGCGGCCGGGCTCGACCCCAAGGCCCGCCTCGAATTTAAAAACCTCGTCCGCATTCTCGCCAGCCAGGGCAAATCGCTTTTCATCAGTTCGCATATTTTGTCCGAACTGGCCGAAATGTGCGACTCGCTGCTGTTCATCGATCGCGGCCATATCGTCCACCACGGTTCGGCCGACAGTTTGCGGTATGACGAACGGGCGGTGATGTCGGTGCTGGTGCGCGTCGCGGGCCCGGTGGAGGCGCTCATGAAATGGTGCTCGTATCAAACCGGAGTGAAGGTGCGCGAGGAAGTGCGCCAGGGCGTGGTGCTGGAACTCGCGTCACGCGGCGAAGAGGCCTTGCGCGATTTGCTGCGGCAACTGGTGATGGACGGCTTGCCGGTCGTCGAATTTCAACGCCAGCAACAACGGTTGGAGGAGGCGTTTATCGGCATCCTCCGCCAGCAAGCCATCGGCGGCGAACCGCCGGTTAACGTGCCGCCGCTGCTGCCCGCGGACCTCCCCGCCGCGCCGCCGCCGCTCGACTAACCCTTTCTCCTTCTCCCCCTTTCATGCGCCTTCGACCGACCAGTGACTGGTTCAACCCGATGCTCGTGCGCGACCTGCGCCAGGGCCTGCGATCGCGCGGCTTCACCGTGGGCTTTCTGGTCCTGCAAAGCGCGATGGTGTTTTTTGTGGTGCTCGGGCTGGCGTCCGGCTCCTCGCAGGATGTCGGTGAAACGCTCACGGGCGTTTTCGGCGTCGGCACTTTTTTCTTTTTCCTGCTGTGCCTGCCGCTGATGGCCACCTTTGGCTTTACGGCTGAGTTCAGCGAGGGCCGGCTGGATTTGCTGCGGCTGACCCAACTGAGCGCGCGCAGCCTGCTGGCGGGCAAATGGCTGTCGCTCTGCGTGCAAGGGTGGCTCGTGGCAGTCACGCTGCTGCCCTATATCGTGCTGCGCTATTTTATCGGCGGCTTTGATCTCACGGGGCAATTGGCCGTCCTGGCGTTGGTGCTGGCCTTCAGCGCGCTGCTCGTGGGAGTCTGCCTGGCGCTGGCGTGCCTGAACAGCGCGATTGTGCGGGTGGTGAGCACGATTCTCACCATCGTCTTTCTCGTTGACCTCGGCTTTGCGGCTCCCTTCGGGAGTTCGGGCTTTTTGCAATTTTCAGTTTCGGGACTGGTCAATCTCGCGAAGATGCTGGCGGTGATTGGTCCGCCGTTGTTGTGGCTCTGCCTGGAATTCGGCGCGGCGCGGCTGGCCCCGGCGGCGGAGAACCACGATACCGGGCAACGGTGGATGGTCATCCTGCTTTTTGGCCTTTCGTTGCTGGGCCACGCATATCAGGAACTCCTGCACACTGGTCGTGCAGGCATGCCGCTGCTGAACCTTTTTGATACTTACGCCACCTGCATGGTCATTTGGGTGCTGGTCCAGGCCGCCGCCGAGGAGCCGTCACCCTTTCCGCACACCTTTCGCCCGTTTGTGCGTTGGGGCCGGCTGGGCCGGATGCTCGGACGCCTCATCCTTTACCAAGGCTGGCCTTCGGCGGTGCCGTTCACGCTGTTGGTGGCCGGACTGTTTTTCACGGAGGGGCTCATTTTCAATTTGGCCACCCTGTCAAAATTATCGGCGTTTTGTGCGTTGCTGCCACCGGCGGTTTTGTTCCCGCAGGTGGCCGGCTGGTCCCTGCGCAGCACCAGCATCGCGCCGCGCGCGCGCTACCTGCTGGTGGTCGTCGCCTGCACCATTTTTACGGTTGCCCTGCTTATTGTGAGCTCGGTGAACGGCCGGAGTCCGGCGCTGACCCTGCCCATTTGCCTCGCGCCGCCACCGGCCTGGGTGCTGCTTTGGAGCAATTACTATAATCCCGGCGGCTATGCCAGGGCTTGGAGTTATGACTACACTCAAATGGCGTGGATCCTTGCGGCGCTGACCAGCGTGCCCACGATGCTCTTCGCACTACTGGCGGCGGTGCGCCACTGGCCGAAATTCGCCAGCCTGGAAGAGCGCGCGGAACGTACGGTTAAGCTGCAACCCGGATTTTCGGCGGTTTCCCCAATCCCACCGCCGCCGCCCACGGATTGTCCCGCCACCGCCCCGACGGAATCCACGCCCCCCGCCTGAGTGCGGGCTTAAAAATAATTTTTGCCGCTCCGGCATTTTCTCATGGCCGCCCAAGCCACCGCCCCAAACCCGGCCTCGATGCCGGTCGCGCCGGTCTTGCTCACCGATTGCGGGCTCGACCATGCGGCCCGCTGCAAGCTCCAGGCGAACGCGGAAATCCTGGCCGGGCGCTTGCGATTGCCGCTGCGCGCGGCGGCGGGCGGCTTCGGCCAATGGCTGGGCACCGGCATCGGCGCGTCGCTGGAATTTCAGGATCATCGCGAATACCAGCCCGGCGACGATCCGCGCTACCTCAATTGGGCGGCGTACGCCCGCACCGGACACTACACGATGAAAATGTACCGGGAGGAGGTCAGCCCGCGGCTGGATGTGGTGCTGGATTGCTCGCCGTCGATGTTTTTGCAACCCGCGAAAGCTCGGCGCACGCTGGAACTCCTGGCCTTCACGCTCGCGTGCGCGGAGCATTCGGGTGCCCGCATGCGTGCGTACCAGGCCAATCCGGGTGCCACGGGTGAATTGCCGCGCGACGTGTTGCTCTCCCATGCGTGGGAACCCTTGCCGCCCCAAGGCGTGCAGGGTGCGCCCGCGCTCGGCCGCATTCCCTGGCGCCCGCAATCGCTGCGCGTTATCATCACCGACCTGCTTTACCCCGTGCCGCCGGAAAGCATCCTGAATCCCCTCATGCAAACGAGCGGGCGCTCGATTATTCTGTGTCCGTGGTCGCGGCTGGAGTCGGACCCGAACTGGGAGGGGCAAATTGAATTGCGTGAATGCGAAACCGGCGAAAAACGCCTGTACCAATTTGCCGGGGCGCGGCTCGAGCGCTATCGCGCCAACTACCGCCGGCATTTTGCGTTGTGGGATGAAGCCTGCCGCGGCCGCGCGGTGACGCTCGCGCGCATCCAGGACGAAGGCGAACTGCTGGACCGCCTGCTCGAATCCGCGCTGCCCAGCAACGCCGTGGAGTTATGCAACTGATTTTCGCCCACCCCGCCGGCTGGTTCGCCCTGCTGGGCTGGCCGTTGCTGGTGCTGATCCACTGCCTGCAGCGCCAAAGCCGCCGGGTGGAAATCAACACGCTGTTTCTGCTCGAGCGCCAGGACGTCGAGAGCCGCGCGGGCCGGCGCCTCGATCGCTGGCGCAACTCGCGCCTGTTCTGGCTGCAAATGCTCGCAGTGCTTCTGCTCGCGTGGATGTTGAGCGGGCCGCGCTGGATTATCGCCGGCTCGCTGCAGCACATCGCTCTCGTGCTGGATAGTTCCCTTTCCATGGAGGCCTTTCGCCCGGACTTGCAGGCGGGGCTGGCCCGCGACACCGGCGCGCTGTCTCGCAGCGCGGCGATGACGGACTGGCTGCTGCTGGAGTCCGACCCCACGCGCGCACCCCTTTATCACGGCGAAGACCGCAACGCGCTGCTGGCGGCCCTGTCGCGCTGGACGCCCAATCTCGGGCCGCACGATGCCGCCCCGGCCCTGCGGTCGGCGCGCGCCGCGGTGGGCAATGACGGCCTGGTGTTTTTTGTCACGGACCGCGCGCCGGAGGAAAATACGCTGCCCGCGCTCACCCTGCCGCTCGCCTATGGCCATGTGCTCGATAATGTCGGCGTGGCGGCCGCCTCGGCGGAAAAACACGAAGGCCAGCCGTTGTGGCGCGCGCTCGTGCGCAATTATTCCACCACGACGCAAAAACGCACCTGGTGGCTCGAAGCCGGCGGCCAGCGGACACCGCCGCAAACCTTGGAACTCGCGCCCGACCAGACCGTGGCCCTGCAAGGCGCGTTTCCCGAAGGTGCGGACCGGATCGTCTTGGCGCTGGAACCGGATGCCTTTGCGACGGACGACCGCGCCCCGCTGGTTTTGCCCCAGGCAAAATCGTTGCACTTGGCGGTGGCCGGCCCGGAGGATTTTGTCCACCTCGTGGAGCCGCTGACCCGCATGTTCGAGGGCGTGCAATCCTCCACCAAGGCAAGCGATGCGGATTTGCTCTTCAGCCTCGGGTCCGCGCCGACGGCACCGCCACCGTTGAATCAGATATTTTTCAGCGCGGCGGCCACTACGACTTCTCAACTCATCCATGCGCGGCCGGCGGCTGATCCCGACCCGTTGATGGAAGGGCTGAACTTCAGCGGCTTGATTTTTCAACCCGCGCCGGTGCTGACGCCCAAGCCGGAAGACACCACCTTGCTGTGGGACGGCGCGACTCCGCTGATTTTTGTGCATCCGCAATCGGGCGGAGGCCGGACCTTGGTGTTCAATATCGATCCGCGGCATTCCAACCTCCTGCGACTTTCGGCTTTTGCACTGTTGGTGGACCGTTTTGCGGAGGAAGTCCGGCGCATGAAGGCGGCGGCGGAACGGGCGAATTATCTCGCCGGCCAACCGCTGCATTTGCTGATGCCGGCGCAAGCCCACGGCGCACGCCTTGAAACGACCGCGCTGGCGTCGAAAGACGACGCGACGAACGCACCCGCAATTATCACCGAATTGACCGCCGCCACCCTCAACCAGGCCCGCGCGCCGAGCCCGCCCGCTTTTTTTCGTGTGACCGTAGACGGTCAGCCCTGGCTCGACGGCGCCACCCAATTTCCGGATCCGCGCGAATCCGATTTCCACGACGTGACGAAAATTCCGCTCGATGCCACTGCGCAGGCGGTGCGCGAGCAGTCGCACTCCCAGCCCGATTCGCTCACGCCGCTGTGGCTGCTGTTGCTGCTCGGCACGCTCCTGGCCTCCTGGCGCGCCGCCAGCTTTTCCTGAAATAATCATTTTCCATCACCATGCATTTTGAGGAACCCATCTGGCTGTTGCTGCTGCCCGCCCTGGCGCTGTTGGGCTGGCAACGGCCGCGGCTGGAGTTGCACCGCCCGTTGCGCGTGGCGATTGCGGTCTTGCTGGCCCTGGCGCTGGCCGACCCGCAGTGGCAGCGGCTGGAGCCCGGCACGGATCTGTGGGTGCTGGTGGACCGCTCGACTTCGGCGGCGGATTTGCTCGGCCCGCGCCTCAACGAATGGGAAGGGCTGTTGCGCCATAGCATGGGCAGCAACGACCGGCTGCGGTTTGTGGACTTCGGCGAGGACGCCGTGGTGCGCCCCGAAGATGCCGGAGTCGTCTCCGAGGTGCAGCCCTACCAGACCCGCGTGGCCAATGCCCTGGGGCTGGCAGTGGCCCAGCACGATCCCAACCATGCCACGCGTTTCCTCCTGCTCACCGACGGCTATCCTACGGAGCCCCTCGGCGCCTCGACCGAACTGCTCCAGCGCTCGGGCATTTCCCTGGATTTGCGTTTCGTGGCGCTCGAAAAAGGCGTGGATTACCAACTGGATTCCATCGCGGCCCCGGCGCGGGTGATGGCGTCCGAACCGTTCGTCGTGGATGTGCGCATCCATGCCGATGGCGCGGCCACGGGCAGCGTGCCCTACCAAATCCAGCGCGACGGCGCCACCGTGCTCGACGGCCGGGTCGACTTGATCAATGGCGTGGGCCGCGTGCGGGTGACGGACCGGCTCACGCACCCCGGCGCGGCGCATTACACGGCGCAAATTTTTCCAGAGGGCGATCCCCGCCCAGGCAATAATGCCTCCGACACCTGGGTCGAGTCCATCACGGGTCCGCACGTGTTGCTGATCACGGCCTTCGCCGACGACCCGGTGGCCGCCACCCTCACCGCCCAAGGCATCGCGGTTGATGTGGAAACGAACCCGGCGAATTTGAATGCAGGGCGGCTGACCGAGGCGCGGGCCGTCATCCTCAACGACGTGCCGGCCAACCAGATTCCCGCGGACTTCATGAAGCAGATGGAGTTTTTCGTGCGCGACCAAGGCGGCGGGTTAATGATGCTCGGCGGCAAAAACAGTTACGGCACCGGTGGGTATTACGGCTCGCGGCTGGACGGTTTGCTGCCGGTTTCGATGGAGCAAAAGGAGGAAAAGCGCAAACTCGAGGTGGCCATGGCCATCGTGCTCGACCGGTCGGGCTCGATGGCCGCGGTGGTTTCCTCGGCCACGGGCGGAAAAGTGAAAATGGATTTGGCGGACGCTGGCTCCATGGAAGCCATCAAATTGCTCGGGCCGAAGGACGCCGTCGCGGTCTTTGCGGTAGACACGGAAGCGCACCCGATCGTGCCGCTGTCCACGGTTGAACCCGGCCGGGCCGCACTGATGGAAAGTGTTTCGCGCATTCACGCCGGCGGCGGGGGCATTTTTGTGTACAACGGGCTGGTGGCCGCCCACCAGGAATTACAGAGAATTCAAACCGGCCAAAAACACATTATCCTCTTTGCCGACGCCAACGACGCGAAACAGCCGGACGATTACATCCGTTTGCTCGACACCATGACCGCGGAGGGCATCACGGTGTCAGTCATCGGCCTGGGCAGCCCCACCGACCAGGACGCGAATTTTCTCAAGGACATCGCCGATCGCGGCCACGGGCGGATTTTCTTCAACGCCAACGCCAATGACCTGCCCGGCATTTTCGCGCAAGACACCGTGGCCGTGGCGCGCTCGCGGTTTATTGACGAGGCCACGCCCATCCAGGGCACGGCGACTTGGCTCGAACTGGCGGCCCGGCCCATCGACTGGTTCCCGCAAGTGGACGGCTACAATGTTTGCTACCTGCAGCCGCAGGCCACCACCGCCGCGCTGACCTCCGATGACAATGCCTCGCCGCTGGTGGCGTTTTGGAACCGCGGCGCGGGCCGGGCCATAGCCGTGACTTTTCCGCTGGCGGGAAACTTTTCCGATTCGTCGCGCGCCTGGCCAGCCTATGGCGATTTCATCACCACCATGACGCGGTGGGTCATGGGCACGGCCACGCCGCCGGGACTCGGCGTGAAAGCGCACCTTGAAGGTGATCAACTCGTGGTCGATTTATATTACGACACCGACCAGGAAAAGGAATTAGCCCTGCATTTTCCGCAATCCGTCGTCAGCCAGGGCGGGATGGACGAACGCAAGCAATTGACATGGGAGCGCCTCGAGCCCGGACATTTTCAAGCCCGGACGCGTTTGGCGCCGGGCAAACCCGCGGTAGGCGCAGTGCAAGTGGGGCAGCACGCGCTGCCGTTCGGACCGCTGGCGCCGGGGCTCGACTTGGAGTGGCATCGCGACTCCGCCGGCCCACGCTCCCTGCGCTCGCTCTCGGCGGCCACCGGCGGCCGAGAATTGGCGGAACTCCGCGACGCCTGGCGGGACACCGGCCAGCACCGCTTCCTTAGCTTGCGTTCAGCGCTGCTGATTTTGCTCGTCCTGGCCGTGGTGGCCGAGGCGCTGACCACGCGCCTGGGCGTGCTGACGCGCTGGCGGCGAAAAAATGAACTGCCGCCCAAGGTTCCAGCCGCTTCCTAAATTCGCCGGACTCACCGGCCCATGCGAAAACTCTCGCCCGGCGGCAGCGCCGGAGTTTTATACTGGTTCCCATGTCCTTTCTCGATCCCGCTTTTACCCCCGCTTGGAGCCGGCTGACGGCTGACCGCGTCGAACCCGAAATCACGACTGCGCTGGCGCAAGCCCAGCAGCGCATCGACGCCGTGGCCACGCAAGACCGCAGCCGCCTCACGTTTGCGAGCGTGCTGACCGCGCTTGACGATGCCACCGAAACGCTGGACCGCGCGTGGAGTCGCGTCACCCATCTCGATGCCGTGTGCAATGCCCAGGCCTTGCGCGCCGCGCACAATGCGATGCTGCCGAAGGTCACCGATTTTTACACCCGCATCAGCCTGAATGAAGAACTCTGGCGCATGCTCCAGGCCTACGCCGCCACGCCCGAAGCGAAGGCGTTGACCGGCACGCGACGCCGCTTCCTCACCGAGACCTTGGAAAATTTTCGCGAGTCGGGCGCGGATTTGCCGCCCGCGGGCAAACGCGAGCTCGAGCGCCTCAATTCCGAATTGTCAGCCGCGACGCAAAAATTCTCCGAAAATGTCCTCGATGCCACCAATGCCTGGGAACTGGTCGTCACCGACGAGGCCCGGCTGGCGGGCTTGCCGGAAAGCGCCCGTTCCGCGGCGCGGCAAAGTTTCCTGCAAAAAAATCCTGACGCCGGCGAACGGCCGGGCTGGCGCTTCACCCTGCACACGCCGTCATACCTGCCGTTGATGAAGCATGCCCAGGACGACAACCTGCGCCGCACGGCGTGGACAGCGGCGACCGGCGTCGGCCGCCAGGCGCCTTATGACAATGCGGCGCTGATGCAGCAGATTCTCGCCCTGCGCCAGGCCAAGGCCGTGCTTTTGGGCCGTCCGCATTTTCCCGATTTGGTGCTGGGCCGGCGCATGGCCAAGAGCGGCGCCAACGCGTTGAAATTCGTCGAGAATTTGCACCAGCGCATCGTCGCGGAATTTGCGGTCGAGCAAAAGGCGCTCGAGGCCTTCAAGGCCGCGCGCACCGGCCAGCCGGCGGGTCCGCTCGAACCGTGGGAGGCAACGTATTGGGCCGAACAGCGCCGCCGCGCCGAGTATCATTTCGACGAGGAGGAACTGCGGCCTTACTTTTCCATCGAACGCGTGATCAACGGCCTGTTCCGGCTGACGGAAACTCTCTTCGATGTGAAGCTCATTGAGCGGCCCACGATTTTCCTCGAGCCCGGACAAAATCGCACGACTCCGGAAGGCGCCGTCGAGGTATGGCATCCAGAGGTCAAATTTTATGAATTGCGCGATCGCGATGGCCGCCACCTCGGTTCATTTTTTGCGGACTGGCATCCGCGCGAGAGCAAACGGGGCGGCGCGTGGATGGACGCGCTCGAAACCGGCGGGCCGCGCACGGGCGGAAAGTTTGCGCCGCATCTGGGCCTCATCGCCGGCAACCTGACCGCGCCCGTCGCCGGCCAGCCCGCGTTGCTCACCCATGATGAAGTCTCCACCATCTTTCACGAATTCGGGCACTTGCTGCATCATCTCTTCGGCACCGTCGAAATCAAGGCGCTCAACGGCATCCATGTGACGTGGGATTTCGTCGAGCTGCCGTCGCAGATTCTGGAAAACTGGACCTGGGAGCGCGGCGGGCTCGATTTTTTTGCGCGGCATTATCAAACCGGCGAACCGCTGCCGCCCGCGCTCTTGGAGAAAATGCGCGCGGCCCGCAACTACCTCGCAGCCAGCGGCATGATGCGCCAGCTCGCCTTCGGAAAAATGGATCTCGAATTACACCTCCATGCCGCCCTGCATCCGCCCGCGGATCTAGAAGCGTGGCTGCGGGAAAAAATGGCGGCCTATACGGCGCGTTACCGCACCGAGCCGCCGACCATCGCCGCCAAGTTCACCCATCTTTTCGCCAATCCCGTGGGCTACGCCGCCGGCTATTACTCGTACAAATGGGCGGAGGTGCTCGATGCCGATGCCTTCACCCGTTTTCAGCGCGAAGGCATTCTTAATCCGGCGACCGGAAAATCCTTTCGCGACACCATCCTGGCCCAGGGCAACAGCGCGCCGCCGGAGGAATTGTTTCGCAAATTCCTGGGCCGTGATCCCGATCCCCAGGCTCTCTTTATCCGCTGCGGATTGGCGGGCGGCCCGAACTAACGGCGGGCAAACGAGTTCCAAGTGGCCATTTTAAGGTCGCCGGGGTGCAACTTTTGGTCCTTAATTTGGGTTTACCATGACTGGAACCCCTTGGAATCCTATGGTGAAATACACGCTCTGGCTGCGGGCGGTGGCCCTTGGCTGCTTCAGTTTGACGCTGGTTTCGTGTAGCGATTCGGGTCGTTCCGCGGATTTGCAGCAGCAATTGAGCGACCTCAACCAGCAAATGCGGGATCATGAGCAGTTGCTCGCGAATCAGGACAAGCAAATCGCGAAGCTGAGCACCCAGTTGGATTCGCTGCAAAAATTTCTGGAAAAACAAACCGACAAGACGGCGCAGCCGAGCCAGGTATCCGTTTCCATCGAGCCCGACAAGAGCCAGGTCGTCACCCCGGAATTGATTCGCAAAGAGGTGGTCCAATATCTGGTAGGGTTTAATGCCCGCCTGTCCGCCGGCGTGCAATATCCCGCGTACGCGCAGGAACTTGGAGCGTTGAACTCGACCCTCGCGCAACTTTTGCTGGAAGTGGACAATCCCGGATTTGCCGAACAGGCCCGCAGCGTGATCAAACAATACAACGTCGCCAGTGATTTATGGAGCAAGTTCATCGCCGAGAATACCGACTCCCTCGATCTCACGGCGGTGGAGCGCTACACTTACGCCCAGGCGGGCGTCACCTTTGTCGATGGCTACAAGATGCGCCTCACTGATATTTCCAAATTCTGGAAGGTCGCATTCGAGCAAACGCAGAAGCTGATTCAGTCCGAGAAAGACAGCGAGCCCGTGGCCGCGTTGTCGCCCTAAACAGTTTCGCGCGGCGGAAACCTTAGTTCGGGGGCGGGCGGACAGCGGCCGCTTTTGCCCCACCCGGTGCGTCAAACAGTTGGCGAATGCGGAGGAGGAGCGCTTGCAGGGAAAAGGGTTTTTGCATGCGGGTGGTGTGGCTGTCGCCGGGCATAAATTCCTCGTCGGTGGCGTCGTAGCCGGACATGAAAAGCACGCGCAAGTCCGGCTGCTGGCGGCGCAATTCCGCAGCCACCCGGCGGCCCGGAATCTTCGGCAGCACCTGATCCGCCAGTAGCAAGTCGAACTCGCCGGGCTGCTCCCGGAATCGCTCCAGGGCCTCGGCGCCGTCGCGCGCCACGGTGACGGAGTAGCCGTGGATTTCGAGAATGTTTTTTACGCAATCGGCAAAATTGACGTCATCTTCGACCAGCAGCACGCGCTCGTTGCCGCGCGGAGTGGCGGTGACCGACGAATCCGTTCCTTCGGTGGCGACCGCCAGGCGGGCCGCGGCGGGCAAAAAGATGGAGATGGTGGAGCCACGCTCCAGTTCGCTTTCTACCTCGATGTGCCCGTGGCTCTGCTGCACGAGGCTGTACACCATGGCCAGGCCGAGGCCCGTACCCTTGCCCACTTCTTTTGTGGTGAAAAAAGGTTCAAAAATTTTGCCGCGAATATCCGGGGAGATGCCTGTACCGTTATCGGAGACCGTGAGCCGGACGTACTCGCCCGCGCCGGGCAGATCCCGGGCCAGGGCTTCGGCGGCGGTGAAGACTCGCACGGAGGCCTGGATGACAATGCGGCCGTTTTCCGCGATGGCATCGCGCGAGTTGAGGCAGAGGTTGACGAGGATTTGGTCCACCTGGCCCGGGTCCATGTGCAAGAGCGGCAAACCCGGCGCAATTTCCAGCACCAGCTCGATGTTTTCCCGTATGAGCGGACGCAGCATCTTGTGCGCCTCCGTAACGATGTCGGCCAGTTGCACCAGGCGCGGAGTCGCGGGCGCCCGGCGGCTGAAGGTCATCAACTGCGAAACCAAATCCGCGCCGCGCTGGCCGGCCGCGCGAATGTTGCGGTAATATTTTTCCAGGGGATCGCCGGCCTTGACCTTGAGCAGCAACAGATCCGTAAACGAATTGATGATGGCCAGAAGGTTGTTGAAATCATGGGCGATCCCGCCCGCCAGCCGCCCCACGGCCTCCAACTTTTGCGACTGGCGCGCGCCCTCCTCCAACTGCCGCAACAAGGTGACGTCGCGGAAAATAATGACGCAACCGATGGCGCGGCCGGCGGCATCCTGCAACACCGTCGTTTGCACATGCACCTGGCGGTTCTCGCCCGTGGGGGCCACGAGCACCAGCGGATGCGCGGGTTCGGTGCGAAAACCCGGTTGCAGCAGGCGCTCGGCCAGGCCGGGTAATTGCGTCAGCGTTTCTTGTTCGCGCAAATCCAGCAATTCGCCGACCGGCTGTCCTTCGGCGGAAAAACCGCGGCGCAGCAAAACTTTCCCCGCCGCGGGATTGAGGTAGGTGACGCGCCCGGCCATGTCCGCGGCCAGCACGCCGTCTTCGAGCGCGTCGAGGGTGGCGGCCAGGCGTTGTTCTCCCGCCCGATGCAGCTTGTCCAGGCGCGCCTTGTACAAGGCCATCTGGATCGTAATGAGCACTTCCTTTTCCCGGTAGGGTTTGAGCAGATAGGCAAAGGGCGCGGTCTGGCGGGCGCGCTCCAGGGTTACCTCGTCATGGTAGGCCGACAGGTAAATGACGGGGATGTCATAGCGGCGCTGGAGTTCCGTGGCGGCGGTGATGCCGTCCATCGTGCCCGGCAGATTGATGTCCATGAGGACCAGATCCGGCGGCGTGGCCCGCGCCAACTCGAGCGCCTGCTCCGCCTGCCGGGCCACTCCCGCCACCTTGTAGTCGGTGCGCAGGAGGATTTTCTGCAAAATGAACGCGGAGTTCGGATCGTCCTCGACAATCAAAATAAGCGCCGCGTCCGCGCCGGCGCTGGCAACAGCGGGGCCGGCGGCCGAGAGCAAGGGGGCGGGGGCCATGGTGACGGACATGGCGGGGAGGGGCGAGAGACCGGCGGCGCCGCCGATGGATGCACCCGCATCCTTCGGGACTTGCGCAAGCGGCGCAAGCCAAACCTCGCCGCCCCGCGCCAGGGAAAGCCCCCGGACCTTCCCACCGCCATCCCCCAGAATGTGAACTTTTTATTGGTCATTTAGTCCTATTTTTTATCCATAACGACCAACCCCCTTCCTCCATACCGGGCATTGACAAGCCCGCGCGACTGTATTGCAATGTCTGCGCGACTGGGGTGGGTAGAGTGGATTCCCGCCCGCCCAACCCCGGATCCGCAAGACCCCATGAAGCGTGTCATCATCATCGAAGATGAAACCATGTTGCGGGATTTGCTCGTGGAGGTGCTGAAGAAATTTCCGTTGTGCACGCTGGCCGGGGCCTACGGCGACGGCCTCGAGGGCTGGAAAGCCGTGCAAAAGATCAAGCCCGACATGGTGCTGTTGGATATCAAGATTCCCTCGCTCAATGGCCTGGAAGTCCTGCGCCGCGTGCGGGAGAATCTGCCCCATTGCACCGTGCTGCTGGTCAGCGCCTATTTTTCCCCCAGCATGGTGCGCCAGGCGTTGAAGGCCGGCGCGCATGGCATCATTGAGAAAACCGCAGGCTTGGTGGAAATGGAAAAGGCCCTGCGCGCCGTGGCGGACGGCGGCACCTACCTCGGGCCCAGCATCACGGACATGGTGCGGCGGGTCATGCTCGAACCGGATCGGGACGAGTCCCTCGAAAGCCTGTCCGAGCGCGAGCGCGAAGTCCTGCAGTTGATCGCCGAGGGTTACAGCACGAAGGAAATCGGGGTCAAACTTTCCATCAGTGTCAAGACGGCGGAAACGCATCGGTCCAATTTGATGACAAAGTTGAACCTCCATGGCATCGCCGGGCTGACTCGCTACGCCATTGATCAGGGCTTGATCAAAGGTGCGCCGCCGATGAATTAAGTCGGTGGATCCACCGTGCTCGCGACGTTTTAAGCAATTTCTTCGAGGCGGTACTCGGGGCAGGCCCCGTCCCGGCTGGCCACCAACGCGCCCAACCGACAGGCGCGCGCCAGTATTTGCGCCATTTTTTCCGCGCCCGGCCAGGGTCCGGGTGAGGGTCGAGCACTGACGAGTCCATCGACCAGGGCGGCCAGAAACGCGTCACCCGCACCCACGGTGTCCCTGACCTTCACCACCGGCGCGCGCGCTTTAACGCATGCGCCGCCATCCCACCACAGGGCGCCTTGGGCGCCGAGCGTCACGCACCAGCGAGTGACACCCGTGGCGCGACGCAGACGTGCGAGGGCCCGGCGGCGGGCGGACGCATTCTGGCCGGTTTCACCTGACAAGACCGCCAATTCCCCGTCGTTGAGCTTGACCACGTCGGCCTGGCGGGCGAGCGCCAGCACGCGTGCACGCGGCGAGAAAGGCGGCCGCAAATTTACGTCAAAAATTTTCAGCGGCCCGGGCTGCGCGAGCAGTTTTTGCAGCGTAGAATACGATACGGACGACCGCGCGGCCAGCGAGCCGAAGACCAGCGCGGACGCTGATTCTATCTGCGCGAGCATCTTTGGACTCACGCGAATAAAATCCCACGCCGCCGGCCGGCCGATGGCAAAGACGGCCTGTCCGCGGGCATCCAACACCGCGCGGGCAAAACCGGTGGGAGCGGTGCGCACGCGTGCGCCCGCCCACTCCACTCCTGCTTGCTTCACGCGCTGCCTCGCCTCCTCGCCTAGAAAATCACTCCCCAACGCAGAAATCAGGATGGCTCGGCGTCCTAATTGGGATAAGTGTGCGGCGACGTTGCCGGGCGCGCCACCCAAAAATATTCCCCGCGGCAGGCAGTCCCACAGAATTTCGCCAAAGCAAACGATGGGTGCGATTGCGGGCATGAATTTAGAAAAAGGAAGGTTGGCGTATCGGCCTCACCGTGCATTCACAGATTCTAATCTCCCGCCCGGGCGCGGGTCTCTTGCAAGACCGCTTGCATCCACGTTTCCAAGCGAGCTTGCACGGCGGCCTTGAGCGCCGGCAGCGTTTCCAGAGACGGCGCGGGCTCGCGCGCAAAAAAGTAAATTTTTAATTTCGGTTCCGTGCCGCTACCCCGCACCGCCAGGCGCCAGCCACCCGCCATTTCATACAACAGGAAATCCTCGCGCGGCACGGGCTCGCCATCCTCGTCGCGCCGATGGCCGTGCAGAAAATCCGCCATTTCCGCCACTGGCCGGCCGCCGAGCGCGACCGGCACATCGGCGCGAAGGGAAGCCAGGATGCGCTTGATTTGGGTGACGCCTTTGGCGCCCTCAAATGTCAGGGTGCGCAGCGACTCGAGATGAAAGCCGTGGCGCAAATATAAAAGATCGAGCGCCGCGCGCGCCGTCAGCCCCTGCTCCTTCAACCAGGCGGCCAATTCGGCGCAGAGCAGCGCCGCGATGTTTCCGTCCTTGTCGCGCACGGCATCGCCCGCGAGACAGCCGTAACTTTCCTCCGCAGCAAAGGCCACCCACGCCGAATGCCGCAAGTGCAAGGCCGCACGCTCGCAGGGAGGCAAGGCGGCAATTTCAGCCGGGTTGCGCAAATCGCCCAGCACGGCGAGGGCCGAGAACAAAGCGTCATCGTAACGCCGCAGCTTTGCTCCCATCCACTTGAAGCCGGTCAGAGTGTTGACACTGCGAGCGCCGTGGCCGTGCGCAACGGCGTCGAGCAACGGGCTGGTGACAAATGTTTTCAGCACGACGGCGCGGGGAGAACCGTCAGCAGGCAGCCAGCCCAATTCCTTGGCGCGCGTCAGCCGATAATTGGCGAGCAAGGAACTCAGCTCATTGCCGGTCAATTCCCCCAAGGCGTGCGGCCCGAGGCGGAAACCCGTGCCGATGCGGTCAGCATCCGGGTCGGTTGCCAGCGCCAAGTCCGCATCTTCGTCGCGCGCCTTTTGAAAGACCATTTTGAGCGCATCCAAATCCTCGGGGTTGGGCGATTTCACCGTCGGGAAACGTCCGTCAAATTTCATTTGCTCAGCGACCTCGCTGACTTCCGCGCCAGCCTGCCGCAATAATTCCGGCACCAACACCCCGCCCGTGCCATGCAAAGCAGAATAGACGACGCGCGGACGGACTTTTTTCACCAGCGCGCGATCCATCATCACGCCCAGCGCCGCGTGCATGTATTTTTGCTCAATCCCTTCCGGCACCGCTTGTCCACCCGGTGCGGCCAGGGCGACCGCTGCCAGCAACGCGCCAATTTCTGCGAGCGAGACTGCTTGCGCGGCTTCGACCACCTCATCCGCCTGCGGCGGTATCAGTTGCGCGCCATCGCTGGCATACACTTTGTACCCATTGTCATGCGGCGGATTATGGCTGGCGGTGATGACGATGCCCGCGTGGGCCCCGAGGGCGCGGACGCTGAAACTCAATTGCGGCGTCGAACGCGGCCCATCAAACAGCCAGGCCGCTCCGCCCAGGCGCACCCACAGGCCGGCCGCCAACACGGCAAACCGCCGGGAAAAAAGCCGCACATCATGGGCGATGACCAGCCGCGGCGGCTGGTTTTGGGCAACGTGCCGGGTAATTTGCCTATACAAGCCCAGCGTGGCCCGCGCCACCGTCATGTCGTTCAGCGTATTCGCCCCGACAGCCGGATGCGCGGGCGCAGTGGAGCCGCCGGCGCCCAGTTCGGCGGGCGCGCTGTGACGGCCAATGGTACGGCCTCTCATGCCGCCCGTGCCAAAACTTAAATCACGAAAAAAACGGTCCTCAAGTTCGTCCCACGCCTCCGCGGCGATCAATTCGTCGAGCGCGAGGCGCGCCCACAGTGGAAGAATATTCCCCTCGCGCCATGCCGCCAGCCGCGCGGCCGCCGCCGGCGAGAGCCTGGATTCAAACGCATTCATCGTTGGCTCCTATTCCAAAACGAGGCCGGGGGCGAGCGCAGGTTTCGGGTGCAAGGCGGCCCACCGCGCGGCAACGCTGGCCGCGTCGTCCCCAAACAGCGGTGAAATCTCGAGGGGAAACGGCGGCAGGCCCGTGGCGTCCACCGGCAGGTCGACGCCTGCGGCGCGCAACCATCGGGCGAATTGCCGGAGTTGGTCGTCGCGGCACGTCTGGGCTGAATCCTCGCCCGCCGCATTTTTTACCGGCGAAAAATCATCCGCCCGCTCCGTCTCGATCACTACCGGATTCTTGGCGAACGGCAACGCATCGAAAACAAACATCTCAAATTTCACGCCGTTGGCCTGGGTGGGTTGGATGATTTGGCCCGCGGCATTCACGGTGGAAACTTTTTTGTCGGCGCGGTGAAAGGGCAATCGACCAGCGGCGTCGCCCCGGCCGCCGAGTCGCGCGATGAATTCCCGGTCCAGGATGTGAATGGCGATGGAACCGGCGCAAAAACGCAGTGTGCCGTCCGCCTCCCTGCGTTCACCCATTTCCTTCGGCATGTCGCTGTATTCGATGACCACGACCCGCCCGGCGGGATCGAGACAAAAATGGCCGACTTTTTCGGAGGCGTTGCGCTTGGGCACCATCTTCGACGACATGTCCGAACCGGCTTCCAAATGAAAGCCGATGAAAGCCGGGTCCACGCAACGCACCAGCGGATTGTCCACCTGGAAATAACTCAGCATTTCCACGCCTGCTTCCCGCATGAGCTCCACCGCGCCGCTGCGAACGAGCGCCCGCAACGCGCCGCCATGGCCATCGGGGCTGAGCGCCAGGCTACTCGGAGTCGCGAGCAGCAAACGACCTTCGAAATCAACGGCCGGCATCTGGCCCTGCGGAAAAAAATGCACATGCGTCGCGTCCAATCCAAAATGTCCGTGCTTTTGAAAAAACTCCGCCGTCGCCGCGTGATTGGCCGGACTGGTCATGATAAACCACGGCGGGGTGCGTCCATAGCGCCGTCCCGCGGCGCGAATTTTTTCCGCAAACACCTGAAAAAGGGGATGGCCACGGACGGGAGTTATGGAAAACATGCCCTTGGGACCGTCGTAGCCGAGGCGCGTTCCCTGCCCGCCGGCGACCGTGAAACAAGCGACCTGGCCGGCGCGCAAAGCGGTTTCCCCGCGCGTCCGCGCGCGCGCCCACAATGCAGAATCGCCGCCGTTGTGCGGCAGCTTCACGTAGGGCGCGGGTCGCACTCGCGCAAAATCCACGGTTTGCGCCTGGCGTTGGCGCACGAGGGTTTCCGCCAACTGGGAAATTTCCGCGAGGTCGACGGCAGCGGCCTGTTCGAGCAGCCCTGATTTCTCGTCCGCCGTGAGGTGGTCCCAGTATTGAAAAATGTGCCCCTGGCCGGCCTGCGTGAAGGCCGCCCGCAACGCGGTGGCGTCAGCGTTCGCAGCCGTCACGGGAGTGGAATTTTCAGCCATGGAAAACTGTAATGAAGCAGGTCGCAGCCCAAACGGGCCAGCCCAAAAACGCGGTCAATTGTGCCGCGCACCGCCGGAGCGCAGGGTAGTATTGCCGGCGGGCGTCGCACGGGGGCTGGTCGCAGGCGGGACCTTGGTGGCGTTGGTGAGCACCGGTGGTTTCGTCGCGTTACTCAACACCGGAGTTTTAGTCGGACTGTGGACCGGGGCCGGGGGCGGTGCAGGCTTGGCGGGTGGCGCGGGATCGACCGCCGGCTTGGTGCCGGGCAGCGTGGCCGTCTTCCGATCGACGTCGAAACGAAAAATCAATTCGTCCGGACGCGCGTAACCAAGGCGCTGGCGCACCACGCGGTCGAGAAAATCCGGGTCGCTTTGCAGGCGCTGGAGAAATTCCTCCCGTGCTTCGAGTTGCACCTGCAAGTTGGCGAGCTGCTGGTGGAGTTCGCCTTCGCGGTTTTTGAAATGGTCCAGCTCCCGCTTGGCCTGCAAAAATAAAAATGCCGACAACACGCCGACCAAGGCGAGCAGGACGGACAGGGCCGCGACCAGGAATTTATAAAACGCGAGCGATTTCACCTCCCCGCACAAACACGCCAACCGGCGAAAAAGGCAAGATTAAGTCGCACCGCCACCACGCCAGCCTGCGCTTCAAGTCAGGCCTCCAAGAATAAAAAGCGCGGGAAGAGCCAGCACACCATCGATCAAGACTGGCCCGAGCACGGGGCGGGAAATAAGCGATGGAAAAGCCGCCAACCCCGCGAGGGCCAAACCGGTGCAAACCAATCCCGGCCGGCCAGCCGCCCCGCCGGCGAGGGCGCCCAACGCCGCCAGGAGCGCCGCGACCCCCGCGGCCCGCGCCGGCCCCCAAAGCACGGGGGCCGTGGGCACCCCGCGCCGGGCGTCCGCCGCGACATCCTTAAAATCGCAGAGCAGGGCCCCGGCTGCGAAGACGGCGAAAATGGCGCAGGCGAGCAACGCGCCCAATTGCAGCGGCGGCCACGCCGCGACGGAAAAACCCAGGGCCGCCACGGTCCAGGCCAGCGCCACCAGAATATTTTTTAATAAGGGATATTTTTTCAAGGCACGGTAGCTCAAACCCAACAGCCCCAGGACCGCCGCCGCGGCCCACTTCGACGGTGCCAGGGAAAATGCAGCCACAAATCCAATCATGCCCGCGAGCACGGCCACGATCAAACACCACGACGGCCGGCTGTCACCGGGTGGATCGGCCCAGCGGTCAAACGTGTAGGCGACAGTGACACCGGCGGCAAAAAATGTCGCGGCCGGCCAGGACACCGGCTGGCCCGTGGCGCGCGCCACGACCAGAATCATCGCCATGCACATCGCCAGCGGCCCCGGCAACCAGGCCCAACCCAAATGGCGGTCACTTGCCTTTTGCATCGAAGTCTGAGCAAACCATGCCTGAGCCATGCTGGCAATCACGGAGCCATCCGCCGGGCACCCAGTTTCCCGCCTAGGGCAGCATCGTTCCACCCATGAGGAAGCGGTCGGCCTCGCGGGCCGCGCCGCGGCCTTCGTTGATGGCCCAGACGACGAGACTCTGGCCGCGCCGGCAGTCGCCCGCGGCAAATACTCCACGCAAATTGGTCGAGAAGCGGCCATGGTCGGCCTTGACGTTGGTGCGCGGATCGCGCTCGAGCTTGAGGGCGTCGAGCAACGGCTGTTCCGGCCCGAGAAAGCCCATGGCAAGCAAAACGAGTTGGGCGGGCAGCACGCGTGCGCTTCCGGCGACCGGCTGCGGGCCGAATTGGCCTTTGTCGTTTTTCTTCCACTCGACATTGACGATTTCCAAGCCACTCACGCGGCCCGCGGCGTCACCGACAAATTTGGTCGCTGTGACGAGGTATTGGCGCGGATCGCCGCCGAAACGGGCCGCCGCTTCCTCCTGGCCGTAATCGAGTTTGTAAACCTTGGGCCATTCGGGCCACGGATTATTGGCCGCGCGTTCATTCGGCGGTTGCGCCATGATTTCCAACTGCGCCAGAGATTTACAGCCGAGTCGCATCGAAGTGCCCACGCAGTCAGTGCCGGTATCGCCGCCACCGATGACCACGACATCCAGGCCGCGGGCGTCGATGGGCGGGCGATTTTCGGCGGTGATGCCCTGGTCGAGCAGGAACTTCGTGTTCGACTGCAGGTACTCCATCGCAAAATGCACGCCCTTGAGCTCACGGCCGGGAATGGGCAAATCGCGCGGCTTGGTGGCGCCGGTGCACAAAACCACGGCATCAAAATCAGTCAAAAGCTGGGCCGCCGCAAAATTCACGCCGACTTCAACGCCAGTCTTAAAAATCACGCCTTCCGCCGCCAGCAAATCCACGCGGCGCTGCACGACTTCCTTCTTATCGAGCTTCATGTTGGGGATGCCATACATGAGCAGGCCGCCCACGCGATCGGCGCGTTCAAAGACGGTGACCAAGTGGCCCGCGGTGTTCAACTGCGCGGCGCAGGCGAGGCCGGCGGGGCCGGAACCGATGACCGCCACCTTTTTGCCCGTACGGCGCGCGGGCGGCTGCGGCGTGATCCAGCCCTCGTGCCAGCCCTTGTCGGCAATGGCGTTTTCGATGCTCTTGATGGTGACGGGCGGCTCGATCACCCCCAGCACGCAGGAACCTTCGCACGGCGCGGGGCAGACTCGCCCGGTGAATTCGGGGAAATTATTGGTTTTGTGCAACCGCTCCAGCGCCTCGTGCCACTGCTTTTTGTAAACGAGGTCGTTCCATTCCGGGATGAGATTGTTGATGGGGCAGCCGGAAGCCATGCCGCTGATCAACTGCCCGGTGTGGCAAAACGGCGTCCCGCAATCCATGCACCGGGAGCCCTGCGTTTGCAGCTCCGCATCGGGGCGGTGAAGATGAAATTCGCCCCAGTCCTTCACGCGCTCAAGCGGCCCGCGGTCGGGCCCGGTGTCGCGGGGGAATTCGAGGAAGCCGGTGGGTTTGCCCATGGAAAAGAAGGTAGAAGGGAGGAGGGAGGAGGTAGAAGCCTAAACTACCGAGGCCCGGACGGTCATCGAGTAAGCATTGAGCAACCGCGCGACTTCGTCCAGCCTATGGCGAAGCTGGCTAGAATCCATATATTTCAAATCGTGCGCCAAAATCAGGTAATAGCGGGATTCCTCAGGGGAGCCTTGGGCGGTGTTGAAGAAGCGCATTTTATCGGCAGGTGAACGTTTTTTAAAGCCTTCGGCAAGATTAGCCGGAATGGAAACAGCGGAGCGGCGCAATTGGCTGGTCAACCCATAGAGTTCGGATTTAGGGAAAGATTCAGTGATGAGGTAAATCTCCAAAACAAAGGCGTGCGCTTTTTGCCAGACGATTAGATCTTCAAAGGTTTGGGCGGCCGGGCGCATGAATGAGAAAGGATTCCACCTTCTACCTCCTACCTTCCACCTTCTCTCAATTTCCGCCGACGCGCGACAAATCGCGGGCGTTGGCTTCGAAGGCCGCCAGCAGCGCCGCCTCGCCGGAGATGCCTTGTTGTTGCACTTTTTTGAGTTGGTTGAGCATGCGTTCGTAGTCCTTGGGGAAAACCTTGGCGAATTTCGGCAGGGCTTCCTCCCAATGGCTTAAAATATGC